>WBZO01000017.1_pt1:2500-443666 | contig 443666 bp, 358 predicted proteins | sample 5204261 | NCBI WGS metagenome assembly WBZO01 (sample SAMN12412400, study PRJNA552823) | activated sludge metagenome | isolation source: activated sludge from anammox sidestream of wastewater treatment plant... | place: USA: North Carolina | collected 2017-09 | reverse complement strand
TCTGCCAAAGTTTGGAATACCTGCAAACGCCGGATCGGGTGGCGGTAACATATCAAACGCCGGAAGAGATGCACTTAAGCGGGAAATGGCAAACTCACAATTCCAAACTGATGCAAAATCGGGGAACACTGATGCAAAATCGGGGAACGAGATAAAAACCAAAACCGGAATGGAACTTGTTTCAGTTGAAGGCGGCACATTTAGGATGGGTAGTGATGAAGGTGACTCAGATGAGCAACCTGTTCACGAAGTTACATTGGATAGTTTTTTAATTGGTAAATACCCGGTTACACAGGCACAGTGGGAGAGTGTAATGGGTAGAAATCCGTCATGGTTCAAAGGTTCCAAACTCCCTGTTGAGAATATAAGGTGGTATGATGCGGTTGAGTTTTGCAACAGATTAAGTGAATTAGAAGGGCTTGACCCATACTATATTATTAGGGAAACTAAGGCAACCGGATTTTGGAAATCGTTAATGGGTTCAACGGAAATTGTAGTTGAATGTTCCGGAAATTCCAACGGCTACAGGTTACCAACTGAGGCGGAATGGGAATATGCGGCAAGGGGTGGGAACCGGACAAGGAATTATAAATACAGCGGGAGCGACAACACAGGAGAAGTAGCCTGGTACGGGGATAATTCAGGCAATAAAACTCACGCAGTTGGATTAAAGCAACCGAACGAAATAGGAATCTATGATATGAGCGGCAATGTAGGGGAGTGGTGTTGGGATTGGTATTGGAGCAATTACTACGCACCGTCAGGCCAAACGAATCCTAAGGGACCCTCATCGGGCACCCGTCGTGTGCTTCGCGGCGGGAGTTGGTACAGCTTCGCGCGGAACTGCCGTGTGGCGCTTCGTGACGACAGCATGCCCGACCTCAGGGGCAGCGACCGCGGCGCCCGGCTCGCCAGGACAAGATGATTAGATTTTTACCTTTGGCATTATTACCTTTTGCCGCCTTCGGAGAAGGCGATGAAAACCCGTCCCCAGAGGGGACACCACATAGCGAGGTTGCACAGCCAAAGCGAAGCGGGCAAGCAACCGAGCGCCGGTATCCTCCCCTAAAAAACTGTTAAACCCTTACACGGTTAAAAAGCTACACTTGTAAGGGGCCGGCAGTAAGCCCGAAATTTGCATTAAAAAAAGCGAAAAATGGGCAACTACTTAACACACACCGAGATCAGCGAGCTTCACTTAGAATCCCTCAATTTTTTTGAAGAGGCATGGAAGCGGGGTCGCAGAAACGAGCGCTACAAGTTCGGGGTTCACTGGACGGATGATGAAATGCGTGAGATCAGGGCGCTGAACCGTCATCCCTACTCAATCTCGCTGATGAACCACAAAATCAACAACATAATTTCCACGCAGCGGGGTGCACGCTATGACAAGACAGGGGGTATGAGAAATTGCCCGTGAGCATAAATTTCGCATAAGTGTTTGTATTCCAATGAGTTAGTAGATGTTTTTGAGCGTGAGAATTGTGTCCAACTTTTACACATTATTACACTTTATTACATATTGATTGAACAGCGTTTAAATACTGTTTAATAAAAGAGTTACAGCGAATTAAGCCTTAAAACCTATGACTTCCACGAAGGTTTTTTCTGATTAGTTTGTCCCGTTAATTGGGAAATAACGGGACAATATCGGGACAACTCGCTAAATTTCCGCCAATTTCCTGAATTATCGGGACAAGAGGGCGAAGACCGCCAAAAAAGCCGTAACACTGTTTAAATTCTGTTTAATAAAGGGGTTACAGCTGTTGATTATCTTCTTTTAGCTTAGACAGCTGTTTTAACAACTGGTAATTAAAGTGCTTAATCTGCAGAATGAACTTGAATAAGCCGGCAATAAATATAAATAAAATACCAAAAGCACCGGCAGTAAGTGAGGCGAATAAATATACATCTTGTTTCTTATCTATTCCGATTAAAAATATCGTTGCTGCAAGGAGGAAAAACAGCACTGAAAAGACAATGCTACCATCCTTATAATTCTCGTACTGACGCGTAAAATCTGCGCCAAATTGAGATAGAAATTCCTTCTGTTTTTTGAGTTCCGATTGTTTCATTTTGCGCTCCTTAATTGTGCAAAATTAGGAATATTATTAGTAAAATACAAAGCAGAATTGAGGGGGTTGAAGTGGATATAAAAAAACCAATTAAATGCCGTTTAATAAGGGTATTTTTGGGTTGGTGAAAGCTGCGAAATACCCACCAATTATGAGGTGCTGGCGGGCTCCCGGCATAGATTCCGGTACTTCGTGTTCCCCGTACTCTTGGGAGAAGACTAAGCCTGTAATAAGTATAAAAGAAGTGTCGGGTATGATGAAAACTTCGACTCCTGCACCCCAGTAAGATATACCGGATACACAGAAACACCTAAAGAAACTTCCTGAGCATTTAAACCAAGGGAGATAAGACAAATAAAAGCAAATATCGTCATTTTCCACCACTATTAATTGTATCCGGCCAGTCAACATCTTTAAGAATGAAAACTACTTTCTTTATAGTAATAATCTCCTTCTTTTTAAATGTTACAGGACTATAATAGGCGTTATGTGAGTAGAACATAACCGTGTCTTCGTTATAAGCACCAAAATATTTAACAAACTGCTCTTCTTCTTTTGTTCTGACAGCTACAATATTACCCAGCTTTGGACGGTTTATTATATCAACCAACACCAGATCACCATCACTGATCAGGCTTGCCATACTGTCCCCCACAACTCTAAGAACAACGGCTTCACCCTTAAAGGGGAAAGGGATCATTTGTGGGGTTTGGTCATCAAAGGGAATAACCGAGCCGGCACCAACCATGCTGACTAATGGGAACTCTTTAATTAACTTAGAAGGCTTTTCCTTTATCTTGCCGGTTAAAAGCCAGTCAATATCGCAGCCAAATGTTGTAAGCAACCCCAATAATTCCCCGCCGGGAATGCTTCTACCATTTAGATACCCATTATATAAGTTGTCCGGCGTCTTTCCTAAAGCCTCTGCGGCAACTTTTACAGACCCAAAACGAGTAATTAGGAAGCTTTTTAGGCGCTGAGCCACACTTTTTTTATCTATTTCCATAAAAAATACAAATAATTATTTAGTGAAGTATTGACTTTAGCCAAATAATTGTTTAGTTTTACATTTAGTTATTAAAAAATTACTTAAAGTGTTTAACAACCCATTGAACAAATAATGAAAAAAGTTAAAATTGATTACAAGCTTGTAAATAAAGCTGAAATTGCCAGACGCCTTGGGATCAGCCAGCCGTACATCCACATGCTTTTAGCGGGGAAGAAATCGGGTCCCAGGGCTGAATATTGGCTTAAAAAGATAGAGGCAATCGCAAAAGATACAGCAGCCTAAAACCAATTATCAATATTAATATACGCATTAAGCCAAAAGCAAACCATTAAAATAATTAAAAAAGATTTTAGTAACAAATATGTACAACATTAAAGAACTACTCTATCGCACAGCTCACCGTAACCGCAAGTCGCTAAAACAGCTTGCAGACGAAACCGGCATAAGCGAAAACTACTTATACCGTGCGTGCATGCCGCTGGATCAATCCGGGGTAAAGTTCCCTGTAGAGAATCTGATCCCATTGATGAAAGCGGCAGAAGATTTCTCGATTCTTTCACATCTTGCAAATCTTTGTGGTTTTATACTTGTAAAGATTCCCAGATTTAAGGCAAAGAGAGGGGAATCGATCGATATATATGACGATTATCAGAAAGCTTCAGCTGTAGCATTGAATGCGCTGAAGATTTTCTTTTCGGATCCGAGCAAAGCAAATAAAGATTCTGTTGATGAGGCACTGATGAAAGTATTGGAAGAGAGCCAAACGGCAAAGAAGTATTGTGATAAGTTTTACGGAAGTACACCGGAACTTTTCTAATGCGTGAGGACAGATACCCGGTATTCGCCGCCAAAATGGAATGGAGTTTTGCTGAGTTTGCAGAAACGAGAGGCTTAACATACGAAGCTATCAAGAAGATGGCACAGCGGAACAAACTTCCTGAAGGATATGAAGTTTACAGTTATAGTGACCGGAAAAAGGTAATCCGTTTTGTGGGGATTAAGGCACCACAGGCGTTGCAGCAACCGCAACCGGAGAGAGTTCAGCTTGAGAAGATCACGCGGGAGGAGATTGCCCGCAAAAATACAGTAAAAGAGTGGGTAAAATTTAGAGAATCGGCTAAGAAAGCGGGTACAACTTATGCGGTGGCAGATGAGAATTTTATACTACACTTTAACGAGCTTAAAATGTATCCGGCGGAGTATGCAATACTTGGGGAAGTAAGCATACCGACGCTTTACAGATGGCTAAGCCTGTATCAAACCGGTGAAATAAGACCCGCTTTAATGGGGAGAAAACTTGGGGATACACTAAGCCAGACGGAAAAACAACTGCTTGAGCGCTTCTGGCTTATGCCTGAGTGCCACAGCAAAGAAGCCTGTATAAGATACACTATAAAAGCCCTGCAAGAGCAAGGATTTACCGACATAAAAAGCAGCAAAACATACCAGAGACACCTTACTGAATACACGAAACTTAACTACAGCACAGTAATGATGTGCAGGCGCGGACGAAAGGCAATGATTGACAACACAGTGCCCGCGCTTTCCCGGGATCACGCCCGGATTGATGTGGGTGATATGCTGGTTCTCGACGGGCACACAACAAATTTTGAGATACTGAATCCTGCCACGGGTAAGCCGCAAAGAATGACACTATTAATGGTGGTTGAGGCAAAAACCGGCTTGCCCGTAGGTTTTGAGATTATGCCCACCGAGAATGTTTACGCAATCACTTCCGCAATCAGACGGGCGATACTTACACTTAAATTTAAGCCGAAAGTGATACTGTTAGATAACGGCAGAGCGAACCGCTCGGTTGGGAAACAGACCAAAAACCAAACTGACTGGTACCGCGCTGACGATCTTAGTATCGGACGCGGCATCCTTGAAAGAATTGGTATCGCGACGATATTCGCCAAACCATATAATGCACAGGCAAAAGTAGTTGAGAGGTTCTTCTCCGATTTCTTAGAGTTCGAGAAACAGATGCCCACATATACAGGGAACTCTATAGACAGGAAACCTGCCCGGCTATTGAGGAATGAGAAGCTGCACAGAGCACTATACGCGGAGAAATTGGAGTATATGGGCGGGGGAATTACAATAGAGCAGGCTATTATTTCTATTGCAATTTGGGTAAATGAATACGCCAAAAGAGAGATCACTTCGGGGCGGAATAAGGGACGCACCAGAGGAGAATTATTTACAGAAGGTGTTAATAAAATTTACGGCTCGGAAGAGTACCAAACCCGGGTAGCAACCCGGTTGGAATTAGACGAGCTTATGACCCGTGAAGAGGTGCGGACACTGTACAGAAACGGCATTCGTTTCCGGGGAAGATACTACTGGAACGATGTTTTCTTCCGACTCGAAAGGGGTGAAGGAAAGCACAGGTTTATGATTCGGTATGACTTGATTGACCCGACGAGAATTTGGGTCTATGATAAGAAAGGTTTTGTATGCGAAGCGATGGAGCCGGAGATGCAACATCCGGCGGCGAGGTTGCTCGGCACAGACGAAGACCGCCCGAAATTGGAAGCAGCGCTTAAGCAACAACAGGCATTAGTTTCTGCCGCCGAAAGGGAGGCTACGGAGAAATTAAGCGGGCTTTTAGTGCCGGTGGATATATCCCAGTCTTCCCGCGGGGCGACGGCAACAAAACTGAAGCTGCATGCTAAAAGGAAGCAGAAAAACAACAGAGAAAAGAGAGTTTTAGAACCGCCTAAAACGGCGGGCGTTTTTGACTGGGCGGAGCACCTTCTGCCCGGTGAGGAGCTTAAAGAACAACTAAAAAACAGGAGCTAAAATGAATGTATCAAAACGCGATTGGATAATCGCAAACTACGACCGGCTGAAAGCACAGGGTGTGATAAAAAGCCAGAACACAGCGGCGAAAGCACTGGGGCTTTCAGCAACGGCATTGAGCCAGTATTTTGCGGGTAAGTATATGGGCGACATCGACAGCGTAGAGCGAAGCCTTGAGAAGTATATTAATCTGCTGCTTACCCGGCAGATAACCAACACCACGCGTAAAGTATGGGTGGACACACAAAACAGCAACACGGTTCTGGCAATCTGCCAGCGGGTGCATGTGCATGTGTCTTTTGGAGTTGTAACGGGCCGGGCAGGTGTTGGCAAAACCGAAGCCCTAAAGCGGTATGCCAAAGAGAACCCTGATGTGATTTATTTAGAAGTGGACACAGCATTTAGTCCCCGCGAGTTGATGAAAGCCATCTTAAAGACACTTGGCGGAGATTTTAAGGGCTCTATAAATGAGCTTAAAATAGCCGTTATAAACCGTTTGAAGGACTCGGGGCGCATGATAATAGTTGACCAGGCGGAGTATCTTAATGAGCGCGCACTTGACCTTCTTCGCACCGTCCATGACCAGGCGAATGTTGGTATTTTGTTAGCCGGAATGCACCGCCTCTACCAAAACCTTTATGGTACAAAGGGCGTAAACGAACAAATTCTCACCCGGGTTGGCGCTTATGCTAATCTTGAGGCTTTGCCTGAAGCAGATGTGGATAAGATAGTAACGGCGCACTTCCCTGAACTTGAAGATGAGGATTTACGACAGCTTTTCTATACCAGCTGTAAGGGTAACACCCGAAGGTTAACTTTATTGATAAAAAATGTGCAACTAAACCAGCAAAGCCGGGTTGGCGTTACAGATTCCTTATTCCTTGACGAGAAGACGATCGCTTCAGCCAACGCTATATTATTATAGGTGTGAAATGGATGAAGAGAATATTTTAGTTGAAGCGCAAAGAAAGGTATCAGAAACCGCTCAAAAGCTGCACTCTTACGCCGTAAATGGGATGTTTATTTCCGCTCTTGCCTTAAAACGAATTTTCGACGAGGAGTTGTACCTTGAGCTTGGGTGTAAAACCCAGAGCGAGTACATAAATAAATACCTTCCGTTTAACCGTATGCAGGCCTACAGATATGTGCGTGTTGCCGATGTGTTTGTTCAGACAATGAACATAGACCTTAACAGCACTTTCCGGGTATTTCTTTTAACCGGAAAGCCCGAAGATGTAACACCGGTGTTACAAAGTACACGGGAGTACATTACGGAGTTGTGGGATATTGGGATAAAAAAGCTATACCTGCTTGTATCCAAAATTCCGGCGGAACGCATGAAAATGCTTACCGATACCGGCGTGCTTATCTTAGAAAAAGGCAGTATGACAATACAGGAAATGCGATATATGTCGTACGACGCACTTGCAACCCGGATTTTAGAGGGCGAAACAAAGATTGCTTTACCCGATGATGAAGAACCGGGCTTTGACCTTATGCGCGAAAGCCGCTCTATCTTGACGCAAGCCAGATTTATGCGGGCGAAATTTGAGCAGTTGCTGGCATGCCCAAACTTGCGTGAAGAGCCGGAGAAGATACACGCGATCCGGGCGAAGCTAAGTGAATTAGAGAAGGAATTAAAAAGTTTAACATGGAGGATTGAACATGACCCAGAATATAATCGCTGATGCCGAAAAATGGCGAATAGCAAAATTTGAAGCGCTCGGGAAGGCTTGTATTGAAGCGTTCCATGAGGCTGAGAATGTGTGGCAGGCAGTGGAAGAATACAGGCTAACTATTAGGCGCGAAATCCTGCGCCGTGAGCAATCGGGACAGGCCACCACCCGGGAAAGGGCGGAGTATGAAGAAGTAAAAGAAATGGCGGAATATTTTGCCAATAAATTAGCAACCGCAGAAATGAGAGGTGTGTGATGTTTTGGACAATAGTAGCTATGTGCATTGGAGTTATTTTGGGCATTTTTATCTCCTCTGTCTTAAGCGCTGCAAAGTGGCACGACATAATGATAGAAAACTGTGTTTTACGAAGCAAATTAATACAAATCTATAAACCCAAAACCCCCGAGGACTACAATGAAAATTAAACGGCTAACAGGAAGCCAGGCATACAGCTTGGAAAGCGCCCTAACTGACTTAGCGTTTTATACCGCGGAAATCCAAAAGAAAGAAGCGACGCTAAACTTAAGGATAACATCCTTGCGCGAGAATTTCGAGCAGGATACCGCCGAACATCGCGGGAAAATCGAGAACCTGCAAAAAGAGATAGAAGCCTTTTGCCTTGCCAACAAGGCAGAGTTCCAGAAGAAAAAGAGTTTAGAGTTCCCCTCCGGTGTGGTGGGTTTCCGCACCGCCACTTCCCGGCTTGGTTTTACTGAGGATGAATACAGGGAGCTGTTAAGCCAATACGGCGTGCAAACAGCAAAAGACCTAAGCGCCCGCCAGTTTTCCACCTTAATGAAAGGACTGGAGAAGTTGGGGTGGAAGCTTAAAGATAACCGTTTACGCGGGAACGACAGCGGAACCGGTAACCATGCAACAACTGCACAACTCAGGATGATCGAAGGGTTATGGATGACAAAAGCCCGTGTGAAGACCCGGCAGGCACTTTCGGCATTTACAAAACGGATTACAGGAGTTGACAGGATAGAATGGTTAACAGTGTATCAGATACGAAAACTAAAGAAGGCAATTGAAGCTTTATGAAAAATGAACGCTGGTATGAAGAAGTACCTTTGAATGAGTTTGGAGAGGATTTTAAGGAAATCGCTCAGATTGTCGGGAAAGAGAAAGCTATTGAATTATACGACCGTTTTCGGAAGACCAGCGTTCTTTTTTCCAATGCGCCTTTGTACTCGGCAAAAAAGTGGTGGATCAGAATGAACCGTCACAAATACACCCCTTCTCACATAGCACGCGTGCTTGAAGTATCTCAAAGATTTGTGTATGCTACCCTGAAAGAGAAAAAGGGCCCGACTTTATTCGATTAAACTTTTTTTACATTTCAAACCCTGCCGGAGGCTGTCTCAAATGAGCAGCCTCTTTTATTTATAATCCACCAATGAAGCGTGCTATTTCGGAAACAATTATTCTGTGGTTTTTCTCAGTTAGCGCAATATAGGGTCTTGCAGGGATAATTATTGAATGTGCTCTGAAAGTAAATCCTTTGCCTCCTGAAGTGCCTCTTCGGAACTGACCTTTTTTGTGAATTAAATCCCCCTTTTTGTTAAATTTGTCCTTTTTCCATCTTTTTCGTATGAAGGTTTCGGACTTCGCAGCTTTATTGATTACACCACCGAACTGATGGATAGCGGCATATTGAAGATTCGTTCCTATCTCTGCATAGTCCTTGTTGTATGTTGTTATAATCGAGCCTAAAAGACCTCCTCCGGCTCCTCTTCTTTGGAGTATCTTTATGCGTTTTGTTTTACGGTTTTGCAGGGTAGATTTAGCAAGCGGTTTCCACTTTTCTCCTTCATCTCCGGCTTGTTCGCGGCGGAAGTTTCTGTGCACTGCATCGTCCATTTCACCGGCAATAAGTTGATGCAGCGATGTAAGATCGCCGGTTTTATCTTTCATGTTCTTGATGATTTCAATAAATTTATTATCTTGCAACTTAATTACTCGGTTTTGCGATGTGACAGCAAGAAATTTTCGGCGTCGCTTGCCGGGAGTCTCCCGATGTATCGGGATGTAAGGCTCTGTATGGAGGGACTGCCGGCCTCCCATATCGCAACTATATTATAATACAATAACACTTTTTCTGCTTGTGTCATACAATTCCTTTTTATAAAATGTCAGTATCTGGTTGTAAAACCTGCCTTTTTTAGCATAATTAATCGCCAGGATGAACTTCGTATTTGTTTCACTGTTGAATAAAATAAACCTGTTATTTTGACTGTCAAATAAAAATGTCTCATTCTGAAGTACCTTCAGTTCCTCCAAAAATTGTTCAACTGTTAACGATACCCGCTTGCCCTGATCCGGTTTAATCGAGTGAATAATCTCCTTAACGGAAACAGTTAATATTCCGGTTTTAGGATAGACACCGACTGATTCCATTTTCTTTATTTGGGTATCTGACAGGAAACCGACAGCAAATTGGCTATTATCGATGTAAGGTTTACCGTTGATAATTTTGGGGTTAAGCGCCCTTTCGGTGTACTCTCTTAACATTTCTTTCCACTGAGTTGAATTAACCAACATTTTCAGAGCGGTTTCCTTAAGTGCTTCGCCTGCCAAATTTCGATAAGCATCCCAGAAGGCACCCGCTAAGCCAAGATTAGTGGAGCCACTATTGTACGCCCATTCCTGCTTAACGCTTGCAGAAATTTCATTTTGAGATGGTGGTGAGGCAAGTGAAAGATTTTCCTCATTTAATTGAGCCTGCGAAAGTGCTCTCACTGTACATCTGCACCCCCAGTCATTCGGGGGAAATATTACATCCCAAACAGGATCATCAAAGCGCCAAACCTTGCCCGAGAGAGCCATGTGGGAGTCTCTGGTTCTTGAATCTTCAACGGCTATATACTGCCAGAAAGGGCGGTTTTTTGAGTTATCGATGAGTGTTTTATATCTTGCCTGTGAATACGCAACAGTCCGGTTTGTGTAAAAGATAGTTTTTAGTCTTTTATTCGATCCTAATTGCACTGTTTTATTTGGATCGATATTTGGGTATTTGCTTTGGTCGAATCCGGGTATATCTGAAGCCTTTACCTCGCCCCACCAGCCGTTCTGAATCAACTCAGGACGAATCTGTCTTTTCCACTCTTCTATAGTTTGACCTGAACTGATTGCTTTAACCATGCTGTTTTGAATCTGGGCAAGCAGATCTGTTTGAAGCACCTTCGCAACTGTAAAAGAATGGTTGTTGGCAGACTGCCACAGTTCATACCAATTGTAAGAGGTTTGGATTCCTTTATCTTTTAAATATTTTACCACCTCTTCAGGTTCAAGGTCAAAACTAAAATTAAAGATATCATCCGTTAGCATCTGCTGAGCCTTTTATTTGCGCTGCCAAACTTTCTTTTGCGAGTGCTTCTCTGATTTTCACAACATCCAACGCAGAATACAACTTGTCGAGATTTTCAAGCAATTCATCAAAAGAGGAAAACTCCTGAATTTTCGCGACTGCGGCGTTGATAAGCGTAGCCGACAAATCATTAAGTGGCGCCGGTGGTGTAAATGCGCTCCCGGGTGAGCCTTCCGCAAACTCTGCAGATGCACTTTTTACCGGCTCAATTTCAAACTCATCCTCTTGAAGGTTGTATGTCCTGGCAAAGTAAGCCTTATTAAGCTTTAGCCCCATCTCAGTGAGAATCTTATCACGATCAGCTATTACCTTATCTACCTCGTCCTCAAAAAACATAACAAATTTGGGTAAATCATCGGGAATATCTGAGAAATTCAGTTCAACGATATATCTGATAAGGGTGCCAATTGCTTCGCTGACAAATTGCGCATCAGCTTTTGCGATATCTTCAAGGGTGTTAGCGTGCGATTGGGTTGCGCTATAGCTTCCGGTATCACCGAGCTGCGTTGTCAAAGTTTGCGTCAAAACTGCTTTGGAAATTGCATTTTCAAGGTGAGAAAGGTACTTTTCATAGTTTTCGGAGTTTGCTGAGGCGTTTGGATTCATTGGCTCAACAGAACCATCTGCCGGGATCACAGCCACACCGTCATCAAAAAGCAATTCAAGGACATCTCCTAATTTGTCAATGCTTTCTTGTGGGGTACCCGGGGGGAGTTTTCCAATCCATTGGGGCATCCCGTATTTTTCAGTATATTTTGCCCAAAACTTCAGCCCTCCTCTTTTTAATGTTACGGGCCAGAAACATCTTTTTAATATTTTTTCACCATAGGGTGATAGTGGATCGGCTGAATTTTGGATTATAAGAAATTTATAATCAGGCAGTGATTCACCCTCTCCATTAAAATTCTGGGCACCATTTTGAGGAAGATACATCCGCCATGACAGATCAGGTTTTAATTTAAACCACTCAATTGGTTTTGGCTCAAGTTGCACAGGCACCCAATACCCTTTTTTTTGCCCCCAAATTATCTCAATAATCGCGGTACCCATAAACCTGGCGTCCAGAATGTATTTTATTAACTCGTAAATTTTAAGATTCTTTAAACAGTCGTTAACCAGATTATAAACGGCATCCGCTGCCTCCGAACGGTAAAGCTCCCATTGCATGCTTTGGAGCTTTAACTCCCTCTGCTGCCGTACGCTATAAAGATGTTCGTCAACCATTAGGTCGCGATAGGCTTCTAAACCTTTTCCCGCTCTCTGCAGAATCTTATCGGGGTCTGGCAAAAGTTTCTGTATTTGTGAGTAAGACATCTGAGCGATATGTTTTTCTAAGTTCTTAGCCATTGAAGTATCCTTTTAGAAGTTGTTTTGACTCTCTTTTTTTTCCGGTGATCGGGAAAAATGCTGCCGGTGTGGAGCAGGCAGCATGAACCATCAGCCCAAGCGCCCAAAATCTGTCAGCATGTCCTACCACATTATTACCGGCTGCCTGATCGAATCTTATGTTACCCGCAGCGGTGGTGATTTTTTGTATGCTGTGTAAATCATTTCTGATGTCATCATTGGCAGGAATTGCTATATGCCGATCCTCAAATTTTCGCAGCAACTGAAATGCTATCTCCTCCTTTGCTCTGCCGGTGAACCAGACCGGTTCGACTTTAGACCCAAAGGCAAATCGGGCTTCCTCGGCAATCTGGATGCCTATTCCTGTTTCGTCGATACATACTCTTCTGACTTGTGGGAGGTTTAACAGGCTAAACAGTAGAGACTTTTGGATGTGAAACGGCGTTCTCTCCATTACCCAGACGCCAAGTGTAATGATAAAGCCTGCAACATCCTGACCAACCCAGATAACTGAAAGGTCTTTTTTTCTTCCTATATCCATCCCGATGAAAAGTGAGTCCGATTTATTAGTAAGCTGTGCAATAGTTTCCGGCGTAGCACTCAAAGAGTGCCCGCAACTCTCATTTTCACAAGCCGCAATGAGGTCATAAGGCAGAAAAGCAGTGGTCTCATCTATCGCTATACAACAATATTCCTGATTCCAGGTATGTATATCAGAGCAATTTTTTTCCTCTTGATCAATCCACTCAAGTCTTTCCTTATCAGAAAGACTTCTTCCCAGAATCTTATCAGCAAGCCCTTGACTTACGGCAGTTTGGATGGTAGTAGTTTGCTTCCACCATCCGTTCCTTTTGGCGGCGTGCACAAATTCATAGTAAAGGCAGTTTTTGCCATTATGGGTTGATAAAATGCGTAAAGGAAACCCCCAGGTTGTTGCAGGTTTTGCAGCTGACCATAGTTCCCTTGCATTTTTGTGAAAGGCGAACTCATCTAAAATTACTTTCCCCCCCTTTGAGCGAAACGCCTTGGGATTTGATGAAAGGGCATTAATGCGCGTTCCGTTGGCAAACTGAATAAAGAACACTTTTATATCCTTTTCTCCATCAAGCGCTTCTTCCCCCGCGTCTTGTGCCACGACTTGAAATAGTTTTGCCCACATAGCACAATAATAAATATATTCTCTTGCGGCTGATTCATCAGCACTGGAAAACCAAACGGAGGGCACTTTTTTGGTAATACAATCTTCGACATCTTCATAGGCTTGGACATAAGTTGCCCCAATTCTCCGGGATTTCTCCCAAATTTTTACTCTGTCTCTGTTTTTTAGCCATTCAACCTGATAAGGGAGAAAATAGGGAGGTTGCTTGTTTCCGCTCTCTGCGGACTGTTTTTTTATCTTGGTCATATAGCCTATACCCATTTAAAAACGTTTCACACCCGTTTAAAATCGTTTAACTATTTTAAAGCCATATAATCTTATCATTCTGAAAAGATCGTCGCTTAGAATGGATTTTTACGATTTCAAACCGAGTAGTTCGTGAATCTTCGCAAGAGTTTCCTTGGAGATATTTGAACTCTTTTTCTGTTCACCTTCACTCTCTTTAAGTTCATCTGAAATTGCAGATTTTAGTTTTTTATTATTCATCAGTGCAGTTACCAAAGATGAGATAGAATAAGCCAGTTGCGGGTCTGGGTTCTCCCTGGCCGCTTCGGCGTAGATTTCGGCCAACCCCCAAAGTGTTTCATCAAAGCCCTTGGCACGGTTAAAAAATTTTACTTTTGCCTGATCCCATTCCCCCCTTTCTTTCCAATTAAATAAAGTTTTCCGACTTACACAACCCTCCGGGAGTATTCTGAATATAGTGTCGATTGACATTCCTTTTTTGACATAGTACTCAAAAGCTTCTGCTTTTACCTGCTCTTTATTCAATTTTGTAGGTTTCATCAATCTCGTCCATTTTCTCTTTGATTTCAATAATATCCTGCTGTAAGGTTTTTAGAGTGCTCACAAAGTTTTCTACTTTCTCAAAATCTATTTGCTCGAACTCCCTGAACAATGGGTCGATTTCCTCTGCAAGTCTCTGTCTAAAAGTGGTTACGGTTAACGATTTTTTCCTGAGAGAGGATTTAAGTTCCTGATATTTGCCAATTATTAGGGTTCTTCTACCGTTCATTTTTCACTATGTCCTTAAGATTATCAATTTTAACCTCCATCCTGCTGAGGGTTTCATTGATCATTAGTTTTATTTTATGATCTTCATGGATATATCTGGTTAACTCAACCAATATCTGTTTATTGCTTTCAGTGTGATATTCCATCATGTTTAACAAATTATCGTTCATTTGTTTCATCTGTGACTTATACAGTTGCAGATAAGCCTTTGAAGAGTATAACCAAATTGCAAAAAGTATTCCGGCAACCACAACGATGGGTGATCCGTTCTTAAGCAGTTCCGGAAAGAATGAGAGTTGAGCCATATTTGTTCCATAAAATTGAGAAAACGCAACTTAATCTAATCTTTACCGGGCGGGTCAGAAATTGCATGTTGCACTTTTCACGGTATCCGGGTAATCTTAAGTTGCAGTCAAAAAGGAAAGGATTTCGCTTTGCGGATAGAAATTTTTAAGACGGGGGTGCATAAACCTATGCAAGGGGAGGCTCGAACCTTTACAGTGGCTGATCTGGATTCAATTGTAGCAGCAAGTGCAGGGAAAGAAATACCGGCTGTAATAGGGCACCCTAAGTTGGCTGACCCGGCTTACGGTTGGGCTAAAGTCATCGAAAGAGAGGGCGAATCCCTTTTTGCACAACTCGACCAGGTCGATCCCGGCTTCGAAGAGCTGGTAAAAGCCGGCAGATACAAAAACATATCAATCTCAATTAACAAGGATGGTAGCGTTCGTCATATCGGGTTTTTGGGTGCTGTACCGCCGGCAGTAACCGGATTGAAACCGGTTGAGTTCTCTAATGATGCAGAAGCGGCTGAATACGCAGTTGGGGATATTATTCCAGCACCGGTGGAAAGCGACAGCAAGAAAGAAAAAACCAAGAAAGAAGAAGAAGAAGAGAGTTCAACCCCTGAATGCAGTGCGTCTGAGGAACTTTTAAGGAGGGTTACTGCAGCAGAAAATAAGGTGGCTCAATTGGAAAAACAACTTCTGGAAAAAATAAAAGCTGAAAAGCAAACCGAGTTCGCTGCTTTCGCAGATGCACAGGTGGCCGAGGGAAGAATCAAACCTGATGCTAAAGGAAAAGTTATTAATGTGCTGATGCATTTGAATTCAGTTGGCACTGATGGCGCCTTAAACTTTGCAGAAGCTGAGCCTGAAGCCTCAAAAATATTTAGGGAGTTGATAAAATCACTTCCAAGTATTGTAACTCCGGGAAGAATCCCGGGACTGCAATTTGCCGCCGGAGACCAGCCTACTGATGAAGCAAAACCGCTTGCCGGAAAAGAATTGGCGCAATTTATTAAAAAATCTATGGAGAACTACGATGAAGCTTAGGGAAATAAGCAACAATGACACTTTAACTCTCTCGGCATTAGAAGAGCTGATGAAAAAATCGGCTCTTTTGCAGTTAGCTGAATTCTATTCGATGACCGGCAATGCAGATAACAAAAGAAAAGCAGCCACTGCCACCGGAGGCGAGTTCAGGGCGTTAGACAGCAATTATGCCGATAATCATATCACCCCTCAGTTTGCTTCCGTGGCACTGAAAATATTTGGTGGTCTGGTGCAGGTGGACAGAGCTCACGAGCGAAGAGGTGCTGATATCGGGTCTGTCCGAGCAACAGAATTGATGAATTTCGTGAAGAATCTGGCAAAAAACTTTAATGATAAGTTTTTCAACGGGGTTATCTCAGCAACTTCTTTTAACGGGCTTAAGGCAATTATGCCGGCAGGCCAAAAATTTGTTCCCCTTAACGATGGTTTTCAAGTGCTCGCCGGCAGTGATAATACGGCGCGTAAGAGCCAGCAGGCTTTTCTGGAGTACATCCATTACCTCATAAGTTTGCTTGACGGCGGTGCCGGTGCGCTTTTTATGAACGGATCTGTTATCGCCAGGCTAACGACAATTGCTGAAGGACATATAGAAAGGACGCCAAACGAGTTTGGAGTGCTGATACCTTCTTTCGACGGCGTCCCATTGATTAACCCGGGATATAATGCTTCAGGCGGTGAGATTCTACCGGCAAACGAAGTTTGTGGTAACAATTCGGCAACAACTTCAATATACGCGGCTTCGTTCGGCACCTCAGATGATCTTACCATTGCAACCAACAAGGGGTTGGAAGTGCTTGATTTGGGGTTGATTGGTGTACACTATAATCACAGTGTTGAACTTGATGCTGATCTGGTTCTGGTTAACGATAAGGCAGTAGGACAACTTGCAGGAATAGAAATAATTTAACATTATCTCTGTTCCCCTCTCGGTGGCGGAAGTTGTTATAACAACCCGCCCCGATTTTTTTTAAGTAACTATTATAAAAAAAGGAAGACAAAATTGAAAAAAATATTTTTAACTATTTTAGTTTGCCTGCCCCTCTTTTTCTCGCATGAAATAGTCGGTCAAACTGCCTGGTTGCCCGGGTTAAACGGAAAAGTTACGCATGAAAACGGCTGGAAGGTTATAAGGTATGAGGGTACTCTCAGCGGTACTGATACTCTTATCTCCGCTCCTTTTAATCTTTCTTACTGTGACAATAATTTTAGGATATTCAGACGGTTCACCCAAAATTCTGATTCCGTAAGTATTACTGCGTTCAGAGAAGAAAATTGGTTACCGGGTACTTGGAGATTCCTGAATCGATTCATTTGTGAAAATGACAGTGCAAATGTTTCTTCCGTATATTACGATACGATGAAAATGCCGTTGTATTCCAGGCTTGTGTTCATCGGCACTGCAGGCAACGGAAAGGCTGTTAACATTAAAGTTAAAATATTGGCGCGTTTTAGAGGTAATTAACGATTTTGAGTATCCGGCGAAAGTGAAACATTAATGTACTGCTCCCTTGCTGACTTGCAGAAAAGAATATCCGTACAGGAGATTATCAGACTTGTTTCCGATTCGGGCAGTGAACCCGACTTTGAAGACACATCTGATGCAGGAAGGCTTCTGGTTGAAGCTGCAATCATTTCTGCCGGTACTGAAATTGATTTCGCCTGTGCCGGGAGATACACTGTTCCCTTATCTCCAATACCTGCACGAATTGTGGATATCTGTGTGGATATCTCTGTTTATAATTTGTTTAAGCGGCGTTTTCGGGATATCCCTGAACTGATCGTAAAACAATACGACGATGCAAAAAAGGAGTTAAACGAAATTGCAAAAGGAAATCGCATACTAAATGTTAACACATCTGAAGAAAATTCACCGGGCGGAGGGATGGCGGTAAACAAAACGAATGCAGATAAAACTTATAATCTGGAGGGATATTTATAAATGCCCGGAATGACATCAGAAGCGAAGGCTATTGTAGCTGATATAATTGAGAATGTTATGGCGGGGTTAGTTTCACCTGCGGATAAGTTAAAAATTTATCTCCCGGCAAACCTTGAAAATTATGATGATTTGGATGATGGGGGGCACATTCTGGTGCTGTATAAAGGCTCCCGGTATAGTGATAACAAAGTTTCTTATGCAGTAAATCAAAATCGTGAAATAACTATCTCGGTAACCATTGAAAGCCTGAGTGTGCCGGGGAGAATGTTACCCGAAGATTATCTTGATGCAATTATTTCAGGGCTCATAAATTATGAAATGACAGTCAGCTGGCGCCAGCCCGGCAAACGAATCACTGTTTCTTCTGATGAACTAATGGGGGAAAATAATGGCAGGTGGCGATACATACTCGAGGTATCTGTGCCCGCCACAATCTTTTCAGGTGGTACTATATGATCTTTAACGGCATTATCCTCATCATTTATTGTGCGTTTCTTCAGGGAGTTTTCAATGCCGGAATGGATGCAATAAAGTTTAAGGTGTCTGACTTCATCTTTCAAACAGATTACTGGTTATCAAAAGGTGCTTATTCGCCGGGCAAACGAACCCGGCTTAAAAAACATATTTTGGTATTTCTTGCAGATGGTTGGCACCTGCTGAAAACTTTTATGGTATTAATGTCAGGTTTAATCACTTACATCTCAGTAGCTCATGCAGGTTCCTTGGGTGAAACACCATGGAGCCTGCTTTTTATCCCCGGGTACTACATGTCATTCTCACTCGGGCACATTTTCGGCTACAATTGGTTTTGGATTAAATGATAATCCCTTAATCAAAGCCGGATAACAAGTGAAAGGTAGAAAATGAAAATAAACAGCTTTTTAAGAAGAATGTTTGTTAAGCCTAAGGCTTATTTTTTAACACATGAGGCAATAGTAAGAATCGCAAAAGAAGCAAAAGGAAAAGGTATTCGTTACCTCCCGCTTCATTATGTCGGTGTGGCAAATGCAGACACATCAGGTGAAGCAATTACCCGGTATCATAAAAATACGCTTGGTTGGAAAGCCGATGGATATCATCTTTTTCTAAACCACGACGGAATAATTGAAGAACTTGAGCCGATTGGAACAAGAGCAAATGGTTGTAGAGCCTCCGGAAGATCATGGTGGAATCGATGGTCGAAATTTCCAAGCAATGAAGAGTACATCGGAATCAAAGCCCTGCACATATGTTTTGAAACAATCGTTGGATACAAGATGTCTTCAACACAGGAAAGACTGCTTTTGGAACTTTTCAGGGAACTTATCCGGCAAATTCCAAATATCTTAATTGGCGGGCATCGTGAATTCCCGGACTATGAGAACTGGAACAAAAGGCAGAATACTCTGTGCCCCGGTTTTTCCGTCTCCGACTGGCTGAAAGACGCCGGAATCCTTAAATCTAACTGTTTTTATGAGGTGTGGAAGCCATGAAGATAAGTATTGGATGGAGGAAATATTCAGCGTTTCTGTTTAGTTTAGCCACATATGCGGTCTTATTTATACTTGTTTTGGTATTTCGCTTCATTAATTCAACAGAAATCCCTGCGTTTGCTTTTCAGCTTGGCATGGGGATTTCGGCGGTAACAGGTGTATATTATGGCGGAAATGCCTTAGCAAAAAGATTCAAATCGGGCGCAAATGAGTATTAATAACGGCGTAATCTACATAATTCTTTTTGCAGTTATTGCAGGATTTGTTGTGTTTTACTTCTTTATCAACCCCAACCAAAGATTGCAACAGCAGATAGTGTTAAAATCCGGGTCGCCCGACACGATCAGGATTAGCATTGTGGATACTGTTTGGAAAGAAACAAAAACCAGGGAAATTATCAGAATTAAAGAGGAAAAAATTATCAGATTTAACAACGATTCTTCCCGGTTTGATACCACAATTACAGACGATAATAATCAGATTCGGGTAACGGGCACAACATTTCCGGCTATAGACAGCCTGAGGCTCGAAGTCGCTTCTATAATTAAATATCCGGAAATTTCAGGAACAGATACAATTAAGATAACAACGGTTGACACGCTTAAAATACAAAGCAGAATTGAGGGGGTTGAAGTCCCTTGGTATGATCGTTTCTGGGTAGGTGTTGCGACATGCACAGCGGTGGTTCTGGGTTTAGTTTTCACTTCCGGCGCAATAAAGTAATGTTTAGATTTACCCTTAAATTTAAGGCACTATTACAATTGTCCTGCATTGGATACGGAACTGATAGCAAAAAAGGTTTGAAAATTCACTTATAAAGGAAGAATGTATGAATACAATATCCAATTTTAGACGAGTAATGCTCTTTGATCGCGCCGGTACAAAAAACCCGGTTTTGCCTCTCTTCTTTAGCGAAGAGCGCTCCTTGAAAGTAAAAGATGTTGAGGATGTTAAAGATTATGAAGAAAGAGTGATCTCTGACATGACAGAAGTGGCGTTCAATGCAACCGTCCTTTCAAATGGTGCCGGTGGCTATGTCCCACTTATCCCACTCTTAGCGTTTTACAAGGATGGTGGGGTATCAGCAGAATTTCTTGGCGAAGTAAAAAACGGCGTACATGATGGGGTTCTGAAATTCGTCGGGAGTAATTGTCTGGGCTTGAACTTTGAGTATGGGTGGTCTGCGCTTAAGCGCTTTTACACTGTTTCTTTGCTTAGAAGATTTCCCGAAAGAATTTACGAGTCGATAATCAGCAACGCTGTGACTGATGATTATATTCATTTCGGAAACACACCGCCGCTTTATGAACCCGGTTCTAATGTTATGGACCAGAGAAGTTTTCAGGAGTTTATCTCTTTTTCATGGGGAAGCACACCCGCTCTTTTCACCGGCGAAGAGATAGTGGATTTATCCTTCGGGTTGAAATCTGACTCGGGTGAAAATTACCTTAAGAAATCTATTCCGCGACGAATACTCATCGAACTTTCTGTTACGCTGGACAAGGCCTCAATCACAGATCTTAAGGCTTTCGGAGATGGTAATGATAAACGGACCAATGGTATCTCACCTGCCATAAACTATAAAGTTGCCTATTCTGACGCCGGTAAGACAGAAGAACACAAATTTGCTGCAGGTGTCTTAACCCGTACTAAAGAGATCGATTGGAATCACACCACACGATTCTTGAAACTTAAATTTACCGGCTCTGTTAATCCACATCTGATCACCTCATCTGTGGTCGCCGACAACTTTACTTTTAACTACACAAAATAGGATTGAAACATGTCAGTCACAACCCAAAACCTTAGCTTTCAGCCTGAAACATACGCCCCGACCCACTCATTTTCTGTAGCGGGAGCGGGCACCGGTGACAAGGTATTTATTCATATCTATAAAGACTCTTCTTTTCAGGAACCATTCAGAAGTTTTTCCGAAACCGAACTTGATGTTTCGGGCGGATATATCTCTTTTGACCCTGACAGTAATGAGGTACTGTCCTGGCCGTCACTCTGTTGGTACCGGCTTTATTTTAATAATGGCGGTACGGGTAACTATGAACTTTTATATCAGGGTTCAGTAACAGTTTTAGGGGGTGCAATTTTACCTCCACTTCAGTCTTCTGCAATCCAACTTATGAAAGTTCGACAGATTCTCACTGACGATGGGCAATTTCCTTTCACATTCCCGATAGGTACTGTGATCCTGGGCGTTGTGGCAAAAACCGTAGTAACCTTATCCGGCACCATAACCTTAGAGAACCCAGATGCCAACAATGTGCTTACGGAAGAAACGCTCCCCGATAATAGAGTTTTGTTTTACGAACCCGATGCCGTCGGAACTTATTTCACCACTTCCGGGAAGGTGGCGGTGGATTGTTCGGCTTGGCCCGCTTCCGGTGGGGTTGACATTACAATTATCTATACGGTGCTTTGATGGAAGATGAAAAGATATTTGTAATAGCCGGGGTGAACTGCAGGGTTAATTTTGACCAGACGCTAAGAGAAGTGAAGGAAATCGATGAAATGATGGTACGATCTCAGTCAAATGGTTTGGAATTAGAGGACGCAGAACGCCTTCTACAAATACTCTTAAAAGCAGATAAACCGGTTGATTATTTGGATGTTACCGAGAGCCAGTTCACTGAAATAATTGCTGAATATTTCGCTCAAAAAAAAAATTGGAGTCTGAGTATCATCAAAAAATGCGCCCTCTCAGTGAACGAACAGAATGGCTCGAATCAGAACTTTTCCGAATCACTAAAAGAAGAAAACGATATCTAACAGCTGAAACATCTGAAATCGAGGGTTTTATCTATTTTCTCTCTCAAGGCGACCTCTCTCGCCGAAATTCAATACTTGATACTCCATACAAAGTTTGTCTGGAGTATTTTTATATTAGAAAAGTTGAGGAGATTAACCAGGCAATTGCTAATTTGCCAACGGAGGAATGAATGAGTGAATATACAGTGAAGTATCGTATTGGTGTCGATACCGGAACAAGCGCGGAAAGCCTGGATCGTGTTTCAAAATCAGCTGAGCATGCTGATGAAAAATTATCCAAAATGGCAGCAGATGGATCAGGTTCTAACTCTGCTGCCTTTGCATTAACAAATTTTAACAGAGTTCTTCAAGATCTGCCTTACGGGTTCATAGGAATTGCAAACAATATCGACCCGCTTGTTTCTTCATTTCAAAAACTCAAGGGTGAAACAGGTTCTGTGGGGGGTGCTTTTAAGGCAATGCTTGGTATGCTTTCAGGCCCGACGGGCGTGCTGTTCGCAGTTAACGCGGCGGTGATGGTTTTTCAACTGTTACCCGGAATCCTGAAAAAAGTTTCGGGGGAAACTGATGAAACTACAGGTAAATTAAAAAAAATGAAAGCCGCTGTAGTTGAGAAAACATTTGCCGAGGATGCTGATATTAAAAAACTTATTATGCAGCAAATCCAAATTCAAGCTGTTTCCGCCGCTTTGGCAGCCGGCACTCTTGAAGTACAAAGTAAAAAATATTGGATTAACAAGCTTAACAATGAATATAAACCTTATCTGGGACAGTTAAAAAACCATAAGGTTGACGAAGATAACCTCTCAATAGCCCTTAATAATGTAAATATACAATTAGCCACGAAACTTAACAATATGATTATGGAGAAAGTACTGGTTAAAATGGCAGATGCTTTAGCAGTTCAGATGACGAAAATATTAGAATTAAGGACGCAAACCGAGGGGATAACGAAAGAATATAATGCTCTCCGAGATAAATATGGTCTTTCTGATGCAGATATTCGTAATGCAATCAACCAAAAGAAGCAAATGGCCCAGTCAGCAATTTCACAAGGTGGCGTTCCATCTCAGTATGATTCGAAACCGTGGCTGAGTACAGCAGATGACCTTTTAACAAAAATCAGAAAAAACCTTACCGAAATAGATAACATGGGTGTTATTTACGAAAGCGGAATTAAAGAAATAACCAAACTAACTGCGGGGTCTAATTTCCAGTTCGGGGAAACAAGTCCTGATGCAACACCCAAACCAACTGCATCTTCATCCGGAAGTTCGAAACCCAGCAAAGAAGAAACCAAAGAGAAGAAAGACCCTCTTTTGGAATTAATTAAGGAGAGTTTAGCAGCCCGTCCTGACCGGTTAAACAAAATTTATGCAGAGAAAATAGCACGCGCAAACGAAAGACGAGCCTCCCCCGAATATCGGTATAAAGACCCGTTTTATTATCCCCCCTCCAAAAACCGTGACACTTCGCTTGATGATTATAACCCGGCCTCCGACCCGTTTGGCACGGCATTTAGCAAAATTGAAATCAGTGTGATAAAACTGGATAATTTTTTCCAGAAGTTAATAAAATCAATTGTTACCACGGTTGACCTTACCGGCAGTCTAAAGAAGGGTTTTGAAGCTGCCGGTGATGCGGTTACTAAAAATATCGCCGATAATGCCGTTGTCTTCAAAGAAGCAAATTCGCTTTTGGAGATTTTTATCAATAATCTCGTCAGAGCTGCTGCACAGGCAATGTCTCTTTCGATTATGCGAACTGCCTTTTCATTTTTGGGCGGAAATATACCATTTTTATCTTTTCTGTTACCGGAGGCCCGGAATACAACAGGAACCGGCTTGTCCGCAACAGAGATGATTGCTAACAGGAAAATAAGCGTAGAGCTGGCACCGGTTGAGTTCAAACAATCCGGGTATGATCTTCGTGCAGTTGTTCAAAAAGTTAACCAAAAGATAGCTTACGAAAGATAATATGCTTGATAAAAATAAATATCATATCAAGATTCTTGATACACCACTTCACAGGGATGTTAATACGAAAGTTGTGCTTTCTGTTGATTATAATAACACAATCGGTTCAGCTTGGACAACAATATCAGGTGCAGATTACGGAATATATCTGCAAGGGGACATCGTTATTACTGAAAAATTTGAGCTTAATGAATTTTGGCTTGCCCAGGGTGAAGCATCGCTAACATTGATTGACAGTAATGGAGAGTTAACAACTATTCTACATTCAAACTTAACTGATCTCGATACAATTTATATTTCAATTTATCAGGATACTACTCTGCTGTATCGAGGCTTTCTCGATCCGTCTTCTGTCGATTGTAAACCACTGGGTCGTTTAGTTAAATTTGATTTCAGACCCCGTAGCCATTATCTGAATGAAACTGATACCTATATTGCTGACTTGATTAACACAACACCTTTAGGCCCCGACTTTGATATAGATTATAACTTTAATGATCACGCAGATCCCGATAACGACTATAACCTTGTCTCAGATGTAATAACCCGAATATTTAACATCCCACCTTTACCGCCGGATATCGTGTCAGGTGTAACCGTTGAAATTGAGCAGAACTGGAAGTATAAGACTGTTATAGGCGGATCACCCCCAACCACAATTCAAAAAAATTTTTCAGACTTATATGTACTTAACCGCTATTTATTTGGAAGATATGACGGAGCCGGTGTTTGGGTACCTAATGAATACACAAATTACGGGCAAATTATAAAAGCACTGGCTTTTGATTTTGGTTGTTTTGCAGGTTACTTAAGCGAAGGCAGAGCAGTATTTTTACAATTTTCAGAAATAGGCAACTCCAGGATTTTCGAAATATCCCAAGACCAACTAATTGATCACGAAAAAATGATCACAAGACCCAAACTGCAGTACCTTAAATTAGTTGCTGATTCAACGATATTTGCAGAAGTAGGTACTCCAACAAGTATCCAATCTAAGTATTTAGAATATCGTATATATGCAAACATTTACCGGTTGACTAATTCAGGAAAATACTGGAATATTAACTATTATCTTCCCGCTTCAGAAGCCTACCAATTAGTTAAAGAAAGTTTTTTATCAAACTATTGGTCTGCCTACTTCTTCCGCACAAAACAACAATTTGAAGTCACCTTTGAAATTAATGGGATAGATTTGGATTTGACACGGCAAATATTATATGAAGGAGAGTATTTTCAGCCCTGTGAAATCACCAGAAATATCACCAAAAACACAACATCTGTAAGGGCTATTTACCTGTAAAAAAAGCCCTGTTAAAATACCCTTTAACTGGGTTTTAACTACCATTTAAAAATATTGTTTTGCGGTTAAAAAGTTCTCAAACTTTTTGTCCGTTATTAGTAACCAAAATATCCAAGAACTGGCACGACGGAACCACCTCAATAGACGCTATCAGAATCAACAAATACAGTCCTGTAAACACCCCTTAAAAGCCGTTTAAGAACCCCTTAAACAGAGGTAAAAAGGTGGGTAGTTAGGTAAGAAAATAAGTATTAAATTGCCCCTCAAAAAAATTCTCAAACTTTTTGTCCAAAATTCTCAAACTTTTTGTCCGTTATTACACGCACTTCGATCAAAGTGGTATCCGACGAGCAATTCGCGCCGCTTTCGGAGCTTGCCACCAAAATCCTTAAAACGAAAGAAAAAACCGAAGACCTGCCGCAAATCGAAAGCGACATATTCGACTCCGGGATCTCGGTCTGTTACGGAGCTGCGGAAGTGGTGCCCGCGGTATCTGCCGGTGAGGTGAAAGTTACGATAAAAAAACGGGACTACCTTGATGTCTTCTGGGACTGCACCGCCAAGGATTTCAACCTTTCAGACGCACTTTTCACAGCCGTCGGTGAAACCTTCACACGCGAGAGCGTCGAGCGCAAATACGGCAAAATATCCAACTACGGCGACCCCCTTTTCGGGCACAGATTCTACCGCGACGCCGGCGGCTCGCTCTTCACAGGGGGCAAAGAGACGGTGCGCTTGGTTAACCACTACGCAAAAGAGCCAATCCGCGAGTATATTTTGCTGTTCAACGACTACAAGCGCCTGACGGAGCACGGTGAAGATGTATTCATCGGAAAATTTGCGCAAAGAAGTGCAGCCGATGCAAAGCTCCGGGAGCTGAACTCGGCATATCTCGCTCAGGATGCACCACTTCCCATGGGTGAAATTATACCTTATGACGCAGAAGCGATAACAAAATATGTGGTAACCGGCGGCGAGATTGTGGATGTGATCGAGCTGCAGCTGACGGGTAACCCGGTGGCGGTATTCAGACCTTTTCAGTTTGAGAACAGGTTTTGGTCGCTTGCCGATCTGCTGATTGAACCGCAGATTTTTTTGGACAGGGTTTTCATGCAGATTGACTACAGCTTCGGGCGGGATGTAAAAAATGTCTATCAGGGGAATCTGCACGCTCTTGCTGACTCGGAAACGCCCGACTCGGCGCTGCGCAAGGCGGAGAAAACGGGCGGGATAATCTGGACAAGAACCGGCGAAGAAGTATTCAGGCCGATTAAGGTGTCGGGCGTGAACCCGCAATATTTTCAGATTGCAGCGATTATGCAGGGGTTCATTGAGGATCTTGCCGGCGGAAGAAGCTTTCACGGGATGGCGGAGTACAGCAACGAGTCGGGGAAGGCTATTCTTGCGAAGCAGAAGCAGGGGATGCTTGCAGCAGGGATGGTTTTGGATAATCTAAGGAGGTGGAAGTGCTCGCTGGGGGAAAAACTGCTTGAGGCGACACTTCATTATGAGGGGGAAAGCGCGGTTGCCATGGCAGCGCAGCAGTTGGATCAGGAGGCGTTTAACGGGGGGCGCCTCCCAACTGCAGAAGAGATTGCGCTGATGGACAGGGAGATTGTGGTTACCGACGCACCGCTCAGCGGGGATGAAAAAGCGGAGAAATTGGAGCAGCTGATTTCGGTGAACAACATTTTTCCCGGCGCCGTCCCTCTTGAGGTGATGTTGGATAATATGAACTTAGACAGGGAAGAGCGGGACCGTATAATATTTAATTACAATAACTTAAAGGATCAACGAGATGGAAACAAAATTGAATGAAACTGTTAATATTCAGAGCGGGGAAGTGCTGCCGGGTGTAAGTTTGGGTGCCGGGGGTGCTTCTGAAACGGGTGATGCAACCGCCGTGGCAGCCGAGGGTGCAGATGTTGTGGGTGCCGGAAGTGAAAATACGACAGGAGCCGGAAGTGTGCCCCTTGGGGGTACTTCTGCAAACGCGAGTGCAGTACCTGTGGGAGCGAAAAAGCCGGTTGCGACAGAGGATGAGGCAAATGCTACGGTTCAATCCGGCGGTGAGGTGAATGGTGCTGTTCCCTCGGGTGTTGAAGTGAAAGATACAGTTCCGTCGGAAGATTTGGGGCAAAACTCCGCATCCGGCGGAACAGTGGGTGCAGTGGACGGTGTGCCAAACATACCCGTTGGCGGTGGGACTACTCCGGGGCAAAACCCCGCTTCCGCACCGGAAGACACGAAAAACAACGAAAACGGGGCAGTTGAAAACCAAGGTGATGAAGAAAAATCCAACCCTCTGTATAACAGTGCAAACAACGAGTTGTATGAGAGACTTAAAAGCGAACTGATGGAGGAGATCAGGAAATATTTCGATCCCTTTTTGAAAGGGGCACAGGGCGGAAGCGTTTCTGGAACGGGCAATCAGGAGGGATTTTCGCCGGGCGCAGGTTCGGGCAAAGGTGCGGATGTGGACATGGGTGCCGGTACAGGTGCGGGCGCCGGAGCGGTTGCAGGTGCGAACATGAGCGCAGGCACAGCAGCAGGCGCAGGCATCCAACCAAACATTAACACCGGTGCACAAGCCCCGGCGGGGGTACCGGAGGGAGGTGTTCACCCGCAATTCATTTTGGATATGGAAGGAAATGGCGGAAGCAAAAGTCTGGTCTCGAGGATACTTGAAGAAACGGGTTGGTAGATGGCGGAAGATTTTTACGAGAACTTCATTAAGGGGTTTGCGCAAGGTTTGGGTCTCGGGGAAAGAGGCAGGGTACGACGGTTAGCGAGAAGAGAGAAAACCGGCAGGCTGGATGAAATTGCCGGTCTTTTCGCTGAACTGATTAATGAAGGGGAAACAGCGAAAGATGGTGCTTCTGAGGGGGGAGCACCTCTTTCATCGGGCGGTGGTGCTACATCTCCGGGTGCGGGTGTTTCATCGGGCGGGGGTACATCTTCGGGAAACGGCTCCGGCGGCAACACTTCCGTTTCCGGTTTACAGGATTTGGGTGCTGCGTTGCAGAATCCGGTAACCGGCGTAAACTCAGCCCCGGAAACTGCGGCGCAACTGAAAAAAAAGGCACTCCTTGCGGCGCTTTCACCCGCGGTGTTTAAGCTTTATGAAAAACAGAAAGAAGCAAAACGCAAAACGCTGAAATTTGACGAGCAATACATCTATTACACTGATAACGAGGGGAACCGAACCTGGCTTACCGACGGCAACGGCGAAAAAATCAAAAATAACTTCTGGAAACCGAAAATTGTTGATAGGTTCAACGAGTATAAAGACGGCAAACCAAGAAGGGTCTATCTCTATGAAGACGGCAGCAAGGTTTTCCACGATCTGGAAATGCCGCCACCCGTAAAAACCGCACTCGACCCGATTGAGTATGAAGAAAAGCTGCTTAAACTCTACAAAGAAGGCAAAATCTCACTTAAAGACTACCAAACCCTGAAGGAAAAAAACCGAAAAAGGCTTTTAGAGTAGGGACCTAAGTTTTGGAAGCAAGCGCAAAAGTGTTTAATCTGAAAGAAACAGAAAAAACCGAAAAAGGTTACCGGTGTAGAGATTTAAGTAAGGTTATTCGCAGGCGAATGGTCTCTTTCTAAAAATGAGACTGTAAAGAGTACCAAATCCGTAAAGATCGAGCGAAGCACTACAAAGTATTTTGTTTTTATAAAATATTTCATTATTTCGGCTTACCTGTAATTAAAGAAGTATTTATAAATCATTTTTTTAACATACAGACCGGCTAAGAATATGAAAACTAAATTATATAAATATACCGTTAAATTTCCCTTATTAATTGTAGTGAGCGTCTTCATTGCGGGTTTTGCCGGGGTTGAAGTGCCGGTTAAACAATCAGCGAGAACTCAGCCGGAAATGATTTTCGTGCAGGGCGGTTCATTCATAATGGGCTGCACTTCGGAACAGGGTAAAGATTGTGATTATGAAGAAAAGCCGGCGCATCAGGTAACAGTGAGTGATTTTTATATCGGCAAATATGAAGTAACACAGGAACTGTGGCATTTCCGCTTGTGAGATTGTGTTAGTTTTGTGCAGTGTTTTTTGGGTTAGAAGTGATAAATGGTTGGCTTTATTACCCCAACTTAGTGCCCAATAAAGTGTAAAAGGGGTGGATTGAAATTTTGCTTTTGGTGATCGGCTTAATCATCCACTCCTCAGGTTCTCAAAAAAACATCCCAATGCGAGCACCAAAGGACTGCAAAGTGTTCGGATTATTAACAAACGGATTCTGAGGGTTAAAAAGTATGTTATATCTTGCTGAAATATCGAATCCAAAAGAGTCGGAAAGATATAAAAGGTAACCAATATTTAAACCCGGTCCGTAGGAAAAATATGTTTCACTTTCATTGCCTGCATTCTTCACTTCAACTCCGTTTACCATTTTTGTTGATCGGGATTCGGCAACCGAGAAGGCATTTGCCATTATGCTGAAATAGAGAGATGGATTTATCAGATATTTGTAACCAATCCCTCCACCGAAGGTTGTTTGAGAATTGGTGATTTCGAAAATATTTGATTTATATTTTCGGTCGGTATAATTCACGGTTGCTTCAAGTACCAAACGGCTTGGGTTTCCGAGGAAAATGTTAACTGCGGCGCTTATGCCCGGATTAAGAGTATATTCTTCGCCCAAATAAGATGTAGTGGGTGATTTTAATATGTCAATGCCAATTACCCAGTTCGGTTTTGGTGTTACGAAATTTTGCTTTTCTTCTGTTTTATCATTTTTCACTTCCACAGCTGTTATCTGTTTCAGTTCTATTTCTGTTATGGTAGTTTCATTTTCTTTAACGGAAATTGTTCCGGTGTAAGTTTGGTAACCGGGGGCTTTGGCGGTTAGATTATATATGCCTGCAGGTATTTGATTAATAATTTTTAAGCCGTTCCATCTGTATCGTTCAACCCCATTTTGATTTAGTACCACTTCCGCTGAAGGCGGCTTAACGGTAAATTGTAAAGACCCCGTTTTTTGTCTTAATGAAATCGACTTGTTTACCGTTTTACCCTTTTCTATTTGTACCGTAAAGGTTTCCGGATAATAGGTATCAGCACTTATTTCAACTTCATATATTCCTTCAATCAGTTCAATCTCATTTCCGTATTTTCTCTCTTTGTTTATATTTATTGAAGCATCTGCCGGTGTTACAGATAACTTCAATATTCCCGTAGTTTTAGAAAGAATCACATCCTTTTTTATCCTCTCCCCTCTTTTAATTTCAATCTCCTCCGAGTGATTTGAGTATAAGTTAGCTTTAACACTAAGTTGATATTTCCCGGGATTAAGTTCGTGATTACCCGGCGTTATATTGTTTCCGTTCAGTGTAATAGTGGCATTTGAGGGCGTTACCGAGAGTTCTAAAACGCCGGTGTTTTTTAATAAATTATAACTAAAAGTGTTAACACTGTTATCTTCGGATGCACGGACGGTTATCTTTTCTTCAACCGGAAGATAATCCCGCAGTTCTATTCTTAAGTCATAAACTCCGGGAAAGAGAAAAAACCCCACTTCTGTTGTTCCTTTATGCTCGTTATTTACATAAACGGTTGCGTTTGCCGGGTTTGATTTTATAGTTACGGGTGAAAGCTGTACTCTCTCAAGAGTGATTTGGAAAAGGGTATTCTCCGGGGTTACATCAATCTCACGAACGAAAGGGGCATAACCGCTTTTCTCAACCGTTAAATTGTGGGTGCCGATGGATACCTTCGTGTTCGTGTTGTTCGAAATGGATGAACCATCCAAAAGAATTGTCGCATCCGGTGGTGTTGCCTGAACGGTTATTCCAACCTCAGTTACACCCGTCATTTCTTCTTTTTTAGGCAGAACTTCATAGTAAAGAACCTCCCTTGGCTCTAAGGAGTTTATTCTTATCATTTCTGTTTTATAGCCCGGTGCACGAACTTCTATCGTTTGGCGGGTGGGTTCAAGAACGAGGATATATTTCCCACCTTCAGGGTCACCGGTTATTTTTGTTATGCCGTATGTTGAATGGAAAATAAGGTTATCAAACTGTGTGTAGAAAACTATTCCCGCTTTATCAGGATAATTTCTGAATATGATTATTCCACCTCTGTTTTCAGTGGGTTTAACCGTTAACTCTTTCAGTTGCGGGAATATTAAAGAAGTTAATAAAAGAAAAAAAAGAGATATCTTGAGTAACTGACGAATCATAATTTTGCTTCTTTACGGATATTAAATTTCCTGAAAGACAAATTACTAATTTTATGATAAAGAGACAAGTTTTTTGGTTTTTCGCCTGCTTTTTCTTTTTAATCGGGTATAACTTCCTTGCCTCAGAAGCATTTTTTTACCCTTCTGTTATCTTCAGCACACCGAATTAAGAGGGTGAGAAATTTTGGTATTAATATTCGGGTAGTCGGAAGACATCGATATGAATATTATCTCGTTGCCGGATATTTTACAAAAATAAAGAATATTTGAAATAAAGGCTTTTTGATTAATCATTTTTTCTTATATTTTGCCGGTTGTAATCGGAAAAATTTTTATTTATAAATCATTCTGCAAATCAATAAAATAGTTTTATTTTTTATGGAGACACCGTTCAAGAAGTTATTGGTTAAACTTTACATTGTAATTGTAATAACCTCCCTGCTTTCGGGGTGTTCGATGATCGAAGCGCCTTTTGAATTGCCCAATCAATGCTCTTTGACTGTTAATGTTAATTCGGATGAAATGTGCAGTCTCTTTTTTGGGGATACAAAAATATTGGAGTGGTCAGGTCCAAAACGAATTGATGGATTGATCTGGGGAATATATCGTTTGAAAGTTACCAAAAGTAATTTTATCTACTGGGAAGAAACATTCTTATTAACAGCCGGGGAGAACATTTCATTATCTCCCCCAACTGATCTTGTTTTCGTACAGGGCGGCACCTTCACAATGGGCTGCACCTCGGAGCAAGGTAATGACTGTTATTCTGATGAAAAGCCTTCTCATCAGGTAACCTTGAGTGATTTTTATATCGGTAAATATGAAGTAACTCAGGAATTATGGGAGAGTGTAATGGGCAGTAATCCGTCATATTTTAAGGGTTCCAAACGCCCTGTGGAATCTGTAAGCTGGTACGAAGCGGTAGAATTTTGCAACAGATTAAGTGATAAAGAGGGATTACAGCGAGCCTACAGCGGAAGCGGGGCAAACATCACCTGTGATTTCAACGCAAACGGTTACAGGTTACCCACAGAAGCAGAGTGGGAATATGCAGCAAGAGGCGGGAAACAAACAAGGAACTACAAATACAGCGGTAGCGACAACACAGGAGCAGTAGCCTGGTACGATGGTAATTCAGGCTATAACACGCACGCAGTGGGATTAAAGCAACCGAACGAAATAGGAATCTATGATATGAGCGGCAATGTATGGGAGTGGTGTTGGGATTGGTATGGAGATTACACATCCCCAAGCCAAACGAATCCTAAGGGACCCTCATCGGGCGAATATCGAGTGCTTCGCGGCGGGGGTTGGATCATATACGCGCGGTACTGCCGTGTGGCGCTTCGTGTCAGCGGCATGCCCGACGGCAGGAGCAGCAGCAACGGCTTCCGGCTCGCCAGGACAAGATAATTACCTTTTTACCTTTGGCATTTTTACCTTTTGCCGCCTTCGCAGAAGGCGATGAAAACCTGTCCCCTTCGGGGACGCCACATAGCGAGGATGCGCAGCCAAAGCGGAGCGGGCGAGCATCCGAGCGAAGATTGCGAGTAAAGAGGGGGGATACATGGGGGAGAAAAGTTGTGAAAAACGCAGACTCCAACAAAGCACCCCGCTTCAGGGAAAAGTACCAAGCTGAAAACAAAAAAAACAAAAAAGTTTGTGTAAAAAGCACAAACTTCCGGATATTAATCTTTAATGACAGAAATATTAGAAGAAGTTTTAATATTTTAGCCTGAGAAAATTTCAATTTCTATTTTTCCAACATCATTTATAATATAGCATGGCAAAAACGGTACAAAGTTATGAGCTGACAGAGAAGCTTGGTCAGGGTGGGATGGGTGTAGTCTATAAAGCGCGTCACATCCATTTTAATGAGGTGTATGCCGTAAAGATGTTGTGGCAACAGTTCGGCAGCGACCCTGCGGTGCTTAAACTTTTTCTGAACGAGGCGAAACTTCTCAGGTCTCTTCATCATCCTAACATCGTGAATGTTACCGATATTTTTGAAGCCGAGGGTAACTACTACATCGTAATGGAGTTCGTAGAGGGGCGCACGCTTTCTGAAATAATTCAAAGGGAAGTGGGGCCCATCCGTCGTGATCGTGCAATTAAACTCTTCAGGCAGATGTTGGAGGGGATGGCATACATCCACCAACAGAACCCGCCGATAATCCACCGTGACCTTAAGCCGTTAAACATCCTTGTAACCAAAGATGACACGGTAAAAATCACTGATTTCGGAATAGCGAAGGTGTTGGATATAGGCTCTGCCGCCAGCACGGTAATGAAGGGCACACCCACTTATATGAGTCCGGAAGCATTGATTGATCCGGGTTCAGTAGATATTCGTACCGATGTATATTCACTCGGGATGACCTTTTACGAGATGCTCTGTGCCAAAACCCCATTCAGCGGAGAAAAAACGACAACCCCCGCCGCTGTTTACTCAGAAATTATTAAAAACGGAATCCCACTACCCACAAAATTTTATCCCGGCATATCCGATGAGCTTACCGCCTATGTGATGAATGCAATCCACCCTGACAGAGAGAAAAGGTTTTCAGACGCCCTTGAAATGCTGGAAGAACTGAAGAGAATTGAGGCATCCGGAGGGGCAGAAGAAAGAACATCGAAAAATGAATTTGCCGGGGACAATATTAAAACCGAAGAAGAATCAAAAATAACCAATATTGATATTAATTCTGAAAATATTTCGAAATCTGAGAATAATAAACCCTCAAAGTTTTTCAGGAACAGTATTATAGTTTTATCAGTTATCACCCTGATAATTTTATTAGTGCAATTGGGAAAAGACGGTAAAAAGGCGGAAGTACCTGTTGAAGAACCGGAATCAACCGGGGTTGCGCTTGATACAGTGCTTAAACAAGATGCACCGGTTCTTCCCGGGATGGTATTTGTTCAAGGCGGCACCTTCACAATGGGCTGCACCTCGGAGCAAGGTGATGATTGTTGGTATAATGAAAAGCCCACTCATCAGGTCATTGTTAATAATTTTTATATAGGTAAATATGAAGTAACAGTAGGAATGTTTTCTGAATTTATAGAAGCAACCGGTTACAAAACAGATGCGGATAAGGATGGAGGCAGCTTGATTTGGACGGGCAGTGAATTGAAAGAGACAGCGGGCGTCAACTGGCGTTGTGATGTAAATGGTAAGAGAAGACCTGAGAGTGAGAATAATCATCCGGTCATCCATGTCAGTTGGAATGATGCGGTATCCTTCTGTAACTGGTTAAGTGACAGAGAGGGATTGCAGCGAGCCTACAGCGGAAGCGGGGATAACATCACCTGTAATTTCAGTTCAAATGGTTACAGGTTACCCACAGAAGCAGAGTGGGAATATGCGGCAAGAGGCGGGAAACAAACAAAGAACTACAAATACAGCGGCAGCAACAACACAGGAGCAGTAGCCTGGTACCGGGATAATTCAGGCAGAACAACGCACGAAGTTGGATTAAAGCAACCGAACGAAATAGGAATCTATGATATGAGCGGCAATGTATATGAGTGGTGTTGGGACTGGAAAGGAGATTACACATCCCCAAGGCAAACGAATCCTAAGGGACCCTCATCGGGCACATCTCGAGTGCTTCGCGGCGGGAGTTGGGGCTACTCCGCGCGGAACTGCCGTGTGGCGGTTCGTTACTACATCATGCCCGGCAACAGGGACAGTAGCAGCGGCTTCCGGCTCGCCAGGACAAGATGATTAGATTTTTACCTTTGGCATTTTTACCTTTTGCCGCCTTCGCAGAAGGCGATGAAACACTTGTCCCCTTCGGGGACGCCACATAGCGAGGATGCGCAGCCAAAGCGGAGCGGGCGAGCATCCGAGCGAAAATTTTTTACGAGCACGCTGCCGGAAGAAAGCCCAAATCCCAAACACTTCCACAAGAAAGTTTTTTGCATATCTGAAAAATTGGGAGAATGGTTCTTTTTTGATTGAAAGAATCGGGTATTTTTGAAGCGGACAATTTTATCCTTTTTAAAATTTCCGTTAAAGGAATTTTCTCAGCAAAGCCGTTTCTGAGTTTCGCTTTTAATAAATTGGTAACAAAACCCCAATAATGAATTTTTTCAACAAGACCGTTGCAGTGATTCTGCTTCCGGTAGTATTGTTCAACTACATCAGGATAGTCGGCCCGTTTTTCGATTATATGGTGAACTACGATTACATCGTCTCCGAGCTTTGCGTTCAGAAAGATGAAGAGGTGAACGATTGCTGCGGCAGCTGCGTGCTTAACGATAATGTTGAAAAAATAGTTAACGAGCCGGAGCACGAAAAGAAAGAGAACCTTCCGCCAAACAACCTGAGGGATCGGTTGGAGGAACAACTCCCGACACTTCAATACCATCATTCTGCCGCACCTTTTGCGGAAACGGAGCAAATTTACACACAAACAAACGAGTTTCCGCCCGCATTCGGGGGAAAAGAGCCGCTGCTGCCCCCGCCCCGAGTCTGACCCTTTCGCAAGTTTACACTTTTTTTCAAGTTTAACGAAAGGATGCAGATGTTCAGCAAGAATAACATCTATCTTCTGCTTTCGCTTATTTTGCCCACAGTTATTCTCGGGCAGGGAAGCGACAGCCTGTTGTATTACCGGCTTGACCCCGTGGATATTGTCGGTAAGAAAATGAATCTTTATGACTATTCACTCTCACTACAAAAGGATAACCTTGAAAACCTGCTGGCATACGGCGGCGTTTCGCTGATTAAAAAGGGGGTTTCGTTCGCTCAGGATATCTATTCCGACGGGTTCAGGAAGGGGGATATCAACATAATTATCGACGGCGAAAGGTACCACCCGGCATGTGCAAACAGGATGGACGCCCCCGTCACCCGGATTAATCCGTTGGAGATCGAGTCCCTTGAAATGCTGAAAGGCTCCGGGACGCTTGGATCAGGAATTGGCGGTGTTGTTTCACTTCATCGCAAGCCCGCAGGTGAAAAGCCCTTTATCAGTGCGAGCCTCGGCAGTGCTGCGGGTGCATACTCTGCCCTCGATTTTTCGCTTACCGGAGGTGGAAGCGGGCAGGGGCTTTCGCTGCACTTCGTTTCCGGAACACCTTATAAAAACGGCGAAAACAAAGAATTTACGGAGCTTTACGGGTTCAAAGAGAACTATAACTACACGCTCGGCGAGGTCTCTTTCCGGGGTGAAAAGGGTGACTGGAAGTACGGCGCCGCATTCTCTTACACGGAGAATATCACATTCCCCTACCTTCAGATGGATGAGCGGTTCAACCGGTTTTTCAGCGCAAGCCTCTCGTTCAAAGGGCACAAAATTTACGCAAACTACACGAACCACCTGATGAACAACGACCTGCGAAACAGCATGATGAAGATGGAAACCGACGCCCGCAACCTTACGATCGGCGCAGTGGGTGATTTCTACGAGCTGTTTTTCAGGAAGTGGCACTCAGATAACCAAATTGTATCCCCGGCGATGAAGATAGAAAACAAGATGATGCCGGGTGTTAACCAATATTTTGCGGCGGTTTCGCACGGGGTTAAATTTGGCGAGTTAACGCTGAACGGCAAAGCGGGTGTCTCTTACTTCAACATCGATAACGAAGAGGTGAAAAGCTACTACGCAAAGGTATGGAGCGACCCGAAAACCACCGCATTTTACCCGGTTTTTGGGCTGAATTTAACTTATTCCGGAGCGATCAGCCCCGATTTTGCATACGGCATAACGGGTGAAGTGGCGGCGGAATTGCCGGAAACCGAGGCTCTTTTTGTTGCGGTGAGGAGGCCGGCAACGGGCGCTTCGTGGGTGGGAAACGCCGGCTTGGATCAGCCGTTTAAGTCGGGCGTGCGCGCTTCGCTGCTCGGGAGGTTCACCCGGTTGGAGCTTTATACCAACTACATTTCAAACTATGTGAACTTAGCGAGCATGAAGGTTGGCAGCACTAACTATGTAACCTACAGAAACATTAACGCCTTGTTGGCGGGGGTGAATTTTGTTCTGGAGTATAAATACATCGATTTTATCGCTTCATACACTTGGGGGAACAACCAAAGTGACGATGAACCGCTCAGCGAGATTCAGCCGCTGAAACTTACGACGAAACTTACCTCGCCGGAGTGGATGAATGTGCGGGCTTTCGTGCGGCACACCTGGTCGGATGCGCAAACCCGGATTGACCCTTTTGTGAACGAAACCGTTACCGCTGCATGGAATAAGCTGGATTTGGGGCTGACCGGTGAGTTCGGCGGGCTTAAGGTGATTTTTGAAATTGAAAACCTTACCAATGCGAACTACGGGACGCACCTTTCATACTCGCGGGACCCGTTCCGTGCCGGCACAAAGGTTTACGATCCGGGCAGGGTTTTCCGGCTTTCGTTTGAGGTGAGGTAGCAGTGGGGTTGTTTGATCAGTATAAACCAAAAAACGGAAGTGGGGCAGGGTTTTCCGGTTTTCGTTTGAGGTGAGGTAGCGGGTTTGGCATTTTGTTCAGCCTGCCGAAAGGAAACGGGGGATTGGAAGCAGGGAATTTTGTTCAGAAGAGAGGCGGTGGTGCGCCTCTCTTTTTATAATAAGTTAAATCGTCTTCCGGGGAGAACAAAACCTAAGTAGTCCCAAAAAAATCCGGGAAGTATAGAAGAACCGACGCACTCAACGGACATTCCAGTCGCTGAGGGATAAAACCTCGCCGGTGGAGGCGTCGATAAGCATCTCCTGCCCCGAGCCACGGAAGCCGAAACTCCCCTGCGACTCGGAAGTAACCGAAAGCACCTGCCAGACATAGTTACCTCGTGATACGCTCCAGGTAAACTTAGCGGAAAGCTCTTTGATGCCGGGTTTGATACCGTTGTTAAGCGCAATCTCTTTTGCGCGCCCGGGGGTTATCGAGTATGCGCACCCCTCTGGGTTTGAGTTGCAGGGGGGAATGCCCACCACATCCATCATCGGATCGGGGTTGCCGAGAGAATCGGTGAAAAGCTCAATTTTTCCGTTTGCCCATTCTTTGCCGGGGATTGAGATGTCGTAAACCCAATAGTAGCGGAGGGAATCGAAATAGGAAGAATATTCGTTCAGGCGGATGTTGTTTACGAAGAACTCTTCACCCGTTCGCTCTGCGATGTAATTTTCAACCCGGTTTTTCATGCTTTCCGGCACATCAATCAATTTGAAAATTTTAGGGTAGCGGTTTTGAGTAATTTCGCAGACCGGGCATGAGCACCCAAAAAGATAAAGCGAGAGAAACAATGTTGCAATTATGGTTGAGCTGCGCATTTTTTCACCGTTAATTTTCTGAAAACAAGTCAGGGGTAAAAGAAAATAATAATTAAAATCTTTACTAAATTAAAACATTTCAGGCGGAAAATTGTTCCCCCGGTCTGAAAATTTAGTTAACACAACGGCAATTCCGTGAAATTACGTCTAAAAATGAAATAAATTTTGCACGAAAGAAACAACACGATTTATAATTAATTCAACTTTTCGTAAATTAATGATTCAATTAATTAAAACATAGCAAAACCAGGAGGTCCCATGAATTATTTAGTTCTGTTAAGGCACGGGCAATCTCAATGGAACCTTGAGAACCGGTTCACCGGATGGACTGATGTTGACATAACCGAACTCGGAGAGCAGGAAGCCAGGCATGCAGGTGAACTGCTGAAAGCCAATAACTTTAAATTCGACTTTTTATTCACCTCTGTCTTAAAAAGAGCGATTCGCACGGCAGATATTTCGATGGAAAGCGCCGGGTACGAACACATCCCGTTGGAAAGAGACCAGGCTCTGAACGAGCGCCACTATGGTGACTTGCAGGGCTTGAACAAGGCAGAAACCGCAAAAAAATATGGTGACGAGCAGGTTCACCTTTGGAGGCGCAGCTACGATGTTAACCCGCCAAACGGTGAAAGCCTGAAAGACACCGCCGCACGCACTATCCCCTATTATATCGATAAGATTGAACCGATGGTGAAAGCGGGCAAAAATCTGTGGGTGGTTGCACACGGTAACTCGCTCCGTTCGCTCGTGATGTATCTTGATAACCTTTCGAAAGAAGAAGTGCTGGAACTTAACATCCCGACGGGCGTTCCGTTGGTTTACGAGTTCGAAAACGGAAAGATACTCAAAAAGTACTATTTGGAATAATTCAGAATAGAGAGAACGCAGTTCCGGATAAACAAACCTGCAGTTCTTTTTTTGCAGGCTGTTGGCACAAAACAGAGTACTGTTGCCGGAAAACAGATTAAAAACATCAAAGGGGTTACTTGGGAAAGCTAAAACCACAGCAAAACCCGAAACCCTTTTTTATGATTAAAACGCAGGGGGAATTAATTCTCTTAAATATATAAGGAGTTCCCTATGAAAAGAATTTTATTCTTTTTTCTCATCGGCGTTGCTTTTGTCAATGCTCAATACAGTACCCCGGGAACGGGTGTAGTCTGGAATATGGATTCACTCGTCGCCAATTCAGGCGGCGTAGTAACGGGTGCGTTTCCAAACTATTCAGTAACGGCAGTATGTTCCGTTAAGGTAAGCGACCGGCTCATCATCCCGCAGGGTTCTGTGGTTACATTCACCGCCACTTCAGCCGGATTCGAAATTTTCGGCGCAGTTGAAGTTAACGGTACGGCAAACGATTCGGTTTACTTCAAAGGTACGACCGACGACCCGTTGGGCGCATACCAGGGCTTTTATTTCAAAAACACAAACCCGGATACTTCATCCGTAATAAAATATGCGTCGTTTGTTTTCGGCTACTACCCGGTAAGGTGTTCTAACTCAAGCCCGAGGGTGTATGATTCCCGCTTCTACAAATGCAGAAGACCGGTTTATGTTCAGACAACCTCGCACCCGGTAATTCAGCGCAACTACATTGAAGAGGCGTACGAATACGGCATTTATGTAACAACCGGCTCTTCACCCGTTATTGAGTATAACGAGCTTTACAACAACAACGCACAGAACACCAGCCCGAAAAACCAGATTTCCGTCGGCACGCAGAACGATAACTCGCCGAGGATCCGCTATAACAAAATACACGGTGGTTCATACAACAGGACGGGCGGAATCGGCATTTCAGCGATTCTTTCCGGCAGCAGTTCCTCTTCCGAAATTGCGTTTAACGAAATCTACAACAACAGTTTCGGCATTACGATGGGCGGCGGCTCTATCACCTGCTATGTGCACGATAACCTGATTTACAACAACAACATCAACCCCGATCCACTGACCACAGGAAGTGGTATCAGCATCACCGGGGCGCCTTCGAACACACCGATCGTTTCAAGAAACACGATCTACGGCAACCTGTGGGGCATCACGGTTTATAAAAGCTCCAACATCGAGCCGGGGCCACAGCCTTCGATCGGTAACCTTACAAATGTGGATACCACCGACGACGGCTACAACAAAATTTACGGAAACCACCAAAGTGGCGTTGTTTACGACCTCTTCAACAACTGCACAAACGACATCTGGGCACAGAACAACGACTGGGGCGTTTACGACTCTTCCGCTATCGAACTGCACATTACACACAAGGTTGACGACCCGTTGCGCGGCTGGGTGTTCTTCAACCCGTTTATCGATTCAAGCATCATTCCTGTTGAGTTCACCTCATTCAGGGCTACCGCAAACGAAAAAGAGGTGGTGCTCGACTGGGAAACCGCTACCGAGCTGAACAACGCAGGCTTTAAAGTGGAAAGACTGAGCAAAGACCTGAAAAACTGGGATGAACTTGCTTTCATAAACGGAAAAGGAACCTCAACAACCCCCACCTCCTACTCGTTCACCGATAAACCGGCTGCACCGGGAAGCTACACCTACAGGCTCCGCCAGATAGACTACGACGGCACGCACCACTTTTCGAACTATGTGTATGCCGAGTTCACCGGGTTGCCGGAGGTGCACGGCTTAAGCCAAAACTTCCCCAACCCATTTAACCCGGAAACGGTTATAAGATACACCGTCGGCGGGAATGAACCTGCCGGAGTGGCGCTAAGGATTTATGACATGACCGGGGCTGAGATTGCGACACTTCTTGAAGAAACACAACAACCGGGCAACTACGAGGTGAAATTTAACCCCGTTTCTGCCGGTTTGAGCTTAAGCTCGGGGGTTTATTTGTATGAAATCACTATTAACACAACAACTATAACCAAAAAGCTCGTGATCAATAAATAACACGGGCAGGAAGCAAAAATGGCAAAAGTATTACTCAGAAGAATTGAAGAAAGGCGGCTTAAAACAGGGCATCAATGGGTTTTCAGCAACGAAATCCAGGATGTGCAGGGTAACCCCGAGAACGGTGCGCTCGTGGAGGTGTTCTACTCCGGCGGGCAATATCTCGGAACCGGTTTCTATAATAAGAACTCTCTTTTCGCTGTCAGGCTGCTTTGCAGGAAGCCAATTGAAGATTTGCGAACTTTCTTCGTCGGGAGGATTTTTTCAGCACTTGGTTTGCGTGAAAAGATTTACCCCGAGCGAAGCGCTTATCGGATGGTATTTAGCGAAAGCGATTTCTTACCGGGCTTGATAATTGATAAGTATAACGATACTTATGTGCTTCAGGTTAATACGATCGGGATGGAAAAAAATCTCGATATGCTGGTGGATATCCTTAAGCGAAATTTGAACGCTGAGAACATTTTTACGCGCAATTCACCCTATTTCAGGCAGCTTGAAGGGATGGAGTTCGCGGATGAAGTGTTGCTTGGGAATGACGGGCCTCAGGAAGTAACCGACGGCAGAGTGAACTATATTGTGAACTTCACCGAAGGACAGAAAACCGGACTGTATTTCGACCAGGCCGATAACCACTTCTTTGTCGGCGAAATTGCCAATAAGCTGACTGTGCTCGATGCTTTCTGTTCTGCGGGAGGTTTTGGGCTGCATTGTGCTTTTAACGGGGCTCACTCGGTTGACTTTGTTGACTCTTCACCGTTGGAAATAGAAAACGCCGAAAAAAACTTCATCCACAACAACTTCGATTGCGATGCCAACTTCATTACAAGCGAAGCGTTTGAGTATCTTAAAAATTGCTCGGACGACGGGAAATCGTACGACATGGTGATACTTGACCCCCCTGCGTTTGCGAAGCAGAAAAAGAACATTATTCCTGCCAAGCAAGGCTACCAAAAGCTTAACCGCAGCGCTTTGAGGCTGGTTAACAACGGCGGATACTTAGTTACTTCTTCATGTTCTTTTCACATTTCTAAGGATGAGTTCCTGGATATCGTGAAAGAGGCGGCGTACAAAGAGGAAAAGATATTGCAGTTGGTCCATTTCTGCGGCGCAGCTAAGGATCACCCTGTGATACCCGCAATTCCTGAAACATCGTACCTTAAGTTCTGTGTTTTCAGAGTATTTGATAACCCGCGGGACGAGTGATTTAAGTCTCAAATTTTCCATGAGGGATGTAAAATACACTATTTTACATCCCTTTTTTGTTTATATTTGGGCACATCTCGTTTATTAGGTTTTAGGTAAATTCCATAGAGTGAAAAATGCGATAAGTAAGCCGGGGTTTGGCTTACTTGCCGGCAGGTTATTAATTTTTAATTTTTAGGTTAGTGCCCATCGGGAGGTCTTCTCTGTATTCACTTTTTACTTAAAGTTTAACCTGATTTTTTGGCTTAGCAATAAGCCTTTGCTGAGTTTTTAATAATTATCATCAGTGATTAACTAAAACACAGGACATATAAGTATGTTTAAAATTCGTGCTACACTTTCAACCATTGTGCTGTTGGCGTTGCCGCTTTTGGCTCAGACAAACCCGGCTTTGTTTAACCTGAGCACGGGGGCATATTCCTTTACGGAGTGGGCTGCCGCAAACGCCGCCGGCACTTACCCTGCGAACATGAAATTCCACCGGACTTCGACGCAAGACCCGGAGCTTGGTGTCGAAATGTCGAGTGATTATACACTGGCGTATAATTTGGCAACGGGGCCAAGAATCAACGGGCTTGGTGCAGAGGGTATTTCGTTTGTAAACACAGGCACCTCAGGCAACCTTGGTGCTGCAACTGTTGGTCTGAATGCCACAGGGCGGGAAAATATTAAGGTTTATTTCACCGCTCAAACCAAAGTTGTCGGGGCGAGAACTTACGGTTTGCGCCTTCAGTACCGGATAGGTAACGGCACATGGCTGGATGTACCCGGACCGGTTGAGTATATCTCTTCCGGTACTCAGGGGCACTCGCTTGCTTTTGGCCCACTTACACTTCCGGCAGAATGTAACAACCAAGCCGAGTTATATCTGAGGTGGAAATATTACAGTATTTCAGGTTCAGGTACACGACCGGAAATCCGCTTGGACGACATTTCCGTTGTCTCATCACCCGTTGGTGGTGCGCAGACTTACACAACCTTCAGAACGGAGGCAATAGACGGAAACAACGGGTTCAGTGAACTGAACGAAAAATTCAACACTACAAGACAGCAGATTAGTGCATATATTACCTGGGATGCTGACTACCTCTATTTTGCATATTCCGGGAACACACCGGGTGGCTCGTTAACCGATAACGACAGAGCAATTCATCTTTATATCGATACAGACCCAAAACCGAACCCAACGGACGGAACGGGAACCACATCCGCTGACGCATGGAGATGGGCGCCAACACTTCCGTTTTCTGCGAACTATCACTACACTTTCAAAACTTCGGATATTACCGAATACAGAAAACAGTTCGACGGCTCGGCTTGGGTGCCTGCCGGTTTCACAACGGCTAATTTCAAAAATCCCGGCACGGGCTACTGGGAAATGAGCATAAAACGCGCGGACCTCGGCAACCCGAAACAGATTAACTTAGTTGCTTATGTGGAAGAAGACTGGGATAACACCGCTTCCATCACCGGCGGCGTGCCCTCCAATCTTTTCACCGATAACACAACACAGGGTGCCATTGCGTTCAACCCGCACTTCCTGAATGTTTCGTTTATCGATAAGATGATACCCGGTTCAGCGTTTACTGTGGATAACCACGGCTGGTCGCTCAGGCTGAAAGCTACTACGACGGGCTACGCCGATACAACCGCAATGGCGGGGATGTTCAGAAATGCAACGGACGATTACGACGCCGGGCTTGACCACCCGAAAGCTGTTGCACCGCCGAATAACTACCTTTCGGTTTATTTCCCGAGGGATGACTGGGAGTCGATGTTAGGTCCAAAATTTGAAAGAGATTTCAAGAGCCTGATTGATCTTTCGAACACAACCAAAACCTGGACGCTGACGGTTAGGTCTGACCAAACGGGGGACATCACGCTTTCTGCGGCTTCGTTTGAGGATATTCCGGCAAACTATGAAATCAAACTGAAAGACAACACAAACAACACGGTTACCGATCTGCGCGCCGGCAGCTACACCTACACAAACGGCAACGCAGTTACCCGCAATTTTGAGCTGACAATTGGTGTTCCGCCGACAAATCCTTTGATTTCAATCGTGCCGGATACACTTCAGTTTGGCAATGTTAAAACCAATGCCACAAGCACACTTGCGGTTACAATCAGTAATTTAGGCGAGCTTCCCTTAACGGTGAACAGTATGGGTGTATCAGGTGCCGGTTTTTCTTTCGTGGGAAGTGGTGCCCAGGTAACTTTGAACCAAAACGACACTATTGTAAGGCATGTGAAATTTGCTCCTTCTTCGGTAGCCGCATTCACCGGCTCGCTGGTTGTTACAAGTAACGATCCGCTGCACGGAACAGTAACGGTGCCGCTGTTTGGTGCCGGTGTTCTTGCTGCACCGGGTATAACAGTTCGCCCTTCAACTTTGGATTTCGGCAGCACTTTAGTCGGCACAACTGCGAATGGTTCCGTATGGGTTAAAAACACGGGTGGTGATGCGGTTGATCTTGTTGTATCCTCTGTTCCGGTACTAAGAAGCGGGCAATCGCCTTTCACTTTCACGGGTGCATTACCTGTTACGGTTCCTTATGGTGATTCAGTTTCGCTGCCGTTTGCTTTTACGCCTTCGGCTGAGGGAGCGGCAACGGGTACGGCTTCGATTGTGAGCAACGCACCAAGTTCGCCAACTGATGTGCAGCTGACCGGAACGGGAACCTACTCTTCCGTTTCGCACAATTTTTCCGCCGGGTGGAATTTGATGTCGATTCCGATTAACCCCACTTCAAGCTTAGCTTCTGATATCCTCGCCGGCTTCCCGCTTTACTATCTCTACGGATATTCAGGCGGCAACTATGTAACCTCGACGGTTTTGGTGCCGGCGCGCGGTTACTGGCTCGGTACGGAAGTGGCGGGCAGCGTAAGTGTTTCGGGTCTCCCGATCACTTCAGACCAGACCTTTTCGTTAGCCGGCGGCTGGAACATGATTGCCTCGCCGTTTGTTAACGGAACTGCCAAAGCTGATGTAAGGATTCAGAAGAACGGCACTTTCTACACGATCGAAGAAGCCGTTAATCAGGGTTATGTGCAGCGGCCGATTTACATCTATTCAAACGGTTCAGGTGCGTACGACACCACCACAACTCTAAGTGCGTGGAACGGTAACTGGTTCTTTGCAAATGATAACGATCTGAACATTAAATATCTCTATCAGACCGAGCAGACAACGCCCGTGAAACAGGAAATTATTGCCGCTGAAGCTACCAACGACGACTGGGCGGTTACGGTTAAAACCTCCGCTAACGGCGCCGTTGATAAATATTTAGTGTTTGGAACAAACCAAAGTGCTACCTCCGGTTACGACGGGGTGTTTGACTTAGCAAAAGCACCGATGGCACCGGCAAGCAACGCTGTTGAAAGTTACTTCCGCCACGAGGGGTGGTCGAATTTCACAGTAAAATATGGTGCTGATATTCGTGAGCCATACTCAGTTAACGGTTCAAAATCGTGGGAGTTCAAGGTGGTTTCTAACAAGGCGGGTGTTGTTACACTCAGCTGGGAGGATATTTTGGCGGCAATTCCGCAGGATATCAGAAACAACTATAAATTCCACCTGACGGGCGAAGGAATCAACGCACCGGTTAACATGCTGCAGGTTACATCGTATCAGTTCACAGCGGCTGAAGGGGTTGTTTATACCTTCTACATCAACTCGAACCCTGTGGGCGTTGAGGATGCTCTGATGAACCTTGATTTCAGCCTCGGGCAGAACTATCCGAACCCGTTCAACCCATCAACGATGATTCTTTACAGCATCAAGGAGGCGGGTCAGGTCAGCCTTGTGGTTTACGATATTCTCGGAAATGTTGTCGCCAATTTGGTTGACGACTACAAACAACCCGGCAAATATGAAGTAAGGTTCGATGCAGCTAACCTTCCTTCAGGAATTTATTTCTACAAACTTGTTCAGGGCAAAAACAGCGACATCAAAAAGCTAATGTTGCTGAAGTAAGTTTTTGTTTTACTTAATTTCTAATCAATTTGATGAGAATTAAGCTTGAGTGTCTTTGAAATGGCAATATGTTTTAGATAATTTCTCAAAATTTTGAAGAGGAATTAAAAAGACATGCAACATTGAAATAAAAATGTTATATTGCGCTTGAGATACCTTACATTTGGTTCGAATTGAGTCAACTGCTAATTGTGTCTTAATAGGTTTCAATACTTACTCCAAAGTATATACATGCGGCTGCCTTTCTTTTGAAGGGCAGCCGTTTTTTTTTGCTTTTTTCTTAATCTACATTAAGGTTATTTCTTAATACTGTTTATTGGAGGGGCGCGGCGCTAAGAGGTAGATTTGTACAGTTGATTTCAAAAAATGCGGAGATTAAGATGACAAGCAAACTGATGAATACTATTCTGCATACTGCGGACTCCCGCGGGGGCGCCGACCACGGCTGGCTGAAAACAAAACATACTTTCAGTTTTGCAAACTACTACGACCCCGCGCGGATGCACTTCGGCGCACTGCGCGTTCTGAACGATGATTACATCGAACCCGGTATGGGCTTCGGCATGCACCCGCACGATAATATGGAGATAATCACTATCCCTTTGGTTGGAGACCTTGAGCATAAAGATTCGATGGGGAACACTGAAGTTATCCGTCACGGTGATATTCAGGTGATGAGCGCAGGCTCCGGGATAAGACACAGCGAGTATAACAAAAACAACGATCAACCCGTTGAACTTCTGCAAATTTGGGTTTACCCAAACCGAAGAGATGTTACACCGAGATACGATCAAATAACCCTTAACATAGCCGACCGAAAAAATAAATTCCAACAGATCGTTTCACCAAATAAAAACGACGACGGCGTTTGGATTCACCAGGATGCATGGTTCAATATCGCAGACCTTGAAAAGGGGAAAGAGCTTGACTACACACTAAACAACCCACAAAACGGGCTTTATGTTTTCGTAATCAGCGGCGAAGCCGAGGTTCAGGGGCAAAAACTGAACCCAAGAGATGGCTTTGGGCTTTGGGATACTAACAAAGTGAACTTTAAATCTATTACCGGCATTTCCATTTTACTGATGGAAGTGCCGATGAATCAGTAATTTCTAACTTTACATTAATTTAATATTGGAGAACACAATGGCAACTTCAAAATGGTCGATTGACTACTCACACACCGAAATCGGTTTCAAAGTTAAACACATGATGTTTACGAATCTTTCAGGCAAATTTGAAAAATATGAAGCTACAATTGAAAACGAAGATGATAAGTTTGAAACTACAAAAGTAAGTTTTTCGGCGGATGTTAACTCGATTACAACCGCAAACAACGACAGAGATAACCACCTTAGAAGTGCTGACTTCTTTGATGCGGAGAAATTCCCGAAACTTACATTTGTTTCCACAGGCGTGAAGAAACTTTCGGATCACAACTTCATCGTTACGGGCGATTTTACGATTAAAGATGTTACAAAAAGCATCGATTTAGAGTGCGAGTACAGCGGTCTGCAAAAAGACCCATGGGGCAATGTGAAAGCCGGCGCTACTTTAACGGGTAAAATTAACAGGAAAGATTACGGTCTCCTCTGGAACGCAGCACTGGAAACAGGCGGCGTGCTCGTTGGTGATGAAGTGAAAATTAACATCGAAATGGAACTTAACAAGGTGGCTGAATAAGCCTGTTAAACATTATTTTTGTAAACAAAATGTTCAATAAATTTTCAAGGTTATATGTCTGTAGTTAAATGCACAACTGACCCGGCACACACCCGAATAGGGTTCAGGGCAAAACACATGATGTTTACCGATATTTACGGTAAATTCACCAAGTATGAAATGTCGATCGAGTTCGCTGATGAGCACTTCGAGTCAGGGAAGTTTTTCTTTAAAGCTGATGTTGCTTCAATTTCAACATCTGAAGAAAAAAGAGATGCACACTTAAGACACTCAGATTTTTTTGATGTTGAAAAGTATCCGTATCTTACATTTTCTTCAACAGCGATTAAAAAAATCAGTGATGATCGGTATATTGTAACGGGCGATCTTACGATCAAAGATGTTACTCAAAGTATCGATCTGGATGTTGAATATATCGGCTGGCGACTTGACCCATGGAACAACGAACTTGCCGCAGCGAAACTGACCGGAAAGATAAACAGAAAAGATTTCGGTATGCTTTGGAATGCCGAGTCAGAAACCGGCGGGTTGTTCGTGAGCGATGAAGTGTGGTTAGAAGTGCAGGTTGTAATTAAGAAGATTGATGCTTAGTTAAGACTTTATTAATGTTAAATGTTTTAACAGCAGTTTTTCCACCGGCTTGAATATTTTCAATTGTTAAATATTGTACTGAATAGACCCGTATGGGATTTTGCAAAAGGCACTCGTTTTCTCGGGTGCCTTTTTTATTGCCGCCGGGCTAACCCTTTGCTACACTTCCTTCTGAGTTAACCACTTTGAGCTGAAATTTCGTTATTTTTGCACTGTATGCAACACATTTTACCAACGAACAAAGAGTGAAACCCAATGTTTTCGAAAATACCAAGAGTTAAACTTTCCAACCTGCCGACACCGTTGGAGCCTGCTGATAAATTAGCATTTCACCTCGGTTTGGAGAAGCTTCTGATTAAACGGGACGACCTGACCGGGCTCGCCTTCGGCGGTAACAAAGCCCGGAAATTGGAGTTTGAACTTGCTCAGGCAATCGCCGGAGGGTATGATTCCGTTATTACGGTGGGGGCACAACAGTCGAACCACGCACGAATGACAGCTGCCGCAGCATGTAAATTGGGGCTGGATGTTAAACTTGTACTCGGGGGAAAAGATTTTGCGGAAATTAAAGGGAATTTACTTTTGGATACGATGTTTGGTGCAGAAATACGCTACATAAACGGCAGCAACGAAGATGAAGACTTAGCGACACTTCAACACGCATGGCGCGATGAGTTGGCAGCTCAGGGGAAGAAGCCTTATGTTTTGCCGCTGGGTGGTTCAACGCCTTACGGCACGCTCGGCTATGTGAAAGCGATGGAAGAACTTGCCGGGCAGACTGGGAATGAAAGAGTGCACATTTTCACTCCGGTCAGTTCGTGCGGAACGCTGGCGGGGGTTGCGCTTGGGGCTTCGCTTTTCATTCCGAACGCAGAGGTAACGGGCATAAGTGTTTCGAGAAAAAACGATGAAATCAGGGAAATAACGAAGGAATTGCAGCTGGGTGCGGCGGCACTTCTGGGGGTGAGTGAGGCTTTCATATTCGAAAAATATAACCTTTACGACAACTATTTTGAAGAGTACGCCAAACCGGTTAAAATTGCAAGGGAAGCAGCCGATGATTGCGCCCGGTTGGAAGGTTTAATTTTCGATCAGGTTTATACAGCAAAAGCGATGGCAGGGTTGTTCGATTTGGCACGCACGGGTGCGTTGAGGAAAGATGTGCCGGTTATTTTTATACATACAGGCGGCATGCCCGAGGTTTTTTCGGGCACGCTGCTCTGTGAAGATTATCCGAATATAACGAAATTAACACCTGACGAAGTGCGCAGACTTCGGAAGTAATTTGTCGGTTATTTCCGGTAAGTATATCTGAACTCGAAATTAATTCCTTCAGTGCCGTCTTCAGCAACAACTTTGTATCGGGCTTCTACAGGTAAGCCATTGGCACCGAGTGTGTAATTATACTCTTCTTCCAGGTAAGGGCTTGTTGTTGAAGAAGATAACAGGTTGCCCTCTTTATCATAATTGTAGTCAGAATTCCAAAGTTCATGGTCTTCATCAAGATTGCTCCAGCCTTTTTGCTGAACCAAATTTCCCGATTTATCATAATAGAAGTTGATAGGGTTAATCCGGTGAATTTTGGAAATTCTTTCCTCCTCGTCGAAGTAATAATTTGCTGAGGTCTCTCTGAAAAGAGCGTTTTTGAGCGAACCATCGGGTCTGTACTCAAAAGTATATAGAGTTGAGTTAGGAATTGGCGCTGCTTTATCGTCAACCCTGACGATCTCAGAGAGGCGGTTGCCTTCAAAAAGAGGTTTGAAATTCGCTGTTTTCAGAACTTCGCCCGAAAGGTCGGTTACTTTCCGGGTGAAGCCGGAAAAGAAACCGTTCTTGTCATAATTAATTAAGTTTTCGGTAATTTTGTTGTCAAAACGCTTATCAGTGTAAGTAAATTTGGAAACTCTTCCGTTGTTATCGAACTCAAAGGCAAAAACCATTGCTGTTGGCTCAACACCTTCTAAGGGTTCATCACCCTCATCAAGCGAATAATTTTGGCTGCTGATTTTTTCGACGGATTTTATTTTTAACTTTTGTCTTTTCTCAAGGCTTGGCAGAAAGTCTAACGGCAGTTCCGCATAGGTTAAGTCAAGCACGAAAAGAGTTGCAATTGTTTCGTTCATCTTTTCCCGGTTTTTTTGCGGGAAAGCAGCGAACGCTGCAAAGAGGAACAGCAATAATATTTTCTTTTTCATTTAATACTTTGTTTTTCTTTTTTGAATTTCGTTGTTGAATTTATCTTGCGAATTCACTCCGGGTTCTTATTATTTGAACTTCTTATGTGAATATCTTTTTCTGTTTTTTTCCCCGGACTTATTTTTTGTATTTAAATTCGTAGTTCAACCCCCAAAGTTCCCCCTGTGAATCAAACATAAACGAAGCGGAAAGAGGTAAACCATTTTTTCCGAGAGTGTATTTCATTTCCTCTGTGTTGTCCCCGGTAGTTTTTATCGAGGTTAGATTCCCGGATTTATCGTAATTATATGCGCTCTCCCACTTTTCACCATATTCGCCATTGACAGCAACTTTGGCAAGTTTGCCCGATTTATCGTAAGAGTATGTTTTGCCAATAGCGGCATTATATTTCAGGGTTCTTCCCTGCTCGTCAAAATCGTAGAGGCTTTCAGTTCTTGAGTCTGCATACACACTTTCGATCGAGCCGTTGGTGCGATATTTAAATTTGAAAGAAGTGTGTTCAACCTGGATTAAATTTTCCGTTTTTTTGGCTTCTTTCACGAGGTCGCCCTCAAATTTGAACTCGTAGGTAGTGCTGATGTTAACATTTCCGAGAGTATCTTTTACGAGCAGTTTAGCGCCGGAAATGTTGCCGTTTTTTGCATAATCAAAGAGAAACTCAAAGACAAGCCCTCCGTACCTGTATTCACCGGAGCTGAATTTCGAAATGTTGCCGTTATTATCAAACTCGGCAACATATCTTTTTTCGATGAATGAAATTCCCTTCTCCGGAACTTTAGAGGGTTTTACGGTATATTCGTTACCTCTGATCTTTTCAACCGCTTTTATCTTTTCAGCTTTAACTTTTTGAATTTCAGGCAGAAAATCAAACGGCAGTTGCCCATCGATGAAGTTCGAAATAATAAGTGAGGCAACAATTCGGTTGTTCGTCTCCTTGATCGTTTGCGGATATAAAATGACGGAGCACGCAACGAAAAAGAGGAGAAAAAGGTTAAGTTTTCGCATTTGTGGTGCCTCCGTTATTTTGTGTATATAAATTCCCAGTTTGTAATTTGAACGGGAACATCATCCGAGCCGTAATATTCATAAGCGGAAACCGGTAAGCCGTCTTTGCCGTAAGAATAAACTGTTTCACTCAGTTCGTATTCCGCTTTATAAATTTTAGAGATCAGGTTGCCGTTTTTATCGTATTTGTAGGTGAAGGCGAAGTTTTCGTCGAAGCCGCCCTCTTCGCTGACTTTATCAATTTGCCCCGCTTTGTTATAGGTTATTATGTAAGTGGTGGGGGTCACAAACATTTGTACCAAACGGTTTTGGTTATCGAACTTGAAATAGTACGGGTGGTCGTCCGGCTGTACCATTTTTTCAAGCGAACCATCGGCGCGATATTTTAACTCAATAGTGAAATCCAACGACAGACCTGAAGGCTTGCCGATATTTTTTGCGGAAACGGTTTTGATGACGCCGTCCTGAATTTTCACGATGATTTCACTTTCATTAACCGGTTTGCCTGTCGTATCCTGAGTGAAAATTTTTCCTCCTGAAATTAAGCCGTTTTCGTTGTAGTTGAGGGTTAGTTCCGTCATCAGTGTCAAGTCTTTGTTCGAAGAGCCGGGGTTTGAATAAGTGAAGTTAGTGTATTTCACCGGGTTGCCTTTTTCGTTAAGCTCGTAGATATCCCGTGAGTAGAAATAGCGCATTCCTTTCAGGCCTTTTTCGTAGTTGCCGAATCTGTCCAAAGGAGCGGCGCCTTTAATTACTTCAAATTTCTTCACATTTTGTGCTATGAATTTTTTGAAATCAACGGGTGAGTAATAATCCCGTTCCTCAAAAAACGAACGAACCTGAATTGCATAGAAGACATTTGCGTTTATCCAGTCGGTTTTACTTTGTGCTAAAAGGGTAGTAGAAAGCAGAAGTGCAACTACAAGTGATTTAATTTTCATTTCACTCTCTGTTTGTTTTTAATATTGTCAGTTGTTTTTGTGTTTAATGGTTCCCGGTTTAATGTTCCGAAATTGACTATTTTTGGCTTAATAGTTTCTCCATCGCATTAAGCGGAAAAAGTTTAACGAGTGTCCCCGGCATTATTGGTTAAAAGGTATAAAAACCCATAACAGTTGGTAACAGTTCAAAGTCAGGGAATTATTTAATTCGTCAAAAACCGGAATTGTTCTTCTTTAGTAACACACAGGCAGAAAAAAGCCTTAACGGAGTTATACAGAATTACCCGTGAAAAGTTCCGTAGCGGAAGTCTCTTCCGGCACACAACCATTACAAATGATGCGAATAGCAGTGGCAAAATTCCACCAACTCGCAAAGTGTTGCAACCGGAAGAATTTTATAACTAAAGCAGAACTCCGTTAATTTCGGTTTACAATTTAACTTTTTTTGAAGAATTTTAATGCACTACGACTATATTATTATCGGCGGAGGCATCGTCGGCGCTGCCACTGCTTACTCATTGCTTAAAACAAAACCGGGGGCGACACTTCTGCTTATCGAAAAGGGCGCAGCGCTTTCCGGACACCAAACCGGGAACAACAGCGGCGTGATTCACTCGGGACTTTACTACAAACCGGGCTCGCTAAAGGCACTGAACTGCACAAAAGGGCGGGATATGATGTATCACTTTTGCGAATTTAACAATATTCCGCACGAAAAATGCGGTAAGGTGGTAGTGGCTACCTCTGAAAATGAAATTCCCCGGCTCGATGAGCTTGAAAGAAGAGGAACGGCGAACGGGTTGCTTGGAATGAAGCGGCTTTCTTCCGGAGAAATTAAAGAATACGAACCTCACACCGTGGGCGTTGAGGGGTTGTTCGTTCCGCAAACGGGGATTGTGAATTTCCGGCTTGTTGTTGAAAAACTTGCAGAATTAATCGTCGGAATGGGGGGCGAAATTAAACTTTCGTGCGAGTTTATCTCACTTGGCGGAGCCACCGATGGCAGAGCCGGCGGGAGCGAAATTACAATTAAAACCAACCAAGGTGATTTTACGGGGAAATATCTGATTAACTGCGCAGGGCTGCATTCAGATGTGGTGGCAAGGAAGTGCGGCGTTGACCCCGAAATTAAAATTATTCCGTTTCGGGGTGAATACTACAAACTTGCGCCTGAAAAAGAGTACTTAGTTAAAAATCTGATTTACCCGGTTCCCGACCCTGCATTTCCCTTTCTTGGGGTACACTTCACACGAATGGCAAAAGGGGGCGTTGAGGCGGGTCCGAATGCGGTGCCGGCTTTCAAACGGGAGGGCTACAGCTGGGGTGAGTTTAGCCTGAAAGATACTTTTGAGTTTCTGACTTATCCGGGCTACATTAAAATGGGGTCGAAGTTTGCCGGAATGGGGCTCAAAGAGATTTACCGCTCGCTGAACAAGGCAGCGTTCACGAAGGCGCTGCAGAAACTTCTCCCTGAAATTAAACCGGATGATTTGGTCAGGGGCGGTGCCGGGGTGCGTGCACAGGCGTTGGACCGCCACGGCAAACTCTTGGACGATTTTTATCTGAAACAAACGGCTAATATGCTGCATGTGCTAAATGCCCCCTCGCCCGCAGCAACCGCCTCCCTCAGCATCGGGGAGCACATCGCCTCCTTGGTGTGAGGTGAGGGGGGGCTGCAAATTCTGTTTGCGAATGAGGTTTGGAGGGGTTTCAAGTTTTTTTAAGAGGGGAGGGAAGTTAAAGCCGGTTTTAATTTTTTTTGGGTGAGAAAGCGGAAACAGCGTTGAAGGAATTTTCATAAAGGTACTTTGCCTTTCACTCCGTTCTGTATTTTTTCAGCCAGTTCTCTAAAGTTTGGTGGTTTTCGAAACCCATAATGCGGGCAATTTCTTTCTTTTTTGTTGTTTTTTGGCTTGCTTTGTCGTATAGCCTGTTGAAAAGGTGTTTAATCCCCTGGTTAATATTCAGCCCTGCTCCTTCGGGCGTGAGGGAGTTTTTGTAATAACCGGGCGTGTCAGTTATCGTTTTTGTGATTGCCCGCTCTGCTTCTGAGCCTGTTACCGATTCCCCATTGCTGAAAATAACTAATCTCTGAAGGGTGTTGATTAATTCCCTGATATTCCCCGGAAAATTATGGAATTGCAACACATCCATTGCCTCCGGTGAAAGTTTCAGACTGTTTTTACCGAAATTGGCAGCGATTTTTGGAAAAAGCGTTTTAAGGAGGTGAACCAAATCCTCCCTTCTTTCCCGAAGTGGCGGTAAATTGAAACTTACAACCGCAAGTCTGTAGAAAAGATCTTCCCTGAAACCGCCGTTTTTTATCAAAGTGGGAATCGATTTGTGCGTTGCAGCGATAACCCGAACATCACTTTTTTGAGAGATTGTGCTGCCGACCTTGTTGTAGGTGCCGTCGTTAAGAATGCGGAGCACTTTCACCTGTGAATCCAAGGGCAGGTCGCCGATTTCATCCAAAAAGAGCGTGCCTCCCTCGGCTGCTTCAAAATAGCCGGATTTGTTTTCGATTGCGCCCGTAAAAGCCCCTTTAACATAGCCAAACAACTCCGACTCTACCAAATCTTTGGCGATTGCACCGCAATTGATGGCAATAAAAGGTTTGTCATTTCGGTTGCTTTTTTTGTGGATCAGTTTCGCCAGCACTTCTTTTCCCGTTCCCGTTTCACCCTGAATCAGGACGGGCACTTCAAACTGAGCGACGGTTAGTGCCTCATTCAAAAGGCGGGTCATAACTTCGGAACGGAAAACGATTCCTTCCAATGCGGGGTCGTTTACAAGTTCTTCTGCTGTAAGGAAGTGTCGGTTGCTGAACCCTTCAGGGGCTGCCGTTTTGTAGAACTCCATAGAAATCGAAAAGGGGAGATCGACCAACCTTAAGCCCTTTTCTTCCGTCGTTTCGATCAGTTGGGCGGGTATCTGTGTTTTGGCAATAAGCATCCATACTGCGTGCATTGCGGGCGTGCCCGGGCTTAAGTGAAAAATAAGCTCCGCTTCCGGATATTCGTTGCGGATATTTTTAACCGTCTGCAGCACGACAGGATAAATTTCTTCGTGCCGGGTAGGTGAGGAAAGAGAAACTTGCACAATTTCAACGGGTGAGGCAGTGCTTTGGTTGAGAAATTCAGTGAAGTGCTGAATTGTTTCTTTACTGAAGTTGTTCAGCAGAACAATTTTATCGGGGTTAAGTTGTTGCACTGCTAAAGCAACCGCCCCCGTTGCTGAGGTTTCAGCAAGTTGAATGTCTCTTTTGCCTATCCAGCTGAAAAGTATTTTCATAATACGATTTTTGTTGTGCGCGTTTTAGTTATTGATTGTTAATTGTCAGTGTGCTTTTAATTACTAACTGTTAATGAGCTGTCAAACATGTTGTTAATTGACCTTTTGTTTGATTGAGGCAGAAAAAAACTAATTTCATAAAAAGTAAAAAACTTTACCAATAAAGTAATAAAAATTATTTATTTGTGCAATTATTGGTTCTAAAACTCTTTTTAGGTGGAGTTTTTAAGTTTGGCACGGTAGTTGAAACTACATAGCCAAAACACACGAACAATGCCTCATAAAATTTATAAGAGCATGAACTTTTTCGAGGTTTCTTTTATTGATTCATCCCACATACGGGATAACCTCTATTAAAAGAAAGTGTGTAATTTAGTTTAGTGATTAATTAAATTTTTGGAAACGCAAATTTCTGAAAAAACACAGGATTGAACAAAATGTCATTAGATTATCTACCAGTACCCGAAAATAAACAAGAGATCATCGATTATATCTTGCAGCAGGATGATTTCGTTTCGAATGACACTCTTATGAAAAAGTTTAGGGTTGCAAATGGACAACTTAAACTAAGGATGAACTTCAAAGATAGTCATTTTTATAAATATTCGGTTAAAGAGCTGACCCCACAAGATATTTTGATGTTTCATTTTGATGACTTTGATTACACAGATATACCTATTCATCCGGAAATTTCAGAGGAGGAACCGCAACTTGCCATTGTTGTTTTCAAAAGAATTTATTTCATTTCTGTAAGAAATTATATAAAAATCATTTCTGGGTTGTTGGAAATATATCTGATGTCTAATAATAATATCGTATCCCTTGGGGCTGCATCTTCGTATCTAAATTTGAGTCTTAAAAAATTGCTTGATTTAGATGATATGCCGGATTATTATAAAGGTGATATTGTTAATATACCGTTTCTTAAATATGTGATTTTAAATTCCGACTTATTTGAAGTTATTACAGCTACCAAGCACGAGAGAGATGAGAATAATAAAATTGTATTAAAAGATTACTATAAAAAAACTGACCAGGATTTGAACTTGGTTTCATCTACTATTAGAGCTTTTACCTCTTTGAAGAGAGAAAATCTTACAACCTCACAATTAGCTTATGCATTAAGCCTTGATCCAATGTTTACAGCTTTACTTAAACCTGTTAATCCTAAAGAACTTTCTGAAGCACTGCAAAAGTTTGAAAGGTTTAAATTGGAAGGCAATAGCATTAGTTTAAGAGGAATGGAAGAAATGATAAATAATATACCCCCGGACAAATATGTGTCATTTAACAATATCCCACATTTCTGGAGAGGTGAGGGGTTACTGCTTTTAAAATTTATCGGAGATAAATTCCCAATGGAAGAAGCGATTAAATATTTGGAAATAAGACCTATTATCTTTGCTTCTATAGAATCAGAATTTTCTGCTGAAAAGTTAGAAGATCTGAATGCAAATTTTCCAGAATTTTCAACCATTTTAACAGCTTTGTTGGGTGAATCCGATATTGAATCGTGGTCAAAAGAAAACTTAAGAGCCTATTTTATCCATGATCAGGTAGAGCATCTGAGAACAATATTTGATTCAATATTAAAAGAAATCTCACCAATTTTGAATATTAAGAAAAATCCGGGGAACTTGTTCGCAGGATTAATTGAAGAAAAACTAAATTCAATCGATAAAGATGAAGAATAACAATAATATCGAGACACTCGTAAAAAAAATATCTGAATTAGAAAGGGATTTACAGCTTCTTCGTTTGACGAATTTAGAGCGCGAAAAAGCGATGAATAGTATCATTAGTGAGAGGGATAAATACAAGACTGATAGTATGGAAGCAGCTTTGCGTGAGAATGAACTGAAGGCAATTGCAGAATCGTGGGAGATAATAGTTGATGAATTGGCACATTCGATAAATACAGATATATTTATTGCGGTTTCCTCGATGTCATCATTTTTACATGAACCGGAAATAAAAAAGGCGAGCTACCACACAAAACAAGTAAGAGACCTCACCAATTTGTTGTTATTATACCTAAAAAGAGATGAAGTTCAATACAGTTATGACTTCGTTAACCTTGATTTAACTGAGATAATAACTCAGCAAATTGCTATGTTGAGGGACGGTATTAGTACACTAAGACTCTCCTCGAAAGATCACAAAGAAACCCTCTTAAAAATGGAAATTCCCGTTAATTCGTCGGGTAGTTGTTCAATTGAAATCCTCCAGGAGTTTAAGGATGCAGTTTCATTGGTAATCAAAGATTTGATGAGAAACGCTATGAAGCATACCTCAAAAACTAATCCCGCAGTTAAAGTTACCCTTGAAGAGTTAAGTTCATCAGTAAAAGTAAAAATTGTGAATAACAAGATTATGTCACAGAAATTTATTGATTGGTTCAACAACAGCTCTCAGGAAGACCCGGACAACATGTCGAAATCTTCCAAAGTAGGTCTTCGCGTGGTTAAAAAATGGGTTGATCTGTTGAAAATCGAAACAAAATATGAAATCAATGAATCAACAGAAACAACAACAGTTACATTAAACTTGCCTAAAAGGATAACCTATGAAAAAAATCAGAATTCTGGTAGCTGAAGATTTTATAGATGCAAGAGAATCAATTGTTAACGCATTAAAAAAATATGAACTAAAAAGATATGAAAACAACGAAAGTTTTAAAATAGAAGAAGCTGAATCTTTCATTCAAGCAAAACAGATTTTAACCGAAAGCGAAAAAAATAAAGAACCGTTTGATGTTTTCTTCTGCGACCTTGATTTCACCGAGGACGAAGAAGGAGGGGAACGGGATTCAGGCTTTGAACTTATTAGACTTGCCTTCAAAATTTGCTCTATCACCAATATTTACACATATTCAAGTCAGTTTAATAAACCAGATCTTTACGGTGGACATGAAGAGTTAGTATCGAAAGGATTTGTGATTAAAACTTTTGATAAATCGCATTCTGAAGGAGGTGACCCTGATTGGTTCAATAAAAACTTTGCACAACTTTTCACAAAATTGGAGAAAGAGAGATATTTGAATGAAATCTGGGCTAATCATGAACTGATAAAGGAGAAAGTAAGAAGAATCAATTTCTCAAGTGATATCAAAACCAGCAAATTTACTACCTATGAGATCATCGATAATCTAAACACAATTTTATATCTTATGAGGAACAGGGATAAATTACAAGCAGATAAAGTTATATATAAACTGATTATACAACTGTATCATCGCTGTTTGGAATCATTTTGTCTGCGGGATAAAGACGATTCTCAAATAATGAGTGAGTCTGAGAAAAACAAGGTGGGCTTGGCAAAATCTCTGGGTAAAAAAAGTGATTGGAAACTTGGGGATAAAGTAAATGCTTTAAGAACAATTGCAGCCCACACAGATAAAAATTATTCGAAATTTGGTTATAAGGTAAATTTTTACCGGAACAATTCCGTCCATCCTGCCGATGACTTTGCGGTCGGTTTTTGTAATGTACTCTTTTGTAATTTAGCCCTGGCTGTTTACGCAAACGACGGTAGCGCCTCAGGTATCAGCTTTGAGGAAATCAGAAGCATTGCAAGTAAACAGAAAAACGACAAGGGGATAAAAGACCTCGAAGAGCTGTTTAATTATTTGAAATAAAAGAGAAGAAAATTTATGCGGGTTTTAGTTACTGTAATATTTGCAGTTTTAAGTGTTTGCACGGTTTCTGCGCAGGGGTTTATTCCCGGTTTTGAGTGGTATCAGCAGAAACAGAGGAAGTTTATTACGGATAAAAAGATTGAATCTCTGAACGCAAACAGGTACGAAACGGCTGCAGATGGGATCCCGGGAGGAAGGTTGCTGTCGAAATCAACGGTGCATTTTTATAAATCGGGCTACCCGGCTTCGGTATTTTTTAAGGATTCAACCGGCGGGAGGTTGGATTCAATCTTTCTGAATGCAAAAAATGAGCCGGAAAGAATTATCAGATATACGGTTCGGAGCGACACCACTTCGCCAATTCCTTATCAACGGCTGCTTTTCAACCGTGACGAGGGTGGGAAATTGCTTAATGTGCATCTTTTTGATGTGAACGCCGGTAAGGTTACCGCAGTTTTTGACTACGGATACACCAAAGACGGGAAGCTTGCAACGGTGATGAAAGCGAAATTGTTTGACTCGGAAATGAAGGACAGCACGCTCTGGCAGTTCGACAAAAATGAGCGGGCAACGCTGTTTATATCGGGCAACCACCGGACTGAATATAAATATGACGGCGCCGGAAACCTGATCGAAGAGAAATTTTTTGAGGAAGGGGCACTTAAAACCACTACAAAATATGTTTACGGAAAAACGGGTTTCCCGATTAAATCAACGGTTACCGGGAAAGGATTTAATTCGGAGTCTGAATATCTCTACAGCCAAAAAGGCTTTTTGATTCTGACTAAAACAAAATCGGACTACGGCACGAAAACTTCCGCTTTTTACTCAACTGAAATCAGGGAGTATTTTTTCTTTCAGTAAGGAAGGGGGCTTTCAATCCGGGAGAAAACTGAGCTGATACTGAAATGTAACTGAACTTAATTTTTGGGTTAAAACTGAGCTTAATTTTGGGTTAAAACCGGGGCTAAATTTGGGGCTAAACCTGAACTAAGTTTTAAGCTAACCGGGGCTAAATTTGGGGCAAAAGCGGGTTGAATCTAAACCAATTTTCAACAAAATCTAAACAGAATCTGAAAAAATCCGAGTAGTTCCCTCCTAAAAAAACTCACTCATTCCAAAGTTCCCGGTCGAGTGAGCGGTATTGAATCGCCTCGGAAAGGTGCACGGCATTAATATCCGCCTCGCCCTCTAAGTCGGCGATGGTGCGCGAAACCTTCAAAATCCTGTCATAAGCACGGGCGGAAAGCCCTAAGTTAGTCATTGCAGATTTCAGAAGAGAATCACCTGCTTTATCGGGCTTGCAGAATTGTCGCACCTCTTTGCTTCCCATATCTGCGTTAGTTCTTATGTGCTGAAAATTTTCGAAGCGTTTCCGCTGCAGTTCACGGGCACGGATAACGCGCTCCCGGATAGTTTCTGAAGGCTCACCTTTTTCAGTAGAGGTGAGGTCTTTGTATTTTACAGCCGGCACTTCTATGTGAATATCAATTCTGTCAAGCAGGGGGCCCGAAATTTTGCTCATATATTTTTGAATCTGATAACCGTTGCAGCGACACTCCCGCGTGGGGTCGGTGTAGTAACCGCAGGGGCATGGGTTCATCGCAGCAACCAGCATGAAATTTGCGGGGAAAGAAAGGGACATTTTCGATCGGCTGACGGTAACCACCGAATCTTCCAACGGCTGGCGCAGAACCTCGATTACATTCTTCTTAAACTCCGGAAATTCATCCAGAAACAAGACACCAAAGTGGGAAAAAGAGACCTCGCCCGGGCGGGGGAAGGCGCCACCTCCTACCATTGCGGAATCGGAAACGGTGTGGTGCGGGTTTCTGAAGGGGCGCTCGGTAATAAGAGCCGTGCCGTGCGGAAGCAGCCCGGCGATTGAGTAAATTTTTGTAGTTTCAAGCGCTTCATCAAATGAAAGAGGGGGCAAAATTGAGGGGATCCTCTTCGCAAGCATCGTTTTTCCGCTTCCGGGAGGCCCAATCATAAGAATATTATGCCCGCCGGCGGCAGAAACCTCTAAGGCGCGCTTAACATTTTCCTGTCCCCGCACTTCGGAAAAATCGAGGTGGTATTTGTTCAGAGAATCAAAAAGCTCCGTTGTGTCGGTTATTTCAGGTTTTTGGTCGAGTTTCCCTGTTAAAAAGAGGATAATATCGGTAAATTTAGTGAATCCGAAAACCTCAACTCCCTCAACAATTGACGCTTCTTTCACCGAATCCAACGGCAAAACAACGCGGGTGAAACCTTTATTCCGGGCGGTAACCGTTAGCGGAAGAGCTCCTTTCACGGGGCGCAGGGCGCCATCTAACGAAAGTTCCCCCAGAAAAATTGTTTTTTCCAACTGCCCGGTCGGAATCATCCCTTCAGCGGCGAGAATGCCGACGGCAATCGGCAGGTCGAACGAGCTTCCCTCTTTTTTCATATCGGCGGGCGCCATGTTGATAGTGATTTTCTTCCCGGGGAAGTGCAGCCCACTGTTCTTAATTGCTGCGGTAACGCGCTCGCGGCTCTCTTTCACGGCGTTATCGGGCAGCCCGACTATAGTGAAGGAAAGCATCGATTTTTCAAGGTGTGTTTCAATTTCAACGATATAAGCGTCGATACCAAAGGTAGCGCCCGAAAGGACTTTGGAAAAATTCTTCTTCTCTTCCATCTCTATTTTTTTCCGGTAATTTCAAGTGAACAAACAATATCAATTTTGATGTTATCTAAAATAGTTAAGATTCGGTAAATTTAACCGTTAATTTTTCAAAAAGAGGCAATAAGATGGATAAAGTAACCCCAAATGGGATTCATTTTCAAAATTTTGGCAGCGGCGAGCAAGCAGTGGTTTTCATTCACGGGTTTATTTTCGATTCGGAATTGTGGCTTAGGCAAATTCCGCCGCTGGAAGATAAATACAGGGTTGTGGTGCCCGACCTTCGGGGATTTGGCGCTTCGACCGACTGCGACGGCATGGTTACTCTTGAGAGCTATGCCGACGATATTCTGGAATTGGTGAAAGAATTGAAACTGGAAAAGCCGGTTCTTGCGGGGCTTTCGATGGGCGGGTATGTTACCCTTCGTGTTGCAGAGAGGGAGCCGAACCTTTTCCGGGGGCTGATGCTTTTTGACACACGGGCAACTGCCGACAGCAACGAGGCGAAAATAAAACGAGCCGCCGGAATAAGAATTATTAAAGGAGGCGGGTTGAGAACTTATACAGCAGCGCTTATGGACTCAATTTTTTACGATACTTTTAAGAAAAATGAACCGGAGGAGTTTCAGGCGTTTATTGACCGGGGGGCATCGCTGAAGCCGGAAGGACCAATCGGCGCACTTTTGGCGATGATGGGGAGAACCGACACTTCCGCTTTCTTAGAGAGGACAGATTTACCGGTTATGGCGGTTTGCGGCGAGCACGATGCCCTGACGCCACCAGCAGAAATGACCGAAATGATGAAAAATGTGAAAAACGGCGAACTGCACATTATTCCCGATGCGGGGCACGGCGCACCGTTCGAAAAACCGGAGGAGTGCAACGCACTGATTAATGATTTTCTTAGCAGGGTGTTTTAGCCGGCTTTGCAAAGGGGGACGGTTTTCAGGTAGGTTTTGCAATTGGGGGCTGAGAGGCAATGAGAAAGGAGGGCGGTTTTAAGGTAGGTTTGGCCGGTGGAGCTTAGCCGACTTTAAGAAAGATGGAATGTTTTTGGAGATATAGCCGGCTGTTGGTGGTTGAAAAACCTTAAAAAAACAGTCGGCAACCCTTTCTCACATTGGATTGATGGTGCAACAACAACAGGATGATTAAACAACCAATAACAAAAAGTAGTTTTTGAGAGGCTTAAGCGGGTGGGCAGTGCAGAGGGGTGACAGACAGACCAAAAACAAAGAGAAGCCCCAAAATCGTTATATTTACAGCCGAAAATTTTAGGAATTTATGGATTTTTTTGAAAAATTAACAAAAATTAAAGAAAAGTTCGACCGGGTTAACGACCAGTTAGCGGTTCAGGCGAACCTTTCCGATACCGAAAAACTTATCGCTCTAAGCAAAGAAAGAAGCGACCTGCTGCCGATTATGGAGGTGTTCGAGAAGTATTCGCGGGTAATCGCTGACCTGCAGGAATCGAAAGATATTCTTGAAAACTCCAATGATAAAGAGTTGGTTGAAATTGCCGAAATGGAGATCGACGGGCTGAAAGAACAGAAAGAAGCGTTAGAAGAAGAGATAAAAGTTTTACTTCTGCCAAAAGACCCCAACGACGATAAATCGGTGATTATGGAAATCCGTGCCGGAACCGGCGGTGATGAAGCCGGGCTTTTTGCCGGCGATCTGCTTAGAATGTATAACAGATACGCAGAAATCAAAGGATGGAAAACGGAATATATCGATCTGAACGAAGCCGGCGGGCTTGGCGGCATTAAAGAAGCCGTTCTAACCATTTCCGGCGCCGGCGTTTACGGTGAACTTAAGTGGGAAAGTGGCGTGCACAGGGTGCAGCGTGTTCCGGCAACTGAGGCGCAGGGGCGCGTTCACACTTCGGCGGCATCGGTCGCAGTTCTGCCGGAAGTGGAGGATGTGGCGGTGGATATAAACATGAGTGATGTTAAAATTGATGTGTATCGATCCGGCGGGGCAGGCGGGCAAAATGTGAACAAAGTGGAAACCGCAATCAGAATGACGCACATACCAACCGGAATTGTAGTTCAGTGCCAGGATGAAAGATCGCAGTTGAAAAACCGTGAAAAGGCTCTGAAAGTGCTGAAAGCAAGGCTTTATGACCTGAAAATGAGTGAACAAAACACCGAAATTGCGGCTCAGAGAAAACTGATGGTGAAAAGCGGCGACAGAAGTGATAAAATCAGAACTTATAACTTCCCGCAAAACAGGGTGACCGATCACAGAATCGGCTTAACACTTTATAATTTGAGTGATGTTATCGACGGTAACCTTTCCGAACTTATCGAACAACTAAAAATAGCCGACAGGGCGGAAAAACTTCAGGCGGAGGCGTAAACACCGTCGCGGAACTTACGCTTTATGCAAAAGCGTTAACTAAGCCAATAAATTTTATAACAGCCGGTGGCAACGGCAAAGCAGAACCGGCTCTTACTCTATATTGGGGTGTTCCTCGGTAGTTAGATCCCACCCGCACTCACAATTATTACCGGCTCATAACCCAATATTGGGAAGTACCCCCTCCGTTTACTCCAGTCCTAATTTTTTAAGCAGGGCGTCGTGTTGTGTGTCGGTGAAGTCGGGGTCATATTCTCTGTACCAATCGATTATACATTCGATTGAATAGCCGTATTCCCGGCACTTCTCGCAGTTTTCGATATGATGTTTAATGGCTCGGCATCTGTCGGAATCGATATCCTCGTTCAGATTTTCGCAGATATGAATGATCACATCTTTGCATGTAACCGGTTCAAACTTCATTTTTGAAACTCCTTGGATATCTCATTTCGTAAAAAGGCTCTTGCTCTGTGAAGGCGCGATTTAACCGCGGGGACCGAAAGCCCCGTTATACCGGCAGTTTCCTCAGTGGAAAGTTGCTGCACATCACGAAGTGTGAAAACAATCCTGTATTCAGGTGCTAATTTTGCAATCGAGCGGTCTAAAATATCTTTCAATTCCTGATTTTCAACAGATTTATGGGGAATGTTCGACCAGTCAGCGGCGTATTTATCGCTGAAAAGTTCATCGTCATCCCCGGGTTCTACAAAAATCCCTTTTTTCTGCTTTCGAGCTTCCATCAGGCAGTGATTCACCGAAATTCTGTAAAGCCAGGTCGAAAGTTTCGAGTTTCCGTCGAACCCTTTCAGAGATTTCAGCATGCTTAAGAAAGTTTCCTGCATGATGTTTTCGGCTTTATCCCGGTTTCGGCAGATTTTAAAAGCAAAGCTGTAGAGGGTTTTCTCATATTTTTTTACGAGTTCCCTGAGCGCCTCCTTGTCGCCTGTTTTAGCGCGAGCAATTAGATTTTCTTCAGACATTAGATGATCCGTGCATAAAAAAGATTCAATAAATAGGTGAAGTGGCGCCGGGCTCGTCGTCACTTTTCCATAAATAATAACAAGCTATCGTGTTGTAAGGTGCCCACTTATATTTTTTTGAAATCTGCTTGATTTTTTTCGGGTTTGGCATCTCTTTCAAGCCATAGTTGAGCATAATTGTTCTTTTAATTCCGAGGTCACCTGTTGGGAGCACATTCAGTCTGACGAGCGTAAACATGAGGAACATGTGTGCCGTCCACTCTCCAACTCCTTTAATTTTAACGAGTTCCCGGATAATATCTTCATCCGGCATTTCCGGGAATTTATGGAAGTGCAGCTCGTTGTTCAGGAAAGCCGAGGCGATAGCCTTCACATAAGTAACCTTAGCGTTCGAAAGCCCAAGTGCGCGGATTTCGTCGTGCTCGGCGTCATAAATTGCCCGGAGGTCCGGGTCGTCGCCGAATTTTTCCAAAAATCGTTGTTCAATTTTCCACGCCACTTTGGTGGAAAGTTGCTGCCCAAGAATAGCAGTAATCAGGTCTTTAGCGTAAGAAGTTCGTTCTTCGTAGTAAAAAGGGGGAATCGTCTCGCTTAATCTTTTCATTACGGGGTCATTTTTTGCGAGGTGTTCTATACCTTTCATTATTTCTTTTCGATTCATTATGTTAATTTGCCTGTGTAAATTTGAATTTTTCACTTTCCTAAAGTTAAATGATAACGACACCAAATATAAATGAAAAATTGAAAACGAATCTTCTCTTTAGAGGCACGGAAGTGTCTCCGGGGATTCAGACGGGTGCCAAAGCATTCCGCACAGGGGAGGTTATCTATAAAAACGGTGACCCCGCCGAGGGGGTGTATCTGCTTCTTTCGGGTGAAGTGTTGGTTAAAGTTTTCTCAAAACAAGGGGTGAAACTCGTTATCAAACGGGAGGGAGAATTCTTCGGTGCACTGGAAATTGCTGAAAACAGCGTTAGAGGAATAAGTGCAACTGCAGGTAAAGGGGAAAACCTTTATGGATCGGCTGCTGAATCGGCAAGTGAAAAGAAGAGCCTCCGTAAATCAAGTGCTACTGCAGGTGAGGGGGTTGAGGTGGTGTTTGTTCCGGTGGCTGAGTTCAGCAGATTGGTTGCATCTGACATTGGGGTTAGGGAAAATTTAGCGGATTACCTTATCAACACCTGGAACTTCACACCTGAAGAAGTTCAGCTGCAGATTGAGGGTTTGAAAGAAATTGCAAAAAGTGCTCTTGCGGGAGATTTTTATGTAGCACCGGATGCAACCACCGGGCAAAGTTTGAAGGAAATTACGGGAAAAAGTGCACCGACCGAGTCGGCAGGAACAGCTGAAGATTTTTCGGCAGAGAATACCGGTTCTCTTTCATCAGAGCAGGAGGGTCCGGAAAAAAGTGCCGGCACAGACATGGGGGAGGATGAGGAACCTTCTTTTGGATATACAATTCCTGATAGTGATGATGAAGAAGAGGAAGAAGAGGTGCACGAATCACCCGAAGAGCCTGCTGAACCCGAGTTTGAAGTTTCATCTGTTTCCGATTCAGCTGAAGACCGTGAAGAAGATAAAGAAGAGGTGCACGAATCGCCTGAAGAGCCTGCTGAACCCGAGTTTGAAGTTTCATCTGTTTCTGATTCAGATGAAAACCGTGATGATCTTGAAGTAGAAGAGAGGAATGGAAAAGACGAAGAAGACAAATCTAAAGAGATATATCAGGGTGCGTTTGACGGATACGAGGGAGACGAAATTTATGAAGATACCGAAGAAGATTTTGAAGGTGAAACCGACAAATTTTTCGATGATGAAGATATAAACTTAAATGCGCATGAGGATGGATTAAACGCCGACGAACTTTTGGAAGAATTTACCCCTGATGAGATTGATGATTTCCCACCCGTTGGCTCTGAAGAGAATCTTCCCGAACATTCTGTTGAGGATTTATCTGAACAATCTATTGAAGATTTTTCGGGACAGCCCTTAGCAGATGAATCAGCGACACTTCCATCCAAAGTTCCGCTCACACCGGAAGAAAGCCCAACGGAAGAACCGAGAGTTGACGAGCTTACAAATGTGTTGCTTCGTTTATGTGCCGCAAACACGCCTAAAGAGCTCTTTCTTGCGCTCGAGGGGTATTTGCCCGGATTAGTTGGTGCGGGCGAGTTTTCGATGTTTGTTTTTGATGGCGGGTTCCTTTCAGAGGCAGGCTCAACGGGTAAGGGCGATAAAAACCTTGCGATGAGAGAAAAAATCGCCTACGAATTGATTACAATGGAAGAACCCGTTGCGCTTTTCGATATAAATGACCCGGGCTTATTCGGGGGCTTTGAAAGCGTTGACCCGACGAATAGCTCAAATTCACTGCTGTATTTTCCACTGCTTAACAGAAATAAAACAGTTGTTGGTTGCTTCCTTTTCTTTTCCGAAAAGAAAGGGAGTTTTACTTCACAGCACTCGGGGCTTCTTTCAGAAATTGCAACGGCAACGGGCGGTATTTTGGAGAAATTAACCGAGCCTACCACTTCAATTTCGCTTAAGTATGATGATTTGGGGAAATATACTGCTTTTTTTGGTTCTGAAATTAAAATGGCGGTTGATACAATTCTTTCCGTTACCGGCTCTTTGGATCGTTCCGGTTCTTTAGACCGCGGAAAACAGAGTGATAAAGTCCGCTTTGGCTTGGAAGTTATAAAAGAGAGAGCCTCGGGGTTGAAGGGATTTTTAGATTCAATCCGGTTTTTCTTAGGGAAAGTATCAGGGTTCTCGAAACAGCCGTTTTTAGTCAGCGAGCTTTTGGACGATTTTCTGATGAAGGTTTCCGACCCCGCAAAGCAAAGAGAAATAACGCTTCTGCGAAAATATGACGCTGATGCCGTTCTTTTCTTCAACCGGGAGCTGTTTTTGCACGCACTTGGCTTAATAACGCAGAACGCTTTCGATGCAATGCCGGCAGGAGGGAAGATATTCTTCTCCACTTCTACAGTCAACGAGGAAGATATCAGAATTTCAATCCGGGATACCGGTCCGGGTGTACCCGCTGAAATTGAAAATAAAATTTTTGAGCCGTTCTTTACCTACGGGAAAACCGGGGTGGGGCTCGGTTTGCCGATCGCAAATAAAATTATAAAAGAGCACGGAGGGTATATTTACGCCGAATCATCAGGTAAAAAAGGGGCGGAAATCATTGTTGTGTTGCCCCTCTAAGAAGTAATATTTTAATCGAACAGGTCAGTTAGAAATGAAACACGAGTGTAAAAAATATGACTATATCGCCGTTATTGGTGCCACCGCCACAGGCAAAACCCGTTTAGCGGTTAAAATTGCGCAATTAGTCGATGGCGAAATTATTTCGTGCGACTCCCGGCAGGTTTACCGGGGAATGAGCATCGGCACGGGAAAAGATATCAACGAATACACAACGGAGCAGGGTACAATTCCATATCATTTAATCGATATTCTCGAGCCACACGAAGACTACAGCGTTTTTCAATTTCTTGAAGATTTTTACGAACGATACGATGAAATTGTCGCCCGAGGGAAAATTCCCGTTCTGTGTGGCGGAACATATATGTATTTTACTGCGCTTTTTCTGCGTTATCCGATGGTGAAAGTTGATGGTCTGGAGGAAAAAACAGCAGCACTTCTGAAAAAGGATCATCAGGCATTGATCGCAGAATTAAGGGCGCTTAACCCGCAACTCCACAACCGAACCGACCTTGTGGATAAGTATAAAACCGCGAAAGCGTTAGTGATTGCGCGCGAAAGCAGTGAGTTTGAGAAGATAAACGGCGTTGTGCACCCGCCGATGGAAATTAACCCCCTGATTATTGCAACACAGGTTTCAAAGGAAGAGTACTATAAGAGAATCAGATTGCGCCTTGCCGAAAGGTTGCGTAACGGATTGGTGGATGAAGTGCGGGCGCTGATGGGTTCCGGGGTTCCTTTCGAAAGATTGGAGTATTTTGGGTTGGAATATAAATATGTGGGGAGATACCTTCTTTCGCAACTGAACAAAAATGATATGATTCAGAAATTAGTTTCAGCGATTAATGAGTACGCCAAAAAACAGCTGACAGGTATTGCGAAACTGGAAAGGAACAACACCCCGGTGAACTGGGTGCCCACTGATGATTTCTCAGCTGCCGAAAAGTTGGTGCTCGAAGCGGGGTTTAAAAGAGCTTTATAACTCAGAATTTTCTTTTGATTTGGATGTTTTATTGATCAGTGTGCCCAGCGGTTCAGGGTTTTCTTTTGATTTGGATGTTTTATTGATCAGTGTGCCCAGCGGTTCAGGGTTTTCTTTTGATTTGGATGTTTTTTAATTAAAAGGGTTTAGAAGGCGTGAGCAAGCGGAGTAAAGGAGTAAATAATTTTAAAATCGGTAAAAGCGGGGGAAAAGATACCATAGCGATTTATCTTCGGAAACGGGGGTTTTCTTTCGAAATTACCTGCCAAAATTTTAACGGGGTTTTCGATGTCGTCGTGGTTGTACCCTGCTATGATGAGCTTGAAACTTTGCCGGTGCTGCTTAATTCCCTTTCTTTTAACGACGCCGGATTGATTTCCAAAACTGCGTTCCTTTTCGTTGTTAACCACCCCGAAAATGCCCCCGCTGATAAAAAACAAAAAAGCACCGCAACCTTGGAGTATCTTAAATCGGTTGGGGAGGTGGGGTTTGAAAAATCAGGGGTTGCTAAAACCAAACTCCCACCGGCAATTAAGAAACCGGGAGCAAAAAAAATTATCGAAACTTCATCAGGGGTTGCCGGAACAAAATTCCCATTAGCAATCGTTGAACTGATCGAACCCGGAAGTGAAGTGCCTGCCGCGAACGCCGGAGCCGGATACCCGCGAAAAGCAGGTTTGGATGCGGCACTTGGTCTGATAAACAGGGAACGCCCTAAAAACTCGCTCTTGGTTTGCTTGGATGCGGATTGTGAAGTGGCGCCGGAGTACCTTAGCGTAGTTCACTCTTTGGCAAAAAAGGGAACACAGGCTGCTGTGTTGGGATATAAACATCGGGCGGACACCACTTCAAACTTAAAAGCGATAGCCGACTACGAGGTGTTTTTAAATTCTTACACCGAGGGGTTGAAATTTGCAGGTTCACCTTATGCTTACCACACAGTCGGCTCAACGATGGTGTGCAGCGCTGAAGCGTACGCCAAAGCAGGCGGAATGAACACAAGGCGCGCCGGCGAAGATTTTTATTTTCTGGAATCGTTGGCGAAAGTTACTTCAGTTGAAGTGGTGCCGGATATCTTGGTTTTTCCCTCGAACCGAATATCTGAAAGGGTGATCTTTGGCACCGGCAAAGCAATGATGAAACACGCCGAAACCGGCGAAAAGATCGAACCTTACCCGAAGTTCGCTTTCGAAAAACTTAAAACCTTTTTGGAAATTTACACCCGCCCGTATGAGCCGGCTGTTTCATCATCCGAAAAGTTTAAAGCAGGCAAACTTAATATCCCGCCCGTCAAGCGCCTGTTTGAACCGGCTATTTCGCAATCAGAAAAGTTGGAATCCCGTGAACTTAATATCCCACCCGTTAAGCGCCTGTTTGAACCGGCAGTTTCGTTATCAGAAAGCAAGAAACCCAATTTAGATTCTATTACTTTACCAAATGGCGAAATTGAGCGAACCCGGCCCGGTTCAGACCATGTAACTTCACAGGATCAAGTAATGAGGCAACTCGAATACAATTCAAACCCCGTAACCGTGTCAACAGAAGAAATTGGGCGACTCAATCCCGGTTCAGACCCTGTAACTTCACAGGATCAAGTAATGAGGCAACTCGAATACAATTCAAACCCCGTAACCGTGTCAACAGAAGAAATTGGGCGACTCAATCCCGGTTCAGACCCTGTAACAGCACTAACCGAAGAAATTGGGCGTTTTGACCCTAAAATTTTGCAATTCTTAGAAAGCCATAAATTTTCCGTCGCAATGAGAAAAATTTATGCCTCATCCAAAGACCCCCTGCAAATCATCCGCCGTAAACACGAGTGGTTCGATGCACTTAAAACACTTAAACTTATAACCTTTCTTTGCAACATGTAACCTACTTCTGCAACATGTCCCTTCTCATTGCGACAAATAATCTTCCTTTACGGCATGTGCCTCCTCGTTGCGACAAATAATCTTCCTCTGTGACATGTGCTCCCTTTCAGCAACAAGTAACCTTCTTCCTTTGTACAGAACCATCATATCTAATCAGTAGTAATTTTTTTAACAACTTTTTGAACTTTGAATCAGTTCAATCCTATTTTTCGATAGCATATAGGTTTGTGTAAATACATCTCTTCATTGTAAGCGGTATATTTCAAGATTTAACGAAGATGTTTGTTGAGATAGGAGGCTGTCGAAAAGATTTGATTAATGTTACACCTCAACCCACCATTTTTGCCACCAATCAAACGAAACTGAATGAAAAATTTCTTTTCTTTTTGTTCGAAAATTAACCATATTAACGGTCAAGAAATTATACCTAAAACAAAAGGAATTTCGTATGTTAAAATTGACTCTCTTCTTTGTTGCCCTCGTAAGCTTAGTCTATTCCCAAGCGAATGGATTAATGGTACAACTATCTGAAAATAACTCGCCTGATTCAAAAACGCAACTTGTTCCAAACGAACAAAGCGCGAAAGAAAACTATTTTTCCCAAAGGAAAGAAAATGAAAGTAATATGCCCGATTGGATGGTTTTTGTTAAAGGCGGTACATTCAAAATGATTGATTTAGTAGATATTTATGGTGGTTCATCTCAAGGTGAAAGATCTACACGAACTGTAACCTTAAGTGATTTTTATATCGCTAAGTACGAAGTAACTCAAGAGTTCTGGGAAAGTGTCGTGGGCAACAACCCATCCATGTTTGTTGGGCCAAAACTACCTATTGAGAATATAACCTGGGGTGACGCTATTCAGTTTTGCAATTATTTAAGTGAAAAAGAAGGATTAACACCTGTTTACACTGGCTCCGGATTCAATATTAAATGTAATTTTAAGGCAAATGGTTACCGGTTGCCTACCTATGCAGAATGGGAATATGCCGCCAGGGGTGGTCAGTTTTCAAAAAAATATAAATACAGCGGCAGTAACGAGCCTGATAAAATTGGGTGGTTCAGTAATAATTCTAATGAGCGAACCCATGATGTTGGCACAAAACTTCCAAATGAGTTAGGTCTCTACGATATGAACGGAAATGTTTATGAATGGTGCTGGGATTTCCCCGATGACGGTACCAAAGACCAATCCAAGAATTCTCGCCATCCATATCGTATTATAAGCGGAGGTGGCTGGAATAGTAATTGGGAATATTCCAACCTTGATTCCGGAGGTAGGCATTCTTTATTTTATGGAACAGAAACGGGCGTAGGGATGCGGCTTGTCAGAACTAAATAAACCAATTCATTAAAAATTATTGTGTAAATATTTCAAAAAAACCAAACAGAGTGAATTAAACAAATTTTTAACATTAAATTCATCGGTGAGACAATGAAAAGCAACTATCTAAAAACTTTTCTCTTCGTTTTGATTTTATTATCACTTGTTAACACTACATCGGCAGTTAGCGCGTATCATAATCCCTTTTCGTCAAAGGTGATCTTTGGTTTTAAAAGCAATTCAGACTTTCCAATTCTAAGAAATTTAACACCCGGCAGCCATTTGAATCGTCCGGTTTTTCAGGGACACCACGGAAGCCGGAAAATGGAAACAATGTTATCCCCGGAATCATGGCTATTTTACACAAATAACAGTGAGTATTGTTGTGGTTTCATCCAAACATACAACTTCTCGGACAAAGGTAAGAAACACCAAAATACTTTCGAGAAATTTAGAGAAGATATTAACAAACCCACTATTCAAAAAGTTTTATTGGCAGCGCCTTCTAACATTGCATACGAAATGGTTTTTGTTGAAGGTGGTAGCTTTATCATGGGGCGTATCCCCGGACAAAGCGAAGAATATCGTAATGCGGCGAACCCGGCACATAAAGTAACATTAAGCAGTTACTACATTGGTAAATATGAAGTAACAATAGATTTATGGAAAAGTGTAATGGGTAGTATACCCACTTGCTTAGGACATGAGCTCCCCAAAAAAGGAACTTCGAAAAAAGCGGTTACCGGAGTAACTTGGGATGATGCGATAAAATTTTGTAATAAGTTAAGCGATAAAGAGGGGTTGAAAAGGGCTTACAAAATTTCAGGTGACCAAGTAACTTGCGATTGGAATGCTAACGGGTATCGGTTGCCAACTGAAGCAGAATGGGAGTACGCTGCAAGAGGAGGGAAGAAATCTAAAAATTTTAAGTACAGTGGCTACAATAGCCCTGAAGATGTTGCAAAGAGCGAACAAGAAGGTCCCGAGTATTATCCGCAAATAGGTGCACAACCTCCAAATGAATTGGGAATTTACGATATGACCGGGGGGATGGATGAATGGTGTTGGGACTTTTTTGCCCTGTATTCTTCTTTTGATCAGGTTAATCCGAAAGGACCTTCAGTTGGGATATGGCACATTGTTCGGGGGCATCGACCTAATACAGATCGTTTTTATGATTTTAACGCTTATTTTGGAATGTGTCACGGGCTTCGTCTCGTAAGATCTAAGAAATGACAGTGTCAGACCATCTTACTCAAACATAAGAAGGCAAATTCTTTAAAATGTTTTTTTACTTGATTTTGTTGTAACCAAAATTCTAAACAGAAAAATATTCCGGTGATAATTCCTATATATTGGGATTAGTAAACGCTTTAAGTAAAACTAAATCCTTGTATTAGAATTAGTGGACATTATAACTAAAATTACATCCTTGTGTTTAATCGTTTAGAATAATTTCTAAAAAGTATTAAAGATCAAAGGTTAAAAGCAAAAAGCAATAAGAGTTTTAACTTATTTGACTTATAAATACCCGTAGAAATTAGATTAAGAAACCACTTAACCTCCTTCTCCATATTCCGTGAAAATCTGTGGGAAATGCTGCACGGAGAGCGTGTATTCATTTCGCTCATTTCCTTTTCGAGACAAAAAACCCATAAAATTGCTTAATACCGTTCCACGGGCCAACTTCTCTGCATATTCTTACAAATCGCGTAAATTTGTGTATTTTTAAAGTTTGAGATTTGGTAAATATTTACGGAGAACTTTATGATTTACCGTAAATTTTTTGATATGAAAGCCTGAAAAGATAAATAAAATGAGAAAAATTTTACCATTTGCTACAATTCTTTTTGTGTCATTTGTGCTAAGCTCTTGTGCCGGGTTGCAGAGTGAGAGCGCCTATATTCAAAGTTATGATTTTTCGAAATTAAAGGTTTATACGATATACCCCAGCACCGCTCTAAAAGAGAGGGCACCTGTGCTTGCGAGCACAATATCGGGGATAATTGACTCAATTTTGCCCACAAAAGGGTTCATCAGAGGCAACGAAATTCACGATTTTGTTGTTACTTTTTATACAGAAACAGAGATAGAAACTGCCTACGGAAGTGTAAACTTCGAGAGGTGGCGGGGGTTCTGGTCGAATAAAGAAGAACCTCTTTTCACTGTTAAGGGTTTGATTGTGATAGATTTGATAGACGCAAATACGGGGCAGGTGATTTGGCGCGGTTGGGAAACACGGCTCGCCGGCAGGGAGGATGATCCTAAAACTGTGATAAGATCGGTTATTTCAGATATTTTTGCACAGTTTCCGCCCAAGTGATTTTGGGAGGAGTTTTTTAATGGGCGACCCCACTTCCGGCAAAAACGAGGGAAAAGTTTTCCGCCGATGTGGTTTAGAAAGCAGGAGAACGACAGGGGAGTGCCCAAACCTGTTGAAATAATAAGCACGGCGGAATAATGAGAACAACCAAAATTATGCAGTTAACCGGGACGATGCAAACAACCGGAATAACGCGAACAACCAAAATTATGCAATTAACCGTAACAACCTGTTTGACGGGAACAACCGAACAGGCAAAAAAAGATACAGATTTTATAATTATAAGGAGATAAAAATGTTAAAATATGCGGTAATTTTATTTCTTAGCGCACTAATTGTTGCTTTTCCGCAGAAGAAAAAACCGAATAAACACAAGGATAAGAAACCGAAAGCAAAAGTGGAAAAAACTGTGCCCGGTGATTTTAAGGTAAAATTTCCCGAGGGTTTTGATTCAACAAACATTCCGAAAGATATGAAGAAGTTGTTGGAAAAGCCGCTTTACAAATTCACCGAAGAGGAATTGGGGCAATACCTCGGTTTTCTGCAGCAACGCCTGCCGGATCTCAGAAAAAGAGTGCAGTTTCTGGCAAAACAGATGATCGGGCAGCCGTATAAAATCTATCTTCTCGGCGAGTTTCCGTTCGAACTTTACGATAAAGAACCACTTTACACGCTGAAAAACAGTGATTGTGTGGTTTTCAGCGAACATATCTATGCTATGGCGCTGAGCCACAACTGGAAAGAGTTTTTCGCTATGCTTCAGAGGATTCGGTACAAAGACGGCGAAATAGGGATGCTAACCAGAAACCATTACACCGAAGCCGACTGGGATAAAAACAACAGCTGGTTAATAACCGAAATAACCGATGAAATTGGCGGCGACGCTGTTGTGCACACTTCTTCAGAAATTGACAGGGCAAAGTTTTTCAAAAAACACAACATCGGGCAGGATATCCCCGTTCAAAAAATTGAGTGGAGTTACATCCCCGGCGACTCCCTCTACAAAGTTTTGCCGCTTCTTAAAACGGGTGATTTTGTGAATATAGTGCGTGCGTATCCCGGAAAAGACCCCTGGGTTGGGCATGTCGGTTTGATCTCGGTTGAGAATGATACAACGGTTAATTTTATTCATTCCGCAGAACCGCAAGTGCGAAGCCAGACAATTCTTTCATTCTGGGACAACTGGAAGAAAGAGAAACACAAGCCGGGCAGTTACAACTTCCTCGGCTTCAGATTTTTCAGACTGAACGAGAACGCAATGGAAAATTTAAAGAAAATTGACGGAGAAAAAGCTCCAAAAGTAACAATTTACGGCAATTAATAATTTTTAATCAAGGAGAAAAAGATGAAAATAGGATTTGTAGGTTTGGGCAAGATGGGCGCGAATATGGTCGAAAGGTTGTTGCGCGCCGGGCACGAAGTGGTGGTTTATAACAGGTCGAAAGAAAAAATTAAAATTGCAGTTGAAAAAGGTGCCATAGGCTCCGACTCAATTGAAGATATGTGCGGTAAGTTGGAGGGCAAAAAAATTGTCTGGCTTATGGTGCCTTCCGGCAAACCTGTGGATGAAAACATTGACGAAGTGGAGAAATACCTGAATCAGGGTGATATTATCGTAGATGGTGGCAACTCATACTGGCGCGATACGCAAGCGCGCCACGCAAGAGTTGCGGAATTGGGGTTCGAATATGTTGACTGTGGCACAAGCGGAGGCATCTGGGGGCTTCAGAACGGTTACTGCCTAATGTACGGCGGGCACAAATATGCCGTTGACCATCTTCTGCCAATTTTCGAAGCGCTTGCGCCGGAAGGCGGTCATGCTTATTGTGGAAGCACCGGTGCGGGGCACTTTGTTAAAATGGTGCACAATGGCATCGAGTACGGAATGATGCAGGCTTATGCAGAGGGGTTTGAGATAATGGAAAAATCGCCTTTTGACATCGATTTGGAGAAAGTTACCGGGATTTGGCAGTACGGAAGTGTTGTTAGATCGTGGCTTTTGGAACTTGCGAACCTCGCCTTTAAGGAAGACCCCAAACTTGAACATGTGAAAGGTTATGTTGCAGACAGTGGCGAGGGAAGATGGACTGTTCAGACCGCAATAGATTTTGATGTGCCGGCACATGTTATCACCACTTCGCTTTTTAACAGATTCCAAAGCAGGCAGGATGAAAGCTTTGCCATGAAAACCCTTTCAGCGCTAAGGAACAAGTTCGGCGGGCACGCCATGAAAACTAAGGATTAGTAATATGCCTGCGGATCAGATACTTACGATATTTGGTGCTTCGGGCGACCTGACCGAGAGGAAATTGATTCCTGCACTTTACGCTCTGAAACAAAGAGGGTTGTTGCCCGAAAACTTTGCCGTGCTGGGCACCGGAAGAACCAAAATGACCGATGAGGAGTTCAGGAAAAAGATAGAGAGCAAGGGGGAGGAGTACGATAATGACTTTCTTGCTATGCTTCACTATATGCCACTTGACCCATTAGACCCCGAAAACTACTATAAACTGCGGGAGAAGTTACGCAAATTAGACCACAACATGCGGGTAAAAGGGAACTATATTTTCTATCTGGCTACACCTCCCCTTTTATATGAAACTGTTGCGGAAGGTTTGGCGGCGGCGGGGCTGAACCACAATGAAGCCGAGGGCGGATTCAAAAAATTAGTGATTGAAAAACCCTTTGGGTACAGTTTGGAAACAGCTAAAAAGTTGAATCAGGTGCTGCAACTCTATTTTGATGAGAGCCAGCTTTACAGAATTGACCACTATCTCGGGAAAGAAACCGCACAGAATATTTTGGTTTTCAGGTTCGCAAACGGAATTTTTGAGCCTCTTTGGAACCGGAATTACATCGATCATATTCAAATCACTTCCGCTGAGAGCATCGGCGTGGAAAACCGTGGCGGATACTACGATACTGCAGGTGCCCTAAGGGATATGGTGCAAAACCATCTGTTGGAATTGGTGGCGCTGGCAGCGATGGAGCCTCCCGCAGGGTTTGACGCTGACTCGATCAGAAACGAAACCGTGAAGGTATTTCAGTCGATTAAGCCCCTTTCTTCAAATGATATTAAGAACAATGTCATCCGGGGGCAATATATTGCTTCCAAAATAAAAGGTGAAGAAATTGCCGCTTACCGTTCTGAAAAAGGTGTTGACCCCGCTTCGAGAACGGAAACTTTTGTGGCGCTTAAGTTTTTTATCGATAACTGGAGGTGGGGAGGGATACCTTTCTTCATAAGAACCGGTAAAAGGCTGCCGACAAGGGTTACGGAAATTGTTGTCAGGTTCAAAAATACCCCGCACAGGCTCTTCAGAAGTATTTTTGACGATGAATCGGGGCCTAACCAGTTGATAATCAGAATTCAACCGGATGAGGGAATTTTGTTGCGCTTTGCGTTGAAAGAACCGGGTGCGGGATACACAGTGAAGAATGCATCCTTGAATTTCCACTACAGCAGTCTCGGTGAGCAACGACTGCCGGAGGCTTACGAAAGGCTGATTTATGACTGTATGATGGGTGACTCAACCCTTTACACCCGAGGGGATGCTTTGGAAGCCTGCTGGAAATTTATTGATCCGATTTTGAATGCCTGGAAAGATGACCCGACTGTTAAAATGTTTGGCTATCCGGCAGGAACCTGGGGACCTGAGGAAGCCGATGGGCTTATGAACTCGAACGGACAGCACTGGAGGTATCCGTGCAAAAACCTTACGGATGATGATAATTTCTGCGAGTTGTGATAATTTCTGCGAGTTGTGACAGCACCAGGCAGGAAAAACAAACTTTACGGAAAGTGAACAATAGTTAATGGACATTTTAAGAATATATCCCGACCCTGAAACCACGGTGGTTGCCTGTGCTGCGTTTATTGACAGGAAGATTAAAGAATATTTGGAGCAGCAACCAACCGTTTCTTTGGCGCTTTCGGGGGGCAGCACACCTCTTCTCCTTTTTAAGGAACTTGTAAATTCCTACGGAAAAGCCGATTACTGGGGCAAAGTGAAATTCTTTTGGGCGGATGAAAGGTGCGTGCCACCCGACGACCCCGAAAGCAATTTCGGAAATGCAAAAATGGCGCTGCTCGATCCGTTGGGAATACCGGAAGAACAAGTTTTCAGAATGATGGGTGAAAACAACCCGGATGAAGAAGTGAAGAGATACGCTGAAATTTTAGCGGAAAACCTTAAGAAAGAGAACTTTAAGGAAGAAGGTTTAAAGGAAGAAAATCTTAAAGCGGAAAACTTTAAGGAAGAAAACTTTAAGGAAGAGGTCTTTAAAGCTGGAAACCATGAACTAACGGGAAGAATTGACATCTGCCTTCTGGGTATGGGTTCGGACGGGCACACTGCTTCAATTTTTCCTGATTCGTTGCGGTTAATTCAGGGAGAGAGTGAAGTTGCGTCTAAAAGCCGGGTTGGTTTGCCGGCAAAAAAAGGCGGGGCTTCCAAAGTCAGCGGCAGCACAGAAACACGGGAAAAATCCACAGGCACCGCTTCGGGACAGGGCAGCACTTTGGGAGAAGGCTCCACTTCGGCACAGGGCAGCACTTTGGGGGAAGGCACCGCACCGGCACAAGGCACTATTTCTGCACAAGGCACTATTTCTGCACAAGGCACTATTTCTGCAAGGGGCGCTGTAGCACCGGTTGCGCACACAAAAAACCCATACAGCGGGCAGGACAGAATAACCTTAACGGGCACGGTGATTAACAACAGCAGAACAACGCTTTTTCTGGCTCACGGGAAAGAAAAAAAGGAGGTTCTCACGGCAATTCTTGAAAATAAAGGGCGGGAGAAATTCCCAGCGGGCTTGGTTACAAACCGGTTCGCGGGAGTTTATTGGTTCTTGGATAGTGCAGCAGGAAAGCTGAACTAATCATCAGGAATGCTGAGCTAAACATCTGGGAAGTTTAATTAAACATCGGGAATGTTGAGTTAAACATGGGGAATGCTGAACTAAATATCAGGGAAGTAAAACTAAATATCAGAGAAGCTGAATTAACTCTATTTTTTAATAATTTAACAAATAGTGATCGGTTTGCATTGCGGGAAAAACGGAAGCAAACCATGGAGAAAGAATGATACTTGCTTGTGATGCCGGCGGCACTAAAACTGTGCTTTCGGTGTTTTCATTGAAAAATAAAAAATTAACAGAACACAAATCTGAACGATATGTTTCCGGGGATTTTGAGGATTTAGAAGATATTATTAACGCTTTTCTGAGTGACTCGGATTTCAAAATTGAAGCGGGATGTGCGGGCGTGCCGGGCCCCGTTGTGAACGGCAAAAGCGCTTCCACAAATCTGACATGGGATATGAGCGAGAAAAGAATAGCTCAAAAAACCGGGATTGAAAAGTTCAGATTAGTGAACGATCTTTATGCCCTCGCTGCTGCCGTTCCGTTTTTAGAAAGCGATGATGTGCTGACGGTCTATCCCGGTAAATCAAGCGGAGGTAAAGGGGTGAAAGCGATTCTTGCTCCGGGTACCGGTTTGGGGCACGGCTTTTTGGTGCCGCTTGGCGAAGAAAAATATCGGATTATCCCTTCGGAAGCGGGTCACGCAGATTTTGCACCGGTTGATGATCTGCAAATTGAGCTTTTGAAATATATGGCGGCTGAATACGGCAGAGTGAGCATCGAAAGAGTTGCTTCCGGTTTGGGGTTACGGAGTATTTTTAAGTTTTTGCATGAAACGGGCGCAGCGAAAGCCACTACAGAGTTTTTAGCAGAGATTAAGACAGAAGACCCGGGCGCCACCATTTCAAAATATGCTCTTTCAGGTAAAGACGAGCTTGCGGTTATGGCACTCGATCTTTTCACGAGGATTCTGGGGCAGCAGGCAGGGAATTTAGTGCTGACCACAATGGCGACCGGTGGCGTTTATTTGGGCGGCGGAATCCCGCCAAAAATTGCAAAAAAGATTACCGACGGGGCATTCGTCGATGCTTACCTTGCCAAAGGGCGTTTAAGCTACATTGTGGAAAATACCCCGGTATATTTAATCAAAGACAGCAATGCCGGTTTGCACGGATCGGCATATATTGCTGCGGGTTTAATTTGATATTCGAAAGGAAAATAAAATGAACAAAATTCAAAAATTAGCGGAAATTGGGCAGTCAACCTGGCTTGATTTTATCAGCCGAGACTATATCGAAACAGGGAAACTGCAAAAACTTATTGACGAGGGGATCAGCGGAATAACATCGAACCCGGCAATCTTTCAAAAAGCGATTACAGGAAGCAGCGCTTACGACGCTGAGATTAAAGAATTGCTGGCTAAGGGGCTTAGTGCCCGGGAAATTTTCGACCATCTGATGATAAACGACATTAAAGCCGCATGCGAAGTGATGTTGCCGGTTTTCAGGCGCACAAACGGCGGCGATGGCTTCGTGAGCATCGAGGTTCACCCGAGCTTAGCCTATAAAACAAAAGAGACAATCGATGAAGCCATCCGGCTCTATATGGCGGTTAAAATGCCGAACCTTTTAGTGAAGGTGCCCGGAACAAAAGAGGGCTTTCCGGCAATTAAGGAGCTTACTTCACACGGGATTTCGATTAATATAACGCTGATTTTCTCGATTGAAAACTACCTTGAGACAGCAAAAGCGTACATCGAGGGGTTGGAAATTCTGAAAGAACACGGCGGTGATTTATCACTGGTTTCTTCAGTGGCATCATTTTTTGTAAGCCGTGTTGACACTGCCTGCGACGCACTACTTGAGGCGAAAGGCAACAAAGAGCTTCAGGGCAAAATTGCCATTGCAAACGCAAAAATTGCGTTCAAAGAGTATAATCGCCTCTTTTCAGGTGAAAGATGGGAACAGCTCGCGGCTGCAGGGGCAACACCTCAACGCGTCCTCTGGGCGAGCACCGGAACAAAAAACCCCGCTTACTCCGATGTGCTTTATGTCGATGAACTGATCGGCAAACCGACGGTGAACACGATGCCGCCGGCTACAATAGACGCATTTAACGATCATGGTGTTTTGGAAGTTACACTTGACAAAGGCGTGGAAGAAGCCGAAGCACAGATAGCCGCTTTGGAAAAATTGGGAATAAGCCTTACCGAAGTTACCGATAAACTATTAAGCGACGGCGTTGTTCTGTTTGAAAACTCAATCAATTCTTTAGTCGGTTCGATTGAGCAAAAATCGTTATCTATTTTGCGCGAAAATAACAAATTTGAAACCTACCCCACAGTGCTTGCGGACGACCTTTCGACCGGGCTGAAAAAACTGAAAGATGAGAAAATTCCACACCGGATTTTTGAAAAAGATTTCACCGTTTGGAGCAGTTCACCCGTTGAGATTGAAAACAGGCTCGGCTGGTTGGATAGCCCGGCACACACCCTGAGCGCTCTTGATGAGATTAACGAGTTCGTTGATGGGGTGAAAAAAGATGGTTTCACCAATGCACTTCTGCTTGGGATGGGTGGCTCTTCACTTGCACCGGAAGTGCTGGCAAATATGTTCGGGACGAAGCCCGGCTATCTTGAGCTTGAAATACTTGACAGCACACACCCTGCAGCTGTTCTGGAAAAAGAAGCAAAATTAGCCGATAAAAAGACTCTATATATTGTTTCTACAAAATCGGGCGGTACGGTTGAAACGCTTTCCTTTATGAAATATTTTTTCGCTTCCGTTGCGGAAAAATTCGGTAAAGAAGAAGCGCAAAAGAGATTCGTTGCAATTACTGACCCCGGCAGCGGGTTGGAAGATGTTGCCCGCCGGTTGGGGGTCAGGAAAATATTCCTTAACGACCCGAATATCGGCGGAAGATACTCGGCGCTTTCACTTTTTGGTATGGTGCCGGCAGCGCTTGTGGGAATAGACATTAAAGATATTCTGCAAAAATCACTTTTAATGGCTGCCGAATCGAAAATTGCAGAGGGTTCTCCTTCGGTTATCGGTATTTTGATGGCTGATGGGGCAAAAGCGGCTTATGACAAAGTTACATTTTTAACGCCGGGCGTTTTTTCGCAGTTTGGGCCCTGGGTTGAGCAGCTTATCGCCGAAAGCACAGGCAAGATTGGTAAAGGTATTCTGCCGGTAGAGGGGGAAGTGTCGCTTGAACTTGCAGATTATGCAGCCGACAGGGTTTTTGTTTACCTTGCCGACACTTCCGATGATCCTCTGAAAAAGAAATTTGACTCGCTTGTGGCTGCAGGGCACCCGGGAATTGAAATTATTCTGCCCGATAAATCGTACATCGGTTACGAGTTTCTCAGGTGGGAAATTGCAACGGCAGTAGCCGGTTACGGGCTTGGCATTCACCCGTTTGATCAGCCGGATGTGGAATCTGCAAAAGTCTCCGCCCGTGCGGTGCTTAAAAAATTCAACGAGGAAGGGAAACTGCCGCAGCCGGAAATTGCTTTTGAAGAGGGCGGCTTGCGTATCATGGCGGATGTTAAGGCTCACACGCTTAAGGCTGCACTTGCTGAGTATATGACGAACCTGCACGAGGGCAATCCGGGCGATGATAAGAGAAGTTATCTGGCGATTCATGCGTATGTTAAAGCATCACCTAAAACGGACGCAATTTTGCAGGAGATAAGAACAAAATTTGGCAAGAAATATCACATTGCTGTTACTACCGTGTACGGTCCTCGGTTTCTTCACTCGACAGGGCAATTGCACAAGGGTGACTCGGGGCATGGTTTGTTCCTTCAGATTTTGGCGGGCTTGGAGTCAGACGCATTCATTCCCGATAATCCCGGTGAGAAAGCAGGGAAGATGTCATTCGGCACATTGATTACGGCTCAGGTGCTTGGGGACAGAGAAGCCCTCACTTCCAAAGGACGAAAGGTGTTTACGATCTTCGGCGGAGCTGACGCACTTGCTGTCTTGAAAGAAGTAGCCGGTATGGTTTAACCTGTGCCCGCACGGGTATTTCCGGAGGAAACGGCGCTTGATGTACTGAGGGAGATGTCGGGAAGAAATATCCGGAACGGTTTAACTAAGTAAACTTTTAGAAGGCGGTTGATCGTACCGCCTTCTGTAGTTTTTTCTGTTATTCTTGTTAATGAAAAATTACATTTGAGTGAGTGGGTGGGGGTTGCTCACATTTCTGCATGATAACTGTTGCAACGGATGTGTTTAATAGTAAGAGCAGGATTTAATCAACCTGCATTTCTTCAAAAAAACCGCTGCAACAGGGGTGTTTAACGGTGAAAGCAGGGTTTAACCTGCTTGCATTTGCATTGCAGTCGTCGAGCGGTTTTCTTATAACCAACTGTTGCTTGGACGAAACTCAACCACGATAAATTTGGTAACTTTCGACCGGTAAAGTCAAAAATTTTCGACGAATGGTGCAAATAAATTTGGATAATTTTTCAAAATTTTATTACTTTTGCAATATAATAATTAATATTTCAGACAGTGTATCATTTTAACAGTTACCCAATACAGAGTATAGGCTGTATTTCCCCGGGTTTTTCATCGAAAGTAGTGATGCTTTTGTCTGGTGCCATTCTGCCCGTGTCTCTCTTAGGAGAAACCCTTTTTTCGATTTTTACAACGAGAATCCGATTCAGTTCATGTGATTTTGAACAAACTTTCGTTAAGGGTGAAAGTTTATATTGGTGTGCAATGAAAAGCAGATTTATTTTTCGGACTGCACATCTTTTTAATAATTATTTTACCAAGCATGATTCCAAAGACCCGTAAGAGAAAAAGAATGAGATTTGAAGAATTAGCACAGCCTGTTCTGGATGGGATGCCGCTCGAAAATCTTATGCTCGATTATAGGATCGCTAACACAGTTGGCGCCGAGGCTTTGGAATTTATTCGTCAGCAGGTCAATCTTAACACTTTAAGCACAAAAGTTTTACATACTTCTTCCAAGTTTAATGTTGAATCAATCTCAGATTCTGAAATCTCAGATTTTGTTAACATTCGCCCTCTGAACCATGTAAGATATTTGAATAAATTTTTTGAAGCCATCAACCGAAAGCTTCCTGAGGATGGAATATTTGTCGGGACTTTTGAAACTTTCGGGCAACGCCGCCGCAGAATTTTCCACAGATATAAGAAATGGATAGCCGCACCGGTTTATTTTGTTGATTTCATGTTTCACAGGGTCTTCCCGAAAGTTAAACTAACCCGGAAGATTTACTATTTCCTCACAGGCGGTACAAACCGGGTTTATTCTTTAACTGAAATGTTGGGAAGATTGGTCTCCTGCGGTTTTGATATAGTTGACTATAAACAATACAGCGAGCAAACCTATTTCGCAGTAAGAAAAATATCCGAACCCGAATACAACGAAGAGCCTTCTTACGGGCCACTCTTTAAGATGCGCAGAATTGGTAAGAACGGAAAAGTTATTCATGTTTATAAATTCCGCACTATGCACCCATATTCTGAATATCTGCAGAAATATGTGTTCGAAAAAAACAAACTTCAGGAAGGCGGGAAAATAAAAGACGATTTCAGAATCACCTACTGGGGCAGGATCATGCGCAAACTTTGGATTGACGAACTACCTATGTTCATCAACTTCTTTAAAGGTGATTTGAAGCTTGTTGGTGTCCGCCCTCTTAGCAAACACTACCTTAGCCTTTATGATGACGAACTCCGAGAGTTGCGGATGCGCTACAAGCCGGGGTTAGTCCCTCCATTCTATGCAGACATGCCGAAAACGCTCGAAGAGATAATCGAGTCCGAAAAAAGATATTTGCATCAATTTGAAAAGTATGGTTTTATAACCGATACAAAGTACTTTTTCAAAGCCGTTTATAATATTCTGATCAAAAGAGCAAGAAGCAACTAAATTTTTTTTCTTTTTTATTCAGTAATAATTCAGTAATTTGAAATTAAATCTTTTCCTTAGTTTGAAAAGGTAAAGTTTGTTCATTTAATTACAAATAATCGCGGAGATAAAATGAAAAAATTTCATTTACTTTTATTGGTTCTCTTTTTTGCGCCATTAACCTTCAGCCAGTTGCCAACCTTTAAACTTGGTGTAGGTGCAAGTACGGGCATTCCTATGGGCGCTTTTAGTGATTGGTACAACACCGGTTTTGGTGCACACGCCACTTTAATTTTCCCCACACCTGTTGTTGAAGTGTCGGCAACGGTGGGCTACCTTTCATTTGGTTCAAAGGTTACCGGCGCCAGTGCTCTGAGTTTGGTGCCAATTACTGCAAACGCCAGATACTATTTTTCACCGGTTGCGCTGCGTCCTTATGGTGAAGTAAGTGCAGGGTTGGGAATTATGTCAGGTGGCGGCTCTTCTGAAACGAAACATCATATCGCAATTGGTGTTGGTATTTTAACAGATTTGGCTCCCAAAATTGATTTAGATGTCAATGCCAAATACAACCTGATGGGGCATAAGTTCTACGACAGTTCATCACCGGATGGAAGTGCCGGAACTTATCTCGGAATTAACGCCGGTATCAGGTTTAAACTCTAAAACTCATACTGCACTTTTTGCAGTTAACCGTTAGTTTTTCGGTAATTGGTTAGTTTGCAATTGACTGCCGGTTTAACCGATAGCGGGATATGAGGCTATGATCCGATCAACCGGCTGCATATTGGTTGCTTATATACTTAGCAATTAACCGCCGGCTTAACCGATAGCGGGATATGAGACTATGATCCGATCAACCGGCTGCATATTGGTTGCTTATATACTTAGCAATTAACCGCCGGCTTAACTTGATATATTAATTACTAAAATACAAACTAAGTCTTAACCACCGGTTTCCTTGTACATGTTTAATGCATTGCAAGTAAAAAACATGGTAAACAGTGTAATTCAGCAAATATTTATTTTTTAGAAAAAGGCTGCCCTGAACCGGCAGCCTTTTTTAATTTTAGAATTAAGCTACACCACTTCGTGGTGTTTGGCGGTGAAGATAGTTCTCACGGCATTTTGCAGGGCTTCTTTGAATTTTTGCAGGTTAACGGGTTTGTTGAAAACGGCTTCTGCGCCGGCTTCGCTGTAAGCGATATTTTCGCTTCTGCCCATGTTGGTATCGAGGATGATGCAGGGGATTCGCGCCTGCCGTGGGTTTGAGTTGATGGCTTTAATTAAATCGAAACCGGTTTTTGCTCCCAACGAATGGGCTGTAACAACCACGGCAGGAACTGAAGCCAAAATATTGGAGGCAGCTTCTTCAAAATCTTTAAGCGACACCACTTCGTAACCGGGCATAAGATTGGAAATTATTTTGCCGAAAAGCACACGGTCTGTGTGGTTGGTTTCAACCAAAGCAATTTTTGAAGACGCAACCGGAAGCGTGAATAAAAACTTAGTGCCGGCTCCCACTTTGCTCTCTAAGCGAATAGTACCGCCGTGTTTTTGAATAATTTCCTGCACAACATTAAGCCCAAGCCCTGTTCCTTTTTCACCCTCAGTTCCGGGCGTGGTAAATTTCGAATCAATTCTGAAAAGGTTGGGGATATCACTCTCTTTAATACCTACGCCGGTATCTTTAACAAACACTTCCAAAAATCTTCCTTCGGTTTCACCGGTTATCCCGGCTGTTATTTTACCACCTGAAGGCGTAAACTTAATTGCGTTCGAAAAAAGGTTGTTAAAAACCTGAAGGATTAGGTTTTGATCGACAAAAACAACGATGTCTTTAGGTGTATCGTTTATCAGTTCGATATTCTTCTGCATGGCCGTACCTGAAACCGCCGAGAAAGATTTGCTGATAATAGTGTGCAGCCCTTGTTTAACCGGTTCAAACTTCATTCTGCCGGTTTGCAGCCTCGTCCAGTCCAAAAGCGAGTTAACCAGACTGAGCATAATTTTTGTGGAATCCTGAATATATGTGATATATTTCTTCATTTCATCCACTGTAAAATCGTCGGAAAGGAGCAGATCTGTAAACCCAAGAATCGAGCTGAAAGGTGTGCGCATGTCGTGCGAAATGATGGAAATAAACCGGTCTTTAGCTTCGTTAAGTTTTTTCAGGTCTTCGGTTGACTGGTTAATTTCCTGTTCAGCCTGCTTTTCTTTAGTAATATTGGAAACAAGGCCGAACATTTTAACAATCTTATCTCCATCGCGAATAATCGAAACTTTGTTTCTCACCCAAATTGAAGCACCGCTTTTGGTAATTATTCTGCACTCCAAAGAACCCGTTAATTTATATTTATTCCGAAGTAAGTCTTTAAGTTCCGAGAAATAATCCGCCAAATCTTCCGGGTGGATAATGCGGAACCAAAACCGGATATTATTTTGAAATTCGGCTATAGTGTAGCCCGTCATTTCTGCGAAAGAAGCAGTAACGAAGAGTGGCGTAAATTCACTCTCTTTTCGCTCCATAATCCAGAGGAAATCGTCAATATTTTCAGCGATACTTCTGTATTTTGCTTCCGACTCTTCAATCTGCCTTTGAGCATTTTTAATGGCAGTGATATCGCGTGTAATCAGTACCACAAAAGTTTTTCCGCTGAATTCAAAAGAAGCCCGTGAAAACTCCAGAATAAAAGTTGAACCGTCCTTTTTCACGCCAAGTGCTTCGTTTTCCTCGAGGGCTGCTTCTTCATTCCGGGCTGTAAACTCGTTGAAATTTCTGCCGATAATCTCCAATTCCGAATTGTAGCCGAACATTTTGGTGAAGCTGTTGTTAACAAAAATCAGTTCGTCTTCTTCTTTCAGAGCAATCCCGTCATTTGAAGCTTCAAAAATTGACTGCATCAGCAGGATATCCTGCGCGGTTTTTTCCTCAGAAGTAAGATCGCGCAGCAGGCAGGAGTAAGAGTTCCAAATACCTTCCCCCTCTTCAAAATAGACGAAAGTTGCTTCAGCGGGGAATTCCTTTCCCGCATTAGAAACGGCAGTCACCCTCTCTTTGATCGTACTCTCGGTTCTTATCTGCTCCAAATTTGGTAAATAACCGGAAAAAATTTCCTGAATGCCGGTGGGCTGTTTCCCTTTTTTCTTCCCAAAAACCTGTGTAAATTTATCGTTAACGCCTGTAATCTCAAGATTTTCGTTAAATCTGCAGATCATATCGTCTGCAGTATTCAAAAACGCGGAATATTGCTTGTTCAGCAGTTGCAGTTCTTTTTGTTCCGCTTGTTCTTCGGTGATATCCCGGCAGATCACCCACAGCCGTTCGCCGGTTGGGATCAATCTGAACTCGCCGAGGCTTGTTCCCTTAGGTGAAGTGTAGGTTGAGGTAAAAACACCCCCTTTAGACGAGCGGCGGAACTGCCGGATCAGGGTACTGATGCTTGTTCCGAACACTTCAATCATTTTTCTTCCGAAGAATTTTTCCGCTTCTTTACCCCACGAATTAATAGTGTTATTTTTACACAACGAGAAAAGCGCCAGCCCCCCTCTTTCGAAAAGAAGCGCATATTCCTGAAGCTCGGCAAGCTGATCTTTCAGTTGTTGAAGCTCTTTATATGCCTCAGTTCTGTCGTAACAGATAAAAAGCGACATTTCCGCGCCATCAGCACCTTTGAACGAAGAGGCTTTAATATCCAAGTACGAAGTTTTATCGCGGTGCTCAAAAGCAAGAAGCGATGAAGTGTCAGCCTCTGTAATATCACTGAAATTAAAGAGGGAATTGATATTTCTGCCGAGCACTTTTTCATCAGCGGTAAAAAAGTCGGATAGTTTTGTTCCTCCGTAGAAGACTATTTTTCCGCTGCCCTCGCAAACAAACACTAAATCGGAAAGGGCTGCTAAGGCATCACCTGCCAAGTCCGTTGGGAGGTTGGGTGTCATAGAAATTTCCGGAATCAGCCGCAGGTCTTCTACCAACAACACCGCTCCGTTGAACTCATTTTTTGAGAACAGCGGTATTCCCTTGCAGATTATGCTCAGGTTTCTCTTGCCGATACTGAGCCTTTTAATCTCTTTTTCGAAAGGGATACCCTTTTGAATATGTTCCAATTCGTAGGAAAGGTCGATATTTTCGAACAGTTGGGTATCTGACACGGAGGAGTCTTTGCCGCTTCGGGTAAGTTTTTCGCTTACAATGCCCATCCCGATCAGAGTGCTATTCATGGATGTGATCTTCATCAATCGATCAAGAACCACCACGCCCACCGGCAGATGATCAACATCAATAAGCATGTTCCTGGCTGATTTAGGCTTGTTTTCAGGCATAATTAATACTATTTAACATTGCAATTTAAGAGTTTATAACGAATAAACAGAGGGGGAACATTTTAAGGATGTCAGAGTAAAAAGAAAAGACTGCCAAATTTTGGTTTGTTTAGATATATAATATGTTCTATTTTTTAAATGCGAAAAAAATTAATTAGCAAAGGAATATAAATATGAAAAAGCTCGTTTTGCTTGCTGCGGTTGCGGTATTTTTCACTGCCGGCACGGCAATTGCGCAAAAAGCACCGGCTGAAGCAAAAATTAAGATGTGTAACAGCTGCCACAAAGAGGGCAAAAACAAATTTGACGAGTATAAACTCTGGCTGCAAACAAACCACAAGAAAGTAACCTCTGCTTTTGATAAACCGGAAGCCGCAGAGATTGCTGCAAAAAATGGGGTTACAAATCCTAAAGAAGATCAAAAGTGCCTTTCGTGCCACACTAATAAATTTGAAGCTGCTCAATTCGAGCCTAAAGATATCGATTGTATGACTTGTCACAACCCGGAAAGCAAGGTTCACGCAATTCCGGAGAAAGTCCAGCACCCCGCTGCCACAAAAGCCGGTGTTAAGAACGATTAGTTCTTTCTTACTACTTTAATTTTATTGAGGCTGTATCGACTAAAAATATCGAACAGCCTCTTTTTTTTGTGGTTTTGGAACAAAGTGGAATTATTTGAGTATTATCACAGTTACTTAGATTATAAATGAATATATTTACATTTATAAATTTACATTCTTTGGAAACAATAATTTAACCTATGAACGCTAAAGTAAAACTTTTAATTTTGTCATCCTTTTTAATATCCGTAATTTTGATTGGATGTGGGACCAAAGAAGAACCAAAAGAACCGGCAGACTCAGTAAAAACAACCGTGCCTGATACTGCAACTGTTGATACCGTGGCTCAAGATTCTGTTGATGCAGTTAAGGATTCAGCGGAAACTGAACCGGCAAAACCGAAATCCGTCTCCGTGCTTGGCACCTGGAGCGGTAAGCTTTCAAATTATTCAGCTACTTTAACAATATCTAACCAGAACGGAAATAACTTCACCGGTTCTATTGTGGTGAACTACAGACATGTTGCAAAACACCCGGTTTCGGGAACTGTTGACCCTAATACGGGTGTTTTTTCGATGAGGGATATGGATCAAACCACATCATCAGGCAAATATTACGGCAAGGTCTCCGGTAACGGAAGATCGATAAGCGGTTCATACACCGAGAACAAACCGGGCGGTATAACCGTAAATTTTTCATTTAATAAATAATCAATAATTAACTTAAGTCGGAGAACACTTCAAAATGAGAAAACTCCTTTTTTCTATATTTACCATTTCAACTATCCTTTTGATCACAGGTTGCGATAAGTTAGAAAACCCACTGGATCCTGATAAAGGTAAATTAGTAATCACTTCAACCCCTGCACTTGCTGATGTTTATGTTAACGGAACAAACTCAGGGAAAAAGACAGGCGATACACTTTCACTCGCAACCGGAACTTATAACATCACGCTGAAAAAAACCCTTTACAGTGATACCACATTTTCAGTTACGGTGATAAAAGATCAGACTGTAAGCAAATCTGTTACAATGAAACAAGCCAGTTTCACTGTTAATTCAGCCCCTGACGGTGCTCAAATTTACCTGAACGGTGTAAACACGAATGTTGTAACCAACGGTTCGATCCATCTTGCAGCAGGCACAAACACTATCACTCTTGTTTTAGCCGGCTATGCAGATACAACCTTCACCGTTCCTGCTGATTCTGCAAGTAAAACTGTGAATATAACTTTAACACAACTCAACTTAGCTGAATATAAAAATGTTAAGATTTATGAATCACAATCAACTGCCGCAGTACCGAGTGGATTGATTCTTTCAGTAGGTCGTGCATCCACAATTTCTTCAGGCATAAGCAAAGATTCCGTAGATATTTACTACAAAACCAACGGTTATTTGATTTCATCTGCTAAAGATTTCCCAAATCTTCCGAGAGAAACATACTTCAAACTTGGTTCGGCAACCATCATTTTAGACGGTGTTGATTCGCCTGCGAAGGATAACACATGGGCGTTAAGCATTTCAGATGCTCACTCAGAGTATTTCTTCCTTTATGATGCAAGCGGTCACTATTCAAAGATGATCATCACCGGAACCGGCGGCGGAACAAGTGTTTCAGACCCTGCTTACCTTGAACTCCATTGGTTTTATAATAAAAACCAGGGCGACAAACGATTCTAAGAGACATCGTTTACCCACCTAAAAGGTTATAAAATTTTGAGGCTGCCTTGCATTGAATACCGGGCAGCCTCTTTTTTTTGCCTTATTCAGAAATAATCAATTGCCCCACATAAGAACCCGCTTTTCTTTATCTTTGTACTTCATTTTCGGGTAATTTTCCGAAAAATTTGAATGTGTAACAAAGATCGAATGAACAATATAGAACAGATTATTATCAAAATAGAAGAGAACAAGAAAGAGATAATGTACAGGAAGAACCGGGTTTTGAAAGTCTTATTGTTTCTGCTATTGTTCCATACAGTTTTTGGTTTGGGTGTTCCCACTCCTGCACAATCCTTAAGCTATACAAAGACAGAACCTCCAAACTGGTGGGTGGGGATGAAAAAAAATTCCATTCAACTGATGGTTTACGGTGAGGGTCTGTTGGGGGCAACGGTAACATCGGAGAAGCAGGGGGTTAAGGTTAGAGCAGCACAGAGTTTTAACGAGAATTATCTGTTCATTGATGTTGAAATAAACCCCGCGGCAAAAGCGGGAGAATACCCAATAGTTGTTAAAAAAGGTGAGGAAAGCTTCACGATCAATTATCCGTTACTTCAAAGAACGGGTAAAATGCCGCAAGGCTACTCAAATTCGGATGTAATTTATTTAGTGATGCCCGACAGGTTCTGCAACGGCGACACCTCCAACGATTCAGTTGCGGGGCTTTCCGAAAGTGTTGAAAGAGATTATTTTGACGGGAGACACGGTGGCGACCTTCAGGGAGTGATCGATAAACTTGAGTATATAAAAGAGCTGGGATTCACTGCACTTTGGTTAACTCCGGTTGTTGAAAACAACACTTTCAGGAGTTACCACGGCTACGCAGCAACCGATTTCTACACCGTTGACCCCCGTTTGGGAAGCAATGCACTCTATCAAAAATTGGTTAAAGAAGCCAACAAACTTGGGATTAAAGCTATTTTAGACCATGTTGCAAACCATTTCAGCAAAGATCACCCATGGATGAAGAACCTGCCAACACCCGATTGGGTTAACGGCTTAATAAACAATCCCCCACCTCCACACCACGAAAAAGAGGTTTTCTCTGATATTCACGGCGACAGTTCAACGATTCAAAGGGTGATTGACGGCTGGTTTACCGATTACATGCCCGATATGAACGAAACCAACCCCTTCGTGGCAAACTACATTATTCAAAATACGATTTGGTGGGTTGAGTTTGCCGGACTTGACGCAATAAGAGAGGACACTTACCCCTATAACCACGAAGGCTTTATGGCACAGTGGGCGAGAACTATCAGAGAAGAGTATCCAAATATTAACATTCTTGCCGAGGTGTGGACAGGTGAACCCGCTTTCCTTTCATATTACCAGCAAGGGAGCAAAACGAGGCAACATTTCGACAATTACATCACTTCGCTAACTGATTTTGGGCTGCGCGATGCCGTTTATAAGTACCTTGCCGGCGGTGGGAACAATATGTACTCCGTTTACTCGACACTGGCGATGGATAATTTGTATGCTGACGCAAATCAGTTAGTTACTTTCATCGATAACCATGATATTAACCGTGCGATGTACGGTGCTGAGGGAAATGTTGATAAATTTCTTACAGCTTTTGATTTACTGTTCACCACACGAGGGATACCGCAAGTTTTCTACGGAACTGAAATTGGAATTAGGGGGACTGACCATCACGGCGAATTAAGGGCGGATTTCCCCGGCGGATGGCGCGAAGATACCCGGAATGCTTTCACTCGCCATGGCAGAAATGAAACCGAAAACCGGATATACGACCATATTAAAAAGCTGATTTCGATCAGACTTAACAACCCGGCATTCACGGTCGGTAAACTGATTCACTTTCCGCCTGAACGGAATATTTATGTCTATTTCCGTGAATTTGAAAGTGAAAGATTCATGGTGGCAATAAACAGCAGCAAAATGAAGTCTTCGGTTGATTTTGGCTTTTATGCTTCGCGACTGAAAGGGGTTACTTCAGGTGAAGACCTTCTGAACGGAGGTGTTCTTGATGTATCACCTGGGAAAGCACTTGAACTTAACGCTTATTCATCAGTTATTTTGAAGCTGAAATAGCTCCGGGGGATTAGAGATTGGGGGATTTGTGTGCGAAAAGGTTCGTAGATTGTGATGAACCTAAAAATGTTTAAACAAAAAAAGGCTGTTCCGATTAAAACATCAGACAGCCTTTTTTAAAATCGTTTATTAACGGTAATTAATTGTTCCCAAAAATTCAATTACGGAAATTGGTAGTTCCCAAAAGTTGAAAACAAAAACCGGAATTAAAGAACTTTCAGTTTATTGATCGCTGTTTCGTAAACTTCTTTATCTACTAAGCCTACATAACTTGCTGTAATATTTCCTTCTTTATCGATAATGAATGAAGTGGGGATCGAACTGATTCCTCCGTAAGCGTTAACCACTTCGTTGTTATAGTAAACTACAGGATAGTTTATACCTTTTTCTTTAATAAACCCGGGGATATCGCCGACTGTTTTTTCGTTATCCACTGAAATGCCGATTATTTCGATATCATCGCCATATCTGTTTTTCAAATCGACCAAATCAGGTATTCCTCTTCGGCAGGGTGGGCACCAGGTAGCCCAAAAATCGATAATCACAACCTTACCTCTATAGTCAGAAAGTTTAACATCAGCGCCTGTGCTGGTGTTTTTCAGTGTGAAATCGGGGGCTTTGTGCGTTGAAGCCGTTGTTGCGGAAGCATCGTATTTTTCCGGCTCGCTGTTTTGAGGTTTATTGTCGTTCTGTTGTGCGCATGCCGTAAGCAGCAACAATGGGAGTAACATTAGTGACGAAATAACCAGTTTAATTTTCATTCTTTCTCCATTTAAATATTTCGTGGTTTGATGCAAAAAATCAAAAAAAGATTCATGTTTTTAGGGTTTATTTTTTTCGGCTTTCAGTTTTTCATTCCCATGGGGATATTTTTAAGTTACGCTCCGGCGGAATTAAGTATCAGTTTTTCATTCCCATGGGGATATTTTTAAGTTACGCTCCGGCGTAGTTGAGTTTTAATTTTCCATCTCCGCCTGAAAGTGTATCAGAATACTGCCGTAATCTTAGAAAGAGAGCAGAATAACGCTTCTCATCCTTCCCCTTTTCAATAGGTACTCTGTAGCGAAGATAAAGAGAACGCAGAATAATGCTTCCCCGCCTGCCCATCCGGAGGGATAAAGGGACAAATTATAAGATTACATCGGTGGAACCGAATCTTGTTTTGCAGAATCGGCGTGTGCCGTATCCGGTTTAATTAAATCCATCACTTTTGCAGAGTCAACCCCGTCGGGGTATCTTCCTGTTTGGGTTTCTTTCCCGACATTGTTCAGAATCAGAAAGAAAATCACCACAATTCCGAAGATAATACCTTGAATCCAGCCTTTATGTTTTTTATAGTAAACTAACCACTCGGGGTCCGGTTTTTTAGCGGGTCTTTTCCCGATTTTTCGTTCTTTTGGGTCTTTAGCCATTAAGTTCGTTTTCCGAAGTTATAATAATTCAAACCAATAAGATAATAAGTGCGGTGTTGATAAAAGAAGTTAAAAAAAATCTATAGAGAATAATCAGCTCTTGAGTGATTCTCAACTCTTTTTGGTAAATTAGTGAACGGGAATTTTTATAAATTTTTGAAAAGGCAGAAAATGAACACGAGAGATTATATAGCAATAGAAGAACAATTTGGTGCACATAATTATCATCCGTTGGATGTAGTGGTTGACCACGCCGAGGGCGTATATATGTGGGATGTTGACGGTAAAAAATATTTAGACTGTTTAGCCGCCTACTCCGCCGTTAATCAGGGGCATTGTCATCCAAGAATCATTAAAGCATTAAAAGATCAGGCTGAAAAAGTAACATTAACATCGCGCGCATTCAGAAACGATCAATTGCCACTTCTGGCGAAAGAACTCTGCGAGCTTACCGGCTACGAAATGATGCTGCCGATGAACTCCGGCGCCGAAGCCGTTGAAACTGCTCTGAAAGCGGCAAGGAAGTGGGGCGAAAAAGTTAAGGGTGTGCCGCAAGGAAAAGGAAAAATTTTAACCTGCTCTAACAACTTTGCCGGAAGAACAATTACTATAGTCAGTTTTTCAACCGAAGAACAATACAAAGACGGTTTCGGTCCCTTCACCCCCGGATTTGAGACTGTAGAATACGGAAACATCGATTCGCTAAAAGCAGCTATTGACGAAAACACCGTAGCATTTTTGATAGAACCAATTCAGGGTGAAGCCGGTATCATAATTCCACCGGATGGTTACCTGAAAGAGGCAAAAGAAGTGTGCGAAAAGCACAATGTTCTCTTTATGACCGACGAAATTCAGTCGGGGTTGGGAAGATCGGGTAAGCTTTTTGCATTCGAGTACGACGGCATCCGCCCCGATGTAGTAATAATAGGAAAGGCACTTTCAGGCGGTTGCTACCCTGTATCCGCAGTGCTTTCTGACAAAGAAGTGCTTGGCGTATTCAACCCGGGCGACCATGGTTCAACCTTCGGCGGTAACCCACTCGGCGCTGCTATTGCAAGGGAAGCCGTTAAAGTACTGATTGAAGAAAATTTGGTTGAAAATTCGTTTGAACTGGGTAAATATTTCCGCAGTAAACTCTCAGAAATCCCATCGAAGCATGTAAAAGAGATTCGGGGGAAGGGTTTATTCATCGGCATGGAACTTAACGAATCATCCGGCGGCGCCAGAAGATTCTGCGAAGCACTTGCCGAGCGCGGAATACTTTGCAAAGAAACTCACACTCATGTTATCCGTTTTGCTCCTCCTTTGGTAATCAAGAAAGAGGAGATAGACGAGGCGTTAATTCACATCAAAGATGTGTTGCTGATGGACTAAAGGCGGGTGGCAGATTGATAAATATTCACATTAAATAAAAGGATCCGGAGAACAAATGAAACTTTCTGATCTGTTAAAGACAGAGTTAATTATACCTGAGCTTACCGGAACGACGAAAGAAGAGGTGATTAATGAAATGGTTGACCTCTTCGATGATGACCCCCGTGTTGACGATATTCAAAAAGTCCGGACGGCGGTCTTCGAGAGAGAAAAAATTATTTCTACCGGAATAGGGAAAAACTTCGCTCTTCCGCACGGTAAAACTGATTCGATCTCGGAAATTTTATGCGCTTTCGGCAAAAGTTCGCGCCCGATTGAGTATAACTCGCACGACGGTCAGCCCGTTCATTTGGTCTTTTTGCTCGTTGGTAAAGAGAATTTAGTGAGCCTGCACATCAAATTATTAAGCAGGATTTCACGGATGATGACCAAGGATGAATTCAGAAGAAACCTGATGGAAGCAAAAACTGCCGCAGAGATTCTGGAAATATTCAAGACTGAGGAAGAGACTTATTACGATAATCTTTAAGGCAGCCATCCGATGCCGCTGAGACGACAGGAGGGTGTCCCCAAGATACCGAAAACCCGTAAGAAGACTATCGATAAGATGAAAAGCACAACCCCGGTTAAAACCGGGGATGTGATCGAATATCGTGCGATGGTTTATTATCATTACGATGAGATAAAGAAGAAACAGTTCTATGTTCTCACCATTACTACGGTTAAAGAGTTCGTTTTTCTTAATTATCTGATTTCGGTGGATGTCAGAAAAATAAAAAATGTGATTGATATCAGTCTTCTTGGTTTGAACACGCAACAATCTTACTATGTTCAGCCGGGGCCCGCCAGGGTTGATCTCTATTTTGAAGATTTATACGGCGAGCACACTTTTAATGTAATTAAGCAGGATGGCAGTATCAACTCTTTTACTGTTGACTTCAACATATACAAAAAAGATATTGCAGTCGTCGGTGAAACTATCCCCGAGAAGAAGAACAACCGACATTTCTGCACCTTCAGGTTAGCTCCTGAATTAAATACTTTTGAAGAGGTATAACCAAAAATGTATCCGGAAATAATTTCAATTGGGCCCTTCACTGTTCACAGCTATGGGTTGATGCTCGGCATTGCTTTCATCGTTGCGAGCTGGATGTTAACCAAAGAGTTCGAGCGCAGGGGCATTGATACACAATTAGCCACTGAAATTACCCTTTTGGCAATTGTCTTCGGCGTTATTGGCAGCAAACTTTTCCATCTGTTTGCTAACATGGACGAGTTCTTTAACGACCCGATCGGCGCACTTTTTTCGCCCGGGGGTCTTACTTTTCACGGTGGACTGCTGCTTGCCATGCTCGCAATTTATATCCGTATGAGGCAGAAAAAGGTTCCGTTTTTATTTATAGCTGACTGTGCAGCGCCTGCTTTGGCAATTGCTTACGGAATCGGAAGAATTGGCTGCCACCTTGCCGGTGACGGCGACTATGGAATCCCAACCTCACTTCCCTGGGGCACAAACTACGAGAACGGCATTGTAAAGCCCTCTTTAATGTTTATGGGTTCTGATATTGCAAAGGGATACCCGAACGGAATTGTGCCCGACAACACCCCGCTGCACCCGACCCCAATCTACGAATTTTTACTGATGATTGTGCTGATGGCGATTTTACTGCACTTTCGCAAGAAAGACTGGCCTATTGGCAAACTTTTCTCAGTCTATTTACTCGGTGCAGGCTTGGAGCGTTTTTCGATCGAATTTATCCGGCTGAACCCGCGGCTTTTGTTCGGATTAAGCGAAGCCCAGTTGGTTGCAGTTGGTTTGATGGCCGCCGGAGCGTGGGGCTTGTTCTACTACACTTATAAAAACCCGGATAAACCGAGGTTCGTTGTTCCCGATTCGCTTAAGCCAAAGAAAAAAACGGGCGAACAGAAAAAGAAAAAAGCAAATTGAGCGGAATAATAGTAGTAGCCGGCAGAAAACCGGTGCTCGAGGCGCTGCGTTCAGGTGTTAAGGTAGAGGCTGTTACTTTTCAAAAGGGAATTAAAGGTGAACTGTTAAACGAGATAAGGGAAACAGCCGGCAGGCTTAAAATTCCCATAACAGAACTTGAAAACAAGAAATTTTCAGATTTCACCCGCGGTCACGAGCCAACACAGGGGGTTGCCGCGCGGGTACATGCTTTCCGAACCTTACCTTTGCACGAAATTATTAAATTATCAGGAGGGAAAAACAAACTTCTGTTGGCTTTGGATTCCGTTCAGGATCCTCACAATTTTGGCGCAATAATAAGAAGTGCAGAGTGTGCCGGGGTTGACGGGATAATAACCACAAAGCACTCGAGCGCCCCACTTAATATGACGGTATTTAAGACTTCGGCAGGTGCAGCGGTGCACATACCGGTTTGTGAAGTCAGCAATTTAACCGATGCGATTAAAGAGTGTAAAGAGGCGGGGTTTTGGTCGGTAGGTCTGGCATTGGAAGAAAAGCCTAAGGTTCAGAAAATTGACTACACTTTACCGCTTCTGATTATAGTCGGGAATGAAGAGAAGGGGTTACGCAGATTAGTTAAGCAAAATTGTGATTTTATTCTGACAATACCAATGATGGGAAATATAGAATCGCTGAATGTATCTGTTGCAACGGGGGTTGCTCTTTTTAATGCTTTGCGCGAAAGGGGTGTCTGGTAAAGAAGCTTTAGGTACAAATCTCCGAACGCACAGCCGGAAACCTTATACCCGCAGGTGTTTGATAAAAAGGTTTTAGGTGCAAAAGAGGGGGGGGGGATTTGGGATTTTTTTGTCGAAGTTTTCAGTACCCAACACACAATGAAGGCAGCGGGTAACTTCCTGTAAATTAATTAATAATTTTGGGAATTTAACCAATGTTAATGAGAATTAAATTAACGCTTGAAAAAACCCAAAATTATTATTATCTTTAGAAATAACAAAAATTGATTAAACTTTGGCAGTTTATTATGGCAATTCATTTTCTTACCGGTAAAATAGAGTTTCACACAAACGGAGACTCGGAAATAAAAGACCTTACAGCCGATGTTGAAAAGGTTATAGAAGAAAACAATTTTACAGAAGGAAATATTCTCTTGTTTGTTCCCGGTTCAACCGCGGCATTAACCACAATTGAATTTGAACCCGGTTTGCTTAAAGACTATCCCGAGTTCATGGAAAGGCTGATCCCTTCCGGGAAAATATATCATCACGATATGACCTGGCACGACGGGAACGGCCACTCGCACCTAAGGGCTGCATTGCAGGGTCCTTCGCTACACATCCCGTTCTTAAACGGAAAATTGATACTTGGTACCTGGCAGCAGATAATCTTCATCGATTTTGATACTCGTCCGCGTGAAAGAACCGTGGTTTACCAGGTGATCGGAGCTTAACTTAATGAAAAAATTATTCCTCTCGTTGGTGTTGTTGTTTTCGGTTGCCTTTGGGCAAGGCGAACTTGAGTGGACACCATATTTTGCAACCCCCGAAGACTCGATCGTGATTATTTACGACGCCTCAAAAGGAAGTGCAGGTCTGCTGAATGTTTTCCCGATTTATGCGCATACCGGTGTAATAACCGACCAAAGCACAAGCCCGTCGGACTGGAGATATGTTAAAACTCAGTGGGGGCAGAACACCCCGGAAACACAGATGACTTTTGTAGGCGGAACAAAATGGAAAATTGCGTTCAAAATCAGGGAATACTACGGTGTTCCTGAAAGCGAAACCATACTTCAGTTAGCCTTTGTATTCAGGAACAACACCGGTTCGCAAACGGGTAAAACCGCTGATGGGGGCGATATTTTTCTCCCGTTGGCTCAGCCCGGGCAGACTGCTGCAATTGTTCAGCCGACCTTCAGCGGTGTGGTTAATCAGAATACGCAGGTGCCCATTCTGGCAATCGGTGCGCCGGGTACTCAACAAATGAAGCTTTTCGTGAACGGCAATGAAGTCGCACAGGTTAATAACGATTCCATTTCATACAACTTAACCTTATCATCCGTTGGCAAAACGAAAGTTAAAGCCCTTGCAATTTCAGGAATCGGCGGGCAGGGGTGGGACTCAACCTACTTTGTCGTCAGGGGTACGACACCCGTTCAGGAACTTCCCGCAGGTGTGCAGGATGGAATAAACTACACTTCGGGCACATCAGCCACTTTCGTGCTGTATGCGCCGCAAAAACAGTACATTTATCTGATTGGTGACATGAACGGCTGGGAGATTGAACCGGCACACGAACTTTACAAAACACCCGATAACAATCGGTGGTGGATTACTCTGAACGGGTTAACTCCGGGCAAAGAGTACCGTTTCCAGTACTTAGTGGATAACACGATTCGGGTGGGTGACCCATATTCCGAGAAAGTGCTTGACCCGTGGAACGATAAATATATCGATTCACTTCGTTACCCCAACCTTATTCCTTATCCGATTGGTAAAACATCAAACATTGTTTCGGTTATGCAACCGGGGCAGACACCATATCAGTGGCAGGTAACCAACTTTCAAAAGCCTGCGAAAGACAAATTGGTTGTTTACGAACTGTTAATAAGGGATTTCACATCTGCACAAACTTATAAATCGATTACCGATACACTCGGATATTTAGAACGGCTTGGGATTAACTGCCTTGAACTTATGCCGGTTATGGAGTTTGAAGGGAACAACAGCTGGGGTTACAACCCGATGTTCCACATGGCTCCCGATAAATGGTACGGACCAAAAGACGAGTTAAAGCGCCTTATTGACGAAGCCCACAAACGGGGTATAGCTGTTGTGTTGGATATGGTGCTTAATCACGCTTTTGGGCTTAACCCAATGGTTCGGTTATACTGGGATGCCGGCAACAACCGCCCGGCACCGAACAGCCCGTGGTTCAACCCAATTCCGAGGCACCCCTATAATGTAGGCTACGACTTCAACCACGAGAGCCCCGCTACTAAATATTATGTTGACAGAGTTAACAGATTCTGGCTGCAGGAGTATAAATTTGATGGTTTCCGGTTCGATCTCTCCAAAGGATTCACGCAAACTAACAGCGGCAACAATGTCGGGCAGTGGGGGCAGTACGATCAATCGAGGATTAATTTATTAACCAGAATGGCGAACCAAATCTGGACTGTTGACTCCAACGCTTATGTTATTCTTGAACACTTTGCTGATAACAGTGAAGAAACCGTTCTTTCGAACAACGGTATGATGTTGTGGGGCAACCACAACTCCAACTACAACGAAGCCACAATGGGTTACCACGACAACAACAAATCGAACTTCAGCGGTGTTTCGTGGAAAGTGCGCGGTTGGAACGCTCCAAATTTAGTTGGCTACATGGAAAGCCACGACGAAGAACGAAATATGTATAAAAACCTGCAATACGGCAATTCAAGCGGCAGTTACAATATAAAAGACCTTGCAACTGCACTGAACCGGGAAAAATTAGCAGGCGCTTTCTTTTTCACCGTGCCGGGGCCAAAAATGATATGGCAATTTGGTGAGTTGGGATACGATGTCTCAATTTTCTACCCGTGCGGAAACGACGGCTGTAAAACCGACCCTAAACCGCTTAAGTGGGAGTATTGGCAGGATATAAAAAGGGTGAACCTTTACAAAACCTGGCGTGAGTTGATAAATCTTAAAAAGAATTATCCCGCTTTCAGCAGCACCGATTTTTCGTTGGATGTAGGCGGAGCCGTTAAAAAAATAAAAATCAACCACCCTTCGATGAATGTTTTAGTTCTTGGTAATTTTGGCGTAACGAGCGCAAGTTTCAGTGCGGGTTTCCAGAACGCCGGAAAGTGGTACGACTTCTTCCCGGGTGATTCAATTACGGTAACCGATCCCAACATGCAGGTAACGCTTGCTCCGGGCGAGTTTAGGCTTTACACAACGGCAAAACTTCCTACGCCAGAACAGGGGATTATCACCTCTGTTGAGGAAGAAAAAACTGAAACAATGCCGACCGAATTTTCGCTCGATCAGAACTATCCGAATCCTTTCAACCCCTCGACCAGGATCAGTTTTGATCTGCCACAATCGGGGTTCGTTAACTTAGCGGTTTATAACTCGGTGGGGCAATTGGTTACCGTTCTGGTTGATAAAGAGATGGGCGCAGGTAGGTATTCTTTTAATTTCGACGCAACTGGGCTTTCGAGCGGAATATATTTCTATCGCTTAGTTACCGAAAGCGCAGTTTTAAGCCGTAAAATGATTTTATTGAAATAACACAAAGTGGCACGATGAAAAAAGGGATAGTATCTGCGTTTTTATTGCTCATATTGGTTTTCACCGGGTGCGAAACTTCACCACCGATTAATGTTCAGGATGATGTTTTCGGAGGTGTTGCTGTTACAGGCAGCCCTGTTGGAGCGGCGATTTTTCTTGACGGTAACAACACCGGAAAAGTTATTCCTGATACACTTCAGGTGAAAGCCGGCGTTCATCAGATTGGTGCACAGATGGATGGGTTTCTCTCCGAAACGAAGAACATAACCGTTCCGGGCAATTCAATTACAAATGTAGTGTTCGATCTTGCGCCTGTTACAGAACAAAAAGTAGTTGTTCTTGAAGACTTTGCAAATGTTTCCTGTGTTCCGTGTGTTACTTCCAATTTAGTTATAAATGCACTGCAAAAAGGGACTTATAAAAACTCCCCCGTGCTTTTTATTAAATACCATGTAAATTATCCCTCGCCACAAGACCCGTTCTATCAGGCGAACCGTTCGCAGCTGACTGCAAGGGCGCAGCTCTACAATGTACTTTCGACACCGACAACATTCATCGATGGCAGATTTAAGCCTCTTTCGGCTGATTCAAACCAGATTAAGCAATATATCGAGCAACAACTCAGGCAACCGGCACGGTTCAGGATGACCGCAACAGATTCAATTGCAAGCGGTGAAATACACGCAAAAATTGGAATTGAGGTGCTTTCAATCCCGGAAGCGGGACAGAATGATATAGTGCTTCATGTGTTTGTTGTACAGGAGGAAGTTAGTTTTACCACACCTCCGGGTTCAAATGGTGAAACTGTGTTTCACGATGTGGTGCGGGGGTTCTTCACGGGTGCTGCGGGGTTTGTTCCGGCGTTTAACGGCGATAACGGACAAAAGTTGAACTACTCTTTCTCTCTTTCCACAGGTACGGGTTGGGATTTATCAAAAATTAAAGTTGTTGCCTTTCTGCAAAACAAAAATTCAAAAGAAATTTATCAGTCAGCTTTTTCAATTAAATAGTGGTCAGCATGAAAAAATTATTACTACTTGCACTTTTCCTGATAATCTCGGCAGAGGTTAAGCCTCAGACCTTTCAGTTTTTCCCGCAGGTATCGAACATAACAGATACTTTAGGCAGTGAACTAATTTTTGAGTTCACGCTGAAGAATATTTCAGCAACGCCGCAGACGATTTATATTATCAGAACTGAAAATACGATGCCGAGCGAAGACTGGTCTTCTTCTCTATGTTTCGATCAGGGTTGCTTTGCCCCGTTTGTTGACAGTGTTGCAACAACCCCCGATTTTATGAGTTCACCGATTGCGCCGAACGAACAACGGGAGTTTTCGGTCCACATTTTCACTTTTGGAAGCCACGGTTCCGGAACCGTAACGGTTGTAGGGCACAGCATGGAGAATCCCGGTGAGACCTACACTCATACACTTCATGGTTCAACCTCCGTTGTTTCGGTTAAAGATGAAGGCTCGGTGATTTCTGATTATTCGCTTGAGCAAAACTACCCAAATCCTTTCAATCCGTCAACGGTTATTAATTTCACCCTTCCGAAGGCGGGCTACACTTCTCTTGTACTCTATGATATTATGGGGAAAGAAGTTATGACTGCACTTGATGGTTACTATGAAGCCGGCAGGCATTCTTACCGGCTCGATGCTTCAGAACTTCCTTCCGGTGTTTATCTCTACAGGCTCACATCAGGTTCATTTGTTTCCGCAAAAAAATTGATTTTGGAGAAATAAAAGTTATGTTCAGATACATTTCGCTCCCCGTTTTGTTGTTATCGCTTTCTGTTTTCGCACAGGAAGGAAAAACCGCCCCCGATTTTGCGATTGAAAATTTGGACGGCGACATGGTTTCGCTCTCCGATAATTTGGGTGGGGGCCCCATTCTGATCAGTTTCTGGGCTACCTGGTGCAAACCGTGCATTGAAGAGTTGCCTGAGATTCAAAAAATTTACGACGATCTGAAATCGAAAGGGTTGAAGGCTTTCGCTATTTCGGTGGATTCCGAAAAAACTTTAGCGAGAGTTGCTCCTTTTGTGAAAACAAACAAAATTACAATACCGGTGTTGTTAGACCCCAACGGCGATGTTGCCCGTTCTTTTTACGCACAGGATGTGCCGCATACTGTAGTGGTGAACTCATCGGGTGAAATTGTGCATTTTCATTCAGGTTATAAAAAAGGGGATGAGATTCAACTGCGTGAACTGATTGCACCTTTGTTGGAAAAAACTGAATAATACACTAATTTTTTTTGCTGCCGGAAAATATCAAATGAAAAAATCGCTGCTTTTTATTGTCATTCTCGCATCTGCGCTTTTTGCGCAGGAATTGCCGACGCCAAAACTGCCAACCGGTCTTAGTATTATGAACCGCACAAAAGCTTCTTACGATTTTGACAATAAGACAGCGATCTTTGAAGACTGGCTGAATATTGATTATCGGTATGAAAACTTTTCAGCCGGGCTCAGGTACGAGACTTTCAAGCCGAACGACCCTTCACCGGCAATCAGCAGAGGGAAAGAAAACTATTCAGATATTGCATTTAAATATTTTGGTGTTAGTTTTGCAAACCGAAACAGCCGTTTCGAACTGACCGCCGGAAATTTCTACGCTTTAATTGGCAGAGGGTTAATTCTAAGAAGTTATGAAGACCGTAACCTCCGATTGGATAACAACTTAGAAGGTGCGATTGTTAAAGCCGGTTACGGCAATTTCAGGCTTACGATGCTTGTCGGCTCCGCCGCCAATTCCAACAACGAGAGAAAAGATATTTTATCGCTTGCAGATTTAGAGTACCGGGGTCCAAAGTGGTTTCGCCCGGGAGTAACCTTGGCTTCAAACAAGCCGGATGTGCCGGGGGTTGCGCGCACGGATATCGGTTCACTTCGCCTGCAATCTTCTTTTGGCGCATTCGACGGCTATGTTGAATATGGTCTGAAGAAAAACCCAGACCTCCAAAACGGAGCTTTCGGCGGCAAAGAGAATTTTATCGGCGAGGGGTTCTACGCTTCCGGGTCTTTCTATTACGATATTTTCTCGGTAACGGGCGAATATAAATATTACGATAATTTTGGTTTCAGGTCGTTTGATCAATCGATTAATTACAACCAGCCCCCGGCAACACGGCGGGATTATTCGTACCAGTTATTTAACCGGCACCCCTCGACACTTGACCCTGATAACGAACAGGGGTATCAAATAGAGGCAAATGCAGTTTTTACGCCAAAATCGTCATTAATGGCGCAATACTCCGAAACAAAAACTCTGGGCAACACTTCTTACATTCAAAGAATTTACGGGCAAAATTTAGATCCAAGGGTTAAATTCCGCGAATTTTCCGCTCAATATTCTAACGAATGGTCGTCAGCTTTTAAAACTACAATTGCGCTTGGTTACAACGAAGAACTTGACGAGAACACAAAGAACTACACCGGGGTGTTTGATATGCGCTATTCTTTCGACCCGAGAAATACGATTAGATTGATCGCGGAGCACCAGCAAACACACAACCGGACAACCGATGAAAAATATTTTTCAGATGTGTTGACTGTGGAGTATTTGAACTCGCCCAAATATTCGATTGCGTGGGTTTCTGAGATGAAAACGCGGGAGCCGGTTGCCGGCAACACAATCAGGGTTTTCTGGAATTACATCCTCGGAACTGTGAAATTGGGCGAGCATACTGATTTAAGCCTGCTTGCCGGCTCGAGAGAGGCGGGGATAATCTGTATCGGGGGCGTATGCCGTTACGAACCTGAATTCCGCGGTTTGGAGCTTAAAATGACAAACAGATTCTAAGAGCGTCATGCTGCTTAGAACTGAAAATGTGGAGCAGATTTTAATCGCCTGTTGTTTTTAGATTAAAAAACACAAACGCATTTTTTGTATATAACCGGTAATTAAATTGAATATTTACGGCAGAATTAAATCAATACCTATTAAATTGGGCATTTTTTTGGCATGTTCTGTTGCAATTAAGTTTCATCTTCTCTATATTGCAATATAATATTTTAATTTAACCGTAAAACATCTCATTAAACTACTAACACCGGAAAAGGTACGGAACTTGCTCAGGCTATTTTTTACTCTAATTTCAATCGCTGCTGTAGTATTTGTTTATTATTTATTATTGGATGGGTATGGAGGCCCCCTGAAGACTTTTGTAAACAACTACGCACTTGAAACCACTGTTGTTGCTGCAGCTTATTTCCTAAGCGTTACGCATAAAAAAATACGAGGGAACAAAATAGCAAAAGCCCTTATTATCTTAGTTTTTGCCGTTGTTACTGAGGTAAGCAGGCTTTTCGATATTAACATGCTTGGTACCGAGTTCGACCCACTCGATTTCTTCTTCTTTATTGCGGGGCTTGCCGGAGCACTGATTATTGATTATCAAATAATCACACGCTTTGAAGACCGGGGAAAATTACGGGCAGAGTAACACCCCACCCGTTTTAAGATTTATCCGTTTTTAAGAATTACCTGACTTTTTAACCACACGGGTTTTTATTCAACCCGTACATTACACCACTTCTTTCAATTCAGCCAGATTTTCAATTGCGTTGCGCAGGAACCCGGGCAGCACGGTCTTTTTTGTGTTGTAGATATTCACCGGATTTTCGAGCTGCAGAATCATATCGTAATACGCCTTTTCGCCGTATTGTTCAACCACCTGAACTTTTCTTTCCGGTTGGCGGAAGTGGTAATACATACTGGGGGGGTCTGCCTCCGGATGAAATTGCGTGCCCATAATTTCGTCGGAAATTCTGACTGCCATCATAGCAGGTTCTACATACACAGCGGCAAGTTCCCGTTCCATCGCTAAAATCTTGCCGCCGAGTTCAATCAATTTTTTATAATCAGGGTGGATTACCTGCCACCCCCGGAAATCTGCACCGTAGAATGGATTTGTTAAGTGGGAAAAAATTGGGTCGTTTTTACCATCCTCAGTAAGGTTAAAAGGGATAATACCGAACGATTTTTTTTCTCTTTTCATCACTTCGCCAAACCCGAAAAAGCGCGCCATCATTTGGAACGAATGGCAAATGAAAAAAACATATTTTTTCCGGTCGGAGCGTTGGTTGTGGTTGTAAATTCCGTCTAACAGCCTGAAATAATCATCTTCCCATTTTTGCCCAACGCCTTCAAACGGTGAACCTGGGCCACCGGAAGAGATGTAGATATCGTGGTCAAGCCCGGCGTCTTCTTCTTTCAGACGGGAATCATAAATTTTATATTCCATCGGCACCCGTTCATAAATTGTATCCATTTCGTAAAGATGATCCTGGATACACCTCATTCCCTGGTTTTCTTCTCCGTTATACAAATCGATAATTGCAATTTTAATTTTTTGATTCGCCAATCGATTTCCTCCAATTTTTTCCAAACTTTTAATAAATAACAACTCTAAATTTAAAAAAGTTGTTCTAATTTACTGAAGATTCGGAAAATTATCTTTTTCCTTTCTCTATATAATTATATTATTGCAAATCAAACATGCGAAATAATCCGTGGGCAAAATTCGTTAATTTGCATTAGAGTTCAGTACAACCATTAAATTGCACAACAAATCGGGCGGGAAGGATATTTTCATTAAGATACTTTGACAGCGACCTCAGTACAACCATTAAATTGCAAATCAAACATTGGAAAAACAAAATGCAGAAATTTTTAATTAACTACACAAATCACCCTTCGAACAAGTGGAGTGTCGAGCAGACGGAAGACGCACTTCAACAGTGGACGGGTATAATCGATTTTGCATTTCCGGTTATTGAACCTGAATGGAACCGGGAAGAACTGGAAACAACTTTTAACAACTTTTTAGAAGAAGTAAAAGAGATGATGGCATGCGAAGGCAGGGAACTTGAAAGCGCTGACTTTTTAGTGATGGGTGATTTCAGATATACCTATTATACAGTTAACCGGTTAAAAGAGATGGGGTTGCTGGTTTTTAGCCATGCCGGAAGGCGAAATGTTGTGGAAACTGATAACAAAACTATCTCCCAGTTTAAGTTTATCCGTTTTGTTGAATATTTCTGATCAAATTTTATAAAGTTTGAAGAAATTTGTAGATTAACAACTTAAATTCGTGGGATTTTTGCAATGAAAAAAGTAACTAAATTAACTTTGTTTTTTGTGCTGGTTCAGTTTATCGCATCGGCACAGTCGCCATACACAATTCTTATTTCTTTCGACGGTTTCCGTTACGATTATATGGATCGTGGGATAACGCCCAATCTTTGGAAAGTTGCAGAAAACGGCGTAAAAGCGCTTTCGTTGCGTCCTTCGTTTCCTTCGATTACATTTCCTAATCATTACTCGATTATTACGGGTATGTACCCTGAGAATCACGGCTTAATTAATAATACGATGTATAATCCGGTAACAGGAGCAACCTATCGTTTGAACGACTCGCTTGCAGTTCAAGACCCCAGTTGGTATCAAGGCGAGGCTTTTTGGGAGACCGCTCAAAGGTATGGAATAACTACTGCAAGTTTCTTCTGGCCCGGCTCTGAAATTAATTTAGAGTACCGGCGCCCTAAATATTTTAAAAAATACGACCACAACTACCCGTATAAGAAAAGAGTTGACGGAATTCTTGAGTGGCTTAGCATGCCACTGGCTGAACGCCCGCGCTTCCTGACTCTTTATTTTGACGCAACCGACTCTTACGGGCACAAATTCGGTCCCGATTCCGACAGTACAAACAAAGCAATTTCAATTCTGGATGATGTAACGGGCTATTTGTTGGATAAGCTGAAGGCTGCCAATTTGTTGGATTCGACAAACCTTATTTTTGTGAGTGATCACGGGATGACGGCAATTGATAAATCGAAATTTGTGGATGTTACCCCTTTCATAGAGGGAGAAAAATATAAAATCTGGGCGGAAGGCACTTACCTTTTAATTGAACCTGAAACGGGAAATGAAGAATCGGTTTATCAAAAGTTAAAAAAGAACGAAACTCACTATAAGGTATATCGCAGGGAGGAAATGCCGGCTTTCTATCATTTTTCAAGCAACCCGTTAATCTCAAAAATTATTGCGGTTGCTGATATCGGATGGGAAATTGGGGGCACAGAAGCCAAACAAAAATTTGAACGCTGGAATTCAGGCGGGGTGCACGGTTTTGATAACAACAACATTCAGATGCACGGGCTGTTTCTGGCGATGGGACCCTCTTTTAAGAAAAACTATCGGATTGGTACTGTATGGAATATTGATATCTATCCACTTCTTTGTGAAATATTTAATATCCCAATTCCCCGTAAAATTGACGGCAGAGCCGAAAGGATTGATTTTATACTGAACAAATTTTAGTTAATCGGTTCAGGTGCCATTTTTTACAGGCAGTAGCCTTTGAGTGTGGTTTCATTAAAACAGCAGTATATGTAAACTTACTATAAGCTTCTTTATTTTTCGTTGCGGAAATAAAGAAGTTTCTCTTTTTACGCTGTTTTTATCAGGATTTTTTCAACTGCCGGTTGTGTTGAAGAAACAGGAGGGAGCATTAATAAAACGGGATAATAAACCGTATGTACCGGAATTTGTCTGTGTTGTTGAACAGTTGTATTGATAAAACGGGATAAAAAGAAGATATGGGAGAAAAAACTTCAAAACTGCCGTGAAATATTTTGAGGGAATCAACCAATTAATTATTTTTGACAAATAGAAATTTTTATAACCTATACAATAATTGGTGTAGTATGATTGGCTTGTTGCGGGACACAAGAAAGTTATTTTTAATCAGAGAGGTGATTATAGGCTTTCTCTTTTCACTCCTTTTTTCTTCTTTGCTCTATTCACAAGAATCACCCGGCTCCGGCTATTTGGAAATTGTTGCTTTTTCCGAGAAAGCAAATTCATTAATTGGGAAAAATTTTCAATCTGCACCAATTCTTGACCTTCTTTCAAAAGCAAAACTCTATCAGGAGAAAAGCAGCCAACTTCGGGATATTCTCTTCAAATATGAAAGCTCTCTTTCCTCAAAAATTGCCTTATACGATGATAACACCGCTTCTGTCGATTTTTATTGGGCGCAGGAGTCAAAAGTAATACAACAGTTAGAAGTGGTGCCGTTTGTTCAATACGGTACATACACATTGGTTTACGATGAAGATGAAAATATGTATGCAGTGCCGGGGAAGTTGAAACTAAATGAGCCGGTTAAGCTTTCATTAATGCCAAGCAACAACGAAATTTCGGTTGAGGGAATTTCCGAAGTTTATGATATCCCAGTTTATACTATTTATAAGGGAGAATATCAACAAATTATTCAGAGGCTTACGACATCAAACGATTCGTTGTATAATGTTTTAATGGTGCTTTCGAATAGTTTTCTTACCGAGCTTTCCGCTGTTTTGCCCTCACTTAAAGATTATTATTTAACGGAAGCAATAACGAAATATAAGGGAAAGATAGAAGAGCTTCTCAAAAAAGAGGAATACAGAACAGCCCGTAACACGCTTGATGAACTGTTGAAATACCTGTTAAATGAAGGGCGAAGAAGCGATACAGAAGATGTCAAGAAGTTCTTTTTTGTCTCTTTTTTTCAACAGGTTAAAAATATTATTCTTACCGGTAACAGCTCAGGCGGTAAGAAGGGGCTTGATCTCTTTCAGGAACTTAATAAAGACATGTCTGAGAGAGAAGTATATTATAATGAACTTTATTCGCTCTGGTTGGAAAAGAAAGAAGGAGGTTCGTTTGAACCCGCACCCTATCTTCAATTGTATTACAGCTATTTTTCTTTGATTCTCTCGCAGGAAAAAGAAAAATATTTCCCATTGTATATAACGGCATTTACAAAGTACTACGATTTTTCAATTTCAGAAGCTTTTACACAAAGGAAGATATCAAACATCGCTTCGCTATACGATTCACTGACATATTACCGCGGTTTTTTTGGTGAAGAGAAAGAGTATGCGCAATATTTTCAAAAGCAAATTGAAGCACTTTCGGTATTTTTTGATCAGGTAACACAGGTTAATTCCGACCTCTCCAATTATTATTTAGTTCCGGGAGGTGAGACTTACATTTTTGATGATGGCGGCGAGCATATTCTAAAACCATTTCTCCTTTTTAAATACCCGTCAGATGGAAATTTACAAAAACTGATTCACTTGATTGATAAGGAGCTGTATGCCTATAAAAAGAGCATACTGTCCGTTACTCATTTGAGTACTCTGCAGGATTATGAAGTCGCCTATGTCAATTGTTCGGGAAGTATGAATTTGGAAGAACGAAAAAAATTGAAACATAATTTTTTTAATATACCGGAACTTGATTTCAAAACACAATATTTGAAGTTAAAGTTTGAGGATATTAAAGATGAATTGGTTTATAATATTTTAGATAACAGAGCGAACACTTTGCGCCAAAACATAAATACAGAGATACTTGAGTTGAGAACTGCTATGGGAATTCCGTCTTTGGCAACAACCCGATTCTCAATTGAGCTGTCACCTTTTACTGTTATGAGAGTTCTTCCGAAGTTGGAGGGCTATAATTCGTTTATTGTTCCGGTTAACAAGGTGGAGTTTTTAGGCTCATCGGTGGCGTTGGGGCTTAATTTTATGATAAATAACGAGCGTTTAAAACCTGTCATCGATCCTGATGCCGAAGGCCGCTACAACTATTTTACAGTAACTGTATCTGCAGATTTACAGTACCCTCAAATCAAGGCTGAAAAACTGCTCTATTTCAGCCGAAACAACACTCCGGGTGATTTTTCAAATATTGTTCCCGAGGTGTCGCCGATTAAACTTGCCTATACGAAAGTTAAATTAGGGTTTGGTTTCGAGTCTTACGAAAAATATTACTACAACCCCAACCCGATTTCCTTCGATTTTGGAATCAGAGCGGGTGTTGCAGCGGTGATATTAAAAGAAACATATCAGTCAGTTCGTTCAAACGAATTTAGGAACGGCACTTATTACTATTTACTCAACAAGGAACAGATTGAGGAAATATCGTTTTCCCCTTTTGTAGAGTTAAGGTTCAGTATATTGCATTTGGGGTTTTCTTACGATTTTGCAAAGAAACAACTTCAGGAGTTTGAACTCAGTTTAAGAACAAAAATACAACTGTAAAATAAATTAAGGTAACAACTTAAATAAGGTAACAATCATGAAACATTGGATCACTCTATTTTTCGCTGTTTTATTCTTCGGCAGCACTTCAGCACAATATAACAGTAAACAACTTGGCGGAAGTGGGTTCCCGCAGTCTTTCTTTTTCATTGGTGGTTTGACCACAGAAGAATTAACCCCCGCTCACATGGGCAACCCAACGCTGAAAAACTCCGGTATAGTGTTAGGCTGGGAGTACAATCTTAAAAAGATTGAAGATATCCCAATTGTACGCGATTTTAGCACCGGGTTCAATCTTGGAGGCGCGACAACTTTTGGGTTCACAGCCGGAAGCGGCTATTTGAATCTGCCGGATGCCTCCCGGAACAACATGATAAATATCCCCGTAAGAACATACACGGGCATAGCAGATTTTTTCTCGGTTGAGATTAACAGTAAAACTGCGTATAATTTTCCGGATGATCGGGCGGTTGAATTTTCAGTTGGTTTAACGCTGCTAAATATTGGCGGAAGTGTAACTTATTTTTCGGCGGGGAACTCGTTTATGGATAATCGCTTTACTTTTGCTGTGTCGCTTCTTCCGGTATATATTAAACCTGCAATTAAAGTGAAACTTAAAAACATTACTATGGGCTTAGGTGTATTAATTAACCCGACAAATATCCTTGAATATCGATGGGGTCCTGAGGGATATTACTCGTTTGAAGAGCAAGGGGTGATGACAACGGGTGCTTCGCCGCAAAAATTCGCAGTTTTAGCTTATTTGAATCTTTAAAGAGCATGCCGGTTGAGTTTGGCTCATTTCATTAATTTATCTTACTTCTCAATTTAGAAAATCTCGGGTTAATTAGATATAATTTTTTGAACGGGAAATTGAATTTTGAAAAGAATGAATTATGGGCAGCGGTCAATTAGATATGTTACCCGAGCCGGAAGAAATCATATCAGATTACTTGCCTGATTCTTTGGATAGTTCCGCAGTAAATATGGTACTAAAAAAGTTTTCCGTGAATAGGAAAAAATTAAAAAAACAGGGAAAACTTTAAAAGACGCAGGGAACTATTAAAATTAAGGTAATTTAAGTATTTTTACAATTCAGAATAAAGATTTGTATCGTTTGGAAAATCTCTGTGAGAAAAAGAATTTCAAGAGGTAATATATGTCTGAGTCAAAATTAGATACAACCTTACCGGTTGTGTTGTTCATACTGGGTGCGTTGGGGATTGCTATTGTGTTTCTGCCATGGTTTAAAATCGATCTTAGTGGGTTAATAAACATCGAAGAAGCCCCAACGATAACGGGCGAGAAAACAAAAATTGGGTATTATATACTCGCAATATTTTTACTTCAGATTATCATTTCGTTTATAAGGGACGCTCAATACCGGATTCTCTATTATCTTCCTTCAATATTAGCGTTCCTTTTGATGACGGGCTTTTTAGTTTGGCTTAAAATTAAAGGGAATGAAATCCCTGAAGAAACTCTTGCCTTTTTTAATTCAGAACCTCCTTCAATTGGTTATGCTTTTGGAATCGGTTTGGAATATGCCGTTATAACATTTTCCTTCTTTATCGGGCAGAAGATGGCGCGATTATCAAGAGAAGAGATATTTGAAGAGGAAGATTTTTGGCAGGCTGTTAATTTACCCTCCTCCGGGGCTAACAATTCAATCTCAACTGATTCTGATTCAACATCATCGTTTTTAACTGCCGGGGAAGGCGGCACATCAACAGCCACAGACATTTCCGAAAGACCACACATAGGTTCCGGAAGAATAATAGCGGGAGGGCGGGCAGACGCTTCCGAGAGACCATACAGAGGTTCCGGAAGAATAATAGCGGGAGGGCGGGCAGACGCTTCTTACACCCGGGCCGGCTCCACCACTTCGGATGATTCCGGCACCTCAGACGGCACCTACACTTCGAAGAGTTCAGAGAAAACACCAGGTAACAGCAACGATTCCGATGGAAAACCAATACAGAGTACAGAATCAGCAGTACAATCTGCCTTCAACTATGAACAATTTTTGGCTTCACAGAGGAATTCGAGAACCAGAATGTTTATATTAGGCAGTTTGATTGGGCTTTTAATAGCATTGAGCGCTATTTTAATTTATATCATTGCAAATAATGCAAGAAAGAGCGACAGCCCTGCTGCGAAAGTTCAAAACGAAAGAACCAGATTAGATTCTTTGGTTACTCATGTAAATTATTTAATGGCGGATAGTAGGTATGCGGATGCAATTTCTGAACTTGATTCCTTAGAATGGAAGATTAATCCTCCGGAGTACCCGCAGGAAGTCCAAAAATATGAACAAATCCGGTTGGATTTACATAATACATTAACAAAGTTACAGGGAGAAATTGCCGCCCCGCAACCGGTTGCGCCGCCACCGGTTGTGATAGATGCGGGGCCACCGGAGTATTTAGCAGTCGATACTTATCTGAGAGCTATAACCATTGTAAAAAGAGCTTATTTTTACTCAAAACCTTCGCTTAATTTCCAAAGGGACAGGTATGTCGTTCTCGGTCAGGTGATTACTATTACTAAAATATTGGGTGATTTCTACTATGCTTCGTACACTTGGCAGGGGCGAACTACCACCGGTTGGATGTACAAATATAACTTCACAACAAACTTCTATGATGACGGAAGAGATTATCATGACCCGGAGGAAAGTTATGATGAAGAATGGTTACAACAAGTTAGATAGGTTTAGTTTGGCAGGTTTATATTAACACCAAAAAATTCCGGTAAGGGAGGAAGGTGAACTGTTTTTGAAATAAATTGTGTGTATGTATATTAACAAGAGAAATTTTTGAACCATAATGGTGATTCAAATAGCTTGTTATCTGTTCATTGTGCAAATTGGGTTGCTAAAAATTTTCAGTTTCAACAAAATTTGAGGAGATAGAAAATGTATCAGACGGACTCACGAAAATCGTTATTAAATTGGTTGTTAATATTAGGTATTGTTGGGGCGTTATCTGTCTTCCTTCCCTGGCTTAACATAGGTGGTCTTATTAGCTCTAAAAAAACCAGTTTCGTTTCAGGGATTCAATTTCAAGCAGGAATAGTTACCTTCCTCCTTTTTGCCGGACAAATAGTTGTTTCGGTTCTAAAAAATGTTAAATACAATTATTTATATATCCTTCCTCCTACATTTGTACCCATTGTAATTTTCGTTGAAGCATATAGTTATGCCCACAAAATAGGAAGTATTTTTGGATCATCGATAGGCAGTGGATTCGCTGAAAGCATTTTTTCAAACTTATCGTACGGTGTTTATATAACATTTGCAGTTTCATTCACCTCTATTATTCTTGCCTTTCAGTTAATAATGATATTGAGAAGAGAAGCTGAGTTAGAAGGTGGATATCAAGGTGGAGTAATACCGGGGTTTGGAAGTGCACCCGGAGGGGGTTATCTGATGGGTAATTACCAAAATTATACTCCTACAAATTACAGTGGGGGCTATCCACCCCCGCCGGCAGATTATGGGCACACAGGTTCTCAAGAGCCGGGAAAACTTAGTCAACCCAATTATGGTGGGAATTATACAGTACCTCCAACAAGTCAGGGGCCTTCGGGTTTTTACGATTCTGAAAAATTCAGGCAATCAAACACGGGCGCCGGTGGAGGCACACCGTCGGCTACCGGCACAGGTCCATCCGACCAGCCCCAAAGCAGCGGCGCAACATTTTTTCCGGGCGCAGGAGGCAGCACACCATCGGCTACCGGTGCAGGTGCTTCCGACCAGCCCCAAAGCAGTGGCGTAACAAGCGGATATAGCACGGTAAATATAACAGAACAAAAGGCGGCTGAAGGAGTAACCACTCAGGCACAAAGCGCTGACTACAAGAAATACTTGGAAGCCCGGCAAAAATCAAAAAGTAAGATGTTATTGTTGGGTGGGATTATGATGTTAATCGTCGTTTTGAGTATTATTGTGATTGTTCTGGCAACAAAGAAACCGAACGCAGAAAACAACACAGACACAGGAGTAATGCAAGAACAGCAAAATCCTGAAGAATAAAAAAAGATTTTGGCGAACCGGTTTTTTAAACAAAGCGATCGTTACGCCACCCGTGCCGGTTGTTTTTGCAGTTTACGAAGTTATTTATAAATCAATTCAATATGCCCGATGCATAAGTCGTCCCAAATGCCGGTGTAAACTTCCTTTATTGAAAAAGTTAAAGTTTTAGTATTTATTGGTTTATCGAACATAATCTGCTGCATAGCGTGCATGTCGGGGAAGTGGCACTTAATCGAATCACCACCGTCGGAAGTAATAACCAGCATAGCCACTCTGTTGTTGTTGAAGTAAAGGTCAACGCCGTACTTGGCAGGGTTATAATGCCCACCGGGGTAAATCTTAAAACCTTTTATGGTTCTTTTTTGGTCAAGAGTAAATTTTAGCCATGAACCGACCCCATTTTTTACCGGTTGAGCCGGCGACCACCAGGTAGTATAGTCAAGATCATTAACAAACTCGGGAGAATAAATTCTGTTGCTTCTGTAGAGAGTTCCGCTGGATGAGATATCAATAATTCTGGGGTCATTCGTGCTTACGGGTTTACCGGTAAACATAGCCTCATCGTACCCGAGGACAGCCGGCTGGTATAGTTCGCTGTTAGGAACAATTGAAGCTTCAATATCGGATAATTGCGGTCTCTTAGAAGGTACGGATGCCGGCCCCTGTTCATTTGCCAATATACCATCCTCCGGTTTTATTATTTCGGTCTTATTGTTTTGGTTTTTTCCGTTGTCTTGTGTAATAACCAATAAGACGATAACCGCCACGAGCAAAAGGGCAAAAATCGCCATAAACGAAACAATGATTTTAAATCTTGAATTTTCGTCCATAAATCACTCCATATTAACTCAACCGTGGGTTAATAAGCCCTCTGATCCTTCATTCTGAAAGCACCAAATTTAAAAATTAAATATCCAAAGCGTAAAATACAAAGTATCTTTGATTTAGCACTTGCTGAATGAAAAAAAATATTAAAGCAAAAGTTTTCATTTAACTTTAATTTTTTTTATATTTAGGTCAAATATCTTTTTAAGATTGGAATCAGTGCTGAAAAGTTAAAATTTGCCGAGTACTTACGGGGTTTAATAAATCAGCAGTGCAAGAAGAAAGCAACTCAAGCATTTAGTGGTGGATAATAAGAAAACTCTCTTCTTAATGTGTAATAACCGGGATATTATTTAAGTTAACAGGAATTACCGAGGCGACATGAAAAAAAATATCGTTGTTCTGTTCGCAATTCTTTTATTCGTGCAGGTTTCAGAAGCACAAAATCAGCAGGCAACAGTTCCTGATAGTTTTAAAGTAACAATAAAAGTTGACCCTACAGATGCGAAGGTCTATATTGATGGTCAACCCTATACAGCAGAGAACCCTCCTTTTCTTTCAGTGGGGAAGCACACACTAAAAGCAGTTAAAGACGGCTACAAACCGTTTGAGCAGGATATTTTAGTGTCAGCCACCGGCACAGTATTTTCCGTTATACTTTCAAAAGTTACCCCTGCTGTTGTTAATATCTATTCCGAACCATCAAACGCTTTAATTAAAGTAGATGGTGAAGTTAAAGGGAACACAGACAAAGGGATTTTCCTAATGCCGGGTGAGCACACTCTTGAGCTGGAACTTACGGACTATGTTACGGTTTCCGAAAAAATTGTGGTGTCGCCCGACCAATCAAAGAACAATTTCAGGTATAAGTTGGTCAGAAACAAAGGGATAATAGATCTGACGGTTGTACCGGAGAATGCAGTTGTGAAGTTCAACGGGATTGAACTAATCAAACCTTATCATTTTGAAATTACGCCCGGCAATTACTCCTTAGACATATCTGCCGAGTATCACAGCTCTTACTCAACAGTGTTGAAATTAGGTGTCGGCGAAACTATTAAACAGACGATAAATTTAGAGAAAAACTCGGGTAATTTGTCGATTAAACTCACCCCTGCAGGTGCCACCCTAAAGATTAACGATAAAATTTATGGTTACGCCGATGAAATACAATTATACCCCGGCAGATACGAACTGATGATGTCGGCTCCGGGTTACTACACTCAAAGCACTACAATTGATATTGAACAGGGGCGCACAGAGAAGCTGAGTTTTTCGCTCCAACCGATAGTTGGCAATCTTCAGGTGAGTGTATCACCTGCAGATGCCAAATTTACGCTTACAAGTTTTAATAACGAAGTTGAATCGTGGAGCGGAGCTTCGATAATCCCCTCGATAAAAATCGGTGATTATGAACTGACAGTAAGCGCAAAGGGGTACAAAACAAGCCATTATAAGATTAAAATCAGCGACGGAGTAACGACGATGTTGGATATCCAGTTGCAGCCGGGCAGCAGTGGGCCCGCAATGGCGTTCGTACCCGGCGGGACATTTACTATGGGCTGCACTTCAAACCGGTCTGATTGTAATGAAGATGAATTTCCAAACAGAAACATTGCCGTTAAAAGTTTTTACATGTCGAAAACAGAGGTTACCGTAAAGCAATTCAGCGAATTTGTTCAGGCAACCGGATACAAAACAGTCGCAGAAACAGAGGGTAGCTCTTTAGTCTGGAGCGAAGAGGGCTGGAAACCGGTGAAAGGGGTTAACTGGCGGTTCAACGAAAAAGGAGAAGAGTTAAAAACTGAAGATTACTCTAAACCAGTAATCTATATCTCGTGGTACGACGCAATCGAATTTTGCAACTGGTTGAGCGAAAAGGATGGGCTGACACCTGCCTACACCATAGTAAAAACACAAAAAGACCCTTCTAATAAAAGTGACTTAGATAAAGTAAGATGGAAAGTTACCGGAAATATTTCTGCAAATGGATACAGGCTGCCGACTGAAATTGAGTGGGAATACGCCGCAAAAGGGGGTGCTACAACCGGAAACTTGGAGTACGCCGGCAGCAATTCGATTTCTGAAGTCGGATGGTACAATGGTAACTCAGTGCACAAACTTAACCCGGTTGCGGGGAAAAAACCGAATGCACTTGATATCTACGATCTGAGCGGAAATGTCTGGGAGTGGTGCTGGGACTGGTATGATAACTATAAAAGCAGTGGTTACGACCCTGCGGGGCCCCCTTCCGGTAAATTTAAAGTGATAAGAGGCGGGAGTTGGGATACAGAAAGCCCCGGCTGCAAAGTTTCGTACAGAGGCTCGGAAACCGCCTCGAGCAGATACCCAATAGTTGGGTTCAGGGTTGTTTCATCGGGTAAGGAAGCTTTTTTTAACACGGAGTTATCTGACCCGGAAAATCCTTCGGATGGCAGCGGTTCACCATCGGCGAACAAACAAGGGGGTTACGAAAACCTTGATCCGATTACGCTTACAAATAGAATGGCTGTTGAGATGGAAGAGATTGTGAAAGATGCGCAGAATTACGCCGCTTCACAAAGCGACAATTCCTTCACCGGCTACACCGTGCCCGAGGCGTTAACAAAGGATAAAGCGGGATTGTATGTCCCAATCGTATTCGCCGAATTAATCATTTTGAACGGGGTGAGCCATGCACTTAAGTCAGACGGTACACCGGTAACTGAGATTATGATGATCTTCACCAAAGATGAAATAAAAAGCAAGAAAGTGAAATAGTTTGTAAGGCAGATTATTAAATTTTTACAGGTCGGATGAAACACCTAAATTGGGAATGAACATTTCGTTAAATTAAGTTTTGAAAGAGACAAGTGAAATGAACCGTACAAAATCAGAGAAATTGCTGACAATCAGCTTAATTATTTTAAGCATAATAGGTTTACTGGCGGTTTTTCTATCGTGGGTTAACATTCAATATACCGCTGCAGCGGAAGGCAGCCCGGCAATGCAGGATGTTAACAGGATTTCTTCGTTTAAGGGGTATCAGTTGTGGTCGGGGCCTGTTGTCATATTCCTTTTTCTTGCGCAGCTATTTTTTGCGTTCGTTCGTGACCGGAAATTGTCAGTTTACGGGTTTATTCCCTCGAGCATTGCGGTTGTGTCGATTGCCGTCTTTATGCTGATCTTTAATGAAAGAAGTGCCGGTAACCTGATGGGGAGCACCAACGATTTAACGGAGTATATTCATATAACATACACCTACGGAATTTTCCTTTCACTGCTCTCTTCGATATTATCGGTTTTCACAATTTACCTGCGGCTTAATGAACTTGGCGAAGAGGATGAGCTTTCAGCGGGTTCAGTGCCCGGTATGCAACCGGCTGCCACTGAATATCAACCGGGTGGTTATTCCAATGCTTACAACAGAACTGATGGGGTTGCCGGCGACAGGTCGTCGGGCTTTAGCACAGGTTCCGGTTTGGGGCAGCAATCGAAATCGCTCACCGTTGCAGAGGCGGAAGAGATAATTGCACTTTCCGGCAGGCGCAGAACTGTTGTCAGTTTTTCCGTTATAATTGTGGTTTTGCTTGGTGTGGCTGCAACTCTTTTTATTCATTTTTACGGCGGAAAAAGCCCCGCACCACCTTCGTTGAGCAAAGAAGCGGAACAAAACAGATTGGACTCATTGAAAAAGCATATAGAGATGTTGATCGACGGACACAATTACGATGAAGCATCGGCTGAACTGAATGATTTTCAGTGGCGGTTTAATCCGGCTGATTTCCCGGAGGAAGTTCAACTTTATAATAAAGAGAGGGAAAAATTTAACTCCACGATAAGAGATTTAAAAAAGGAAAACAGTTCAAATACCATAGATGACGAGTACACAACCGGGATGATAAGAGACTCGCTTTTTGGGGCGGAGGCTGTTTCAGACAGAGCTTATTTTTTCAGCCAGCCCAATGAATCTGCGAGGACAGACAGATATTGCGAACGGGGTGAGGTTGTTTCTGTTTCTAAAACATACGGGGTTTGGTGGTACGCTACTTTTTACAGTTCCAGAGTTACCTCCGGCTGGATTAACAAACGGGACTATAGGAAAATTCCAAACACCGACGGGATGACACTTGCCGTTGCGCCACCTCACGATGATTACGATGAACATGAATATAGTGATGATGGAGAGTTCAGGAAACCTACTACCCGTCAACCCGATAATTATTATGGTGACGAAGAAGAAGAAAGTCCCCCTCCAAAAGCCGTTGAATTGGGGAAAAAATATGTGCATAGTGCCAAAAAATCATCGATTGAGTTTTCCTCTAACGGTACTCTGAAATTTTATGACGGAGTTGGGTCCACCCCTTACCCGGGCACATGGTCAAAAAGCGGGGACAATGTTTACATTTCAGTTCCGACATACCATAACAGTTCGTGGAATTTAATACTAAAATCAGACGGGCTGTATAATAAGTCAGGCGGAAGAGAGTGGGTGCTTAGTTATTAATCCATAAAACCCATCAAATATTAAAAACAAAAGCCCGGACAAAAATTAGTTGCCCGGGCTTTTTTATAAACCTCTCTTCCCACCTTTTGGGTGAAATGCGGGATTAAAAGATTGCGCAACTACTACTTAATCAGCACCATTTTGCGTGTTTGTGTAAATGCTCCGGCGTTCAATTTGTAGAAATAGACGCCTGAGTTCAGGTTTTCGGCGTTAAACTCCACTGAATACTTCCCGGCGTTTTTGAATCCGCTCATAATCGTACTGATTTCTCTTCCCATAACATCGTAGATTGTCAGCGACACTTCCGCATCGTTCGGCAGTGAGAACGAAATAATAGTTGAAGGGTTAAACGGATTCGGGTAATTTTGATTAAGAGCAAACTCTTTCGGCAGAATAAGTTCAGGTTCTTTAACGGAAACAAACACACTGTCAAAAGAAACGAGCCGAAGTGCGTCGGCGTTAACCACGGTTCCGGCGGTGCTTACTGCGTTTGAAAGCGTTACCCCTTCAGAAGGGTCCGTTGAAAACTCAAAACTTCCGAGCCTGTTCCACCGGCTTCCGTTTATCGCCTGGTTAACCCGCACGGTATCCGTCCCGTTTTTATGTTTTATAATATAAGGTGCGTCAGTCGCTCTGTTTGAAGCGGCAACCCACCACGCATAAACATCGTAGAAGGCTGTGCGGGGCAGCTCCATTTTCCATTTAAGAGTGCTTTCACCCGCGCCGGCGTTGGAATAAAGCGAAGGGGTGTTCCCCCAGTAACCTGAAACATTAGAAAGCGCCCAGGTGCCGGTTTTAACGATTAATGAATCAGCATTATCGATCTTAACCAAGTGAAAAACAGGAGGAAGAAGTGGTATCGAGTCCGGGCTGACAAGCGCAAGAATAGCCGCCACGGGTCGCTGATATGTTCCACCCGTCGGCAGGTTTACCAATTGGTTGCCGATAGCCATTTGTGTAGAGCCGCCACCGTCTAAATTCATAGCTTCAACGCAGCCGAGAGAAATCATAAGTTCTGCCGCTTCCGGGAGTGAAAGCCCCTCGCTGCTCGCTTGTCTTCCGTCAATAACCATTAAAATTACATGTTTATCGGCAGTATAGCCGACAACAGTTCTGGGGTCGCGGTTAGTGTTCCCAACACCGGAGCCAAAAAAGACCTCCTGGGTATAAGTTATTTTCACTTCGCCGTTTTTCACCAAAGTAGGCCCGCCGCCAATTCCTGCAAGTAGTTCATAAAACGGTTTACCTGCGGCCTGACTTGGTGCCGGCGCCGGTTGTGTTTCTGTGTTTGGAAGCGGTTCGGGGAAGCTGTAAATATCTATGGGGCGGTTGCCGAAGTGGTAAATCCAGTCGACTGAAAACTCGCGGGTATCGTTGAAGCTGAAGAAAGAGCGGGTTAAATAGTAGCTCCCGGCAGGCCGGTTCACCATTGCAATATTTTTTGCTTTTACCACTCCGGGGTTTACAACGGCAGAGTACGAAGCACCTGTAGAAAGATCGAAATAACCGCCGTTAATCGCTGCTATTGCACCCATTCGTGTGGTAAACCCGGTCAGCCCTTCGGTTCCGGTCGGGTGGAGGTATGGTTTGAGTGCAACATTCGATCTGTTCATATCAATCGAAAGATACCAAAGTTTAAGTTTCGGATTCGTGGTTCTTTCCCCCATAATTAATTTTACACCGTCGGGCAGCGAATAAGACGAAGTTACATCGGTGAAATTTATCGGTTGTGCATTTAATAAAACCGCAGCAAAAAGCAGAATAATCAGCGAATTTTTAAACATCAGGGTACTTTCTCAATTTATATTTGGTAACTTACCGCTAAAATAATTAATTTTAAGGTTTAAATATATATTTGATGTGTAACTGAACAAATAAAAGTGATATGAACGAGAAGAAACCCAACCGGATACAGGTGAAAGAAGGCAAGATATTTTTTGATTGGCAAGACGGCAGAAGTGTCGCTTTTGACCTGAAATTTTTCCGTAAAGAATGCCCTTGCGCTAACTGCCAGGGTGAAACTATTTTATATACCACATTCAAACCACAGCGGATAACCGTTGAAACTCACGAGATGTATAAGATTGATGCCTTAGGTGCTGTTGGTGATTATGCCATTCAGATCAGATGGAAAGATGGGCACGATTCCGGGATTTATTCCTGGACATATATTGATTCGCTAATTGACAAATATGAAAAGCTAAAAAAAGCCGAAACTGCCGGCTCTGACTGTGGAGCAACAGCCTCGGGTGGAAAAGAAAGTAAAAAGTAATTTCTTGCTACAACCACAAAAGCAAAAAAGAGGAGTCAGAACTCCGAAGTGAAAAAGAAGGCAAAAAATGATACTTTGCCCCTGCAAGCATTCAATGAAAATTTATACAAGGTTTACATCAGTTTTTCTGCAAAACGGTTTTACTGCAAAGTAACAACTATAACAGTGATTTAAATGATTAGTATAAACGAGTTAAAGCACATTGCCGCCCTGAAGAACAAAAAGTTCAGGGAAGCAGAGGGCAAGTTCATAGTTGAGGGTGTAAAAAGTGTAGAAGAAGGGGTTAAAAGCCACTTCCTGTGCGAATTAATACTTTACCGAAACGACGCAAAAGATAACGCCGAAGATATCATTAAAATTGCCGCTTTAAAAGGAATAAGAACCGAAGAACTGAAAAATAAAGAGTTCGAACGGCTTAGCGATACCGTGAATCCGCAGGGCGTATCGGGCGTTTTCAGGGTGCCGAAACAGAAGAAGGTAAACACCAATTCTGCACTTCTGATTTACTTAGACAGAATAAACGACCCCGGCAATTTGGGGACAATACTCCGCACCGCAGATTGGTTTGGATTCAGGGAGGTGTTGCTTTCGCCCGGTTGCGCAGATGTTTTTAACCCGAAAGTGGTTCGCTCGTCGATGGGTTCGCTTTTCAGGTGCAACTTCCGGTTTCCGTGCGGTACTCAGGAGCTTGCCGAACTTAAAAGGGCGGGGTACGCTCTACTTACCACACAAGTTGAAGGAAAAGACCTGGAAGATATTGTGCCCGAGGGAAAAACAATAATCGTTTTTTCGAACGAAAGCCGCGGGGTTTTGCACGAACTTGAAGTTTTAGCTGATGGCAAAATAGCAATCTCGGGAGCGCCGGGAGCCGAGTCGCTTAATGTTGCAGTGGCAGCAGGTATAGTTTTAAACAAATTTTTTCAGACAGGAAATAAAAGATGAGTGAGATCATCAAAGTTGGGCTTTTTCAATACTCACCCGAATGGGAAGACAAAGAAGCCAACAAAAAGAAAATCAGGAAACAATTGGAGACGCTTGCACAGCCCGTTGATCTCTTCGTGTTCCCTGAAATGACATTAACAGGGTTCAGCATGAACCCGGCACCCCTTGCCGAATATGTTGACGGGGATACTTTTTCGTTCTTTTCTTCGATTGCAAAAGAACTTGAAACAAATGTTGTAGCCGGCATGATTGAAAAGGGGAAGAAGAAATTTTTCAACACGCTCCTTTTTATCAACCGGGAAGGTGAGTTGGAGGATAAATACCGGAAGATTCACCCGTTCACATTTGGTGAAGAGGCAAAACATTACAGTGGCGGCTACGCATACATTAACCATGAAGCAGTCGATTTCCACATTGGTTTTTCGGTGTGTTATGATCTGCGGTTTCCCGAGCTGTTTCGTTTTATGGCGTTGGATCGGGTTGAAGTGGTGGTGAATATTGCCAACTGGCCCCACACGAGGATCGAACATTTTAAAGCTTTGTGCCGTGCACGGGCAATCGAAAACCAGTGCTTTTTCATCGGTGTGAACCGAACGGGTGATGAACCCAAACTGAAATACAACGGAAGAAGCTGCGTTTACGGACCAATGGGCGAAGAAATTCTGATGATGGGTGATGAGGAAGCAATCGGGATAGCTGAGTTTGACCTTGAGCACCTGCAGAAAACGAGAGAAACCTTCCCGTTTTTGGAAGACATTAAACTAATTTCAATCGAAGAGGAAGAAGATGAGTAGAAGCAGGGTAATCCTTTTATTTTCCACTTTATTACTGATAGTTTTTACTGTGGTTTTCAGCACCCGAGGGAAAGGAACGCACGAAAGACCGAAATATATGTTAGTGGTTCACGGTGGTGCGGGCTATTACCCCAAAGATTCGCCGAAGGAAATTACTGAGGCTTACAACCGAAGCCTGTTGAACGCACTAAAAATTGGGGAAGATATTCTGAAATCAGGAGGAACAAGCTTAGATGCTGTTACTGCAGTGGTTCAATATTTTGAAAACGACTCTCTTTTCAATGCAGGAAAGGGTGCCGTTCTCAACCGTGACGGTATAGCACAATTAGACGCTTCGGTAATGGAAGGCAAAACTACAAAAGCCGGTGCCGTTGCAGCGGTTGAGCACATTAAAAATCCAATTCTTGCGGCAAGGTTGGTTATGGAAAAAACCCCGCATGTGCTGCTGACAGGGTACGGTGCAGAAAGATTAGCAAAAGAAAACGGCTTGGAAATGGTGGATTCTTCCTATTTCTACACCGCTAAAAACAGAGCCAACTGGAAGGATGCTAAGTCGAAGGGAACTGTCGGTGCGGTGGCATTGGATATGGAAGGAAACTTAGCAGCCGCCACTTCAACCGGCGGAACGGGGTATAAATTGCCCGGCAGAATTGGTGACTCACCCATCATAGGGGCGGGAACTTATGCGAACAACAACACGCTCGGCATTTCGGCGACCGGGAAGGGTGAAAAATTCATCAGAAACAGTGTGGCTTTCAGAATTTCGGCGCTGATGGAGTATAAAAATATGTCGCTTGAGGAAGCGTGCTCCGAAGTGCTTAACAATGTGCTCGACCCTGAAGACGGCGGCGTGATTGCTATCGATAAAAACGGCAATTTTGTTTTGATGTTCACCACCAATTCAATGTTCCGAGGTTTTACCGGAGAGGGGCTTACCCCCAAAGCAATGATTTGGCGAGATGAATAGTTTGGTTTGTGGCGGAACCCTTGTGCAGACACGCAAAGCAATGATTTGGCGAGATGAGTAGTTTGGTTTGTGGCGGAACCTTTTGGCTTATCCCAAAAGTTATAATTTGGCATGGAGAGTATCGAATGAAAAAATTGTTATCAGAAAGGTATTGAGATGGATGACTATATAATTTTTGAATTTCCAAAACCGGGTGATTACCCCGAGTATTTTGAGAAATATATTAAAGAGCTTGACCCTGAAATTGATGTGATCGGCTTGCTTGAAGATCAGGCAGATTTTATTGAAGAAGTATTCGCCAAGCTGCCGGATACCGTGCTGAACTTCAGATATGCAGCAGAAAAATGGAGTGTTAAAGAGGTTCTCGGGCACCTGATTGACTGCGAAAGGGTATTTGGTTACCGTGCTTTTTGCATTTCAAGAGGCGAGGAACAACCGTTGCCCGGTTTTGATGAAAATCAATATATTAAATCGGGAGTTTATGATGAAAGAACGGTTGAATCGATGGTTATTGAGTTCCTTTCCGTACGGGATTCAAACCTTGAGATGTTCGAAACCCTGCCTGTGGAAACGCTTGATATTGCAGGCACGGCAAGCGGTAAAAGAATTACCGTTCGTGCCTTGATGTTCGTAATAGCTGCGCATTTTGAGCACCACCTGACTGTTTTGCAGGAAAGATACGGCGTAGAGGTTTAGCCCCCACTTTACTAATTAGTTCGTTGTTGTTTGCCTGTTGGTTTGATGGTATTTAGAGGTTTAAGCAAAACCCGCCAATTAGTTCGTTGTTGTTTGCCTGTTGGTTTGATGGTATTTAGAGGTTTAGCTTAAATCCACGACTTCAGTGATTTTATCTGTTATCAGTGAGGTTGCACCGGTGTTTTTCATAACGAAGTTTCTTCCGTTTTCGCCGGCGGCACTTCTTGCTGTTTCATCCGTAACAAATGTTCGCAACCTGCGGTACATTTCGGTTTTTGTTTTAACAATATAACCCCCACCGCATTCAACCAGCTGAGCTGCCTCGCGGGAGTTTCCAATTTTGGGACCAAACACCACAGGTATGCCGTAAACTGCCGCCTCAAGTGTATTGTGCACATTCGACTTAAACCCGCCCCCAACAAACGCAATATCGGCATAATAGTATAGCGTAAGCAAAATCCCGATTGAATCAACCATAATAATACGCTCTCCTTTGTAGCTGTTCAGGAAAGAAAAGCGGATAGTTTGTTCAATTTCGGCAAACTCATTTTCCAATTTTTCCAGGTGAAGAAGTGTCGGTTCGTGCGGCACGAGAATCACAACAACATCGTCGTAGTATTTCAGAAGCTTTTTAACAGCCGGCAGCAGCACTTCCTCATCTTCCTCCCAGATGCTTCCGGCAACAATCACTATTTTCCCCTGCAGCAGATCATCCCTTATCAGCATCCTTTCCCGTGCTATCATCGAGCGCTCGTAAACCCGATCGAAACGGGTGTCTCCGGCGACAATAACTTTTAAAGGGTCAAGCCGAAACTTCAGGAAGTTTTTTCGGTCAACTTCTGAAACCGTGAGGATATAGCGAAACTTTGAGTAAAGTGAATGATGAAACTTCTTCAGGAAATAGCCGAGCCGAACCGAATCGTCCCGCATTGTGGCGTCAACAAGAAATGTCGGTATCTTTTGCCTGTGAAGCGTGAAAATAAAGTTGGGCCAAATATCATAGCGCATGAAGATTACAATTGAAGGCTTAACCGCTTCGGTAAATTTTTTAGACATAGGGGGAGAATCCAACGGGAGATACGAAACCGCATCCACATGGGGGTATTTTATAGAGTTTTCATAGCCCGAAGGTGAGAAAAAAGTAACAATAATGTTAAAATTACCCCTTTTTTTCATGTTTTCGATGATTGGTTTAGCCTGCTCAAACTCGCCGAGAGAAGAAGAGTGAAACCAGACGGTCAGGTTGTTTCGGTCGAATTTATTCGTTTTCTCAGCTGTTTTTTGGACTATATTTTTCCTGTCGTTTATTCCGCGCCGAACTTTTGGGTTGAAAAGAGCAATAAACTGCATAAACAGAAAGAAAAACGGCAGGAACAGGAAATTGTAGAGAAATTGAAACAAAATTAAACCTCGAGTAGCAATCGCGAAAGGCTTTCATACACATCTGCCGGCTGCACATCTATCATACATTTGAAGTGTTTAAGTGGGCAGTGGTTTTTGCCGATGTGTGAACATGGGCGGCAATTCAGGCTGTTGTTTTCAACCACAATGCTGTTGTTTTTGTAGGGGGTGAATCCAAATTCTTTAACGCTTGAGCCGAAAATGGTAACAACGGGTGTATCGACAGCGCAGGCTACATGCATCAAGCCCGAGTCGCAGGTAACCGCCGCTTTGCACTCGTTTATCACCGAGGCGGTGAAGAAAAGGTCGTTCTCGCCACTTTTATTTATAACACGGGGTTCAGCTTCCTGAATTTCGTTGCAAAGTTTCACATCTTCGTTCCCGCCGACGAGTACGGGGATGTAGCCGCCTTCAATGATCATGCTGCACAGCCTTGTGAAGTGGTAGATGGGCCAGCGCTTTGTGAAGTGCTTCGCACCGGGGGCAATGGCTATGTAGTCTTTCATTGGGTCTAAACCCGTTTCAACAGGTGGATAAAAAAGATCCAACCCTTTGTCGTCAAGCTGAAATTTTGGCAGATAACGGCTTCTTGATATTGAAAGCCCATACCGAACGGGAATTTGGGGCATCCCTTCCAACAGGTTAAGTTTTATTTTAACCAACAAAAATTTTTTAATGTTCGACTTGTGGAAACGGATTTTCTTTTCGTGACCGACTGTGAATTTGTTCGATTTGATATTGTTTTGAAGGTCGATTATCAGGTCGTAGTTTGTACCGGTTATTTCTTTCAGGCTTTTACCTTCCTGATATGGGAAAACATTGCGGATATAGGGATTATGGCTGAGCGCATCCAAATATTCTCTTTTCACTAAATAGTCAATGTTCGTCTCGGGGTAGCTGTTTTTAAGTGAGCGCACCACGGGTGTTGTAAGCAGAACATCACCAAGAGAACTGAACCTGATAATCAGAATATCTTTCATCCGGGCTACCTCGTCGGCAATAATTTCTTTGATTTCAACCCAAACCCGATTCTTTTGAACGGGTTGTATGATTTGAAAGAGAGATAAAACTTACCGATTGCTTCCCATGCTTCTATCGACTCACGCTGCTGAATCATTTCAACTTTAACGGCACGATTTAAAAGTTGTACATCAAGTTTTTTAGTTTTTTTCGTGTTAGTTCCCATTCCGTCGGCTCCGATGTGTTGCACGAGCGATTTTCCCGGGTAAAGAGTCAACATATTCTTTAAAAAGACAGAAGCATCCCATCGGACAGCCCATGAGTCGTTCGTTTTTGCTATAACCCGTTGCAGTATTCTTTCCTTAAAGGCAGCGCCGTTGAAATTGAAATGATCCATCAGTTTTTGTTCAAGGAGGGTATCGTATAAAAATTTAGCGTCGGGGTTAAAGAATTTCCATGCTCTTTCCCATGTAGCCCAGCCGAGACAATCGGCACCACGCAGGAAGAAAGTTTCGGGCAACTCTCCTTTCACAGGGTACATGTATCCGTGAATAGAGGCAACATTTTCTGAATACCTGTAAGTGTTAAGCCCGTCGTTCATGAATTTGAGGAACCATGGGGAAAGCACCAAATCATCCTCGAGCACAATCACCTGCGCGAACTTGGCAATCATTTGGTTCACCCCGTTAATAATTGATCGCCCCAGCCCCCGGTTTTTTTCGGCTTCATAAACTGTAACGGATTTGAACCCTTTAATATTTTTCAGATATTCCCTGATTTCTAAAACGGCGGCTTTACCATGTTCATTTTTCCACCCGTCGGAGAAGATGTGGAGGTCGGTTTCTTCTGCGCCATAATTTTTGGCAAGAGACTCCAAAGTTCTTTTCAGAGTATTCAGGCGATTGTAAACAAAAATTGCTACAGGTGCTTTGTTCATAAGTAAAAAGTTAGTAAAGAGTTAAGTAAAAAATCAAAAAAGGGTTAAATAAAAATCAATAAAGAGTTAAATAAACTAAGGTTGCGTTAAGTAAAAATCAATAATTAGTGATGTATAATTTGGTTTCCCGTCTTTATTTTTCCTGTGATTGAGGAAACATCTTTTAATGTGCCCTTTCTCATCGTCATTTTTGTAAGTTGAGTGGAAGTTTCTATCCTCATCCCAATACTCGATGAGATTAAAGCCATATCCAAATTTAACAAATATTTCCGAAAGAGAGCGATAATTGAAAAGATGTTTGTGTTCATCCGCTGCAGGGCCCGTTCCACCGGGGCGGACATGGTCGATATACGCCTGATCGGCATGAAAGCCATCGGGTACGGCAACCCTGATATTTATGTTCGGGTTTGCAAACTCTTTTATGTTTTGTGCCATCATTTCAATATCGGCAATTTCCAAATGTTCAAGCACATGCTCAATCAAAACAAGATCAATTTTTCTCTTTTTGAAGTAGCGCCTGAAGTCTTTTTTATTTGTTAAATCGAGCGTTTTTATGTCTGTGGGGAACCAGCCTTTATAAAGCGTATCACCACTTCCTATTATCAGCCTGATTTTATCCGAAAAGCGGGAATAAAAGAACCAGGCAAACAACGAAGCGGGCTTTAACAACGGACCTGAGTGAGCATACGCCCACTTTCTGAGGGCTGAAGGCATTTCTTAAATCCCTAAGCAGTTATCAGATTTATAAAAAACTGTGGTTGCTTTACTGTGAATAAACCCGGAAGCTATACCGTGGAAATCAATTTTCTTAAAACCTTTTTCAGTCAGGAAGTTAATTCCGGGTGTATATTCTTCTCTTTCCGAATCATCAAGTATAATCACTCCGCCGGTTTTCAGTCTTTCGGGTGCAACGAACATGCACTCGTTCCTGTGGTTTGCGTCAACGGTAATAATATCAAAGTTATAGTCGAGTTTAATCAGTTCGTTTGAGTAGATGTCTTTATTATCGTGCGAGAGTATCACCTTCACATTTTTCGGCAGTTTTTCCTGCATTTTATCGAACCACTTCTTATCGTGTTCGATAGAAGTAACGGTGTTCACTCTTTTTGCAAACCACAGCGTAGAATACCCTGAACCGAACTCGAAAACATCCATTTTGCTGTTCACGCGGGATTTGAAAAACTCGTAAAAACTGAGAGAAACCCACGGAATAGCCTCGCCGTTAACATCCTGAGGGCTGCCCGAAATGAGTGAGCGAATCCATCCTGAATCGTAGAGATACCCCATAACCCTGAAGGAAATGAGTGAACGGAGCACCTTAGGCTCGCCAAGTAGTTTAAATATTGTGCTTATTTGTTTTGAAACAGGGAGTGCCATTTTTCTTTTACTAATTTGAAAGCGTGGAATAAAAATATTGACTTCAACATCATAACCGCCTGATGAGCCGAGGGGCGGTGAAGCGCCAATCCGAAGGTGGAGCCTGTGTATGATATAAGTGTTGCAAGTGCTGAGCCTTTAATCCCCCAGATAGGTATAAGCAACAGGTTCAACCCGACATTAAGAACAAGCCCGATAAGTGTTCTTAAAAAGGAAATTTTGGTCAGGTTTTCGTTTATCAGATAATTAGAACTTGCAACTCCGAGGAATGTGCCCGTTCCTGCCCAGATATAGATTGTTAAAACAGGTGCTGCCGGCAGGAATTTTGCACCGAAAAGAATTGTAATTATCTCTTCAGAAAAAATTGTAACGGGCACTGCGATGGCAATCGAAATAAAAGCCAGAAGGTCGTAGAGTTTTTGCATGCGCGAGCGGTAAAGCTCTTCACTCATTTGTTTTGCGCTCACTATTGCCGGAAAGAGGGAACTTGAAATAGCCATCGGCACAAAATACCATGCTTCGCAGAGGCGTACTGCTGTTGCGTAATAGCCATTCTGCTCTGCCCCAAGCATGTTTTGAATGAATACCTGCCCGATTCTGATATAAATTGAAATGGCAAGCGACGCAAGAATGAGGGGCCATGAGTCTTGAAAAAGTTTCAGCGCCACATCTTTTTTGAAGCGCCATTTCAGAATATTCTCTTTTTGAAGGGTGAAAACGAGCACAAAACCGGCGGCAATCAGAACGGGTTCAAGCGCCTGTATAAAAGCGAACCAGCCAAGCCCAGCCGCCAAAACAATGAGCAGAAGCCTTAACAACGACGAAATAATCGAAGAACTTGACTGAACTGTCGCCGAAAATTTTGCCTGCACGCGGGATTGAAACCAGTAGTCAATCACATGAAAAGATTGAAAAATGGTGCCGATTGTGATGATGTAAATCAGAAAGGCGGTTTCTTCACTTTCTTTGTTCAGGGTAACGAAAGCAAAAGTGGCGGCTATAACAAGCAGCGCACCGATTATTCGCAAAAAGAAAGCAGAACCGAGGATTTCTCCCTTGTTTTCGGGGGTTTTTACGAGTTCACGCACCAAGATACTGTCTAACCCAAAAGCGGCAATGCTTGCAAACATAAGTGCAACGCTTACAGCGTAGGAAAGGGTGCCGAATTTCTCAGCCCCGAGATACCTTACGAGGAAAATCCCGACTACAAAACTTAGCAGTAGTTTGATTATTCTTTCGGCAAACATCCAGGAAGTATTTTTAAAATACTTCCTGAACGATTCTGAGCCGAAATTAATCCTGGTGCTGTTGTTCTGCAACCTCTTCCTTTTCTTTGCGTTTGAATTTGCCAAGAAGAAGAGTGATAATCAAGCCGAGGGTAACAGCCGAGCTAAGGCCAAAGGAGAGATACTCGGCGATAAAAAAGCTTTGCGGGGCAAACTCAAATTTAACCTTTTTTGCACCCTTCGGCACGATAATACCCATAAAGTCGTGGTTGGTTTTAATAACCTCAGTTGGTTTTCCGTCCACATAGGCGTGCCATCCGGCTTTATGATATGTAGTGCTGAACACAAGATAGTTGTTGCCTGAGGTGTGAACATCGGCTTCAATAATTTCGTCTGTATATTTAGTAATTTTCAAAGAAACGGTTGAATCTTTAGGGTCAACTTTCACATTACCTTCTTCGATAAAGGCAACATCTGCGGGGTCAAACTTATTGGCTTTAACCATTTCCAAAAATTCAAGTGGCTTTTTCTTTTCAACTCTGTTAACGAAAAAGAGCCTGTTGAGTGCTTTATTATTCCTTACTACATAGGTTCTGTCGTTTTCGTTTGAGCTTATCAGTGAGCAGCCCTCAAAGGGGATGCCGGGCTGATCGAGCACGATGTAGCGTGTGCCGGTCATGTTCAGGAAGGTTTCATTTGCGGGAGTTTGTACCACATCAAGGAAATCCTGATATGCACGGGGCTTGATTGCGGAGTATCCATACACATCTTCCAAGAGGAAGTAGGCGTTAAAATTCCCGTTGTTTTGTACCGAGCCTTTGGACTGGTCGCGCTTTAAGTTTATAATCCTGAACGGGTCGTTATCTTTCTGTAGTTTTTTGATTACCTGCACATACGACGGTTCTGCAAATTCGATGTTTTTTGAAGGAGGATCGATATACTCAGCACTTCTTGAAGAGATGCGCCAGAGGTCAACCGTGCTTAGCAACAAGACCACCGAAGTAAGCACAACGGCTGATACTTTTCGCTTAGCGTAAGCCCAGGCAAGCCAAAAGACCGCAGAAAGCAACAAAAAGTTGATAATCGTATCGGTTGCAAACATCTGCCCGGCAAGATTTCCGATCATTGCTGAAACCCCTTCTTGCTGCGCATCATACATTGCGCCTTTTGCGGCAACAAAATCTTTTGATACCGAGGCAACCATCGACTCTTTTGTTAACAAAGCAATTAATAACACTGCACTGAAGAAAGCTGCGCTGTAAAGCAACAGTTTTTCCTTAAACCGGTTACTTTCTTTACGCAAATTTAGAATACTCATCAACCCCAAACCGGCAAGAATTGGCATGAACATCTGCGGTATCACTAAGATCATTGAGGGAACACGGAACTTATCAAAATAAGGGAAGTGGAAGAAAAAAAGATCAAAAAGAAACGACAGGTTCCTGCCGAAAGAAAGTAACAACGAAATCGCAACCAGAATAGTCATAAACATAACGAAAGGTTCACGCCAGCGGGTGATCATAGCATAAAGGGCTAAGAAAAAGATGATTACCCCCATATACATTGCCACATCCACAAAGGGCATCTGCCCGAAATAGGTGTTTATATGGTAGTTTTGCCCATTGATGTTTTGATCTGAGTTACCAAAGCCGTACCACGAAGGCACAACGAAGGTCATCACTTCTTCAGGTGAGAACGACCAATCGGTGTGGTATTTATAAAAATCGGTGTTTTCTCCTTTATTTTCTTCGCCGTTTTGCGAAGTTTTGTCCAAAATCCCCGTAGTGCCGCGGGTCGAGTGAGGCGTGTATTCATAAATTTGCGTGAAGTTATCCGCCTGAATAGCGATTGCAATCAGCGCCGCCACCACGAACGCAGCGCCCGATTTAAGGGTGTTTTTAAGTGCATTGTTATCTTTTGTAACTAAGCTACGGATAAGATAAAAAAGATAGAAAATACCGACTGAAAAGAGGATGTAGAAAATAATCTGCACATGGAAGCCCTGCACAATCAACTGCATCGCAATAACCAGAATGAAGAAATTAATCAGTTTTAACTTCTCCTGATTTAACAGCAGTATTAAAATTATAACGGGGAAGAACGCCAGCGAAGTGAGTTTTGTAACATGCCCAATGTATAAGAAAACCACAATTCCCGTAGAAAGAGAAGTTCCAAAGGCGGTGAAAAGGCTGACTATAGTGTTTTTAGTTATGTGCTTCATAAGAAAGAACGATGTAATCGTCATAACTATCAAATAAAAAGCCCAGCGGACGAAATCGTTGCCAAACAGAGCGGTGAACGACTCGCGCACGGCGGTAAGCCCTACATAAAAAAGGTTAAACCAGGTGTAACCCACCGAAAGTGCATAAGCGGGCATCCCCGCAAAGATGTAGGGGTTCCAAAGTGTGAACCCTTCTCTATCCTTGGATAAGTATGAAGAGGCGCTTTCGGAAGCGATAATATCACCCGACTGGAAAATCTTTCCCTGGAAAAACAACGGGGAAAGAAAAATCATAAACACAACAACAGCCAGAATAATTACAAAGAGGTTGATATATTTCGCCGGGAGGCTCTTATCGATGTCAAATTCGACTCTTTCAACCTGTCGTTTCCCAATACTGCTTCGTTGTTGTTTGCCTTTTTTAGCCATTTAGACTCCGATGGATATTTCTTGTTTTTCTCTTACAGATTGCTGAAATTGTTATTAGTCCTGCAATTATTTTTTCTTCACAGCGATGTGGTTAATACCCGAGCCAATTTTATTGTCCGTAGAGTAGTCGGCATACATCATAAAAAGCACGGGTAATATCGTTATAATGTAATAAAACGGCAAAAAGATAAAAAACGCTTTTGATTTGTTTAGCATCAGCATAGGGTACTTTATCCCGAGCCGCCACGCTTTGTCACCCCACCAGCCATAGGTATATTTCGATTGATAAAGCTCAAGCCCGAAAGGCGCCATTTTTTCAACTAATTCTTCTTTCGAGTAGCCATCGCGGGCGTGTTCGCCGATAAAACTTTCATCTTCTTCGCCGTGCACATCACTTCCTCCGAACACCGAAGGTGAATTAACCAAAAGATAACCGCCCTGCTTAAGTGCACGGGAAAAATTTCCGAAAACCGTTACATCATCGGCGATGTGCTCCATTACATCCACGCAAACAATCAAATCAAATTGTTCGTTATGGTCTATTTTTGTAAGGTCTTCAACACCGAACTTAACATTTTTCACTTCTGCTCTTGTGAAGAACTTTTTACAGTCTTCAATCCAGTCTTCTTTAACATCGACGGAATAGATATTGCAGGGCGCAAGGTTTTTCGCCATGAACCAGGAGTATTGCCCGAAGCCACTACCTGCGTCGTAGATTTCGAGGTGTCGCCCGCCGGCTTTTTCCCGCAATTTACGAAGCTCGCGGCGTACATACCACGAACGGAGGAACATTAGATCGAGGGTCTTGTAGAACAAGACCCTCGTAAAGGGCAATTTATTAATAACGGCGGCGAAAACATTTTTTACCGGGTCGTAGTGCATTTTCTATAAGCGTGTATTAGTTTCTTTAATCGAATATTCCTTACCGGTTTGGAAGTTATGCACCAGCATTTCCCCGAGCAAGCCGGCAGTGAAAAATTGGACGCCTACGATCATCAACAACATGCCGAGTTGCAGCAACGGTCGGTTGCTCAGGGGTTGCTGCTCGAATATCCACTCGTAAGAAAGGTAGCCGTTGATCACAAAACCGAGCAGGAATGCAAGCGCACCAAAGAAGCCAAACAGGTGCATCGGCCGTTTGATATAGCGGGTGATGAAAGTAACGGTTATCAGGTCAACAAACCCTTTGAAGAACCTTGAGGCACCAAATTTGGTAACGCCGTATTTCCTCGGGCTGTGTTTCACCACCAATTCCGCAACGCTGAAACCTTTCCATTTTGCAAGAATTGGTATGTATCTGTGCATTTCGCCGTAAATGTTGAGATTATCAATAACCGCTTTGCGGTACGCCTTTAGCCCGCAGTTGAAATCGTGAATCTTTATTCCGCTCATTGTGGAAGTAACGAAATTAAAGAGTTTGGAAGAATATTTTTTCAGGAACGGGTCGTACCTTTTCTTCTTCCACCCGGAAACCATATCGTAGCCTTCTTCAAGTTTTCTGATGAGGTTGGGTATTTCGTGCGGGTCGTCCTGAAGGTCTGCATCCATAGTAATCACAACATCACCTTTAGCTGCTCTGAAGCCGGTGTTAAGCGCAGCTGATTTACCGTAGTTCATCTGGAAACTGATGTATTTGAACCTTTGGTCGGTACGGCATATTTCTTTTATTACCCTGAGCGATTTATCTGTTGAGCCGTCATCAACAAATATAACTTCAGTTTGCATTTGCAAATCTTTGAAAGCGGATTTTATTTCATTTGCAAGGTGCTGAACCGATTCGTCTTCGTTGAACAGGGGCACCACAACGGAAAGTTTGTTGAAATTGGTTCTGAATTTACCTTTTTGCTGCATTTGTTGGCTGCTTTGAGTTGGCTGCACTCGTTCAGCCGGTTTGAAAGGCTCGCGGGGCAGTTTGCGGTCACGCTGTCTATACTCCTGCTTTGCGGCAAGGTCTCCTTTACCGTTTTGCCTTTGCGTGAAGTCTCTCTTTTGTTCCTGTTTTGAAATAATTTCGGGTTTGCTTTCGCGGAGTAAATCTGTTTTTTTCTCATCAGTTCTGAAGGTTTCTTTTTTCTCGTCAGTTCTGAAAGTTTCCCTTTTATCCTGTTGCCTGAAGGTTTCTTTTTTATCTTCCTGTTTGAAAGGCTCTCTTCTGTCAACGGAAGATACGGGTTGTTTTTGTTCCTCATCCGCAGGTGATTTAACCAGGCCTTTATCGACTTTCAATTTAGCCAGAGTGGGGTCTTTAACGCCGGTTCTTCTTAGCGCCGGGTGTGCCGGTCGTTCTGAGTGGTTACGGAGGTTATCTCTGCTTTGTCTTTTTCGCGGTTCAGGGGAATTGTCGCTCGTTTCAGCACTTTTGCCGTCAGAATCTGAAAGGCTTTCAGATTGCGCGCCTGCATCGGAATCGAATCGTGTTTCTTTCTGTGTTTCCTGTTTTGCAACAGATTCATCTGCAGCGGTAACTGCGTTATCGTTTTCAGCATTATCTGTGAAATCTTTAGCGATTTTTGTTGCTGTAACATCCGTAGTTTCTGTTTCATCCGTAGTTTCTGCTGCTTTATTTGTCGTTTTTTCCACTTCAATATTTGCAGCATAACTAAGAGGTTGTGCAGAGTTATCCTCAGAAGAGTTTATGCCATTTTCTTCAGTGTTTTGAGAGATTGTAGCAGGGCTGCTTCTTTTTTTAGTAACCCGGGTGGTCTTTTTAGCAACTTTTCTCACTTTTTGTGCTGCTTGTTGTTCCTCTTCACTTTTTTCAGAAGCTGCATCACCGGTTGCAACTCCGCTTGTGCCTGTGGGGATTGCTTTATCAGCAATTTCATACCGGTTAGCCGGTTCTGTTTGGCTTGTCTTATCAGTTTGGTTAGCCGGTTCTGTTTTGTTTTCCGTTTTAGCTTGGTTAGCGGAAATCTCACTGTTCGGATTTTCGTTTTGAGCCGCCTTTTCCGTTTGGTTAACAGATTCACTCTTAGGAACAATCCGATAAATATGGCTGTGCTCGTCGTGCACAATAATTTTCTCATCAGAAACCGCTACGACTTTTTCACCTTTATCGCTGCCGTTGGAAATGCGGTCAGCCGAAACATCCTGATTACCCTTAGAACTAATTTCGCTAATATTTGCCCCGTTAACAGCCGAAGCCTTGTTATCTGCGCCTTGATCAGCGCTTTCGGGCTTCTGTTCGTTGAACTTTTCGTTGTTCAGTTCATCTTTTTCTTTTTCCACGAACTTTCTGTGTCCTATGTTATTATTTCAATTGTCTGAAAGTTAAAATAAAAATATTTCAACCTAACAATTTACGAAATAATGGGTTAGTTTCGAAGGAAAAAGGAAATCAGCCACTCGTCTTTAACCGGCAGCTAAAAAGGAAGAAATGGTGCAAACTACCCGTTTTTCGCTAAATAAGAGGAGATAAATGGGCAAATTGGCATCATCAATGGGCGGAATAATGAACTGATATTCTTAATCGGAAGTGTTATTTTGCAATTCATTTTAATTTTAATATTGAATAAATAAGTTAACAGTTACATGAAATTAAACCTGCTGTTTATTCTTGTTCTCTCTTTTGGTATTTTCGCTCAGGGGGAAAAAGAGGTAAGGAAAACTTTCTATCCTAACGGAAAAGTTGAAACCGAGGGTGAATACCTTGACGGTAAGTTGGATGGCTATTACCGTGAATATTACCCTACAGGTGTGCTTTGGAAAGAATGGACTTTTAAAAACGGCACTGAAGAGGGGCGCTCCAACTGGTTTTTTGAAAACGGGACGCTAAGCCGGACCTGGAACTACGAAAACGGTAATAGAGAGGGTGAAGGGCTTACTTACTACGAAACAGGGGAATTGTGGGGGAGAGAAAACTACCTCAACAACGAAAAAGAGGGGATTACAACAACTTATTATAAATCAGGAAAACTTCAGGGTGAGTGGCACTACCATCTGGGAAAGTTAGAGGGGCTTTCTGTGGTTTATTATGAAAAAGGGGGAAAAGAGTTTGAGAAAAACTTCTTCAATGATATGCAGCACGGGAAAACAACCATATATTTTGAAAACGGAAAGGTTTCGGCAACTGCCGAGTACCGGTTCGATAAAAAACATGGTTATGCTTATTTTTATGACATCAACGGCAAACTTAGGGTGCGCGATTACTACCAAGCCGATCTGTTGGAAACACGGATCAGGTACGATAAAGACGGTAAATTTACCGAGGAGGAAAGAGTTGACAGAGAATATTACCCAAACGGTGTTGTTAAAAGTGAAGTGCTGATTAAAAACGGTAAAAAGGAGGGGAAATATCACTCATTCTTTGAATCAGGTTTTATGAAAGAAGAGCTTACTTTCCAAAACGATGAACAGGTCGGGTGGATTTATAAATACCACGATAACGGCACATTATATCAGGAAGCAGAGCTTTACAAAGGAAAAATAACCGGGGCGGTTAAGTCGTTTTACGATTCAGGGAAACTAATGTCGGAAGCTGTTTATTTGGAGGGGCAAAAAAACGGCATTATGTTAGTTTATGACGAAAACGGGGCTCTTCAATACCGGGCAACTTATCGCAACGATAAACTTAACGGCGAGTACCGCGGGTTTCATAAAAACGGGCTTACCCGCGTTATTGAAAACTACCGGGACGATGTTTTGAACGGGCAACAATTCCTTTATAATTTGGAGGGGGTGCTCTGGAGAGAAGCATATTTTAAAGACGGGAAATTAGAGGGAACTTTGAAAGAGTTTTACCCCGAAGGCACCGTTAAAAAAGAAGAATTTTACGAAAACGGCGTTATGAAAACTGCACGGGAATTTGATTCGCAAGGGAACATAACTTACACTTTTGGCTATTAGCTACACTTTTGGCTATTAGATTGGAAATTAATTCAGTTTTTATTGGTTTTAACGGATTCTAAAGATGAAAAACTTTATTCTGCTTTTTATGCTTTTTGGGTTTGCCCTGAATGCGCAAAACGGTGAAATTATTACCCGCTACGACAGTGGCGTGTTGAAAGAAGTGGCTAATTACTCGAGAAATAAACTTAACGGCGAGGTTCGGAAATATTACCCCACCGGTATTCTGGAATCTGTCTCGAACTATAAAATGGGTGTGCTCGATGGAGTGGTCAGAAGTTTCGATTCAACCGGAGCACTGAAAGAAGACTATATTTACTCCGGAAACAAACGCAACGGTAAGTTCGCTACTTTTCAAGCCGGCGGTCGGCTTTCTGAAGAGGGAACTTATAAAAACGGCGTGCTTTCAGGCAGCTACACTTCTTACCACAGTAACGGGAAAGTTAAGTCTTCTTCACAATTTGTTGACGGAAAAATTGTGGGAGTTTCTTACGAGTACTGGGATACGGGGATTATTAAGGGCGAAATTGAGTATAAAAACGGTGTTCAGGACGGCACAACGAAGTGGTTCCACGAAAACGGGGCACTTATGGGTGAATACCCTTATATGATGGGCAAAATAAATGGCGTGGTTATTGAATACTACCCTTCGGGTAAGAAAAAAGCTGAAAAAAAATATGTTGCCAGCAAAGCCGAGGGCGTGCATGTTTCTTTCTACGAAAACGGAAATGTGCAAAGTGAAATTTCTTATGTGAACAGCCTGAGGGAAGGTCCTGCAAAAACTTGGTATGAATCGGGGAAATTATGGACCGACCAAAACTGGGTGAATAACAGACTTCACGGTGAATCAAAAATTTACAGAGAAAACGGCTCGCTTTGGTCGATTGATTTTTACGAAAAAGGCGTGATTAAATCTTCAAAAGAATTTGACGAAAACGGAACTTTAATTTCCGAGAAAACTTATTGATTAATTGATTATAAACTGTTGAAGTGCCGGTTCTTCTTTAATTATGGAGCCGAATTAAGAAATGAAACCCTTTTCTGTTCTTATGGGCAGTTTAGGTTGAAATCGATGTTTTACTTCTAATTTTTTAGTCGAATTGAGTGTGTATTTTTTTTCAAACAGGAGAAGTTATTGAACAGATCGAAATTTAACGCAGGTATTGTGCAACTGCAAATAGGTGAAGACTTAAAAAGCAACACCCAAAAAGCTGTCGAGGCAGTTAGAGAAGCGGCAACTAAGGGTGCGAATGTGATCTGTCTGCCGGAAATTTATCGCTCGCAATATTTCTGCCAAAAAGAAGATATTGATCTGTACGAGTTGGCAGAAACGATCCCGGGTGCCTCAACAGAAGCATTCACCAAAGTGGCGCGTGAAACCCGCACTTCGGTTATTGTCCCGATTTTTGAGAAGAGGTCGCTTGGGGTTTACCACAACAGTCTTGTTTTCATCAACGACAGTGGCGAAATTGGCGGTATTTACCGTAAGATGCACATCCCTGACGACCCTGCGTATTACGAAAAGTTTTATTTTGCGCCCGGAGACCTTGGCTTTAAAGCATTTGACACGAATTATGGCAAAATCGGTACGCTTATTTGCTGGGATCAGTGGTACCCGGAGGCGGCCCGTATCACCGCGATGTTAGGCGCATCGGTTATTTTCTACCCGACGGCAATCGGGTGGCACCCCTTCGAAATGGAAGAACACGGCAAACAGCAAAGAGATGCCTGGATAACCGTGCAAAGAGGCCACGCTGTTGCTAACGGTGTTTATGTTATTGCAGTCAATCGGGTAGGGTTCGAGCAACCTGTTAAGGAACAAGAGGGGATTTTGTTCTGGGGCTCTTCTTTTGTTGCCGACCCGCAAGGGGTGATTATTGCGGAAGCACCAACAGATAAAGAAGCGGTGCTGATTGCCGAAATTGACCCCGAAAGAATTGAATATATTCGCAGAAACTGGCCCTTTTTCAGAGACAGGAGAATTGACGCCTATAGCGATATTACAAAAAGATTTTTGGAAAATTAAGTTTTCAGCGCTTCAGGGTATAAATGTTCCGCAATTTTTTATCTTTTTTTATCATTGAGATTGCGGGCAAAACCCTCTGACAAGAACAGGGGGTAGAACCGGTATGAAAAATCAGGCGAAAGTTTACCGGATTATTAACAAGAAGTTATGCAGAGAAATCATTAAACAACCTAAGCAGAGATGAAGAACCCACAATTGAAAAAAAAACATCATACAACTGATAGCAACAAAGCAGGCAGGTTACCCGGAGAGTTTGAAAAACACGCGGCTACTATTCTTGGCTGGCCTCACAATAAAGAAGACTGGCCTCAAAAATTTGAGCCAATTCCGTGGGTTTATACCGAAATTGTTAAAAAGCTTGTGCCTTACGAAAAAGTGGTGATCCTCTACAATTCCGAAAAGCAGCTCTCAGATATTGAGAACAAACTTACGATGGCGGAAGTGGGGGGGAAGAACCGTATCTATGTAAACGCAAAAACTGACCGGGGGTGGATGCGTGATTCCATGCCGGCTTTTGTTAAAAAAGGAACAGCTGTTCACGGGGTAGATTTTGCATTTAACGCGTGGGCAAAGTATGACAACTACAAAAACGATGGGCGTTCATCCCGCATTTTGTTGGAAGCGTTGGAAATCCCGTTTGAAGTGCCGTACCATAACGGCAAACCCGTAGTTTTGGAAGGTGGGGCTATTGATTCAAACGGCAGGGGGACTATGCTGACAACCGAAGAATGCCTTCTGGATCCGAAGGTGCAGGTGCGGAACCCCGGTTTTACCGCAAAAGATTATGAAGAAGTTTTTGCACAACATTTGGGCATTACGAATGTGATTTGGTTAGGGAAAGGTATTGCCGGTGATGACACGCACGGCCATGTGGATGATCTTGCGCGTTTTGTGAACGAAACTACCATAGTGCTTTGCGAAGAGAAGCGCAAAAATGATAAAAACTACAAAATATTGAACGAAAACCGGGAACGGTTGCAGAGCGCGCTTTTGGAAAATGGTGAACGCCCGGAGGTTGTGGCTCTTCCGATGCCGGAGCCGCTTTCATTTGATGGAATGAGGTTGCCGGCAAGTTACGCAAATTTCTATATTGCAAACGGAACCGTGCTTGTTCCCGTTTTTAACGATCCGAACGATAAAGACGCCCTTGGGATACTTTCTGAGCTTTTTCCGAAAAGAAAAGTTACAGGAATTGGGGCGGTTGATCTGATTTGGGGGTTGGGTACACTTCACTGTTTAACCCATGAAGTGCCTGCGGGTGGAACCGGCACTTTAGTTAATTATCGGAAGGCTTAGGGCGCATTCTCTATCTTGCAATTATCATCATTAACGAATATATTTGAATACTGATTCATAAAATTTATTTCAATGAGTGTAAAATGAGAGTTAAAACAGGCAACAAAGAAAAAGATATTTTAGAAGCGGCGATAAGGGTATTCGCTAAAAATGGCTATCATGGCGCTAAAATGGCGAAAATCGCTGAAGAAAGTAATGTTTCGATCGGAACGCTTTATCTTTATTATGTGAACAAAGAAGACCTTTTAGTAAAAGTGTTTGAAAATCTGTGGAAAAGTCTTTACAACGAGTTGGAAGCACTGGCTAACAGGGTAGATTTTTCAGTAACCGAAAAACTTGACCATCTCATTGATGTCTTTTTTGATATTTTCTCGAGCAACTCTGATTTGGCAACTGTTTTCGTGAACGAGCAACATTTAGTAATGAGAAACCCCGAAGTGCAGGTTATGTACTACCATGACTTTATGTCGAAGGCTGAATTAATTATCTACGACGGGCAAAAGGGCGGCAGCATTAACCCTAACCTCAATGTTAAAGCGTTAAGGTTCTTTATTCTGGGAGGAATAAGAAATCTTTTGGAAGTGTGGGCACTTGAGCCGAGGCTGATACCACTTCCGATTATGCGAAACAACATCAAAACAGTGATTAAGAACGGACTTATCCACAAAAATTAAAAAAACTTAAACATTTTTTTAATTAATCCGTGGTGTGGTATTGTAAAATTAAAATATATTGTGTAATTTAACCAACCGTATTAGCAACAATTTTCTTTATACAAGGAAAGATTAATCGACGGTATTGTAAAAGCAGAATAATTATTAATAAAAATTATAATAAACTCTACTTTGGCAGTTAAACTGTCAAAGTAATCTTTTTCTTAATCAACAAATCATCAACATCCAATTGAGGTAACAAATGAAAAAATTGTTCCTTGTTCTTTTCACGCTCTTTTTAGCGAGCAACTTAGTGTGGTCGCAGAACAGTGCTGAAAAATACAAATCCAGCCCCCAGTTAACGCAGGCACAAAAAGAGATGCTTGACCAGAGGGGCACTCCTCCTACTGATTGGTCGCAAATTCCTCCAAATCAGGTAACCGGAATAGTGAAATTTTCACAAGGTTTTGAAGATGTAACCTTCCCGCCTGCCGGTTGGGCAGTTCACCAACTTGATGGTGGAGCAAACATATGGCTTCGTTATACTTCTGCACCAATTTTTGGAACTGCTACTGCTTCCGTCCGTTGGGAATCAGCATCTTTAAGAAATGATGACTGGTTAGTAACTCCTTCTTTCACGGTTGATGCTGCAGATAAACTCTTTTTCTACGGCGTTGGCGGTAGTGCTTATGCTGATTCCGTGAGTATCTGGGTATCCACCACCGGTGGTGTTCCCCCGACAGGATACACAAGAATTGGCGCTTTCAGACCGATGCCTGCACCCGGTCAAATGTTTCAGTTAAGTTTAGCCGCTTATGCCGGGCAAACCGTATATCTTGCTTTCAGATATAACGAGATGGATCAGTTAAGGCTTTACTTAGACAGTGTTTATGTAGAGACCGGTGTTCCTAATGATGTAGGTACGGTATCACATAATGTATCCGGTGCAGTAGCTGCAAATGTTGCGATGACCCCCACAGCAACAGTTAAAAATTTCGGCGGTGCTGCTCAGTCGTTCCCCGTAACTATGACGATTAACCCCGGTGGCTACACTTCAACCAAACAGGTTACGAACTTAGCACCGGATCAGACTACACAGGTAACATTTGACACATGGACACCGGTATCCGGTTCCTACACGGCAAAAGCCTTTACTCAGCTCGCCGGTGATGCAAACCCTGCAAACGACACCATTACCAGAACTGCTTTTGTGGAGAGTTTCCTCTACAGCAACGGGCCCTTTGTAACAAACCCCGGTGGTGGGTTTGGTGGTGCAGATCTTTCGGCGCTACAGACTTCAAATCTCAATGTTTGGGGTTTTGGTGCTCAAAGTTCCGCAAGCAACTGGGTAGCGGATAATTTTGAAGTTCCATATAACAATGAATGGACGCTTCAGGGCTTTAAGTTCTACTCATATCAAACAGGTTCAACAACAACCCCGACTCATAACAGCGTTAAAGTTGTAGTTTACAACGGCAGACCTGACCTCCCAAGCAGCACCGTTGTTTGGGGTGATGAAACTACCGAAAGGTTCCTTGCTGCTGAGTGGACCGGTGCTTACCGCGCTAGCGATAACACTCCAACCAATGCTGACAGACCCGTTATGGCAGTTTCTGCAAATGCTAATCCTGTTCTTCCTGCCGGCAACTACTGGGTTATGTACACACTCGGCGGCACACTTGCTTCAGGTCCTTGGGTTATTCCGATTTCAATTCTCGGTACTTATGAAACCGGTGATGCTTACCAGAGAACAACCTCAGGCTGGGCTCCATTGAGAGATTCAGCCGGTGGTCCCGGTTACGGTCAAGGCTTGCCGTTCCAGGTTCTTGGTACTTCACAGGTTATCCCTGTTGAGCTTTCTTCTTTCATGGCTAATGTTCTGAAAAACGACATTACCCTTAACTGGACAACCGCTACCGAAACCAATAACATGGGCTTCGAAGTTGAAAGAAAACTTAACGAAGGCGCCTTCACAAAAATTGGGTTTGTTAACGGTAACGGAACAACCACTGAAGGGAAAGAATATTCATACACAGATCAGGGCTTGGCTTCAGGTAAATATACCTACAGACTTCGTCAGGTAGATTTCGACGGAACTTCTGAATATTCAAACGAAGTGGAAGCTGTAATAGATATTCCGACAGAATATGCACTTGCACAGAACTTCCCGAACCCGTTCAACCCATCGACAACTATTGAGTTCTCGCTTAAAGCAGACGCAAGAGTTACCCTGAAACTGTACAACGCACTTGGTCAGGAAGTAAAAACGATACTTGGTGATAATTACGCAATGGGTAATTACAAGATCGATTTCAACGCTTCAGGTTTGAACAGTGGCGTATATTTCTACACAATTGAAGCTTCAGGTGTTGACGGCAGCAAGTTCACCGCAACAAAGAAGATGATTCTGATGAAATAAAAACTCATCTGAAACAAAATTAAAAGCGGGATGCCGAAAAACAGGCATCCCGCTTTTTTTTATTTCTTTTTAAAAGGGGGAGTAAATTAAACCGGGTGTGTTGATTACACAAAAGGGCTGATTTAAGTGTTGTGTGAATTTCCGCTAAAACAAGAAATAAATCCGCCAAACAACACTTAACAGCCGGAGGTACAAACTAAACCGAAACAGGCTCTTTTTCGAACAATTTCGTTAATTCCTTGGCTTCTCTTCCTTTGTGTGCTCCCTTGTGGAAGGCATATCCGGTGATTAACGGCATTGCAATAGTTGCTTCAGCATAGACCATCTGCTCGTGAACCAAATCAACCTTGCCCCACGAACTTGCTTCTTTAAGAGTGCTTCCGGAAAGGGCGCCGTCTCTTTCATCCGCAACGGTAATTTGAACGGCATATTTGTGCATGGGTGCTTCACCTTCAAGAATTTCGGCTGCTACTACAATATCTTGTGTGAAATTTTTCGGAACGCCACCGCCGATCATATAAATTCCTGACTCGCCACTCGCAATTTTAATTTTTGTCAGTTCAAGGAAGTCTTTTGCTGCGTCAAGTGTAACATGCGCCTCGGGGTTTTTTGTTTGGTGCATCACAAAACCAAACCCGGCGGAGCAGTCGCTGAAAGCGGGGATGAAAATCGGCACATTCTTCTTATAGCAGGCATAGACGATGCTGTCATCGCATTTTACGCCTGTTTCATCCAAGTATTTTCCGAATTCTTTCAGAAATTCTCTCGAGGAATAAGCGCCCGGTTGCATCGAATCGAAAATTTTCTCGGTTGTTTCGTCGCAAACCCTAAGTTCATCCTCATCTATATAGGTATCGTAAATTCTGTCGATTGCCAGTTCTCTAAGTTCTGCGTCATCAACAAACTGAGAGCCAATGTAGTGTTTGAACCCAAGTGCCTCAAAAAAATCCTGATCTATCATGTTGGCACCTGTTGAAACGATAACATCCACCATGTTGTTCATAACCATATCATAAACAACCTTTTTCAAACCGGCGGAAAAAAGTGAGCCTGCAAGCGTAAGGATCACCGTGCACTCTTTATCACGAAGCATCATTTCATAAATCCGTGCGGCTCTGTTTAGGTTTCTCGCCTGGAACGCCATCTTTTCCATCGACTCAACCAAGGGCGCAACATTGTGTTCTTTTATGTCAATATGTTCTATTACATTTTTCAGATAATCAGACTTTTGGGGCATTTCTTGGTACCTCTCTTCTCTTAAATGGGAAATTAAAAATAAATAACCCTTAATTAAACAATATTGTTGAAAATAAACAACAATTTTGGTCGTCGGAATTTGGGAAATTGCACTTTCAATTAAAGCAAGTAAACTAAATTATTTTTTCAAATATTAATAAAAATAAGAATATCGATAAATAAATATTTTTTTAACCATTGAATTTTATCAAAATTTTGAGTAATTTGTCTCTTGGTTTATAGAGTATCTTTTGCAATACCCTTTTCGCCGGCTGCTTCCGCAGAATATTGCCCCGGAATTTGGCATAATATCTTTCAGAATTTGCCTGTTTTTTTTGGTTTCTTTTCTTCCGAAGTAGTGCTATTATTCATCAATTTCATCACTAACTTAAAACTGAGGTAACAAATGAAAAAATTGTTCCTTGTCGTTTTCACATTGCTTTTAAGCGCTAATTTAGTTTGGGCGCAGAACAATGCTGAAAAATACAAAAAACCGGCACCTCTCACACAAGCTGAGAAAGAACGGTTATCGCATATGACCAGACCCCCGATTGACTGGTCGCAGGTTCCGCCGATGGCTGTTACAGGTGTTGTTAAATGGTCAGAAGGTTTCGAGGGCGCTACTTTCCCTCCTGCCGGCTGGGCAGTTCACAACCTTGACGGTGGCGCCAAGTCATGGTCCCGTGCTACTGATACTCCTATCTTTGGACTGGCTTCCGCCTATATCAGTTGGGAATCCTCATCATTGGCAAATGACGACTGGTTGATCACGCCGTCATTTACAGTTGATGAAGCCGATAAGTTCTATTTCTGGGCTGAAGGTTCGGGTTTCTATGAAGATACATTAGTAGTTTATGTTTCCACCGCTGGTGGCGTACCGCCGACGGGATATACAAGAGTTGCTGCTTTCAGAACGGAGGATACTCCTGCAAGATATGAAGTCAGCCTTGCTTCTTATGTAGGTCAGACCATTTATATTGGTATCCGGTACAAAGAATTGGACGAGTTCTATGTTTATTTAGACAGTGTTTATGTAGAGACCGGTGTTCCTAACGATGTTGGTGTAGCTTCTCACAATGTTGGTGGTGCAGTAGCAGCTAATGTGGCTATGACTCCAACTGCTACAGTAAAGAACTATGGCGGACAGGCACAGTCGTTCCCTGTAACGATGACGATTAACCCCGGTGGCTACACTTCAACCAAACAGGTTACGAACTTAGCACCTGATCAGACTACACAGGTAACATTTGACACATGGACACCGGTATCCGGTTCCTACACGGCGAAAGCCTTTACTCAGCTCGCCGGTGATGCAAATCCCGCAAACGACACCATTACCAGAACTGCTTTTGTGGAGAGTTTCCTCTACAACAACGGGCCGTTTGTAACAAACCCGGGTGCAGGGTTTGGTGGTGCCGATCTTTCCGCGCTACAGACTTCAAATCTCACCGTTTGGGGTTTTGGTGCTCAAAGCTCCGCAAGCAACTGGGTAGCGGATAATTTTGAAGTTCCATATAACAATGAATGGACGCTTCAGGGCTTTAAGTTCTACTCATATCAAACAGGTTCAACAACAACACCGACTTATAACAGCGCTAAAGTTGTAGTTTACAACGGCAGACCCGACCTCCCAACCAGCACTATTGTTTGGGGTGATGAAACCACCGAAAGATATATGGCTGCTGAGTGGACAGGTGCTTATCGCGCAAGCGATAACACTCCAACCAATGCTGACAGACCCGTTATGGCAGTTTCTGCAAATGCTAATCCTGTTCTTCCTGCCGGCAACTACTGGGTAATGTACACACTCGGTGGTACACTTGCTTCAGGTCCTTGGGTTATTCCGATTTCAATTCTCGGTACTTATGAAACCGGTGATGCTTACCAGAGAACTACAGCAGGCTGGGCTCCATTGAGAGACTCCGCAGGCGGTCCCGGTTACGGTCAAGGCTTGCCGTTCCAGGTTCTTGGTACTTCACAGGTCATCCCTGTTGAGCTTTCTTCTTTCATGGCGAATGTTATGAAAAACGACATTACCCTTAACTGGACAACCGCTACCGAAACCAATAACATGGGCTTCGAAGTTGAAAGAAAATACAACGACGGTGCTTTCACAAAAATTGGGTTTGTTAACGGAAACGGAACAACCACTGAAGGAAAAGAATATGCATTTCTTGATAAAGGGCTTGCTTCCGGTAAATATACCTACAGACTTCGTCAGGTAGATTTCGACGGAACCTCAGAATATTCAAACGAAGTGGAAGCTGTAATAGATATTCCGACAGAATATGCACTTGCACAGAACTTCCCGAACCCGTTCAACCCATCGACAACTATTGAGTTCTCGCTTAAAGCAGACGCAAGAGTTACCCTGAAACTGTACAACGCACTTGGTCAGGAAGTAAAAACGATACTTGGTGATAATTACGCAATGGGTAATTACAAGATCGATTTCAACGCTTCAGGTTTGAACAGTGGCGTATATTTCTACACAATTGAAGCTTCAGGTGTTGACGGCAGCAAGTTCACCGCAACAAAGAAGATGATTCTGATGAAATAAAAACTCATCTGAAACAAAATTAAAAGCGAGATGCCGAAAAACAGGCATCCCGCTTTTTTTTTATTGGACTATTTATTTGAGGTTGAGCAATTCCCGGGGGTTTATTTTACGGCTAACGAATAAACATCGCTCTGAGGAACACCATCTACGATATAGGGGGTGTGCAATTCCCGGTGGATTTATTGTACGGTTAACAGGAAGAGGTAATTTAATTAATCGATAGTAAATTGATCTTGCAATTTATTGGGGGATATTTATTCAGAGGATAGCCCTCTCATTTGAAACAGGGTTATCTTGGACGAGTGTCCGTATTCTTTTTTTCGTAAAAGAACGCACACTTACAGGTTTGCAGCCGGTGTTATAGCGGTTTAATCATCCCTATAATTGTGGAGATTTTGCTTCACAAATTTGCTTTTGGGGTAAAATTCCTTCCTTTCTCAATTCTTTCAATCTGTAGTTATAAGAAAAATTTCGACAAATAGAAGGGTAAATAAAAAATAGTACTTGCAAATTGTTAAATTATTTCTTAATTTGCCACTCATTTAATATCGATATTATCAATTTATTTTTGCAGAGATTTATAAGATAAATTTCTAATTTTTATCCGGTTTCTGTTTTTCCTCCCCGGATATAAAATAATTAACTACTTAATTCATCATCTACTCAAAACTGAGGTAACAAATGAGAAAATTGTTCCTTGTCATTTTCACGCTGCTTTTAAGTGCTAATTTAGTCTGGGCACAGAACAGTGCTGAAAAATACAACAATCGGGTTAGACTATCCCAAACTGAAAAACAGCTGAAGGAGTTTACCGATCCTGTTCTTACTGACTGGTCACAGGTGCCCCCTATGTCCGTTACAGGAATAGTAAAATGGTCAGAAGGCTTTGAAGGCGCTACTTTCCCACCTACCGGATGGGCTGTTCATAACCTTGATGGTGGTGCAAAACCATGGATTCGCAGCACAGCAGCCCCAATTTTTGGCGCTGCATCTGCTTATATTGCATGGGAATCCTCATCATTGGCAAATGACGACTGGCTTATCACCCCGTCATTTACTGTTGATGCTGCCGATAAGTTCTACTTCTGGGCTAATGGATCAGGCACATACGCAGACTCTTTGGCAATCTGGGTTTCCACTACCGGTGGTGTACCTCCTACAGGCTACACAAAACTTGCAACTTTCAGAACCGGTACACCTGCTGCGAGATATGAAGTAAGCCTTGCCGCTTATGCCGGGCAAACCGTGTATATCGGTATCCAATACAAGGAATTGGACGAGTTCTATGTTTACTTAGACAGTGTTTATGTAGAGACCGGTGTTCCCAACGATGTAGGTACGGTATCCCATAATATTTCCGGTGCAGTAGCTGCAAATGTAGCGATGACCCCCACTGCAACAGTTAAGAATTTCGGCGGCGCCTCGCAATCGTTCCCTGTAACGATGACGATTAACCCGGGTGGCTACACTTCAACTAAACAGGTTACAAATTTAGGGCCTGATCAATCTACACAGGTAACATTTGACACATGGACACCGGTATCAGGTTCCTACACAGCAAAAGCATATACCCAGCTTGCCGGCGATGCAAACCCTGCTAATGATACTATCACCAGAACTGCTTTTGTGGAGAATTTCCTCTACAACAACGGACCGTTTGTTACCAACCCGGGTGGGGGCGCCGGTGGTGCTGATCTTTCGGCGCTTCAAACTTCTAACCTCACCGTTTGGGGTTTTGGTGCTCAAAGCTCCGCCAGCAACTGGGTAGCGGATGATTTTGAAGTACCTTCTAACCAGACTTGGTCGCTTCAGGGATTTAAGTTCTATTCGTATCAAACAGGTTCAACAACAACCCCGACTCATAACAGCGCTAAAGTTGTAGTTTACAACGGCAGACCTGACCTCCCAAGCAGCACCATTGTTTGGGGTAATGAGACCACCGAAAGGTTCCTTGCTGCTGAGTGGACCGGTGCTTACCGTGCTAGCGATAACACACCAACAAATGCTGACAGACCAATTATGGCAGTTAGTGCAAGTGCTGACCCCGTTTTGGGGCCCGGAAATTACTGGGTGATGTACACCCTTGGTGGCACACTTGCTTCAGGTCCTTGGGTTATTCCGATTTCAATTCTTGGCACCTATCAAACCGGTGATGCATACCAGAGGACAACTGCAGGTTGGGCACCTCTGAGAGATTCAGCAGGTGGTCCCGGTTACGGACAGGGATTACCGTTCCAGGTTCTCGGTACTTCCGGCGTTATCCCGGTTGAGTTTTCTTCCTTCATGGCGAATGTGTTCAAAAATGATGTAACGCTTGATTGGTCAACTGCTACTGAAACCAATAACATGGGCTTCGAGGTTGAAAGGAAACTTAACGACGGCGCTTTTGCACCTGTAGCCTTTGTTAAAGGTAGTGGTACAACCACCCAAACAAAAGAATACTCTTTCATCGACAGAGGTTTGGCGAATGGTAATTATACCTACAGACTCCGTCAGATTGATATGGATGGTGTATCCAAATATTCGAATGAAGTCGAAGTAAATATCGCTGCACCGAACGAATATTCGTTGGGTCAGAACTTCCCGAATCCGTTCAACCCTTCGACGACAATTGATTTCTCGTTGATGAGCGATGCACGGGTTACATTAAAGCTCTACAATGCACTCGGTCAGGAAGTAAAAACATTGCTTAGCGATAATTACGCAATGGGAACTTACAAGATCGATTTCAACGCTTCAGGTTTGAACAGTGGTGTTTATTTCTACACCATCGAAGCTTCGGGTGTTGACGGCAGCAAGTTCACCGCAACCAAGAAGATGATTCTGATGAAGTAAAAGTTCGATGGATTTTAATTCTTTTGCATAGGAATTAAATCAAGGCTGCCGAGATATCAATTATCCGGCAGCCTTTTTTTTTGTGTGCTTGCTCTTAAAGTGGGGGGGGTATTCGGAGCCTGCATATTTTCTCAATCTTTCTCCCTCTTGCGTCCTCTTTTTTCACAACCTATCCACTCCCTGCATCCTTCTTCCTAACCCTTTTTATAATTTTGGTGCTTTTCGATAAAGTATGGTGCCTATTCGGAGCCTGCGTTTTTTCACAACCTATCTCCCCCTGCTTCTCTACTCTTTTTCGTTTCTCCCTCATTTCACAACTTTTCTCTTTTTCCTGAAAGCTGGGTGCTTAGTTTGAACCTGCGTTTTTTCACAACCTATCTCCCCCCTGCGTCCCCCCTCTTTCCTTGCCTAAGGCAAGAGGGGGGAGCCGGCTGAAGGGAAAGTGCGGATTTTTCAGGCTCTCCGCTAAAAGGGAAATAACTCGCTTCGCTCAGACAGATTTCCCTTTTTACGCTCCGAACCTTCAAAATCTTTTTCACACTTTCCCTTATGCCGATCCCATCCCGAACCTCCTTCCCTTAATTTGAATTTTTTCGGGACCCCGTCCCGAGCTTTCTACTTTCTCCGGTAATTACTACTTCGAGACCTCCATTCGGAAGTTTGTGCTTTCTCACAAACTTTTTTGTCTTTATTGATTTTTAAACTTATGTTTTTCTACATACTTTTATGTTGTCGGTTTGGTTATAAGGTAGTTGGTAACACTTCCTTTCGCTTACAAAAGCATAAAATTTCTTAACCAATTGTGATTGCTTTAAGGGTTTCTATGGAAATCAACCTTTACAGAAACATAAAATTCTTTAATCATTTCGCGTAAAAATGTAATCCACGTTACAAAACTCACAAAAAATGAAAAAAAATTTTCATTTTTTTGCTTTAACCTATATGATATTTAGAAAATAATTAGTAATTTGCAATCACGGACAAAAAAGATACGAAAACTAACAATTCTGTTTAATCTATCTTAACAGAGCATAAACAGGAAGTGATCATCAATCAAATCTCACGAGGTAAATATGAAACAACTGTTTCTTTTCTTGTTTGTTGCATTGTTCATTTTTGCAACGAACGAAGCACAGGCTCAAAAGGGGCCCGTTAAAACACAAAAAACCAACCCGACCACCTCGCTTAAGAGTGCAGGTACCCCATCACAGGTTGCGGTTAGTTACATCCAGGAAGGATTTGAAGATACTCTTTTCCCTCCTCCGGGATGGACAACGGTCGTTCAATCAGGTCTTGAAAACTGGGTAAGAGACTTATACCCAATGACCGGTGTAGCGTCAACTTTGGCGGAATATGATGAAGATAACATCAAGTGGCTGATTACGCCGCAGCTTTCGGTTACTGCCGGTGATTCATTATCATTTTGGGTCAGAAGGCAATTCACAGTTGCATATCCGCCGGACTCACTCTACATTATGGTTTCAACTACTGACGCAAATGTAGCCAGCTTTACACAGACTTTAGTTGCTTATGATGTAGCTAATAACTGGATCAGAGAGTGGGTCAGATATGCGGTTTCGCTGAATGCTTATGCCGGGCAGAACATTTACATCGGATTCAAGCATTATAACGATGACGGTAACGGTTTTAACATGGATGATGTTGCAGCCGGAACTCCGGTTGTTCCGGTTGAACTTCTTTCTTTTGCTGCAAATACAGCCGGTAACACAGTGAACCTTACCTGGGCTACCGCTACTGAAACCAACAACTATGGTTTCGAAGTGGAGAGAAAAACCGGTAATGGTGAATTTACCAAAATAGCTTTTGTTAACGGGCACGGTACAACAACTTCCGGCAATTCTTATTCTTTCGCCGATGCCGGGCTGGCTGTTGGCACTTATTCGTACAGGTTGAAGCAAGTAGATTTCGACGGTAAATATGTTTACACCGATGCCGTTGAAGTTGATGTTACTTCACCGGCGGATTACTCGCTGCAGCAGAACTTCCCGAATCCTTTCAACCCGACAACTTCGATTACTTTCGGTTTGAAAGTTGATTCGAAAGTTACATTGAGGTTGTACGATGCACTTGGCAAAGAAGTTAAAACTTTAGTCAGTGGCGACCTTGCCGGTGGGCAGCACAAAGTGGATGTTACCACCGAAAATCTTGCCAGCGGTATGTATATCTACACTCTTGAAGCTATCGGAGTTGACGGAAGCAAGTTTGTCTCCTCCAAGAAGATGACTTTACTGAAGTAAAAAAAGGCTTCAGCTGAAAGAAAGTGATTTATCTGAAGTAACAAGGTTTTAACTGAAAAAAACTTTGTTGAAATAGTTGGATAGGGTGTAACTTACGAACAGTACACGGAAGTGCAGCAAAGGCTTCACTTTCCATAAATTTCTGAACTGCCTTCTGAAAAGGGGGCAGTTTTTTTTGTCGGTTTCAAAAAACTTATACTGACGGGCTTTTTTGTTATAACCCATAATTCAAAAGAGCAGATGTTTTTACTTCCCAAAAGAGAAGAAATAGATTTATTTTTACCGGAGAGAAATAAAAGTTTTGAAACATTTGGAAGAATTTGAAGTAAAAAAGAGATAATGCGGTTATTAAGAATAGAAGACTCCGTTTTTCCGAAATCACTGCTAATCTCGGTGATAATTCACGCAATCATCCTTGTTGGTGCGGTTGCTTTATCCCGCTATATACCCGCCCCGCAGTATGGGTCGAATGGTATTCTGGAAATGTCGTTTGATAATTCAAATTCCCCGAGTAATACGGAAGAAACTGAAACCCCCACAGAGCCTTCTGACGAAACCCCGCAACCGGCAGAGAAACAACAGGAGACACAAAACCCCGTTGTTCAGCCCGCAAAAAACTCACCCGTTCCGGTTAGTAATCAGACGCAGAAGCCTACACCAGCGGAAACCGCGGGGAAAAAGGGAGTTATCGCCGGTGCTTTTGATGCAGTTGACAGCACACTCTTGACTTTAGAATATAAAGAAAACACACTTAATGTCAGGATAAGGTACTCGGCCGGGTGGTCGTTCTTAGATAACAATGAAAAATCAAAACTTGACGCCGTGACATTTTGGAACCCCAGTCTGCCAAACTCGCCTTGGGTGCAGCTAAAAGTTACCGACAAGTACCTCTTTCGCGAATCAAGGTACAAACACAAAGAAGAATTTAAAGACTACACCGCCTACTACAACGACGAAGAGGAAACCGAAGGAGAAGTTAAGTTCGAAATTTACCTCCGCACCAATTCCTCCGAAGACTACGAAATCACATTTCGTGTAAAAGGGGCTGAGACATTCCGCCAATACCGACCTGTTTTCATGGCTATGTTAAAGAGTTTCAAATTTGGACTCTTTTAGAACCCGATAAAATCCCTAAATTTAAGTTTTCATTTTTAAATATTTTGAAATATGAGCATTAATCTTAAGAATGTTACCAAGTTCTATGGCTTGCAGAAAGCCGTGGATGAAATTTCTTTTAAGGTGAAAACCGGGGAAATCGTCGGGTTTTTGGGTCCTAACGGTGCGGGAAAAACAACCACGATGAAAATGATTACCGGGTTGTTGGCGCCTAACTCGGGTGAAATTTCAATAAACAATAAAAATGTGTGGGAAGACCCCGAGTCAGTAAAAAAAATTACCGGGTATTTGCCCGAAAACAACCCTCTTTATTTAGACATGTATGTAACCGATTACCTTCAATATGTGGCGGCACTGCAAAAAGTTGAACCGCCGCACATCGGTGAAAAAGTGAAAGAAATGGTGGGAGTCTGTGGGTTAGATCGGGAAAAACACAAAAAAATCGGCGAACTTTCCAAAGGATACAGGCAGCGGGTTGGCTTGGCGCAGGCGTTAATTCACGATCCGAAAATTTTAGTGCTGGATGAGCCTACCACTGGGCTTGACCCAAACCAGATTGTGGAGATAAGAAACCTGATTAAAGAAGCAGGGCAGGAGAAAACGGTTATCCTTTCGACCCATATCCTTTCTGAAGTTGAAGCAATCAGCGACAGAATACTGATAATAAACGAGGGTAAAATTGTTGCCGATGGTTCGCCCGAAAGCCTTAAAAGAGCTTCAACTGAAGGCAATAACATCAAATTGAAACTGGAAACCGAGACGGAACCGGAAAAAGTTGCCGAAGTTCTTTCAACAATCGAGGGGGTTACAAGTGTTGATTTGCGGGATGAAAAAGGGGTTTTTATACTGCAGGGGATGGGAGAAAACATAAACAGGGAGGTTTTTTCACTTGCTGTTAAAAATAAATGGGTGTTGCTTGAAATGACAACTCAGGAAACAAAACTTGAAGATATATTTAAAAAATTAACCACTAACTGAACATGAAAATAATCTATGAAATAGCAAAGAGGGAAACCGCCCTCTTTTTCGATTCACTTATCGCCTATGTTTTATTGGTTGTGTTTTTGGGGTTCTGTGGCTTTTTCACCTGGCTTTTTGGTTCCGATGTTTTCTTTTCGGGGCAGGCTACATTAAAGCCTTTCTTTACAGCCTCTTACTGGATTCTTTTTCTGTTCATCCCGGCGCTTACGATGCGCACCATTTCTGAAGAGAAAAACACCGGAACAATTGATCTGCTGCTGACAAAACCAATTACTGACTGGCAGATCATCGCCGGGAAGTATCTTTCCGTTATGTTTTTGGTTGGTATTGCTTTGTTGCTTACACTTCCTTATTATTTTACGGTTGCTTCTTTGGGTAACATCGACCATGGCGCCACGATAATGGGGTACCTTGGGTTGATGCTGATGAGTTCGGCGCTTGCTGCCGTGGGGATTTTTATGAGCAGCCTTACCGGCAATCAGATAATTGCTTTTATTTCGTCGCTGCTTGTCGGGGTGTTCCTTATCTTGATTTTCGACGCACTTTCGCAGCAGATGTTCAGTTCTTACGGAGTTATTCTGGACTATATCAGCATGACGGGGCACTTTGACTCGGTCACCCGAGGGGTATTAGACAGCCGGGATTTGGTTTACTTCCTTTCCCTCACATTCACCGGTCTGTTTTTAGCGAGCAGTATTCTTTCAAAACGAAATATTATCGACTGAGGGGCGCATGTTAACTAAAAAAACTTTTTTTACTGTTATTGGTACGGTGATTACGGTTGTAATACTGCTGAACATCCTTTTCTGGTTTTTCAAGGTACGGTTTGATTTCACTGCCGACAAAGCCTACACGCTCAGTGAGCCTACAATAAATATTCTCAACGAACTGAAACAGCCGGTTACGGTAACCGCATGGATTTCTGAAGATTTACCCCCTGATCTTAACAAAACTAAAGATGATTTTGAGGACCTTCTTGCAGAATATGAAAGCGCTGCCGGCGCTAACTTCATTTATAAAACAGAAAACCCGAAAGACGGCGCTAAGGCGGAGCAGGAGGGGATTAGCCCGCTTCTGTTGGATATAAGGGAGAAAGACCAGGTTAAGCAGCAAAAAATATATTTCGGTGCCGTGGTGAAATTCGGAACTCAGAGTGAAGTGATACCGGTGGTTCAGCCCGGAACTTCAATGGAGTTTTCGCTGACTACTAAAATTAAAAAGATGGCCGCATTGAAGAAATCAACCGTTGGCTATTTGCAGGGGCACGGAGAACCCTCGATGCAGGAAGTGGCGCAACTGATGCAGGAGTTAAGCATTACGATGGAGGTGGTGCCCGTTGATTTGCACGACACGCTTAACATACCCGAAGAAGTGAAAACTATTCTGATAGTGGCACCTAAAGACACGATACCGGATGAACACCTGCAGTTACTCGATAAATTTCTGAAAAACGGTGGCAGAATTTTTGCCGCCGTGAACAGAATCGATATTAACATGCAGACGCAAGAGGTTGAAGAAGTTAAAACCGGGCTTGAAGATTTTCTGAAAACAAAGGGAATTAGCATAATACCGGATGTTGTACACGATAAAAGCTGCGCAACTATTACGGTGCAACAACAGCAAGGTGGGATGATTTTTCAGACACCGATTAAGTTGCCGGATATACCGATTATTACTTCATTTGCGGCTATCCCACCGCTTGCCGGGTTGGATGGGGTTACTCTTATGTTTCCTTCGAGTATTGATACAATTCCGGGTAGTGGCTTCAAATTTACGGTTTTAGCCGCCACTTCTTCAGGTTCGGGGTTAAATATACTTCCGTACAGAATTGATTTACAGAGAGAATGGAGTGAAGCCGACTTCCCCGTGGCACACATACCGGTTTCAGTTTTGGCTGAAGCGAACAGAGACAATAATGGAGCGAAAATCGCCGTTATTTCCGACGGAGATTTTATCGTGAACGGACAGGGGCAGAATGCTCAGCAAATTCAGGAGGATAACATCAGTTTTGTCGTTAATATGGTCGATTTTTTCACCGATAATTCGGGGCTTGCTGCACTTAGAAACAAGAAAGTAACCACAAGACCGATTGACCCTAATCTTGGTGATGACTCAAAATTTATAATTAAATATTTAAACTTCTTCGCTCCCATTATTTTGGCTGTTCTATTCGGTTTTTGGCGGTACAGCAGGAGAAAATCGGTAATTGCCGAATTGGAAAAGGAAGATTGGAGCGGCAAAAGCCAACCCGGCGGCAAAATAATAGAGAGACCCTCAAGCCGGGGATCCGGCAGCCGGGGACCCACGAACCGGGGGTTGGATAAAGAAGAAGGGGATGAGAATAGTGATACAGAAAACCTGAGTGGCAAAAATGAAAAGGAAAACGAATAATGCTTTTTGAACGCTCGAAAAAAACTCTTTACATTGTGGCGGGGGCAGTATTTTTAATTGCAATTTTAACCGTAGTTTTGAAATTAACGGGAAAAAAGGGGTCATCGGGTGAAAACGGTATTCCGCAATTTGATACCGCTTCGGTTACTGAAATTAAAATGACTCCAAAAGGGGGCGGCGGTGAAGTGGTGTTTTCGAAAAAAGAGGGTGGCTGGCAACTCAAATTTCCCGGTGAGAAAGGGAAAACCGTACAAGCCGGTACACAAAAAGTTGAAAATATGATTTATCTTCTTTCTGACCCTGATGTGAAAAACATTGTTTCAAGAAATGCAGCAGATCGCAAAGAGTACGGGCTGGATACGGGCTACACTTCCGTTAAGCTTTTTGCCGGGGATGAACTTCAGTTGCATGCTTACATTGGTAAAGGTGAAATGCTTTCGCAACAAGAGATGGGTTCGTATGTTCGCTTTGAAGGCTCGGATGATGTTTTTTTAGTCTCGGGGTTTTTGGATATGGTGTTTAACTCCGACCTTTCACTCTATCGAGACAGGGAGTTGGGCTTTGGCGGAGTTGAATCGTGGCAGGAAGTTAAATTTTCGGGAGATGAAAATTTCTCGCTTAAGCGCAACGGCAGCAGCTGGCTGTTAGAAGGTGAAAAGCCCGATTCGGTTAAAACCGAAGAGTATCTGCAGGCGTTTGGGGCATTGCAGGGGAACGAGTTTGAAGATAACATTACACTGCCACAAGGGAAAAAGCCAATTTCGCAGGTTGAGGTTACAACTGTTTCGGGCAGAAATTTCACGGTTTCGGCGTTTGTTGTAGAGAACGACACGCTGATTGCAACTTCAATGAGCAAAGGATCGTTATTTAAAGGGGGTGGCGAGGGTGCGCTTTACAGCAAGGTTTTCCCGGGGTTAAAGAACTTCAAATCGAAATAACCGGGGAGTGAAACAGTTTCAGATTGGCACAGTCAAAAATTGCCATAATTGGAGATCAAGTGAATATAACAGGAGAAGTGTGTGGTAACACTAAGACCCGCAATATTTGAACAGTTTGACGAGATTATTTGCGGTGTAAGCACCATTATTGATAAGAACGCAAAACCCCCTTTTTGGTTCAATCAGTCGCTTTCCGTTGGTGATGACGAAAAGAAAGTTCTTTCAAACAGAAAAAGGTGGTTAGAAAGCCTTGGCATCCCGCCGGAAAATTGTGCAACTCAGAAGCAAGTACACGGCGATACTATCAGATTTATTACTGAGGGCGGTATGAAAGGGGAAAGCGACGCCATGATAACCGATAAACCGGGTATTGCAGTATTAATAAGCACCGCAGATTGCCCCGCAATTTTTGTGTATGACAGAAAAGAAAAATTGGTTGCTGGCATCCATTCCGGTTGGCGCGGAACCTCGATCCGAATTGTTGAAAAAACGATTAACACGATGAAAAACGGGCTTGGTTGCAAACCGGGCAACCTTTTTTGTTACATGGCACCGGCAATTTCTCAGGCTAATTATGAAGTTGGTCCTGAAGTTGCAGAACTTTTCGACGGAAGATACCTGAAAAAAGTTGGGGGTAAATTTCTGCTGGATGTTCCTTTGGCTAACTATCACATGCTGTTGGAAGCGGGAATTTCGAAGAAGCATATACAAATTTCGAAGTTGTGCACTTATAATTTCAGTAATCTTTTACACAGCTACCGGAGGGATGGTGCCCGCTCAGGCAGAGCCTCGGGTATTATTGCTATGAAAAAGATTTGATTACAGTGCGAAAGAATCAACTGCTGTGAAAAAGATTTGATTGCAGCGTGAAAGAATCCACCACTATGAAAAAGATTTGATTACAGCGTGAAAGATTCGACGGAGCGTAAATAACAAAAATCAAACAACAAAACGCAATTAACCGCTCAGAATTTAAGAACTCAAAAGCATAAAATGACCACTATCATAAGAATTAAGAAAGCGTCTTTCTACGGTTATCACGGTGTGATGAAAGAGGAGCAGCGCGTTGGAGGCAAATTTGAAGCTGATATCGATCTCTACTTCGATTTTGCAGAAGCGGGGGTTTCAGATAATTTGAATAAAACGATTGACTACGAGTCGGTTTACAACCACATACTTTCGATTGCGCTGATGAAGAAAAACTATTTGATAGAAACGGTAGCCTACAGAATTTCTGAATTGCTGTTTGATAAATATTTGAGCCTGGAGAGACTTACAGTTAAAGTGCGAAAAAACAACCCGCCGATTGGTGGGGTGGTTGATTGCGTCGAAGTGGAAATTGACACCTCACGGCAGGATTTTTACGACTCGGTCGAGCGCTTCAAAAACCACACTTCGAAAAATTCAACAAACGGTGAAAAGAAGGGCAAACTTTCCGAGAAAAGCGCCGGCAAAGCGGAAAGTTCCAAAAACCACACTTCGAAAAATTCAACAAACGGTGAAAAGAAGGGCAAACTCGCCGAAAAAGGCGCCGGCACTTCAAAAACAATTAAAAATAACCGGGTTAAGGGGGCGTAAATTTGGCGAATGTTTTTCTTGCTCTCGGAAGTAACCGGGGTGACTCGTGGGGTTACCTCACCGAGGCGCTTAAAAGAATAAACAGGTTGCCCGGAACTGAGATAGTCGCTTTTTCTCCCGTTTATTTCACTTTTCCTTATGGTGTAACCGAACAAGCCGAGTTCCTTAATATGGTTGTAAGGGTGGAAACCATACTTAAACCGCTTGAACTTCTGGATGAGGTGAAAAATATTGAGAAAGAAACAGGCAGGCAACAACGAGCCCGTTGGCACGAAAGAGAGATTGATATTGATATACTTCTTTACGACGATTTAGAGTTTCATCACCCCAGATTGAACATACCGCACGCTGAACTGCTGAAAAGAGATTTTTTCATACTTCCACTTTTGGACATAGAATCCGGCATAAAAGACCCTGTTTCAGGAATTTTTCTCAGATACCTCGAAATAACAAAAAGGAAACCGTATATTAAAGGTTTAAGTAAGAAATTTTTTGAACTTAAAAATGGTCTGATCTGCCTAAATGAACCGTGAAATTAACTATATTGCAGTCGAAGGAGTTATTGGCGTTGGAAAAACCTCTTTAGTCAGAAGGCTGCAGGCAAAACTAAACGCCCGAATGATACTCGAGAACCATGCCGAAAACCCTTTTCTGGCAAAATTTTACAAAAATAAAAAGAGATACGCTTTTCAGACGCAGATGTTTTTTCTGATAAGCAGATACAAACAGCTTGAAGACCTGGGGCAAGAGTCTCTTTTTACCGATCATATAGTAGCTGATTATATTTTCGATAAAGACCTTCTGTTCGCATGGCTGAACTTAGATAAAGAAGAACTGCAGCTGTACAACCAAATTTTCCCGAAACTTGCACGAAACCTTAGGAAACCGGATCTGGTTGTTTTCCTGAAGTCGGAAGTTCCGCGTTTATTGGAAAATATTAGGCGGAGAAACAGAAGTTACGAGTTAGATATGGATGAGGAATATATTGCCAACCTTGACTATATGTACAACGAATATTTTATGCAATACACCGAGACCCCCCTTTTAATTGTTAACACAACTGACCTTGATTTTGTATATAACGACCATGATTTCGAAGAAATTTACAACCAAATTTTCAGAGAAGACAGAGCAAGGGTGGAATATTTTCAGCCGGAAAGCAGGGAATTGCTGTGAAAAAAATTCTGCTTGTTATCTTGGGTTTATTGATGTTTTATACCATTAAGGCTTTTTTCAGAAGAGTAAGAAACGCACAAACTGCCAATAGTTATACCCGAATGGAAAGACCGGAGGGGCTGTTTACTAATAAAGTAAAAAATAAGCCAATCACTTCCGGAAGAGTTGTTGAAGAAGCAATTTACACGGAAATTAAAGCCGACCCGGGCGAACAGCGATGAACAGATTCAGCCGGTTGTTTTTGAAATTCCTCTTTTCTCCTCCGGTGCTAAAACCTGAATATGAACAAAACCCCGGTAAAATTCTTATAATCAGGCAGCATAACCAATTAGGGGATATGCTGGCGAGCAACTCGTTGTTCCGGGCTTTAAAATCAAAGTTCCCCGAATCAAAAATTACACTCATCGTAAGCCCGGCAAATAAAGATGCGGTTGCAAAGAACAAACTGATCGACAGATTAGTGGTTTACGACAAAACAAGAAGCTTCCTTCCGGCAGAATTTACCCGTTTTTTGAAGATTTTAAGAGAAGGTTACGACTGGGTTCTTGTACCCGTTACGGTATCGATATCTTTTACCAGCAACCTGATGGCGGGTATTGCAAAGGGAAAACTGAAAGCCGGGGCACTTTCTTTGGACGGTGTGAAGAATACCTCGCACATCTTTTTTAATAAGAAAATAGAAATAGACGAACGAGGGCATCCCGACCTTCACATATCCGAGAAAATACTCGATCTCGTTCGTCCGCTTGGAATAGAATCGGCGGGTTACTCGCCCGAGATAAGTTTTGATGAAGCTGACAAAGCCTTTGCAACTTCATTTTTTAACCGGTTCGAGTCGCCGGATGGGCGCCCGGTTATCGGTGTTCATCCCGGAGCAGGTAAGATACCAAACAGGTGGTACTACAGAAATTTTGCGGATGTTATTAAGAAATTACGGCAAAAGCACAATGCCTGTATTTATATAACGGGTTCTTCAGCCGACAATTTCGTTATCGATAAAATAGTGGAAGAGGTGGATTTTTCCGTCCAGACGCTAATAGACAGAAGCATCCCGGAAGTGGCGGCGGTAATAGCCCGAAGCAGCCTTTTCATAACAAATGACACCGGGATAATGCATGTTGCCGGTGCAACAGATACTCCGCAAATCTCTCTTTTTGGTCCCACAAACCCATTTGTCTGGGCGCCAACCGGTACTAATAAAGTTTTTCTGCAACGCTCGGATATTATAGATAACATCACGGTGAATGAGGTGTGCGAGGTAGCAGAAAGACTGTTGGCAGTGCCGAGAGGTGAGTAACCGCCGTGAATAAGCAAAACTTCGCTGTTCTTGATATCGGTTCAAACTCTTTTCATATTATGACCGCAAACTCGCCGGATGGCAGAGTGTTTAATGTAATCGACCGCGAAAAAGCTGTTTTGCGCCTTGCCTCGAAAGATCGGTTTGGAAGACCGATAATAAAAGAAAAAGATATAAAAGCTGCCGTCAGGCTGATCAGGCTGTTTAAATCAAAAGCTGAAGAGAATAACGCTTCGATTAAAGCGGTTGCCACAAGTGCCGTTCGTGAAGCAATAAACAGGGAAGAGTTCATCGGGCGGGTAGCTTCAGATACCGGGGTTGAAATAGATGTTATAACCTGGCAGAAAGAAGCGGGTTATATATACAGGGCAATCAGGCATTTCTTGCATTTTAAAGATCATAGAATACTTTGTGTGGATGTTGGGGGCGGCAGCAGTGAGTTCATAACAGGGTCGGGTGATACCCCCGATTATGCGGTAAGCCTTCGTATGGGTGCCGTAAGGTTTACCCGCGAATTTATGCCCGATTTGGTTACGCGAAAGGGGTCGGTTGCAAAAGCTTATTATTACAGCTTAGGAATGATAGAGGCTATCCGTGATAATATTTTAGCAAACAAGTATGAGACGGCAATTTTCTCATCCGGAAGCGCAAAATCAGTGCTGACGATGGCAAAAGGGATGGGTATAGTGGCAGCCGGCAGTTATTCTTTTTCGTATGAAAACTTGTTGAAAGTTTATGATCTTGTAATAAATACAGAGGATTTGAAGAAGAGAGCCACAATTCCGGGTTTGGAACCCCGAAGAGCCGATGTTGTAGCTGCGGGTGTAATAATATTAAGGGCAATTTTTGAAAAATTGGAAGTGCGCAGGGCTTTTTTTTCGGAGTATGCGCTGCGTGAGGGTGTTTTGCTCGAGCTTATTCAGCCAACTGGTATTAAATTGTAATAGAATTGTAACAGAAAAGCTTAAAAATTGTGATAAAATTGTTAAAAAATCGGTAAATTGGACAAAAAAGACAACTTTTTTGTGAATCATTTTGTTGTTAATATTATCAAACACTGAAAAAAGGAAAATTTATGAAATATTACTTCGAAAAGATTGTAAACAAAGGATACGATGAAGCGGTTCAGGCTGTTACTGCAGCTTTGAAAACCGAAGGTTTTGGCGTGCTTAGTGATATAGATGTTCAGGCAACTTTGAAAGAAAAAATTGGCGCTGATGTACGGAAATACAGAATACTTGGCGCATGCAATCCCCCTTTTGCACACAAAGCGATAAACACCGAAGAAAATATCGGGCTGATGATGCCCTGTAATGTTGTGGTTCAAGAGACGAACGAAGGCAAAATAAAGGTTTCTGCAATCGATCCTGTTGCCGCAATGGGTATTACAGGTAACAATAACCTCAGTGAAATTGCTGCTGAAGTATCCGCCAGACTCGGGCGGGTGATTAACGGACTTAATTAATCTTTTTCGCAAAAAAGAGACTGAAAGAGGCTGCTTCTAAGAAGTGAGCCTCTTTTTTTTTCCTTATTTAGTTGTTTTTCGTTTACCGGGAAAAATTAAATCGGGAATGCTAAGGGCGTACTAAAAAATATTTTAGGAATAAACAAATAATTTTTATTAAGAGAATCAGTCAAATCACTTTTTTATTTCAGCAAATATTCCGAAATTTACAAATCAAACGGGCAGAATTTTGTTTAAAGGTTTTTCTTATGCCGGAAACAATTTTACTCACCATCAAACCAAGAGAAGAAATTCGTATCAGTGAAAAAGTCTGCTAACGAAACCCCCTCATCAATCCTAAAACTTCATGGAGATTCTGTCTCCGGGTATAGTAAAGCTTTCAAAAATTTTAACCTAAGAAGAAATTTAACCAAAAGCGGCAGGGCTTTCGAAAATTTTAACTTTAAAATATCTTTCAGTAAAACAAACAAGGCTTTCCAAAACTTCAACCGACAATCACATTTAGATAACACAATAAATTTCTTTTTCTCCAATCAATCAATAATAAGGAGCATTGTATGAGATCCTTTTACAGGCTTACCCTGGCGGGTCTGTTCATCTTCCTTTTCGCTTTCAGTGCCGAGGCTCAGGTTACTACCTCGACCATATTCGGAAGCGCAACGGATGACCAGAACAGCGCTTTGCCCGGAGTAGTGATCCGTGCAAAACATTTACCTACAGGTACAGTGTACGGAACTACCTCAAGAGAGAACGGTAACTATAACATCTATGGTCTAAAACCCGGAGGCCCCTATGATGTAGTGGCATCTTTCGCCGGCAAGAAGACGGTTGAACTCAAAGGGATTACCCTGGAGCTTGGTCAAAACCTGAGGTTAGATTTTACCATGGTTGAAGCTGCAATGGTTACTGATGAAGTGTTGGTTACAGCAATCAGCGACCCAATCTTCACGGAAACCAAAACAGGTTCTGCACAGACAGTTGACGCTGAATCTATTGAAAACCTCCCCACAATCAGCAGAAGATTCTCTGATTTCTCGAAGCTTTCGCCTCTGTTCTCAGGGGTTGACCTTTCAGCTGCAGGTAAGACAGGCAGATATAATAATATCCAGATCGACGGAACCCAGTATAACGACCTTTTCGGTCTTGGTTCTTCCGGTACTCCCGGTGGGACTGCTGGCACCAACCCAATCAGTTTAGATGCCATTCAGGAGTTTCAGGTTGTTGTTGCGCCGTATGACATTAAGCTCTCCGGTTTCACCGGCGGTGGTATTAATGCAATTACAAGATCAGGAACCAACACCTTCTCAGGTTCCATTTTTGGTTTTGGAAGAAATCAATCCTTAGTTGGCAAAAGCCCTAACGCTTTAAGAACCCCGTACCCTGATTTTACTGAGTATCAGGTCGGCGGCAGAATCGGCGGTCCCATAATCAAGGATAAACTTTTCTTCTTCGCAAGTGCAGAATACACAAGATACACCAGACCTTATGCGAATGTGTCGCTTACAGCAGGTTCTGCAGGTATCGCTGCAACGGCTGATCGTATTCAGAATGCTATTAAGGGTTTTGGATACGACCCCGGTTCTTATGCCTCGGTTGACCTGTTAAGACCTTCAACTAAGTTTTTTGCAAGGTTAGACTATAACATCAACGAAAACAACAGAATCACTATAAGGCACAATTTTGTTGACGCTTCAGACGATATTCTTGCTGCAAGAAATCTTAACAATGCTCTATCGTGGAGTTCCTACACTTATCAGATGGCTTCTGTAACCAATTCAACCGTTCTTCAATGGAACACAACAATCGGCAATAATATGTCGAACGAGCTTATCGTTGGCTACACTACCATCAGGGATAAAAGAGCGCTCCCTTATGCTGAAGGACCTGAAATTGAAATCCGGGAAGCCGGTAATACTTATCGGTTAGGACCTGACAGATTCTCACCTGCGAACAAATTGGATCAGGATATCATCGAATTTACTAATAATTTCACCTATTCGGTTGGTAACCACATCCTTACTTTTGGTACACATAACGAGTTCTATTCCTTCGGTAACCTTTTCATCCGTTCTTTCTACGGATATTATGTATTTAATTCAGTTGCTGATTTTGAAGCAAAGAATGTTGGTTCGTATCAAAGAGCTTTTGCAAGAAGTGGTGACTCTTACACCAACAGACCTATGGCTGAATTTAGTGCAAATCAGTTTGGTTTCTATGTGCAGGATGAGTGGGAAGTTAATTCAGCTTTCAGATTAACCCTTGGTGTGAGAGTTGATATACCTACTTTCCCAAAAACTCCAACAGATAACCCATTGGTTTCTCAGTATTTCCCCGGCTACAGCACAAGTGGTGTTCCTGACGGCGCACTTCTTTTCTCACCAAGATTCGGTTTTAACTTAGCTTTAACCGATGACAGAGCAGCTCAGCTGCGTGGTGGTGCCGGCGTGTTCACGGGTAAAATACCCTATGTTTGGATTTCGAACAACTTCGCAAACACCGGTTTGCTGACTGCGGAAATCGGCGGTGGCGCGGGTACAGTCTTCTCGCTGGATCCAAAAAACCAGCCTAAAGTTGGTGACCCGGGAACAGGCGCTCCGAACCTTATATCTGAAATCAACATGGTTGATCCTAACTTCAAATTCCCGCAACTCTTCAGAGTGAATGTAGCTTATGATCAGAAATTACCGTGGGATTTCGTCGGTAGTTTCGAAGCTATCTATTCAAAAACCTTGAACGAAGTTATATACGAAAAACTTAATGTTAAAAACCTTAATGCACCTACCTACATTGCTTCTGAGTTGAACCGACCGGTTTATGGCGGAACAGACAACAAAAGCAACAATTTCCGCGATGTTCTTTCACTTAAGAACACCTCAGAAGGATATCAGATGAACTTTGCAGTTCAGTTCCAGAGATATGTTACCAGAGGAGTATCAATCAATTTTGGTTATGCGCATGGTATCTCCAAAGATATGAACAGCACCACTTCATCACAGGCTGTTTCTCAGATGAGATACAACCCTGTTAAAGGTAGCCCGAACAGCCCCGATCTTACCACTTCACTTTATGAAGTTAAACACAGAATTTTCGCTTCTGTTTCTTACACAAGCGAATTTTTCAAGAATGCTCCGACTACTTTCTCCGTTTTCTACAACGGGCAGAGTGGCGCTCCTTTCTCTTTCATAGTGAATGGCGATCTTAACAATGATGGTTTTGACCAGAATGATCTGTTCTACATTCCGACTAAGGACGAACTTGCTAACCAGACATACCAGCTTGGTGCCGTTACCGGCGGAGCGTTTGTAGCTAACCAAGGTATGTATGCCGCTTTGGAATCTTTCATTCAGAATAACGATTACCTCCGCAATAACAGAGGGACTATCGCCGAAAGAAACGGCGCACGCAACCCGTGGAGAGATATTTTTGACCTCAGAATTGCACAGGATATTCCTATTCATCAGAACCACAGATTCACCATTACTCTCGATGTTCTTAATGTGCTCAACCTTCTGAACAGCGAATGGGGTTACGACGAATCGATTTTCTCAACATCAAATGTTGTAAGAATGGTTAACAGAAATGTTGGCGGTAAACCTGTTTATTCGTTTACTGCACCTTCATCCAATGTGCCGTGGGCTCCGAACGATCTCACAAGCCGTTGGGCTATGCAACTTGGTGTGAGGTATTCTTTCTAAGTTAATAGATAGAATTTCATTTCGGCAGCGGGCGTTATAACCCGCTGCCTTTTTTGTTTTAAAGTGCGATGTTGGTTTCTGAGCCATCGATTTATCGTAACTTATCTACCTATAGTTTCCCTCTTCTTTTTCATACCCTTTTTATATTTTTTCTTTTCCATGAAGTGGGGTGCTTTGTTATAATCATCGTTTTTTCGGCTTTTCTCTTTTTCCTTGAAGCGGGGTGCATAGTTTGAACCGGCGTTTTTCACAATCTATCTCTTTAGCATTATCCTTTTTCCCTGCCTCTTTTTTTTATATTTTGTGCTTTTCTATGAAGTGAGGTGCGTAGTCGGAACCTGCGTTATTCACAACCTATCTCCCCCCTGCGTCCCCCCTCTTTCCTTGCCTAAGGAAAGAGAGGGGGAGCCGGCTGAAGGGAAAGTGTGGATTTATCAGTCTCTCCGCTAAAAGGGAAATAACTCGCTCCGCTCAAACAGATTTCCCTTTTTACGCTCCGAGCCTTCAAAATCTTTTTCACACTTTCCCTTAGGCCGCCCTTCATTTGGAAGTTTGTGCACTGCCGTAAATTGTAGTTTACAAATTCGGTTTTGGTGTTTCGTCAATAAGGTATAATCGACAAAAAAGATGTAAATCATCACTGCCGATTTGTAATTAACAGGGGAGTTTCGTTAGCCGGGAATAGCTTGTAAAGCCGGTTGGTGATTCCTTTTATTAAAACCCAAAATCTAAGCGAACCGGATTAATCGGGTATAACTTGTAGAGAGGGGTGAACATCTCTTTTTAACAGGCTTTCGATGGCGGCAAGTGTTCCGCGAGTGGCGCTTGGGCAGCTTCCGCAGGCACCCTGGTATTTTACCCTAAGAGAGTAACCCTCAAGCCCCAAAATTTCCAAGCCTCCGCCGTCGAAGGCAAGTGCCGGAACAACTTTTAGGTTTAAAACTTCAGATATTTTTTTCAGAAGTTCACTCGTATTTTCATCAATTCCTTCGGGGGTTTCTTCTTCGGGGATCAGTTTTTCATCAAATTTGCTCAGATAAACTAAGAAGGGGCGCTGTATTTTTCCCCACTCATAGCCCGGTTTTTTCTCGATGGTAATGAAACGATCCGTATAAAAAACAGAGGCAATACCTTCGAGGTCAAAAATTCCTTTTGCGAGTGGGTCATCTGCTGCTTCTTCGGGTGAACTGAATTGCCGTGAGGAAAAATGGAGCAGTTTTTGGCTCAATACAAACTTAATTGCATGTGGGTTGGGGGTAAGCTCAACATCAACTACATGTAACATTTAACACCTCGGTGTAAATAATTGTACGAATCTGCCCATAAAAGGCGACATTTTACATAAATTCTGCACATAAAAATGCTTATTTTCCATTTGTAATATAGATAATTTTCGGCGCAATAGATATGAAAAAAATAATGATCGTTTTTACCGGCGGCACCATTTCCATGAAAGTGGATAAAGTTACCGGCGGTGCAGTACCGGTAATGACCGGCGGAGACATAATCGCTAAAATCCCGGAATTAGAGGAACTGGCGCAGGTTGATTTTTACGACTTTGGCAAGTACCCCGGTCCTCACATGACCCCCGAACTGATGTTTGAACTGGCGGCGATTGTCCAGTCTCTGATTGACAAAAATGAGTTTGACGGGATTGTTATCACACACGGAACTGATACCTTGGAGGAGACAGCCTATTTTCTCGATCTTTATTTAGATTCCCACATACCTGTTGTGCTAACCGGCTCGATGAGAAACAGTTCGGAGCCTGACTGGGACGGACCCCAAAACCTTATAGACTGTATTTACACCTGCCTTAACCCTAACTGCCGGGATATCGGTGTGTTAGTCTGTCTGAATGGTGAAATTAATGCCGCAAGTGAGGTTACAAAAACGCACACGGAAGATAAAGAAACCTTTGCTTCGCTTGATTTTGGCGCGCTCGGGTTTGTTGACCGGGGGAAAGTGATTTTAAACAGGGCACCACATCGGTTGGAAAAAATCAGAACCGAAAGAATCAATCCGAATGTAGATCTGCTTAAATGTTATGCAGGGATGGATGAGAAATTCTTTAAGTACTCTGCAGACAACGGAGCAGATGGGTTGGTTGTTGAGGCTTTGGGTGTGGGGAATGTGCCACCGGCTGTTTTTAAGGGGATTGAATATGTTCTGGAGAAGGGCATTCCCGTTATTCTTGTTTCCCGCTGCCCTGCCGGTGAAACCGATGATGTTTACAGCTACCCCGGCGCCGGGAAATGGCTGCGAAATGCAGGCGTTATTTTCGCAGAATACCTTAATGGGCAGAAGGCAAGGATCAAACTGATCCTCGCCCTCGGCAAAACCTCTGATCGTGATGAGTTAGAGGAGATTTTTTATTAATTATTTGCGATTATCTGCGATTCATAACGATTATTTTCGTTTCAACCCCCTATATTATTTTGGTTAATGGGAGTTGAGCAGCCGTTTGTTCCCTAATTATTATCGATTATTTTATCGATGACGCTGAATTTACCCCTTTTCATTATTGAAACTCGGTTAGGAAGTTCGGCTTCCACATCGCCGTTATGCGAAACGACAAAAACCTGCTTGAAGTGCTCGGATAACTGCTGAAGCGCCTGAAGAAGTAGCTCGCGCCGCTCTTCATCCTGTGCGCCGAACACTTCATCAAACGCCAGGAACCCGATTTTTCCGCCACTAAGCGAATTAACAATTTCGCGGCTTATGGCAACGCGCAGACAAATTGCGGCGAGATCTTTTTCACCGCCTGAAAGGGTTGAAAGTGGAACAGTGCGCCCTTCGCGGTTGATGTTAATCTCCAAATCATTAGTGATTTCCAGCCCGGCGTATCTTCCGCCGGTAAGTTCGGCAAAAAGCTTATCGGCTTCGATTGCTACATGCGGAATAGCATTAGTGATCATCTTTGTTCTGTAGTCGGCAATCACTTCTTTGAACACTTTGAAATCATTAATATCTTTCAGTTTCGCTTTGTGTTCTACCCGCTTTTTAGCGTCCTGTTCGAGGCTTTCGTTCAGTTGCTTCATGTTCGAGTTAGTCTCGGAAATCTCAAGTTCAATCTTATGGATACTGTCGGTTAAATCCTCAACAATGTCGGAAATCTTTACCAGAGCTTCTTTTTCCGCTTTAAGAGATTCTTCACTGAAAGAAAGGGAGTTTTGCTCTTTCTGCAGGTTTTTCAGCTCGGTTTCGTATTCTTTCAGTTTATTCTCTTCATCTGATTTAGAAGATTTGGTTTTATCGAGAGCTTTAACTTCGCCGAGCATTTTCTGGTATTTATCGTACCTTAATTTAATTTCAGCGAGCCGTTCCTGTGCTTTATCCAACATTTTTTGGTCGAATTTTATTTCACCAAGCGCAGCAATATCCAGCTCAGCAGTTTGAATTTGAGCGTCAAACTCTGCAATTTTCTTTTGTTTCTCTTCGATCAGTAAGCTTTTTTGCTCTTTTAGGGCTAACTTTTGGCGCAGCTCTTTGAGGTTGTTTTCTACATCCTCTATTTCACTTTCTTTAGTTTTTCTTTGAGCAGAAGCGTCCTGATATTTTTCATCAAGCACCCTTTTTTTCGTTAAAAGAGCTTTAATTTCCGATTCATATTTTTCCACTAACTTTGGTTGGTGTTCACGGAGCGGTCTTTCGCACTCGGGGCAGTTACCATCTGCCCCCAGTTTCACAACTTTTTCCAACCGCTTTTGTTTTGTTTTCAACTCATCAGAAATTGATTGTATGCTCGCCTGAAGCTCGTTTTCCCGCTCTCTTTGAGTTGATATGTGCTCTTTTTTCTCAGAAAGCAGATTCTCTTTCGTGTTAATTTTTGAAGCATAATCAGGCAGTTTTTCAAGTTCTTTAGATTCAACTTCAAACTCACTATTGGTTTTATTTCGTGAACTACGGGCTTTCTCTAAGCCTTTATTAATCTCATCGAATTGAATTTTTTTATTCTTTTCGTGATTCAACCCTTCAATCTCGGTGTTGATTTTTTTATACTCATCAACTACCTTGCTTTTCAGGTTAATATCAGCCGCAATTTGCTCTAAGCGGGCTATTTCCTGAATTAGTTTTTCGATATGCTCTTTTGAGTTTGCAATCGAAGTCTCATTTTTAGTTATTTTTTTGCCTAACTCAGTGAACTTAATCCTGATTTCTTCCAATTTATTAACTTTTTCAGCCTGGAGATCCTTTTCTTTTCTTTTCACTTCAGCCTGTTTTGTTAAATCTTCTAATGAAACCTTTATAGCAGCTAAGCTTATCTCCAAAGCGGCAATTTTCTCTTTGTTTTCTGCCACCACTTCATCGCCAATCAGATATTTCTTTATGGCTTCCGCCTCCGCTTCGTATGATTTTATGTAAATGGTGATTTTATTCACTAAGTCGTCATACTTATCGAAACCGAGCATTTTTTTGAAAGATTCTTCCCGTTTTGCCGGAGTTCCGCTGATAATACCGGCAGTTTCTTTCTGTTGTGCGAAGAAAGAGTTTTTGAAACTGTTGGCGTCGATCCGCAAAATTTTGTAAATTTCACGATTTACAGGGGTTGAAGTTTCAGCCAAGAGTTCGAAGTGGTGCGCGCCCAACTCCGGTTTGTTGATATGAAGTGAAGCATCCGGTGCATTTGATTTACCTCTCATGCCTCTGATAACACGATAGAGTTCACCCTTTTCCTCAAATTCCATTATCACGCTTACGGGTTCGTTCTCGGAGTGATCGTTTCGCAGATGACCTATTGCACCTGATAACGGCTTGCCAAAAAGTGAATAGTAAATAGCTTCAAAAATTGTGGATTTTCCGGCGCCGTTTTTACCGACTAAGCCGATTAACCCGTGAGGGAATGAATCCACGGTCATTTCTTTGAACTGTTTGAAATTTTTGAGTGTAAGTTTTTTAATCAACATTTTGCGCCCTTTCTGTTTCAATTTCTTCCAATAATTTATTTGTAAGGTCGAAGAACCTCAGATAGAGTTCATCGTCGGAGAAGGCTCTTCTAAGATCTTCAAAGAGAGAATCAATAGGCTTCACTTCACCATCGTCATCGAAGAACTCATCGGCTCGTGTTGCCCTTGTCAGTCGGAGGTCAAGACACCCGGCCGTAATTTTTTCAATCTCCTCGACGCGCGTTGCGTAGTAAGAAGCCTTTGAAAGGTCTTTCAGATTAATCACAATTACAGAATCTTTAATTTCGTGCTCTTTTAAGGCGTCCGAAATTTCTTTAAGGATATATCCTTCGTTCTTTTTATCGCAGTCTGTGATGGTTATTTCAATAATTTCCCTTGTATTAAGAGGGACAAACTGTGCATTAACTTTTCCGGAATCTTCGATTTCCACCGAAATGAAGCCTTTGGTATGGTTTATTTCCGAAAGGTTCATTTTATCGGGTGCACCCGAATAGAAGACATTTCCGTATTGTTTCAAGTGGAGGAATTTGTGCCAGTGCCCAAGGGCGACATAATCGAATTTGCCCAGCAATTCAAGTTTTTCCGCCGGAAAAACACCCCCGCCCAGCTCGATTTCTTCACTTGCGGCTATCGGCATTGAAAGGTGCATCATCAAAATGTTGGGTGATTTTCGTCCCTCAGTCGTAATTTTTTCAAGCTCCTTATTGAATGTTTCTTTCGAATTAATGTGAGGAAGTGCATGTAATGTGCAATTTCCAAGATCGACCACAGAATAAGCCTCATCGAAGAAAATTTTAATGTTTTTTAAGTGCTTGAAAATTTGATGAATAGGCTGCTGCGTTGTTACCTTTGGGAAATCGTGATTGCCCGCAATCATATATAACGGAATTTTTGCGGTGTTTAATCTGCCCAGCTGTTCAATTGCAGAGACTAAGGGTGCGTTCCCCGGTGAGGCGCGGTGGAAAAAATCCCCGGTGTGGATAACGAAGTCAGGCTTTTCTTTGATAATCCTGTCCACGATTAATTTAAGGGCGGTGTATTTATCTTTCTCCCTTTGTTCCCTTGCGGAGTGTGTTATTGTTATCGAGTCCGAAGCGCCTAAATGCGAATCGGAAAAATGAATGAATTTAACAGACATTTGATATTACTCCTTCAGTTTAATTATGAAATTATGCAATTATAAATTTTCAATTTTCGAACCGGTTCTCTTTTCAAATATTTTAAGATACTGTTCGCTTACATTCTAAAACTGTTCGCTTACATTCTAAATAAATAGAGAAAGAAGTTTCTCAATTTTCCGGTTTTTTATAAAAAAGACCCCAAAATTTTTTGCAATAAAAACGCTAAAGCGAAAAAATAGTTTAAATTTAGGGTTTAATTTTGCCAAAATCTATGAAATAAAGAAATCATTCAATGATATAAATGGCAAATGAGTGGGAAAATTTAGAGTAAAATAGAATTTCTGAGATTTGGATATATAAAATTTTCCAAAAAACCCAGGGGGGGTGAGGTAGTTTTGTTTTTTTATTTTTAGGTTAGGAACCATCGAAATGTTGTCATCAATTTCGCAGCGTGTGATGCGATATTTGTTTAATTTAAGCTTAGTGCTCCTTATATTTTTATTTAGTCATGTTGCTTTCGGGCAGAGTGCGCCTGCAGCAAACCCGCCGATTTACATCGCCTTTCTGTGGCACATGCACCAGCCGATTTACTGGCCCTACGAAAGCGTTGTACAAACCGACGCCAACGGGCGTTTTCCGTTTTCCGTTACTGATATTCATAATCAAAGGTTGGGTCCCTACAATTCCTGGCCCAAAAATGCAGTGCAAAAGGGAATAAATGCAAACATGCCCCACTTCGGCGCTCAGGTCAGTTTTTCCGGTTCGTTAGTTGAAAATCTGAACGCTTTGGAAGCGAACGGGAACGGCAATTTTTCCAATTGGAAGTCGCACTGGAACTCAATTAAAAATCAGAACACCTCGCTTGGGCATCCGAGGATGGATATGGTGGGCTTCGGTTATTTTCACCCACTGATGGGGCTGATTAACTATACCGACATCAGAAAACAGATCCAACGGCACAAACAGATTTTTTCAACTAACTTCCCCGGTGCATACTCTAAAGGGATTTTTCCTCCTGAAAACGCCTTTGCTGAGAGGATGATCCCCGCTCTGGTGGATGAAGGGCTTAACTGGGTGCTGATTGATAATGTGCATTTCGATCGGGCGGCAAAAGGGTACCCGTTTAACACCGGCGGCAATATATACGAACCAAACAAAGCCGATGTTCTTAACAGCGACCCGAACGACTGGATTCAGTTGCAAAACATTTGGGCGCCCACTAAAATTTCCGCTGCATGGGGGCACCGACCTCATTTTGTCGAGTATGTTGACCCCAATACGGGGCAAAAATACAGGATGATTGCAGTGCCTGCTTCCCGTTATTTAGGAAATGAAGACGGGCGCGGCGGGTTCGGCGCACTAAGCTACGAAGCGGTGATGAGCCAATTTGAGCCTTATAACACCGACCCCCGGCACCCGATTCTGATCGTTCTCCACCACGATGGTGATAACTACGGTGGCGGAACAGACTCTTACTACGGTTCAAATTTCCAGAATTTTGTGAACTGGTTAGCCGCCAACCCAAGCCGTTTTGTCTGCACCACGATTGAGGATTATCTGCAGATGTTTCCACCCGACGCCAATTCCGTTATTCATGTCGAGCCGGGTTCATGGTCGGGTGCCGATAATGGTGACCCGGAATTTAAGAAGTGGCTCGGCGACCCGGGCGGTGATGGCTATTCGCCCGATATTAACAGTTGGGGTGTGCTTACTGCTGCACAGAACTTCGTACATACTGCGGAACAGGTTGACCCGAACTCGCAAAACACTCAAAGTGCATGGAAGTATCTGTTGGTAAGTGAGTCTTCAGATTATTGGTATTGGGATGGTTCACTGGGCGGGATATGGGATTCCAACCCAACCCGCGGTGCGAATCAGGCGGTGAGCTTTGCAAGTCAGGTTATTGCAAACGCAACTGACAACACACCACCAACCATTTTTATTCCGCAAAGGGAACCTTACAACCCCGGCGGAACAGAGTGGAATCAACAAATGCCTTCCGATTTTAAGGTGTGGACTTATGCCTACGATGTCAGTGGTCTTTCATCGGTGAAACTTTATTATCGGAAAGACCTTGACGGGGTAAATTCAACGGCTTCAACCGATAACGAAATTTATGCAGGGGGGCCCGAAGTGGGGGAATGGGTTTCAGTTGAGATGACCGGCACTTCAAAAATTTCGATGACAAACCCTGCACCGACAGTGAAAGCCAAAGAGTACAGTGCAACGGTGGCAGGCTTTTCAAACAAATTGATTGACTATTATGTTGAAGCCACGGACTCAAGGGGAAATGTAGCCAGAACACCAATTCAGCATGTGTGGGTTGGTGCGCACTCCGGTGGTGGTGGCGGAAATAACGGTTTTGTTATAGATGGAAACTTGGATGAAGGAGCCGTTAGCGTGGCACAAAACAACGGAACAAATCTTTATTTGGGATGGAAAGAGGGGAAGCTGTACCTTGCAACAGAGTCGGCGCAAAACAAAGGAAAGGATGTTTTTATAGTTATTTCTGATTCGCTTCGTCCGCCGAAAGCGGCAATGTGGGCAAAAAGCGGTATGGTTTCTGAATGGTCGCTGTTTTTGGGGAACGAGAGCACGAATAATTGGTCGGGTTGGTTCGATGCCTCTTCTTCTCCTGCCAACGCTGCCGGTTCGGTGGTTGAGGGTTTACTTGATGTGCAGGCGGAGTTTGGGCGGGTGCCCGGTAAGCTTTACATAGCCGTTTTGCACTATTCAACTCCGGATGGCGGTGTTTTGGAAAATCAGGTGCCCGCCGGAAACGGCAACGGTAACCTTGAACCGGATGAATTTTATGAGTTTGACTTTTCTTTAACCGGTGTTAAAGATTTGCCGTTGAGTTCAGAGTTGCCGGGCAGCTATGGTTTAGCACAAAACTTCCCGAACCCTTTTAATCCTTCCACTAAAATTCAATACAGTGTGCAGGAAGAGGGGAAAGTCTCTTTGGTGGTTTATGATCTTCTTGGCAGGGTCGCGGCAACACTTGTTGATGGGTACAAGCCCGCCGGCACTTATGAGGTTAATTTTGATGCCTCTGCGCTTTCGGGTGGGGTGTATTTTTATTCAGTTTCAGTTAACGGGTTCAGGGAAACGAAGAAAATGATTTTGAATAAGTAGGTTTTTCGGGGGGGGGGGGGATTTGGATTTGCAGGGGTGTGTGCCGGCTTTGTGAGGGTACTGGGTGGGGAAGGTTATATTTTGCGCAGTCAGCGGCTTTGTCTGGAAGGGCTTTGTGCGGCAGGCGTTTCGAGGTAAGATATGTATTGTGCAGTCAGCAGCTTTTTCGGGTTGTGTGTGTTGGAATTGCGTTACACAATGATTGCCGCCTTTTTTTGTCACCTTGTTCGGGGGAAATATTAGACGGCTATAGTCAGTACGAGATACACCAAAGACTGCCATTCCTTTCTTTCATGCGTTTCATCTCACTTGCGGACAAAAAATTTATGCGTAAATTTAAAATCTGAATTTGAAAAAATCAGATTGCTTTTTTTGAAAAATATAGAAATACCGATGGACTTTAATCAAATCAAACTTGCAGTTCTTGGGGTCGGAAATTGGGGCAAGAACCACCTTAAAACCGCTGCAACACTTCTGCCCCACGAAAATATTACTGTTTATGATCCGGGGCTTAGAACCAAGGAAACTGTCCGGGCTGTCTCGGATAAAATTAATATCGCCGATTCGATTGATGATATAATAAATAACCCCGAGATTACCACCGCAATTGTAGCCACACCGGCGCAAACTCACTATTTTGTTGCAAAAGGCATGCTGGAATCAGGCAAACATGTGCTCGCTGAAAAACCGATTACACTTTACTCAAAAGAAGCGGAAAATTTAGTGCACATAGCCGAGAAGAAAAACCTTCGTTTGATGGTCGGGCATGTTTTGCTTTATCACGAGGCGGTTAAAATTATTAAAAATGGTGTGAATAAAGAGCTTGGAGAGCTTCAATATCTTTACAGCAACCGTCTGAATCTCGGCAAAATAAGGTTTGAAGAAAACAGCCTTTGGAGTTTCGCACCACACGATATTGCAATTATTCAGTATATAGTTGGTGCTTCGCCGATAGCAATTCATGCTAAAGGTTCCGCCGTTATTCAGCCGCACATCGAAGATTCAACTGTAACTTACCTCAAATACCCTGAAAACACATCAGCGCACATTTTTGTGAGTTGGCTCCACCCGTTTAAAGAGCAACGGTTGGTTGTGATCGGCACCGAGGGGATGTATGTGTTTGAGGATAGCTTACCAAAGGATAAGCTGAAATTCTATAAAAAAGGATTTAAAAATATTAACGGACGCTTCGAGGCATTTGATCAGTCGTTTGAAGTGGTGCAATACGATCACAAACCACCGCTTGAAGAGGAGCAACGGCACTTCTTCAACTGTGTTCTGACCGGTGAAACACCCCTTTCGGACGGAAAACATGCTTTGGAAGTGTTAAAAATTTTAGAACAAGCGCAGGAAAGGCTTTCGGAATGAGCGAAAAAAACTTTTATGTTAATGAATACGCCGTAGTCGATGATAATGTTGAAATCGGCGAAGGCACAAAAATCTGGCATTTTACCCATGTACAATCAGGCTCAAAAATTGGCAAAAAGGTGATTATGGGGCAAAATGTTAATATTGGGAACAATGTTATAATTGGTGATTATGTAAAAATTCAGAATAATGTCTCGGTTTACGAGGGTGTTACTCTGGAAGATTATGTATTCTGCGGTCCCTCGATGGTGTTTACGAATATCCTTGACCCCCGCAGCAAATATCCTCAGGTGGGTGCAAAATATTACATCAAAACTTTAATCCGTGAAGGAGCTTCACTTGGCGCCAATTCCACAATCGTGTGCGGGCACACAGTCGGAAGGTTTGCTTTTGTCGGTGCAGGAAGTGTTGTTACCAAAGATGTTCCTGATTTTGCGTTGGTGGTAGGCAACCCGGCGAAAATTATCGGCTGGATGAGCGAAGCGGGCGTGCGGCTTAAATTCGACGAAAACGGCGTGGCGGAGTGCCCGAGATCAGGCAAAAAATACAAATTTGAAAACGATTTAGTGAAAGAAATTGAATAGATGAAAGTACCCTTATTAGACCTTAAATCGCAATACCTCTCGATGAAAGAGGAACTTGACGCCGCCTTGATTGGGGTGGCAGAATCTACAGCCTATATTATGGGGCCCGCAGTTAAGAAAATGGAAGAGGAAATGGCGCAGTTCCTTGGCGCTAAGTATGCAGTTGGCGTTTCTTCCGGAACGGATGCACTTCTGCTCGCTTTGATGGCTATAGGTGTCGGTAAAGATGACGAAGTTATTTTGCCGACTTATTCGTTTTTTGCTACTGCAGGAGTTGTTGCAAGGCTGAATGCCGTGCCGGTTTTTGTTGATTCTGATCCTGTTACTTTTAACATGGACCCTGCGGGCATTGAAGCGAAAATTACTTCGAAAACAAAGGCTATAATTCCTGTTCACCTTTACGGGCAGTCTGCCGATATGGAACCCATTATGGCTATAGCACGGAAACATGGCTTGCGGGTGATCGAAGATGGTGCTCAGGCAATTTCAGTTCAGTATAAAGACGGCAGAGGTGTCGGGAATATTGGTGATATTGGCTGTTTTTCGTTTTTTCCGAGCAAAAATCTGGGCTGTTTCGGCGACGGCGGGCTTGTAACCACAAATGATGATGAACTAATTGAAACCTTGCGCATTATGAGGGTTCACGGAGGAAAACCGAAATATTATCACAAAGTTATCGGCGGTAACTTCAGGCTTGATTCTATTCAGGCGGCGGTTTTATCCGTTAAGCTGCCATATTTGGATGGTTGGTCTGCTAAAAGGCGTGAAAATGCAGCTTTATATACCAAACTTTTTGTTGAAGCCGGCTTAGCCGAAGGAACCGGCAGAACTGCTTTTGACGCTAAAAACAAAGTCCTGCTTCCCAAAGCTGTTTATGACGGCTATGGTTTGAAGAACCACCATATCTATAACCAGTATGTAATTCGTGTTGAAAAGAGGGATGCCTTAAGAGCATTTCTGACCGAAAGAGGTGTTGGTAACGAAGTTTATTATCCGGTGCCGTTTCATCGTCAGGAGTGTTTCGCATATCTTAACTGCAAAGATGAAGACTATCCCGTTGCCAATGCAGCAGCAGAAACCTCAGTTGCCGTACCGATTTATCCCGAATTAACTCCTGAGATGATCGGTTATGTGGTTGATACCATTGCGGAGTTTGTGAAGGGGTAGAGTAAGATCTGCGGAGCTTAGTGGTTAGCCGGTGGTTATCCGATAAGGTGTATCCTTTGGTTCGATGCAACCGGATAATTAATCCATCTAAACCAACCAATTCGATCTGATACGATTTATCGGATTAACAACGCAGATTCATACAGTTAAATTAAATTAAAAAAGCCCTTGCAGAAAATTGCAAGGGCTTTTTTTTATTTACTTAGGTTTATCTCTATACGCGTGCTTGCATCTTACATAGAATGACCCGTTAGTTCTTGAATAACTTTTCTGCTTTTTAGCTTTTTGAGTTGGGATTCTCTTTGTGTAGCTTCAGAGCGGGTTGAAAATTGTTCCGTGGAGATTAACTCCCAGTCTGTTGCACGAGAGGTAAATTTCGAGCGTTGAGTGTTATGGAGTTTTACTCGGTCTTCAAGGTTAGAGGTTTGACCTATGTAGTATTTATCAAGAGTCTGAGAGTAAAGTATAAAGAGATAAAACATTTCTTGCAAAGTGTTTAAAATGACAAAAGCCCTTTTGCGATAAAAGGGCTTTGGCGGGACCGACGAGACTCGAACTCGCAACTTCCTGCGTGACAGGCAGGTGCTCTAACCAATTGAACTACGATCCCAATAAAAAACTTCTCAATGATTCGCAACTTTCCCGACGAGTCGGGATGCTCTAACCAATTGAACTACGATCCCAATAAAAAACTTCTCAATGATTCGCAACTTTCCCGACGAGTCGGGGCGATCTAACCAATTGATCTACGATCCCATTAAAATGGAAAATTAAATATAATTCAGAGTGTTGGGAACATTATTCTTACAAAAATATAAAAATTAGAGTTGGAAAGTTAAGAAATACTACAATTCTATGCAAATATTAGCAAAAATTTATTATTATTGTTGTTAAAGATTTCTGTTTGTTGTTATTCAACACCGGCAAAGATTCGACAGTTAAAAATGCTACAAAATTTTCGGGCATTTTATTACACTTTAATATGACATAGGTTTGTAAATTATAATTCATAAGCGGGAAATTTTAGGCTGATCGGATCAGCAAATTGATAATTTAGTATGAAATCCGTATGAAAAAAAATTTTACTGATAATTCTTCTCCAATAAAGACATCAAAGAAAACTACTGTTCCAATCGGATCACCCGTTCTTCAACATGGGGTAACTCCAAACCAATCAAACACTCCAACAAACGAACCAGACAAACCAAACACTCCAACAAACAAACCAAACAAATACCACCACATCTATCGTTTGTTAAAATTCCAGGCAGAGGTTACGGATGCAATCTTTACACATAATAAGAGAGAAGAACTTTTAAATAGTGTTTGTAAAATAGCTGTTGAGGTGGGGGGATATAAGGCAGCATGTTTTTCATTTGACGGAGAAGCCGGTGAACGGTTAACTCACATAGTATATGGCGAGATGGACTCATCAGAAGAAGGAAACATTTTCAAATGCCACGAAGACACGGCTTACAAAACGGGCAAGCCGGTAATAATTAACGATGTGAAGAAATCGGAATCAGAATGTGGCTGCAAAATGAATATAAAAGGTGAAAAACCGAAATCATTTGCAGTTTTTCCATTCACTGAAAACAGTGTAATCTATGGCACTTTTAGTGTATGCAATGTTGAAGCCGGGCATTTCTATAATGAAGAGATTGAAATGCTTAGTAGAATTTCGAGCAATATTGCCGGTGCATTATGTGTAATTAAAAAAACTGAAAAAGATGCCTTTGCAGGAAGGCTTTTAATTGACAGCCAGGCTAAATATGAAGATTTTTACGAAAACTCACCTGACCTTTATTATTCTATAGATGTTGAAACTTTAAATATCGTAAATTGTAACAACACAATCTGTAAGGTTACCGGGTACACCAAAGAGGAGTTGATTGGTATGAAGTTGACAGAGTTGCTTCACCCTAACTCCCACGATATATCTCGAAAAAATGTAGCGAACTTCCGAAAGACAGGCAAAATTGTAAACTCTGAACTTCAAATTTTGAATAAAGACGGTTCAACCATTAATGTTCTCTTAAATGCAAGCGCGATTCGGGATGAAGAAGGAAACATAAAATATTCCCGCTCGGTGTGCAGAGATATAACAGAAGAAAAGAAACTTGAAGAGAAAGAACAAAACCTTTGGGGCATTCTAAGAAAAAGCTTTCAGGAAATTTATGTTTTTGGGAGCAAGAACTTCCGATTTCTATTTGTTAACGACGGTGCTCTAAAAAACTTAGGCTACACTTCAGAAGAAATGTTAGAAAAAACTGTGCCCGATATTAAACCTGAATTTACGAGAGAGACCTTTATTGACTTAATTTTACCGTTGCTAAAACGGGAAGAAGAAACCTTAGTATTTACCACGATCCACCAACGCAAAGATGGCTCAACATACGATGCTGAGATTCATCTTGAGACATATCAGCAGGAGGGTGAGGATCTGATGCTTGCCTTAGTTATGGATGTAACTGCAGAAAACCGAAGAAAACGCTCAGATCAAATGCGGTATAAAATTGCAAAGGCTGTGGTAACCTCATCAACCACGGAAGAATTGTTATCTCTCATTCATGATGAAGTAAAAAAAGCAACAGGTGCGGATAACTTTTTTGTAGCTGAATATGACGAAACCACCACACTTTTCTACCCGTTACTTCATGTTGATGAAAAAGATAAATTTGCTTCCTGGCCCTCTGAAAAAACAATGTCGGGTTATGTAATTAAGAAAAGACGCCCTGTTTACCTTAGAAAAAGTGATATAAATGACTTGCGTGCCACCGGAGAGATAGAGTTGATGGGGGCGTTACCGGAATCGTGGTTAGGTGTTCCTCTTTCGATTGAAGGCAAAATGAAAGGTGTTATCGTGATTCAGAGTTACACAACACCGAATGCCTACGATGAGTCAAGTATAAATACATTGGAAATTGTTGCAAACGAACTCAGTCTTTACTTGGAAAAGAAAAAAGCAGAAGAGGAGATTCTAAAGTTCTCACAGGCAATTGAACAATCGGCGGTGATGATGCAAATTACTGACCTGGAGGGAAGAATTGAGTATGTGAACCCATATTTTACTGAAGTTACCGGCTATACTTTACAAGATGTGCGAAATAAAAGTGCGTTGGATTTGAAAGGTGATGAGAGTGCTTTACCGGTTTACGATGAGATGGGCGATGCCCTACGAGCAGGTAAAGTATGGACAGGTGAGATACTAAAACGACGCAAGAACGGAGAAAAATATTGGGAAAGAGTTGTTTCATTCCCACTTCGAAACAATAAGGGTGAGATAATCAATTATTTCACAATGAAAGAAGATATATCCGAGAAAAAGAAAATGATTCAGGAGTTGGTTTTAGCCAAGGAAAAAGCTGAAGAGATGAACAGGCTGAAAACCAACTTTTTGGCTAATATGAGCCATGAACTGAGAACACCGATTAACGGCATACTCGGTTTTGCGGAAATTATTTCGGAGGAAACTGCCGAACAAACAACTAAAGAGATGTCTGAAAGGGTGCAAAAATCCGGGAAAAGATTGCTGAAAACACTCGATTTAATTCTGAATCTTTCACGAATTGAAGCGGACAAAGTTGAGTTAGAAACTGAAATCGTCGATATAAAAAAATTAGTAAAAGAACTCATAATAGAATTTAAAGTGGAAGCTGAAAATAAAAAACTTTATCTGAAGTCGGAATTTATTGGGAAAATACCTCCATTAGTTACTGACATCAGTATTCTTATCGAAATTTTAAGCAGTTTAATTAATAATGCCGTTAAATTTACAAAAGAGGGCGGAGTAACGGTTAAGGTATCGTCTGACGAAGATGAACTGACTATTAAGGTAAAAGATACGGGTATCGGTATTACTGATGAAGAGAAAGATGTTATTTGGGAAGAGTTTCGTCAAGTTAGTGAGGGCTTTTCACGCAGTTTTGAAGGTTTAGGGCTTGGGTTGCCGCTGACACGACGGTTCGTCGAAAAACTTGGCGGCACAATTGACTTCACAAGCAAAACTGATAAAGGAACTACCTTCACGGTAATTCTGCCGCGCAATAGATTTATCTTGAATAATGAGAATGGTATGAACGGGCAGTATTAAAAAAAGTTAATACTGTTTTATTCTTACGCTATTTTTTGACAATATTTTCAACCATTGTTTACCTGACAAAAAAAGCCCTTGCAATTTTCTGCAAGGGCTTTTTTAATTTTTGAGCACAAAGTACGCTACTACTTACTCTCGGCAGTGTAAAGGCAACTGCTTAGAAGTGCTATTATGGTACAAAGTTCACTTAACTACTGCACCACCTTAAAGACAGAATCCAGCACGGTGCCGTCAACCCAGTTGACGATTGCCACCACTTCGTTGCGGTCTAAAACGGGTTTTTGGGGTGGGCCTCCGACAATTGCGTAAACCTCGTCCCGTATCTCTTCTATTTTCCTGATGGGTAAACCTTTGCCTTCAACGGCTTCGAGAAGGTCGGTGCGCTTCGGGTTTATCGCAATCCCTCGTTCAGTAACGATAACATCCACCATTTCGCCCGGTGCGCAGATGGTTGTTACTTCATCCAGAATAACGGGAATCCGATCCCTAAACGAAGGAATCGCCAAAATTGAGCATTTAGCAAAAAGGCAGTTCTGCCACCCGCCGATGCCGTGCAAAAGCAACCCATCGGAGTGTGAAACCACATTTGCGTTAAAGTTCACATCAACCTCAGTCGCACCCAGAACCACCGCATCCACAATAGAAGCAAAATTTCCTTTCCCGTGGTAGTTATAACTTGTGAAAGGTGAAGTGTTGACATGCCCGGGGTTTTCGCGCATGGAACGAACACCTTCCAGATCAAAAGTTTGTCCGTCTAAAATATAGTCGGTTAAACCTTCTTCCAACATTTGCACTAAATATTTCGTGCTTCCGCCACGGATAAATCTTGCTTTAATGCCGGTTTCTTTCATTCGTTCTTTCAGGAACATGGCGAACGCCAAAGCGGTACCGCCGGCACCCGCCTGAAAGGAAAAGCCATCTTTCATAATGCCGGAAAGTTCAATAAACTTTGCCACATATTCTGCAATCAGCAGCCTGTCGGGTGATTTAGTTATTTCAGTTGTGCCGGAAACAATCTTAGAAGAGTCCCCAAGTGAGTCAACTTCCACAACAAAATCGACATTATTACCCTGAATCTGCCAAGGCACACATGGGAAAGGGACAAGGTTATCGGTGACCACAATTGTTCTGTCGGCATATTCGGAATCTGCCAGCGCAAACCCAAGCAGACCGCATGCGGCTTTACCGGTTACGCCGTTTGCATTACCGAAAGGGTCGGCAGTTGGCGAAGCAATCACTGCAATATCGATGTGCACTTCACCATCCTGAACAGCCTGGTATCTTCCGCCATGGGAGCGCAGCACACCTACGCCATTCATTTTACCGTAGGAAGTGAACCTGCCGAGGGGCCCGTTCATGCTCCCTTCGATGTGGCTGATTGTACCATCTTCAAGATATGGAATCAGGTGCTCGTGGCAGGGGAACGAAGCACTGGGGAACCACCTGATGTTTTTAACGCCCATTTCCTTAATAGTATCGAACAACAGGTTGGTAACCACATCGCCGTTTCGTAGGTGATGATGTGTTGATACGGTCATTCCGTCCCTCAACCCGGCTTTTTCAAGCGCAGCACGCAGATTTGGCTGCCTTTTATCGCCGTCAGCGGGGTAATCGGCACATGAACGAACAGGCGGTTTTGCTTTCACGCCCGTTGGTTTATGCTTTCCTACGCCTTTGTAGGGGATTCTCTTTTGTCCGTTAACTTCAACCGGCACCAATCTGCCGGCGGCATTTCTAATCATTTCCATAGTTCACCATCCAATCTTTTTCGATCAAGCCGTTAAGCAGTGCGAGTTCAATCACCTTTTCGGCTCTTTTTACCACGGGCGGGTCGATCATTTTGCTGCCAATCGAGACGGCAGCCAGCCCCTTTGCGAGAGCCTCCTGAAAGGCGACGAATATTTTTTTCGCTTTTTCAATTTCAGTGGAAGTGGGGGCGAAAGCAGCATGAATCGGTTGAATTTGCCGGGGGTGGATGCAGCCCTTGCCTTCGAATCCGTAGGATTTCGATTCAAGAGTTGACTTCACCAAGCCCTCCATATCTGCCACATCGGAGAAAACAGAGTCAATTGCCTGCACACCGGCAGCTTTGGCGGCATTCACAACCTGCATTCTCGCCCAGAAGCTTTCCGTTCCTTCGAGCGTTCTTTCCGTGCCGATATCGGCGGTGTAATCTTCCAAACCGATCGCAAGCGAACAAACCGAGGGCGCAGCAGCGGCAATTTTATATGCGTTAATAGCCCCTTTTGCGCTTTCTATAATCGGCATAAGCCGGATATCGCGGTTGATTCCGTGCTTTTCCTTCAGCCGTTGAATTTCATTCCCAACTTCAATTACGGCGTTTGCTTCTTCAACTTTTGGAATTAAAATCAGGTTAACTTTATGAGGGATAACGAATTTCAGGTCTTCTAACCCCATTGGCAGCTGATTAATCCGCACCATTCGTTCAGCACCGTAAAAATTCACGCATCTAAGTGCGTTTCTCACCAGGAAGCGGGCGGTATCTTTTTCTGCGGGTGCGACACTGTCTTCAAGATCAAGTATTAACCCATCAGGTTCGTGCAAACCTGCGTTCACAAAAAATTTAGGTTCATTCCCGGGAAGGTAAAGTCTGCTGCGACGCAGGCGATCTTTTGCAGTATCGGGAAAATCAAACTCACCAAAGAGGGGAAGATATTCCCTTGTTTCAGCAGGGTTTAGTCTTTTAACTGCTGCCTCAAACCGTGCCGCAATAACAAATGGGAGTGCGCCTGCATCTTCAATACTGATAGTAGCGCCTTTTATTCCGAAGAAATCAGCAAGTTTGGAAAGTTGCGCTTTAATAGCTCCGCCGTAAAGCGCACCAACTTTTGATTTTACGGAAATGTCGTTGTTGCCGGCACTGTTGTGGCGATCGGGGCTCTCTGCGTTGCCACTGCTATTAGCCGTGTTTCCCGTGTTACTGTTGCTGCCGGCAGTGGCACCATTTCCGAGCGTAATCTCAATCCAACAATCGGATCGGACGGCGGTGCCCCTCTTGCCCGCGGAGGCAGAGGGGGTTCCGCTTGTAATAATTTTATCGTCGTTCATAATAGAATCCTTTTGGCTTTTCAATTCAGTGATTCAGTTAAAAAGGCGTCTTTTAGCCCGCACAAGCTTACACCACAAATCGGTTCAATCGGTTTGAGTGGACTGACTAACCCGACGGTTTTCACCGTGCTCATAGTGGTAACCGTTCTAACAGCCGTCACCGTTGTAAGTACCGGTAGAATGAGACATTGCAACCGACAAGTGGGTTAACCGCCAATTCCTTAAATCACTTCTCCGATAAGCCCGTTAATTAAACCGTCAGTTTCTCCATAAAATCACGGGCAGAAAGGTTATCGCAGTTAAAAATAACCTCTTTCACGGCGGCTATTTTCGCTGCGTCAAGTTTGCCGGTGCTCAGGGCTTCAAACTTGTTATCAAGGTCTTCCTGAGTCATCGGTTCTCTTGGGTCGCCTTTCGGGTACTCAAGATATTCAGAGAACTCGCGCCCGTCTTTCGTTCTGATAACGGCTTTCGAAGGCTGCTTAGCGGGGAACATTTTTTCAAATTCCACGGAAGCTTCGCCTTTTATTTTGTCGATTACTTCCCAAATTCTCGGGTCTTTCATTTTTTCATCAGAAAAAGAATTGGTGGTGATCTTTTTATCGACAATCGCCGCAGCAATACAGTAGGGCAGGGAGTGGTCGGCGGTTTCACGCGATTCCGGACGATATTTGTGCGGATCGAAAAGAATATCGCAAGCCCTTGCGATTGTGGTTATTACCACTTCATTTATATCGCTGTAGTCCAAATTATTTTTGGTCATAACATTAAGCACGGCAGTTATGTGGGTATGGGTAAGCGCCTCGGTTGGGAATGCCTTCATCGAGCACTCAAGAATTTTATATTTTTTACCGAGGTCGCCGATCAGTTTTTCCATCGCCCAGCCTTCACCGAAGCACTGCATGAAGCCTTCTTTTCCTTCAAAAACGGCTTCTGTGCCCGAATAACCCTTTTGTGCCATGAGAGCGGCAACAACCCCCGACTGCACAGCCATTGGATCAACCGTGTTTTTCATCATAGTTAGCTTGCCGGCAGTTGGGCACCCGATTGTGTGGTTGTGGCAGCCGTTAATTCCGATTGCGTTAACCATTTGATCGACGGTTAAGCCCAAAATTTTGCCCGCAACAATCGGTGAAACAAATTGTGTAAGTGTTGCATGGTGCCATTTTCTTTCACGAACGCCGGGCACTGCAAACTCGCAAAGCCTCTGCTCAAATTCGTAGGCAAGAACTATCGCCACAATAACATCTTTCATAGATGCCCCAACTTTTTCAGCAACTGAAAGCGCCGCAGGTATTATATCCGATGGGTGCGAGGGGTCTTCTTTCCAGTAAATATCGTTAAAATCCAAAGAGCGGATCATAAGTGAGTTCACCAAAGTCGTGCTTACAGCTGGAAGTTTGCTGCCGAAGCCAATAAGTGTTGATTCCGGAGCGCCGCCCATTTCTTCATAAAGTTCACGCATGATTGTAACATCTTTAGTACCCATTGCACCGTAAGCGCAACCGATAGAATCGTAGAGGTACCTTTTAACTTCGTGAATAACTTCTTTTGGCAGGTCTTCATATTTTAAGCCCACCGCAAATTCTGCCATAATTCTTGATATTGATTTTTCCATTTCGTATCCTATGATTTAAGGTTATTTTTGACCCAGTTTTCCAATCCGCCGGCAACAATAAGTTCCTGTGCTGCTTCGCCAACAGCGCCGAAGGTGTAGATTTTATCCTCCATTTTAACCGTAGATGATTGAAAATCAACTTTCAGTTTCAAGCCCGGTTTCACGGATAAATTTTCGGTTCCGAATCGTTGTTTCAGGTCATCAACTAACTCGGGCACTTCAATGGTTAAGAAGCCGTTGTTAATGGCGTTCCGTTTGTAGGTCTCGCTGAAAGAGCCCGCAATTAAAAGTGAAATGCCGCGGTATTTAAGCGCCGTAGCCGCCTGCTCACGCGAGCTTCCCGTGCCGAAGTTGAACCCGCCGATCAGAATATCGCCCGCACCCGCCATCTCTTTGAACTTGGGGTCATAGTTTTCCATCACAACGGCTGCCTGCCCTTCGGGTGTAATATCATCCTGATAGGTATATTTTCCGGGGTAGATTCCGTCGGTGTTCAGATTATCCTGATGGCAGAAAATCAGTTCACCCTCAAGCGATGAAGGGAACCCGTCAATTATTTTCACATCGACTGCAGCCGCAGGTTTCGGAGCGGAAAGGTTCATAACAAATGGAGCCGAGTTTTCGTTTTTCCCGTTAAACCCTTCGGGATAGTCGATATACCCTGATATGGCAGATTGTGCAACCACTGTTGGCGAAGCCAGATAAGCGAAAGCGTCAGGGCTTCCCATTCTTCCCTTGAAGTTACGATTTGTAGCTGAAATTCCCGTTTCGCCGGCTTCAAGCAAGCCCGTGCCCAGTCCGATGCAAGGTCCACAGCCCGGGGGCAGAGGAACAGCACCTGCTTCCATCAGGATTTGCCAGTCACCCCGTTTTTCCGATTCAGCCTGCACTTCACTTGAAGCGGCTGCAACATAGAACTTAACTCCCGGGTTAATTTTGTTTCCTTTCAGCACTTTGGCAGCCTGCGCAATATCTTCCACGCGGCTGTTTACGCAGGAAACCAAATAGGCTTTATCGATCTTCACCTTTTTATCCTTAATTTCGGAAACTTTATTCATCACCTTCACGGTGTTGGGTCCCGAAACACAAGGTTCAACGGCAGAAAGATCGATCTCAATAACTTTTGTGTAGTAAGCGCCATCATCGGGTTGCAGGTTCGGCATATCTTGCTTCAGTGCTGCAATAGTGGTTTCGTTAATTCTTGGGTGCACACCGTTCACGGCATCGGCGTCGGAGGTTACACCTTCCAACCCACGCAGAGCGATGAACTTAGCCCGCTTTTCCAACCAGTCAATAGTAACATCATCAACGGGGAAAAGCCCGACTAAAGCGCCCCACTCCGTTGTCATGTTCGCAACGGCGAGCCTTTGGTCAACGGTCAAGTATTTAACGCCGTCTCCGGTGAACTCAACAGCATGGTTCAGCACTTCATCTTTAGAGAAGAAACCACAAAGTGTGATAATTAAATCTTTGCCGGAAACGCCGGGTTGAAATTCACCTTTCAGAATCACTTTTGCAACCGGTGGGATTTGCCACCAGGTTTTGCCCGTCGCCCAAATTGCTGCAGCGTCGGTTCTTACAACCGGTGTGCCGAGGCAGCCCATTCCGCCGTACATGTTGGAGTGGCTGTCGGAGGCAACAGCAAGCGTGCCGGGGAAGGCGTAGCCCTCTTCAATCATTATCTGGTGCCCAATTCCTCTTCCGGCAGGATAAAAATCAGCACCGACAGCTTTTGAAAATTCCTCAATTTTGCGATATTTTTCAAGGTTTTTCTCAGATTTATCCTGTATGTTATGGTCTAAAGTATGAACCACCTGCCGGGGGCTGTAAAGTTTAGTAGCGCCCGTTTCTTTGAATTTAGGTATAACTGCGCCTGTGTTATCGTGCGTCATCACATGTTTTGGGTGAATCATAACATAATCCCCTGAGTGCACCTTATATCCTTCGGGGTATCCCGATGAGTATCGTTGAACTAACTTTTCAACAAGGTTCTGAGCCATAATTGCCTCACGCTTTAAAGGGTTCGAAACTTACGAAATCGGCGTGGTGAACAATCAGTGATTCAACCGTTCTGTAGCCAAGGTCTCCCTCTTTCGAGTGAGTAGCGATGATGTGCTGCACTTCTGCAGGAACGCCGAATCTGTCAGCAATAGCCAGCCCGCTGAAGGGGTGCCTCACTAATTTACCCGCAGGCGAAGTAACCAATTTGCCGTCTTTCATGTCGTATTCAATAAGTTTGCCTACATCAATCAGAATTGCGCCGGAAATAACATAATCCATGTTGAATTGAATCGATTCGCCAAAATTGTTTTTCATAATTTTGGCGATTTCAACGGAAAGCTGCACAGCTGTGCGTTTGTGATTCATAAAGGAGACATTGCAGTCTTTAATCAGTAAAGAAAAGGGGATAACATCCAAATCTTCGGGTGTAAGCACGCTGTTTTCGATTGCATAAATCCAGCATTGAAGAGTTTTTTCTCTCAGATCGGGGTTTTGAATCCACTCGATTTCGGGCCATATTTTTAATACTTTATCTCTCATTTTAATCTCAATTTTTAAGTTTTTTCAGTGTGTTTTAATTTTTCAGTGTATCAGTTATCAGTTTTATAAGTATAGAGCCGGTTGATATTAGTCTGCTTTAATTATAAAAACTGTTGATACCGGTCTCTTTTTATGTATAAAAGCCCGACACGGTTGTGCCGGGTGTTTAATTGATGTAAAAACCGTTAATTTTAGCAAAAAAGGGGAGAGGCTTAAAAGATCAAAAGCCCCACCCCTTTAAATAAATTTTAGATATAAGCAGCTATTGCTTCAGCCATTTCAAGGGTTTTTGTGTCGCCGCCCATATCGTAGGTTTTGAATTTACCTTCCTGAATAACCCGTGCAACGGCATTTTCAACCTTATCAGCCAACACTTGTTCGCCGAGCCACTCGAGCATCATTTTAGCGGCAAGAATTGTAGCAATAGGGTTCACTTTGTACTGCCCGAAATATTTAGGAGCCGAACCGTGAGTAGGTTCAAACACAGCAAGTTTATCACCGATGTTACCTGAGCAACCAAAGCCAAGCCCGCCGACCATCTGAGCACAAAGGTCGGAAATAATATCACCGAACAGGTTAGTTGCAACCAACACATCGTAGTTATGCGGGTTCTTCAGCAGCCACATAGTGATTGCATCGATGTTTGCATCGTCCATTTCGATTTCAGGATAGTCTTTCCTAACTTCTTTGGCGATATCGAAGAAAAGCCCGTCGGTAGCGCGAACAACATTGGCTTTATGGATAATGGTAACTTTTCTTCTTTTATGTTTGCGGGCAAACTCAAAAGCGGCTCTGATGATCTTTTCTGAGCCTTTTTTGGTGTTAATTTTGCAGTTAATGGCATAGTCATCGGGCTGCAAACCGCCAAAAGCCGAGAATGGTTTAGAGTGTTTCGCTAACATATCAGCAACTTCCTGAGGAACAGGCGCAAACTCAACGCCGCAATAGAGGTCTTCGGTGTTCTCACGGAAAACCACCAAATCGATGTTATCTTTATAGTTCAGCGGGTTGCCTTTGTAGCCTTTTGTCGGGCGTAGGCAAGTGTAAAGATCGAACATCTGCCGCATTCTTACGATTGGTGATCTGTAAATAAGCCCTTTGCCCTGCAGTTCCGGTATCAGTTCGGCTTCGGAATCTTTTTTGGGCTTGGAGGTAATAGCGCCGAACATAGCGGCGTCAACATTTTTAAGGAGGTCAACAGTTCTTTGCGGGAAAGCGTCGCCTTCGGTTCTCCAGAACTCCCAACCGATGTCGCCGTGAATATATTCAGCGTCTAAGCCGGTTTTATCGAGCACAATTTTAGCAGCTTCCAACACTTCGATACCGATGCCGTCGCCCGGTAACCAAGCTATTTTATATTTTGCCATTTTATCTCCGTAGGTATATTTTTTTATTTTTGTTTAATCTTCGTTTGTTTTATGTTTTCGTATTTTTTTGGTTTTGCTGATATTTTTTATTTTTGTTTAATCGTTTGTTATAGGGTGCTATTCACAGTATTATTCACTCAACCCTCAGTCAAAAGCGGAGGGTATTCCTCAGGGAACAGGAGTGCTGTTCACAGCATTGTCAAGCCAGGAGCACAAGAAACGGTAATTGTAAAGACCAACTATCTGCGAACAATTCACTGTTTAGTTCAACCGCCCCTGTCCGCAGCAAAAATGTAACAAAATTTTCACAATGCGGGTTAAAAGAAATATTTTTTACTTATCCAATTTAGAAAGAATTGAGACAATATTCAAACAAAAAAAGTAAAAAAAAGGGCTTACGAATCAGTTTATTGAAACAAACCCGTAAGCCCAAAGAATTTAGTTTGCCATGAAGCCGAGCAGGATACCTGCCGCAACGGCGCTTCCGATAACGCCTGCCACATTTGGCGCCATAGCGTGCATCAGAAGATGGTTTGTTTTATCGTATTCTAACCCAACAACCTGAGATACCCTTGCACTATCCGGGACGGCAGAAACGCCGGCGTTCCCAATCAAAGGATTGATCTTGTTTTCAGGTTTCAGAAACAAATTCATAATTTTTGCGAAGAAAACTCCGCCGGCTGTTGCAATGATAAATGAAAAGGCACCAAGCCCAAAAATAAGAATCGACTGAGGTTTCAGGAAAGTTGTTGCCTGCGTTGAAGCCCCAACGGTTAACCCGAGAATAATTGTTACAATATCGATCATCGGTCGGGCTGCGGTATCTGCCAGCCGTTTTGTAACGCCGCTTTCTTTAAGCAGGTTGCCAAAAAAGAGCATTCCGAGCAACGGCAGTGCGCTCGGCGAGATGAAGGTTGTAAGAATTAGCCCAAGTATCGGGAACATGATCTTCTCAAGTTTTGAGACAGCGCGGGGCGGTTTCATTCTGATAACCCGCTCATGCTTATTGGTAAGCAACCTCATTACCGGGGGTTGAATCAACGGGACGAGTGCCATGTAAGAATATGCCGAAATGGCAATTGCGCCGATAAGGTGTGGTGCAAGTTTTGAAGAAAGGAAGATCGCAGTTGGTCCATCAGCACCGCCGATGATCCCGATTGAAGCTGCTTCGTTTGGTGTGAAACCGAGCGAAATAGCACCAATAAATGTGATGAATATGCCAAGCTGTGCAGCCGCACCGAGCAGTATCAGTTTGGGGTTGGAGAGCAGAGTAGAGAAGTCGGTCATCGCGCCAATTCCTAAGAAAATAAGCGGCGGATAAACACCCTTCAACACGCCGAAATAGAGATAATTCAGCGTACTGCCATCTTCGTAGATACCAATTCCCAATCCTGCGTTTTCAAGAAAAGGGATATTCCCGACGATAATTCCGAACCCAATAGGCACCAAGAGGAGCGGTTCGTACTCTTTTTTTATGGCGAGGTAGATAAAAAACAACCCCACACAGAGCATGATAACATGACCGATCGTAATGTTAGCGAACGATGTGTAGCGGAAAAAATTATCAAGACTTTGCATGCTATTCCCCAATTTCCAGAAGAATATCGCCTTCCATTACTGTGTCGCCCGGTCTTACTTTTATATCTTTAATTGTGCCTTGTTTGTCGGCTTCAATTTTATTTTCCATTTTCATTGCTTCAAGAATCAGCAGTTTATCACCCATTTTAACGGTGTCACCAACTCTAACAAACACTTCGATAATAGTACCGGGAAGCGGGCTTTTAACGCCGCCAGATTTGGGTGCCGGTTTTGTTGTTTTTGCCACTTGCCTGTCTGCATCAGTTGAAGGAACGGCTCTTTCTCTCACAAGTTTTGGAGTAATAGGCTGAGCGAGTTTCTTTTCCAACTCGACCTCGTATTTAGTTCCATTAACTTCTATTTCTGCGAGGTTCCCTTCAACGCTTTTTATGTTAACATTATATTCGTTGCCGTTAATCGTAAAATTAAATTTTTTCATTGTCTTCCTCTTGAATTACCAGTTTCTTGGGTGATGTCGCAGGTTGTAGATTTTAGAACTCCACGGTGAGTACATCCTCGAAACCCTGTTAATGGTGAGAATGGTGTTTTCCTGATCGTGATTACTGCTCAGATAGTAATGCAGAGCCATCGCAATGGCTGCATTCACTTCGCCGGTTAGTTCTGCCGGCTTTTCCGTCGCCGGTTTATCAGGATTTGCCTTTGCGTGTTTACCGGCAATAGATTTGCGTATCAGCAAACTTGCGCCGGAAAAAGTGAGATAAAGAGCAGTAAGCGCAAAGAAGACGACCGCCATACCAATCCATGTAACGGTAAGGCTTGTTCCGCGCCCTTTAATATCCTCTTCCCAAATTTTAGTGGCTTCAAAGTGTATGCTGTCGCTGATTTCACCTGTAGTAGCTTTTTGTTTCGATGTATCTGCAGTTACACCGAAATCCGTTTGAGGAAAAGCTTCCGGCGCCGCAAGAAAGAGCAGAACACCGAACAAGATTAAATATTTGTACATATCAGCCTCCTCTTCTTACAACGGGATGTTAGCGTGTTTTTTCGGAGGCAGAGTGTCTTTCTTTGTCGCTAACGATTGCAAAGCTCTGATAACCCGGAACCGGGTATTTCTCGGTTCAATCACATCGTCGATGTAGCCGTATTTGGCAGCAACATACGGTGAAGCGAATTTTTCTTTATACTCGGTTTCCTTCTGTTTGATGAACTCATCTTTTTGAGCGGGGTCTTCGATTCCTTTTATCTCTTTGCTGTGCAAAATTTCTATGGCACCTTTGGGGCCCATAACGGCAATTTCAGCCGTGGGCCAGGCGTAGTTAATATCGCCGCGCAAGTGTTTCGAGCCCATCACATCGTAGGCACCGCCGTAGGCTTTCCGAAGAACTATTGTAACTTTGGGAACTGTAGCCTCGCCGTAAGCGAAGAGCAATTTTGCACCGTGAACGATTATTCCGCCATACTCCTGAACCGTTCCGGGGAGGAATCCGGGCACATCAACAAATGTAACAACCGGGATGTTGAAAGCATCGCAGAAGCGAACAAACCTTGCTGCCTTGCGTGAAGAGTTAATATCGAGCACGCCGGCGATGTAGTTTGGCTGATTTGCCACAATTCCCACGGACATTCCGTTGAACCGTGCGAAACCCACCACTATGTTAGGTGCGAAGTGGCGCTGTACTTCAACGAACTCGTTATAATCCGTTACTGCGTGAATAACATCACGAACATCGTAAGGGATTGAGGGGTTATCCGGGATAATCGAGTTAAGGCTGTCTTCTAATCTGTCGATTGGGTCGTCGCAGTGGGCGAGTGGGGGGTCTTCAAGGTTATTCTGCGGCATGAAGCTAAGGAGTTTCCTTATCAGCATAATTCCTTCTTCTTCATCTTCAGCAATGAAATGTGAAACACCCGATTTTGAGCCGTGCACATACGCACCGCCAAGCTCTTCTTCATTTACATCTTCACCCGTTACGGTTTTAACAACTTTGGGGCCCGTTACAAACATGTAGCTTGTATCGCGTGACATCAGGATGAAGTCAGTTAGTGCGGGTGAGTAAACCGCACCGCCGGCGCAGGGGCCGAAAATAGCCGAAATTTGAGGAACAACACCCGAAGCGAGGATGTTTCTTTCAAATATTTCCGCATATCCGGCGAGTGACTGAACACCTTCCTGTATGCGAGCGCCACCCGAATCGTTTATTCCGATTACCGGAGCGCCAACTTTCAGTGCTTTATCCATTACCTTGCAGATTTTTTCGGCGTAAGTTTCTGAAAGTGAGCCGCCAAAAACGGTGAAATCTTGCGAAAACACATAAACCAAGCGCCCGTCGATGGTGCCGTAACCCGTTACTACGCCATCAGAAAGGTACTGCTGACTCTCCAGACCGAAATCTGTGCAGCGGTGTGTTACGAACATATCAAATTCTTCAAAACTGCCGGGGTCAAGCAGCAGTTCTATTCTTTCCCTTGCTGTTTTTTTCCCTTTATTGTGTTGAGCTTCAATTCTCTTTTCTCCACCGCCCAACCGGGCTTTCTTGCGGAGCTCCATCAATTCTTTAATTTTCTCTTCCATATTAACTAATCCTTACGGTCTGTTCAATTTTTCGGGTGTTCGCACAATTCAGTGAGAACCCCGAGGGTGGATTTAGGGTGCAAAAATGCGATATTTAAGCCCTCGGCACCCTTGCGTGGTTGCTTATCGATTAATGAGATTCCTTTTGATTCTGCGTCATCTAATGCTGTTTGTAAGCCTTCGGTGGCGAATGCGATGTGGTGAATGCCGGGGCCCTTTTTCTCAATGAATTTTGCGATGGGTCCCTCCGGCGAGGTTGATTCTAACAGTTCGATCTTGGTCTGACCGACCTGAAAAAAAGCGGTTTTAACTTTTTGGTCTGTAACTTCTTCTATTTTATAGCACTTAAGTCCTAATACATTTTCATAATACCCAATTGCCTCATCCATATTTGCAACCGCTATACCTATATGTTCTATGTGTGTAATATCCATTTTCGTTGTCCAAAATATAATAAATCGTGTTATAAAATTTCGTGATTTTTTAGCTCAAAAACAAATGAATTTTTTATAAGAAGTGGTGCCGGTTTGTTTATTTTTCGCCTTTTTTGCGATTATCTGAGGTTTTTTCCCCTCAGTTTGAAATTTCTTTACGGTTGTATAAGATTTTAAGACTTTTTACAAGAGAGTAAGCCATTGGTTGAGTCTGCAAGCGCTAACCTCACCTCACTTGAATAGAAGGAACAATCATAATCAGCCTGCCGCCGCCACCGGGCAGAAAGATTTCAAATTTTCGGAGGTCATCACTCATACTTTCAGAAAGTGCCGCAAGCTGTGGTTGCCCGGGCGAACTCATATCGAACACCGAATAATTTTTGTATCCTAAGTTCAGATGATTCAGATACACTTCAATAATCCGCCCGCCGGAGTTGGGGTCTTCTGTTTCATCAACAATTTTGTTGGTAATATATAAGAAGATTGTGTCCGGCTCAATTTGATAAAAGTTGTTCCAACGGGTCAGTTGCAGCAAACCGGTTTCCGTATCGGAAAATTTTTCGAATGGGGTATCGTTCCCGAAGTTAACCGCCGGGTCGTAGTTACTATTGTTGACTGAAAAATCCTCGCCGCCATTTGGGTTTGCTGCACCATTTCCATAATTGCCGGTTCCGTTCTGCGGATTCGCCCTTTTCCCGTTTACGCGTGCAATCCAGTCAGCCCCTGCACTTCTTCTGTAGGTTTGTGTATTCCCCGAGAAAGTTCCCGCCCATGAAGTTCGAAGAATAAATTTTTCGATGGGTTTGACCGATTCCAAAAATTCCTTTAATGCCCAATATCTTTCGTTTGGAATCTGCGGGTTATCTGCCCTTTGTTTATTAAGGGATGCCGAATTTTCATTATAGGGGTTTGTTGCGTCGTCAAAAAGACCGAAAGTAATCATTCCATAGTCAACCCGGGTTGTGCCCATATAAAACATAAATCCTTTTGCACCGAAAGAAAGAGCAAGGTTACCCTGCAGGGCAATTTCCTGCTTTGAGGGAAAGCGCAAATCAAGCGCACCCCTGACATACTCTCCTTTTTCGGGGTTAAAACCTCGTGAACCTGATACCTGAATAGTGCTGGTTAACGGAATATCGTCTGAGAGATCGGGTGTGAAATTTTTCGCCGCCTCAATAGCGGTTAAAAGTCCCATAAACTGCCAGGGGTCTTCCCTACCTGTTTCGTCGCGGGGCAGAACCCTCTCATTTTTATATTCTATGAAGTTTTCAATTGCTTTTTGCACTGCGGTTTGGTCCTGAAACCCCCTCGGGTGCCCGGCTTGAAAAGGATAATTATCGAAGATAAAATAATTTTTGTAGAAACCGGCAGGAAGTGCAGCATAAGTGCGGTCGAACCCGAAATGCCAGCGCCAGTAAACACCTGATGCCCCGGCAATATCGAAAGACTTATTTCCGGGCGCTAATTCCCGAACCATTTTAGTGTATTCTTTCCGCACATTAGCAGTAAGCAAGAAAGGCTCATCATCGTAAAAAGAACCAAAAAGTTCGGTTGAACCGAGTGAATCAATAAAACTTTTTAGCTGCGATCTTACTGTTTCTTTTGCCCCTTTTTCATAGAAGAACGATTGATAAAGCTCGTCGTGAACTGAAATTGCATCAATTTGCACCGGGATAAGATTTGAATACAAAATTCCAATTTCAATATTTTTATCAACGGTTACTGCTCCAAATTCTTTGAAATTCAGATTTGGGTCGGTGAGTGTAATCCACTGAAAACCATCCGAAGTGAAATCCCTTTTTCTGACGATAAATTCAAAATCCTTCAGCAACGGGCTGCTTGTTTCTTCAGTATGTTGCTGATTTTTTTCGTCTGCAACCTTGCTGTTTTTATCCCCATCTTCACCGGGCAAAAAATTACTTTTCGGTGAAAGAGCCCCCCTGTGTGTTTCAGGATCGAACGGAAGTTCAGCCAAGGAACCGTTGTTTGAAGCGGGCAGAACACGAATCTGAACGCGGAAAACCTCCGTATCATCCGGGTAGTTCCGTTTATCAATTTTCGCTTTGACTGCAAAATAGTGCTGCAGGTTTCCGTTGGTGAACATCATCCTGAAAATTTTGCCGTAAACGATGTGTTTTTTACCCTGAAATCCGGAATTTATGGTGAGGACTCGTTCGCCGTTTTCATCATTTTTTATCTGTTTCTTTAATTCCCGGTCCGGGCTTTGGTTTAGGTCTTGGTTTTGCTTTTGGTTTGGGTCGTAGCCTTGATCTTGGTTTTGCTTTTGGTTTGGGTCGTAGCCTCGATCTTGCTTTTGGTTTTGGTTTGGGTCGTAGCCTTGATCTTGGTTTTGGTTGTAGACTTGGTTCCGGTTTGGTGTAGTCTGTTCGCCAATTTCCCCTGACGGAAGTGCAAACCTGACGGTAACCCATTCGCCATTGTCATAAACGGTTGTATCAGAACCGGCAATCTCCGGTGTAATCCATTTAGGTATCAAATCGGGGTTTGTGCTGTTGAACCAGACACTTGAGGATGTTTTCGTGCCAAACCCAAAGTTGTAATCAGGGCTGATGTTAAAAATTGATGAGCCGCCAATCTGAAAAGGATAGGCTTCCCTGTCCTGCCCCTGAGCTTTGATGTAAGTTCCGGTTTCTTTCCCGAGGAGGTGGGGGTAGTCTTTGCTCCACTCCAAGTGCATATTCAATATTTTCCGCTTTCTGTTCAACGGGCTTGGTGTGGTTGATACTTCATCCGCCCAGGAAACGGAGTGTGTTACGCCGAGGGAATCAAAATATTCGCTTATAGTTTCAGCACTTCTTTTTAAGCCCTCGGCGTTAAATTCTTTTCCCCAGTTGAAAGGCGGGATTTTATAACTGACATATCCGTCAAAAAACGCAATAATCGGGAAAGTTGTGTCACGGATTTGTGCAAAAAGAGTTTCGCAACTCAAAAACAAAGCAAAGAGGATGATGATAATTTTTTTCATTAAGGGGTCTTTCCGGTTCAATTAAGTTTTTGGATACTGATTAATCGGGAAGGGTTTAACAACTTTATTTGGGTTTGCCTTCCGGATTTGGGTTAATCCTCCCGCTTTAGGTTTACTTACCCGGCCTGCAGTTACCCTCTCAACTTATCCAAAAGTTCATTCAGTTGAGAGGCTTCTTTCACAGATATATTTTTCATATACGAGTAAATTTTGTCCTCCAAGTGGTCAATCCGGGCTAAAAGGTCAAGTCCTTCCTGTGTAATGGTAATTTCAGCGCGTCTGCGGTCATCTTTGCAGGTTTTTCTTTTCAGGTAGCCTTTCTCCAAAAGCCGGTCAACAAGACGGGAGGCATCGGACATTTTATCGAGCATTCTTTCTTTCAGAAGGTTAACGGTACACGGGTTTGGGTATTGCCCTCTTAAAATGCGCAGTATATTATACTGTTGAACAGTTAAGCCGTGCTCTTTCATTTTAGGCGCATGCTGAGCCAAAAGCCAGTTAGTTGTGTAAATAAGGTTCATCATAACCTTGTGCTGCTCGCTTTTGAATTTTTTCTGTTTAATTTCTTCTTCTAAACGCATCTTTTTTACCGTTAAGTTCTTTGTTCAGGAAAAAAGCAGGAAACCCTCTTATTGTATGTTATAACATATTTCGGGGTAGAAGGGGTTCCAATCGCTTGTATTTCATATTCCTTTTATTTAGGATAATTAGAGAGAATAGTAATATTTATATTTGAACATTATTCACAAAAAAATAAGACAAATGAAAACCTCGCGCACATTATTCATTGCACTTTTGTTATTCATCACGCCGATTTTCTCACAAGGGGAAGGAGGCACTTTTTTCCTCGCTTCGTACAATGTGGAAAACCTTTTTGATACGATTAACGACCCGACAAAGAACGACGAGCAATTCCTGCCTTCAGATAGTTCACAATGGAACACCGAAAAATACACAACTAAATTGAATCATCTGGCACAGGTGATCGATTCGATGAATAACGGGTGGGGGCCCGATGTGTTGGGTTTGGCAGAAGTGGAAAACAAAGCCGTGGTGGATGACTTGGTTGCGCACTTAAATAACGGCAAAAAATATGAAGTGGTGCATTTTGAGTCTCCGGATGGGCGCGGGATAGACTGTGCGCTGATCTTCAACACGCGTATTTTCAAATTTGTTGCGTCCGATACTCTGGGTGTGAACCTACCGAACGGCTGGCCCACCCGATCGATCCTTCACGCTGCATTGACAACCCCAAGGGGCACGCTTTACCACTTCTTTGTAAATCACTGGCCCTCAAGAAGTGGCGGTCAGGAAAAATCGGAAATCAACAGAGTAACCGCCGGCGCTCGGCTGAAACTGAAAACTGATGAACTTTTAAGCAAAGACCCTAACACTAATATTTTGATTATGGGCGACATGAACGATGAACCGTTGGATAAATCGATTGTGGAAGCATTAGGCGCACTTGGTTTTAATTGCGATTCACTAAGCGGATTGGCGCAGGATGCACTTTATAACCTCAGCCTTGAAAAGAAGCTTAAAGGTGAAGGTTCCTACAAATACCGCGGCAACTGGAATATGCTCGATCAGATGATTGCTTCCGGTAATGTGCTGAAGAAACTTTATTTATGCGGGTCGTTTGGAATTTTTAACCCGGAATTTATTCAGCAAAAAGGGGGGAATTACGAGGGTGCGTCACTTCCAACCTTTGGCGGAAGAAGATACTTTGGCGGTTACAGCGATCATTTTGCCGTTTATGCGATTTTTCATTTGGACTAAATAGTGATTAAGCAGAAAAGTTTTGACGAATTTCTGAATTTCTCCAAGGGTAAAATAGAATGAATTCTTATACGGACTCGCAGCCCGAAAGCCTTGATGAGTTACTTAGTTATTTCCACGGACCAAAAGGCGAAAACAGCGAACTTTTCCGGAAAATGTTGCTTAAGATTTTTGACCGGCACGCTCAGCAAAGGGCTTCACTTTTCCCGGATGATGAACCACTTTTTTCACCAAACGGCGAGAACAAAAATTTGGAAAGGGCGGTTGAAACACTTTTAGATAAAATGGAAGGAAATCTACCCTTCTTTCACCCGAGATATAGCGCACAAATGGGGAAGGACCCGACAATTCCCTCTATTCTGGGCTATCTTGCTTTCGCTTTTGCAAACCCAAACAATCACGCATGGGAGGGGGGTCCGGTTACTACGCAAATGGAGATGGAAGTTGTGGAAACTCTGTTGAAGATGTGGGGCGTACCCGGTGGCTGGGGGCATCTTTCGAGCGGTGGCTCGCTTGCAAATATGGAAACTTTGTGGGCTGTGCGCGATCACTACGGCAACGGAACGGTTTTTTTCTCTGAGGTTTCACACTATTCATGGAAAAGAATCTCAAAAATTCTTTTGATTGACTCTTTTGCTGAAATTCCTGTCGAAGGTAATTTTCGGATGAACCCCAACGCATTGGAAGAGGCTCTGAAGAAAGCCAAAAAGCCGATGATGGTGGTTGCAAATTTCGGTTCTACAGGCACAGGAGGCGCCGATGATCTGGCGCCAATTCTTGAATTAAAGAAAAAATACAATTTCCACCTGCATATCGATGCTGCTTACGGCGGATTTTTCCGCTCTGTGTTGCTTGACGACGATTATCAGTTAATACCCCACGATCCGACCGGTGAGGTATCGCTTCATTCATATCAACAGTTGCAACTACTTCCCGAGGCGGATTCTATCACAATCGATCCCCACAAACAGGGGTTTATTCAATATGGTGCCGGAGCGGTTTTGTATAAAGATGAAGCGCTGCGAGCACCCCTTTCGAACACAGCACCCTATACTTACCACAAAACGGATAAACCAAACATAGGGATGTTTGCTCTTGAAGGCTCACGACCCGGTGCGATGGCAGCTGCATGTTGGCTGACTTACCGGACAATTCCGCCCGTTTACAGTGGTTTGGGCAAATTGCTGAGGCTTTCGCTTGCGGCTGCGAATAAATTTTGGGAATTAATAGAGGAATCTTCCGCTTTTGATAACTTCAACAAACCGGATATTGATATTGTAACTTTCTACGCAAAGGGGAAGAACGGGGAAGAGATGGTTAAAAATTCGATGAAAGTTTATCAACAGCTTTCGGTTGAAAACCCAGAAGCAGAGTTTATTATCTCGAAGTTTGTTGTAAGCCCCGAAATTGCAGGGCGTGTGATCCCCGGGTTGAAGTTGCCACCGGGTGAAAATTTTTCGGCACTTCGTTCAGTTTTTATGAAACACTGGAATGCATTGGACGATTTCCGGTATGTCCGTCTGTTGGTAAACACTTTGGAAGAATCGTTAAAATTGCAGTAAAATCAGCGTTGTTTCTGAAAACCAGAGGTAAAAAGTTTTAGTTTGTGCTCATTTTCTTTTAATTATAGTTTAACTTCCTATAGATATAACTTGCTGCATTAAGAGGAGCAGAGGGGGGAATATCTCAACCAAAGTCTGAGATTTTTCTTAAATTTGTGTTTTGTACAAAAATTTCCCCGAACAATGCAGCATTTTGAAGATAATTACTGGCACTACAAAGAAAACAAATTATATTGCGAAGACACCTCAATTGAAGAAATAATAGCCCAAACAGATACCCCCGCTTACATATACAGCAAAGCCTCGTTGATAAAGCGATGCCGCGAGTTCACTTCCGCATTTGAAAGCGTTAATCACAAAGTTTTTTATGCGGTAAAGGCTAACTCGAATCTTAATGTTATAAGAATAATTTACGATCAGGGGTTTGGGCTTGATGTCAACTCTGCCGGTGAGTTTTATCGCGCAATAAAAGCCGGTGCCACGCCCGACAGAATGATTATGACCGGCGTTGCAAAAACCCGCGAAGAGATTAAACTTGCCGTTGAAAATGAAGTGTTGATGATTAAAGCTGAGTCGCTCGATGAAGTTAAACAAATCAACGAAACAGCAGGCTTGTTGGGCAAAAAAGCACGGGTTGCTTTGCGGGTGAATCCTGATATTGTCGTTCAGACTCACCCGAACATCTCAACCGCAAAAAGCGGTGTTAAGTTTGGGATGGACCCTGTACCGGCTATGGCGGTTTATTTAGATCATGCAAGTTACCCAAATATTGAGTTCACGGGAATTGATGTTCACTTGGGGTCTCAGATTCTTTCTTTTGATCCATATTTTGTTACACTAATGAAGCTGCACACATTCATCAGTAAGTTGGCTGACAATGGTGTTTATCTTAAGCATATCGACTTAGGCGGCGGTTTCGGCTCACCGTATCACGGGGGCGACAAGTTTAATATTAAAGCCTTCGGGCAACAGGTTGCGCCACTTCTGAACGAGTTCGGTTGTGAGATATTCTTTGAACCGGGCAGGTTTTTAACAGCCAACTCGGGGGCGATTATTTCGCGTGTTCTCTACACAAAAACGAGCGGAAACAAGAATATTCTGCTGCTGGATGCCTCGATGACCGAAATTATGCGCCCGATGCTTTACCAAAGCTACCACTCGATTTTGCCCGTTTTGATTGAGCCGGGAAGGGATAAGATTGTTTACGATGTGGTGGGGCCCGTCTGCGAGTCGAGTGATTATTTAGCAAAGGGGCGGGAGTCGCAGGAAGCTCACTCAGGTGATTTGATGGCTATAATGTCAGCAGGTGCTTATGCTTCGGTGATGTCATCAAACTACAATGTGCGCAGAAAACCACCGGAGATTATTGTTACCGGAAGCGAGTGGTTCGTTGCCCGCGGGCGGGAGTCGTACGATTTCCTCCTGTACGACGAACACATTATTGAAGATTTGGTTGAATAAAAAATAAATCGGAAAAAGATGAAAAAGATCATGTTAATTGCGGCAATAGCAGCCGTTTCTTTCGCAGCGCAGGGATGCCTGCTGATTGAAAAAATGCGATACGAAATAACCATCAGCGACAAATCGGATACTACAGGTGTGGCTGTACTTTACGCTGAAGGTATATATTCAGACGCCACCGGTAAAAAAGAACTCGACCAGGATACAACAATCCTGTGGGATATTTATTTTCAAAGGGATGAATTTCTTGGTTATATGGCGGAAACTGGTAAAAAAGTGCTCGGCACTGAGCTGGATGTGGTTAAGAAGAAACTTTCGGGAAATATTCAGTTTTCCTTTAATTCAATCAGAAATGTTGAATCAATTCAGTTTGATGGTGAGTACTACTATTATACCAATTTTAACAAAGATTCTGTCAGTTCCACGAACGGCACGGTGATTAGAAAACCGGAATACACAAGGATAATCTGGCCCAAAGAGATTAAAAATATCGAATTTGAACTTGTTAATATTAAACCGCAAAACAGAAGAGATTTGGTGCCGTTTTATAATGAAAAAATGAGAATAAAGTAAGCACAGTAAACGGTAAAAACTGTAGTTAGTTGTCATTATTGGTTAAAACTTCGGAAGTTCTTTTAACCAATTTTTGAAAGATAAAACTTAAAAACAACCCAATAAAAACGAAAATAAATGCGTTTTATACAGCTGGCATTTCCTCTGCCGATGGATCAGGAATTTACCTATTCGGTCCCGCAAAACCTTTACGATGAGGTGGCTATAGGCAAAAGAGCCGTTGCACCTTTCGGGCAGAGGATGCTAACCGGGTTTATAGTTGAGATTACTTCCGAACCACCTTTCGAAGACCTTTCCAAGATTAAACGAATAATAAAAGTTTTGGACGAAAACCCCGTTTTCGATCCTGAAAGGCTTCCTTTTTTCAGATGGCTTGCTTCATTTTATATAAGTTCTCTCGGTGAAGCCTTAAAACTTACTGACCCTTACGGCACGGCGGTTCAGTCCCAAAAGTTTATTTACTCCGACCACGCAACAATCGAGAAGTTCATTTCGCTTGAGAAAAACCAAAAAACAAGCCGCTACCGGGTGATGCAGCTTTTCCTGCAGAAGGACAGATACTTACTAAAGCAGCTTCAAAATTTAACGGGGGTTAAGAGCATCTTAAACACTCTGAAAAAAATGGAGCAAGAGGGAATTGTAACCATTGGTGAGGGGTTAAGCAGCCCGAGGGTCAGAAGCAAAACGGAGAGATTTGTTAAACTGATAAAACCGTTGGATGAGGTATATGCTGCAATTCCTGAGATTGAAAGGCGCTCGCCAAAACAGGTTACCATTTTGTTGAAATTGGCGTCGTTCAAAACGAAGGAAGCGCCCACAGGAAAACTGCTTAAGGTTGTTTCAGGTTCTGATTCCTCACTTAAAGGGTTGCAGGATAAAGGGTTAGTTGAAATCTATGACAAAAATGTTGAAAGGCTTTACCGGGAAACTTACACGGAAGAACTTAAATCTTTTCAGCTGACAGAAGCTCAGGTAAAGGTAATTGATTCAGTTTCGCCTTACATTAAAAAAAGGGAGTTTAAACCGTTCCTGCTTCACGGCGTAACCGGTTCCGGGAAAACGCAAGTTTACATAGAGCTAATCAAACAAGTGTTGAAAAAAGGTGAAAGTGTTCTCCTTTTAGTGCCTGAAATTTCACTTACCCCTCAAATGACTGCCCGACTGACAAAGAATTTTGGTGATAAGGTGGCGGTTATTCACAGCCGTGTTTCGCCGGGAGAAAGGCACGATGCCTGGATGAGAATAGCAGCGGGGAAGTGTAGCGTTGTTACGGGCGCCCGCTCTGCTCTTTTTGCGCCGGTTAAAAATCTGGGGCTTATTGTTATTGATGAAGAGCACGACGCTTCATACAAACAGGAAGAAATTCCGCCGAAATATCACGCCCGGGATGCCGCTGTGATGTTGGCAAAACAGATGAACTGCCCCGTGCTGATGGGTTCAGCTACCCCATCGATTGAATCGATGTTCAACGCTCAAAAGGGCAAATATACCCTTCTGCAGTTGCCCGAAAGGGTTGACGGGGCGACACTTCCCACCATCACCTTAGTGAACACCACGGAAATGAAGAAAAAAGGGGAAATGGAGAATGTTTTTGCCAAAAGCCTGTTGACCAAAATTGACGAAAGAATTAAAAAAGGGGAGGGGGTTATTCTGCTGCAGAACAGGCGGGGGTTTGCAACACAGGTTTACTGCGTTGAGTGCGGGCAGATTGAAAAGTGCGATAATTGCTCCGTGGGGATGGTTTACCACATTAAATCAAACAATATTAAGTGCCACTATTGCAATTTGGTGAAACCGATGCCTCTTGCGTGCTCAAGGTGCGGATCGAAACACCTGAAACTGTTCGGAACCGGAACCGAAAGAGTGGAAGATGAACTGGCGTTTTATTTTCCCGAAGCGCGGATTCAAAGGGTGGACTCAGATACCATCGGCGAAAAGGGGAAGCTCGGCGAAACACTTAACAAGTTTCGAGACGGCGAAATTGATATTTTAATCGGCACACAAATGGTGGCAAAAGGGTTGGATTTTCCCCGGGTTACTTTGGTGGGTGTTATTTCGGCAGAAGCGTCGCTTTGGATGCCTGATTTCAGGGCGGAGGAGAGAACCTTTCAACTGCTTACGCAGGTGAGCGGGCGGGCAGGAAGAAGCGTTGTACCGGGAGAGGTGGTGATACAAACTTTTGACTCGAACAACCCGCTGTTGCAGTTTGTGCTTAACAACGATTATCTTGGTTTTTACAACCGCGATCTGCAAAGCAGGCAGTTTCGGTTGTACCCGCCCTTTGCAAATTTGTGTCTGGCAGAAACCCGTGATAAAGACGCCCGCAAGGCCTCAGATGCGCTTATTGACCTTTATAAAGAGATGTTCCGGTTGAACAGAAGTGTGGCTGTTTTACCACCGACAACAGCGGTGCTTGCAAAACTGAAGAATGAGTTTCGTTTCCAAATGTTGATTAAAACAGATAAGAAGTTTGACCCCGCAGCTTCGGCGCTTAGAGAAACAATTTCAAAAGCGTATAATATTGTGAAAAAAAGTGGCAAACACAGGGATATTCGGATTGTTTTTGATATGAATCCTTATTCTATTGTGTAAAACGGGGAATGAGGATTTGTGTTGGAACCGGTTCCATTTTAGTTTATAAGAGTTTCTAATTTGGTGTTGGAACATATTCTTTGTGGGTTTTGCGACAGGCTCTATCTTGGTGTTGGGAAATAGTTTCGGTGATGTAGTTAGAAAAACAGGGTTTTAGTGTTGTGTGTTGGAGTTTTCTCGGGTTTATCCGTAGGTTAGGTTTTGCCTGAATCTTGCGTTTCAAGATGCGAGGAGAGGCTCAAAGTTTGTGTGGTTTTATGTCGTGGTTTCTTATCATACGGGGCAGTAAACCATTTGCACAAAATTTCTTACACTCCCAAGATTATTTGATCCCATATCACCCTTTTCTTATTCCGTGCATAACATTTCTTAGTGCTGTCATGTTGTTGGAGATAATCCCGCCGATATTATCGATTTCTTTTTTATAGCCGTAAACTGACTGCCCGCCGAGGATTATTTTAATCGTGTTTGGTACTAAAATGCCGAGTTTTTGAATATCGGAGGAAAGCTGGGGGTCGTCATCCGGATATACAATGCTTAGTGCTATAGCCTTTGCATTGACCCGAAGTGCAGCTGCCGCAATATCTTCCGCCGGCAGATTCGAACCAAGAAACACCGTCCGCCAACCTTCGGAAGAGGCAACGAAAGCAAGCATAAAAGCACCGAGATCGTGAACCTGATTTTTCGGAGAAGCCACCACAATAACCGGGGCAGCGGAGTGGATAGAGTGGCAAGATTGTACACTCCACATAAATTTTTTAATTGTTTCGGTGGCAAGGTGTTCGTGTGCGGGGCGCGATTTCCCCAATCGCCACTGCTCGCCGAGCCGGTGCATCAGCGGTGTGATTACTTTATCGAACATTTCAGGCACTGTGAACTGAAGTGAAGAGCGCACCAATTCCGTTTCCAATTTTTGTGAGTCAAATTCGCTGACTGCTTTCAGACATCGTTGCACCACATCCCCTTCGTTTTTCGGTTCCATTAATGGGATTAAGTGGTGGTGTTCCGGGCTGCCGAGCAACTCCCGCAGGCGAGGGGCTTCCAAATTTGCAATCGTGCCGATAGAATAACCCTTTGCGGTAAGAAGTTTCAGCAGTTTAAGTTTTTCGACCGACCGTTCATCGTAAACCCGGCGGTTTGAGTCAGTGCGGGCGGGTTCAATGGCGGAGTACCTTTTCTCCCAAGCACGGATCAGGTGCGAGCTTAAACCGGTGAGTTTTGCCACAACATTTATCGGGTAAGTTACTCTTTCTTTCATTCCCAAAAATAGTGTTTATTCGCCGAAAAATAAAACACAGTTTTTCAGGGAGGTTTGGGGGAAGTTTGGAAAAAGTTTTTGTGCAGGTTTTAGAGAAATTTTGAGACAATTTCCCAAAAAGTTTGGTGGAAATTTGAGATAAATCTCAGTGCAGATTTGGAGAAACTCCGGTAAAAGTTTGCCCGCAGGTTTGGAAGAAATTGTGGCGAGATTTTCGTGCCGATTTTGTAGAAATTTGGAGAAAATTTCTTAGTAAATTTGTTGAAAATTTGGAAAAAGTATTCCTGCAGATTTGATTGAAAATATAAATCTTCACTTTTTTGTACAGATTGTTTCTCTCTAACTTCTTTTGGCACAAACGCTTGCAGATTTCTGAAATTTTATTGGAACTAAGTTATTGTTTAGCCGTGTTATGAGTGTAATTACTTCTATTAATGTTGATAAAGTAATCTCTCCCGATGCTCCGGCACGGGTTGCAATTTTTGTGGTTATAAATTGAACGAATGATTATGTAACGCAGTGAAGTGCCGGAGTGTCACTTTATTGTTGGCTCTAAACTGTAAATGAATAAAAAAAGGCTGCCGAAAGGCAGCCTTTTTTTGTAACTGGGTGGATGAATGGCAACTCTAAAAAGGATTTATCACTAACATTTCTTTAAATAAACCCGTTTTCAGGAAAATGATAATCAAAACAAAAAAACTAATATTCACTATGTACAAAATTTTAGTAATAGTAAAATAATTTTTTAAGTATCCAACAGAAATTTGTTCAATCATCTTATCGTTAGTGAACAAAAAATCTCTGAAACCCTCGCCCGTGGTTTTTGCTTTAATTCCGGAAATAATTTGAAGAATAGCTGTTCCTAATAAAGCCAACAGAAGAAGCACCACAAGTGTCATAACATTAGAAGGGATTGGGGCTTTGCTAATAACAGAGATAATGCTAAGTACAAGTAACACATTTAAAGAACCGAGTATAATTGTCAGGTATCCAACGACCCTGGCATTACTTCCAAGCAGTAAAGTCATACTTTTCTCAAAAAAATTATTTTCCATTTATTACCTCATCATACTTGACAGCTTAGTTAACGCTTCAAATAGCCCTAAAACCATCGTTGCTAAAGTGATATTACCAATAATTAACACCACTTTTAATACAGCAAAATGTTTTTGGTAATTTTCATAAGCCACTATTTTGTCGTTAGGGTCATTTGTTCCAATAAGTCTTTCGATATGTTGCCCGCCTTTTCTTGCTCTCAACCCGATAAATATTGGAACTATCGCTATTGCAGTAACTAAAATAAAAGGTGCGATTTCACCAATTAATAAGCCGAGCAGAATCAATAAGCCCCCAATTACCATATATAAAATTCCCACCAATTTGGAATCAGACGCAAGTTTTAACATTGTGTCATTCATTAGCATGTCGCTCTGCATAAATTACTCCTTTGTTTGTTGGTTAAATAATGATGATGTCGGAAAAGTATTTAAAAAACCAAATTCACGCATGAATTTCCGAATAAAAATTTTAAAATGCAAAAAAAAAGAGACTGTCAGGTATTTAGTACAGAAACAGTCTCTTTTTTATAATTGTATGGTTAATTAAGAATTTACCTTAAGCTTGAAAGTGTAGCGATTCCACCGACAAAAAGAATGAAAACCAGAGCAATCATACAAAGAGCTATAATAATCAGAATTTTGGTAATTCTGAAATAGCTTCCTAAGTTTTCCAGAGCAAATCTTTCTGCCATCTCGTCGTCAGTTGTTGCAAAATTACTGAAGTTTTCTCCTGCTGCTTTTGCTTTTAACCCAACTATGATTTGGATAATACCGTTAATCAGTCCGAATATTGTAATGCAATTAAATGCGCCGACAATAATGCTCAGAAGACCGACGGTTTTAGCGTCGTTACCAAGGCTACTGATGGTATTTTTTTCGATATAATTGTTATCCATTTAGTGCCTCCCGAGAAGTGAAAGAAAACTAAAAAATACACTGCTGTAGAAAAGTACACTGATTACTAAAAATACAACAGCGATGATTAACAGAACTTTCAGGATGAAAAAGTGTTTTTGATAGCTTTGATAAGCCATAATTTTGTCGTTTGGATCATCAGTAGCTATAAATCTTTCCAAATTGTTACCGCCATCTCGGGCTCTCAAACCTACAAAGATTGCCGGTATCCCAACGATGGCTCCAAAAATTGAAAGGCAATATAAGGCACCCATCACAATGATGAATGTTCCGACAAATTTGGAATCAGCCGCGAGCTTTGACAACATGTCATTCATTAGCATGTCTCTCTGCATAACTTAGTCCTTTGTTTGTTGATTAATTAATGATGATGTCAGGATGTTGTTTAAAATATTAAATCCTTAATAGAATTTCCGAATAAAAATTTTAATATGCAAGAAAAAAAGGGATAATTTTTTACATTATTTATAATTCAAGGAATTTTTATGGTGAAAAATCACAAATTTGTGAAAATTATCCGGTTTGTCTTAGGGTTTGGCTTTTTTTCCTCCGTGTGAAAAACGACAAATGTGTGAAAGATACTGTTTGGACGGAAAAAAACGGGGTTGATTGGATACTGTTAAAAACTACAAATGTGTGAAAAATAGTCCGTAAATCTCAACGGGAAAAGAACTTTGTTCAGAAGTAGCCCAATGTTTTTGAAATTTTGATTCATAATTTAGTACAGCAGACTCGGGATGAAGGATATGGGGTACAGGCTATGGGATACAGGTTAAGGGATGAAGAATCTTAGGTACAGGCTATAGGATACAGGTTAAGGGATGAAGAATCTTAGGTACAGGCTATAGGGTACAGGTTAAGGGATGAAGAATCTTGGGTACAGGCTATAGGATAGATGAAATAATCTTATTTTTTTGAAAAAAAATTATCGGCAGGGTTAATACTTAAAAATAAACCCCCTGAACACTCAAGAGTTATTTCAGGGGGTTAAAAAATTTATCAGTAAATCTCATTTTTACCGGGGAAGGGTTAGTCAATTACATCTTTGCCGTGTAAGATCAAGAGGGGTTTATGTACCGTAAAAATGCACACGCTTGTACCCAGGCACCTTTTTACCGTGTAAAGTTAGCCAATACCTTCTTTTCAATGAAAGGGTTACCCAATCACATCTTTGCCGAGGTATTGCCTTAAAGCTTCGGGGACATTAACTTTGCCGTCGGGGCGGAGGTTATTTTCGAGCAATGAAACCATCAAACGGCTGGTGGCAAGCCCTGAACCGTTAAGTGTGTGCAGAAATGCGGTTTTTTTATCCTCGCTGCGGCGGTATTTAATGCTCGCTCTTCTCGCCTGAAAATCTTCAAAATTGCTGCAGGAAGAAGCTTCTAACCACTTCTTTTCCGCCGGCGACCACACTTCAATGTCGTAACACTTCGCAGCAGAAAAGCTTAAGTCGCCTGTGCACAACATCAGAACACGGTAGGGGATATTCAGCGCTTTAAGAATATCTTCAGCGTCGTTCACCAACAATTCAAGCTCATCGTACGAGTTTTCCGGGTGAACAAATTTCACCATTTCCACTTTGTTGAACTGGTGCACGCGCAAAAATCCTTTCGAATCCCTGCCGTAAGAGCCTGCTTCGCGCCTGAAACAAGGGGAAAAACCGCACAATTTAACCGGTAAAGCGCTTTCTTCCAACACTTCGGAACGATAGATGTTGGTTATTGGCACTTCTGCGGTGGGGATAAGGAATAAACCATCCCGCTCGCAGGCGTACATATCATCTTCCATTTTGGGGATTTGTCCCGTTCCTTTCATCGATTCCCTGTTCACAATAAAAGGAGTCATAACTTCTTTGTAGCCGTGCTTATTAATGTGAAAATCGAGAAAGAAATTGAGCAATGCACGCTCCAATGTGGCGCCGTCTCCCATGTAGAGAGCAAAACCTGAGCCGGAAAGTTTTGTGCCCCGTTCGAAATCCAAAATTCCTAATTTTTTTCCGATTTGGACATGGTCTGCAACCGCCTTGCCAGCACCACCGCTTTCACCCGCACCGGCAGCGCTGCCACCACCGCTTGCGCTTTCACCCGCACCGGCAGCGCTGCCACCCGCACCGGCAGCATTGCCGCCGGCTACATTACTGCCCTTTTCGGCGGCTAAAATGCTTTCACCATCGTACCCATCCGGTAGCCAGCGACGCACCTCAACATTATCTTCCGCTGATTTGCCAACGGGAACCGAAGCGTGCGGCATATTCGGAATATAAAGGAGTAAATCGGAAAATTTTTCATCAACAACGGAAAGTTCGTCGTTATACTTTTTAATCTCTTCGCCAACGGTTTTCATCTCATCGATCAAAGCTGAAGCGTCTTCTTTGTTTTTTTTCAGGCGTGCTATTTCGTCGCTGACGCGGTTTCTTTTCGATTTCAGTTCATCCGCAACGGCGATTAGTTCGCGGCGCTGTTTATCCAACGCCAGCAATTCATCCACACGGTTTTTCTCGTTCTTATTTTCAACCCCTTGTTTTACTGCTTCGGGATTCTCTCTTATAAATTTAATATCTAACATTTTAAGCCTGTTTTACGATCACATTCAAAATTTTATTTTTTACAAAGATCACTTTAACGACCTGATTCCCGTCAATGAATTTAGCGATTTTCGGGTCGGAAGTGGCGCCGTTCATCACGGTATCCTGATCGGAATCAACCGGTACCGTAACCGTTCCGCGCATTTTACCGGAAACCTGCACCGCAATGGTTACGGAATCCACCGTAAGAGCCGCCGGGTCGGGTTCAAATTGCCAAGGCTCCTCAAAAAGCGATTTTTCCCTCCCGAGTATCTCTGCCATTTCTTCGGCAAGGTGGGGCGCCAAAGGCGCGATCATGTGGGTAACTACCTGTAATGTATATGTTTGCAGATCAGCCCTGCACGCGTTGAGGTTTTTGCTTAGTTCGTTGCTAAGCTCCATAAGGGCAGCGATTGCAGTGTTGAACTTCAGGTGCTCCATTTCGTGCTGATACTTTGCCAGCGTGCGGTTCACATATCTGTAAACCGATTTTTCGGGTTCGCTAAGGTGGTTCAGATCATATTTATCAGCTGCTTTGTGGTTTTTCAGCCACCCGGTGTGTGACTGCGCCAGGTCGTACATCTTTTGAGCGAATCGTTCAGTGCCGGTGATGCCGCTGTCGCTCCAGTCTCCGCCGAGTTCAAAAGGTCCCATGAACATCAGGTACAATCTGAAGACATCAGAGCCGTATTTATCAATGTAAGGCTCGGGGTTCACAACATTTCCGCGAGATTTCGACATTTTAGCCCCAAGGTTGGTGATAGTTCCCTGGTGAACCAATTTCATAAAAGGTTCAGGAGTTTTAACCAACCCCAAATCCATCAAAAATTTATGGATAAACCGTGCGTAAAGCAGGTGCATAACCGAGTGCTCTCTGCCACCGATATACATATCAACGGGCGACCAGTTATCGGTAAGAGCGGTGTTGAACATCCCTTTTTCGTACTTAGGATCGAGAAACCGGAGATAATACCAGGAGGAATCAACGAAGGTATCCATCGTGTCGGGGTCGCGTTCTGCGTGCCCGCCACATTTAGGGCAGGTAGTGTTCATAAACCCGGCGTGCCGTTTCAGAGGGCTATCCCCCTGCAGTTTAAACTCAACATCCTTCGGAAGTGTAACCGGAAGTTGCTCTTCGGGCAGCGGCACTTCACCACATTTATCGCAATAGACAACAGGAATTGGTGTGCCCCAATATCTCTGGCGCGAAATCAGCCAGTCCCGCAGGCGATAATTCACTTTTGCTTTTCCGGCGCCAATTCTTTCAAGTTCTTCAATAACGGCTTGCTTACCCGCTACTGAGCTCATCCCGTCGAATTTTCCTGAGTTAACCATAGTTCCGGCTTCAGTAAATGCAACTTCGAACTCATCATCGATTGAAGTACCATCCTGTAAAATCACTTTTCTGATAGGAAGATCGAATTTTTTTGCAAACTCAAAATCTCTTTCGTCGTGCCCGGGAACAGCCATAACGCAGCCTGTTCCGTAGGTAAGCAGGACATAGTCGCCAATCCAAATGGGTACTTTTTCGCCGTTTATCGGGTTAATGACAAACGAACCTGTCGGGGCGCCCGTTTTTTCTTTAGTGGTTGACTGTCGGTCTATTTCCGTTAAATAGGCGGTTTGCTCCACATATTTATCAACTGCGGGTTTGAACTCCGGTTTTGTGAGCTTTTCAACCAACGGATGCTCGGGAGCCAAAGTAACATAAGTAACACCGAAAAGGGTATCGGGGCGAGTAGTGAAAACTTTAATTTTTTCGTCGCTTCCCTCAACTGAGAAAACAACCTCGGCACCGGTGCTTTTACCGATCCAGTTTCTCTGTTTGGTTTTAGTTTCTTCGGGCCAGTCGATGAGATGCAGGTCGTCGAGCAGTCGGTCGGCATAATCCGTAATTTTGAAGAACCATTGCACTAAGTTCTTTTGAACAACGGGGTTACCGCATCTCTCACAGCTTCCGTCGCTAAGCACCTGTTCGTTAGCAAGAACGGTTTGGCATGAAGTACACCAGTTAACGGGTGATTTTTTCCGGTAAGCAAGCCCCTTTTTGTATAGCTGTAAAAAGAGCCATTGGTTCCATTTGTAATATGCGGGGTCGCAGGTCATGAGTTCAGAATTGGTATCGTACATGCAACCAATTCTGCGTATTTGGGCTCTAATATCATCGATATTTTTAAGCGTGCTTTCCATCGGGTGTACGCCCGTTTTAATAGCGTAGTTTTCAGCGGGCAGCCCAAAAGCGTCGTACCCGAAAGGCTCAAAAACATTATACCCTTGCAGTTTTTTGAACCTTGCCCAGGTATCAGCGGGTCCGTAGTTGTACCAGTGCCCACAGTGTAGTTTCGCACCCGAAGGGTAAATAAACATCACTAAAGAATAAAGTTTTTTCTCCGGTGCATTAAGGTTTGTTTTGTAAATGCCTTTATCTTCCCAGAATTTTTGCCACTTCGGCTCTATTTCACTCGCTTTATATCTCATTCTTGCAGATTCTACTAATTTAAAAATTACGAACTTTAAAGATATGAATAATTGAGGAAATCGGTTTTATGCCGATTATGCATTCAGTGAAGCCGGCGCAGAAATCCCGGTCAATGACAGAAGTGGTGTTGGTGCAGAAATCCCGGTCAAAGATGATAATTGAAGTGAATAACCCATCAACCAATGATTTGCAGTTGCAGTTTATGTGAAAGGTTTATTTGAATAACCCATCAACCAAATCGATAAGGTCCTGTAAGAAGAAAGGTTTTGAAAGATAATGTGTAAAGCCTGCCTCGAGGAACTCCTCACGATCACTACTTCCGGCGAAAGCGGTTACAGCAACGAAAGGCTTTTGTTCATTTCCCGGTTTGGCTTTAACTATTTTCATCAGTTCAACCCCGTCTAGCCCGTGGAGCAAGTTAATATCAAACAAAAATGCGTCGTACGAATTTTTTTCAGTCAACTTGAGAGCTTCGTTGGCATCTTTACCGAGATCAATATAGTAAGAGTCGGAAAGTACACGGGAGATAATATCGTGACTTTGTGGATCGTCATCGATAAAGAGTAATCTTTTATTTGTGTGCTTTTGATTAGAATCAATCAATTGCGCTGAGGGCAGTTTTGCCTTCTTTTTCTCCTGTGGCAGAAGTTCAATATAGAATGAAAAAACGGAGCCTTTCCCGACTTCACTTTTCAGGCTGATTTCACCGTTTAACAATTCAACATAATGCTTGGTAACAGAAAGCCCTAATCCGGAACCTTCGTAAATTCTGCTTATACCTTCACTTGCCTGCCGGAAGGGCAACCATATAATATCTTGTTTTTCTTTCGGTATGCCTATTCCCTCGTCACTAACTGTGAAAGAAAGAATATCTTTCTTCCCTTTTTGAACGGAATGCGTGCATGAAAGCTCAACAGTTCCTTCGTTTGAATACTTAACGGCATTTCCGACCAAATTATCCAAAATCTCAAAGAGAATTGTTTTATCGGTTCTTATCAATTTATCTTCATTCAAGGAATTGACGACAAGATTAATGCCTTTTTTATCGGCAGTAATCCGGTGTTTTCCGGTAACCATTTTCAGCAATGATTTCAATCGAAATTCTTCGGGGCTTACTTTTACCTCACCAAATTCCAAATGAGAAAGACTTAAAATTTTGTTCAATGTATCTGTTAGTCTCATAGAATTGTTGAGAATGAGAGAAACCATCTCGGAGGCTTCGGGGTCTGTTACCATTTCGGAAAGAAGTTCAGCATAGCCCCAAATCCCAACGAAAGGTGTTCGGAGTTCATGGCTCATGGTTTCAAAGAAATGGGATTTTAACTTATTTATCTCTTCAGCTTTTTCTTTAGCTAACTTAAGCTCCTCTGTGTACGCTAATTGCAGTGAAATATCCCGGGCAACACCCAATATCGAGTCTAACTTCCCATCCCGATAAATGGGTACAGTTCTTACTTCCAAAAGAATAAAAGAGCCGTCTTTTTTCCTGAATTTTACCTGATATTGAAAGACTTCCTTTTTCCCCGCAAATCTTTTTTCTTTTCGTTTATCCACATCAGAGCTATCTTCTTCAGTAATGAAAGCCCTAACATCTTTTCCGATAATCTCTTCCGGTGTGTACCCGGTTACTGTATATCCGGTTTTGTTAAAATAAAGGATTTTGAGGTTGACATCATGCAACATAACCAGATCGGGGGTTGTATCGGCAAGCGATCTGTATTTTTCTTCAGAAACCCTGATATTCTCTTCAATCATTTTTAAATGATTAATATCTTTAACTGTAGTCAACATTATCATTTTGCCGTCAGTCTGCAAAACAGTTGAAGAGAACAGACAGTAAATTTTCTCACCGTTCTTTTTGACAAATTGAATTTCCAGATCGGAAACCGAACCTTCAGCAAGCAGCCTTTTCACTATCCCCTCTCTTGCTTCAGGATTAACCCAGATTCCGATTTCTGTTATCCGTTTTCCTTTCACTTCCTCACAGTCATATCCAAAAGTTCTGTACGCGGCTTCATTACATTCAATAATTGGCCCATCGAGTTCAGTAATTACCATCGAATCCGGTGAGTTATGAAAAATGGTTCTGAAAAATTGTTGAACGGATTGTTTTTCCTGCTCAAGTCTTCTGTTAATCATCATAAAGAGGCTGATTGACCAAATAAAAATGATTAAAAGCATTCCCAGGATACCAACCGCATTAAGGCGGTTGTATTCAAAAAGGTTTTTAACCGGCGGCTCGAAAATTAGCCACCAAAGGCGCATGAGTAACAACAAATTGTAAAAAATGAAAGTTACGCTAAGGAACCTTGCAATTTTTCTGTAGAGTTTTTCTTTACAAGCCAGTAATTCGTAAATAACAAAAGTGTAAACAAAAAGCCCGCATACAGTTGAAACGATTCTCCTGACAACCAATTCGTCCTGTATAAAAGTGAAGTAGAGATACGCAAGAGAGAAAACAAAAAAAGTTGCAAGTGCGAAATTATAGGGAGCTTTTCCTTTGAAAAACTCTGAGAGACCAACATAAAATGAAATCGTTCCGGCAATTAGAGTAAGGTTTTGAACGACAAGCGCAGAGTAGAAAAGTTCGGGGGAGTCGCGGAACATCATAGCCGCAAACCCAATAAACCCCATTGCACTCCAAAGAACCCAATACTTCAGCCCGGGCATCTTCCTGTATTGAGAATAGTAATAATAGAAGAAACCTAACTGAGACAGATAGAACAACCCGAGAACAACTGTAAGTGTGCGTAAGTCAAGTTCCATTTTTACCTCTTCTAATCCGTTCAAATAACATAGTTGGGTTTATGTTTGATAAAAAAAAATATTAAAGTGGCAATTTATAGAAAATCAAAGAAATATTTGGGATTCCTGTTATTGATGGAAAAGGCAATAAATAAGTCGATTGAATTGTTTTTTCGTTTAGTTAAAAAACTGTATTGAAGCTTTGTAGGTAGGAGGGGTAAGGGAAAGCTTTAATGTAAGATTAATCGGTTGAAAAAAACTGAAATAAAAAAAAAGACCCTCGCTTGCGCGAGGGTCTCAGGGGGAGTAATAAATCACTAACCGGCAGCAGGGAATACCGATTAGCGACACCGAAACTTAATAATAATTTCAATCGAAAACAAGTAAAAAAAACAAAAGGGGGAAATTATTGCCCGATATTTTGCATTTTTTTCACGGTTGAAACTTCATTGAACCATTTTTGAAACCGCCTTCTGAACAACTTTGCAACCAAAGTGATAATTTGAAAGAGTTCCCCGGCAAACCGTTGTTCAAAAAACAACTTTGCTTAACTGAATTTTCCAAAAACGAAATTAGCGGCCTGTAATCTTTTTAACCTGTTTTTGAAGTTCCGGAATAACTTTTTCCAAAAACCAGGGGTTATCTCTTTGCCACTTCCTGTTTCTTGGTGAGGGGTGCACCAAAGGAAAAAACCGGGGTAGGTAGCCTTCAAAATCTTTTACCACTTCTGATACTGAAGTTTTTGGTTTCCGGTTAATATAATAGTTAATTGCGTAACTACCGATTAAAAGGGTTAATTTAAGGTTTTTCAGATATTCCATCACTTGCGGGTGCCACAAAGGTGCGCACTCGGGACGGGGCGGCAGATCACCACTTTTGCCCCTTCCGGGGTAGCAAAAGCCCATCGGCATAATTGTGAAAATTTTTGTATCGTAGAATTGTTCACGGGTTACACCCAGCCAACGGCGAAGTTCATCACCGCTCACATCGTTCCACGGTACACCGGAATTATGTGCTTTGATACCCGGTGCCTGCCCGATAATCAAAATTTTTGATTCGGCGGAAATGGCAACTACTGGTTTAGGCGGAAACGGCAGATGCTCTTTACACACCACGCACGCAGCTATTCGTTTTAACAGATCATCCATTGCCCTAAAATATGATTGCAGTCCGCAGAGCGCAATGTAAAAATATGTATCCGATCAGGAAAGTAATGTAAAAATCGTCAGCAGTTAATAAAGATGTGGTGCACAGGATAGTTGGAAAGTGAGAAAATTAAGAAAATTTAGCCTAAAAGGGTTGTTAAAAACCTGCCATTCAGCTAACTGACTGCCGTGAAAGTGTGCTCTCTTGCGATGAAATAACGGCTGTGAAAACCTGTCACTCTCTGAAATGAAAATACCAAAAACGAGAGAAAGCATAAAAAAAGTCCGGGAAACGAAACCCGGACTTTCATTAAGATTGTTTCTTGTTGAATTATATAATTACGCCATTTCGAAATTACGCAGTTACCAAATTACCTGATTGTCAAATTAAGTAAATAACTCTTTTCCCGTTCGCTTTTCTGTTTAGAAAAATGAAACTGAAGGTTTTCTCCTATATTTCAAAACAACTATTTCATAACTACAAATTTTTTGGTTGCCGTAAACTTTCCGGCAGTCATTCTGTAGAAATATACACCGCTGGCGAAATTTGTGCAATCCAGTTGTGTTTTATAAACACCGGGTGCATAATCACCCTGAACCAGCGAAGCAACTTCGTTTCCGAGAGCGTCATATACTTTAAGAGTAACCCCAACGAGCGCCCCGCCTTCAATTCCCGGAATTGCAAACGCAATGGTTGTTGTAGGGTTAAACGGGTTCGGGTAGTTCTGGAAGAGCGCAAACTCAGTAGGCAACCCAACTTCCGCTTTCACAGTTTGGCTGAACGCAACCACGCCGTTAAGGTCGGTTTGGCGGAGCCTGTACTCGTAGGAACCGGGTTTGAGGTTACGGTCAGCGAACGAATATTCGGTTATTTCTGAGGAAGTGCCTTTGCCTTCTATGAACTTTAGTTCATGCCACCCGCCTTTTTGGTTATCTCTTCTTTCAATATAGAACCCGCGGTTGTTGGTTTCGGTAGCAGTGCTCCAGAGTAACTGCACTTCATCTCTCAGGGGCTTTGCTTCAAAAGCGGCAAGTTCAACCGGAATCAGCGAAAGCTCCATTGTTATCGGCACAGTAATCACGGGGTGAACCGAACAATTGCTGCGCACGATCATATCCATTGAATAATAACCAAGTTGGAAATCTTCGGTGTTAATCGTCAGCACGATTCCGGTTCTGTTGTTGTTGTAAATTGTGCCGGCAAGGTTTCCGCTTGGGATAATCCACTCCGGTTCAGCGGCAATTTTCACGGCAAGGTTGTTTTTCACATAAGTTGCGTTGTAGGCAATTTGTGTGCCGATTGTGCCGTTTGAATTTTCTATTCCGACAGTTGCACTTGTAAGCGTGCCTGACATATTCTTGTAGTAGAACATTATCTTACCGCTTGAATAAAGGACAACCTGGAAAGTGTAACTTGAGCCTGACGAGTAGCCCTGGTAGTTTGTCCACTGAATAATGAACTTATTCCCGTCTTGTTTGTAATGAACAGTGCCCGGCGATTTGGCGTCTAAGTCATCCCAAAACGGGCAGATAATGTCGTTCGGAAAGGCAGAATTAGGAATCGAAGAATTGGAATAAGCATTCTGATTCAACGCAGAGAAGGTTAAAAACCCGTTAGTTGAAATGTAGATTTGAGATTTTGCTACACCGTAGAATTTAAAATTAAATCCGAGGTTGAAGGGGCCCGCATATCCCTCATCCGCAGCGTTGAAGGTTCCGGTTGGCACCCAGCCGGTAACCAAAGTTCCGGTAGAAGCAATGTCATTCCACTCGTATGTTGGTCCATTTGGGGCGTCACTATCCATCCATTTATATCCGAATGGGTCGGGCCCACCGGAGCCTCTGACTGAGGCACCATGGTTTGTGCCGGGGTTATCTTTATCCTCGGCCGATTCGGTTTTTGTGGCGTCTGAAATCAGATAGTAAGAGACAGATTTTGAAGGATACGAGCTGTTCGCAAACTCAACTGTATAGTCAAGTGTTGAGGGATAAGCTGTTGGGTTAGCGATATAAACCGTATCGATAACTGTGCTTTGGTTCATCAGAGTGTGGGCTACATTTCCCGGTGAAACAGAAGCCATCGGCGCCTGTAAAGTAGTGAAAGAAACAACATTAGACATTACCGATCTGTTGCCCCACATATCCATTGCTTTAACGGCAAAATAGTAGAGAGTATTGAAGGCTAAGCCCCTTACGGTATAAGATTTTGGGGTGCCGGCAGAGTCGGAGTGCCCTGAATACATTATACTTGTTGCATTGTTAAAATCAACATCGTTAGCGATGGGGGTGAGCGAGTACCTGATATCATAAGCCTGCACGCCGCCAAAGGTTGAATCGTAGGGTGCTGACCAGTTCAGGGTTATCGAGTTTGAACAGGCATCACCGGCTGAAAGATTGGTTATTTGATCCGGCGGAGTAGCATCGGGCGGGATATTTCTTTTAGTTTCGATTGAGGGGTCGCCCATCAGGTTATACATCTCCAAATATCTGAGCATCATCGAGCCGGGAGTTACATTTCCGAAGTACTGGCAGGTGAGGTATTTACCCATATCCATCATCGGTGTAACCTTTGTAAGCCCAGCGACAAACATTGACTGAAAGATTCTTCTTTCCAGAATATCGTCTTCATCCCAATAGGAATTTACAGAAGAGCCATAGAAAGAAGCGGCTCCTTTTTGCACCCTTATCCATGTTTCGCCGTAGCACTCTGAAAGGTCGTAAGCGCCGGTAACGCAGGCAAAAGAGAAAATATAGGGGTAGATAGTGTTAGTCAGGTTTCTCACATTGCTTTGGCTGAACGGTGGTCCATCCGCCCATGAATATTCAGAGCCGTGCCCTGAGTAAATCCCGAACACTTTCCCGGCGTTAAAAGCATCGGATACCTGTGCGGTAGTTGCACCGCTGTGGCTGTAAAGCTTTAAGTTATCGTATCCATCGGGTGCGAAATAAGTGTTAATTACAAAGTTGTGGCTTCCTTCGGAAACAGAATAGTTATCGGTTGACGCCATAAAAACATTGTTTTTCGGGAGCGACGCGATGCTGTTTTCCATGTAAATTGTTTTATAGATTATGTTGGCAAGCTCGGTAGTGTTAGTAACGGAAAACCGCCCGATGAAAGCATCTGCATAATAGTCAGTACCCTGAAGCAGAGCGTAGTTCAGGTCTGTTTTGGGTGAACCTGTGCCCGAGCCTGTCCATGCGGGAATTTTATCAACATCACCGACAAGAAGAATAAACTCGGGTCTTGTACCGAGGTCGTTATATCTGTTTTGAATGAAAGTTTTAATTGCGGTTGTTGTTGTACCTGTAACAGAAGTGGTGAAAAGGTTTACATTATAACCGTTGTTCAGTTTGTGAGTAACGAATGGTGCTAGCCCGGCTTCATACTCGGGTGCTGTTATAATCAAATAGTTTTTTGTACCCCGTAAAGTACCTTTTTCGTAGTTTGCAAAGAATTGCTCGAAAAAGCCTGAATAGACATCAGAGTGCCCGGAAATTCTGCCGACAGGTTGTTGGAGGTCAATTGTAAATGTGGCTTCGTTCACCATTATCAATTTTTTCTCTGAAGGGGAATAGTTGAACGGTGAAATTGTAACGGTAACACCTCTAAGCCCGGCGATCCAGAAAGGTTCAGATACGGTGATCAGCGGTTCGTTCGTTGTGCGTGATGATTCGTAGAATTTCCTGTCGTAATTAAATGGCCGGTCACTAAGCGGTAAGTCTCTCCGCCACGGAGCCTGGAAAGGGTAGGCGTGGAAGTCGAGTGTTCTTTCTCTCAAAAGTTTATTAATTTCGCGAGCGGAGGGAGGATATTCGCTCTCACCGATCACCAAATTAAAAGAGATTCTGGGCAGCTGCGGTCTTCCGGCTTCTGATGTGATGCCATAATCGGGGATTTCAATTTTCGTGAACGATCCTTCTTTGGTTTTCATCTGCTGCAGTTGATACTCCGGCAGGTTAAAATATATGGTGTAGCCTTTTGCTGATTTGCTGATCTGAATTCCATCGGGCACTTTAGCCGCGAGCAGAGTTGAGAGCAAAAGGAAAAACAAAATCGTTAAATTCTTTTTCATTGGAAAACTCTAAAGTTGTAATATGAAGTATAAATCCAAAATTGTGTACACCGCTACACATTGGAAAAAAGTGGTCACGAAGTGCAACACTTCAACGACCGTATCTCGGGAGAGAGCGACCCGGCAGGAATTAACAGAAAACTGTCTTTTCTGAATGGTAAATTACGAAGAGTTTGGCTAAATTGTGAGGTCAAATTTCAGTTTATTTACAGAGATGAAAAATATATTAAAAAATGGGAACTTAGGTTCTGCTAAATTATTTTCAGCGTTGCCTTTAAGTGCAATGTATAAGATAATGTTTTTTCAGTCACTTTCAATGTGCTGCTTTCGCCGGAGCAAGGTAGAATTAAATGGAACAGCAAACGAGCGGGGGACGGGGTTGGGGTTAGCTTTTAGCAGGGATTTCCTTACCCAAAACAACGGTTTTCTTAGAATTGAAAGCAAACCGGGTGAGGGGAGCAATCTCATAATTAAAGTGCCGGTTGGTGCTTAATTGAAGTGCCGGTTAGTTGAGAACTTTTCTTATTGATAGGATGGTTTAGCCGAAAATTTACAGAGGACGGAGAGGTTGAAAACTATAGTGAACGGGGTGTTAATTACAGCCATGCACTAAGGAAGAAAGCCCTCATTAGTACATAATTTATAAGGAGCGGAGATATGGAAAGTGTAATATTTTTAGTTATTGGCGTGGTACTTGGTATAATTTTGGGGTATTTTATCAGCAACTCAAAAAAAACGGGTGCCGAGGGAAGAATGGCAGTGCTTGAAGATTCCGTAAAACGGGCTGAGGCTGAAAACAGGCTGCTTCAGGAAAAATTGGAAAAAGAGAGAGCTGACTTTTCTCGCGACATACGCATGATGGAAGCCCAAAAGGGAAAGTTTGAGGAATCTTCAAAAAGGGTGCCGTTCTTGGAGGAAGAACTTACAAACATCCGTGAAACGGTTAAAAATTTAACCGCCGAGAACAAAGCTCTGACCGAGCGCTACAATTCGGAAAAAGAGAGCATGGAAACACGGCTTAAAGAATTGAAAGACGCCCGCGACGCTTTAACCAAAGAGTTCGAAAATATTGCAAACAAAATTTTTGAAGATAAAAATCGTACTTTTTCAGACCAAAGCCGGCAAAACCTCGAAGCACTTCTTAAACCTTTTAAAGAGAATATAAACGAGTTCAAAACAAGAGTTGAAAGCATCTACACCGAAGAAACAAAAGACCGGGCTTCACTTAAAACTGAACTTCAGACGCTGCTCGAGATGAATAAACAACTGAGCGAGGGTGCACAAAACCTGACCGAAGCGCTAAAAGGGGATAATAAAGTGCTCGGTGATTGGGGCGAAGTAATTTTGGAGAGAATCCTTGAAACCTCCGGGTTGGAGAAAGGGAGGGAATATCAAACCCAGTTTTCAACCACTGACTCCGAAGGCACCATTTACAGACCCGATGCGGTTATTTTTCTGCCCGGGAACAAGCAAATTGTTGTTGACGCAAAAACTTCGCTGAAAGCCTATGAGGCGTATTATTCCACCGACGACCCTAATGATAAAGAATATTTTTTACAGGAACATATTAAATCCGTTCGGGCACATATCAAATCATTGAGTGAGAAAGATTACACACGGCTTGAGGGGATAAACTCGCTTGATTATGTGCTGATGTTCATTCCGATTGAGCCGGCATTCAGCCTTTTAATGAAAGAGGCGAAAGAAATTTACAACGAAGCATTTGAGAAAAACATCATACTCGTAACGCAAACTACCCTTTTTGTAACGCTTAAAACAATCCAAAACATTTGGAAAACCGAGAAAAGAAACGAAAATGCGATATTAATTGCAGCGCGGGTACAGGAATTTCTTAAAAAGTTTGAAGGTTTTGTTGCTACTTTCGAAGATGTTGGGAAGGCACTCGGAAGGGCACAGGCAAATTACGATAAAGCCGAGGGACAACTTAGAGCCGGCAAGGGTAACCTCTTAAGGCGCGGTAGCGAAATTGCGAAATTAGGTGGGTTTAAGGTTAATGCACTTCCTGATTACAGCGAGGATGAGAGCACTCCTTTGTTTAATGAAGAACCCGATAAAGCTGTACCTGAAGGCGGAACTGATAACACTGCACCGGAAGACGGGCCCTGATTCAGCGTTGAATGATAAACCCAATAACACAATATCTGACTGAAGGACAGGCTGATAATTCAGCACAGGATAATTAACCTGCAACAGCCAACATGTAAGGATGCGCAGGGCGATAACACCGTATTTTTGGGAAGTTTTCAGACAGTGCAACAGCCAACATGTAAGGATGTGCAGGGCGTCTGTTTATGACAGGAATATTTGTATATTAGAAGTTTGTTAATGAACAATTTTTCAGAATAATCAACACTGCGGATGGAAAAAGAGAAATTCACAAAAACATATCTTCCCGTGCTTATACTGGCGCTTTTCTTCGCACTCGGAGTGTTGGGTCATTCGCTTGATAATTTCCTTAATGTCGCCGAAACACTCACTCCCTGGGGGATTTTATTATCAGTTATTTATGTGATTTTTGTATCCCGTGAGGATTGGGACAAGAAAGTGATTATTTGGGCTGTTGGGGTGATAATTCTCTTTTTTGTTTTGAGGATAGTTAATCACGAAATAGGCGCAATATTTGGTACCTATACAACCGGAAATCTGTTGGGGCCTGCTCTTTTTGGAGTTCCATTAGTAATGATAATCAATCGGGCAATGATAGTTTACGGAATTGTCGCCATCCTAACCGAAGCCACAGAAAACATATTTGCATTTTCATTTCTGGCAGGTGTGGCGTTGGTTGCATTCGATTTCACACTTCAGCCGGTAGCGGCAAAACTTGCATACTGGCAGTGGGCAGAGGGGAAAGTCCCGTTTCAGAATTATATTTCCTGGTTTATTATCGGAGCTGTGGTATCCGTGCCGTATTATTTACTTCGCAAGAAGCCGGTAAGCCGTGTGCCAATTTGGTTAGTGTTAATCGAAGTGGTGTTTTTTCTGCTGCTTGGTTTGGTGGTGAATTGATTCTTGGTGCGCAGGGCTTTAATTCATTTTTACAACGCTTCTTTTATTCTCATTTGCGTTTCAGTTAGTATTCTCATTTGCGTTTCCGATAATACCCTCACTTGAACATTCAGAATTTAGTTTTATCGAAGTTCAAACCGATAAATGTTTATTAAATACATTTCTTGCAGCCTGATTGGCATACTCATTTGGGAAATCTGACTTTTAGCTTGATTCATGATAAGTTTTGCTATCGTAGCCAAAAAATCATATAACCGCCCCTTAAATCTGCATTTGGATAGATAACCCTCACCGCAAATCTGCACTTCTCACATCCTCTGAAATTGCTAAATTGTGAACGAAATCAAACAATTTTACCAAACAACCCTTGTTTTATGAAACATCAAAGCCACCTGTGAGTATAACGATTGTGAGAATTTTGTTTTTTATGATCCTGTTTGTTACATCTGCGCCGTTTTTGTTGCCGCAAAAGGGAGCCTTCAAAATGGCGAGGGTGAAATATTCGGGCGGAAGCGATTGGTATAACGACCAGTCGGCAGACATTAATCTCCAGAAATTTATTAAGGCAAACACAAACCTGAAAGTGGATCCGGAATACCGGTTTGCGGATTTGGGAAGTGACGAAATTTTCGGCTATCCTTTTCTTTTTATGACGGGGCACGGTAACATCGCACTGACCGATACGGAGATAAAAAACCTTCGTAAATATTTAGAAACCGGCGGGTTTTTGTATGTAGATGATGATTACGGGTTCGATAAAGGTTTCAGGCGCGAAATTAAAAGGGTGTTTCCGGATAAGGAACTAAAAGAGCTGCCTTACAGTCATAAACTGTATAACATAAAATTTAAGTTTCCGGCGGGACCTCCAAAAACGCACGAGCATGATAACAAACCGCCGCAAGGTTTTGGGCTGTTCATCGGGGATAGAATGGTGCTTTACTATACCTACGAAAGCAACCCGAGCGATGGCTGGGCAGACCCCGAAGTGCACAACGACCCGGAAACAAAAAGGACGGAAGCACTTCAATTTGGTACTAATATCGTTTTATTCGCGCTGACGCAGTAGAGAAATTTTTGACAACAAAACACAACCTTACGCAGTAGAGAAAAAATTTGAGTAAAGAGTTACAGTATAAAGAGATAATCAGCAAACTTACACGGTTTGAGAACAGGCGACTGATTGCCGAGCTAACCGTTGGGGCTCAGATAGTGTTTATTGTTTCTGCACTGCTTTTTACGCTTTTTTCGCTTGTTGAGTCGATTTTCTTCTTTGAATCCGCCGCGCGTACGGTTCTTTTTTACACTTGGTTAGGTGTAACCGGCGGAAGCCTTGTTCACTTCATTCTGACACCCCTTTACAGGCGCTATTTTGTTACCCGGAGCGATCCCTTAAGGTCAGCGGCACTTGCCGGCAGCATGTTTCCCGAGGTAAAGGATGACCTGATAAACGCAATGCAGCTTCTGAACCTTGAAAGCAACCGGGGTTACAGCGAAAAATTAGCCGTCGCCGCTTTTGATGAAATTTACGAAAGGGTGAAAGAATTGGAGTTTTCAAGCGCTGTTTCATTCGCCCGCGGGAAAAAGCTTTTACCCTTAACATTGTGCGTTCTTTTATTAAGCGGCAGCGCATTCGGTTTCAGTAGTGGCATGAGGGAAGCCGGCGGCAGGCTTATAAACTATTCATCAGAGTTCCTTCCTCCGCAAAAACACAGTTTTGAAGTTAAACCCGGCAATATTGAAGTGGCAAGAGACGACAGCGTTTCAATATCCGTGAAGGTTTCGGGTGCTCCTGCCGACGAACTGAATCTCTTTATTAAGGATGAGTCGCAGCCTGATTTCGTGAAAGAAACCATTAAGCCGGGTAAAGATGGTCTTTTCAGGTTCACTGTTCCCGCAATTAAATACACGATAAAATATTACGCAACGGTTGAAGACTCCCGCAGCCTTTCTTATGAAATAACCGTAACGGATAAGCCAATAATCAGGGCGTTTAACCTTTCAGTTACACCCCCTGCTTACACCGGTGAGAAGCCGTTTGAACAAACCGATAACGGCAACATAGCGGCAATTAAGGGTACGGCGGTTGCTTTTTCTTTGGAGTCGAACAAAGAACTTTCGGCTGCATCGTTGGAATTTATGCAGGGGTTAAGCGTTCCGTTAGAAGTAAACGGCACCACTGCTACGGGCAGGTTCAAAGTATCGGGTGATAACGAATATTTCATAAAACTAACCGATACAAAGGGTTACAGCAACTCCTCGCCGGTTAAATACAGCATAAGGGCCTCTTACGATGCACCTCCGGAGATAACGATGGTAAGCCCTGACTCGAACACCGTGCTGCCCCGCAGCCAGCGACAGGCGCTTTCGCTTCAGATTTCGGATGACTTCGGTTTCAGTGGGCTGAACCTGCACTTCAGAATTTCGAAAAGCAAAGATAAATCGACTGTTCAGCAGAAATTTACGGCGATACCTGTACCTTTTAACAGGGCGGTTAAAGAAACTTCGGTTGACTACACCTGGAGCTTAGCGCAGCTTTTCCTCTCACAGGGCGACGAGGTTACTTATTACTTGGAAGTTTTAGATAACGATCAGGTTTCGGGGCCTAAAAGCGCAAAAACCCGCGAATACATTGTTCGTGTTCCCACTTTAGAAGAACTTTTTGCCTTTGGCGAGAAGAAGCAAAATGAAATTCAAAAAGAACTTAGCGAAGTATTGAAAGAAGCCGACCAACTCCAGAAAGAGATGGAAAAGGTTGCAAATGAACTGAAGAAAGATAACCGGGAACTTTCGTTTGATGAGAAAGAAAAACTTGAAAAACTGATCGATAAATACCAGAAACTTCAGGAAAAGGCTGAGCAACTTTCGCAAAAGATGGAAGATCTGCAGCAAAATCTGAACGAAAACAATATGTTTTCGCCACAAACGATGGAAAAGTTCAAAGAACTGCAAAAAATGCTCGATCAGGTTACTAACGAAGAGATGAAAAAGCTGATGGAAAAGATGGCTAATAATCTTCAGAACCTGAACAGAAAAGATGCTCAGATGAACCTTGAAAATATGAAAATGGATGAAGAGCAGTTCAAACAGAGCATTGAACGGACGATGAACCTGCTGAAAAGAATCCAAATTGAACAAAAAACTGACGAGCTTATTAAACGCGCTCAGGAGTTGCAGGAGCAACTGAACAAACTGCAGGAAGAAACTAAAAATTCGAACCCGAAAAACAGCGAGCAACTCGCCAAAAAACAGGATAATATTAAAGAGCAGCTGAAGGCTTTGGAAAAAGAGATGCAGGAGCTTCGCGACAAAATGAAAGACCTGAAAGATATGCCGAACGATAAAGCGGCAGACCTTCAGAAAGAGCTGCAGAAGCAGCAAAATCAGGAACTTTCCGACGACGCCAAAAAAAATATGCAGCAGGGGAATATGCAGCAGGCTATGCACAACCAGAGCCAAATCTCGAAAAATATGCAAAAAATGCAACAGGGGTTGCAGGAAATGCAGAATATGATGGCTCAGGCTAACCAGATGCAGACGATGGCTGATATGATGAAAGTGATTAACGACATCCTCGATCTTTCGAAACAACAGGAAGCATTAAAGCAGAAAACGCAGAACGGCAGCCCTTCTGCTTTGATGAACAAAGAGATGAGGGAACAGGATAACATCCGCCGGAACTTAGATAAAACAATCAACAAGTTAGGCGAGTTGAGTAAGAAAACTTTTGCGGTAAGCCCCGAGATGGCTAAATCGCTGGGAGACGCTAAGAGAATGATGAACAAAGCGCTTGAAAATATGCAGGAGCGCCGCAACCGTGATGCCTCAGGTGACCAGGGAAAAGCGATGGCTTCGCTTAATGAAGCCGCAAGCCTTATGCAGGATGCACTTTCGCAGATGATGCAACAAGGGGGCAGCGGACAGGGCGGGATGATGTCGCTAATGCAGCAGATGGCTCAGATGGCCGGGCAGCAGATGGAGCTTAACCAGAAGATGCAGCAGCTGATGAAAGGCAATAACGGTAATATGAGCCAGGAGCAGATGGCGCAAATGCAAAGGCTGCAACAACAGCAGGAATCGATTAAAAAATCGCTCGATGAAATGAACAAAGAAGCGAAAGCCGCCGGTAAAACCAAGAGCATTCCGGCTGACCTGAATAAACTTTCGCAGGATATGCAGGAAGTGATAACCGACATGAAAACCGGTAAATTCAATGACGATTTGATTAAAAAACAGGATAAAATCCTATCTAAAATGTTGGATGCCACCCGCTCGATAAACGAGAAAGATTTTGAAAAAGAGAGAGAATCTTTCACCGGAACAAACATTAAGAAAGATTCACCCGGTGCACTTAACTTAGACGGCAAAAAGGGGAAACGGAATTATTCCGAGAATATAGATAAAGCCCTGCAGGGTGGCTTTACGAAAGATTTTGAAGATTTAACGCGGAAATATTACAATATAATTAAATAAAATTCTTCCCTACCGGTTGCACAGATGCTTTTAGTTTAAGGCGTGATTCTTATCCTTTCTTACGCGCCCGGCTGAAAAACCGTATGCGCAACCGGTTTTTTATTTTTGCCCCTCTTTCCACCTTCCGGCGCACCCGGTAGAATTATGCCGTTCTTTCCGCCTTCCGGCACTTGCCGGCATTAAGCCTTTCCATCTAACTTTGTCCGTTCCTTCCAACTTCCCATTGTTGCTGATGGTACTTTTACCGTTCCTCATAGCATTTAGCCGTGTATCAATTTTCTTTAAGGCACATTTAAAAAACTTTCGTAACTTGAAGTTGCGTAAATCTTTATTTCACTAACGGAGGTATAATGAAAAGATTTGGGTCTTATCTGATCCTTGCTCTCTTTTTTACCGCTTTTAGTTCCTTTGGGCAATTGAAAGTGGACTACACCTACTACAAACTCGATAACGGTTTAAAGGTGGTTCTTTCGCAGAACACTTCGGCACCGTTGGTAACTGTTGCGGTTTATTATAACATCGGCTTCAGAATTGAACCGAGAAACCGAACAGGCTTCGCCCATCTTTTCGAACACATGATGTTTCAGGGATCGAAAAATCTTGGGAAGATGGAGTATATCAAGCTCGTTCAATCCAACGGCGGTATTTTGAACGGTTCGACCCGTTTTGATTTCACCAACTACTTCGCCATTGTTCCGGCGCATAAGCTCGAAACACTTCTTTGGGCGGAAGCCGATAGAATGTCGGGCTTGGATATAACGGAGGATAACCTGATAAACCAAAAAGGGGTTGTAACAAACGAAGTGAAGGTTAATGTTCTCAACCAACCTTACGGTGGGTTCCCATGGCTCGATCTACCGCAAGTTGCCAACGAAAACTGGTATAACGCACACAACTTCTACGGCGATCTTGCAGACTTAGACGCTGCCACTTTAGTAGATGTTAAAGATTTTTTCAGTAAATATTACATACCAAACAACGCTGCGTTGGTTGTAACAGGTGATTTTGATCTGAATGAGGCAAAGGCTTTTATACAGAAATATTTCGGGAAAATACCCGCAGGTAAACTTCAGCCGGTTCCTGATATAGCAGAACCACTTCAACAGAAAGAAAAAATTTCAGTGAAGGTGGATTCACTTGCGAACAAGCCGGCTTTGGCGCTCGGATACAAGATGCCGCCGGTTGGGTCACCCGAATATTTTGCTATGGGAGTGATTGACCAGATACTTCTTCAGGGGCAGGATAGCCGCCTCTACCGCAAACTTATCGCTGAAAAAGGATATTATTCAGGCATTAGCGGAGGGATTAACTCAGGTTTGGGCAATATGTTCAACTATAACGGGCCCATGCTTTGGGATATGTATCTTCTGCATGAAGGTGATGTGAAAGCAGAAGATATTTTGCACGATATTGATGAGGTTATTACTGAAGTGGCGGAAAAACCACTTTCGCAGGAAGAGATTAACCGTGCATTGGTGAAAATGCGCTCGAATCTTTACGATGTTATCGAAGGCAGTTTCGGGTTCGGTCTCGCCGATATTCTGGCATGCTATGCCCTGTTTTATGACGACCCGGGTAAGGTGAACTCGTTGGAGGATTCTTTCAGGAAAGTTACCCCTGAACTGATTCAAAAAACCGCGAAAGAGTATCTGCGCAGTAGCAACAGAACCGTTCTTAAACTTGTTACTGCAAACGGAAATTAAAGGAGGTTAAGAAGATGAAACAGAGAATATTTTCAACGCTTTTCGCCGTTTTGCTCTTTGGGTTTTCGCTTTACGCACAGAAAGAGCAGCCCCCTGTTGGCGGCACTCCTAAAGATTTTAAAGTTCCGGAATATAAAACGGTTACGCTTGATAACGGTTTGAAGGTTACGCTGATACCTTACGGCAAAACACCAAAGGCAACAGTCCGGTTAATTGTAAGAACGGGCAGCCTTAACGAGCCCTCAAATGAAGTTTGGATAGCAGACCTTGCAGCTGACCTTCTTTCGCAGGGTACTGCTACAAAATCTGCGCAGCAAATCGCTGAAGAAGTAGCCTCTTACGGTGGCGAGCTTTACACCGGTGCCGGTGCTGAGCAATCTTCCGTTGGTGCCGATGTCCTTTCGGAGTTCACACCCAACCTGATCAGGTTGATTGGTGATTTGGTAATGCACCCACTTTTCGATTCGAAAGATTTCGAAAGGATCAAAGGTAATTACCTTACAAACTTAGCCGTAAGCCAGACTTCACCCGGCTCGATAGCAGCTAAAGAACTGAACAAAGTTGTTTACGGAAGCCACCCTTTTGGGAGCACAGAACCTACCGAAGAGGCGCTGAAAGGTTATACGGTTGAAATGGCGAAAAAATACCATTTTTCTAACTGGGGCGCGCAAAGATCGCACCTGTATGTTTCCGGATATTTTGATGAAGCGGCAGTTCTGAAGGCAATTAAGGAAACCTTTAACGGTTGGCAAAAGGGACCTGATGTGCTGATTAACCCGCCAAAAATTGAGAATGTTAAGAAATTCTCGTTGGTTAATCGCCCCGGTTCTAAGCAATCGAAGGTTATTTACGGCATCGGTGCGATCGACCCCACTTCTCCTGATTATGTTCACTTTATTGTGATGAACTCGTTGCTTGGCGGTTCTTTTGGAAGCCGGATAACATCGAACATCAGAGAAGATAAAGGCTACACCTACTCGCCGGGCAGCTATTTAGCGGTTCGTTATCACTCCGGTTTCTGGTCGGAAGACGCCGATGTTACCACCAATGTTACCGGTCCCGCTATCAAAGAGATTCGCTACGAAATTAACCGCTTAGCGAATGAACTACCATCTGAGCAGGAATTGCAGGGAATAAAAAACTACGAAGCAGGGATTTTCGTCCTGCGTAACTCAAGCAGAACGGGCATCATCGGGCAGCTTAATTTCATTAATTTCCACGGTTTATCTGACGAATATCTGAAAACCTACATAAAGAACATTATTGAAACTACGCCTGCACAAGTATCAGAGATGGTTAAAAAATATCTCGATACCAATAAATTCACTCTGATTATTGTGGGTGACGAGGCAACGGTTAAACCTCAGATTGAAGAGATTGGGTTTTAATTTGGCTTCTTAACCGTCGGATTTTTTGCAAGTAGAGTTAACGAAGAGGAGCTGTTCCTTGGTGGCAGTTCCTCTTTTTTTATTGTTAAATTTATCGCGGTTGGTAAAGGTTTTCAGTAGTAAGTGTCTTTTTAAGAATAATTAGTTCCAACTGAAGGGTTACTTTTTCTTTTTAAGTTCTTCTTTTCTTTGTTTAAGCAGTGCTGTAACCTTTTCATATACGGGTTGGGGTGCCCGGCTTATCAGGATAGCTTCAAAGAGACGGGAATTTTCCAACCGCGCAAAAAAGCCGATTTGAATATCTTGTGATGTGCTTTCGGCGATCATTATGCCGTTAAATTTTCCGGAAAATGTGCCTCCTTTCAGGTTCTCGATATCTTTGTAGAAAAGTACCACTTCTTTGGAGGTCAGAAAGAACTCGGAGGCGACAATTCTGTCGTCCAATGCATGAATTTTGAATGGCACCACCCGCCAAACTTTGTAGAAAAAAGCGTTTATCCCGAGCAGCAACACCACCACGATGAAGAAAAAGAGGTAGTGCACCAGGCGGGGCGAGGGGTCAGCGATGAACGGCACGATGTACATTCCGAGAAGCATCGAAACGGGGATGTTGCCGTAGCGATAAGCGAACTTCAAAAACCGGTTGTAGGTGAAAACATGGTCGATTTTTTGTCCGGTTGCCATCAAAACCTGTTCATTACTTCGATTACTTTGTGAATATCATCGGGTGTGTGGAAGAATGAAACCGGCAGGCTAAGTGTTGTAGCGTGAATTTCTTCCGAAATCGGGTATTCGCCTTCAATAATTCCCTTCATCGCATTTTGCTTGTTTGGTGAAACGGGGTAGTGAATCTCCGTTTTAATTCCGTTTTGGAACAAATATTCCTTCAGCTTATCCCTTTTTGGGTGGCGAATATTGAAAATGTGGTAAACATCGTAGAAATCGGGCGAAACAACGGGTTTAATGAAATCATCCTTCAACCCCTGCAGATAAAGAACTGCAAGTGCTCTTTTGTGATCGTTAATTTCATCAAGCCGCTTCAGTTTGATTGAAAGAAAACCGGCTTGTACTTCATCCAAACGGGAGTTATACCCCACCACTTCGTTGTAGTATTTAACATCGGAGCCGTAGTTTCGCAGTCTTTTAATTTTGTTGTAGAGCTCTCCGGTTTTCATCAGAAGTGCGCCGCCGTCGCCAAGTGCGCCGAGATTTTTCGTGGGGTAAAAGCTAAAAGCGCCATATTCACCGAAAGTGCCGGTTGGCTGCCCCCGCCATTTTGCACCGTGGCTTTGTGCCGCATCTTCAATTAAAACGAGGTTGTGTTTCCGTTTAATCTCCATAATTTGCCCCATTTCGCACGCTTTTCCATAGAGGTGAACCACCATCAAGGCAACGGTGCGAGGGGTTATTTGCTCTTCAATTTTTGAGGGGTCGATGTTGTAAGTGTGAATATCCGGCTCGACCAAAACGGGTTTTAGTCCCGCGTGAAGTATCGCAAGAATTGTGGCAATATATGTGTTCGAGGGGACGATAACCTCGGAATTGGGCGGAAAACCGAAGGCTTTCAGCGCCAGAATAAGTGCATCAAGCCCGGAGGCGACACCGAGGCAAAACGGTGCGCCGTTGTATCGGGCAAATTCTTCCTCAAAATTTTTTACTTTGTTGCCGAGTATATACCACCCGGAATCTAATGTATCCGCAAACGATTTTTTATACTCTTCGAAGAAAGGTGCATTCAGCTTGCCCAGGTTTTCGTATTCTGTCAATTCAATTCCTCGCTGCTTATTGAACCCGTAGCGCCGCCACACCGTTTACCGCTGTTTTCGTATTCTGTCAACTGTACTCCTCGTGGATATAGTCGTCACGGTCATATTCAGTAGAGGCGAGCACGAGGAGGATGGCATCTTCGCTGAAATTGTGCATGATGTGCCAGTCTTGCGGTTCAAGGATCAGGCATTTCGAGGGGCTGTCTAACCTGAAAGTAAGTTTTGTGGTGCCGTCGTTGTTATAAACATCCACACTTCCTTTGATACAGATTGTAGCCTGCACGGTTTTTTTGTGGCGGTGCCGTGCGCGTGGGAGGTTTTTTGTGTTATTGTAGATATAGTAAACCCTTTTGATCTGGAAAGGTACTATCTTTTCAATAACAGTCAGTGAACCTCTCTCGTCGCTGTTGGTCGGAAGATCGATTAAATAAGCCATCAATTCCTCAGGAAAGAATTTTCTTCAAAAACATTATAAACGCCTGTAAGTTTTCGGAACAAAAACACCGCCGGAGATACCGCACGAAGCTTGTTTTTGCGAGCACCGTTGGGGTCGAAACCGGGATATTTTGCCGTAATTTCTTTTTTTAATTGATTCAATCTCAAAATATACGGTTTATAAAAGATATTTAATACATTTTGACTCAAAATACGCCTTCCGAGTTCAATCTTTCCGCCTTTTAGGAACCTGAGATAGTGGAAATGGTAAAAAATTACGGGAAATTCTTCGCCTGTTGTCAGTTCTCTGCCGGTAATTTTGGTGGATGTTGAAGTGTTGCGTGTGGCTACTTTGGAACCGTCAGAGTCGTTCTCACCGGTGCTTTCACTGCTTCCAGCTTGTGAGTTGGTGCCGGTAAAAGACACAGGCTCGGTGCGTTTGGCTTCACCATATTCAACTTTAAAATCGTATTGCTGCACATTCCAGGCGGCAATTCCGCCGCCTAAATGTTTCATCACATGAACGCCGGGGAACCTTTCAGTCCAATCATCCAGATAGAGTTGGTCGCCGAACTTTCCGTCTTCGTATCTGTCGTAGCACCACTCTAAACAGCGCTCCCGCCACCATGTTAGCGCTGTTCTTCCTTTTTCGTCATTTTTGAAAGTAACAAACTGCACGCAATACTTCCCGCTTTTCACCTCTTTGTTGTATTTAGGTGAATATCTGTGCTCGGTAAGCAGAATTGAGTTTTCACCCATTTCCTGAAAAATTGGCTCGGGTGAAGAGTAAAAAAAGATGTCGGCATCGATATAAGTGCAATTTTCAACCGGAAAGTTGTCAAGAACATACAAAATTGTTGATGAGGTTGAAGTCCAACAATACTCGGCAATCGATCTGTCAGGTTTAACTGCGAGCAGATGTTTATCCTCAAACTCTTTCAGAGAGATAACGGTGGTGTTTTTCAGCGCCATTTCCGTTAGAATTTCCCTTGATCTCTCGTCAAAAGCAAATATAAAAAGATGAAAATCGGGGATGTGTCGCACCATCGACTCGTGAAGTGCAAGCCCTCGTGTAAGGTAGTTGGAATCAAATAATGTGCAAAAATTTAATGTCATTCTATTTTAACTGTCAGAGTGTTTTCGTGTGTGTCTTATTATATTTATTGTGCCTGTAAATATTTATTGTGCCTTGTAAATATCTGTTATGCCCCGTAAATCGACCCCGTGAAAATTTCGGAGCCTTTGCAAATCCGGAAACCCTTGCCGGGAAAAAACCTTATTGGCTGAAAAGTTTCAAAAATTTCTCTTTAACCGCGGGGAGGAATTTCAGTTTGAAAACCTCTCTTTTTAACCGCTGTTGAGAATAACGGAACATTTCTTTAAATATTGCGTCGTTGAACAGTTTTTCACCCTTTAAGGCAATAACCATCGAGTAGCCAAATTGCCCGTCAAGCACGGCAAATACCCACCCGAGCAGATACTCCCGTTTTGTAAGCTCACCGGCAGGGTCTGAAAAATCGTTAAAGTATTTAAGTTCTGCCCATCCGGGTGCAGATTTGTGCGAGTAATAAACAAAATTCCGCATTTTTTGCGGTAAGTTAAGCCTTTCAACTAACCGGCTTTGCAGCCTTTGCGAGCCTTTCACCGTCATTGCGCCCAACCAGAAAGGCAGCCGCTCAAAATATGCAAACACTTCGTGAAGTTTATCTTCACCTTTGTAAGAATCCATTAAGCCCGGTTCCAGTTCCACAACCAAAGTTTGCTTTTGTGTTTTTTCAGGCAACGATTTAAAGATGCTTAGATCAATTCCCTGTGAATCAGTTTTTAACCAGTCGATTTTGCTTAGTTTAAGATCATCGAGCACCCTGTTAAGCGAAACATTTTTAAGACTGATTTTCTCTTTAACCTTAAATTTCTCAGCAAAAGCCCACTCTTCTAAGGCTTCACTGTCAGGCAGAAGCGTGCTTGAGCAGTAAGGTGATTGCGTCAGATAAAAATCGGTTGACTCCGAATCGCTCCCTGAAAGAATTGAATTGAAGATGTAAAGTTTTTTGAACCCTTTGGACTCATCAGAGATGTAGCCGAACTGCCTGTCGTCAGCATCGAAAGCGAGACAGATTGCATATTTGGCAAATTTTGCCCAGCTTTTGTGAATGTTCCCCGAGGCGCCCACATCCACAAGCACGGGGGGATTGTTTTTCAGTATCTCAGTTTGAAATATTTTATCTATAAGGTTCATTTCTTTTGCAATAATCTTTGGCTAAAAGCGCATCCCTACTAAAAAGGTTACTTCAACGGGTGTTTATTTGTTTGCAATATTCTTTGACTAAAAGCGCATCCCTACTAAAAAGGTTACTTCAACGGGTGTTTATTTTTTTGCAATATTCTTTGACTAAAAGCGCATCCCTACTAAAAAGGTTACTTCAACGGTTGTTCATTTGTCAGAATCCCTTGAGTGCATAAATACCCCCTTGAGTGCATAAGTAATTTCGCAAGCGAATAAGTAACTTCGTAAGTGTATAAGTAATTTCGCAAGCGAATAAATACCCCCGTGAGTAAAGGTGAAGTCTTCAAATTAATTTGTTTTCTTAAGCAAAAATATGGGCAGCAGGCAGAAAAGGTTCGGGAACATACCGGTTAGAGTATCTTTCACGCTGTTGTTGTTCCAAACGGTCGAAAACTTTTCAATTTCCAGCCCTCCGGTTTGCTCAAGCAATTCTTTAAAGTCAGCGATAGAAAGCTGGTGAATATGCCCGGTGTTATACCATTTATAGCCGAAAATCATCGGTTGCGGCATCCTTCCTTTTAACAGCATATCTAAGCGATTTCTGTAAAACCCAAAATTCGGGAAAGAAATTATCAATTTCCGTGCAACTCGTTTCATCTCCTTGAGCAGCACTTCGGGATACATAACCATCTGAATCGTAACATTGCAGAGGGCATAGTCAAACTCGTTATCTCCAAAAGGCAGTCGTTCATCAATTTCCCCCATGATCACTTCGAGGCCTTTTTTTCGCGACATTTCAACTCCTGTTTCGGAAATTTCGATTCCAACCGCACGGCTGCACTTCCCCTTATCATTCAGCAGCTGCAAGAGTGAGCCGTTTCCACAGCCAAGATCGAGCACTGCCCCGGTTTCGGTGATCATATTTGCAATTACGCCATATTCTTTGCGGTTCTCGGTTTCAATTCCGGTGTAGTCGTAGTTGCGGTTATCGTTATCTTGCGGGCTGTTAATGTCTTTTGGCATCAAAGAAATTTAATTTAAAAAGTGAAATTTACGAAGAAACGGGGAGAAAAATCCCGTCGGTATGCCCTGCACATCCATTTTGGGGCTGAACATCGCAGAACTGCCGGGGGATTGAGGGGCTTTGGTACGCCCTGCACATCCATTTTCGAAACTGAACCCTCCGTCTGCACCCCCACCGCCGGACATTAAAGGCACCAAATGTAACGAAAAACATGGTATTATTTAGAATATCTGCTTACCTTTGCGGTATAAACTGTCGGTTTTCCCGGTAATATCAGATTTCAGCGATATCTTATTGCATAACCAAAACATATCACGCAAGCAACCGGCAATAAATTCACTCAAAAAATCATTTTATTTAGTCGTTGTCATGAAGAAAATTTTTCTCCTTTTTGCAATTATACTCTTAACTGCACCGGTTCTTTCGCAGGAAGCAAAACTGAAAGTTGAACTAAAAAACACATCACAGGTTTTTTCGATGGCTGTTTCGCCCGATGGGAAGTGGTTAGCAACCGGAACTGTCGGCAAAGTTTTTCTTTGGGACCTTGAGGAAGGAAAGCTTGAACACTGCATCAACGGTTTGCTCTATCCTGTCGGAGCAATCGGCTTCACTAACAATTCAAAATCCTTGCTGCTTGGGATGGGGAACAACAATGTAGAGATGTGGGATATGGAAACGATGACCAAAGAAAAAACCTTCTTTGGGCATAATTACATGATTAAAGATTTGAAAGTGGCGCCTCAGGGGAAATATTTTGCCTCGCTTGACTATAAAAACGCCGTTATTCTGTGGGATATCAGCAAAGGAAAAGCTATTCGCGAGTTCGAGATTCCCTCCGGTTTTATATATAATATCAGTTTTTCACCCACCGGGAAAGAGCTGATTATCGGGCGGTTGGAAGGGGAAATACCTTTTGTTGACCTCGCTTCCGGCGAAACGGTGAAAACCCTTAACTCAAAGCGCTTCGGTGACGATGATTTCCGGACGGGGATAAACCCCGATAGCCTTTACATGCTCTCGGTAAACGGTAATTCACTGGGGAATGTGGTCGCTCGTGAGTTGGGAAAGGTAATTTCTTACCACTCGAAAATGATTATTATGTGGGATATCGCCTCAGGCAAGCAGGATAATTTTATGATGCTTGACATTAATCCATACGGGGGCGTTGTTTCAGGAAACAAGTTAGCACTACGAGCCGGGAAAGAAGTCCGTTTTATCGATCTGGAAAAGTGGGCTGTAATCGATTCGGCAAAAGTTACACCCGGCGATTACAACACTATAACCTGCGACCCGGAAGGCAAATATTTTATGACGGGCGAGATGGATGGCAGCGTTAAGTTCTTTGAAACCGCAACCGGAAAGCAGGCAATGTCGCTTTATGCTTTTGACACAACCGACTGGGCAGTCGTTACCCCCGACGGCTACTTCGATGCTTCGCTTGGTGCAATGGGGCTTCTGTATTATGTTGACGGTTTGGAAATAATTCCTTTGGAAGCAAATTTTGAAAAAGCTTATGCTCCCTCACTTTTCCGCACTGTGAAAGAGGGGAAAAAAGTGGGAAGTGCAGAGCCCGGTAAAGATATTTTAAGCAAAGGCTCAACACCTCCATCAGTAAGTATGTCCGCCGAAAATGCCTCAAAAGTAAGCAAACTGCCCGAAGAAGTGGTTACTGCCACAATAACCAACGAAGGCGGGGGGATAGATGAGGTGCGAATCTACCAAAACGGCAAACTGATTGATGTTAAATTTTTTAAAGATAGACAATTTGAAGAGGGGGATAAACTTCGGCTGAACTTCACCGCAGAGATGGTGCCGGGCAACAATATCTTCAAGGCAACTGCTTTCAGCAACGGGCGGCTTGAGGGGAAATCCCAACCGATTGTGATTAAGTACGACGCCCCAAAACCGGCTTCAACTCTCTACATCCTTGCTGCGGGGGTTGATAAATACGAGAACAGCAACTATAACCTTTCGTTCGCAAAGGCGGATGCCCAAGGGATTATAGGTGCCTTTTCAGGGGGCGAAAACTCACTTTACAAAGAAGTTAAAGTTAAAGGTCTTTACGATGAAAACGCTACTATTAAAAACCTGCGCAAGGCTTTTGAGGAAATCGCCGCGGAAGCAAAACCCGAAGATATCTTCGTTTTCTACTTCTCGGGGCATGGTGCAACCGACGAGGATGAAGAAGGCAACCAAACCGACTTCTTTTTTATTCTCCATGAAGTGCAGCAGATTTACGGCGCTCCGTCGCTGCGCGACCCGTTTGCACTCACCGGGCAGGAGCTTAAAGAGTGGTCGCTTAAAATAAAGGCGCAGAAGCAGCTAATCCTTATTGACGCATGCCAGTCAGGGCAGGCACTTCAGCAGTTCGCAATGCGGGGGCCACAGGCTGAAAAGGCAATAATCGAGCTTTCAAAAAGCCGCGGGCTTTATGTGATAGCCGCTTCCGAAGCGGAACAGACGGCTAAAGAGGTACGGGAATTGGGGCATGGTGTTTTCACATGGTCGTTGATGGAAGGTTTGAAGTGCAACGCCGATTTCTTCGAGAAAGACGGTATAATTAATGTTAAAGAACTTAATCTTTACATGAACAAAAAAGTGAAAGAACTTGCACAGAAATATAACCTTACGCCACAACGCCCGGTAAGCTGGGAGTATATGAACGACTTTCCGGTTAAAGTGTGTGAATAAAGAAAAAATTTGCTGATTCCGTTGCAATTCCGTATTTTTGTGGTCTTGATAATTGGAGAAGTAAAAAATGGCTAAAACACAAACCTTTGGAGATAAAGCCAGAGGAAAGAAAAAAGAGTCACACACCTCGGTAAAGATTATTAAAGCGGTAAAATCCGACAAGGGTTCCGTAAAGTTTAACGAAAAATTTGTTAAGCTTGATGATATAGCCAAGGTAACTGACATAAAATAAGTTTTGAAAAGCGCCCGAACCCACAAAGGCGCTTTTTTTATATAAAACGATTACACCAAAAATTAATCAAAAAAATTCATAAATTGCGCCTCACTCTTTCTGTTGTTTAGCAGATTCGTTATGTCAGCAAGCGGCACCCGGATATGCTGCTTATCACACATCCAAAATTTTCAAGGAACAACATCTATTGGCAGAATGTAGAATTGTTAAACAATTTGAATTTTAATCAACCGGAGAAACAAACAATGAAAACAACCTTTAACTTTTTTTCAACAATTCTTGTTGCAATTTTATTTGTATCATTCATCTCGACCGACACTTCGGCACAGAGAAAAAAGAATGAAGCCGATATAAACTGGGATAGTGTTGCGCAGGCAACCTACGGAAAAGCCGTTTACGGAACCCCACAAAACAAAATGGTTGACGAAGTGGCAAAAGTTTTGAATAAAGCTGCCGGGCTTTCAGGCTCGAGTGCAATCCACTTCAAACTTATCAAGAACGAAGAAATTAACGCCTTCGCTTATATTAACGACAGTATCTATGTCCACACCGGGCTGTTCAAATCATTAAATAACAGTATCGATCAGTTGGCTTTTGTTCTTGGGCACGAACTTGCACATGTTCTTATGAGGCACCCGGCAAAAACTGACGAGTTCATGAAGAAAAATCCGAACGCTACTGAAGCACAATTGTTGCAACTGAGCCGCGATCAGGAGTTTGAAGCTGATAAATACGCGGTGCTCTACACTATGCGAGCCGGATACTCGCCACTCGGTGGTATTGAATGGTTCAACTATATGACCAATACAGGTGCTGAATACACACCACACACAATGAATTATGTTACACACCCGAACTTCACTTCAAGGGTTGTGGAAGTATTCAAACACATTGCAACTTATTATGAATATGCAAGAAATTTTGAGTTTGGCTTAATTTATCTTAACGACGGCGACTATAAGAACTCGATTGCGTCGTTCAACAAATTTCTTTCTGCATACCCGAACTTCAAAGAAGGCTACAACAACTTAGCCGTTGCAATTCTTTCGCAGAAAATTAATCAGAATGGAATTAAACTTGAAGTGTTGCTGCCGATGATGGTATCGAAAGTTGATTTCTTCACCAACATTTTCACTGTTAACACCAAAAGAGGTGAGTATAATCTGAAGAGTTCCGAACTTACTGACGCCGTTAAAGCGCTTAACAAAGCGGTGGAACTTGACCCGAATTATACCCAGGCATACCTTAACTTAGCGATTCTGAACACGCTTACCAAAAACATCAAATCGGCTACCGAAGCTGTTGCTCAGGCTGAAAAAGTATCGCCGAAATCGTACGAAGTTATGATTACAAAAGGCTTCTTACAGATCGAACAGAATAAATTCAAAGAAGCTGCCGCTATTTTCAAAAATGCCATGACTGCTGACCCTTCAAGACCCGAAGCGCTTTACAACATGGCTTTAGCCTACACCTTCGGTCAGATGAAAAATGAAGCTATAAGCACATGGAAAAGCTTCCTCAGCAAATTCAAAGATACATACTATGCAGGTGAAGCTCAGAAGAAACTTGATGTGCTTGAAGGCAAAAAAGCTCCGCAGTCGGACAAAAAGGACACCCCTGCACCAAGCAGCAACAGACCTCAGACACGGGAAAGGAACAAAGCTAAAGCCGCCGTTGCAGGTAGTGAAGTTTCGATGGCAGGTATTTCTGTTGGGATGAGTTCTGACGAAGTGCTGAGAAAACTTAAACTCCCGACTACTGAAGACAGCGATGCTTATGGTCCTTTCTGGATATATTCAACTCCGAACTTAGTTATTTACTTCGACCAGAACAACACCGTTACCAGTGTAACCACTTACGACCCGACTGCTAAGATTTCTTTACAGGGGAAAACAATCGGTGTGAACACATCAATCGAAGATTTGAAGGCTCTTCTCGGTGAACCTGATTATATGGATGAATTTTCAGGCGACCTGCAGTTAATTTTTGAGAAGTACGGAATTATCGCCTACATTCAGGACGGTTTGGTCGGTGGGTTAATAATTTATTAATCTGATTAGTTTTGTTAGTTTGATTAGCTGTAATAGTTTGATTAGCTGTAATAGTTGGATGGGCAAGAGTTAGAGTATTACAAAAAATAGTTAATTCTTTTGACAGATAAAAATTAAAGTTTGGTGGTAAGAATTACAGTTGAGAGATTCGAATTAAGGTTGCCGGATAAAACTTACAGTTTGCCGATAAAAAATAAGGTTAATAAATCCGAACTAAGGTTGCCGGATAAAACTGAAGCCTACAATCTAAATAAACTGCTAAACTTTTAATCAAGATTTCCCGGTTTGAAAAAATAGAGGCTGCCTCGAAAGGGGCAGCCTTTTTTTATTATAAATATGTGAGTTGTTGGTCGAACGGGATTTTCGATATTAAAATTATAGTGTTGTTCACAAGTTGAATGATTTGTCGGGTTAGAGAGGAGAAAGAGAGTAAAATCGCCGGATTTGAAGTTTATTAAATATTGCTTTACGGGATTATTGTTTGGCAGGCAGAGGTGCCTCAGAAATCCCGTCTCACGAATGTGGTTACATACCCTGTTCTGCCGGATTATGCTTTTGGAGCAATTTTTGGTGTCACGATGGCGATTATAGGAAGGGTTTCAATCCTTGTTTTGCCGGATCATGCTTTTGAAGTCTTTTGGGATTGTCTAAATAGGTAGTATGCAGGAGTTTCAATCCTTGTTTTGATGGATCATGCTTTTGAAGCCGGGTTCGGTGCTATCTTCCACACCTCAAATACCTTGTTTCAATCCTTGTTTTGATGGATCATGCTTTTGAAGCGGAGGTAATTATTGCGGTAAGCCAATATCTGCGGTTTCAATCCTTGTTTTGATGGATCATGCTTTTGAAGACGATGATATGTGCCCCGCTTATTGAGCAGGCGGCAGTTTCAATCCTTGTTTTGATGGATCATGCTTTTGAAGATAGGAGAGAAAAAATTATTCCATGAATACATAAAGTTTCAATCCTTGTTTTGATGGATCATGCTTTTGAAGTTTGTTTCCCACCCAATTATATTAATGAAGTAATTGTTTCAATCCTTGTTTTGATGGATCATGCTTTTGAAGCACAAGAAAAGAGAGAAAACCTCTTAACCTGGAAGTTTCAATCCTTGTTTTGATGGATCATGCTTTTGAAGGCGACGATCGCAATCTCATTGGCTGAACCGCCGTAATGTTTCAATCCTTGTTTTGATGGATCATGCTTTTGAAGTCTAACAGTAAATATAACACATTTGCAAATACAAGTGTTTCAATCCTTGTTTTGATGGATCATGCTTTTGAAGCTTCCACTCCGTCAGGAATAATTACATTCAGTGTGGGTTTCAATCCTTGTTTTGATGGATCATGCTTTTGAAGCTCCTTCTCCTGTTTCCATTCCTCTTGACCCATCTCGTTTCAATCCTTGTTTTGATGGATCATGCTTTTGAAGAATGTGAAACCTTTCCGGCACTTCCTGGAAATCAGTTTCAATCCTTGTTTTGATGGATCATGCTTTTGAAGATGGTATCAAATCTGAATCTCCGAAAAGAGTTCGAGTTTCAATCCTTGTTTTGATGGATCATGCTTTTGAAGTTGCGTCGAACCCTATTGGCATTTGTATCATGTACAGTTTCAATCCTTGTTTTGATGGATCATGCTTTTGAAGATGATTCGCCTGTTTTTCAGGTCGGAAGATACTACTAGTTTCAATCCTTGTTTTGATGGATCATGCTTTTGAAGTTTGTCTGATTATTATGGCATTCCCACTTTTATTAATGTTTCAATCCTTGTTTTGATGGATCATGCTTTTGAAGATTAATAGACTATGTAATTGAATTAACATTTGTTGTGTTTCAATCCTTGTTTTGATGGATCATGCTTTTGAAGCCCGGTGTGTGGTACGGTGTACCGGTGTGCTATAGGTTTCAATCCTTGTTTTGATGGATCATGCTTTTGAAGAATACAGCCGCAAACTTGCAGCTGCTTCGTTCATAGTTTCAATCCTTGTTTTGATGGATCATGCTTTTGAAGAATACAGCCGCAAACTTGCAGCTGCTTCGTTCATAGTTTCAATCCTTGTTTTGATGGATCATGCTTTTGAAGTTTCGCTGATCACTTTGACGGCGAAAAAACCCTAGTTTCAATCCTTGTTTTGATGGATCATGCTTTTGAAGCGATGCCCGGGAGCTTAAGGGGGTAATCGCGGAGCGTGTTTCAATCCTTGTTTTGATGGATCATGCTTTTGAAGGTATAGTATGCCCGCCGTATGGTACGGTGTGCCCGGTTTCAATCCTTGTTTTGATGGATCATGCTTTTGAAGTCAAGGGAGTCAGGGAAATAGAAGAAATAGTAAAAAGTTTCAATCCTTGTTTTGATGGATCATGCTTTTGAAGTAAAATGGTACATGGATTTTTGCGTTAAAATATTTTAGTTTCAATCCTTGTTTTGATGGATCATGCTTTTGAAGCAATGAGAGATCAACTACTTCAATGGTTTGAAGAAATGTTTCAATCCTTGTTTTGATGGATCATGCTTTTGAAGCAGTGATAAAAAAATAAATGAATTTAACATTGAAAGTTTCAATCCTTGTTTTGATGGATCATGCTTTTGAAGTTATTATGTGCCTGATAATCATCCCGCCAGTATGAGTTTCAATCCTTGTTTTGATGGATCATGCTTTTGAAGTACGGGGATCAGGATGCCCTGGATGAGATATTGTGGAAGTTTCAATCCTTGTTTTGATGGATCATGCTTTTGAAGATGAGCGGTGGAACTTATAAATATTACAATGTTGAGTTTCAATCCTTGTTTTGATGGATCATGCTTTTGAAGTAGTTAATTGGTTAGCCATATATAACAATATGCTTAGTTTCAATCCTTGTTTTGATGGATCATGCTTTTGAAGTATGCGATGAGTGCTACGAAAAATTTGTCCACTCAGTTTCAATCCTTGTTTTGATGGATCATGCTTTTGAAGAAGTTGCAGGATATATAAAGATATTGATGAAATTGGTTTCAATCCTTGTTTTGATGGATCATGCTTTTGAAGCGGGGATCAGGATGCCCTGGATGAGATATTATGGAAGTTTCAATCCTTGTTTTGATGGATCATGCTTTTGAAGTGTAGAGGGCGAAAATTTCAACCCTATAGAAATAAGTTTCAATCCTTGTTTTGATGGATCATGCTTTTGAAGACGATACAACCCGCGAAATATCCATAAATTTTCCGGTTTCAATCCTTGTTTTGATGGATCATGCTTTTGAAGTTTTTCATTTACCGATATTTTTATCTTTGGGGATAAGTTTCAATCCTTGTTTTGATGGATCATGCTTTTGAAGCTATCGTAGTTTGCGTGAATTTATGCGAAAAACACTGTTTCAATCCTTGTTTTGATGGATCATGCTTTTGAAGTAAACGGGCACGGTTATTCAAACGGGCAAATTTTGGTTTCAATCCTTGTTTTGATGGATCATGCTTTTGAAGTGTTGTTTGAAATTTTCAAATTTTCTGATGTAAATATAGTTTCAATCCTTGTTTTGATGGATCATGCTTTTGAAGTTTTAGTAGGAACTCTCGTCAAGCGGGAGATCCTCGTTTCAATCCTTGTTTTGATGGATCATGCTTTTGAAGGATAAGCGGGGTGTTTTTCATACGGGCTTTGGTAAAGTTTCAATCCTTGTTTTGATGGATCATGCTTTTGAAGCATGCCCGACGCGTGCCCTGTATGTTTGGAAAAAATGTTTCAATCCTTGTTTTGATGGATCATGCTTTTGAAGTTTACAGGGCACTGAAAAGCAACCCCAAAGCCCTCCGTTTCAATCCTTGTTTTGATGGATCATGCTTTTGAAGTCCAAATCTTAAAATCAAAGATGAGTGTTGTGATGTGTTTCAATCCTTGTTTTGATGGATCATGCTTTTGAAGTGAGTGAAGCACAAAGTTACTGGAAGACGCGGGGGTGTTTCAATCCTTGTTTTGATGGATCATGCTTTTGAAGTTGTATAGTCAGGCAGGCGGGTGACTAATAACAAAAGTTTCAATCCTTGTTTTGATGGATCATGCTTTTGAAGAACTGCAGAGCTTACGGAAGACAGATGAAAATTGAGTTTCAATCCTTGTTTTGATGGATCATGCTTTTGAAGTTGCTGACAGATTAATGAACAATGAAGAGTTATCAGGGTTTCAATCCTTGTTTTGATGGATCATGCTTTTGAAGATAATTAATCCATTGTGAACGAGGAATGATGATGTGTTTCAATCCTTGTTTTGATGGATCATGCTTTTGAAGATGATGATACAGGCACTGGTGCAGAACAACAATCCAAGTTTCAATCCTTGTTTTGATGGATCATGCTTTTGAAGTTATTTTAATTTAATAGAAGCTAAAACTTCTAATTGTTTCAATCCTTGTTTTGATGGATCATGCTTTTGAAGTAAATGCAGTACAAACGGCAAGGGATTTCTTTTAGTTTCAATCCTTGTTTTGATGGATCATGCTTTTGAAGCCAACGCAAGCATATCGTACAAAATGGGTAATCCGTTTCAATCCTTGTTTTGATGGATCATGCTTTTGAAGTAAATATTAAACTTTCTGCAATATTTTTATTAGCAAGTTTCAATCCTTGTTTTGATGGATCATGCTTTTGAAGTGTTAATATACCACCCAATGTTTCTATGCCTAGAGTGTTTCAATCCTTGTTTTGATGGATCATGCTTTTGAAGATAATACCTATGGTTGGGCTACAATACAACAAGTAAGTTTCAATCCTTGTTTTGATGGATCATGCTTTTGAAGGCAGCGCCGGTTAACGTTAAATCGCCGCTTCCAATATGTTTCAATCCTTGTTTTGATGGATCATGCTTTTGAAGAGCCGTCAATTTTAACAGTTTAAATATAAGCATTTTACACATATTTGATTCTGTAATTTCCCCCCCCTGCAACATTAAAATATTCTTAAAAACCGGATAAAAAACGGCTCTTCCCGTAAAATATTATTCCCGTAACTTCTTATAAAACAATAAAATAACAATCTTCAACCTTAAAAAGAAAAAAAACAGCCGGGCGGAACGCCTATTTTGGGCAAATATTCCTGTATGTACATTGTTTACATTTTGTGAAATTTGCCTTTGTATCGGGTAATAATGAGTTCTGTACTAATGCAAGAATCTCTTCAGAGACCTTATACACAAATAACATATTTTCTTCAGTTACCGGCACTTCAACCAGTTTATTTTTAGACCGCGTGTAAACCAAAAAGCCTTTTTCCACCTTTCGGTTGGTTTTTTTTTGAATCATCCATGAATAACAATACAATTGTGTTTTATAAGTATCATAGACAACCCCATCATACACAGCAAATTTATAGTCAAGAGGTGCTGCGGTTCCATCTTTCAGAAACAATACTTCATCAACAATCCCCCTTAAAATATCATCAGAAAGATAAACATCTACGATTTTGCTTTCAACCCCGATTTTTTTTCTTAAGTAATCGGCGCTTAAGGTGATTTTTTCCTCGTGAATATTCCGCCCTTTCATCACTTTATAATTTTTTTCTTCGAATTGGGGAATTTTTAGTACATGTTCAAAATATGTGAAGCGCGGGCAATATAAATATTCAATTATCACTGTGGGAGTTACGCTAAACATAGCCTCCGAACCTGAGCATGAAAAATGTAACTTGAAAATATTGACATTTCACTGATGGTATAACACTGAAGATAACTTCATAACAGCAAGTTTTTGAGATCACCTGACACCAACTTTTTATCGAAAGCCTGCCCAAGCAAAACAGTCTGATAAAAATCTTTTCGATTCATCGGGAAGATGTAAATACTGTCTTCATCTTCGTTATATAGTTCCTCAATTCTGATTTGAAGTGTATCCTTTTCGTTTTCATCTATTTCCCCGACAAAGCAGGAATACTGCACCCTCTGTAACCCGGTTTGAAGGCAAGCTTTTGCGACCTTTCCTCTGGTCTTATCATTTTTAATATCATATAAAACCCAACAAATCATATCGATTCCGTCATATCTGAAGTGAAGATGTATTCAAAATCAGAGGGATTAAACTCAAGTTTAAGCAACCTCATTGCGGTAGCATGGGCTTCAAGGCGTATTATGTTATCAACTGCCTGACTACGGTTTCTGTATTTTTGTTTATTCTCTGTAAACACTTTAGTTAATTCTTCAAGAAGCAGCATTTTCCCTTCTTTGTTAAGTTGAAACCCATCCAGAATCTTATCAGCATGTTTTAGAGCGGCTTTTTTTTGGGAAAATAATTTGAAAACAGCTTCTTCGCAATAAACCCTGAAGGGCTCCACAAAATCGTAAACCATACTAAGCATGTTATAATCATCGCGGTGAAGAAACCCTAAGTAGGGGTCAATCCCTGCTATAATTAAAGCCTTTTCAATTTTACCGTAAAGGACGCCATAACTGTAGTTCAAAAAGGCGTTGAAATGGTCTTTCGCCGGGCGCATGCTTCTTCCCTCAAATTTAAAATCAGAGGGGATAAGTTGTCCAAGCAAAGAAAAATAAATCCGCCCCTGGCTTCCCTCCATTCCTCTGAGCACCCCTTGCGGGTCATCATGCAGCTTAGGGTCAAAATTCCCAAATTTTTCGATTCCATCTTTTAAAATTGAAACGCTTTCGTCTATCAGGCGTCTTTTCTCGGGTCGGTGTTTTTTCAGTCTGACTATAAAATCGAGGCGTCCTTCTGTTTTAGCTTTCAGCCATTGAGCGGCAATTCTTAATCCTTCAAGGTTAACTGAAGCAAGCAGTTGCGCTTTTCGTATTTTTGTTGTAGAACCCAGCCCCGGGAACCAAACTCTTCCGACAGGGTGCTCGAACGAATCCAGAAAAATAATATCGATGTTATATTTTAACGCTAACTCTGCCGCTGCGCCGGAAAGTGCTGCACCCTGCCCAATAGAAAGAGTAGTAATTTTTGAAGGGGCAAAAAGCCGTTTTTGTTCTGTAACACCTGAACGAATGATAATTTCAAACATGTTATCTTTAACATGAATATAAGCACCACGGGAATCAACTGTAAGATACAATGGGTGTACCTTTTTCAATTATGGTTCCGAAACCTCTTGAAACCGCTTTCCCCACGCCACAAAGCGGGGGTAAATAGAGATTAGCCATAAAAGAACCGCGAAAAGTGAGCATTTTGTTCTCTTTGAAATTGGAATGATCACCGCGAACATCTGTGTAGATGAGAACTTTTTTCTCTTCAAAATAGCCAAATGCTTTGAACATGCTCAAAATGTTACCCGCCAGAACTTTATTCAACATTTCATGCCTTTCGAGAGAATGAGCGGCATTTTTAAATCGCTTAAAATTCACTTCATTTAGCGCCATCCAATTGGTAACAAAATTATATGAATGCAGTTGATCGTCAACACCGATATATCTTGTATCGGACCCGATGAATTTTTCAGAAACAGGGTAAATAATACCATCAATCACTAACTCTTTAATTTCCACAAAAAGTTCTCTGAGTAATCCGGCTCCTTCTTCAAATCCGACAATGAAGGGTTGTTTATCCACCACCTTATACTGGACCAAAGGATATCTGTAGCGCAGAGAACCATCTTCGAGATGATTATGAAGAAGTGGTGATCGCTCTTTAAACAGATTTCCGATGTATCCGCGAAGCTTAACTGCGTCCCTTGTTTTCAGTGAAATACCCGGGCAATGAAAAATTGCGTGCTCAATTTTCTTCATAGAACAAAAGAAGAATGCTTTATAAAACCGCGGTTAAATTTGAAATCGTCAGGAGAATAAGAATAGAAATTATCACCGGATTGAGGGTCCCAAATCTGAAAACCAAATTCAGGTTCACGATTGAAAATGCTGATTCTGTCGCTCTCTCTTACGGAAACGGAGATGACATAATCGTAAAATTTAGCTTTGATTGATGAAAATTCTCTTTTCTTTTCATACGAATGTTTTTCCGACATAATAATTTTTTTGAATTGCATCCAAAGTGAACGGGCTTCTTCATTCAGAAACAGAAAAACTGATACGGGGTTTCCAACCTCTTCGATCAGGTTAAATTCCCCCACTTTTTGGTAATTAAGTTCACGAATATTTTGAAGAACTTCAGAGTTCAAATTATCAGCTCTGTTCTTGAGATCGTCAAAATAGGCAGTGATTAAATCGAGAAATTTTTCTTCAGTTAGCCCTTCAATATTATCAGAAATAAATTTTTTAATCAATTCTTTAGATGCGCTGATTAAAGCGGTTCCGTAAACTTTGGCACTTAAGTCAGCACTACTGTTAAACTGAAAAATAAATACATCAGCGGGTTCCTTATTTTCATTATACCTGTTGGCTCTTCCGGCCGCCTGAAGGATTGAATCGATCGGTGCAATTTCCCTGAAGACAGTATCAAAGGAAATATCAACCCCTGCTTCAACCAGTTGAGTGGTGATTAGAATTTTCCTTACGCCCGATTTATCTTTTTTGATTTTTTCATTAATAATTATTTTCCTTTCGTATGGTGAAACCGAAGTTGAAAGATAATAGATGTTTTCATCAGGCAGGTTATTAGCGATAAATTCAAAAAGTTCGGCAGAACCTGCTTTTGTGTTTAAGATTGCCATTATATCTTTTTGTTGGTGTTCTGCGGCATAATTCAGAAGATGTTCGCCCAGATCTTCAACGGTTTCAAAAGGATTATTCAGAAGGGATTGTACTTTAGTTCTGTTGAACAGTCTGAAAAAACTTTTATAGTCAGGCACCAGTTCGGTAATTTCTTTTTCCGGTTCGAAAATAAGGGGTTGCGTAGCGGTCAGAAGAATAAAATAAATATCATAAACTTTTGCAAAAGCCTTAAGAACATTGTTTATCAGTTCCCAGTGTTCATACGGGATGTTCTGAACTTCATCCAGCACAATAACAGAGTGCGCAAGGTTGGGAAGTTTTAACAGCCTGCTTTTTGAATTGGTGATAAGACTTCCGAATAACTGAACAAAAGTTGTTACAATAACTGAAGATTCCCATGTTTCAATCAAAAATTCACTTTTTTCGGCGCCTAATGTGTCATCACCGGTTTTGTAAACGGGTTCAGCAAGATGATGATGTTTAATCATGAACCGTGAATCGTCCGAACCGATAATTTCCCCGTAGATTGTGTGTGTCTGATCGATGATTGAAGTAAAGGGAATGGTAAAAATCAGCCTTCGTTCACCGCCGGCAAGTTCAGCTATTTTAAGAGCGGCTTTAAAGGAAGTTATAGTTTTCCCCATGCCCGTGGGTAGAGTGATTGAATAAAACCGTTTTTCGGGGTTAAAGAGCTTTTCAAGATTAATAATTACGCCAAAAAAAGCCTCATCTTTTTTTCGGTCAAGAAAAGCGGTACTTTTGCCGAAATGTTGTTTTTCCCTGTAGTTTTCGATTAAATTTTGCGGAAGTGGCTCCGGGGTAACATCCATTTCTTTTAGGATAACATCCTTTTTATCGCTGTAGAGCAATATAGAGATAATGCTTAACCCGAGGAGGTAATATTCGAGTTGGGAAGTAATGTCAAGATCTTCGAACTCTACTGAACTCATGGTAATATCTGTACTATCATTCAATTGGAAAACATTAATATTTTCAACCAGATATTTTAGGTCAGTTTGAATGCCGATTAGAGCTTCTATCAATTCAGAAATTAATTCTAAATCGTTTCGATTCAATAAAGTAAGTTGTTCTGAAAGATTTTCAGCCTCAATAGCCTTTCCGCACAAGTCCAATTCTTCTTCGAAATTTTTAAGATTTCCATGGTGTCGTTTCACCGAAATATATGTAAACATTAACAAATAGTCAGATGTAATTTGATTAAGATCTTCATTTGAAATTACCTCAGCTAATACTTTTAGAGCAATAACCCCTGAAATTTTTGCATGCGTCTTTAATTTTTCGTTATACGACTTACCGTTCAGATAATTTTGAAATTCAGTTGAAGCTTTTCCCAAATCATGAAGGGCGGCGGCAATAAGCACCGCCCTCTCAAATTGGGTATTATCCACTATATTAAAAGCCAAACGGGCACGGTTTAAGGCGGTTTTCGCGTTCAGTGTAACCCGGGCTAAATGGTTTCCTAACCTTTCACCCGGATGCGAGAAGGAATCAGTTTCATAAGAAAAGGATATTTCCATAGCCTTCCACTTTAATGTACGAATCAACCGTTATTGTAATCGGTTTACCGGTAGTTTCATAAATCACTTCCGCATACTCAGTTGTTTTCCTGTTCTTAGGAAGCCCGCCGTCCGGTGAGGGGGTAACAGTTGTATCTTCGGTGTCAATAATCATTTCAACGGGCATAATTGCTGAGGAATATTTGAAATCAGGGTTAATTTCAATATTTTCACCTTTACACCTGTTCATGCTGAGCGCAGAAATGATCTCCACTTTTTCAGTTGCAGAAACTTCCGAAGCCTCAACAGTAGCTACGAAATTAACATCGGAGGTAAGCTGCGCCAATCCGAGATAGGGCTGGAAATTGAAACTTTTTCTTTTGATCCTATCTTCGAGTTCATCGAACAACTTCTTATCTTTAAGAGCCAAAAAGATTCTGTACGAAGGATTAGTAACGAATTCAAACTTCACCTGAGTTCTGTTTTTAATCCTAAACATATTTTCTTTAGGTGATTCAGTATTAATCAGATTAAAACCAAACCCTTGTTTCTTTATCGGACTGATTACCTGAACGGCAACAGAAGCTTTCTCTTTAGAGAAATGTTGGTAGAACTCTTCTCTTCCGAAACCCACAATCGCACCGAGCAGCCCGGTTATTGCTGTCCGTGTCGGGATGGTGTAAGTCAGGGGTGAACTTGTAGTGTTGAATTTCCGGAAATGAGCGAACTCACCGGAGATATCAAAAATCAGAATTTTCATTTTATACTCCGTCCGGCTTAAGCCGGGAAGATGGCGTCAACAGACTCTGATTTGCCTTCCTTTAATATAACATCGTTACCGTTATAAATCGTTTTAAGGTCGGGATCAACACGAATTTCGATGTTCAGAACCTTATCCTTAACTTTTTTGAGAGCGTCGATCAAGTCGGTCAAGTCTAATTTATAATCCTTTACAGAACGAATTGAATCTTCCTTCTCTTTTGGGATCAAATTTAATTTCTGTCTCAATCTTCCGAGGTAAAAAGATCCGTTAAAAGTAATAGCAAGAAACAACAAAGGGTTTTGCCCAAATTTTGAGCGGGTAATAAGGTTTTTTGTACCTTCCCACATCCCTTTATAGAGCAAGTTTTTATCATCCTCAGTCATTAAAGATATTTTCGCAGCTTTATCATTTATAATTCCGTTGAATCCTATAACTGCGTAGGGGAGTTTGTATTCGGTACGGAAAGTATCCTGTTTAGCATCTACTTTGCTTGCAAAAGCGCCTGTCCCTTGTTCAGTGATAACCTCAACTGAGTTTAGAGAGCGTCCCATCTGGAACTGAACCGGTCCGGTAAAAGTTATAGAATTTTTATCGAGAGGAATAACGCCACCGAAAACACGAATATCGATACATCTGTTCAATATATCATTTTTTTCTTCGTTAAAATCTTTTGCTCTTCTTTTACCATCTTTTACAAAAGATTTTAGTGGGTCTTTTTCATCCTGGTAGAAGGTTTCTCTGACGAAAATGTCTTTATCACCTTCGCCGTTAAATCCTTCATATTCATACCAATAATCTCTGATGGTTCTTTTCAGCCTGACATCTGAAACCAAAGCGGTGTTGGTTTCGGAATCGAACCTTGGGCGGTTTTCATTTAACGGATCGCCGTTCGGATTTGCGTTTTCGATGTCGTATAAAAACAATAATTCAGTTTTGTTGTTGATGATGTTACTCATTGTTTTCTCCCGTTTCAGATTGTTGTTTAAAAATGAACTGTGTTTCAATTCCTGAAACAAAATAGAAAGAAATTTCAGCTGATGGAGCTGCTTTAATTTCGGGCATTAATAGATTGAAATATTCAGTCATTAATTTCCTTAGGTTACCGTAAGCGTTAATGTCGTAATACTGTTGAAGTTTAGCAAGTGCTTCAACATAAATATTTCCTACATCTTTTCCGGATATTTTATAGCCCTTAAGCTTTTTTTCAAAAGGAGTGCTTTTAAGTTCACTCCATTGGGTATTCATAACAAGTCGAACCAGCACACCTAAGAGATAAATACCGACTTTATATTTTTTATCGAAGAAAAGATGGTTTTCTTTGATAAACTCCTGCAGGCGTTCGATATTAATAGCTCTCTTGCTTTTTTGCTCCGTTTCTTGTTGCATTTTAGCCTCATAATTTTGTGATATAATATTTAGTGAACCTGTGTAGTTAAGAAAATAGATGACCGCCATGGCATCAATAATCATTTCCCGCCAGTAATATTTATTGCCGTTGACCTCCTTTTTAATAAACTTTTTATCATATCTTTTTCGGTATTTATTGATGAATTGTGAATAAAGAAGCTGAAGACTGATCTCAGTTCCGTTAAAAACAGAGTAAATTATGTAATAGTCTTCTTTATTTAAGAAAGACAGAAGTTTTCCGAAATTAAAATTTATTCTATAGAACTTTTTTTGTTCAGTTCGTTTTTCGATTTCTTTTTCAAAGGTGAGAAATTCTTTAAATATTATGTGTGTATCAACATAATCTCGTGCTTCAACAAATATTTTCCTGAAACGAGAGGGGAAAATTTCTTCAATGTGGGTTTTTAGTTTAATAGCCTTTGTTTTACTATCTCTTTCAAAGAATATCAAATCAACATTAAAAAAATTATTTTGTTCAGCCATCAAGGTCATTATTCTATCTTCGAATAGTTTTACATTAGAGTTAACTTCAGAATTGTATTTTTTAAATAGTTTTACTACTTTTTTCATCTGTTCATGATTTGAAGTAAGTAGTTTTGGGATGGCCATGAAAGGTCTGTCGTAGAAAGAATAACTTAACTCATTGGTGATAAATCTTCCACCAAGGTAAAAGTCAGTTGTACAATCAGAACAAACCGGATAGTTTTTCCAGGCCAAGTTAATATTAAAATAATTTGCCAAATAACCCCGTTTATCGACAGTATAATATTTAAATGGTGAGGCAAATCCATGTAGTTCTTTTTTTTCTTCAAAACAAATCGAACATTTAGCATTCTCGCCTACAGATAATTCATGGTTAAAAACTTTTGAACCTTCAATTGCATGATCATTCAAGGCTTCTTTAATTATTAAAAACCGATTTGGGAATATCATTTCATCGCGATCAAAAAAAACAACGGACAATCCGCACTTGGATTTTTTTTCTTTATCCAAAGTAGAATAAAGGTCAAATAATTGCCGATTTATCTCAACAATCTTTTCGCGCCAAAGAGCTTGCACTTGTAACAAGATTTCCTTTTCTTCATCTAATCCATCGCCCTCAAGTTTGCGCAATTTGGGTATAACTAAATTAAGGATAGTATCAACTTTTTTGTTTTTATAGTGTGTAGTGTCCTCAAAAGAGCCAAATTTTGTTGTAAATGTAATATCACCACTTCGTGTACCATCTTTATGGTAAGCATATTTTACATAAGAGTCCTCACTGCATTCACGGATATCAACATGTGAGAAAGAAACGGTGAGTGAATCATCTTGACGGTTGATATTGAAAACAGGGGAAATGATGGTGTGATTAACTCCCGGAAACATATTTTCAGAATACAATTCCCAAAGTTCCCGTAATCCATTTTGATTAAGAGTTTCTTTATAAACTCTTCCAATTGCGGTAACAGCTCTGTCGTTCATAACTTTACCAATCTTAATGTTAATTCTTTAATTAATAAGAGTAAAGTTATTTTATTTTTTCCAAATAAAAAACAGATTTTTAAAAAATTTTATTAAAAAGTAAAAAATTATCATTCAATGATATTTTTTTACGGCTGTTTCGGAAACAACAGTACCTTTAGGTTTTTAAACCGCCCTAAATAAGAATAAGAATAGCCAAAAGATACCCGCTTTATCCCTCATCCCTTTTGAACGAAACCCAAGCGACGCCCTGCCCGTTTCTTTGCGCATCCGGGGTTATGCTTTCCTTCTTCATCTTTCTCTTAATTTGAAGCCAAAAGATTATTGAAGCATTACCTCATATTTCAGCGGTGCTTTCCTTCTTCATCTTTCTCTTAATTAAAACCCAAACGGCTGCGATAACCACAACCACGCAGCCGGCGATGAGGTAGAAATAGTTAAAGGGTGGGGCGGGTGCAAAGGTGGCTTCGATGTATTTACCGTCACCTATTTCGTTCAGGGCGAAGTGCCAGATGTAGGTGTCGCCTTCAACTTTTTGTGCATTGTGGGATACAACTTCACCATCGAAGCGGTAGTAAAATGTTTCGTCAAAACCACTTCCCCCCTTGTTCAAATCAGAAGGGGGGCGGATGTATTGCGTGAATTTATACTGCCCAGCGGCACCATCGGTGAAGTTAAACTCGAAGCGGTTGAACATTTTTGCTTTGCTAAGGTCGTTCACATTTTTGAAAGCAATTTCAATTTCTGCGAACCAGTTACCTTTTTCGTCGAAACCGGAAGATATTTTTTTAAAGGTATAGGCTTCATTGGTGTGCTCACGGCGGATATTCAGCGTGTCGTACTGCCCGGCAAGTTCCCTTTTTTGCATGTCGGGACCGCTGAAAGAGTATCGGATTTTCATTTCTCCGCTGCCGTCGCGGTTAATTTCTCCATCCTGTGTGTATTCAAGACAGCCGCTAAAAAGTAATAAAACGAGGAGAACGGGCGCCCAAAAAAGAGATAATTTTTTCATTTATTGGTAAAACCTCAGTTGGCGGCTTTGTCGCCCATAGGCAAAGTATGGAAAAAATCTTTATAAAAACGCCCGACATATTCCTCCAAAAGTTGGGTAATTCTCTCATACTTAGGTGAAGAAATCACCAGACCGGCGTGGTATTGTTTTGAAAGCCTCCAGACAACTTCCGGCTCGGTAAAAGCGTTCATATCGGGCCACTCTTGTTTCGCAAGGGAATTGATAAGCGCCGAGTGGTTTTTCTTCAGTTTAGGAGTTTTATATTTTTTACCGTCGGGAAGTGTCTCCAACCTTGCCCACTCTTCCCAGAGAGAAAGCCCTGTTGCGGCTTTAATCAGCTCCACGATATTTGCGCCTCCGACGCGAGCGGAAGTTTCAAGGAAGTAGATTTTTCCGTCGTACCCTTTAATAAACTCTGTGTGGTTAACGCCGGTTTTCATACCGAGGTCTTTCATCACATTTGCGTTCATTTCTTTCATTCTGATGTCGTCTTCGCTACCGGGGAGCACGGTTCTTGTAGTGAAAACCCTCCCTTCGTGTGCAACTTCAAGCGGAGGTAAGCCGTATGCGCTTACGACAGCAAAACGAATTTCGTGATTTTGAATAATAGAATCGACATGGAAAATGTCGCCCGGGATGAATTTTTCCATCAGGTAATCTGATTGTTCATCGCCGAGGGCGTTAATCATTTCCCAGGCTGCCTCCCGAGACTCAAGTTTTTTCATACCGATGGAACCTGCCTGCATTCTCGGTTTCAGGATATACGGCGGCTCCCTTCGGATCATAAAATCGTTGATCATTTCATGGTTGAGCACATGGACAAACTCGGGGACGAGCACCCCTTTTTCGCGGGCTTTCATCCGCATCGAATATTTATCGCGGAAATATCTCATCGTGGTTTCACCCATACCGGGCACACGGAGGTGTTCACGAAGGGTAGCTGCTTTTTCCACATCGAAATCATCAAGGGCAACAATTCTGTCGATCACCACAGTTCTTGCAATATAGCTGACGGCTTTCAGGAGGTCGGCAATATTCCATTCTTTTTTAATATCGGGCATAAAGTAGAGGTCGTCGATACTTTCGCGGGGCCAGTTTTCGTCTTTAAGACTTTCAGAAGTAATAAAAATTACGCGCCATCCAAAATTATGGGCGGCAACCAGGAATTCACTTCCTTTGAAGTAACTTGAAATACAAAGTATCGTTTTCTTTTTTTGTTCAGACATGATTATACCTATATTAAAAATTTCCGTTTAGTAAAATAGAGTTTTATGGTGAAACAAGAAAGACATTCATAAAAAGAAATTGCAATTATTAAGATATAAAAAAAGACTGACAGAAAAAACAGTTGAAAGTTGTGGGATTTTTTTCTATAATTGTTATCTGTTTTTAAAAATTAACGGGAGAAAAGAATGTTTAATCCGGATTATAAATTCACGGTAGTTGACAGATTTCTTAAATATGTAAAGATCGATACTCAGTCTGACGATGAAGCGCCCGAGTTCCCGACGACACAAAAGCAGCTGGATCTTTCCCGCATTTTGGTGGAAGAATTGTTGGAACTGGGGCTGAAAGATGCACATCTGGACGAGCACGGCTATGTTTACGCAACACTTCCCTCGAACTCATCGAAAGAAGTGCCGGTGGTTGGGTTCATTGCGCATGTTGATACATCGCCGGCGGTCAGCGGCAAAGATGTTAAGCCGATTATCCACAAAAATTATGAGGGCGGCGATATCGTTCTGCCCGGCGACACTTCCAAGGTGATTGATGTTGAGTCGAACCCCGAACTGAAAGGTATGATCGGTTACGATATTATAACCACCGACGGCACCACGCTGCTTGGCGCTGATGATAAAGCGGGCGTTGCAGCAATTATGGACGCCCTGAACTATCTTATACAGCACCCGGAAGTGAAACACGGAACGATTAAAATCTGCTTCACACCCGATGAGGAAGTAGGAAGAGGCACCGAGCATTTTGATGTGGAGGGCTTCGGGGCAAAATATGCTTATACGATTGACGGCTCGAGCCGCGGCGAGGTTGAAACGGAAACTTTCAGTGCCGATGCTGTGGTAATCACGATTTACGGAAAGAATGTTCACCCGGGCTACGCAAAAGGTAAGATGATTAACTCGATCAGGGTTGCTTCACGGTTTATGGAAATGCTGCCGAAAAACACACTCTGCCCGGAAACCACCGAAGGGCGCGAGGGGTATGTGCACTGTGTTGCCTTCAACGGAATGGAGGAGAAAACGGTTCTGAAGTTTATTATTCGCGATTTTATCGATGAAAAACTGAAGGAATTTGAAAGATACCTTGAGAACCTGTTAGAGAGTGTTGTGAACGACTACCCGGGTGCGCGCTACGAGTTTCAGGTACAGGAACAGTACAGAAACATGAAATATGTGCTCGACCAGTACCCTGAGGTTGAAGCCAACGCATTAGAAGCGCTGAAGCGGCTGGGCATTCCGCCGATTCAATCTGCTATTCGTGGCGGAACGGATGGTTCGCGCTTAAGTTACATGGGCATCCCAACACCGAACCTGTTTGCCGGTGGGCATAACTTCCACGCAGCCACTGAGTGGGTAGCGGTACAGGATATGGAAATGTCGGTCAGGAATATAGTTACTCTTGCCAATGTATGGGAAGATAAAGCTTAAAGAAGAATACAATTAAGCATTGATTGCGCCAAAAGCGCAGAAAAAGAAAGGCTGCCGGGTTCCGGCAGCCTTTTTTGTTGTGTAATAATTTACGCGATTTTACCCGCCTGTGCCGGAGCATGCCGGTGGCGTTCCATAGTAGCGAATACATGGTTTCGGCGTTTTTGCCCGCCTTTGCCTAACGGTGCCATGACTATGCCCGGCTTTGCCCGCCCACTTTCATTAGTTGTTTTCAGGCAACTTGCTTCTTCTTTTTCTGCCGGGTGGCAGCACAATTTTATGCTTCACCCATGCGTAGCCGTTGAAATAGTCGAGACCGAGGGCATAGAAATTAATTTTCGTTAACATGTTTGCATCATGCCCAAGGGGTTGTGTGAATTTTTGAAATTCATCCATAGAAATTGGCTTCTTTTGCGCATTCAGAATGATATAGAAAAGTTTGTTCCGCCTCCAGTTCTTTGAAAGGATAAGCCGGTCTTTATCATTTTTTGGGTGAGGGAAGAGCACGAAAGAATCGTCGGAATTAATAACTTCGACAATTTTATCAAGGTCGAACCCTTTGAAGATTTTTTCCAAGTCAGAAAATCTGCTTTCGGGGAAACCTTTTTCGATCAGAACTTTAGAGATGAACAGTGGATTACCGGAAAGTCTTTTGATGTTTTCTTCTCTTGTTTCAATCAAGCCGTAGAAATTACCGCCGTAGGCATCGAGGAAGCCCACATTATTAAGTTTACTTGAAAAACCGGTAACGCTTACCACCCGATACTTGTTTATTTCGTTCAGCAGTTCTGCTGCACTCATAACATTGTTATTTTTTTTCAACACCTCGATCAGGAGGTCGTTCACCAATATTCTGTTTTTCAGATTAGTCGATTTATGGATAAAGCAGAAGAAGCCGAGGTCTTTAATTTCGTCGGATTTCCTGAGGATGTGCACCAGTTCATATTTCGAGCGAAGCATCGGGAACTCGGGTTTAAGTTCTGTAAATATAACCGAAGCGTCAACCATTTTATTCTCTTTCTGCAGAAAGCCGGCAGCCTTTTTCAAAAGAGAGCCGAGCTGATCACCCTGCACGGAGAGGTGTTTTTCAACCCCGAAAAGCTCTTTATCAAGCTGCATTACATTATCGTTCATTCTGATGTGGCAAAGCGATACCTTCAGATCGTTATAAACCCTTCCATAGGTTGATTTTACGGATTTGATAAGCTCTTTCAGATGCATTGGTCCATCGCTTCTCCAGAGGATATTTTCAGCCATTTCCGGCAGATTCAGCCTGCCGCGAATGTAGTAGGTGCCTTTTTCTTCAGAAATTTTGAAAAAAGTAACGGAAAAAGCAATCTTAAACAGATTTACTTTATCCCAGTCTTTCAGGAAGCTGAAATCATTCATAATGATTGAAACCGGCACCCTGTCTTTATTTTTCAGATAAGCTTTCAGCTTTACATAGATGGCATACAAAGGGTTGTCTTCTCTGTAGATATTTTGCGCCAGGTAGGGGCGTTGAATTGCTACCGGAAGCGCGGGATAGATCGCCGTAAGCATGTTGATAAATGTCACTGAGTCTAAACTCGGGCGCGCCAAAAATTTGGTTTCGAGTGGCACCGTTTTTTTAATCAGTTGATTCAGAATGTGTTCTCTAAGTTTGGGTTCAAGAGGAACAAACTCTTTTTTTGCTTTACGAATGAAAGAGACAACAATTTGCCGCACCCTTTCGCCTGAGATCGAGTTCTCACTCCCTATGGTTTTCATATCCATTCTGTCTGTGAACCTTCTCTTAAGAAGCAGCCTCGATTTTTCGTCTAATTCATCCATCCTCTCTTTCAAACGCATTGCGATGTAAGCGAGTGGATCGTGCATGGAAACTTTGGTAAAATCTTCCTCTATCTTTTCAGTTGCAATAATCGTTTTGAAAGAATCGAACAGTTCTTTCATCCCTACTTTTGCATTCAGCACATTTACGGAGTATTCATCCGGCAGGAAAACCAGCAGGTTATAGAGATGATATAAATTTTTTATCCAGGGTCTGCTGAAAATAAATTTTTTATTCCGTGAGTTGAATCTGTAATAAAATTTTTTGACCGGAGCTTTTAACAGGTCTTTAATTCTCGCGTCAATCTCAATTTTTTTATCCCCGAGGAACATAACCTTGGGGAAAGTATCTCTGATTTGCGCGGAGTCAGTAACTGCCAGATCTTGTAAATCCCTGCCGTTTTCACCGTAAAAAATTTCGGCAATAACTTCGCGTGTTCTGTCAAGGGTAATTCTTCTGGTTTTGCTGTTTAAAAGCAATGTCAGATAGCTCATGTTCAGGATTTGCCTGTACTCAGTGATGCCGAACAGGATGAACAGTCGCTGGGAGTTCTTTGGGAATAAAGAATAATCGATTTCTGTAGGAAAAAGTGTTTCGTCGGGTGCCACAGGCTCAGTGCCACAGAAAAAAGGTGTGGTAAACAGGCGGAAGTTTTTACTTTCCTCCGGTGAATGAATGTAAAATCTCATAAGAACTCACTATTCCGTCGGTTAAAAAAGAAGGTTGTATAAAAAAACAGATTAAAAGTCTAAATAAATTATCTGTACGAATATAAAAAAAATTGTAACAGATTTCAACAACAAAATTAATTTTATTTTACACAAAAAAAGATAAAAATTAAAAATTATTATAATTAAAGGGTGAAGATAATAAAAACTACCTCGATTTAAGGGATGAGGTAAAAACTTACAAAATACGGGAAAAATGCCGGGAATTTTTACGATGCAACGGGAGTAATGGGTTCACCGCCTTTCAGAACCGAAATTACATTATTTGCAGCTAAGTGCGCCATAGCTGTGCGTGTTTCGAAAGTTGCGCTGCCGATGTGCGGCAGCAGAACAACATTATCCAAGGTAGTAAGTGCGTGATTAAAATTTGGTTCATTTGTGTAAACATCCAAGCCGGCGGCGTAAATTTTTCTCTTTTTCAACAGAGCAATCAGGTGTTTTTCGTCCGCTACCTCACCGCGGGCAGTATTAACAAAAATTGCGGAGGGTTTCATCAGGTCTAATAAGTCTGCCGAAATAAGGTTATTTGTGGTTTCGTCAAGCGGGATGTGCAGCGAAATAACATCGGAAGTTGCCATTAGTTCACTAAGCGGAACGAACCTGCCGGGCATTTCGGGTTTAACCGAGCGGGAAAAGTATATAATATTCATTCCGAAACCGAGAGCCATTTTCGCGACTTTTTGGGCAATTCGTCCGGCGCCGACCAAGCCGAGAGTTTTCCCCTCCAAGCCGTAGCCGAGCAACAATTCGGGGCTCCACCCTAAGAAAACCTTATTTCTCATCATTTTTTCACCGGCGTTAAGGTTCCGTGCGGCGGCAAGAATCAGAAGAAAGGCAATCTCAGCGGTTGCTGCTGAAAGTACATCGGGGGTGTTGGTAACTGTTATTCCTCTTTCGCGGGCGGCGTTAAGGTCGATATTATTGAAACCAACGGCATAATTTGCGATAACACGGCATTTTTTCAGTTTGTTTATTACATCAGCGTCGATCTTGTCCCCAAGCAGGGAGATTATGCCATCGGCTTCGGCAGCCTGTTCAATAAGTTCTTCGGTTCTCAGAAGCCGCGGCAGCAAGTTTTCGCTGAAAGAAATGCCTTCTTTCCCGAAAAGTGCACCGGGGTTACCCGGCAGCTTGTAGGTTGCAAATACTTTTAGGTTCATAAGGGACGGCAATCTGTTTTTTCGAATATGAAGTGTGGCAATTTTTAATCAACTCACCGTTGACTCAGTTCATCCCACTTTTGTGGTAAAAAACAACACAGCAACACAGCAACACAGCAACACCCCTCAGACAGAAGATAGGTTTCGTTTAATACTGAAGATATTTTTGCCGTCGGGCATTTTTTTGTAGTTAACATCGAACCCGAGAGAGGTTATAATGAACAGCCCGAAATGTTCCGGTATAGGCATAGTATTCCCGTCTGAGGGGTTTTCCCGCCATTGCCTGAAGAGAGTGAGTTCGTTTTCATTTTCAACTTTACACAGCACTTCAAAATCGTTATCCAGGTGGAGGATGAAATTTTGCCCTGCCATACCTGAATAAGGCGGGCTGAAGATCGTGGTACCGGGCGAGCCATCGGGGTTAACCGGTTTAATTCCAAAGCCTTTCCCCTCGGTAATCATTTCTATGGTCAGGTAGTCATCTTCCACGCCGTAGGTAAATTCCACTTGTTTTGAAGCGGAGTGAATAATTGCGTTTGTGAAAAGTTCATGTAAAAGCAGAGCAGACTCTTCACGGTATTTCTCAACCAAGCCGGGGTGGGGTTCGGCTATAAGTTTTTCAATAATTATGGTTGAAACTTCAGCAAAAAAAGACTGAAATTCTTCCGACGCTAAAAGTTTTAGTGAGACAGTGCCGTTTTTCATTGATTCAATTCATTCTGTAGTTGCGTAAAATTCTTATAAATCTCAAACAAAGTATATAGTTTCGTAGATTCAAAAATAGATTCGACCCTCTCCCGCGTGCCGAAAATTTTCAGTTTCACATTCTTAGCAATTGCTTCTTTATAGGCAGCAACAAGAGACCCGATGAAAGAAGAATCGATGTATTCAACTTTAGAAAAGTCAATAGCAACGGGTTCATCTCCGGCAGATTCAATCTCTTCGATAAGTTTGGTTCTGAACTCGGGTGCAATAACCGAGGTGGCTCTTGGGTTATTAATACGAAAAACCCTGACGCCGCTGTTTCTTAATGTAGTAAAATTCATACTGAGAACTTTATTGAAGAATTAAAAATAGCAACCCTAAATTAAGTTGATTTAGTGTGAAAACAAAATATGAAGTGCAAAATTTTGGTTTATTGCGAAAAATTTTCGGTATTGGCTCCCTTTTTCTTAAGTTTGCGTGCAATAAGCGGAAAATAGGATGAATTTGCGAATAATTGTTGATGAAAATATAGAGAATGGCGCCGAGGCTTTTGGCTCGATCGGCGAGGCAACTTTTTACCACGGGCGTGAAATTACAAAAGAGAAAGTGAAAGAGGCGGACGCACTTATTATAAGATCGATAACGAAAGTGAACTCTGAACTTCTCGCAGGCTCGAAAGTGAAATTTGTGGGCACGGCAACAATCGGCACCGACCATGTAGATATCCCCCGGTTGCAACAGGCGGGAATTGGATTCGCTTCGGCGAAGGGGTGCAACTCCGATGCGGTTGCCGAGTATGTGTTCACTGTGCTTTTTGAGTTTGCCGCAACGCAAAAGAGGGATATCGGGGGTAAGAGAATAGGAATTGTCGGTTGCGGAAATATCGGCAGCAGGGTTGAAAGAATTGCACGGGCATTTGGATTTGAAGTTGCGGTGAACGACCCCCCGCTTGAAAGAGCCGGGCTGCGGAGCGATCTTTGTTCTTTGGATTACGCAATTAATTCTGATATCGTAACATTTCACACTCCGTTAAACAGAGGTGGTGTTGATAATACTTTTCATCTGCTGAACCGTGGGAATATTGATGTTTTGAAAGAGGGAGCAATCTTAATAAACGCCTCCCGTGGGGAAGTTGTTGAAAGTGGTGCGTTGCTGAAAGCTGTTGAAATAAAAGCGGTTACGCCAATTTTGGATGTGTGGGAGGGTGAGCCACAGTTTTCAACTGAAGTGATGGAGAAAACTTTTTTTGCTTCGCCTCATGTGGCGGGTTACTCACTGGAAGGGAAGTTAAACGGCACATCGATGGTTTATGACGCAATGTGTGATTTCTTTGGTCTTGAAAAAAAATGGCACCCTGATTTGCCCGCAGTTTTGGAAAACCGGATTGAATATAACCCAAGCGGAAGTTTTGAAGAGAAAGTTGCAAATGTTCTGAGGGCGGTTTATAACCCCGGAACTGACACGGCAGATATGAAGCGAATTTCAGCGCTTAACCCGGAGGAAAAAGGGAAAGGCTTTGACCTGCTGAGGAAAAACTACAAACTGCGGAGGGAGTTTAATAATTTTGTAATTGCCGGTGAAATTGATGATCCTTTGATTCAGGCGGGTTTTAAGGCTTTAAGGTTTGGGTTCAAGGGGTAAAAGCCGTTAATTCTTATTCGGCAGTTTGAAGACCACGGGAATATCAACCCAGGCATTCACGGGGCGCCCTTTAATTTTTGCGGGGTTAAACAGTGTATATTTCACGGTTACTTCTGCCGAGCCTTCACACCCAAGCCCTAAGGGTTGCGCCACTTCGGTGCTTTCCACAGTTCCGTCTGTTCTGATGAGTGCTCTGATAATAACCGTACCCTCTAAGCCATCTTCAATTGCGCGTGAGGGGTAGAAGAGCCGGCTGTAAAACTCGTCTTCACCGTTCAGAAACGAGGCGGGTTCGTCGTAAAAAGTGTAAATTGCCGGGTCGTTCGGGGGTATTTTGGGAGCATAACTGCCGAGCAGCGCAGTTTCTTCCTTAGAAAGTTTTATCAGAGAGAGGTTATATTTAACGGCAAGCAGAGAGTCCGGCTCAGGTTGCGGCTCTTGCACGGGGGTAAGCTCCAAAATAGCGCCTTTGTAAAAATTCAGTTTTTGCTCTACACTGCCGAGCGAGTCAAATTTTTCAAAAGAGCCGTTTTTCCTCCCTTCTTCAACCTGAAAAGAGAGATTAACGGAGCCATCGGGGTAATAAGTTTTAACAACGCCATCCACCCTGCCGGAAGTGTAGGGAACTTCTTTCAGTAGGTGCCCCTCAGTGTCGTAGAATCGTGCAAGCCCATCCCTCACATTATTTTTCAAAACATAGATTTCTGAAATATTTCCGTTAGGATGGAAATTTTTTAGCGTATCTTGCGCCAATAGATTTGCAGAGAGGGCTAAAAAGAAAGAGAAGAAGAAAGCCTTAGTATAAATGCCACTTCCCCGGGAAGAATTATTTAACCGCAGGCTCAGCCGGAGCGGCGGTAGCTTCCTTTTTGGCTCTGTTAATGGCTTTCTGTGTAGGTCTGAATTTGCCATTGGAACCTTTGAAAATTTTGCCTCTTTTTGTTTTTGGGTCGCCTTTGCCCATGATTCACCTTTTTAATTAATAAACAGTCTGCAAAAATACGGGAAAAAAGGTTAATAATCAAGCGTTGCGTGGTTTTGGGAAATAAATATGGGAAAATTTGCTGCCGGGCAAATCCTTGGCTTTTCTTGTCAGAAAGGCTTTTGAAATAACTATCTGAAGATTTGAAATAAATACCTGAGGATTTGAAATATATACCTGAAGGTTTAAAATAAATATCTGAGGATAAGCAACCTTTTTGAAGAATTAGTGGTCTAAACCCTTATACAATAAAAGGAATTAAGAATGAGACGGACATTTCAGATATATAAATTACTGTTGTTGATTTTTGTAATCTTTACACTTGTAACGGCGCAACCGGGCTGTACGGTTAACTTAGGCGATGGCTCGGCAGTGGGGTCATCTGAGCATCTTCTTTTGAACAAATCATTTACCGCCACTTCCGGTGAAAAATTGATGATTAATGCCTCCGGTGCCGATGTTAAAGTCAGCTCGTGGAATAAAAATGAAGTGAGCGTTAAAATTTACGGTAAAGAAAAAGCCGGTGAATATGTTGATATTTTCGCCGAGAGGTCGAGCGCAGGGGTGCTTGTGGAAATTAAAAATAAATCGATTATCAAGTGGGTGAACAACTTAGGACTGAAGATTGAAGTGGTAACTCCTGAAAAATATTCCGCAAATATTGAAACCAGTGGCGGGGATGTGGAGATAAAGGATATTTCGGGGAGTTTGTTGATTGGAACCAGTGGCGGCGATATTAAGATGATGAACCTAAGCGGTTCACTTATTGCAAAAACCAGCGGCGGCGACATTTCACTCGAAAAATTTGACGGAAGTGTTGAAATGAAAACTTCCGGTGGGGATGTTAAAATCAGAGAAGGCAAAGGCTCTGTTGACGCAGGCACCTCCGGCGGCGATATTGATGTGCAGACGGCTTCAGGTACGGTGAATCTTGGCACCTCCGGTGGCGATATTAAACTGAGGTACACCGGCGAGAACCAAGGGATTAACTGCCGGACATCGGGCGGTGATATTATGGTTTCTGTTCCAGCCGACCTTAAAGCTGAAGTTGCGCTTGAGTCGGTTGGTGGTTCGGTGCGCTGCAATTTAGACGCCACGGGGGTCAGTATGGATAAAAACAAGTTTTCGGGCAATATTAACGGCGGTGGACCCCGGGTAATCTGCAAAACGAGCGGCGGTTCGGTTTCACTCAAGAAAGAATAGTCAGGAAAGAGACGACGGTTGCAAAACTGACGGATTACGCTTGTTAGTTCAGTTTCTCTCAAAATAGAACAGTAAGGGAGGAGTAAGTTCTACCAAAAAAATATCAGTTTTGATGTGTAATTAATTCCTGCTGCCTGCCATTGTCCCGCGTGTGGTGTAACTCCAATACACCATTCAGCGGGCAATATAACCCTAAAACCTCCCCTTTCCGATAACAATTTGGGCAATTCAACAGATTAATTGATAATATATTCTTTTTTAATTCATTTAATTGAAGTATTTTAAACACTGTTTTCCAAAAATTAGAAAAATCTGTCAATGCCACATTTTTGCGATTTCGTGATAACTCTGGATGACCGTTTCAGAATAAAAAAGGTAAAAGAGCAGAATTCTGAAAAACGGATGCAACAAGAGAAATTGTTGGGGCGGAATTTTAACGATGTATTTCAGCCGACAGCCTTAGGGGTCAGGGATTCGGCGGACTCTCTCTTCGCTAACGGTTATGCCGGTAGCTTCACCTCCGATGAAGTGAGCGGGGGGGGCATGTTTATGAAAATTCGGCAAGAGACTAACGGGTTTACCGCCGAAGGTTTCTACTTTTCATCCGTTTCGCATGAGTTAAGTGATCCGGCTCTGAAAGATATGCTTCACATCCATGACGACGCAGATTTTTTCTTCTGGAAGGACCCTGCCCCAAACGACCCGGCATCGAAACTCTGTTTCAGCGAGCAAGCGGAAAAAATAACGGGCTATACGGTTGAAGAAGTGAACAGCATGCCCGGTAAACTCTATTCGATCGTTCATAAAAGCGATGTTATGAATGTGCTTAAAGCGATTAATGAGCTGAAAAACAACCCCGAACAAAAATCGTTAAGGCATGAGTACAGGCTTGTTACAAAAAGTGGCGAAGAAATCTGGGTTTCGGAAAACTGCCACATAACAAGAAACAACAAGGGAGAAATCGTGATGATTTCGGGGATTACTTCGAACATCAACGAGCTGAAACTCAGGCAGTTTGAACTTCTTAAATCGGAAGAAGAACTGAAGGAACTTAACGAATCGAAAGACCGGTTTATTAACATTTTGTCGCACGACTTAAGGGGCCCCTACACCAGTATATTAGGCTTTGCAGAGATACTTCTGAACGAGGAAGACCTGCCAAAACATGAGAAATTGGAGTATCTTACCTACATTTACGATGCTTCACTAAGCCAGCTGCAGTTCATAAATTATCTTTTAGATTGGTCGAGGCTGCGCACAGGAAAACTAAAGCCTGAAATGCAACGCATACCGGTGATAAATCTGGTGCACAACTGCGTTTCGAGCCTTACGGGCAACGCAATACGGAAAAATATTGAAATACTCACCGATGTTCCCGAGAGTTTATTCATCCGTGCGGATGAACGGCTTGTAACACAGGCGCTTATAAATCTGCTGAATAATGCAATAAAATTTTCGTACGAAAACAGCCAGATAGAAGTGTCGGTTGGGCTGTTTAACCAACGGCAGGCTGAATTTGTGGTGAAAGACCACGGAATGGGGATGAGCGCTTCGGAACAGACGAGCCTTTTTACGATGGAGAAATTTGTCTCGAAAGAGGGTTCAAAAGGTGAAAAAGGGAGCGGTTTCGGTTTAACTTTGGTAAAAGAGATAATCGATAAACACGGGGGTGAAATCTGGTTCTATTCGGAACTAAATTCAGGCAGCGAGTTCCACTTCACAATTCCTGTCCCGGCAAACACGATAATGCTGGTAACATCGGCGAAACAGGAAGAAGAGATTTGGCGCGAAATAGTATCGCAGGAATTTACTGAATATGAGCTAAAATGCGCTGAAAACGGCTTCGAGGCGATCGATTTGTTGCAGGAGAGTGCGCCTGCGCTTATAATTTCGGATAACGAGATGCCGTTAATGTCGTCTGAGCAATTTTTGGAATCGATCAACCCATTGGATAGCCACTTCAAAACCCCGGTGATTTTAGTATCGAACCGTGAAGAGGCATTTACGGGTAACATGGGCGAGCACGGTGTTCGCGCGTTTCTTAAAAGCCCGTTCGACAGAACAGAATTTGTGGAAGCAGTAAAATCAATTATTAATTAAGTGAACAAACAGAAAAGGCAAACAGGTATGAAAAAAACAAAAGTATTTTACTCTCTTTTAGCGTTTTTTCTATTATTTCTTTTTTCAGGCTTAAACGCACAGGATTGGAAAAGTTTAGTGGCTGAGGGAGACAAACTTGCTCTTAAACAATTTAAGAACAACGACGCCCTTAAGAAGTTTTTAGAAGCCGATAAGAAATCACCCAACAACTGGGAAATTTTGTGGCGCTTAAGCCGCACCTATGTTGATATTGGCGAGCACTCATCCGGAAATGCACAGATGACTAACTTCGAGAAAAGTGAAAACTATGCAAGCAGAGCGATTAAAGCAGCGCCAAATCAATCGATTACATATTTGAGAAGAGCTATTGCCAACGGCAGAATTGCGCTCTATAAAAATGTTTTCAGTGCTGCCGGGTTGGTAAACTCCGTTAAAGCTGATGTTGAAAAGGCGATCGCACTCGGCAACGGAGGAAACGATGTGCAGGCGGTGGCTCACTATGTACTTGGGCGCACTCACAACAAACTTTGCGAAAAACCTTACATTTTCAGGCTGCCGCTTGGCTTGGGCTGGGGTGATATTGATGTGGCAATTAAAGAACTTAACAAGGCAATACAACTGCGCCCGAATTTCAGAATGTTTCACTTAGAGATTGCAAAGGCTTATATCGAAAAAGAAGACTACAATAAAGCCCGCACTCATTTGAACAAAATCCCCTCTATTCCTTTTTTGGATGAGGATGATAACACGGTGCTTGCTGAGTCCAAAAAACTTCTTGCTGAAATAAAGAATAAGAAGTAAGAGTTCAGAAGCTTATTTTTAGAGTAAAGTCTCGAAAGTTCGTATTAACTTTTGTAGTTAATTAACACTGCGGCAGGGGCTGTGGCTACCGAAAACTTCGAAGTTCGAAAGTATGTGTTAGCTTTTATCATTAATTAACTTATGGGCTGAAATTTTTTTGAGAGGCTGCCGGGAGAGCGGATCCCCCGGCAGCCTCTTTTTTTATGAGTGTTAACGAGGGTTTGGGAATTATTTCGTAAAAAATCACATTATTTGATTAGTTCCTTACTTATTTTAACAATACAAAAAAACGGATTTACAGGAGATAAAATAAATTGATAACGGAAGCGGCTGTTATACCCGGTGAATTGATCGATAAGCTCGCCGATTCTCGGAAGATTGTATTTTTTACAGGCTCAGGAGTCAGTGCGGAAAGTGGCATCCCCACTTTCAGGGGAGATGATGGATTGTGGAAAAAATTCAGTGCGCAGGAACTTGCAAATTTTGATTCTTTTATGCGCAACCCTGATATGGTTTGGGAGTGGTATCAGTACCGCAGGCGAATAATTCATGATTCGGAACCGAACGCCGGGCACCGTGCCATAGTTGATTTTGAAAAATATTTTGATGTTACTGTTATCACTCAGAATGTTGATGATCTTCATCACCGTGCCGGAAGCTCGCATGTTCTCGAGCTCCACGGCAACATAACACGAAACAAGTGTACACAGTGCGGTGAAATCTTCACGGGTGAAGTTCGTCTTGAAGACCGCAAACCGCCAAGATGTGCCTGCGGAGCATTGATCAGGCCCGATGTGGTTTGGTTTGGCGAGAACCTGCCGGAAGGAGTTTATGAGAAAGCAGAAGAAAGCTGCGAGGCGTGTGATATGATGTTTGTAGTCGGCACATCAGGTGTGGTATATCCGGCAGCACTTCTTCCCTCTGCGGCGCTTTCATCGGGTGCAATTGTGGTTGATGTTAACATCGATGAGGAAGACCACCAGCACAACCGTCGGTTTTTTCTTAAAGGGCGCTCCGGTGATGTGTTGCCTGCTCTTTTCGAGCGGGTTAAAATTTTGAAAGAGTATTGATTACCGGTTCTTACAATTAATCGCCGAAAAATAATTTCAGAGAAGTTTTTCGGCGGGTGAAGCCTTTAAAAGAATATTGAAAAAAGAAAAAACCAAATTTGTTTGTTCCTCCTGCGGCTACGAAAGTATCCGGTGGTTAGGGAAGTGCCCCGAGTGCGAGGCGTGGAACTCTTTTACTGAAGAACGGGTGGAAAAACCGGAAGTTGCAGTTCGAAAAGGGTACTCAGGCGATCTTAATATGGGGAAATTGGGGGCAATCGAGCTTACAAAAGTGAGCCGTTTTTCCTCCGGAATTGGCGAATTAGACAGAACGCTCGGCGGTGGGTTTGTGCCGGGCTCCGTAATTTTACTGGGCGGCGAGCCGGGAATTGGCAAATCAACCATTTTGCTTCAGGCGTTAGAGGCGCTACGGAAACCTTCGCTGTATGTTACCGGGGAAGAATCACTTCAACAGATTAAACTTCGTGCCGAGAGGTTGGGGGTGAAATCGGAGCTTATAACGATACTCGCTGAGACCGACACTTCGAAAATCCTTGCCGCAATAGAACGGACAGAACCTCAGCTGTTCGTGATCGATTCGATCCAGACTGTAAACAACCCCGAGCTGATGAGTTCGCCGGGTACTGTGACGCAGATTCGGGAGTCGGCGTATGCTTTCATCGAAAATGCGAAAAAGATGAACCGAACCGCCGTGATAATCGGGCATGTTACCAAAGAGGGGTCGCTTGCGGGTCCCAAAATATTAGAGCACATCGTTGATACAGTCTTGCAGTTTGAGGGTGACGGCAGCAATCTGTTCCGGATAATTCGTGCGGTTAAAAATCGTTTCGGCAGCGCAAACGAAATCGGTGTTTTTGAGATGCAGGGGAGCGGACTTAAAGAGGTGCTTAACCCCTCAGGTGTGTTTCTTAACGAAGAGAACCGGGTTAATTCCGGGAGTTGCGTTACAGCCGTTTTCGAGGGGACAAGAGCCATTCTTACCGAAGTTCAGGCACTTGTAGTTCCCTCATATTTTGGTAACCCGTCACGGATAACGAGCGGGTTCGACCAGCGAAAACTCTCGATTCTGCTTGCAGTACTTGAAAAAAGGGCACGGATGAACCTTTCCAACAAAAATGTTTTCATCAATGTATCCGGCGGTATCCGGATAGATGAACCAGCCTCCGACTTGCCGATTTGTCTTAGTGTTGTCTCTTCAATTCGTGAAAAGCCGTTGCCTGTTGGCACGATTGTAATTGGTGAAGTGGGGCTTGGAGGCGAGATCAGGGGTGTCCCTCAAATTCTTGCACGCCTTAAGGAAGCTGAAAAATTAGGTTTCACAACGGCTATAATCCCCAAAGGTAACGGAAAGGAAATTAAAGGTAAAACAGGAATGAAGTTAACCTTTGTTTCATCCATTGAAGAGGCGGTTAATACGGCAAAAGCTTATATTTAAGTTTTTTTAATCGTGCGGAGGGAAGCTTTTTGTTAAATAGTGGGGTACTTCTTTAGCGGGTTATGTGGGGAATTCTTTATCAACTTGTGGTGTCCTTTTTTTCCTCAGCCGGTGAAACCTTTTTTCTCCGTCTGTGGTGTTTACTTCATCCAATTATGAAGCTTTCTTCTTCCAAGCGTGAAACTTCCTTCCACAGCTTGTGGTGCCTCATATTTCAACCTGAAAAGCGCCTCAGGTTTTTTGTTTTTTCTTTTTTGCAGCGGGGAAGAGAATATTGTTTAATATCAACCTGTAGCCGGGTGAATTTTTATGTAGATTTAAATCGGTCGGTGGGTCAGATACAGCGTGCTGATAATCTTCAGGGTCATGCCCCGCATAAAAGGAAAAAAAACCTCTTCCGAAAGTGCCGTGCAGATATTTAAGCTGATCGGTATCTTTTCTTTCTCCAAGCACAATAACCGATTTCTTCACACGGTTGCGCCGGAACATGGTTGTCTGGCCCATAAACCCCTTAATCACATTGGTGTGGCACTGTGTCAGCATTGTGGGGATTGGGTCGTACTTAGCAGAAAACTCGAAAAGTGTGAAATAGTCGTTGCCGTAGTCAAGAATTTCCGATGGTTGAATGTCGATATCGCTGTATTCATATACATAGGGATTTTGCTCAAGGAGGAAATCGGTGAACGCGAGGGTTTTCGAATAGTCCAACTTGTTTTGTGCGGCGGGGTCGGCGGGGTCGCCGTCGAACATTTCGGCTGCAATATCAGTCCCTTCGGCAGCAAGAGCGATATCGTAAGAATCCGTAGCCGAGCACATCGCGAACATAAATCCGCCGGAGGCTATAAAATTTTTAATCATTTTAGCCACATCGAGCATCATTTTCGAGACTTTGGCGTAGCCCAGGCGGTATGCATCGTCCTCATATCTTTTTTGATTTTCGATGTACCATGGTGCGTTAGCATACGAGGCATAAAATTTTCCGTACTGCCCGGTGAAATCTTCGTGATGGAGGTGTAGCCAGTCGTATTTTGCGAGGTCTCCCCGAAGAATTTCTTCATTCCAGAACTTATCGTACGGGATCCCTGCGTATTCAAGAGCGAGTGTAACAGCGTCGTCCCATGGGTGGAAGCCCGGGGGCACATAAACGGCAACTTTAGGAGCTTTTTCCAAGCGCACCACATCCATATTTTGGTCTTCCTGTTGCACGAAAGAGTATATATCCACAGTGGCTGCGGCATCCAATAGTTCGAAAGAGACGCCCTGCAGCCTGCAGTCGAGCACCATTTCATCTGAAAAATCGATTGCGAACGAGCCGCCCCGATAGTTAAGCAGCCAATCGGCGAGGTATCCTTTCTCAAGGGCGCGGTAGGTTATTCCGTATGCTTTCAGGTGGTCTGTTTGTGTTAGGTCCATCGGTATCAATATTTTGCTTTGGGGCGCAGCATCGAAAGCAAAAAAGAAGAATAAAAAAATAAAGACAGCCCGCCGGAAAGGGGCTTTCTTAACGGGTAATACCTCAGGGGAAAAGACTATGTTGGATAGTGAAGTAACCGTCTTCCGGAGCCGGCGCTTTCTAACGGGAGCCGCCTGTTTAGCAGGAATTTTAAGAAACGACAGAGTTAGAGCCGCCCGGCGGGCACGCATTTTTACGCCGATTTTTTCTCTCGTTCAAACTGAATAGGGTCAGCGCCATCCATCACCACATCCCGTGTGATTAGCACTTTTCCGATCTCAGGTCTGTCGGGCAGGTTGAACATAATATCAATCATAAACTCTTCAACGATCGATCTGAGTGCACGGGCGCCTGTTTTCCGTTCGATCGCTTTTTGCACGATTGCGTTGATAGCCAGCGGGTCAAATTCTAATTCAACATCTTCCATAGCGAACATTTTTTTGTACTGTTTAATGATCGCATTTTTTGGTTCGAGCAGAATATTAGCGAGCGCTTCATTGCTTAGTGAGTGAAGTGGTGCAAGCACCGGCACCCTACCGATTAACTCGGGGATAAGCCCAAACCTTAGTAAATCTTCAGGTTTTACCATGCTTATAAGTTCGTCGTCATCTAAGTGGTTGGCAGTTGCGACATCGGCACCGAAGCCCATTTTATTCTGGTTGATTCTGTTAGCGATAATCTTTTCAATTCCCTCGAAAGCGCCGCCAACAATAAACAGAATGTTTCTTGTGTTCACATAGATCAGGCTTTGTTCGGGGTGTTTTCTTCCGCCTTTTGGGGGGACGCCTGCAACCGTCCCTTCCAGAATTTTCAATAAAGCCTGCTGAACCCCTTCGCCTGACACATCACGGGTGATTGAAGAGCCTTCGCTTTTGCGCGCTATTTTATCAATTTCGTCGATGTAAACTATACCTCTTTGTGCTCTTTCCAAGTTGTAGTCGGCAGCCTGAAGCAGGTGCACCAAAACGGTTTCAACATCATCGCCCACATAGCCGGCTTCGGTTATTGTGGTTGCATCGGCGATTGCAAAGGGAACATCAAGAATTTTTGAAAGGGTTTTAGCCAGAAGTGTTTTACCCGTTCCGGTGGGGCCAATCAGCATTATGTTGCTTTTTTCAATTTCCACATCATTCAGGCTGTGCAACACATCTTCCTGTGTAACTCTTTTGTAGTGGTTATAAACCGCTACGGATAAAGTTTTCTTTGCCCTTTCCTGCCCGATAACATGCTCGCCGAGAGCGCTGAAGATTAGGCTTGGCGTTACATCCATCGCCTTTTTATTTTTGGGGCGGACTGCGCTGATGTTCGAGCGAAGAATCTCAACGGAGCTTTGCACACAGATTTCACAAATATATACATCGGGGCCCGCAATAAGGCTGACCTCATCGGAAGTTCTCCCGCAAAAAGAGCAACGGGCGTTTTTGGTTGGAAGTCGTTTCGACATAATCTTTCAGTTGTTTTTCAGTGATAATATTGTTTCCCTGGCTTTATCGAATAATATAGATTTTGGGAATTGAATTAAGATTTGCTCGTAGGCTTTAACGGCGCTTTGAGTATCCTTTTTGCTAAAAAGATAAATATCACCCAGCAAAAATAACGATTTATCCGCAAATAAGTTCATTGGGTCGCTTACCGCCTCGTTTAGAAGCTCGATTGCGGTATCCGATTCATCCAATGAAGCGGCAATTTCGGCTGATTTATATAAAGCCATCCAGGCGGCAATTTTCGAAGTTGATGAGCGCAATTCGTTGAAAACGGTGAAAGCCTCTTTCAGATTCCCCTGCAGCAGAAGTTTTTCGCCCTTTGCGAATACAAGGGAAGTGAGTGAATCGGCAAAATTTTTATTAAGAATTGGTGCAAGCTCCAGTGCATCGTTTGCCAGATTATCAGCCGGATTGGCAATAATTTGCGTAAGCAGTTCCTGAGTGTGCTCAGTTTCCCCTCTGAAAAAATAGCAGAGCATCAGGTAATACCGGGCTCTGTTTTGCACATCGGGGTTTGTTGAAAATGCCGTTGAAGCTGATTTAAAACAATTTTCAGCTTCCTGATTCTTGTTTTTTCGCAGCTCGATCAGCCCTTTATAAAGCCATGCATTTGCGGCAAACTGAGAATGTGGTCGATTAGTGATTAGTTCGTTGAACAAACCGAGCGCCTCTTCGTATTCCTTAAGTTTGTAGTGCAAGTACCCTTTTCTGAAAATGGCTTCGGAGGCAGTTTCAGAATTTTTAAAAAGTGAGATAATCTCGCTGTATTTATCCAAAACCGGTTGATAATCTTCCCTTGGGGGCATAATTTCGAGGTCATAAGGTTTCCAAACCGGGTTCAGTTCAATGTATCTGAGGTTCAGGGTTTCATCCATCGCTTTCACAAAATTGAGGTTCACAACCGGTTTATCGGGTCTGTTTGGGTAAAGTTCCAAAAGTTTGGCGTATGCGCCGGCGGCTGAGGCAAAGTCGCCCCCGTAAAATGCTTCTTCAGCGGCTCTGTAGAGGGAAACCCCGTTTTCATTCCCGGTTTTTTCCAATAATAAAGCGGTGTTAATTGCTTTTGCGAACATTTTCTGATCAAGATAAAGCGAGAACAAAATCCGGAGGGTTTGAGGTGAAGGTTCCACAAAGTTCTCGAAAGCTTTAATAAACTCGAGCGCAGCTTCCGGGTTGTTTGCGGTGCTGCGAATCCTTGAATCGATCTGAGGGAACTGTTGAGGATCAAGCTCTAACAACTCTGAATAAGCACCGGCTGCTTTATCATACTGCATTGTGTAGCCGTAAAGATAACCGAGATCGAGCAGAAAATAGATCGGTTTACCCGTCTTTTTTTTCGCCTTTTCTAACAGGTAGATTGCGGAATCAAAAGCCTTAGCGTCAATTGCAGAAAAAGCGAGCACACGGCTGAGGTTAGGGTCGTAGTTAACAGTTTCCAGAAAATCATCCCAAAGTTTAAGAGCGTCTTTCTCTTTGCCTGCAAGCAGAAGGGTTTTACCCTGTAAGTTAATCCCGTTTACATCCCGTGGGTGGTTGTTATTCCACAAATTTAAATAGCCGAGCGACTCGTCGTAATTGCGCAATTTGTTGGTAACGCGTACTAAAGACTCTAAGAAAAAATAATCACCCGGTGATTTTTGATGAAGATCCAAGTAGATAGTTTTTGCTTTTTCAAACTGGTTCAATTGTTCGAACTGCTGAGCAAGCAATAACTTGTTATCACTATAACCGGGCTGCGCAACTGCTGTTGAGAAAAAAAGCGAAAATATTGCAAAAAAGGGTAATATCTGCTTTGAGACTGATGTATTCATACTTAATTAGACAAACGAACCGTAGTTTTAGTTTCGTTGTGCAAGTTAGAACTTAAAGCGCCACTTCTTTATATTAGTAAATATCTTTTTTAATAATCTTATCAGAAGTTCAAAAATACGAAACGAAAAAGTAATGAAAGCACTGTTTGATAAATTTCTGGCTGTTGACGAGTGGGTTTTTTATTTTATAATAATCGGTATTGCAGTTTTAGTTTATCTTTTCTTTAACTGGCTCGCATTTGAAGTGAGAAAGCGGTTGCTTAAAAAGATGCCGAGCCGTTGGCTTGAAATTCTTCTGAACAAGCGGGTCGGAAGAAGGGCATTGTTGCTGATACCCACCGGCGTGGCGGATCATTACGCCTATTTACTGGGTGAATACACGGTGCAAGTAAGACATCTGCTGCACCTTTGGTATATATTATTAGTAATCCTTATCCTTTTTTCGGTTATTAATGCGATAATTGATATTTGGGAAAGCAGCGAGGCTCTTAATCGTCGCCCGGTTAAGGGTTATCTTCAGATTATCAAGATTGTAATTGCGATTTGGGGCTTGGTTGTTGCCGCAGGGCTACTTACCGGGCAAAGCCCATGGTCGATTCTTACCGGATTAAGTGCGCTGACTGCAATCTTGATGTTGGTCTTCAGGGATACTATTTTATCGTTTGTGGTGAATATTCAGATCACTTCGTACGATTTGTTGGAAAAAGGGGATTGGATTGAAGTGCCGGATTTTGGTGCCGACGGTACGGTTGCAGATATTGCTCTTCACACAGTTAAAATTTTGAACAGCGACAATTCCGTTTCGATTATTCCCACCTACAAACTAATGGAAGTGGGGTATAAGAATTGGCGCCGGATGAGTGAACTGGGCGCACGACGAATAATGAGATCGGTTATAATCGATTCAACTTCAGTAAAAATTGCCGATGAAAACCTGATTCAAACCTTAAAAAACAACGAAATTACGAAAGATTTTGCGGAAGAATTTATCAGTAACGAAACTTTATCGGAAATGAAATCGGGCGAAATAACAAACCTTCTGTTCTTCAGAAAGTATCTTCAATGGTATTTGAAGCAACACCAACGAATTCGAAACGATCTGGTGCAGGTTGTACGGCTTTTGCAATCGAATGAAGCCGGGCTTCCTTTGGAAGTGTATGCATTTTCGTCAGAAACGCAGACTTTGAAATTTGAAGAGCTGCAAAGTGAAATAACAGAACATATTGTGGCGTTAATTTCTCTTTTTGGGTTGCGGCTTTTTCAGAAGTCAAACTTAGAGGGATAAACAAACACTTGCCCGGACATATTGCAAGCTGTGGGGTATTGCTGATTTAGACATATAAAACAATCTGTCAGATATATCAGGTTAAAAAATAACAAGCTGCGGAGTCTGACAGTCTAAATCTCACGAAAAAAATTTCCGTTTTCAAACAGAATATGAAGCAACAACCAAAAAAAACAAAAAATTGTTTATGGGATAATTATTCAAAAACATTATTTTAACAAATCAGAGAATCTGAATTTTCCTTATTCAAATCCGGTATTAACAGTTGAAGAAAATTTTACTTTTATCCGCTATATTTATTTTTCTGACAGGTTGTGAAGAAGAGCCGCCTGTGTTGCCCGGGTTAAAATTCAGCAGCATTACGGTTGTTTCCGAGCCTGCGGGGGCGGAAGTATTTTTCAATAACCGCCCGACCGGCAAGTTCACGCCGACAATTCTGGATGGGTTAGAACCTGGATTTTATAAGATCGACCTGAAACTTAGTAAGTATATAGACACCACTTTTTACACTGTAGTTGCCCGCGATCAGCAGGATACTATGCTTTTAGATTTGCGCGAGAACCCCGCTGATTGGTGGCAGAACTGGAACTCTTCGAACTCACCACTTCCCATGAACACGATTAATAAGATACTTATTGACGGTTCGGATAATAAATGGTTAGCGACCAACGGAAAAGGACTGGTAAAGTTTAACGGCGAGAACTGGGTTACTTACGATCGCTCAAACTCAGGTATCCCGGATAATTATGTAAACGATTTTGTGTTCGACAGCAAAGGGAGAATTTGGGTTGCAACAACTGAAGGTTTCTCACGGTTTGACGGCTCCTCCTGGGTTTCGTATGACATCAGCAACAGCAATCTACCGGAGAATTTCATAAACGGTTTAGATGTTGATAAGTTGGGAAATGTCTGGATAGCAACCTACAGCCAGGGCTTAGTGAAGTTTGACGGCACGAGTTTTCATGTTTATAACACCGGTAACAGCGGGCTGCCAACAAACAGGCTGAATGCCGTGAAAGCGGATAACAACGGTAATGTTTATATCGGCACAAATGGTGAAGGTTTGGTAATGTATGCGCCGGCTAAGAATGAATGGTTTATTTTCAACTCGGTAAATTCGAATATACCGGGAATTAATGTGAAAAGAATTGTAACCGACCGGCAAAATAATTTCTGGGTCGGCTACACAGGAACCACCGGCGCAGTTGGAGTTTCGATGTTCAACAGGAAATATTTTACAAACTACACCCCGTTTAACTCAGGTTTTACAGGTTCGTTAGTTACCGGAATAGCGATTGCGCCTGACGATAAAGTATGGGTTTCAACCGCTGATGCAGGGGTTTTATACTTAAACGGCGGAAAATGGAAGAAGTATAACACCGCCAACTCGGGGATTAAAGATAATTCAGCTCTGTCCATCGCAATTGACCGCAACAACAATAAATGGATTGGTGCCGGCGGGCTTAACCTATACATCGGCGGGAAGTGAGCAGATACTTCCGTTGCTTTTGCAGGATCGCCCCGATGGAGCTTAACCTATACACCGGCGGGAAGTAAGCAGATACTTCCGTTGCTTTTGCAGGATCGCCCCGATGGAGCTTAACTTTTACACCGGCGGGAAGTGGAGGGGGAATAAAAAAGGGCAGCTGTTAGTGTGTGAAACACTTCAGACTGCCCAAAACAAAGGGGAATAATCAACTATTGTAAACTACACACTAAACCTAAGTAAATCACCCGGTTTTAGATTTCAGATTAGAATACAATCTGTAGATTCTTGCCAATTAAGGGAAAAATTATCAGTCGTTCTGTTCTTTAACTACAAAAACTTTGATTTTTGCAGTTACTGCAGAATGCAACTTAACGGGCACATCAAAGATGCCGAGTGCTTTAATCGGTTCGTGAAGCTCGATGGATCTTTTATCGAGTTCAAAACCTTTTTCTTTCAGTTTATCGGCGATCATTTGTGATGTAACGGAGCCAAAAAGTTTATCTTCTTCGCCTGCCTGAACCATAATTTCGATCTTGACATTTTCGATATTCGAAGCAAGTTCGTTAGCGGCAGCCACTTCTTTTTCTCTTCTTTTCAGCAGCAGTTTTTTCTCATCTTCAATTGCTCTAAGGTTCCCTTTCAACGCAGCATAAGCGTATTTTTTAGGAATCAGGTAGTTCAGAGCGTAACCCTCGTTCACTTCGATAATATCGCCAACCTGACCGAGGGCATCGATGTTTTGTCTTAAAATTACTTTCATTAGTCAGTTTCCTTCTGATTATTTAACTGCATCAGCTACATACGGCAAAATAGCCATGTGCCTTGCTCTTTTGATAGCAGTGGTTAACTGGCGGTGATATTTAGCGCTTGTTCCTGTGATTCTTTTAGGAATAATCTTCCCTTGTTCAGTAATGAACTTTTGTAACAGTTTAGCGTCTTTATAATCGATGTATTTAATACCCATTTGTGTGAATCTGCACACTTTATTGGGTTTCAACATGCGCATTTTACTTCTGTTTTGGTTGAAGTTGTTATTAGTATTCATCATAATAGTTACTCGTTAATAAGTTTAGATTCTTCGTCAGTAAGAAATTTATCGAAAGAATCGGAAGTGTAGCCGGCGGAGTCGTCGTCATAGTCCGATATTGGTTCTTCGTATAACTCTTCGCCGGTGGCTTTAAATCGTTTATTAAGAAATTGGATGCGCCGGGCTTTAATTTCGACGATGCTGCGCGAGCTACCGTCTTCGGCTCTCCAGGAGCGGCTTTGCAGTTCGCCATCGACCAATACGGCAGAACCTTTTCTGACACGCTCTTTGCAACTCTCCGCGAGTTTATTCCATGCAACAATTCCGACAAAGCACACATCCTCCTGCCATTGATTGCCGGAGTCTTTGAACTTTCTGTTTGAAGCAATGGTAAAATTGACCACGGGGGTTCCGTTAGTAGTATGTCTGTAAACCGGGTCTTTAGTAAGATTGCCGGCGATAACCACATAATTGATTTCGGGCATTCTCAGTTCAGCCATTTTTGATCTCTCCTCTCTCGAACATCTATCCGATTAATTCCCGGGCTCGCTGTCTGATTCAGTTTTTACATCCTCAGAGCCGGTTTCAGGCTCCTCAGCAGCTGTTTCAGCAGGCTTTTCGGTTTCTCCAGCCGTTGCTTCGGTTTCTGTTGCTGCAGCGGGTGCCTCATCAGCAGCTTCAGCTTTAGGCTCTTCAGGGGCTGTTTCGGTTTTCTCTTCAGCTTTTGCTTCAGGTTCCGGGGTTGCAGCGGGTGCCTCATCAGCAGCTTCAGCTTTAGGCTCTTCAGGGGCTGTTTCGGTTTTCTCTTCAGTTTTTGCTTCAGGTTCCGGGGTTGCAACAGGTGCTTCATCAGCCTGACCGGCTGCTTCCACATTATCCGATTCTTCTTTGGCTTCGCCGTCAAATTCGGTTGTTTCAGCTTCGCTGTTTTCTAATTCATACTTTCTGTTAGCGAAGTATTCAAGAGCTTCTTTTTCAAGCCTGATAGTAAGGAACCTTACAACCGCTTCGTTGATTTTCAACAGCCTTTCGAACTCGGCGATTAAACCGACGGGTGCTTCGTATCTGAAGATAGCATAGTACCCAAGCCTGTTTTTGTTTATTGTGTAGGCGAGGCGTTTCCTGCCCCATTTCTCTGTTTCCGAGATAACACCACCGCCGTCGGTGATGATACCGGAGATCTTCACCACTTCGGCTTCGATCTGTTCGTCATCCAATGCCGCATTAATAATTACGGCAGTTTCATAGTGATTTCTTCTCAAGAATCCTCCCTATGGACAAGGACCCGGCGTCGTTTCAGCCGGGTAGGGTTAATAAATTAACAGTTATATTTAAAACTTATTTAACTAACGGCGCAATCACAAGTGATACGACCGACATCAGTTTAATCAAAATGTTGAGCGAAGGACCCGAGGTATCTTTGAACGGATCGCCCACAGTATCGCCGACAACGGCGGCTTTGTGCGGGTCGGAGCCTTTGTAATACATCTGACCGTTATACTCAACACCTTCTTCAAACATTTTTTTAGCGTTATCCCAGGCGCCACCGGAGTTAGCCTGAAAGATAGCCATGAGAACACCGGAGACGGTAACGCCACCGAGCAGCCCGCCGAGCATTTCCAATCCGCCCAGGAAGCCAATCAGAACCGGCACTACAACCGCCAGCAAACTGGGAAGAACCATTTGCTGAAGTGCTGAAGTAGTTGAAATTTCAACGCATTTGCCATACTCTGCTTTGCCTTCAGCCGCATCAAAAATCTGCTGATCTTCGCTGCTCCAGTCTGCTTTTTCTTTTCCTTCGTTCTTTCTCATTACCGAAAGCGCAGCTTTCAATTGCGGAATCGAAGCGAACTGTCTTCTTACTTCTTCAATCATCGACATAGCAGCTTTCCCCACAGCCATCATAGCCATAGCGGAAAAGAGGAAAGGAACTGCCGCCCCTAAGAAAAGCCCGGCAATAACCTTAGCCTTTGAAAGGTCGATTGTTTTAAGGTCTGCTGCCGTCATAAAAGCACCAAAAAGTGCAAGAGCCGTAAGTGCAGCCGAACCGATTGCAAAACCTTTTCCGATTGCTGCTGTGGTGTTACCTACTGCGTCTAATTTATCGGTTCTTTCTCTTACTTCTTTGGGAAGTTCAGCCATTTCGGCGATACCGCCGGCGTTGTCAGAAATCGGTCCGTAAGCATCAACTGCTAACTGGATACCGAGGTTGGAAAGCATACCAACGGCAGAGATTGCTATTCCGTATAAACCGGCGAACTCGAAAGATATAACGATCGAGAAAGCAATGATAATTACAGGCAGAGCGGTTGACATCATACCGGTGCTTAGCCCGGCAATAATGTTTGTTGCTGTTCCCGTCATTGACTGATGAACAATATTCTTAACAGGTCCTTTACCGGTACCTGTGTAATACTCGGTGATAAAACCGATTAACAGCCCCGAAACGAGACCGATAACAGTTGCGATGAAAACACCCAGCGGGGTGTAGGTCATTGTGGTTCCGTACAACGGATCGTTGTATGTCCACGATGAAGGCAACATATAATTAACGAGGAACCACAACCCAATAATTGTAAGAATTGAAGAGAGGAACTCGCCTGTGTTCAGTGCTGTCTGAGGGTTACCACCCTCTTTAACTTTAACAAAATAAGTACCCAGGATTGACATTACAATGCCAAGCGCAGCTATAGCCAGTGGCAGAAGCACGGCGCCAAGCCCGTTGAAATGCTCGATAAACCCGTGAACAGGAATAAAAGCCGCACCAAGCACCATGGTACCAACGATAGCGCCCACATAGCTTTCGAAAAGGTCGGCGCCCATACCTGCAACATCACCCACATTATCACCCACATTATCAGCGATGGTTGCGGGGTTCAGAGGATGATCCTCGGGGATACCGGCTTCAACTTTACCGACGAGGTCAGCGCCCACATCAGCGGCTTTTGTGTAAATTCCGCCGCCAACTCTTGCAAATAAAGCAATAGATGAAGCGCCAAAAGAAAACCCGGTGATTACTGTGATAACTTTGCTTGTTGCAATGTGCAACGATTCAGGGTTAATATTCTGTGAAATTTCAGGTGTAAGCCACATCCCCGCATAAATTGCGAGCAACAAACCAAGCCCCAGAACGCCAAGCCCCACAACACCAAGCCCCATGATACTTCCGCCGGTGAAGGCGATATTAAGGGCAGCACCAAGGCTTTTTTTAGCGGCATTTGTTGTACGAACATTAGCTTTTGTGGCGGCTTTCATGCCGATGAAGCCGGCAAGTGCAGAAGCAAAAGCACCAAGTATGAAAGAAACAGCCACTAACGGGTGTGAATCTTCCTTCATGTTTGCAGTAACAGCAAGAAGAATTGCAACAATAGCTACAAAAATGATGAGAATTTTGTATTCTGCTTTAAGGAAAGCCATAGCACCTTCGGCAATGTACCCCGAAATGCGTGCCATTTTATCACTACCGACATCCTGTTTAGCAACCCATTTAGCCTTTATATAGGTAAAAAGAAGGCTAAGAATACCAAACAGTGGGATAATGTAGATGATATATTGTTCCATTTAATCTCCCGGATTAATTGTTTTTTGTGTTTGATCCTGTTTAGACAATTTACTGTTCGTGTCGAGTGATTCCTGCCCGGATTCGGGCGGATTGTTTTCGACGCGTTTAGATAATTTACTGTTCGTGTCGAGCAGCCCTTTAACGCCCGAAACGATAAATTCTTTAGTTAATTCGATACAAGTTTCAAAAACTTTATTAAGTTTTTCAGATTCGTCGGCTGAAAAAGGCGAGAGAACAAACTCTGCCATCCCACCCTGAGGGAAATCGTTTCCTATACCAATTCTGATTCTGGGGAAAGAATCGTTTTCGATCGAGTAAATGATCGAATAAATACCGTTGTGCCCGCCGTCGCTGCCGCTTTTTTTCACCTTATAGGTACCTGACGGGATGTTAATCTCGTCGTGAACAACGAGAATATCCTCAACCTCAACCGAATACTCGTCGATAACATCAATAACGGCATCGCCTGAAAGGTTAACGAAAGTAGTAGGTTTAACGAGCACGAAAGGGTTCCCGGCGAGGGCGCCTTCGGCTTTGTAATACCGGTGCTTAGAAGGAACGAACGACAACGAGTTTAGCACAGCGAAGTGGTCTAAAAATAAAAACCCCGCATTGTGCCTCGTATTCAGGTATTTCTTCCCCGGGTTCCCCAGCCCGACGATAATCTTCAAGATTATTCTTCGTCTTTATCTTTGCCTTTAGCAATAACTTCAGGTTCTTTAGCTTCTTCAGCACCCTCTTCGCCCGGGACAGGAGACTCAACCCCGCGCGGTATGTTGATATAGCAAAGCACTGTTTCAGGAGCGTGAAGAATAGTTATATTTTCATACTGAAGTTTTTCCACATGGAAGTTTTGCCCAAGTTTCAGCGGAGTGATATCCACAATCAGCTCGTTTGGCAGATCCTGCGGGAAGCACTGGATAGTAAGTTTATGCAGATTTATCTGAAGTTGCCCACCCTGAATAACGCCGATTGAATTACCCTCATATCTGACAGGTACATCGATGGTGATTTTTTCACCTTTTGTGATGCCGTACATATCGAAGTGGATAATTTTGTCGGTAACGGGGTCAACCTGCACATCCTTGAGGATGCACTGGTGGGTTTCCCCGCCGTTAATCTCGAGGTTTATCAGATAACTGTTAGAAGTGAAGTAGAGCTGGTTGATCGAATTTTCGGAAGCTTCGATCGCAACCGGTTCAGTCTTATTAGCGTAGAAGATGCCGGGTACTTTAGCTTGGCTCTTTAACTGATTCCTTCCTGATTTGCCAAAAAGAGTCCTGGGGGACACTTTAACAAGTTTTGTTTCCATTTGATTCTTTTCTCCGTTGAGTTACTTTGTCAGCTTTTATCTTTATCAAAGAGAGAGCTGATCGACTCGTGTTTGTTGATTCTTAATATAGCCTCCGCAAAGATTGCGGAAGCGCTAAGTACCTGAATTTTATTTCCTAAAATTTTCAATTTTTCTTCGCCAATCGGTATAGTATCCAGGACGAAGAGTTTTTCAATATCAGTAGCAGCAATTCGTTCACACGCCGGTCCTGAAAGGACGGGGTGGGTAACCGATGCATATATTTTTTTAGCGCCTCTTTTTCTGAGAGCTTCAATGGTAGTTCTGAAAGTTCCGGCGGTATCAATCAGGTCATCAACCAGCAGCACATCTTTGCCTTCAACATCACCAATAATATGCGCAATTTCGGCAACATTTTGCGTCGGGCGGCGTTTATCGCTGACGACAAGGTTCGCATTCAGGCGAGTAGCGTAAGCCCGCGCCATTTTAATGCCACCCACATCGGGTGAAACCACAGCAAGGTTGTTAGAGAGGTGCCTGAGTTCATTGTAAAAAACGATAGAACCGTAAAGGTGATCGAAAGGGATATCGAAGAACCCTTGAATCTGCGGGGTGTGCAGGTCCATTGTGATCACACGGTCAGCACCTGCAGAAGTGATCAGGTTAGCCACAAGTTTGCTTGTGATGGCAACGCGCGGTTGATCTTTTCTGTCTTGCCGGGCATACCCAAAATAAGGGATAATAGCCGTGATCCGCTTAGCGGAAGCTCTTTTTGCAGCATCAAGCATGATGAGCAATTCCATCAGATTTTCGGCAGGTGGGTTAGTTGACTGGACGATGTAGAGGTCGCTCCCTCTTACATTTTCGCCATATTTAACCCAAATTTCGCCGTCACTGAATTTTTTAATTTCCAGTGCCCCTAATTTTCTTTCTACATCTAACCTTCGGCTCATGTAGTTAACAATTTTCTCAGCCAGAGGTCTGTTTGATCTGCCGGAAAAAACTTTTATTTCGGAATCCATCACCGGTCCAAAAATGTAAAGAAATATAGCCTACAAATATAATGAATTTCGCAAAGTAAATCAAATAAAATATTTACCGTGTTTATCGGGCGAACTTCAGAGCGAAAACTGATAAAATTTGTTGTTTATATTTTGCCGGAATGGTTATTTTGCTTACCTGTAAGTTTTTTATTTTACAGTGTAAGACGAAATTTTAATTTAACCGGTTTTTGGTGCAGTAAGAGGTTGCTAATCAGGGGTGGGAGTTTTTGTGAACAGCAAAAAATTGTTCAGCAGGGGTGGGAGTTTTTTGAACAGCAAGAAATTGTTCAGCAGGGGTGGGAGTTTTTTGAACAGCAAGAAATTGTTCAGCAGGGGTGGGAGTTTTTGTGAACAGTAAAAAGTTGTTTTACTGCAGAAAATTACGGTAGTAGAATAGTATTATACGAAACAGAGCCAACACATCAACCCGGTAATTGAATCGTTTAGAGAAGTTTAAGCTGAATAATAGTTTTTATGGAAAAAAGAACCAACACTCAGAACAATAAATATATTTATGTGATCTTCACAGCTTTGGCGGTTATTACACTTAGCGCTGCAGTTCTGTTTTATATACTTACCGTAAATGCCGCACAAGAAGACTACATAGAAAAACTTCGTAATATAGCCGAGTTAAAATCGAATGATATTAAAACATGGTTTAAATTTACCGAGAAAGACGGCGCCACTCTCTTAGAAGGATTGAAAAAACAAAAGACGCTGTTCAAAAACTTTGATGAAAACAGTTGGAAAAAACTGGACGATATTTTAGTTGTTCAACACTTTGGAATGGTAGAAGCAGCCGGATATGTTTCAATGTTTTATACGGACCGGAACCTTGAGTCGATAACAGATACCATTTACAACTTCAGTACCCTTCACCCTGATCTTCAACCCGCCCGTGAACTTGCAGGCACTAAAAAGCCCCGGTTCAGCAGATTTTTCCCGGAGAAAACCGATTCAGGTGAAAAAATCTTTTTTTATTTAGTCGTTCCCGATTTGGAAGGGACCGACAGCGTGGTTACACAAAACTTACTGATTAAAATAGACCCAATGGGTGCGCTTGCCCCTAAGATTTTTTCCGCCACTCGTTTAATCGGAACGAGAGAGAATGCCTTGGTTGTGAATGCAAATAGTGACCGGCAATATAACTGGGTTTTAAGAAGCGACTCATTAATAAAGCGGAAAGTTTCGCTGCCGGAGATGAAAGATTATGTTCCTTATATGGCGGCTGTTGGCGATACCGGGTTTGTTAGCGGAATAGATTTCAGGGGAGCATATGTGTTTGCTTACATTTTTGATATTCCCGGATATGACAGTAAGATGATCTCAAAAATTGACAAAGATGAAGTATATGCACCAATTCAAAACTTCATTTTAATTGCTTTGGTTGGGGTATCACTGATTTTTATGCTGTTGTTTATAACCGCAAAATTCATGATTAAAAAATATGAAAACAAAACTCTGCAGGCGTTCTTAGAGATAGAAAAGGAGCAAAGAAAGCAGGAAGAGCTGTTTTCGAACATTTTTGAGTCTTCGCCCGATGCTATTTTTTTGGTCTCTGTGGAAAAAAGATTAGTGGTAAAATACAACCGAAAAGCAGAAGAGATGTTCGCAATGAGCAAAGCAAAAGGTGCTTTGACAATTGACTCGACTGCAATGTATAAAAATCCCCCTTCAAGAGAAGACCTTGAAAAAATGCGCGAGGCAATGATGGGGAACAAACCCCTGCAAACAAAGATAGAGTATAGAGCATTCGACGGGCGGGAATTTTGGGGTAGTTTAACAGGTACATTGATTGAAACAGGCGGTGAAAAATTATATCTGCTGAGGGTTATTGATATTACAGAAGAACAGAAAATGTTGGATGACCTGAACGATTTAACTGCAGAACTTAAAAAAGCGAACGAGGAGAAAATACGCTTTATCTCCGTTTTAGCACACGATCTGCGGTCGCCTTTCCATCCGTTGCTGAATATACTGGAATTGCTTTCGGAAAGTTACGACACTTTGGAACAGGAAGAAAGTTTGAAGATGGTGAGAAGTGCCCGATTTGTTGCAAATAACCACTTCAGGCTTTTAGAATCGCTGTTGACCTGGACACGCACATCTCTCGGAAGGATTGATTTTTCGCCTCAGCCGTTAAATCCATATTCAATTGTTAATGAAGTTGTTCGGTTACAAGAACCGAGCGCGCGAGAAAAAGGGATAAAAATTGTGACAAAGTTTAACGCTTCTGAAGAAATTTATGCAGACCCTGAAATGATGCGCGCAATTCTTCGAAATCTGTTTACAAATGCGATTAAGTTTTCACTTCCAAAACAAGAAGTGGTGGTAACTGTTACCAAAGAAGAGGGGTTTATCCGGTTTGATGTGAAAGATTCAGGCGTGGGAATGACAGAAAAACAGGTTGAAAATCTTTTTGTTTTAGGTGGAAATACCTCAACTTATGGCACACAAGGTGAACCCGGCACCGGTTTAGGGCTTTTGATTTGCAAAGATTTTATCAGCAAACAAGGCGGGAATATTTTCGTGAAATCAACGGTTGGGGAAGGAAGCTGCTTCTCTTTTACAATTCCTGTTTACGAGGGTTGAAGTTATTATCAAAGTAATTCAGTTTCGCTTTTGAGAAAATAAGCAAGTATGGGGGTTAAAGCAAGTATGTGAATTTTTTTTGAGAATTTCTGAATTTACCCAAATAGTTCTACCTCAATTGAGGGGGTAGAGCTTTCGGGGTTGTGTTTTTTGAAGATATTAATCAGGCTTTCTTTCACAGCGTCAAGCCCGCAATCGGGTGTTTTATATGGGATAAAGCCATGTTTTAATCGATAATATCTTGAGAAGATTCTGAAGAAGAGCATAAACTTAAAATTGTTCTTTCTAATGCTGCTTTCTTTCAGGTCTGTATCCTGGTCAACAATTTTCTTATCACTTCCGTAAACATCGGCGAACCACCAGAAAGGTGTATAAGCCTCTTTTTTTGCAATTCTGGTGGTGAGGTCAACATGTTCCCAAGCGTTGTAGTAAATTGGATCGATAAAGCCTGTTTCCTTCAAAATATCGGAAGAGAAATATGAAAAAGCGCCGGGAATATGCTCATTAAGCGTTAGAAGTGGTTCGTCATTGTATTTGGCAACCCCTCTCGGTTTTGGGTTACCGTTTTCATCTTTGTTCAGGGGCCCATGCCACGCAAAATTGAAGTGTTGCAGTCCGGTTTTTTTTGAAGCCGTGATGTAGTCTTCGAAAACAGAGTTATCTTTAATATAAATATCATCTTCGAGCACAAAAATATGTTCACAGCCCATTTGCAGCAGAAACTTCATTGCGTCGTTTTTGGATCTCCCCACGCCTTTGTTTCGCTTGTGCTGGATAAGTTTTAGGTTTCGGTTTTTGAAAATCGTATCCGGATAGGGTTTTCCGTCGTTTACCACCACCAATTCGATATTCTCAGGTAATGAATCAAGAAGCCGGGTAAAGAACTCCTTTCGCTCGTAAGTTACAATTCCAACGCCGATTTTTTTATTTATATCGTCATTAAAGTTTTTGCCGTAAGGTTTGCCGATATTTTCAGCAGCCGGTTCGCTGTTTGATTTATTTATATCATCGTTGAAGTTTTCACTGTTTGCTTTGCCGTTGTTTTTACTGACCGGTTTGCCTGTTTTACCGCTTGCAATTTCGCCAATTTTACTCATATTGCTCCTTTTTCACGGAGGTATTTTTCATAATTGTGAATGTAAACAGCGGCGGGATAATTCTCAAACTTCTTGATTATTTTCATCGTTTTTGCTAAGTTTCCTTCCTTTTCAGCCTGCACAGCAGCGATAAAAAAGACGGTTTCATAGTTGATAACGGCTCGTTTATCCAATTTCCACAAAATAGATGCCGCCCTGACGGATAATGAAGGGTAAAATTTGATATTTCTTAAAGCTTTTCGATTTTCAGGACGATCAACCGACAAAGTATTATGATCCAAATAAAAATTAATAAGTTCGTATTTAATCCGAAAAGCCTCGGCGGTGGTTTTTTCCAAGTTTTGGAACTCTTTGTTCTCATCCGCTTGTGATCTGTAATAAACGCCTAAGTTTTTCGGCAGATATTTAAGTTTTGTAACCTTAGTAATATCAGCAACAAATTTATAATCACCGGTTACTTCGAAAGATTCATCGAACCAAATATTGTTTTCATCGTGAAGAGTTTTTCGCCACAACGATTGTGGGCCACACATATAACCGTGAAGCAGGTGAAGAGGAGAAAACTCTCCGGAAACTCTTACCGGGCGCCCTTTTTGTTTTGCAGTTTCAAAATTTTCATTTTCTTTGGGGGATACGAAGTAGTCACCATATACCAATCCGGCACTCGGGTCATTTTCCAAAGCATTTGCAAGTTCTTCCAAAGCGTTGGGCGCCAGCCGATCATCCACATTTGCATTAGTGATATACTTTCCGTTTGCCATAGCAATGCCGCGGTTCCATGCTGCGTACATACTTTCGGTGAAATCAGTTCGCAGGTATTTAATATTATCGTTTTTGGTGAGATATTCCTCAATAATAGCCTTTTCGTTTTGTGGTGAATTGCTGTCAATTATGATAATTTCCGCCTGTTTACCGAGAGATTGTGCGAGTAAATCATCCAATCTTCCGCGAATAAATTTTTCACCTTTAAATAAGGAGATAACCGCCGAAACGAAATAATAACCCGACATTCCCCGTTACCCTTCCCTTTTAATCAGGTTTGTTAAAAGCACAGTGTAAGATTTAACAGCAGAGCCATAAATAATAAGCCAGGCTAAGAGCAAACCACCGGCAATATAAAAGGGGTTTACAGCAAACAGTTCCAAGACCACGAAAGCGCAAACCAAAACCGTGAACTGCAAAATCAGACGGATTCCTCCGGCGTTTAGGAAAAACCCCGAACGAGAAATGTTCGTAAATTTTCGAATGTAGGTAAGCATTAGATAGTTCACGGTGATCACGGTTAGTGCATAACCCGCCAACCCGGTGTAAGAGTTCGTAAGCCGGATACCAAGTGTTAACAGTGCAGCGACACCCGTCAAATTGATAAACTGAACTAATGCCAGGAAATTAGCCTTGCCGTTACCCATCAGGGTGGAGTAGTATGAATAGCCAAACAGGTTGACCGACTCAACCATCGCAAGCAGCAGAAAGATGTTAAACGAGACAGGCGAGCCGTAAAAAAAGACGAAAATAGCCGCAAATACAGGTGTGAAAGCCATAAAAAACAGCCCTGCGGTTAAAATTCCTTTTTTTGAAAGAGGAAGGCACTCGTTAAGGATGAACTCTTTCTCTTCACCCGGTTGTATTCTTGATGCCTTTGGATAGATTGTTCTGAAGGCTGCAAAGAAAAGCCCTGATGAAGCTTGCGCAAACCTTTTGGCAATATCGTAGAAGCCGACAACCTTCACATCCATGTTGCTGCCGATGATATATTTTATCACCGGGTCGATTGCCGTCCCCAGAACTGTAGCACCCTGCACGCTTATACTGAATGAAAAAAGCTCTTTAAAAACCGTTCTGTTAAACCGGAAAGAGAGGAGTGAAGTGAATTTCTTACGGATCATTCCGAGTGAAAAAAGCATTCCCAGTTGCAGAAGTGCTGCGAGCAACATCAGAAGTGCCAACCCGCTGATATCGAGCCTGAACGCCCAGGATGTTATCGCGGCTGTTAAAGTCAGGGCACTGTAAACTATGGCAATTTTGCTGTAAAAAATGAACAGCCCCAACCCTTCGTAAACCGACCTGAAAAATGTTGAAATGTAGTTCAGATAGAAAAACCCGCCAAGAATCAAATTCGTGTTGAACGACGATTGTTTCAACTCGGGCTGCACTAATGTAGTATCGTTTACATAGAAGTTGTTGCCGATAAACATACCTATTGCCAGAATAACAAGCCCGAACAAAATAAAAAAGACAAAACCGGTTGAGGTAACCTGAGAGAGCGCTTTTCGATCATCCCGGTTTTTTGAGACAGCTCTGATTAAGGCAAGCCCAAAACCAAGGTCTATAACATTGCTAAGCCCCCAGATTGAAGAGAGTAACACCCACACCCCGAAAATATGGCTGCCAAAGTTCATAATATTAAATTTCAGCGCAATTAACGAAGCCACCATGGTGAAGATAAAATGTGCGGCTAACCAGAGGTTATCTTTTCTTTCACTCATTAATTACCGCTTATTTACCGGAGTCAGTTTCATCCGGTACATCTAAATCGTTTTGGAAATTTGGTTCATCCGGCAGATTTGGCAGGTCCGGTTCACTTTCAGCAACAACAAGATTTTGGTCTTTCAGTTGTGAATTGATGGCAGTTAAAACCCCCAGAATAGTTCCGAACATAACAATTCCTCGCCCCCAGAACCACGCATCAGTAAACATCAACGATGTAATAACATAGATTAAGCACCAAAACGCAATAAAAGCCGATTGAAAATGTGGCGTGCCAATCGCTTTTTTATAAATCTTTTTACTCCTTCGAAAAATCATAACAAGGAAGATAATAAACCCTGTGAAACCAAAAATTCCGGTTTCCACTAACATCGAGTAATATCCCTGGTGAAGCGTTAACCCCGAAACATATTTCTTATAGATATTTTTCGGAAGTTGATTGTAAAAAGATGATGTGTATGCGTAGGAATACATACCCATTCCGAAAACAGGGTTTGCTATAAAAGCGTTATACCCGGTGCTCCAGATAAAGAACCTGGTAACAAAGGAGTTATTCACATCTGCCACCTCGAGTTTTTCGGAAGTTAGCTTTTGTTTTTCTTCAAGGCGCAGGAATTTTGTCCCGTAAATCGCAAGGAAAGCGCCACCGGTCAGCCCGAGAAAAAGTGCCAAAACAACACCAAATCTTACCAATTTTTTACGGTTTATATTCAAATTGTTTGATTGGATAGCAGTATGAATAAATGAAAGGAAAAGCACGAGAAGGACATTAATCCAGACATTTCTCGTTTTGTTGAAAATCATCGCAATAACTAAAAACCCAAAAAGCGCAGCATAAAGCACTTTTTTTTCACCTTTATTCATCAAAAGGAGCAGGAAAACGATGAGTATCCCGATTCCGAGGATATCGACAAACATAATACCGGCGAAGCCGTATGCCCTTGTGCCGGAGGTTACCCCCTGAAAAATTGCGTAAAGTGCGTTCAAACTGACAATAGTAACATATACTTTTGCCAGGTACGAAACACCCTCTTTCTGCTTAAGAGCAACCCCCAGAAAAAGAAAAAGCATAATGAAGCCGGGAAGCATAAGCATGTTAAGCCCGGCTAAGGTAACCGCCTTGCTGTTCATAAAAGATGGAAGAACAAAAGCAATCAACAGAAGAGCCGGTGCGGTAAAAGGGGAGCTAAATTCTTTCGGCGAAAAGCCCCCGTTTGTTGTCGAAAACGCTGCAATCAGGTAGGGAATCATTAAAAATGCGAGGCTGATCAACAGGGCGGGGTTTATATCAACAAAGAGTGAAAACAGAAACAGTGCTAATGCTATTCGAAAATTGAGAAAACCAATCATCAGCATCGGTAGCCCCATAACGAGCACCTTTGTTGTGGTTTTTTCTCCAAAATCACCAAGCAACAAAGTGAGCGGCAATATTGTAAGCAGCGCTGCAAAAACCAACAAAAAGCTCTTTTTGGCGTCATCAAAAAGAACCGGAGGTGTTGTTGCGTTAATCTTCTTTCCTCCTCAAAGAGAAGATATTCCGTAGCAGGAACCTTACTTTGGGGTCTTCAGTTTTTTTGGAAACCTCTGCCATCACAAGGATAAGAGAGACAAGACCTACCGAAAAGAAAGAAATAATTATGGTATAAATCAATCTCGGCGGATACACTTTTTTATCCGAGGGTACAGCTTTATCTATACTGAGAATAATAGGTGTATCTTTTTGTTCATCGAATTTTGCCTGCTCGTACAGAGGGAGAAGGAACTCTACCATTTCGTTGTTGATTTTAACATCTCTGTAGAGGCGATAGTATTCGATAGCTTTAGTAGGAAGTGAAGCGATCGGAATAAGAACGGAGCTTCCGTCTTTCCCCGCTTTAATATCTTTCACCTTTTTTTGCAGTGCGTTGAGTGCATCCTTGAGGTTTATAACTGCCGGAGTGTTTTCGCCGAGCATTTTAACTGCGGCTTCGTACTCTACCTGTTTTCTTGCAAGCTCCATTTCAAGTTCAGCGTAAGCAGTTACGGTTGATTTCACTTGTTGCTCGGCTTCAAACACTCCGTTTTTCTTTTGGTAGGCTTCAAATTTATCTTCAGCGGTGCGCAGATCAACCAGCACTTCATTATATCTTTTTTCTAAGAAAGCCCGGTTGTCTTTCGTTTTTCTCGTATTAATTTCAGTTATTTTTGTGTTCAGCACTTCCACGAGGTAGTTAGCCATATCGGCGGCTTTTTTCGGGCTTTTGTTGCGCACGGCAATTGAAACTGAAAGGTCGTCGTTGTTAACGACAGCGATATCTTCCATCACTTTTTTAAGAAGATCGGCGAAATATTTTTTATCATATTCCGGTTTCAGATTAAACTTTTCGATCAGATCAGTCAGCGTAGTTCTGCTGTATAGCACCGTCAGATAAAAATCGAGGTCGGTGGAGCCGCCACCTAAGTTTGAAAGCCCCCCGATCGGTAAGCTACCGATGTTCTTAAGAAGTGAAGACATGCCCCCGGCGCCTTTACCGGTTTCGTAAGGAACAACAACGGCGACAGATTCAAACTTTTCGTCGATAAAATAATAAACTGAAAGGTAGCCGGCTACGGCGGTTAGAATTGCCACCGCCAGAATGAGGAATTTTCTTCTGACTAAAATGACAAGAATATCCAGCATATCAATTTTGCGTTCTTCTGACATATTGGATTCAGGCTCTCCCGGGTGAGTGAAAGAAAATTAAAACAAACTGCAATATAATTATTTTGCGGGGCAAATTGGTTAAAATATAACGCTTTAGACTGAAAAAGTGCCTCCGGTTGCTGATAAATTTGCGCTTATCTCCCTCTCCCGCTTTTAGCTTTACCGTGTTATGATCGATTCCGGAGGGTGGTAAGACCGGTCAAACCCCAATTTTAGACAACTTTAGAATCTACAGGATTTAGAATCTGCAGGATAGATTTAATAAGTGCAATTATCTGATTTTTAATTAGTAAATTGCCGTATAAGAAAGATTTAAACGGGCATTTTAAGTTAGTGCGAAAAGTTAAGTTAGTACAAAAGGCATTGTTAGTAAAAAAAGCATTAAGGTTAAGTTTTCTTTTTTTGTTCCTGTTTTCTTCGTGCAGCGAAACGCCGGTTGAGCCGAAAATTGAAGCAGACACTCCGCAATCACCGACCGAAGTTGTTTCACCGGATATAGAGAATATATACCCGATTCCGACAGATGTTCAACTCAAGTGGCAGGATGCTGAAATGGTGATGTTTATCCATTTTGGGATTCCGACTTTTATCGAAAGCCATTTGGGCACGGGCACCGAGCCTGCTGAGACATTTAACCCTGATAGTGCCAATGTGAATCAGTGGGTTTCGGTTGCAAAGGAAACCGGATTTAAGTATATGATTCTGACGGCAAAACACCATTCCGGATTTTGTTTGTGGCCCTCAGAATATACCGAATATTCCATTAAACATAGCCCATATAAAGGAGGGAAAGGAGATATAGTGAAGGAGTTTGCGGACGAGTGCCACGCTCAGGGTGTTAGCTTTGGTTATTATCTTTCGCTTTGGGACATGAATTCACCTCTTTACGGCACCCCGGCCTACAACGATTATTATGTTAACCAAACGAAAGAGCTTTGCACCAAATATGGTGAAGTGGGTGAAATTTGGTTAGATGGGTTTCTGGGATATAACAGTTCGATAACACACGATATGTTCGACTGGCAAAGATATGTGCGAACAACGAAGCTTTATCAACCCCGCTCGTTAATGGCAATTATGGGGCCTGATATAAGATGGGTGGGGAATGAAGACGGGGAAGGGTCGGAGACCGATTGGTCGTTCCGGATTTCGCACCCGGCATTTCATCCATATTCTGATGTTAATGTTTGGCAGCCTTCTGAGTGTGATGTATCTATAAGACCGGGGTGGTTCTATAAAGCCTGGGATGACCCTTTGGTAAAATCACCCGAAAGGCTTGTTCAACTTTATCTTAATACTGTTGGTAAGAACAGCAATCTACTGTTGAATGTGCCGCCAATGCCCGATGGGAATTTTAATCAGATTGATGTTAATAACCTCTACCGTTTCAGACAAATTTTGGATAATATGTTCAAAACTGATATTCTTCTGGGGAAGAAAGCAACAGCAAGCAACTCCCGCTCGGGTGAAGAACTTTGGCAACCTTCATCAGCGCTTGATGGTAATCCGGGTACTTTTTGGGTTACCGACCCTTCGGTTGTTAATGCAGACTTAGAGGTGGAATTAGATACTTCGCAGCAGGTAAATTATTTTCGTGTTGAAGAGGCTGTTAAATATGGGCAGCGAGTCAGCAGTTTCGAGATTTGGGGCTACAACAACGGAAAATGGGTTATTTTAACCGCCGGAACCACGATTGGGAGATCAAGGATTCTGAAATTAGATTCGCCGGTGGAAGTTGAGAAAGTGCGATTGAGATTGCTAACCGGGAGGGGTGCCCCTGCAATCAGAACTTTCAGTGCTTTTTATTACGGAGGTTAATTTTAAATTATGTGTTGCTCTGTGCGTGGGGCGAAGCGCAATCAGAACTTTCAGTGCGTTTTATTATGCGGATTGATTTCTGAAACTAAATTTTAAAAATATCCTCAAGGGCTTCGATTACATCTTCGACATCCTGATCCGTCAGTTTTGCTGAGAAGGGAATCGAGAGAGTACGCTCAGAAATAAAGTCAGAATTAGGAAAATCACCGACCTTATAGCCAAATTCCTGTTGGTAGAACGGGTGCCAGTTCAAACCGAGATAATGTACCCCTGTGCCTATTTTTCTTTGATGAAGTTCTGTTATCAATTGGTCGCGGGTGATATTCGTTTTTGTGTCATCGACAAGAATAATGAAAAGGTGCAACCCATGCTTTGATTCAGGGTCCATCTCAGTGGGGAGAATTAAGGGTAAATGTTTCAGTCTCTCCTGGTAGATTTTCCAAATTTCTTCACGGCGTTTATGGAATCGTTCAACCTTACGGAGCTGGTGAATCCCGAGCGCAGCCTGAATATCGGTCATGTTATACTTAAAACCGGGGAAGATCACCTGGTAGTGTTTATAACCGTCATCGGAGAATCTTTTCCATGCGTCTTTGCTCATTCCGTGCAGAGCGTAAATTTTTAATCTGTTAGCGAGGGCTTCGTTGTCTGTAACAATCATGCCCCCCTCGGCGGTGGTAATGTTTTTGGTTACATAGAAACTATAGCTTGTTATATCCGCAAAACAACCGATTTTCTTTCCTTTATACTCTGTTTCAATTGCGTGAGCTGCGTCGTTTATAATATAGATACCATATTCGTTTGAAATTTTGCTTAGTTCATCCATCTTGACGGCTCTGCCGGCGAAATGGACGGGGATGATAGCTTTGGTTCGTGCAGTAATTTTTCGCTGCAGGTCCTCGAAATCAAGCGTCATTGTATCGCGATTAACATCCACGAAGACGGGTTTTGCGCCGGAATGAATAACCGCATTGGCGGTTGCGGCAAAAGTAAGAGCGGGAACAATAACCTCATCCCCTTCTTTGATTCCAAGCGCTATAACTCCGAGGTGTAGCCCTGCCGTGCAACTTGCGATTGCAATTGCGTGGTTAGCACCGATATATTTTCCAAATTCTTCTTCAAAACGGGCGACTTTGGGGCCCGTACCAAGCCAACCTGATCTTAGGGTATCAACCACCTCGTCCACTTCATCCTGTTCAATAACGGGGCTGCCAAAAATCAGATATTTATCTCTCATAGTGTTGATCTGCGAAATTAAAAATAGGTAAAAAATAGGGTGATTTATTAACAAACAAACAGCAAAGATAATAATTTTTTATTTTCACAATTGAACTATTAGTTGGTAACAGGTGGTGTTTTATCAGCAACTACACATTTAGTTTGCGGAAAATTTTTTCGGGGATCATTTTCATCATGCACATAATCAGCCACCAGTAGTGTGGTGTGTGGATAACGGGTTTTCTGCTTTTCCAGCCGTTAAATATCTGTTTTGCAACTTTTTCAGGCTCGGCGGTTAGCAGCCAGGGGGTTTCTTCGTTTTCGATCATTTTAGTGCGGACAAAACCCGGGAGCACGGTCATCACGAAAACGCCTTTTGGGTGCAACCGTTGCCTTAACCCTGAAAGAAATGCAGTGAATCCCGCTTTTGCAGCGCCGTAAAAGTAGTTTTTCTTTCTGCCTCTTTCACCGGCGACGCTTGAAATGCCGATGACAGAGCCTTTCCCGATAGTTTCAAAGTAGTTTCCCGCTTCGTTTAATATGCCGGCAACTCCGGTGAAGTTTGTATCGATTATCAGACGGGCGTACTGAGGGTCGGTTTCTGCGATGGATTGGTCGCCAAGCAGCCCTGCAGCGGCAATTACCACATCAGGTTTGGGTTCTAATTGTTGAAAAAAGGTTTCGTGGGTTTCATACTGCAACACATCGAAAAAGAGTGCTTCTGCCTGAACACCGAACCTGATATTGAGGTCGGATGCAGTTTTTTTCAGTTCCTCCATGTTTCTGCCGGTCAGGCAAAGGTTATATTTGGCTTTCGCGAATTGAGCGGCGAGCGCCTTTGCGATATCAGAATTTGCACCAATAATTAAGCAGTTTTTCATGTCAGCCCAAGCCGTTTAGATTGTGAAGAGGAAAAGGTGTTTTCAGGGTCATATTTGCGTTTAATTTTTAAAAATTGGTCTAATTCCGGGTAGCCCTTACGGAACACATCAGGTTTAAGCCTCGAATCTTTTGTAAAATAGAACCTGCCGTTGTGCTCAAGCACAATTTCATCTAATTTATTCAAAAATTTCATCAGCCCGGATGTAATCGGGAAGTCTAACGCCAGGGTGTAACCTTCCATCGGGAAGGAGATAAGGGGATGATTGATTCCGTTTTGCATGCATTGCTGATTTTTCCCGTCACGGGAAGCCCGCTCCTGTGTGTTTGATTCTGCTTCGATTCTCTCAAATTGTGCGTTATTGGAAACCGTGGTTTCATTTCTGTTTGCGGTTTCTTCCGCTGTTACCGTCACTTCATTTACGGAAGTATCGGGTAGAAAATATGGAATTTGTTTCCCGAAAAGTTTAAGCACCGCCAGAAAAGAACCCCTGCCTTCGTTGTGGAGTGCAGTGAGTATTTCGGTCATTCCCTCACGGCTGTTTTCGAGCGGCAGAACAAACTGGTACTGCAGAAATCCCTTCTTTCCGTAGATTCTGTTCCAGTTGTTTACCGAATCCAAAGGGTAGAAAAATGGGTTAATGTGGATTTTTCCGTCGCTCTTTAATTTGTTCATACCGTAATACAGAGAGTTGAAAAGCCTGATAGAGAGGGAATTCAAAGATCCGGAAGGAAAATTAAAAGGAACGCCAATCGATCCTTTCCCGTGGTAATAAAGGGGCTTATCGGCAAAGATGGTGTCGGCAATTTCATCGGTTTTAGAGTGCTCGCCAAGATAAAGAACAGAGCGCCCGAGTGTTTTCCCCCCCGCTAAACAATCGATCCACGCAACAGAATAAGTGGCAGCTTTGTTCTCATCGAAAAGCCTCATCACCTCATCCAAATTTTTGGCTATGTGCACCTGTTGTGTGATAAAAGCCGTCTCAATTTTTTTAAGTGAAAACACCACCTCCAAAATGATTCCGGTAAGCCCCATTCCGCCGACAGTAGCGAAGAAAAGATCGGCGTTTTCACCCGGTGAGCAATTAATCACCTCGCCGGAAGCGATTAAGATTTTCAGTGAGTGCACCCAATTCCCGAAAGTACCTTCTTTGTGGTGATTTTTGCCGTGTACATCGGAGGCTACGGCACCGCCGACAGTTATAAACTTAGTACCGGGGGTAACGGGGAGGAACCAACCTTTGGGAACAAACACTTCAAGAATATCGGCAAACGAAACCCCGGCCTCGCACCTAAGAACGCCGTTGGTTTCATCAAAAGCGATAAATTTGTTGTAATTGAGCGTAGAAAGGATGTTTTCTGCAAGCGAACTGTCGCCGTAGCATCTGCCTAAGCCGCGGGCAATTACTCCGTGGGCATTTCTGATTTTCTGAACGGCGTGCCTTTCCTCGTTGAAGGAGGATATTGAAGTTTCAATAACCGGATACCTGCCCCAGTTGGCAAGCTTCACTTTGTTCATTTAAATTGAAAAATTAAGAGTAACCAAAGAACAAATATAGGTAAAGTAAAGCATTTTGTGAATCTCCACTTTTTGCGAATGCTGAAGTGCAGGGAAGTTTACAGTTTTCAACTTCGACCTGTGTGGTTGGGGGTGATTGGAAGAAAGCATAATTCTTCCCGAAAGTTTGCAGTATTCCAACTTCGATTTGTGTGGTTAGGGGTGATTAAAAGAAAACCAATTCTCCCGAAGAGTTTACCGGATTTTCATCTCTAACCAGCGGGAAAAGAAGAGGTCGGCGACAAAATATTTGTTGTCTTCTTCATAAATGGCATCCCGGCGAATCAGGGACTGAAGCGCAGTACGGACAGAGCTTGTGCTGCCGAGTTCATATTTGTTTATAAATTCAGTTGAATAAACGCTTTGTGCGCCATCTTCTTTCGCAACGGCAGAAAGAAGTTTCCACTGAAACTGAGTGTAAAAATTAACATAATCGTTGAATACAGGCTCTGCTTCCAGCAACAGTTCGTTTTTTGTCCGTTGAATAACATCTCCGGTGATTTCTTCAACCGGCAGGGAATAGAGGCGGTTGAACAGGCGCTGCACAAAATATGTGTGGTTTCTGCACCATTGAATGCACTCGGTCGCAAGGCTTAATGGTAAATTTGTCCCTTTGCTGTTAAACAGCCTCTTCGCAAAACGGGCATAAACTGCGGTTTCAATTTTTTGAAGTCTCAGCATTTCAGCGCTTTGGTAAAAAGGTCTGTTTGCAGAAGCAAACATAGAAATAAGAAGGTGGTTTACACTTCCTGAGAAAATAAACGAGGCGTTTGTGCACTCAGACATAAAGGATCGAAGAAGCGCCTCTGTAGTATCTTCAGGATAGAGAGAAACCTGCTGAAATTCATCGATTGCTACCACGACCTGCTTTTTTTGCGCTGATATATGTTCGAAGATTTTTCTCAGGGTAGCCTCCGATTCCTGAGGAGTTTTAATATCAAATGTAAGAATTGTTTTTCCGGAAAATGGGTCAAATGATAATGCTACCCTAAGGTTGGAAAGCACTTTCGCCGCTTTTTCGAGGATTGAAGCGGGGTTTGTAGTGAGTGCTGAAAAAACTGCTTCAGCAAACGACTGGGTGAAGCTTTTAAGATCGCGTGTATGATAAATATCTAAATAGACGGTAATGTACTTTTTGTTTTTTCCGAGCGAACTGAAAACATGTTTGATAAGCTGAGTTTTTCCGAGCCTTCTTATTGAATAAAGCACAATATTTCTACCGTTTTCAACCGCAGAAATAATTTTTTTTGTCTCTTCTTCACGATCGCAGAAATATTTAGCGCCGGCATAACCTGTTACTGTAAAAGGGTTTTTCATAGCACCTGCAAAGATTTGGCATACTGCCTGTTTCAATTTGGTTGTGAGGCACACCTGGTAAGCAAATTGCGTAAAGTGTGTTGCGTAATTTCCGCAATTAGAAAGGTTAAATCATTATTAAATATTCGCACTATTCGCACTTTATTTGGCTTGTGCGCTGCATTTAGTTTGTTTGCTTTTTGGGTTGTGAACTTAATTGAGTTTGTAAATTCCAAAGTTGAGTTTTTTTCGACATTTCAGGTGTGTATCTTTTGAATGAGCTTATGAGGGAGAAATTAAGTTTATTGAACATGAAACTTTAAATTATATTCTTGGGATTGTGAAGATAATTTTAACAGAGTGGTCTGCTTTAACTATTCTTAGCGTACAGAGTCACAGTGGTAGCTTAGAACAACCTGAATTTATTAAACGGCATCAAAAAATTACCCCAGTTGCACACAGATACACCACAATGATTTTTCAATATATTTGCGTTAAGTAAAATTAAACGATACTTAAAAACTTTTGATGATAGCAGGCTGTTTTTTCTGATAATAATACAATCAGAAAATCTCTGAGAGCACCAAATATAAATTTGTGCTAAATATCTGCAATCCGTATATTTGTAGTTCGATTTTTTGGACAATTGCGTTGAAAATAAAGATATCCGGTTTTGAGTTCGGCACGAACGAGCTTGAATACTCCGGTAAAGTTGAAGAAATAGGGCTTGGTGAGCCTTTTTTTGGAAAATATCTGCTGCTTTTACAGTTCGATAAAAGCCACCAGCAGTTGCTGATGAACGCAGAGCTTAGAGTTTCTGCAAAGTTTGAGTGCGACAGGTGCACGAACGAGTTCGAGTCAGACAGGGTCATCCGCTTCACCATTGTATATCTTTTTGATGAAAAAAGTGGGGAAACTGACGACCCCGATGTTTATTATCTTTCCCGCGAGGAGGATAAAATCGACATTTCAGCGGAGCTTTATGACTATGCTCATCTTGATATTCCATTCAAGAAATTGTGCAGGGAAGACTGCAAAGGTATCTGCCCGAAATGTGGCAAAGACCTGAACACCGGGCAATGCAATTGTGAACAAGAGGAGTTCAACCCCGTATGGAAAGACCTCGAGAAGCTTAAAGATCAATTCAACGATGATTAAAAACCGGTTGAATGAAAAGCCGGGCGAATGTTCAATTAATGGCTTAACCGTAAAAATTCAAACCGGTTTAATAGAAAAAATATCAGACACAGAGATTTTAACTTAGTAGAAAAATTAACTTAATTTAACGGAATTATCGATGGCACATCCTAAAAGAAAAATGTCCAGCACAAGAAGAGACAAAAGAAGAACGCACTACAAAGCAGTTGCACCTTCTGTAAGTTCATGCCCAAACTGTGGTGAAACAAAATTGAACCACCACGCTTGCCCTGCTTGTGGGTATTACGCAGGGCGCTCAATGTTCCTCCCAAAGAAATAGTTTCCGGGATATTTGATGCCGAACCCCGGCAAGTGTAAAGTAGTACTTGACGCTATGGGGGGTGATTTTGCCCCTGAAAACGAAATTCTCGGAGCTATTCAGGCTGAGAAAGAGGATAGTAACCTCGAAGTGTGGCTTGCCGGCAAAAAAGATGAGATAGAAAAGGTGCTTCGTGAGAAGAACCTGCAATTCGATCTTTCAAGAATAATAGATTCCGAGCAGGTGGTTACAATGAACGACCTTCCTGTTCAGGCGTACAAAGAAAAGCAGGGTTCATCACTCGCAAAAGGGCTGAATTTTGTGAAAAATGGGGATGCTGACGCATTCGTAAGCGCCGGTAACACCGGTGCTGTTATGACATTTTCACTGATGATATACAGAAAAATTAAAGGGATAGACCGCCCGACAATCGGCACGCTTATGCCTTGTATCGGGGGTTTTTGCACTATTTTCGATGCAGGTGCAAGTGTTGACTCGAAAGCGCACCACTTAGCTGAATATGCTGTTCTTGGCTCGATTTACGCAAGAGAGATGCTAAACAAACCCAACCCAAGCGTTGGCGTGCTAAGTGTTGGTGAAGAAGAAAGCAAGGGAAACGAGATATCGAAAAAAGCCGTTCAGCTTATTAAGCCGCTCGGGTTAAATTTTAAGGGGAATGTTGAGGGGAAGGATATACTTAAAGGGAATGTTGATGTTGCCGTTTGTGACGGATTCACGGGTAACATCATCCTGAAATTTGCCGAGGGTGTTACGCACCTTCTGAAACACCTCATCAAGGAATATGCTGAAGAGGGGTTTTTCAAAAAGATCCGTGTGGGTCTTTTTAAAAGTTCTCTTAAGAGCATTTTCTCAAAACTTAATTATGAAAATTACGGCGGGGTACCCCTGCTTGGTGTTAATGGCATTACCATTATCGGGCACGGTTCAAGTTCCCCGTTAGCAATCAAAAATATGATTCACAAAGCCGCTGAAGCGCACAGGAAAGACCTGATCAGCAAGCTTACCGAAGCGGTTGCTTCCCGTAATTTTGACCACAACGAAGGAAACCCTTAATGACTAACGCTACAAAATATAACGCCCGGGTAACCGGCGTAGGAATGTATGTGCCGGATGAGGTGCTTGACAACGATTATTTTGCCAAATACCTTGATACTAATGATGAGTGGATTGTTACCAGAACAGGGATAAAGGAAAGAAGAATTTTAAGAAATGGTGCCACCAGCGATTTGGCAACCGGCGCTCTGAAAGACCTGATGGCAACAACCGGATTGAATCCGGAAGAAATTGATGTGATAATTGTTGCTACTGTAACACCCGATATGCTCTTCCCTGCGACAGCTGCATTAGTTCAGGAGAGAGTTGGCGCAACCAATGCCTGGGGGTTCGATCTTTCAGCGGCATGTTCGGGGTTTTTGTTTGCACTTCAAACCGGGGCTAATTTTATTGCCTCGGGGGCGTATAAAAAAGTTGTGGTTATCGGTGCGGATAAGATGAGTGCAATTGTTGATTATACTGACAGGAACACCTGCATTTTGTTCGGCGATGCTGCCGGTGCTTTTCTTTTGGAACCGACTGAAGATAAAAGCACGGGGATTCTCGATTCCATTTTACACATCGATGGGTCAGGAGCGGATTACCTGAACATGAAGGGTGGCGGAAGCCTTAACCCCCCCACGCACGAAACTGTTGACGCAAAAATGCACTATATTTATCAGGAAGGGAAAGCCGTTTATAAAAGAGCCGTGCTCGGTATGGCGGAAGTTTCTGCTGAAATAATGGAGAAAAACGGGCTTAAGAGTGAAGATGTTGCGTGGTTGGCACCACATCAGGCGAACTTGAGGATAATTGACTCAACTGCTAACAGGATGGGCATAGGCATGGATAAGGTTATGTTGAACATCGAAAGATACGGCAACACCACTTCCGGCACAATCCCCACTGTAATTACGGAATATTACCGTGCAGGTAAGGTTAAAAAAGGCGATAACATTATTCTGGCGGCGTTTGGTGCGGGCTTCACATGGGGTTCGATGTGGCTGAAGTGGAGCATTGATTGATATGAGCAAGCGCGCTTTATTGTTTCCGGGGCAGGGGTCGCAGTATGTTGAAATGGCAAAAGACCTCTTCGAAAATTCCGTTGAAGCTAAAGAAATGATTAAAACGGCGGATAATGCGCTTAATGTTAACCTTTCGCACATTATGTTCTATGGACCCGAAGAAGAGCTTAAACAGACTGAATACACACAACCCGCAATTTTTCTGCACAGTGTTGTGCTTGCTTCCATTCTAAGGAGGTTGCCATTTGATGGTGCAGCCGGTCACTCGCTGGGTGAATACTCAGCACTTGTTGCGTGCGGGGCAGTTCAGTTTTACGATGCGGTTCAGTTGGTAAGATTGCGCGGACTGGCTATGCAGGGAGCAGGCAGAGAGCAGCCCGGAACCATGGCGGCTGTTATAGGTTTGGAACGCAGTGTGGTTTATGATATTTGTAAAGAAGCTTCCGAAGAGGGGGTTGTACAGCCGGCGAACTTCAATTCACCGGGGCAGATAGTAATTTCCGGAAGTATCGATGGTGTTACGAAAGCAATGGAACTTGCAAAAGCTGCAAAAGCAAGATTAGTTACTATGTTGCCTGTTTCGGGCGCTTTTCACTCGCCACTGATGCTTTCAGCTCAGGAAAAATTGTCGGAAGCATTGGATAAAACGCATTTTTACGACATCAAAAAGCCCGTTTATGCGAATGTAACCGCAGCGCCTGAGTTGAAAAAAGAAAAGATAAAAGAAAATTTGTATCGCCAGCTGACGGCACCCGTTTTGTGGGAAGACACAATTAAAAATATGATTTCCGACGGGTTTACCGAATTTGTTGAAGTGGGGCCCGGTAAGGTTCTTCAGGGTTTAGTTAAAAGGATAGACAATTCGGTTGCTATTTCGGGTATTGATAAATATTCCGAAATTGAAAAATATTTGTAACCTTCCATTCATTTTTGAAATTTATTTAATATATTTTAGAACTAAAAATGACAGATTTAATGGATAAAAAAGCACTCGTTACCGGCGGCACCCGCGGGATAGGTAAAGCGATTGTGGAAGAACTTGCCGCGAACGGGTGTTCTGTGGTGTTCACTTACCAGTCATCAGACGATGCAGCAAAGGCTATTCAGGATGAACACGCTGCTGCAGGCAGAAAAGTGCTCGCTTTTAAGGCAGACGCTGCAAGCTTCGAGGATGCGCAAAAGGCGATTGATTTTACACTTCAAAACTTAGGCGGTTGCGATATCTTAGTGAACAACGCCGGGATTAACCGGGATAAGTTTCTGATGATGATGAAAGAGAGTGACTTCACCGAGGTTATCGATGCTAATCTGAAAAGTGTATTTAATTACACAAAAGCCGCTCTGAAACCGATGATGTCTAACCGTTTCGGCAGAATAATCAACATCACTTCAGTTGTAGGGTTAACAGGTAACGCCGGGCAGGCGAACTATGCCGCCAGCAAAGCCGGGATGATTGGATTCACTAAGTCGGTTGCGAAGGAGATGGCGGCAAGAAACATCACTTGCAACGCTATCGCTCCCGGATTTATTAGAACCGACATGACCGATAAGCTTAAAGACGAAATTAAAGACGCAATATTAAGTCATATACCCCTTAAAGTATTCGGAGAACCCGGACACATTGCAAAGACCGTTGTGTTTCTGGCTTCACCGGCTGCTGACTATATAACCGGGCAGGTAATCGCTGTTGACGGCGGAATGACTATGTAATTTTTTTAACCAAATCATTAGGAGATATAATGGATATTGAAGCAAAATACTATCAGATCATTCAGGACAAACTTGGTGTGGAAGAATCTCAGATCACACCTGAAGCAAGTTTCAGGAACGACCTGCAGGCTGATTCACTCGACCTGATGGAGCTTTTCATGGCTTTCGAGAGCGAATTTAACATTTCTGCGCCGGAAGATCAGGTTGAAAAGCTTGATACCGTTGGTGCCGCTTTGGCATTCATCAAAGAAGAAACTGCTAAAAAATAATTTTTTAAGTGCCGGGGCGCTTTACCTTTTTATGAGACGGTTTAATAACCCGGCACTAATTTTTTCCTTCGGTAATTAATATGAACAACAGACGGGTTGTTGTTACCGGTATGGGTGTGGTTACACCTATCGGAAACAACCTAAAGGAATACCGGGATGGGCTTTTCTCCGGCAGGAATGGAGTGGAGCTTATTTCCCATTTTGATACCGCAAACTTTGAAACAAAATTTGCCGCAGAAGTTAAGAATTTTGATCCCGGTCTGTATGTTGATTTTAAGAATCAAAAGAGGGTTGATAAATTTTCGATTTTTGCGATTGCCGCCGCTACACAAGCGTGGGAAGATGCCGCCTTTGAGGAAGGGAGCTATGACCCCTTGCGATTCGGAGTTATATTCGGAAGTGGTATCGGAGGGCTGAAATCGCTTGAAAACGGATTTGTAACTTACTACACAGAAAGCTCGCCGAAGAAAATATCACCGTTCTTAGTAACGATGATGATTGCTGATATTGCGGGCGGGCACATTTCTATTAAGTATGGTTTGAAGGGCCCAAATTACTCGACCACATCAGCGTGCGCCACTTCTTCACACTCTATTGCGGATGGTTTTATGCTGATTCAGCGCGGTTCAGCCGACGCAATTATTTGCGGAGGTGCCGAAGCAGCCATTACTGAGATTGGTGTGGGTGCTTTTGGTGCAATGCGGGCTATTTCAACTCAGAATGAGAGCTACCGGACAGCCAGCCGCCCCTTCGATAAAGACCGCTCCGGTTTTGTGATGGGTGAGGGCGGAGGTGCTTTGATTCTGGAAGAGTATGAACACGCCAAAAGAAGAGGTGCAAAAATTTATGCTGAAATTCTCGGTATCGGTTTAACGGGCGATGCTTTCCACATGACTGCACCTGACCCCGAGGGCGACGGTGCCGTAAGGGCGATGAAAGAAGCGCTGAGAGATGCCGGCATGGACCACAAAAACATCGATTATATTAATGCACACGGTACTTCCACACCTTTGAACGATAAAACGGAAACAAAGGCAATCAAAACCGTTTTTGGCGCACATTCCTACAATTTAGCTGTTTCATCCGTTAAATCGATGACCGGACACTTACTCGGTGCTGCAGGCGCTATTGAAGCCGTAGCGACTATTTTTGCTCTGCAGGATAATTTGCTTCCACCGACAATCAACTATGAAAATCCTGACCCCGAGTGCGACCTTTACTATGTGCCGAACAAAGCCGAGAAGAGGAAGGTTGATTTTGCAATCAGTAACACTTTTGGTTTTGGTGGGCATAATGCCGCTATTCTTTTCAGTAAAGCTGAGGGTTGATCTTGTTCCGTTTCGTTCGTGAATATTTCAGGCGACTCGAGCAGAAAAAACTACTTAAAAAGAAAGATTTCCGAAAACTCGAAGAGCTGATCGGAAAAAAAATTACCAACCCGGACAGGTTCATCGAAGCGCTTACACACAGATCGGCGCTTGACCAGACCAAATTCAAGACTTCCAACGAAAGATTAGAATTTCTCGGCGATGCCGTGCTTGGGATGATTGTAGCTGAAGCGCTTTTTGAAATGTTCCCGCAGACAAACGAAGGGCTGCTGACGAAAATGCGCTCGAATTTAGTGAACAAGAACAACCTGTTTGAAGTTGCCCGGGTGATTAATCTTTATCAGTTCTTATTTATTCAGGAAGATTTGATTTCAGGGCAGTCGCTTGGGATAAAATCAGTTCTTGCCGATGCTACAGAAGCGTTAATTGGTGCAATTTACACCGAATACGGCTACGAGGTTACCAAAGATTTTATATTGAAATATGTGCTTGAGCCGGGTCTGACCAAAGGCGTGCATGTTGCCGATGAGAATTTTAAAAGCCAGCTGCTTGAGCTTATCCAAAAACGACGGGAAGAACTGCCGAAGTATTATGTTGTTGAGGAAACCGGACCTGAGCACGACCGTGTTTTCACCGTCCGGGTGGCGGTGGGACCAAAGGTGCTAGGTGAAGGGCAGGGGCGCAATAAAAAATCTGCAGAGCAGTCAGCCGCCAAAATGGCACTTGAGCGCATTAGTGACGGCTTTCCTACTGAAATTTAACGGCATTTAATCTCAATATTTTAGAATCTTATACCGATTCAATGCCTTAATAGTTTAGAATCCTTATTAGTTCTGAGCTTCACGGAAGCGGCGGAACATCGAGATAATAAAGCCGAAGACAACGACAACAACACCAACCCAAACCAAATTTATCATCGGTTTAATTGAAGCGTGAATTGAAAGCACTTCTTTTGGTGCTGCCGGTGCAACTTTACCTGATTCATCTTTCACAATAATTGTAGCAGACTTATCAGCAGGGTTAATAGTTTTCAGCAATAACTGAACGCCAAACTCGTCGATTTTAACCGTATCCGGTTGCATTTTGCCGTCAACTCTTGAGTAGAGGATATCTTTCTCGAAGGTTTTACCGCCTTTTGAAATATCAGCTTTAACGCCCATTTTGAAATCAGCGTCTGAAGACATGGCGGATTTATCGGGGCTGATAAATTCTTTGTATTTAATGGTAACGCCACTGACGGTAACATCTTTACCTTCCTGAATAACAGTCTCGTTGTTATCGCCGGTGCCCTGGGAGCCGTCGTCGTAGCTGACGGGTGAGATATAGAAGTCGGACATAACACCCGTTTTCATGTCAGGTTCTCTCATCAGCGAGTTGTTAAAGTCGGCTATATACATAATCGGGCGTACTTTAGTTGAGGAGGAGCCTGATTTAACATCAATAACGCAGTGATATTTAGTGTGCCCCTTATCCTGGAAAGCTTCCAAGCCGGTGAAAGTAACATCGTAGCCGAGCACATTAACAGTTTTACCTTTTTCAAGGTCAATTTCTTTTTCGGAACTAAAAGCGGAAGAGCCAATAACACCGAGGACAAAAACAGCCAGCCCGATGTGCGCGATGTATGGTCCCAACTTGATTGTTCCTTTTTTCATACCTCTGAAAAGAAATTCGGCATTAACAACAAATGCAAAGAGTGAAGAAATAAGGAGAATAATCATCATCACCTGATCAACTTTGCCAAAGAAGATTATCAGTGCACTAAGCACGGCAGTTATAGCGCCGGTGCGCAGGAGGTCTTTCTGCAGAGTCTCTTTGGAAGTGTTGCGCCACTTCAAAATTAAACTTAACCCGTTTATCAGCAGGATTAAAATAGTGAGCGGAACATGCATTATATTGTAAAAATCAACTTCAACTTTCACGCCAAGAATAGGAGCGGAAGTGCCGAAAGCGACGATAATTGCGGAAATTCCGATGGAGAAAGCGGCCATAAAAAGCGCCAGTTCCCTTGAAAGAACGGTTTCGTTGCCGGTTTTAGAAATTTCCAACAGGTGTTTCAGTCTGAAAATCACCATTCCGATTCCGAACAGAGTGTATGAAACCACAAAAATAACCAAGAAAATGTAAACAGTTCTGCCCGGTTCGGCGAAAGAGTGAACGGAAGAGTCACCCAGCACGCCGCTTCGTGTGAGGAATGTGCTGTAAACCACCATAACATAGGTTAGAATAGAAAGCAGAATGTTCGTGATTAAATATCGCCCGCTGTTTGGTTCGCGTTTCTGCACTTTGATCTGCACCAGCATAGTATGAATAGCGGCAACACTAATCAGCCATGGTACAAGACTTGAGTTTTCAACGGGGTCCCACGCCCAATAGCCACCCCAACCGAGCACGCCGTAAGCCCAGTAACCGCCGAGCATGATGCCAAGCCCAAGCACGCCGGCAGCGAAAAGAATCCAGGGAAGTGACTGGCGAACCCAGTCTTTATAATCATTTTTAATTAAAGCAGCCATTGCGAAAGCAAAAGGAACTGTTGTAGCAGAAAATCCCGAGAAAAGAATCGGCGGGTGAATCTGCATCCAGAAGTTTTGAAGCAATGGGTTTAAGCCTTTGCCGTGCACCAGAATGTCAGGCAGCTGGTAACCCGCAGCGATCAGCTGCCCCATGAACTCGCGGTCAACTTTAATGTGAGTAGGCAGCCCGTTTTCGTTGCCGTACATAAAGTTACCAATAAAATTAAGGTTAGCTGATTGGATAAGGCTTTGGCTGAAATATTTCCATTCAACGAAGGGGCTGTCGCCCTGCCAGATATATGCGAAAGGGTTTTTCATTGCCGGGGAGACCATAACCAAAAGGAAAGAAGTGGTAAGAGTGAAGATCATCATCACCCTTGGTTCAAGGTCACCTCTTTTTTCAGTATAAGCCTGAAGGCTGATTCCGATTAGTGAGGTTAGGAGAATCCACAGCATAAAACTGCCTTCCTGCCCCGCCCAGAAAGTAGAAATGAGCAAGCCGCCTGAAATATCGCTGTTGCTGTAGTTAAAAACATAAGAATATTGATACTGGTGAGTAAGTATCAGGTATAAAAAGAGGGTTGAAGCAACAATTACCATCACCGCCATAGCGTGGTAACCGATCCGTGCGTATGCTAAAAATTTTGTCTGTGCTTCACCTTTTCTGTATGCAAACCAATACATAATCATAGAAAAGAGTGAAAAAACCAGAGCCAGTGTAAGAATTACACTTCCGGCCATAGTGTGTCTCCTTTGTTAAGGGTTAATTTTCAAAGAGTTCGAAATTCCCTGCGTTTATTCCCGGTTGCAAAATTTATCTGAAGTTTTTTGAAAGCAAGATGGTGCTAACTTACAGGCAAACAATGCTGATTCAAAGTTAAACGGTGCTGATTAATAACCAAATGCTGCCAATTTTTCGCCACACAGTGCCACTTCAAAGCCAAATAATGGTAAAGAAAAGCAAATTAACCGCAGTGTGCACCGTTAAAGGGTGCTTAGTTAGCGCTTTTGGTTATTCCGTCCGGGTGCCCGGCTCCCGGAGGTGCATCACTTCCTTCATATTTCGATGGGCATTTCGTAAGAATATCTTTTGCTTCAAAGACATCGCCGACGAACTTTCCGGTTACTACTACACTGGTAGCGGACTCAAAATTGTTCGGTATTGCGCCTTGGTAAACAACTTTCATTTCGTTGCCGGTTTCGTCCTTCATATAAAAAGAGAACACTTTGTTTTTGTACTCATATTTTTTTTCTTTCACCCACGAGCCGGTAGCGCGCACGGTCTTGCCGGACTCTTTAACCTTGGCTAAGCTTTCTTCGTAGCCGATACTGCTTTGAGTGAAAAAATAACCCATAAAAACGAGGAAAACCACGATAATACCACCGCCGATCACGAATCTTCCGTTCTTTTGCATAAAAGTTTTTTCAGGCATAATTAATTCTCCTTTATTTCCCGTTGCAGGTCTTTTAGTCTTTTATCTAACACAGCCAGGAAGGAAAAAATTCCTCCCCAGGTAAGTAAAACGATTACCATGACAATATATAAAGCATTTTCCGAAAAGAAATCCATTGTCGTATCCTTATCCGTTTAAAATTTCGTTTTTAAGTTCTTTTATTCGTTATAAAATTTTTGTTTTCTAACATTATACAACATTTTCATCGAGCGCGCACCCAACACCCACATCCATGCGTACAGCATGCTGAAAGCAATTAGCGACAAATAGAAGATCAACTGCATATTGCCGTTCATTTTGAAGTTAACCACGGGTCCTGAATTGGTGTCATCAGCACTTCCGGGGTGCAACCCGGCCATGATACGCGGCATAATAAATATAAAGAAGGGTACTGTAACAAAAACAATTATGTTATAAACAGCCGAAAGAGTGGCTTTTTTTTCCTCATTTTCAATAGCAGAACGGAGGGCAAAAAGGGCACCGTAGATAAGCAACAGTGCGAAGATGCTGGTTTCCCGGGGGTCCCAATGCCAAAAAGAGCCCCAGGCGAATTTCGCCCAGATTGAGCCGGTGATTGTTGCAAGAATAACGAAAACCATACCAAGTTGAATTGAGGTGAAAGCTTTCATGTCATCTTCCAAACGCTTTTTCAGTAAATATTTTATACTGTAAATAGTTGCCATCAGGAAAGCTACGGTGGCTAACCAGGAGCTTGGCACATGGAAGAATATTATACGGGCGTTTTCTTCAAGCCCGGGGATGTAGGGAAACTCGTACCATGCGGTTGGCTTTTGTACGATGGGGAAGCCGATCCCTGCGATGATCACTGCGGTCATCAGCAAAAACAGGACTGTCTGGTACCATTTTGAATGGACAATATTTTTCATCAAATCTCGTCAAAAATAAAATAATTCAGCCTAAAAATGTACACATAATCTTAATACGAAAAAAACAAAAAAAGACCGCCAAACGGACGGTCTTTCAAAAATCTCTAAGGTGAGAGTAAACAGATATTATCTGACCTTAATCTTTTTCTCTCTAACGAGCTGTGCAATAACGGCAGTGCCGTTTTTAGCAACAGTTTTAAGCGCCTTAGCAGTAAGTTTCACAGTAACGAACCTGTTGAGTTCCTGAACCCAAATTCTTTTGGTTTGAAGGTTCGGTAAGAATCTTCTTTTAGTGTGGTTGTTAGCGTGTGAAATGTTGCTGCCGTACCTTGGTTTAATTCCGGTAACTTGGCAAGTCCTTGACATAATAAAACTCCTGGGTCTTCCTCAAAAAAAAACGAAAACAGTTTGTTAATATACGGTTTGTAACGGGAAAAACCAAAAAGAAAATAGTAAATATCTTCATTCTTTTTGGAAAATTGCAGGTTAAGTTAAGGTGAAATGTTGCTTTTAGATTTTGAAAAGCGGTGAAGTTAAGCAACTGCGAAATGAAAGAGCAACTGCAAATTATTTCGTGCGGGCTATAAAATCCTGTATTACTTCATCCTCTGAGTTCAGCAATTCTTCCGGTGAGCCTGTGAAGTAGGTTTTTCCTTCGTGCAGCATAGCCACTCTTTCAGCCACGATGTTCACGCTGATCATATCGTGAGTAACAACTATTGCCGTGACATTCAATTTAATGCTCAGGTCTTTAATCAGGTTATCGATTGATTGGCTCATTATTGGGTCTAACCCTGTTGTGGGTTCGTCATAAAGAATATATTCCGGCTGTGTTACCAGAGCACGGGCTAAGCCGACTCTTTTTTTCATACCGCCGGAAAGTTCCGCGGGTTTTAGGTTTTCGATTCCCGGCAAACCCACCAATTCAAGCTTTTCAGCCACGGTACGGTCAATTTCAGTTTGAGAAATTTTTTCATCCCCTTCGATAAGAGGAAGTGCAACATTTTCACCCACTGTCATCGAATCGAAAAGTGCGGCACCCTGGAAGAGGAAACCGAACTTTTTCCGCAGTTGATAAAGTTCCTTTTGTTTAATTTTGCCAATATCGGAACCTTCAACGGTAACGGTTCCGGAATCCGGTTTTAACAGACCGATAATATGTTTCAACAGAACTGACTTCCCGCACCCCGAACGGCCTATAACCGCAAGCGCCTCACCTTTGTTGATGGTCAGGCTAAGCCCGCGCAGAACCTGATTGTGGTTGAAACTTTTATAAATATTATCAATTACGATCATTTTTTGTGACTTAATATTACCTTTAGGTTTAGTGGCTCAATATTGCCATTTTGTTCAATGGCATAATATCGCCGATTGGATTAGTGTTATAAACCTACAACAGAGAAAACCGATCAGAATCGGCGAAAACCGATCAGCGTTTCACAAAGTTTTTGCCGGGTGTCTGGCGGATTATGCCCTTCAGTTCAAGAGAAAGTAGGTTGCTAAGGCACTCTGAAACGCTTAAACCGGTTGCGGCGGAAATTTCATCGATATGAATCGGTTGAAACCCAAGCGCCGAGAAGATTTTTTCCTCGAAGATCGAAAGATCCGGCGGGGTGGGAAGTTCTTCAGGTTCTGCATTTGCCCGATCGATCGGCTTGATGTTTAGCTCTTCAAGAATATCGTCGGTCTCCATCACTAACTTAGCTTCACCGTTTTGAATGAGCCTGTTAGTTCCGCCCGATTTTTTGGAGTTAATGTTGCCGGGGATAGCGAAGACGGCTCTGCCCTGGTCGTTAGCAAAAGCAGCAGTGTGCAAAGCCCCGCCTTTTTCGGCAGCTTCAACCACAAGCACCCCCAAACCCAGCCCGCTTATTATCCGGTTCCGTGCCGGGAAGTTAATTGCGTCAGGTTTTGCAGCAGGCGGGTATTCAGTAATAATTGCGCCGTTATTTTCTGTAATTTCCTTAGCGAGTTTTCGGTTTTCCGGTGGATAAAGGTTTTTGAACCCGCTCCCCAACACTGCAATGGTTCTGCCACCGGCAGCAAGGGTTGCCTTGTGCGCAGTTGTGTCGATTCCACGGGCAAGCCCGCTGATGATTGTGAAATTTTCGTTGACCAAGCCGGTTGCAATATCAGTGGCGATACGGGTGCCGTATGGGGTAGGTGTTCTGGTGCCGACAATTCCGAGCGATTTTTCGTCTTTTTCTGAAATTTCACCAATGATGTTGAGCAAAACAGGGGGGTCATAAATGTTTGCCAGTTGCGCCGGGTAACTTTCGCTTCCGTAACTGATTACAGCCCCACCTATGGAGAGGATATAATCGTAGTCTTTTCGAAATTCTTCGTCGAAATCGCTGTTATTAACTCCCTCGATAAAGCCTTTGTATGCCGCTTCGTTCAATCGGAGTGATTCGCCGACGACTTTAGCGGGGGTTTCCGCAGTTTTAAGACCTGAGCCGAAAAGATCGAGCATTGCGCGCACGCTGACAATTCCGATTCGAGCGCTGTTAAGTAATCTTCTTAGTGCAATATATTCGTCAATCGGGATCGGTGTCATCACTGCTCCGGTGGTTAGTTTAAATTTATGAAGAGAATTTCAGGTAATCGCTTATATTGCCTCAGGAGGAAACCGATATTTTATCGACCACACCGACGATGATGGTGTGCACGGGTGCTTTTTTGTTTTTGATTATCTGCTGAACGGCGTCTCCCTCCTGAGTAACCAGCACAGTATCGCCGGGGCCTGCTGAGACAAAATCGATGGCGACGATGTCTTTACTATCCAAAAATTTACCATCAAGCCCAATTTTCCGGACGAGCAGTAGTTTCTGGCTCTTAAGTTCTTGATTTTTAACGGAAGAGACAACATTTCCGTGTACTTTAGCCAGAAACATTATTTATTCAACCTTTTCGGAACCCTCTTCAGAATCAGTTGATTTATCTGAATTTGAACCTTTGAAGAATAACAGTGAAACCGGCAGAATGATAACATAAGCAGCCACTAAAAGCAGAGGTGCGAAGTATAGCGCCTTTGGGTTATCCCATGGTTTAGCGGAAAGGAGAACGAACCCGATAATAATCCCGAGGACACCAATTCCGAGAAAGAGATAGTTAATGTTCGAGTAGTAAATATTAAAGGGTGAAGGGCTCCTCCAGAGGTGGATGTTTTTAGCAGAAGAACGGGAAGAAATTCTCGCTGAGCCGGATTTTGCGACTAATTTTTTTGCCATTTAATAACCTATAATTATAAAAAGCCCGGCAAGGGGGTTCGCCGGGCATATGTCAGTTAGGTTCACCGGTCAGGGGAAGAACCAGTGAACAAAATCAATACCAAATAATTTTCAAACACCCCGAAAATATATGTACTAACGGGGAGAAAACCAAATTATTTACTAATTTGATAAACAATTTTTCTGATAGTATCAAACTGCAGGTAAGGATATTCTTCACGAATAGTATCAATCGCATCGCCTGCAGATACTTTACCCGCTCTTAACTGTTTAAATTTCTTTCTTATCTGGTAATCACGAACTGCTTTTTCGTCGATCAAATTATGGCTCGAAAGAAGTTCGTAAATCTCATCTGAGATGAGATCAGATAACGGGTTTTCGATCTTTATAATTCTGTCTGTCATCGCTACTCCAATGAATTAATGAATAAATAAAATAAAACCAAGCGTAACAACCAGTGTCTGTGGTACAGAACTGTAGTCCGGGAAATAAATTGTGTAGCTAAGAAATTATAAATACTCCGATTTTTCTGTTGCAAAATACGATAATTTTTCGTTAAAAGCAAAAATAAGGCAAACAGAACGGTGTGAAAAGCGCAGGATTGTTAGTGAAATCACAAAAATTTCCGTTTGTAAAATATTAGACTGTTTGGGTCAGAAAAAAGTTCCTGACTTTTTGTAGTTATAAGTTTTTAGTTATAAGAAGAACTGCCCCGGTGTGATTCATCAAATTCAATACCCAACCGTAATTTTTTTAGAACTTATTAGAAGAATTGGCAGCAGAGAGGGATATTGAAGTAATGAGATATCTCCGGCAAGAGCACTTTACCCGCCGAAATCTTTTCTGAGAAATTCTTCAAGAGAAAGTTCCTCATTTTTTTTAAAAGCCAGATTTGCGAGTTTATCCGCAAGTTCGTTCCATTTCACCCCGCTATGAGCTTTCACTTTATTCCAGGCGATATCGAGGTTAAGACTGTTAAACTTAGCGAGCTCGTTTCTGAAATAGCGCGAAACCTCAGCTTTCGCCTGATATTTGCCGGTGGCAATTCCGCCGATAAGGGCAAGGTCATAATGGATGGTTGCAGATTTCACACCCATTTCAGTGCATTTTTGCAACCCCATTATAACGGCAGAAAACTCACCCATTATTTGGTATGACGAGCTATGCCGGCTGTCTTCCACAATCCCGAAACTCTCGAAAATTTTTACTCCATCTTTCACCAATACGAAAGCACTTGAGGCAACTTCGCCGTTGTACGAACCATCGGTGAAAATATGATAACCGGTTAAGGGTTTTTCCCGGCTTTTTGGTTCGCTGATATTTTTTCGTTCACCGTTGTCTTTTGGTTCGCTGATATTTTTTCGCAGTCTGTTGTTTTCCGGTTCACCGTTGTCTTTTGGTTCGGCGTTGCTTTTTGGTTCTTCAAGACTTTTTATAGTGGAATCGGATGAGGTTGCTAATTGATCATTAAAAAGCGATTCGGGCTCATTCTTTGATGGTGATTCTAACCCGATTACTGACAGCGATTCCAATCCTGCTGCAGATATCGATTCCGATTGGGTACCACCTTCTCCGTATGAGGAAGAATCACCTCCAGGGGTGTTTTTTCGCTGTTCTCCGCATTTTTTCTCTCTTTAATCATATCATACAGCAAATTCACGCCGTCATCTTTCGATTTATCGGTTGTGATAGTGTAACGCCGTTTTTTCGGACTGAAGAAGACATTAACCCCGCCGGCTTTCTTTCCGTTAAGCATTATTCTTACGAATGCGTGATATTGATTTTTGGGGTTCAGTGCTGTTTCAAGAGTAAAAGGGGGTTCTGCTGCGTCTGCCTCTTCGGAGAGTAACAACGAAATTTCCTCACACTTCCTGATTAATTCAATTTCAAACGGGTGTGAATCCGGCGGATTTGTAGCCGGGTTAAAAAGAGAGTCCGACATCGAGAATAATCTGAGATTTACCTGTTTCGTCAAAAGCAATTTCGGCGCGGGCAACATTATACGGTAAAACTGCCACCGTAATACCAAACCCGTAGCCTCGTTGAATTTTTTTAAGATCGTATCCGCCGCCTGACTGACGGGTGGTGCCCATATCAATAAAAGCCTGTAGCCCGATGCTAACCCTGTATCTGGTAAGTTTTTTTGGAAGTGGCGGTAGGTTGAACTCAACCGCCCAGTCTTCAATCAGGTTCAGGTACGATTCAACCTGTGCAACCATTGCCCCACGCCCCTCGACATAATCTGTGAAATGCCCCCGCACGCGGTTGTTTATCCCAAGGATTGAAATGTCATAATAGGGAATAGAGTTTCCGATGGTTTCCCTGAACGCAGTGCGCCACTTCAGGTGTAACGGACCCATAAGGCGGAAATAGTTTCTAAAATCAAAATTTGCAGTGGCGTAGCTGATATCGCTTGTCCCTATCCCTTTGTAGGTGAAGTCGGCGTTTAAAAAGATACCGGAAGTGGGGGCTAAGTTCAGGTTACGGGTATCCATGTTATAGCTGAGCGTAGCATAGCCATATCTGTCAATTCTGTCTGAAGAGGCGTTAACACCGGGCAGATAGAAAGGTGTTTCGATGTAAAGAAACCCACCGGTTAAAAAGAGCCTGTGGAAAAGCGAAAATCTTTTGCCAACGGAAAAAGAGGCATTGAGCACCTGCTGTTTGAAGGCTTCACCGTGAAGTTTTTCAGCTGTTAAGCTTTTATTTTTCCGTGAAGTGTAGGTAATGTTTGTTTGAAACGAAATTTCCTCTTTCCGGAAAAGATACGGGATGTTGTATAAGAGTGAATACCCGGGATCGTAACCCACCTTGAAACCACCGGCAAGCAGTTCATTTCTGCCGCGGAAGTTTTGAATAGTCAGGTTCAAGCCGTAAGAAAGTTTTTCCCAGTCGCTGTCGTTTCTGTCGATGTATGGAATTGGGTAGATATACCAGCTTTCTTTCACAGCGATAGTCAGGAAGTTTAGTGAATCGACTTTTGAAAGGATAAAATCAACAGAGGTGAAGAGTTGCAGGCTGTACACCCTTTTACGGTTGTATTCCAAAATAAGTGAATCGACAGTTTGCCCCTCGGAGAAACCAAGTTCGCCAAGTATGATATCATCATCAGTGATGTCGTTGCCCGTAATTCTGATTGAGTCAATTTTTACCATAAAAGGCAACAAAGAGTCAGCGGGAGAGGTTTCAGCAGGAGTTTTGTGAACTTCAATATTAAGGGAATCAAAACAAATTGATTTTCCTGCAACCGTTCGAACTTCCAGCATTGAGCCATTGCCGGTGATTGGATGTTCAGTAAAAATTGATTTTTCTGCAACCGTTCGAACTTCCACCGTTGAGCTATTGCCCAATGCACCTGAGGAGAGAACCGGAAAGAAAAGAAAGAAATTAAAAATAAAAAAGCAGTTAGCTTTGATCAAATTAGTCAGACTTATAAATTTATTATTCAAGCGAGGCTTCCGGTTTTTTGGGACCACTACAAAGCCTGTGTTCGACGGCGATACAATGATCCTGAATAACCTGAATTCCGGCTTTGGCAATGGGTTTCACGGCTTCATCGTTTCTAATACCAAGTTGCAGCCAAAAGCAATCAGGTTTAACCTGCAACACATCATCGATTATATCTGGAACTCTTTTTGCGTTCATAAACACATCAACGATATCAATTTTGCCCGGCACATCGGTAAGTGATGGGTAAACTTTTATCCCTTTCAGCTCCCGAAGTGTCGGGTGAACACCCGTTACAAGATAGCCCTCTTCCTTCAAAAGAAGAGCAATAACGCCACTTTCCCGTTCAGGTTTATCGGAAATACCAACAACGCAGATGTGTTTCGATTTTTTTAGCAGTTCACAAATTTCCATTGTTTCACTCGATAGTCATTGTTGTGTTTACTCAATGATTTTAATTAAGTACAGACGGTGCCCCACCTTTCGAGAGGGCACCGCCGGTAAAAACTACACTTGCCGATAAGGCATAGTTACTGCGGAATAAATATAGTTGTTTTGGAATAAATATAACCCACCGGGGTTAACTTAAGTTCACAAACATCGCCTGTTATTACAGTATTACTGCTGCTGAATGTAATCTTCAATTGCATTGCATGAGCAGACCAAATTCCTGTCGCCAAGTGCGGAATTTATTCTTGTTACAGTAGGCCAGAACTTATTTTCTTTCAACGCAGGTATAGGGTATGCGGCTTTCTCACGGGAGTAAGCGTGGTTCCAATCGTCGGCAACCAGCATTTTCATCGTGTGAGGGGCATTTTTCAGCACATTATCTTTTGTGTCGGCTTCACCCTTTTCAATTTGCGCGATTTCTTCTCTGATTGCAATCATAGCGTTCACGAACCTGTCGAGTTCTTCAAGAGATTCAGATTCAGTCGGTTCAACCATCAGTGTTCCTGCGACGGGGAACGAAACCGTGGGAGCGTGGAAGCCATAATCCATCAGCCTTTTGGCAATATCTTCCACTTCAATTTGTGCTGAAGTTTTGAACTCACGCATGTCGATTATCATTTCGTGCGCCACACGCCCATTTTTACCGGTATAAAGCGTGTTGAAGTGTGGGTCTAATTTAGCTTTTAAGTAGTTGGCGTTCAAAATTGCCAATTCAGTAGCTTTTAACAGCCCGGCAGAGCCGAGCATTTTGATGTAACCGAGTGAAATTACCAACACTAAAGCGCTGCCGAAAGGAGCGGATGAAACAGCAGTAACGCCGTTAACACCGCCGGTGTAAACCACGGAGTGTGAGGGCAAATAGGGTTTGAGGTGCTCGGCACAGCAGATGGGACCCACACCGGGACCGCCGCCGCCGTGAGGAATAGCGAAAGTTTTGTGCAGATTGAGGTGGCAAACATCAGCCCCAACAGTTGCGGGTGAAGTTAGCCCTACCTGTGCATTCATATTTGCGCCATCCATATAGACCTGCCCACCGTTTTCGTGTATAATGCTGCAAATTTCAACGATAGATTCTTCAAAAACGCCGTGAGTTGAAGGGTAAGTAACCATCAAGGCGGCTAAGTTTTCTTTGTTGTTTTCAGCTTTAAGTTTAAGGTCTGCAACATCGATGTTGCCGTTTTCGTCGCAGTTGACCACCACGACAGACATACCCGCCATAACGGCACTTGCGGGGTTAGTACCGTGCGCCGACGAAGGAATCAACACCACATTTCTTTGAGGGTTTCCGTGAGTTTCGTGGTATTTTCTGATCAGCATAAGCCCTGCATACTCACCCTGTGCGCCTGAGTTAGGCTGCAGCGAAACACCGGGCAAGCCGGTAATATCCGCAAGGTAGTCGGAAAGGTCCTGAATGATTTGGAGCGAGCCTTGCACCTGGTGGCTTGGCGCAAAAGGATGAATATTTGCGTATTCAGGCATGGTGATACCGAGCATGCCCGAGGTTGGGTTCAGCTTCATTGTGCAGGAGCCGAGCGGAATCATCGAGTGCACCAACGAAAGGTCTTTATTCTCAAGTTTTTTAAGGTAGCGCACAAAATCGGTTTCAGAATGGTATCTGTTGAAGTTCGGGTGCTGCAGATATTTTGATGTTCTTTCAAACGGTTCGGGGTAGGCATCGGCTACACTATCTTTAAGTTCCGAAAGGTTTACCCTGAAATCATCAAGTTTGAAAGCAAGCGTGAAAACCGAGATAATCTCAACCAAGCTTATTAATTTGGAGGTTTGGTGGAGTGAGATACCGACATTTCCGTTTTCGAAATATCTGAAGTTAATATCCAACGCCTCAGCTTCTTTTCTGAGAGCTGCTGCCTGTTCCGGTGTCAGATCGATGTGAAGTGTATCGAAATAAAGCTTGTTTGTCTGTTTAATGCCGAGGTCTTTCAGTGCAAGGTCGAGCAGCGAAGTGAAACTGTGAATTCTTGCGGCAATTTGTCTGATTCCTTCGGGCCCGTGGTAAACAGCGTACATGGCGGAGGTAATCGCCAACAGCACCTGCGCCGTGCAGATGTTGCTTGTGGCTTTTTCCCGGCGGATGTGTTGCTCGCGTGTCTGGAGAGCCATTCTGTAAGCGAGGTCTCCTGCGGCGTCGGTTGAAGCACCGATAATTCTTCCGGGAATTACTCTTTTGAATCTGTCTGAGCAGGCAAAAAAAGCAGCGTGGGGGCCCCCGAAACCCATCGGCACGCCGAAGCGTTGTGTGGAACCAACAGCGATTTCAGCGCCAAACTCACCCGGAGGGGTAAGAAGCGCCAGCGCCATCAGATCGGTTGCAACAACGGTGGGTATATTTTTGCTTTTTGCAGTTTCGGTGAATGAACTGTAGTCTTTAATTTCTCCTTTACCCGAGGGGTATTGCAGAAGTGCGCCGAAGAATGAGTCATCCAATTCAATGGTTTCAAAATTACCGGTAACCAATTCAATGTTTTTTGGGACAGCACGGGTGCGCACCACTTCGAGAGTTTGGGGGAAAATATCTTCGTCAACGAAGAACTTAGCGGCGTTTTTATTTGCTTTATTCGCAAAAAGCATCAGCATTGCCTCTGCGGCGGCGGTTCCCTCATCGAGCAGGGAAGCATTAGCGATCGGCAGCCCGGTGAAGTCGGAAACCATAGTCTGGAAGTTCATCAGCGCCTCGAGCCTGCCCTGCGAAATTTCCGCCTGATATGGGGTATATTGTGTGTACCACCCGGGGTTTTCGAGGATATTTCGCAGAATCACAGCGGGGGTTACCGTTGGGTAATATCCCATTCCGATGTAAGATTTGGCAATCACATTCCGTTTTCCGGTTCTGCGGAGATACTCCACGAAACCGTTTTCAGAGAAAGCATCGAAGTGAGGGAGTGGTTCTTTCAGTCTGATGTGTTGCGGAACAGTTTCATCGATCAGTTGATCGATAGAATTAACACCAACGGCATCGAGCATGGTTTTTATATCCTGCTCGTTTGCGCCTAAGTGCCTTTTTTCATATTTATCAAAAATTTCGAAAGTTTTCATTTTATCCGTTGCCTTGTTAAGTTGTGCCTTGCTAAGTTTACGCCCCGTAGAGCTTGTATCTTATTGAGTTTGTGCCATGTTAAGTTTGTACTTTGTTGAGTTTATGCCCCGTAGAGCTTGTGTCTATTTAGCAATTCTCGAATTAGACAATCCCGGTGTTGATAGTTTGCCTAAATGAGAGATTGCCTTGTTAAGTTTTTGCCCTAAAGAGCAGTTCTCATGTCAGACCATCTCTATCTCGGCTATTCCTCTTATAGAGAGATCGCCTTCTTGGGTCAGAATTAATTTAAAAAGTAATTTTAAAATTACGGAAAAGATTTGTGATTATTTCAATAGGCCTTAGCCATATCGGGTAGTTTCAATTATTGGTTGCGCCGAACACAGAGGAAGTTGAAAAGTAACGGGAAGAATCAAATGGTAACAGAGTATGAATTTTACAGGACGGAATAATTTAATAAATTTACAACCGGTAAAACAATTTGTTAAGAAAAGAACAGATATGAAAAATTTTGTAATAACAATTTTGGTATTAACAGTGGCAATTACAACCCTTTCGGCTCAAAACATGGAAAACAGCGGGGGAAATCCATTCTTTCAGGAGTGGAAAACCCCTTTCGGCACACCGCCGTTCAGTCAGATTAAATTGGAGCACTACATTCCCGCTTATGAAGAGGGAATAAAGGAGCAGAATCAGGCAATCGATAAAATAGTCGCAAACCGCGAGACCCCTAACTTCAAAAACACGATTGAAGCTTTGGAGGTTTCAGGTGCACTAATTGCGAAAGTTTACGGTGTTTTCACCAACTTAGTGGCAACAATTACGAACGACGAAATGCAGGAAATCGCAGAAAAGGTTGCTTTAATGATGGCTCGCCATCAGGATGATATATATTTAAATGAGGGGCTTTTCCGGAAGGTTAAAGCTGTTTACGATGACCAGGCGTCTGAAAACCTGAACACTGAGCAAAAAACACTTCTGAAAAACTACTATTTAGACTTCGTAAGAGGTGGTGCCAACTTAAACGAAGCCCAAAAGAAAGAACTTAGGGGAATAAACGAAGAACTTTCTAAATTAAATGTGCAGTTTGGCGATAATGTCCGGAAAGAGAACTCGAAATTCCGATTAGTGGTTGACGACAGAACGGATTTAGAGGGGCTTTCCGAAGATATGCTGAGCGCAGCCGCTGAAAAAGCTGAAGCAGCCGGCGTAAGGGGAAAATGGCTGTTCACTATAGACAAGCCGACACTTCTGCCTTTTCTGCAGTTTGCAAAAAACCGCAGCCTGCGGGAAAAAATGTACCGTGCGTACATGAATCGCGGCAACAATAACGATGAGCTTGACAACAAAAAAATACTGGCACGGATTGTTTCGCTGCGCGTGCAAAAAGCAAAACTGCTGGGGTATAACACTTATGCGGATTTTGTAATTGAGAAAAAAATGGCGAAAACACCCGAAAATGCGTATAAATTGCTTTATGATGTCTGGAAGCCTACGATAAAAAAAGCCAAATCGGAAGTGGCGGAAATGCAGGCAATTATCGACGCCGAAGGGGGAAACTTCAAACTGCAACCGTGGGATTGGTGGTATTATGCCGAAAAAGTGAAAAAAGCAAAATACGACTTAGACGAAAACATGCTGCGCCCTTATTTCAAATTGGATAATGTAATTAAAGGGGTTTTCAGAGTGGCAACCGAACTTTTTGGGTTGCAGTTTGTGCCCAGACCCGATATAGAAACCTACCACCCCGAGGTCAGGGTGTTTGAAGTTAGAGAAGCAGACGGTAAACATGTCGGCGTGCTTTATACCGATTATTACCCGAGAGACAGCAAAAACAGCGGCGCCTGGTGCGAAAACTTCAGGCTTCAGACGAATATTGGCGGCAATTTTGTAGCCCCTTTGGTTGCTAATGTCGGCAACTTTTCGAGACCAACGGCAGATAAGCCTTCGTTGATAAGTTTGGATGAAACGCTGACGCTTTTCCACGAGTTTGGTCATGCGCTGCACTTCCTTTTACCGAAGGTTACCTATCCGGGTTCTTCTAATGTGCCGGCGGATTTTGTTGAATTTCCCTCGCAAATGATGGAAAAATGGGCTTTACAGCCTGAAGTGTTGAAACTTTATGCTACGCACTACGAAACGGGCGAAGTGATTCCAGATTCGTTGATTGAAAAACTTGAGAGATCGGGTAAATTTAACCAGGGGTTTGAAACAGGTGAATATATTGCCGCTTCAATTTTGGATTTGGATTACCACACACTGACGGATGCTGCCGAGCCTGATGTTCCCTCGTTTGAAGCAAAATCTTTGGCGCACATGGGGATTATTCCTGAGTTTTTGCCGAGATATATGAGCACAAATTTTCTGCACATTGCCACATGGGGTTATGAGGCGGGATATTACAGTTATCTTTGGTCGGCTGTGCTCGATGCGGATGCTTTTGAAGCCTTTGAAGAGAGAGGAATTTTTGATAAAAAAACCGCTTCGGACTACAGGAAATATATCTTAGAGCCCCTCGGAAGTGTTGATCTGATGGAAAACTATAAAATGTTCCGCGGAAGAGAACCGAAAGTCGATGCTCTTCTCCGGGACAGGGGGTTGGAATAGAAAGATATTTTTTGGTGAGGTTGATGATGATGAATGGTTCTCGGCGAGCAGGGTTGGAGTAGAAAGATATTTTTGGTGAGCCGGGAATAAATCCCCGGCTCATGTTTTTTAAAGTTAAAAACCCACTGCAACTTAAGTCAAGTTTCCGAGGCGGGTGGTTATTTCAAAGCTTTTTGTTGGGTTAGTGTTGTTAGCTTAGTTTAATAACCGACTGCAACTTAACACAAATAGCAACATGAACCGGTTGTGTGCAGAGTGCAGTTCAACTTTCTGTGTAAATAAACAGAGTACAGATCAGCTTATTGTGCAAATAAACAAAGTGCAGTTCAACTTTTTTGAAGTGCGTTTAACTTAGTTACCGCTCTTTCAAACTCACTCAGCAGGTTTGAAAAAATAGTTTTAACGGGCAAAATTTCGTTTACCAAGCCGGAAGACTGCCCGGCTTCCAACATTCCTTCTTCAAAATTACCCTCAAAGATGCCGGCTCTTTCTCTTTTTCTGCCGAGCAATTCTAACATTTCTTCTTTAGAGGCGCATTTAGCTTCACTTTCGATCACTTTTTCGGCGAAAGGGTTTTTAATCATTCGAGTGTTTCCGATTTTACGCATACAAAGCACTGTGCCGTTATCACTGGAAGAGATAACCTGATTTTTATAAAGTTCGCTTGCAGAAGATTCCTCCGAGGCGGCGAAACGGGTGCCGATTTGTACTCCTTCAGCACCGAGAGCCAAACACGCAGCTATTTGTCGCCCGTCGGCGATACCACCGGCCGCAATAACCGGGATGTTCAGGCGGTCTGCGAGTTGCGGAATCAGGCAAAGAGTTGTAATTTCATCCGCGCCGTTGTGTCCGCCTGCTTCAACGCCTTCGCCGACGGCTGCGTCGCAACCGACTTCCTGCACCTTAAGCCCCTGTTTAACATTTGCAACAACATGGGCAACCAAAGCATTTTTTGATTTCAGCCGGTCGATATATTTACCGGGGTGCCCGGCGGATGTGAAAATTATTTCAATATTTTCTTCGATCATCACATCTATCAGATCGGGTGCATCCTGCCGCATTAAAGGGAGATTAACGCCGAAGGGTTTGGAAGTGGCGGCTCTGCACTTTTGAATGTGCTCCCGAAGCAGCTCGGGCTTCATCGAACCGGCACCGATTAAGCCAAGCCCGCCATTTTCTGAGACTGCTGAAGCAAGCTTCCAGCCTGAAACCCACACCATCCCACCGGATATAATCGGATATTTAATGTTAAAAAGTTCCGTAATTGCTGTTTTCATAAAATCTCTGTAATAAATTCCCGTATTCAAACTTTCTAATTTAAGGTATTAACGGAATTAACCAACATGTTACTCTTCAATCCGAAAATAATCCCTGCATCTTACTGTGGGTATCGGAAGCATTATTAAATTAACCAAAACAACAATCCTAAGGTTTACCGCGCCTCCGGGCGAATCGAAGAAAGGAAAAAAGAATCAAAAGGAGTACAAAAAATAGAAGAAAGCAATAAAAAATAATCAAAGAGTGCATAAGAAAAAGAATCGAAGAGAGCGAGAAAAATCGGTGGGCGCATGAATTAAAAATCGTTGTGTGCATAAACAATAATACCGCGTGAAACCTTACACTGTGCGAGGGGGCACAGAAATTAAAAAGCAAAATTGTTCATGTTTCCGAAATTAAATATCTTTGTTGTTCACTTTTAAAAATAATTTGTAAATGAGAGCAATAATTCCCGTGGCGGGAATCGGGAGCCGACTGAAGCCCCACACAAACACAATTCCGAAAGTTCTTTTGACTGTAGGCGACAAGCCGATTTTGGGGCATATACTGCAAAAATTGCTCGATTCCGGTGTACATACCGCAACTTTTGTGACAGGTCACTTAGGTGAAATGATCCAAAAATATGTTGAAAAAAACTTCCCGATGATCGATTCAACTTTCGTAAAACAGAAGAATCAGGAAGGGCTGGGGCACGCAATTTACACGGCAGCGGGCACATTTGGGGGAGATGAAATATTCATAATCCTCGGCGATACAATTTTTGATGTAGATCTTCGTAAAGTTTTTGCATTAGGGTCAAGCGCATTGGGGTTGAAACAAGTTGACGACCCCCGCCGTTTCGGTGTTGCGGTTATTGAAGAGGGAAAAATTCAAAAATTAGTTGAAAAGCCGGAAGTACCCCCCTCTAACATGGCTATAGTTGGGCTGTATTACATCAAAAACTCAACAAAATTGGCTGAGAGCTTGGGTTACAACATTCAAAACAACATCCGCACGCGCGGCGAGTTTCAACTTACCGATGCACTTCAAAAAATGTTGGATGACGGGGAAACGATGCTGCCCTTCACCGTTGACGGGTGGTATGATTGCGGGAAGCCGGAAACACTTCTGGAAACGAACAGGTTCCTTCTTTCGCACGATCATAATGGTGATAATGCCGGCGAGTTGGTTATTATTCCGCCCTGCTATATTCATCCGAGTGCGGAACTCAAAAATTCGGTTATTGGTCCCTATGTAACGGTTTCTGAGGGGGTAAAAATTTCAAATTCAGTTGTAAAAAATTCAATTATTGGGCCCAATGCGGAAGTGGAGCAATCGATTTTAGAAGATTCTCTGATAGGCCCCAATTCATTTTTAAGAGGAAAATACACCCGGGTGAACACGGGGGATTCCTCCGAGATAGATTTTAATTAAACAGTTCAAAAAAGGAAAAGAATAGAATGTCATTTTTCTTCACATCGGAATCGGTGTCCGAAGGGCACCCCGATAAATTATGTGACGCCATTTCTGACGCAGTTCTCGACGCAATATACGAGCAGGACCCTGAGTCAAGAGTGGCATGCGAAACTTATGCCACCACAGGTCTTGTGGTTGTTGGCGGTGAAATATCCACAAATGCTTACATCGATCTAAACAAAGTTGTAAGAGAAACGATTAACGAAATCGGTTACACAAAATCAGAGTATAAATTTGCGGGCGAGAGTGTCGGTATTGTTAATGTTATGCACGAACAGTCACGCGACATCGCTATGGGCGTTGATAAAGGCGGCGCCGGTGACCAGGGAATTATGTTCGGTTTTGCCTGCGATCAGACGGAAGAATTAATGCCCCTTCCGATAATGCTTGCGCATAAATTGGTGCAAAAGCTCACCGATATTCGTAAAAACGATAAAACAAAAATGAGGTGGTTACGCCCTGACTCAAAATCTCAGGTTACAATTGAGTACTCAGACGATAAAAAGCCGCTCCGTGTTGAAGCCGTTGTAATATCCACCCAGCATGATGGTGATGTAGATAACGAAACAATCCGTGCGGAAATTATTGAGCATGTAATTAAAGCAGTTATACCTGCAAACCTGTTGGATGAAAACACAAAAATTCACATCAACCCCACCGGCAAATTCGAAATTGGCGGTCCGCACGGTGATACGGGCTTAACGGGCAGAAAAATCATAGTTGACACCTACGGCGGATGGGCACCACATGGTGGCGGCGCTTTTTCCGGCAAAGACCCTTCAAAAGTTGACAGAAGTGCAACTTATGCAGCGCGCCACATCGCAAAGAATGTTGTTGCTGCCGGTCTTGCAAAAGAGTGCTTAGTGCAGGTTGCATACGCAATCGGCGTTGCCGAGCCTGTTTCAATTTTCGTGAATACTTACGGAACGGGCAAAATTTCGGACGAGAAAATTGCCGGAATGATTCAGAAAGAAGTCGATCTTACCCCTGCAGGTATTATTGAAAGACTTCAGTTGAGGCGCCCTGTATATAAAGCCACTGCGGCTTACGGGCATTTTGGAAGAAACGGAAACGGGTTCACTTGGGAAAAACTTGACTTAGTGGATACCTTCAAAAAGTACGCTGAGTAATCAGCTATTATTCGCTAATGTTCGCTGACAGTTCGGTAGAAGTGCACTGAGCCATCAGGCTGTTCTTTTGAAGAAGTGTACTGTTTTACTGAAAAACAAGTGAACTGAATGTTTTTATGAAAATTTTAACTGAAACCAGGAGTTTTATTTAATGGATCACAAAGAAGGTCAATACAAAGTAAGGGATATTAATCTCGCTGACCAGGGACGAATGAAGATCGAGTGGGCAGAATCGAGAATGCCCGTTATGATGCAGATCAGAAAAGAAGTTGAAGTAACCAAACCGCTTGCGGGCTACAGAATTGCCGGCTGCCTTCATGTTACTAAAGAAACCGCTGTTCTTATTGAAACATTAGCAGCTGCGGGCGCAAAAGTTTCATGGTCGGGCTGTAACCCACTTTCGACACAGGATGAGATCGCCGCTGCACTTGCTGCAAACGGAATTGAGATTTACGCATGGCACGGTATGAATGTTGAAGAATTTTACTGGTGCATTGAACGCACACTTGACATGAAACCGAACCTTACCTTAGATGACGGTGCAGACCTTATTTTTACCGTTCACAACAAATTCCCTGAACTGATACCCACTATAATCGGCGGAACGGAAGAGACCACAACGGGTGTCCACAGGCTTAGGGCAATGGCGGATGCGGGCGCTCTGAAGTACCCGGTAATCGCAGTTAACGATGCTGAAACAAAATGGGATTTCGATAATGTTTTCGGCACGGGGCAGTCTTCAATAGACGGAATTTTACGCGCCACTTCTATTTTAATGGCGGGGAAGAATTTCGTTGTAGCCGGCTACGGTCACTGCGGAAGTGGTGTTGCCAAAAGGGCGCAGGGCTTAGGCGCAAGTGTTATAGCAACTGAAGTGAAGCCTACTGCGGCACTTAAAGCTACGCTTGAAGGAATGCGCGTTATGACGATGGATCAGGCTGTTGAGTATGGTGATGTGTTTATTACCGCAACAGGCATTAAAGATATCATCGTTAAGCGTCACTTCGAGAAGATGAAAGACGGCGCTATTATCTGCAATACCGGTCACTACGACTGCGAAATTAACATCGCTGACCTTGAGTCGATCGCTGTTTCTAAGAGAACTATTCGTCCGAATAACGAAGAATATACACTTGCAGACGGCAGAAAAATTTATCTGTTGGCTCAGGGCAGGCTTGTTAACCTTGCGGCAGCAGAGGGGCACCCATCGGAAGTGATGGATATGTCGTTTGCTAACCAGTTTATGTCGCAGGTGCGTCTGGCTAATGAGGACAAAAAAGGAAACAGGCTTGAGAACAAAGTATATGACATTCCTGAGGATCAGGATCAATATATTGCCGGAATCAAGCTTACCACTTTGGGCTACTCGATTGATAAGCTGACTCCGGAACAAATAGCCTATATGGACGACTACGCAGCGGGCACATAAGTCGCCGGTTTTTGTGATTTTTTTAGTGAACGCAGCAGTTTTTAAGTTGTGGTTGCCATAATTAGTTACAGTTGCAATTATTAATATTGGTTGCACTAATTAGTTAAACACTGATAAAATTACACGCTGTTAAGTTTTTCGCTTTTTAGGGCTGCATTTTTATGATTTGCAGCCCTCCTTTGTTTTAAACGATTTTCATAAAACAAAAAACTCCGTTTTACCTCAAATTTGCATCCCTTGTCTGTTTTAAACGATTTTCATAAAGCAAAAAACTCCGTTTTATCTCAAATTTGCAGCCCTTGTCTGTTTTAAACTACCCGGAAAAATCAAGTGGTGCGTAGCTCTAAAATTTGAGAAAGACGGAAAGTTTGGGCTAATTTTTGTAAGAGGGTTTCGGTTCAGTGCCACTTCAAAACCGGGAATCAGCGGAAAGTTTGGACAATATTTTTTGTAGGTGTTTTGATGGTGTGGCACCATGAAACGCGCAAAAGTCGAAAAATCCGCCGAATCGTTGTATTTTCGTAATCGTTTTTATTTTTTTTGATACAAATTGACACTGAGCAACAATGGAAGTTTATGAACTCCACCCGGTAACACCGCAAAAAAGATTTATAACAAAAGCCGTGGAGGCGCTCCGCGACGGGCAAACTGTGATTTTTCCGACGGATACTTTCTACGGAATGGGGTGCAGCATTTACTCGAAAAGCGCAATCGAAAGATTGATTGCGATAAAAGGGAGCGGGTTCGATAAACTTTTCAGTTTCATTGTGCCCGATTTGAAAGACATTTCAACCTACGCCCGGGTTTCTGATTATGCATACAAAAAAATGAAAAGGCTTCTGCCGGGTCCCTACACCTTCATTCTTCCGGCAGCAAGGGAAGTGCCGAAGAGGCTCTGGTCGAAAAGAAAAACGGTTGGAATAAGAGTGCCTGATCACTCGATTGTTATTGAACTGGCGCAGGAACTGGGACACCCGTTGGTGAGCACTTCAACTACAAACAGGAAAGGGGATATCCTTACCCGTCCTGATGAAATAGAAGCGGTTCTTGGCTATGCCGTTGATGTTATGCTCTCGGCGGGGTATGTTTCGAACAAACCTTCCAGCGTTATCGACCTTAGCACCGACGAACCTGTAGTTATCAGAGAGGGTGCCGGCGATGTTTCAATATTTTGTGAGTAAATTCCTACTACGCCAAATTATTCTCATTCAGCCAGTCATCGTTGTAGATAGTGCTCATATATTTATAACCCGAATCGCAAATCACGGTGCAAATAACTGATGGTTTTCTCAGTTTTCTCGCTAATTTAAAAACACCGTAAATATTCGCACCGGACGAGCCACCCGAAAGAATCCCTTCTTGAGCAACCAAAAGAAAAGTGTGTTCAATGGCTTGCTTGTCGGTCACCTGAATCATATCATCAAGCAGATCAAGTTGTGCAGTTTTAATCAGAAATTCATCACCTAACCCTTCGATTAAATAGCGGGAGGGCTTAACCAATTTTTTCGATTTGAAATAGTCGTAAAACACGGAACCGAGAGGATCAACGCCAATCAGGGCAATACCCGGGTCTTGTTCTTTCAGGTATCTGCCTGCGCCGGTGCATGTACCTCCTGTTCCGACACCGGCGACGAAATAATCGATTCTGCCGTTCATTTGTTGCCAGATTTCCGGACCGGTTGACATATAGTGAGCTTCGTTGTTATCGAGGTTGTTATGCTGGTCGATATAGAAGACGCCGGGGTTTTCTTCGGCATATTTAGCGGCGAAGTTGTTATAGGAATCGGGGTTATCCGGCGGCAGAGAAGCGTCCACTTTTATAACATCCACACCCATAATCTCGAGCATTTTAATTTTTTCTTTGGAAGTGGTGTCTCTGATAACAATTTTGAGTTTATACCCTTTTTGCCTGCAAACGATAGCCAACCCCATAGCGGTATTCCCGGAGGAATTTTCAATAATAGTATCGCCGGGTTTAATTTTTCCTTCTCTTTCGGCTTTTTCGATCATATATAGTGCGATGCGGTCTTTAATGCTACCGCCGGGGTTCATAAACTCAAGTTTAGCCCACACTTCGTGCCCTGTTAACTTAGAAATGTTTTCAAGTTTAACGCAAGGGGTTCTGCCGATTGCTTTAAGAAGGTTGAGGTTCGAGTTAAAAGTCATATTCTTATTTCCTGCTAAATTTTTTTTTATTTGCAACAAAGCGTTTTCGCAACAGAGTGTGATTCACAACAAGTCGTTTTTAGGACAAGTTGCTTTTAAGACTTGCCATTTGTAGAACTAACTCTCTTTATAACAAATTGTTTTCACAGCAAGATGTTTTCGCACAGGGATGTTTTTTGCCGGAAACTGTTATTATCGAAAAGCAGTTTACGCCAAAGCAGCGCCAATTCCGTGGGGAAAAAACTGTTAAAAAAAACCGCAAATAAAAAGTTAAATAAATTGTTAATTATTGGTTACACGAAGTTGCCAAATCGAAAGCGGCGATATACCACTTGCCGTCTTCGAACGCAAAATCAATTTCAAATCCGTTTGTATCAATAGTTCTCAGCAGTACTTTGCTTTCCGCCAGACGGAGTTTTTGCACGGAATCATCGTCCCAGTCGTCATATTCCAAAAGGGAATATTCCCATTGGCTTATTCTGCTGAAAGACCTGACCCCCTGCACAAATTTACCATCTTTCGACCATTCACCTGTTTCACAATTAAATACCGGTAAATCGCCGTAAACAAGTTCGCCCGGGCTTAATTTTAAATTATCGCTAAAGTAGATAAAAGCACCTGTAGCGAAAAGTTCATCCACATCAGTCGGGATAGAATCGAGAAAAACCGGCAGGAAAAAAGACCCCGGGTTTATCATAACATAGAACCCGTAGTTGGGATTAATCAGCCTGTTAAGCCCCGCAAAATCTTTATCATTAATCATTCTGATCACATTATTATATAGTTCGGTGAACTCTTCCCTGTTAATATCGGGCATTTTGATCATCAGATTTTCAAGAATTGGCAACACCCAAACTTTTTCGTAGCCCTCTTGTTGGCGCAGTTTATCCCACAAATCGACTGCTGCCTCTAAATTTTCAAAAAAACCTGTGCACACTCTGTACACCACCCCTTTTTTCAGTTTCATATCGATAAATTCGGGATTCAAACCGTCGGATTTTGCTTTTTCAAACACATCCATCAGGGTACTTTGGTTATAACCGGAAGCGATAACAACCACAAAACCCTGAGCCTTAATAATTGCCGGCAGAGTGAAAGTAAAAACCAGAAATAAGAAAAAAGCAGTTCTCAAATCAAAAAAAAGACCTGTAAGAAAAAATTTTAAGAAACGGGTATGTAATTTACGCAAGTTCTCACATAACGGAAATCAGTATATTTAAAATTTATTTTTAATAAAATTCGAAAATCAAATGCCGGAACCCTTAATCGTTATTGTTCTTCTTAATTATAACGGTGCACATGATACGGTGGAATGTATTGAATCATTGAAAAAAATCAGTTATGGCAACTTTAAGATATTGATAGTTGATAACTGTTCAACTGACAATTCAGTTGAGGTTTTTCGCGAAAAATATCCGGGGCTTGATTTATTGGTAACGGAAAGAAATCTGGGCTACACCGGAGGAATAAACAGAGGTTTTCGGGAAGCCGGCAAATATGCGCCAAAATATATTTTGGTGATTAACAACGACACTTTAGTTGAACCCGATTTTTTAACTCACCTTGCCGAAGCATTGGAGAACGACCCAAAAGCCGCCGCCGTGGGTGGGTTGATTTTAGCCGAACACGACCGAAAAACCATCTGGTTTGGCAACGGAAAAATGGTGAAGTGGCGCAGCCTTGCAGTTCACATCGATAAGGGCTTAGCAGTGGAACGCAAAAGTGTGAAAGAGCTTACCGAAACTGACTTTCTTACAGGCTGTCTGATTCTTTTCAGAACAGAGGCGCTTCTAAAAGCCGGCATGGAAGATGAAGATTTTTTCATGTATTTGGATGATATTGAACTTTCGGCACGATTGAAACAAAGTGGTTTTAAGCTTTTATATCAGCCGAAAGCAGTTATTTATCATAAGGTGCTTGGGGAAAAAGAAAGCCTTTTGAAACTTTATTATTCAGTAAGAAACCGGCTTTTGCTGAACAACAAAATGAACAGAGGTTTCACCCGTTTGCTGGCAATGGGGTATTTTTTATCAGTGATTATGCTGAAAATAGTGGTGTGGTCGGTTGTTAATCCGAAGTTTTCAAAGGTTGCACGGGCTGCACTTCGTGACTATTTCCGGAACGAGCTGGGCGTCGGGCGCGGGCACCAACTCAAAGAGATAACCGAAGGATGACAGATATCAGAACGCCTTTGAGTTGCGAGGTGGCGATGGCGAGGTCTAAAAAAATATCAGAAGGTTTACGGGGCTCTCTTGCAGCGTTGTTGCTGAAAGAGATAACGGAAGGAATACACAAAGGGTGAAAAAAGTTTTCGCTGTTATTCTGAATTATAACGGGTATGACGACACTATAAGGTGCCTGAAAAGTATTCAAAATAGCTCGTATAAAGCGGTTTATTCGGTGATTGTTGACAATGCTTCGCCCGACGGAAGCGGCGAGCGGTTAAAAAATGAACTTTCCGCAAGCAAAAACAATGGATACAACAGCCCGGAAATAACGGTTATCTTAAACAGCAAAAACTTAGGTTATGCGGGCGGAATGAACACCGGAGCGCGATATGCTCTTGAGCACGGAGCCGATTTTGTGATGTATGTGAACAACGATACAGAGTTCACCGAGACCACAATTCAAGAGATGGCAGCCGTGGCTGATAAAGATGAAAAAACGGGGATTGTTTCGCCAAAAGTTCTGTATATGGATGAAAGGGAGAAAATTTACTGTGCCGGAAGCCGTTACCTTTTTTACCGGTGTGGCAATGTTTCACTCGGCAGAGGCACCGACGCAAAAAACAACCGAAATACAGAGGAAGAGATAACTCACGCCGAAGGCGCCTGTCTGTTGATTAAAAAAGAAGTGTTTCTGCAAGTTGGGTTTATGAAAGAGTTCTTTTTTATGTATTTTGAAGACTTGGAATATTCTCTTAGGGTAAACAGGAAATTCAAAATTGTGTATGCGCCCAAAGCTGTTTTATATCATTCTTCCGGGGCGGGTAAATCGTTCGGTGATTATTCGGCGCTGTACCATTATTATTTTACAAGGAACCGGTTTTTGATTTTTAAGGATCACAACCTTGCTGCAAAACTGTATGTTATTTTATATTCAGCGGCAATTTCTGCGATAAAATCGGTGTCAGTGATTTTAAGTTCAGACAGGAAAGTGGAATCTCTCATTTCACTTTGGAACGGTTTTTTAACGGGATTGGAATATTTACTAAAATTAAAAAAACTTGATGAAAGTAAACCATTAATCAGATAACCGGAAAATGAAAAATGAAAAATGAAAAATGAAAAATGGTTCTTTTATCGAATTAGTAGTTCTTTTTAATTTGCTAAAACCAGATGAAAGCAAACCGTTACTCAGATAACCGGAAAAGAAGAAAATCACAAAATCAGAAAAGAAAAGTGAAAAATTGAACAAAAAACGCGAAAAATTTCTTTTAATTACCACAGATTTCATCACGATAAATCTGGCATGGGCGTTTTATTATTTCATAAGGAACGAATCCGGTATTTTTGCTCAATTTACCGAGCCGGTGTTTCTGATACCGATGTTGGTAATTTTTTTCTACTGGTTCCTGTTGTTTATTTTCTTTGGGATGTATCGCACATGGTTTGCACTCAGCCGGTTTGATGAAATATTTGCAATACTGAAAACCACTTTTTGGGGCACTTTTATACTTTTTTTCGCAATATTTATTGATGATTACGGCACGGGCGAGAACAAAGGGAACCGTTTTCTGATCTTCATTTATTGGGGGCTTATGGTTTCTTTTGTTGTGATGGGGCGGTTGTTGCTTCGTTCTGTGCAAAGAAAGCTCTTAATTTCGGGGATAGGAAGAAAAAAAGCTATAATTGTTGGGTTTAACGACCGGGCGAAAGAGATTCACGATCAGATAGCGACACATCCCGCTTTAGGGATTGATGTGTGCGCGTATGTGGCGATTAACAAAGAAAATCTTGGGAAAAGACACAAAGATATTGAAGTGGTGGGGAAAGTTAGTGAGATAGAAGAAGTTATCGATAAATATGGGGTAAGCGAGGTGATTCTTTCGGTCAGCCGGCAATACGATGACCTGCTGATCGAGATAATTTCCCGTTGCGAAAACAAGGATGTTACGCTTAAAATCATCCCGGATTTATATGAAATCCTCAGCGGTCAGGCACGCACGGTACAACTTTACGGGTTTCCTTTAATAGATATTAACCCGCAGTTAATGACCGAGTGGGAAAGAGCCGCAAAAAGGCTGATTGATGTGGTTGTTTCATTTTTTATTCTTATTATTGGTTCCCCGATATTTTTAACCACGGCTATTGCCATAAAATTAGACAGTAGGGGGCCCGTTATCTACAAACAGGAGAGAAGCGGGCTGAACGGAAAAATATTCAAAGTTTACAAATTTCGATCGATGACCAAAGATGCCGAAAAAATTACCGGCCCTGTTTGGTCAGCTAAAGATGACCCCAGAATCACCAAGGTAGGAAGGTTCATCAGAAAAGTAAGGATTGATGAATTACCGCAAATCTGGAATGTTTTCAAGGGGGAGATGAGCCTTGTGGGGCCGAGACCCGAGCGCCCATTCTTCGTGGAACAGCTTGCGAAAGAGATTCCGTATTACAAGCGACGCCTTCGGGTCAGACCCGGTATTACCGGCTGGGCGCAAGTTAAGCATAAATACGACGAAAGCATCGAAGATGTGAAAATTAAACTGCAGTACGATCTGTTTTATATCGAAAATATGTCGCTGAAAACAGACATTAAAATTTTATTCCGTACCATATTTGTTGTTTTGTTTGTAAAAGGACATTACGAGTAACCCCCGGGAAAGTGGAAAAGCTATGGAAAAGAAAATCCTTATAATCGTGCCAACATACAACGAACGAGAAAACATAGAAAAGCTTCTTCCGAAACTGTTCAGTTTGGAAATTGAAGGGCTTAATATATTGGTTGTTGACGACAACTCACCGGATAAAACCGGTGATTATGTTGAAGAACAGACGACTCTTGACGAGAGGATACACCTGATACGGCGTGCCGGTAAAATGGGGTTAGGCACTGCCTATTGTGCGGGGTTTAAGTACGCTATTGAGCACGGTTACGATTTTGTTTTTGAGATGGATGCCGATTTTTCACACGACCCGGATAAGGTGCCCGAGTTTTTAAAGAAAATTGAAGATGCTGATTTGGTTATCGGCAGCCGTTATTTAACCGGGGTTAATGTTATTAACTGGCCCATGAAGAGGCTGCTGCTTAGCTATTTTGCCAATTGGTACACAAGGTTTATTACCGGGCTGCCAATTAAAGACGCAACCGGAGGGTACAAATGCTTCAGGATTGAGGTATTAAAAGCGATCAATTTGGATAAAATTAAATCGAACGGCTACGCATTTCAGATCGAAATGAACTTCAAAGCATGGAAAAAAGGCTTTAAGTTGGATGAAATCCCGATTATTTTCTTCGACCGTTTTCAGGGGACCTCTAAAATGTCGAAAAAAATCGTTTACGAGGCGGTATTCATGGTTTGGAAGCTCAGATTTGGCAGCATGTTCGGCAGGCTTTAAGGGATTGGCACCTTGTACCTTTCTATAATAAAAGTTAACTATAATGTTAAAGAATGAGTTTTCAACAGAGGGCGGGGATCAGACGCCTGTTCTTTCAATCATAATAGTTAATTATAATGTTAAAGAGTTCATTCAGAACCTGCTGGAGTCGATTAAAAGTGCATCAAAGGGTATTACAACAGAAGTAATAATAGTTGATAACGCATCGGATGACGGCAGCATTGAACTGATACAACAGAAATATCCGTGGGTAAAGCTTTTGGTAAACAGCAGGAATTTAGGGTTTGGCAAAGCTAATAACATCGGATTGCGTCAGGCGACCGGGCGCTATATTCTTCTGCTTAACCCGGATACACTCGTAAAAGAAGACACATTTGAGAAAATGATAGCCTTTTTTGAGGCAACTCCTGATGCGGGTATGGCGGGGTGTAAACTGCTAAACACGGATGGTTCGTTGCAGTTAGCGTGCCGAAGGGGGTTCCCGGGTCCCTGGGCTTCGTTCACAAAAATAATGGGGCTTTCAGCTCTTTTCCCTAAAAGCCGGTGGTTCGCTAAGTATAATTTAACCTACCTTGACGAGAACCAAACCTACGCTGTTGACGCTATTTCCGGCGCTTTTATGATGATGACCCGCGAAGCGTTCGAAAAAACGGGTGAATTTGACGAAACTTTCTTCATGTATGGTGAAGATCTTGACCTTTGCTACCGGATAAACAAAGCAGGCTACAAAGTTTATTATGTCCACACCACAGAGATAATCCACTATAAGGGTGAGAGTACAAAGCGCAGCGACCTGAACGAAGTGAAAGTATTTTACGAAGCAATGCACATTTTTGTTAAGAAATATTACTCCGGTTCGTGGCTTTTATCTCTGTTTTTGCGCTCGGCGATTTTTTTCAGGGAGCTGATAGCCTTCATGGGGAAGAGAAAATTGGTATTTCTTGCGGTGTTGGTGGATATAATATTTTACAATTTAACGATGTTGTTCGCCGTTGAGATGTATCAACGCTATCGCATGCCAAACTGGGAAATACCGCAGTATGGGTTACCGGTAATTTATACCGTTCCGGTATTGGTGCACATTTTAACTTCGGTTGTGTTGACGGTTTACCGAAAAGACAGGCTTTCGGTGTTGCGAACAATAGGGGCAGTAATAGCGGGTTTTTTCGTAATAACATCGCTCACATTTTTCTTTAAGGACTACGCATTTTCGCGCGGGGTTGTGCTGATACTCTATTTCTCGTTACCCGTTACGCTTGCAGGCTGGCGTGTGGTTGCAAAACTATGGTTTAAGGCGGGGGTAACCGGTGGTGTGTCATTCCGGAAAAAAGCCGCAATTGTGGGTACTGGTGAAGAAGCAGTCAGACTTGCGCAAAAACTACAGAAGAAAAAGGGAGGCTCGCGAATTGCCGGTTTGATTGGGTTGAAGAGATCGCAGACGGGTGAGAGGATCGAAGGGTTTGAAGTGATCGGAAGTGTTGACCACATAATTCGTGTGATAAGAGAAAGGGGAATTGAAGAGGTGATTTTCACAACCGGCGAGCTTAGTTATAACGCAATAATAGGAATTGTAGCCGCATGCAGGAAAGAAAATGTTGAGTTTCAGATCACCGGCGGTGAGAGTGATTTTATGGTCAGCAAGTCGGAAGTTTCGCTTCTGAATGAGATACAACTCTTTGAAGTGAACTACAATATCGGGTTGCCACTTCATAAAGTTATAAAGAAAACTTTTGATTTTCTCTTTGCACTTTTTATCTTAATTTTCCTTTTTCCTTTTCTTTTTGCAGGAAGGGTAATTTCAGGGCGAAAAAGCAGGTTTTACGAATTTATTTCGAAATTTCCGCAGGTACTCAGAGGGAAGGTCAGCATTGTGGGCCCGAAACAGGAGGCTGCACCGGGCGAACCATGGCTTGGGAAAAGGGGGCTTACCGGTTTTTGGTTCACGGATATAGATGAGGATGAAAACTCAAGTAAGCCGGACATTTTCTACGCAAAAAATCAGAACATCTGGTTGGATTTAGAAATTATTGGAAGAACTTTTAACAAATTAATGAACGATAGTTAAATGGCAAAAACAATACTCGACTTTGAAAAGCCGATAATAGAACTGGAAGAAAAATTGGCTGAGATGAAAAGAGCTTCAGATGGCCTTGAAATCGATGGCGAGATAGCCGTAATTGAAACAAAGGTGAGGCAACTTAAAGAGAACATCTACCACAGCCTTACACGGTGGCAAAAGGTACAACTGGCACGACACCCCGACAGACCATATACCCTGGACTATATCTATAATATTACCGATAACTTCGTTGAGATGCATGGAGACAGAAATTTCGGTGACGACAAAGCCGTGGTCTGCGGTTTGGCGAAAATCGGTGATTTTAAGGTGATGATAATCGGGCAGCAAAAAGGGCGGGATACTAAAAGCAACCTTTACCGGAATTTCGGCATGCCGAACCCCGAGGGCTACAGAAAGGCACTCAGGCTGATGAAACTTGCCGAGAAATTTGGTTTGCCCGTTGTTACACTGTTGGATACCCCCGGCGCTTTCCCCGGTTTAGAGGCAGAAGAACGGGGGCAGGCAGAGGCAATTGCGCGCAATCTTCTGGAAATGGCGCGGCTTAAAGTGCCGATCGTAGTGGTTATTATCGGCGAGGGTGCCAGCGGAGGGGCACTCGGGATGGGTGTTGGCGACCGTATCCTGATGCTTGAAAACGCTTGGTACTCGGTGATTAGCCCGGAATCGTGCTCGAGCATTTTATGGCGAAGCTGGGACTTTAAAGAGCAGGCGGCTGAAGCGCTTAAACTTACTGCTGAAGACCTTTTACCGTTAAAAGTTATTGACAGAATAATCCCTGAGCCACTCGGCGGGGCGCACAAAGATCACACAAAAATGGCGGAAATTCTTAAATCAGCACTTCTGGAAGAGCTTGCAAACTTAGTCAAAATAAAACCGGATAAACTTGTTGATGCACGAATTGAAAAATTTGCCGGCATTGGTGAATATCAGGAGTAACATGGTTTCAAGTAAAACTACCATCAGAATCAGATATGCCGATACCGACCAAATGAAATATGTTTATAACGGCAAATATCTTGAGTTTTTTGAAGTCGGCAGAACGGAACTTATTCGTGATTTGGGGATGTCATACAAATCTTTTGAAGAAGCGGGGTACATGCTGCCACTGTATGATGCTTATGTAAAATATCACTCGCCCGCTTTTTACGACGAAGTTATCGAAATTGAATCGACCCTGAACCAAAAGCCGATGGCAAGGCTACGCATCGATTACACCATCCGCGTGGGTGACAGAGTAATTGCCACGGGTTACACGCAACACGCTTTTATTAGTGCAGAAACGGGTAAGCCGACAAGATCCCCCGAGATCTTTAATAAACTGATTGATAAGTATTTTAAGGAATAAATTCTGAAACAGATCGACCGGATAATTGAGTCGGCGCTCGAAGAAGATATAAAGAGCGGCGACATAACCACAGAAGCAATTTTCAAACAAAAGCGGGAAGCAACGGGAAGGTTCAAAGCTTTATCACCGGGGGTTGTCTCCGGGGTATCGGTTGTCAGGCAGGTTTTCGAACTTGTTGATGAAACGATAAAACTGAATGTACTTCACGACGATGGCTCGGTAATAAAAGAGGGTGAAATAATTCTTGAAGCCGAAGGTGATGCGGCATCTCTGTTAATGGCACAACGAACCGCTTTGAATTTTTTGCAAAGGATGTCGGGTATTGCCACACTTTCAGCAGCCTTCACGGAGAAAATAGAGGGTACACAGTGCAAAATACTTGACACGCGAAAAACGGCGCCCGGTTTGCGGCTTACGGATAAGATGGCAGTTAAAACCGGTGGCAGTTTCAACCATCGGATCGGTTTGTACGATATGTATTTAATCACGAGCAACCACATTGCGGCTGCCGGTTCAATTTCTGAAGCTGTGGCGTTGGTGAAAGCCCATCAGTTGGAAAATGAAACTTCCTTCAGGATCGAAGTGGTGGTAAACAACCTTGAAGAGCTGAAAGAAGCGCTTGAGAGTGGGGTTGATTTAGTAATGCTCGAAAGCTTTTCGATTGAAGATATTAAAAAAGCGGTCGAGATAAGCGATAACAGTTGCCGTTTGGAGGCTTCCGGCGGTGTAACTTTGGAGAATGTAAGGGAGATTGCTGAAACAGGGGTGGATTATATTTCAGTGGGGGCGTTGACACAATCCGCTAAGGCTATGGACATTTCGCTCGACCTCATCCTGAAACCTTTGGAATGATCGATAAATTAAAGCAACTTTCTAAAGAAACCGTAATTTACGGCATATCTACGGTAGTAGGGCGGTTTCTGAATTTTGTTTTAGTTCCTTTTTACAGCAATATCTTTGCGCCCGACGAAATGGGAGTTGTTGCCAACCTTTATGCTTACATGGCGATTTTCAATATAGTATTCATCTACGGGATGGATTCCGCACTCCTGAAAGTAAGCACACTTCCCGAGTACCGGGGCACAAAGAAGGTATTCACAACATCATATATAACAGTTTTCACAACGGGGGCGGTCTTTTCGCTGATATTATATCTGCTTATGCCGTATTTGGGGGTTTCTATAAGTGTAAACCCGGAATTTGCTGCAAAATACCAACACTTAATTTCTTACTCGATCAATATTCTGTTTTTGGATGCACTCAGCGTTCTGCCGTTTATTGTTTTGAGGTTAGAAAACAAAGCCTTTACATTTTCGATGATCAGGCTGATAAACATAGTGATAAATATCGGTTTGAATTTCGTGCTGATACTGATATTTAAGATGAAAATAGAGGCGGTTTTCTTCGCTAATTTAATTGCTTCGGCTTTTTCGTTTCTTGCACTTTTGCCAATTACCTACAGCAATCTTTCGTTTGAATTTGATTTTGGGGTATTAAAAAGGCTGATGAAGTTCGGTTTGCCGTTTTTACCCGCAGGGTTGGCGGCAATGGTTATGCAGGTTGTTGATAAACCGATAGTGGAGCGGCTGACGAACATTGAAAAGCTCGGTATTTATAATGCAAACTACAAGTTGGGCGTGTTTATGATGCTGTTTGTAAGCATGTTTCAGTTTGCCTGGCAGCCGTTTTTTCTGCAACATGCCGATGACGACGACGCACGCGATCTTTTCGCAAAGGTGTTTACTTATTTTACGATTGTCGGCAGTTTGATTCTCGTTTTTCTTACAATTTTTATAGAGGATATCACATCATTGGGGGTTGGTCGGATACACTTTCTGGGCGAGGCGTTTTGGTCGGGGAGGAACATCATCCCGGTTATCCTGTTGGGGTATTTGTTCTACGGATTTTATGTGAATTTCAACGCATCGTTTTACATAAAGGAGAAGAGCATTCCTGTGCCGATTTTATTGGGAATTGGCGCCATATCAAACATCGTGCTTAACTATTTGTTGGTTCCGCAGTTTGAACTGATGGGTGCTGCCTTTGCAACCCTAATTTCATATATGTTGATAGCCATCGGGTTCTTTTATTACGGGCGCAGGTTGTTTGAAATAAATTATGAGTACCGGAAAGTGGGGACTTTGTTGCTGCTTATCGGTGTGGTGTTTGTAATTTATTACACGCTGATAGATGGTGCAAATGTTTCGCTGTTTGTTAAGATTTTGTTTGCTGCAGCGTATCCGGCGGCGTTGGTTCTGTTGAGGGTTGTTACCCCGAGGGAAGTTACGGTTATTAAATCAACCATTTTGCGCAAAGTCAGGGGCAGATAAGTTTTTGTGTGAACCGGTTTTGGTTTGGTTTATAAGATAAATTTTCAAGTTTATTGATTTTGTTTTTGGTTCAGGAAAATTGACTTTGCAATCGGAATATTTTGAGAGTGTGCGAAAAACAGGAAAGCAAAAGTTTTGGATGAACCTTTTTTTGGAATAAGAAGATTGACTTAATATGCAAAATATTTTAAGAGTATGGGAATATGCGAATATGCGGATATGAGAAATTGAGAAGAATAACAGTAAGGATAGAATTTTGAGTGAAAAGCCCATTCTGAAATTTAAGAGAATAGACCCTGAAATGGGGGATATACCACTTCCTGCGTACCAAAGCGAAGGTGCCGCAGGGATGGATATTCGCGCAGCGGTGGCGCAGCAGTTTATTATTCCAAAAGGGGGTTTTGCTGCAATTCCAACAAACCTGCAGGTTGAAATCCCTCACGGGTTTGAAATACAGGTACGGGCACGCAGCGGGTTAGCCTTTAAAAACGGAATTGGTGTTCTGAATGCACCGGGCACAATTGACGAAGACTACAGAGGCGAAATTAAAGTGATTCTCTTCAATTTTGGAGAAGAAGATTTTACGATTAACCGAGGGGACAGAATAGCGCAGCTGATTCTTGGAGAAGTGCACAGAGCCTGTATTATCGAAACAGATACACTCAGCGACACATCACGCGGAAGTGGCGGTTTTGGATCTACCGGCGCAGTTTAACTTACCATTTTTTTAACTATATTTACGGTCAGAATTTAAACGAACGGCAGCTTCTTAAGGCTCAGCCGGCAGTGGGGTGTTGCTTAAGTTATAAACTTGAAAAAACGCGGGAGTTTAAGCGTTGACAATGGTTTCCGGGATTTGAATATTATTTTTTGTTTATCTGTCTTTCGGGATTTGAATATTATTTTTTGTTTCTCGATTTTCCGGGATTTATTTAAGATTTTTTGAAGGATTTTTAGTTCCCAATGGGTAATTTCGTACATCTGCACAATCACACACACTTCAGTTTACAGGACGCAGCCTGCACAGTCCAGGCGTTGGTAAATGCTGCCAAAGGCTTCGAAATGCACGCCGTTGCGCTTACCGATCATGGCGTGATGTACGGGATACCCGAGTTCTACAAAAAAGCAAAAAGGGCGAACCTTAAGCCTGTTCTCGGGATGGAAGCCTACATTACGGTAGATCACGGCAACAGAAAAGATAAAACGATGGAAATCGACCCGGAAACGGGCGCACGAAAACGACCCTACCACCATCTGTTGCTTTTGGCGGCAACAAATCAAGGTTTTAAGAACTTAATAAAACTTTCATCTCTTGGCTTTCTCGAAGGGTTTTATTACAGGCCGCGAATCGATCTTGAGTTGCTGAAACAATATTCGGAGGGTTTAATCTGCACTTCAGCCTGCTTAGGAGGTATTGTTTCGTCTTATGTAACTGCCGGTAAATATGTTAAGGCTAAAGAAGTGGCGGCGGAGTATCACGAGATTTTCGGCGATAATTTCTATCTCGAAATACAAGACCACAATATGCCCGGTGATGAGTTAGTGCTTCGTGATGTTCCAAAAATTGCGAAAGAACTGGGGATAAAACTTGTTGCAACGAACGATTGCCACTACATAAAACAAGAAGACGCAATAGCACACAATATTCTGTTGAAGCTCTCCGAAAAAGGGGTAGGAAATGGTGACTACACAAATCTGAGATACGGCACCGATCAGATTTACTTCAAGTCGCAGGAAGAGATGCTCGATATCTTCAAAAAATTCCCCGAATCGATTGCAAGCACATTAGAGATTGCCGATAAATGCGATGTAAATTTAGATCATAAAGAGTATTTCTTCCCAAAATTCCCGATTCCGGAGGGTGAGCCGGGAGAAACCTTAGACGGCTATTTCGACTATCTCTCGCGCAAACGATTCGATGAAGCATTTCCGGGTGAAAAGAGCAAAGAGCTGGTTGAAAGGTTCGAGTACGAACTTAACACGATAAAATCGATGGGGTTTTCCGGTTATTTTCTCGTGGTGCAGGATTTCATAAACGCAGCCAAGGAGATGGGTGTTGCAGTGGGCCCCGGGCGGGGTTCTGCGGCGGGGTCGTTGGTTGCATTTGTTCTGGGAATTACAAAGATAAACCCGTTGGACTATGACCTCCTTTTTGAAAGATTTCTGAACCCGGCAAGGAGATCGATGCCGGATATAGATGTTGATTTCTCCGATGAAAAACGGGGTGAGGTGATCGATTATGTTAAGAAAAAATACGGTGCTGAGTCGGTTTCCCAAATAATTACTTTTTCAACCTTAGCCGCAAAGGCTGCAATTAAAGATGTTGGGCGTGTGCTCGGTGTTGATCTAAAAACCGTAAACGAGATCACAAAATATATCCCATCAATATTCGGTAAAGTTTACAGCATAGAAAAAGCGCTTGATGAAGTTCCGGAACTGGCTAAGTTTAAGAACACAACCGACCCGAAACTGAAAGAGCTTTTTAAGTACGCACGCACCTTAGAGGGGATGAACCGCAATGCTTCCAAACACGCCGCAGGTGTGGTTATTGCCCCCGGCGATGTAAGCGATTATATTCCGCTTGCTATTGTAGATACTTCTACTATGGAAGTGGTTTCGCAGTACAACATGATTGAGCTTGAAGCGGCAGGTCTGTTGAAGATGGATTTCCTTGGGCTGCGAACGCTTTCCATAATTGAAGATACACTAAAGATGGTAAAGCAAATCCGCCCGAAAGAGGAATGGATAGAGGATATCGACGCCATACCTTTTGATGATGAAGCCACTTACCGTCTTTTCACTGATGGAAAAACGACCGGTATATTCCAGTTTGAATCTTTGCCAATGCGGCGGCACCTCAAGCGGCTGATGCCTCAGTCGGTTAAAGATTTAGCGGCGATGAATGCACTTTACCGCCCGGGCCCGATGGAAAACATCGACGATTTTATCGACAGAAAATACGGCAGGCAACAAATCACTTATCTTCATCCGAAATTAGAGCCGATTCTCAAAGAAACCTACGGCGTAATTGTATATCAGGAGCAAGTGATAATGATAGCCAACCGGTTGGCGGGTATGTCGCTTGCAGATGCTGACCTTCTGCGGAGAGCAATGGGGAAAAAAGACCTTGAGGCGATGGCAAAGCAACGGAAGATTTTTATTACTGCAGCGGTTGAAAACGGCGTACCGGAAAAAATTGCGGGTGAGGTGTTTGAGTTGATTGATAAGTTTGCAAACTATGGGTTTAACAAAAGCCACGCAGTTGCATATTCATATCTTGCTTACCAGACGGCATATCTGAAAGCGCACTTCCCTGAAGAGTTTCTCGCTTCAAACATGACGCACGAGTTTGACAGAAGGGAAAGAGTTACTGCCTTTTTAGACGACTGCAGAAAGTTGGGAATTACAGTTCTGCCGCCGGATGTGAACCGCCCGACGAAATTTTTCAATGTGGAAGAGGGGAAAATAAGGTTTGGGCTTTCAGCAATTAAAAATGTGGGGGAATCAGCGGTTGACAGCATTATTCAAGCCAGAGAGAAATTGGGCCGGGATTTTGCCTCAGTGTTTGAATTTGCAAGTATGGTGGATTTGCGCTTAGTTAACAAGCGGGCACTGGAAGGTTTGGTTAAGGCCGGGGCGTTTGACTCGCTGCACAACAACAGGCATGCACTTTTTGAAGCGATACCTGATCTGATTGTTTTCGGGCAGGATGTGCAGGAAATCAACAGTGACCCGGATGAAAGCCTGTTCGGGGAAGATGTGCTGCAGGAAGCAATTATAGAACCGACACTTCCGCAAATTCAGCCGTGGAGCAACACAGACCGGTTTGCCAACGAGCTTGAAGTGATCGGGTTTTACACCACAAAACATCCGATTGAGGATTTTGAGCTGGAAGACAGGGCGTTTTCTTTTACTTCGAATGTGGAGAATTACGAGACAATTAACCGGAAATCAGTCGGGATTTGCGGGGTTGTCAACGAGCTTGAAATAAAAACTTCTAACTCGGGGCAGTTGTTCGCAACATTTATGCTTAACGGGTTAAGCGGTATTTTTGAGTGTGTAATGTGGTCTTCAGCTTACGGAAAACATATTTCGCTGTTGAAAGACGGAGCGGTGATTTATTTAACGGGAACTGCCGAGCTGAACGGCGATTCTGTTAAGCTGATTGCAGAGAGTGCTATACCAATCGAGAAAAGTCTGGAGAAGCTTGCCGGAAGGCTGAAAATAACCATCAATCCGGAAGAGATAAGTTTAGAAGATTTGAAAAAAATTGGTAATATTCTGAAAGAAAATCCGGGTGATGTTGAGGTTTATTTTGAATATCTTGATAATTCGGGGGGGGGAATAAAAGGAAGGATATTCGTTTTAGAAGGGGTTAAAGTGAAACTCTGCCGTGAAGTTGTTAATCTGTTAAGCGAGTTTATTAAAGAAAAATATTTAGAAGCACAAAGATAATTTCGCACGATATAATGGGCTGAATGTTGCGTTTTTAGCACCAAAATCATTATATCCCTTAGTCCGTAATCTTCTGTTTAACAGGAAAGGAAGCTACACTTCCATATTTTAGCAACCTGAAACGGCAAAAATTAAGTTCAAACATAAATGAATAAATATATTGAGGAATTTATACAAATTTCGTATTATTGCACTCTAACTTTAGTTAAAAATCCATAATGAAGGTATCATCTATGAGCACTGGATCCACCGACAAGATTTACGCGCTGATACTGGGGGCTTCTTCCGGTTTTGGAGGGGCAACCGCCGTTAAACTTGCTTCCGACGGATACAATATAATCGGAGTTCACTTAGACCGTGCTGTAAACATGCCGGTTGTGAACGAGATAAAAGGAAAAATTGAAAGTTACGGGGTAGAAGCCCGTTTTTTTAATATGAATGCTGCTGACGAGAAAAAGCGGAAAGAAATAATAAACGAAATCCTTTCCGAAGAAGGCAGCCCAAAAGTGAAGGTTGTGATGCACTCGTTGGCATTCGGCACACTTCTTCCGTTCATTTCAGAGGAAGAGGGGAAAACAATGACCAAGCCACAAATGGAAATGACGCTTGATGTGATGGCACACTCGCTCGTTTATTGGGTTCAGGACCTCTTTTTTGCGGGCTTGTTGAGAGAAGGCGGCAGAATATTCGGAATGACCAGCTCCGGCGGGCACACAATTATTCCTTCTTACGGTGCGGTTTCGGCTGCCAAGGCAGCGCTCGAGTCGCATTTACGGCAGTTAGCCGTTGAATTAGGACCTTACGGAATAACTGCAAATGCAATCATGGCAGGAGTAACGGATACACCGGCACTCAGGAAAATTCCGGGTAACACACCTATGTTAGATGTTGCAAGGAGGAAAAACCCCGGCGGCAGGCTGACAACACCTGAGGATGTTGCCGGTATAATTTCATTATTATGTAAAGACGATGCCCGCTGGGTAAGCGGCGGAATTATAAATGTTGACGGCGGGGAAGATATTGTCAGTTTTGTCGGGCAGAATGGATAGAAGAGGTAAAACCGGCAAAACAGCGAAATTATAGAATAAGGAAAAGACTACTATGAAACCAATTGAAATAAACGATTCGAATTTTGAAGAAGAAGTGATGAAGTCAACGGCGCCGGTGCTTATAGACTTTTGGGCAGTCTGGTGCGGGCCCTGCCGTGCGATTGCTCCGATAGTGGAACAATTAGCGGCAGAATATGACGGCAAGCTGAAGGTTGGTAAACTTGATGTTGACCATTCACCCGATTTGGCGGTGAGGTTTGGCGTGAGAAGCATCCCGACACTTCTATTATTTAAAAACGGGCAGGTTGTTGATACTATAATCGGCGCGGTTCAGAAGAATGTTATAGTACAAAAAATCACCCCGTATGTTTAATTGCCTTTGAGAAATTTCAAAAAAATGCTATTTAGATACCGAAAATAGAGGAAATTGTAGAATTATTCGCTTTTTTAACGAAAAATTGCAGATAATAGTTGCTTAAAACGAAATAATTAAATAATTTCCATATCTCTAAATAAGTTTTTTTGGCAAAAGAAGAAGAACTAAAGTTATTTTAAACAAGCCACGGAACATCGAATTATAGCGGTTGTATGATATTTTTTTTGATATGACCCGAAAATTCTCTTTGTTTTGTGAAGAAAACTGAGTAAACTAAGAATTAAAATTCTGTTTTTTTGCTTGAATTTATTAAATAACAATCCAAAACCAATCAATAAATAGGAGTATCCTATGCTTAAAAGAACACTCTTTTTGCTTGCAAGCGTTACCTTGGTAGTCTCGCTACAGGCACAAAATAAGAGCGAAGTTGCACAAAAAGCTCCGCTTAAAGTTGAGCCGGCGACTGAAACAGTGTCTTCACAGGCTCACTTAACCGGGAGTGTGCCGACTTTTGGTCCATCAGCCCTTAACTGGGTCGTTGTAGATACTATGGGTAACTGCTACGGTCCGGCTATTGGTGCTTTGAACCCATTGGCATTTGACCCATGGACCAATACAGTAATTATTGCACACAGAGGCGGTGGTACAAGCCCTGCAACGCTCGGTGGGAAAATTTACTATAATTATTCCACTGATAAAGGAGCAACCTGGGCAAGAGGCGAGCAGGCTTTTAACGAGTCAAACTCTGCTTATAACGGCAGATATCCATCAATGACCTTTAACAACCCAACCCATGGCAACAATATTGAGAATGTTCTCATTGGTGCTTCATGGCCCGAGTTAGTTAACGGTGCTTTCGGTGGTGTTGGTGCCGGTGCTGATGAATATCCCGGTGCAGGTTTTACTGTTTCTTCAATTTATGTAAATGCAGACTCGTCTATCCTTTATTCATCACAGGTTCCGACTTTTGCAAGTGATACAGAAGCTTTCACTTTCTGGGCTTCTGATAACGGAACTGACGCTGCTATCCATCTCTGGAGAACATCTGACTTCACAGGCGCGGATTTCTATACCCCTGAAACATGGAACAGCGCAAAATTCCAGGATAACGGTAACATCACTCTGGGCGGCGCTGCACAGGGTGGCAATCTCTACTATGCTGTAATCGGTTCATTTGAAATGCAGAATGCACCTCAGTCAGGTTGGATTCCCGGATATTCAAAATCAACCGATAATGGTGTTACATGGTCTGACTGGTCACTCGCTGACTGGAGAAATGTTCCGGCTCTTTCCAAATACGACAGACTTTTTGACTACATAAAAGGTGATACTTACATCTCTTATGTTGGTGATATGAATGTCGATAAAGACGGAAACCCGCACCTTCTTTTCTGTGTTACCGACACAATTGGTGACAATAACAGCGGTACAAACGCTCTTATCGAAATGTATGAAGTAAACGGCACATGGACAGGTAAAGTTGTTTATGAAGGTATCGGCGACAGCTCTTATACACACCTGGATGGCCCCGGTCTTGGTCAGGTTGGTCCTGCTGCATTTCTTTCATTCGATAAAGACAAAAATGTTGTAGCAGCTACCTGGAACATGCCGAGAACACTCACCGATTCACTCGTTGATGTTTACGGTTCTTACAGAGTACTTCCTGATGGTGACTGGTCAACTCCGGTTAACCTGACAGACTCTCCGGGAATGAACGAAAATGCTAACCATGCTGCTCCATATCTGCAGACAAACGGCGACGGTTCATATACTGCTTATGTATTCATCAACTATCCTCTCGGATATGATGGTTACTTCCCGAACGGTGCCGGTTATGAAACTCAGCCGACAGGTGTTTATGTAGGAGCATGGACATTTACTCCGCCGACAGGTATCAACGACCCAGCCGGTACCCCGAGCGAATTTGTTCTTTCGCAGAACTATCCGAACCCATTCAACCCGACAACTGCAATCAAATTCAGTGTTCCTGAAAGATCAGATGTTTCGTTGAAGGTATTCGACATGCTCGGAAGAGAAGTTGCTACATTGGTTAACGAAGTTAAAGAAGCCGGTTCTTATGAACTTAACTTCGACGCTTCCGCTCTTGCTTCCGGTACTTATATCTATAAGCTTACCGCAGGTAACAATGTACAGACCAAGAAAATGGTTCTTCTCAAGTAATTTATCGGAATTTATTCGATAGAAAAACGATTTGGTGAACCCTGCTGAAAAGTAGGGTTCACCGTTTAAAATTAAATAATTAGCTGCATAATTAATTACAGATCACATCATCCAACATCTTTGGAGGATCAGGGATGAAGATTTTGAGAGAACTTCTTATTGGCTTACTTTTTGTTTCACTCTTTTCGGTAACCGGCTTGGCTCAGACCGGTGTCGGTAAACTTACAGGAAAAGTGGTGGATTCAAAAACGAGAGAAGCCATCATAGGAGCAAACATAAAAATTTTAGGCACTAAACTTGGTGCCGCAACAGACATAAATGGTACATATTTTGTACTGAATATCACCCCCGGTACATACAATGTTGAAGTATCGTATGTTGGGTACGGAACAAGGACCTTCCAAGGTATCAGAATTGTTGCCGGCTTAACCGAAGAACTTGATGTTGAGCTTATCGCGGGTGTAACCTTAGACGAGGTTGTGGTAGTTGACAAGAAATTCTTTGAAGAGAAAGCCACCAACACAACCAAAGTTTATGATGCTGAAGAGATTCAGAAACTACCCGTTAAAGGTGTTGAAAACATCGCCGGTCTTAACGCCGGTGTTGTTGTTGCCGAAGGTTCGGGTGGTGCAGCCGGAAACGCCGCACTTAATGTTCGCGGTGGCAGAAGTGGCGAGGTACTTTACATCGTAGATGGTGTTCCTCAGAACGATGTCTATTCCGGTGTTAACTTTTCACAGGTAAGTAATGCTGCGATCGAGCAGATTTCCTTCCAGATTGGTGGTTATGAAGCCAAATATGGTCAGGCACAATCCGGTATCGTAAATGTTACTACCAAATCAGGTAACCCATATTATACTTTCTATGGTGATGTTCTCACTTCATCATTTACTGATAAATATGGATATAACCTCTATACTGCTACCTTAGGTGGCCCATACATCCCCGGTAACGGCGATCATACATTCTTCTTCTCTGCTGAGAGAGGTTGGTTCTTAGATGGTGCTCCAAGTGCCATTACGATCGAAATACCTTCTGCAGGTATAAACAGCGATGTCCGCCCGAACACTACATCCGGCGTATGGAGATTTACCGGCAGATCGACACACAGGCTTGGCGAAGCCTGGACCTTTAGACTTGGTGCAAACATCAACTTCAGGGACTTCCAGTCGTATGTTCACGATTATGCAAAAAGTAACAGCATTCATAACCCGCGGGTAAAGAGAGCGAACTATTCGTTCTCAGCTCGTTTATCGCAGAATGTAAGTAAAAATGCTTTCTGGAATTTGAATGTTGGCTACAAACTGTATCATAATGAACAGGGCGATGGAGTTTGGTTTGATAATCTTTACGCTTATGGCGACAGTGCCGCTAACGCAGCGCTGGGTGTTAAACTTCCGTATAACGGCGGTAGAGTTCTGTATGACAAATACGGTATCTTCTCCGAATACGGCAGAGTTAACAACGGGTATTATCTTACAAATAACTCGAGTTTAACGGCAGATTTCGACTTTACTGCTCAGATGGGTAATCACCTTCTTGAAGCCGGTGGTGGTTTTAACTTCACCACTGTGCGTCTTTTCTCGATTGGACCTATCGGGCTTTCAGCTGACCTGTTAAAGAATCTGACTGAAGTGGAGAGGTTCTCCCGTCTGCAGCCTACAGCAATCGGTTACGACATTACCGGTAAAAACTTCACCAATAAAGGAGATGCAAACGAACCAAAAATGCCGATGCTTGCTTATGCATTCTTACAGGACAGGTTCGAGCTTTCTGATATGGTATTGAATATCGGTGTAAGGTTAGACTACTTTGACACTAAGGCTCAGATATTAAGAGACCCTGAATACCCGTACATTTTTGGTGATCCTAACAAAGTTGATGACCCTGACTTCATAACCAAAGAAGCAGAAATTCACTTTTCACCAAGAATTGGGCTTGGTTTCCCTGTTACTGCTAACACAGTTTTCCACGCACAATATGGAAAATTTATTCAGCAGCCATCATTGGATCTGATTTATACCACAGTACAGGATATCAACTTCTTAGTTACTGATAACAACTGGTTGGTTAATAACGGTCATGTTATGAGCGAGGTCACCACACAGTATGAGATCGGTTTCCGTCATTCAATAGGTGATTTTGCTGCCGTTAACTTAACTGCTTTCTACAAGAACACTGAAGGGCTTGTTAACTCTTCAACAGTATTCTTCAGAAGATCAGAAGGCGGTGAACTTCTAAGGTATATCACCCCAACAAATACTGACTTTGGTACTGTTAAAGGTCTTGCACTTTCACTTGATGTTACAAGGATCAGCTATTTCTCATTCTCACTTAACTACACATATTCTATTGCAGAAGGAACAGGCTCCTCAACAGGTTCTTCGTTCACGGCTGCTTTTAGAAACACAAACGGTGAGATTCCGAAAGTTATTGCTCCTTTGGATTTCGACCAGAGACACACAGGCGTGCTTAATGTTGATTTCTATGTACCACAAGGGCAGTTGGGATTTCTCGAGAATTTGGAAGCTAACCTGTTATTCAGATTCAACAGCGGAAGACCCTATACACCGTTGGAGTCACAGAACCTGCTTGCCGGTTCCACTAACTTCGGTGATACAAAAGGCTACATCAATTCATCTTATGGGCCAGGAAACTTCAGAGTTGACCTGAGGCTTGAAAAAGCTTTCAGAGTAAGCAACTTTATTTTGACCCCGTACCTGTGGATTGAGAACCTTCTTGATGCTGATAACCCGGTTACGGTTTATCAGTCTTCCGGAGATCCTTATACAACCGGATGGATAAATACACTTGAAGGGCAGAGAACTGCTGCTTCAACACCTGACCCGGCTATTTATAAGTCTGATTACAGAGCGATTGAAAGAAACCCGGGACGCTTTGGTATTCCTCGCCTTATTAAGGTTGGGTTCAAAGTTAACTTTACAAGTCAATCCGGTAAATAATATTGGGAACTTGGAATATGAAAAAAAATAACAATATTAAAGAATTTGTCTTACTCTTTATTTTAGCGATCGGTTTAGTTTCGTTTGGATTCAGAGGCAACGACAAAGGAGGCAAAGGCGGAGGAAAAGGAGGGCAAAACACTCCTTCTCTTAAAGCCGGTGACTCTTACAGAATGTTTATCAATAACCTGAACATACCCTTAAACAGGGCAGGAGTAATTGGTGATGTATCGGTTTTCGACCCTGAAGTTGGCACGAACTCTTCGGGTGGCAGATATGCGGGTATTACCTTCCTGTTCTCGGGCGGCTTTTTCCTCAGTGGTATAACCAACGGAACTCTTTGGTCTAATGCGGTGGCTTCCGCTTCCCGTATTCAGGATTATGTTCCCGGAACCGTTCAAGGAGGGCAAAACGACCCAAGAGCGCAGGTGTATGTTCTCCGTGCCGCAGAGGGTGATTTTGCACCCGCCTGGGATGAATGGAAAGATGCTGTTGCACTCGGCGCTTATTTTTATGACGGCGATGGTGACGGTATTTACGACCCCGTTGATAAAAACGGTAACGGTAAATGGGACCGTGATGAAGACAGACCCGACCTCATCGGTGATGAAACAGCATGGTGCGTTTACAGTGATGGTACTGAACCTGCTAACAGGAGATTCAATGATGTATCTCCACAGGGTATTGAAATCCGTCAGTCAGTTTTCGCTTTCAACACAAAAAGCTTTGTCGGAAACATGATCTTCTTAAGGTATTCAATCCTTAACACCGGAACAGTAGCTGATGTAATGGATTCAGTTTACTTCGGTGTCTGGGCTGACCCTGACCTTGGAGATGCTTACGACGATTTAGTTGGTTGCGATACTCTACTTAACGCAGGTTATGTTTACAATAATGGTCCCGATGCTGAGTACGGTACTGCCGCTCCGACATTTTTGATCGATTTCTTCCAAGGACCAAAAGCCTATATCGAGGGAGAAACCTACATCGATGTTAACGGCAACCATAAATGGGATGATGGAATTGATACCCCTCTTGACACAGCACATTATGTTGGTGGTCAGGTAAGAGGTATTGAAGCCTTCCCCGGCGCAAAGAACTTAGGATTAGCTTCCTTCGTTCACTACATCCAGAGTCACCCAACACACGGTGACCCGAACACCCGGCAGGAAGCAAGGAACTACATGCTTGGCTTGAACAGAACCGGAACCCCACTCGACCCGTGTACATGGGCATTCGGTGAAGTTCGCGGTGGTGTCGATTGTGCAGCGGTTGACCCAAGGTTCTCTTACTCGGGAGACCCTGTAGCGAATGTTGGCTGGATAAACAACAACGCAACAGATCAACGCCAGATGTCTAACACAGGACCTTTCAAACTTGAAAAAGGTGTTCCTGTAGATATCGTTGCCGGTTATGTTCTCGGCAGAGGAACTGATGCCAAAAATTCAGTAAAAGTTGCGAAAGACTATTCGGAGATCGCACAGCTTCTGTTCGATTCGAACTTCCCTTCGCCACCACCTCCACCACCTGTTAAGTCAACAGTACAAACAGGTACCTCTGAGAATGGTCAGGGATATATCGACCTTAACTTCCCGACTGCAGAGCAGCTTCAATATCGTGCGGTTGATACCGTGTTGAATATTGACAGAAGAGTAGAAGGTTTCTACATTACAGCTTATCGCACAAACTCTAAAGAGAGAGTGGTAGCCGGTGTGGAAAACGCTAAGGTAGTAGCCCGCTACAAATTAGACGATCAAATTCAAGCGGTCTATACTCTGTTTGCCAACGGAAACCAGGAAAAAGCTTTCGATGATGTTGATCCTGAGTTTAAGTTAAATTATGGTCTATACTCTGATCCTGAAACCGGGCGGTTAAGAGTGAAAATTAAAGCTAATCCTTTTACCGATGAACCTTTGGTTAAAGGACAAACTTACTATTTAACCATTACTGCCTATGCACTTAATCATCAGTCAATATTTGAAAAAGCCCCCTGGGATTTGAATAAGCAAATCAGATATGGTGCTGTTGGTGATTACATTGCAAGAGCAGGTGCGATTGAAGAGTATGAAACCGCGTTGATTCCTGTTGTTTATGGTGAAAACATGTATGTACCTGCCACTGAAGGTTCAGTTGCTGAAATGGCACAGGGACCCTCGAGTGGTAAAGTTCAATATGTGGTTGCTGACAATAAAAAGTTGACCGGTGACACTTATAATGTAGAGTTCTTTAAGAACGAAGCTGTTAAGTCGCCTTATTCTGTTTACTACAGATTAAGAAACAAGACAACAAACACGGTTCTTAGAGACTCGTTAACAGCATTTGACACAACTCTGTCAGTCGTTGCCGGTAAAGTAACTGATGGGTTCTTACTGAAAGTGTCACCATCGGTTGCTGCTTTAGGTACTGCCACATATTCAGGGACGAGATGGTACAGACCATTCGCCCCGACTACTTCGTTTACCGGTGTATTTTATACCGGAGGTGATATTCCATCTTCAGCGAAGATCACTCTACCGAAGAAGGGCGGTGTGAACTTCTCGACATTCACTTCCGCCGATAAAATGCGTAGGATCGAGCTTCGATTTGGCACAAACAGCGGTAAAGCCTACAGATATATGCAAGGTTTCGTTGGTACAACACCGGCAAGAAGGAATGCAAGTGTTCTGTATGCCGGTGGTGTAACTGCTGCTGATACTGTTGCAACCCGTGGCGGTTGGATGGGTAAATTTGGGCAAGGCTTTGTTGATGTACCGTTTACTGCATGGGCAGTTGATACTAAATATGGTGAACAGAGGCAGTTAGCTGTTGGCTTTATTGAAATGTCAACAACTATTGCCGGTGATGCTTCCACAACTTTCCGTGCTAACCCTGACGGTAACTGGGATCCGGGTGATTCCGTAAGACTTTCGGGCGAATATATTGTAATTTTCGATAAGCTCTATGATCCAAACGGAAACCAGAAAGAGTTGACCGGTGGTGATTTCGGTACCGGAACACCGGTTTGGGCAGACCTTTGCACGCCTAACACCGTTCCCGGTGGTGCTGATCCGGGTCAATACGGCGATGCATTTAAGAGTGTCTTTGGTTCGCCGTGGTTAGCAGGTATGTATGTAGTTGGTTTACAGAAAATGGACTCCACAGTGTTCTACAATAACGGTGATACATTGAAAATACCGCTTGCATCATATCCGTATGTTAACGATATCTTTACATTTACCACTTCGAAAGGTGGTGATCTTTCCGCAGATCAGAAACAAGCTCTTTTCGATAAAGTTAATGTATATCCGAACCCATTGTTCGCATACAACCCACAGTCAAGTTTCTCAGGTAATACCCCTGACAACCCGTATGTAACCTTCACAAACCTTCCTGTGGATGTAACTGTGAAGATCTTCTCGTTGTCCGGTATTCTTGTACGAACCCTAACGACTGCAGATAAACCCTCGCCGACATCTCCATTCCTAAAATGGGATTTGATGAACGAGGATAATCTGAGGGTCGCTTCGGGTATGTACTTAGCTATAGTTAAATCGCCGGAATTTGGCGAAAAAATACTCAAATTTGCAGTCATTATGCCGCAAAAGCAGATACAAAGGTTCTAAAACAAAGTGGGTGGTGGTATAGGTTATACCACTACCTAACTTGGAATCAGAAATTAGGAGTTAACTAAATATGAAAAGATACTTATCATTGCTACTGATACTCGCCTTCGTACTGCCGGGTTATGCAGGAGATGTTTCCCGTAAGGGAACAACCGGTGCTGACCAACTGTTAATCCCGGTTGGTGCCCGCGGCATTGCCACAGGAGGCGCTTTATTATCCGGTGTCACAGGTATGGAATCTATTTTCTATAATCCTGCGGGCTTGGATATAGACAGAAAGACCGAAGCGATGTTCAGTTATATGTCTTACATAGCAGACATTAACATCTCATACTTCGCAGCGGGAACAAGCCTTGGCGACTTTGGCTCGGTTGCCTTGTCGTTCAAATCTATGAATTTTGGAGATATACCAATTACAACGATTACAAATCCGGATGGAGACGGAACAACCTATTCGCCGGGTTTCGTTGTTGCCGGTTTAACATACTCTAAGGTAATTACCGACAGAGTATCAATCGGGTTTAACGCAAAGGTAATCTCTGAAACAATTATGAACACGAGTGCTACCGGGTTCGCCCTTGATTTTGGTGTGCAGTACAGGTTTAACCAAAACCTTTCAATTGGTGCTTCAGTTAAAAACATCGGTACCAACATGCAGTACACCGGTCAGGATCTTCAGTTCAAAACAGTGGTTCCGGGAACTGTACCCGGCTCAACAAAAGGTAATTACGAAGCAGTTACCGAGCCTTTCCAGATCCCGAGTTTCTTTGAGCTGAGCCTTGCATACAAGTTTGATTTTGACAAACAGAACAAGCTTGAGCTTGGCGGCACATTCGTAAACAACAACGCATTTGAAGACCAGTTCAAGTTCGGTGCTGAATACTCGTTCAACAATCTCTTCTTCGTAAGAGCCGGTTACGGGCTTCAGTCAGCAAACAACAACGATAACATCTATGGTGTTACCCTTGGGGCAGGTGTCAACTATAACCTTTCCAATGATATTGGTGTAGTTGTTGATTACGCTTTCCGTCAAATCAAAGAATTCCCGAACCCCAACCATATCGTAACGGTTAAGTTGGCGTTCAAGTGAGATAATCACATTTTCTTGAGGCGCCCGTAGTATGCGGGCGCCTTTTTTTTGCTTGAAAATTTTGGAGAAAAACCGGTGAAAAAAGTTTTCATTCTGGTTATGTTTGTAAGTTTAACCGCATTCTCGCAGAAGAAACAACTGTTCGATCTCGATTTTGCGCGTTTCGCCGGAGATGATACTTCCGGCATCGTCGAAGTTTATTACAGTTTCTTTCAGGACGCTTTTTTGTATGAAGAGCTTGATGAAGGAAAAGTTATTAAAGGGTCAATCGGTATCAAAATTGAAGATTTAAAATCTCCTGAGAAATTGTTCACGCGTGAATATAGTTTTGCCGCACCGATTACAGATACGCTGAAAAACAACCTAACCGGCATACTTCGTTTTGGTTTAAAATTCAGCGATTATCGTTTCACTTTTGCGGTTAAAGATCTGCAGTTCCCTGACCGTGTGGATACCGCAAGGTTTGCGATTCAACTTACAAAAAGCGATGAAGATAAATTTTATCTGAGTGATATTGAAGTTGCAACAAAAATTGAAAAATCGGACAATACATCCTCGCTCTTCTACAAGAACACATTTGAAGTGGAGCCAAATGTTTCCAATGTGTTTGGTGAAAACCTGCCCGTTATTTTTTACTACTTAGAACTCTATAACCTGAATAAGTCGGACAACCCCGAATACTTGATTTTAGAGAGAGTGTTAACCAACAGTAAAAACGAAGAAATCAGCAGAAAGAGAAGATACATCCCGAGGAAAAACCCTTCGATTGTAGAGGCAAACACTGTTAATATCTCAAAATTGCCCACAGGCTCGTATAATCTTACCATAGCATTGCTTGATTCACTTTCGAACGAAATTTCTATCGCTTCAAAAAAGGTATTTATCTATAACTCGCAAATTGTTGATACAACAACTGCTACCTATTCAGACAACGAGTTTCTGGCTTCCGAATTTGCTCTAATGAGTGAAGAGGAGGTTGAAGAGGCATACGAACAGGCACTTTATATTGCCTCAAAAGTTGAAGAAAATCAGTGGAAAGAACTGAAAGATCTTGACGCAAAAAGGAATTTCCTGTTCACTTTCTGGCGGAACAGGGACCCGGACCCGAGCACCGCAGTAAACGAGTTTAAAAGAGAGTTTTACAGGAGAATTGACTACACAAACCAAGCCTATTCTTCTTTTCAGCGAAAAGGTTGGAGGACTGATCGCGGCAGGGTTTACATCGTTTACGGGCGACCGAGTGAAATAAATCGCTTCCCCTCGCAGTTAGATTCCAAACCTTACGAAATCTGGAATTATGACGATCTTGAAGGCGGGGTGGAATTTGTTTTCGGCGATCTTTCCGGGTTTGGTGACTACCGCCTTCTGCACTCTACAAAACGGGGAGAACTGCGTGATGATAACTGGCCGTCGCGTATAAAAACCCTTTAAAAGGTTATATTGCATTAGTAAATTTTTAAACATGTAGTTTTGCAAAACCTTTTAGAATACGCATTATTCTCTTTTTTCAGCAAGGTATTTTGCCTTGTGGGTTTTAAAAGGGCGCATAAATTTGCGCCCTTTCTCACTTTCATATTTCACGATCTTTTAAAACTTCGCCGGGGGGTTGTGATGAAGAACCTATCGCTGGCATTCCCGGAACTCTCAGAGGAAGAAAAAGCCGTTTTGTGCAGGAAATGCTACATTTCTGCAGCAAAAACTTTCATCGAACTTATGGCTTTTCCGGTTGTAAAGTATGATCAGATTGAGGGATATTTCAGCGACGAAGCCGTAAATATGGGCAGAGCAGCGTTTGAAAGGGGCAAGGGGGTGATTTTACTTACTGCACATTTTGGGAACTGGGAGCTTGCTGCGCTTGGATATCCGAAAAAGGTGGGATTCCCGTTATCAACTTTAGTGCAGCCACAGCGCAACGGTTATATAACCAATTGGATGGTTAAAGCCCGTACGATGTGGGGAAACAAAATCTACAGAACGGGGCACGCTGCGATGACCCTTTATAAAGCGCTTAAAAACGGGGAACTAATAGGAATTGCGGGCGACCAGAGGGGGCCCGAAGATGGTCTCCGTGTTCCGTTTTTTGGGATTTCATCAGCCGTTAACGAAGGGACTGCAACTTTAGCCCTAAGAGCCGATGCTCCGATTTTGATGGGTTTCATGGTAAGGCAGCCGGATAACAGTTATGATTTTAAGCTTCACGAAATTTCAACCGAAAATTTGCCCAAAGACAAAAATGAGGCAGTTAAGGAAGTGACGGCAAGGCACACAGCACTTCTGGAGAAATATGTAAGGGAGTACCCCGATCAATATTTCTGGATGCACAACAGGTGGAAATATTGAGTTCACGGATGAGGGTTTTAGTAATACAGACTGCATTCCCGGGTGACTCGGTTCTTGCACTCCCGTTTATTCAGGAGGTGAAGAAAAAATTTCCGGATAGTGAGATTGATGTTTTGTGTGCCATCGGTTCAGCTGAAATTTTTAAAGCGTCGCCCTTTGTGGGGTCAGTTTATCCTTTCCAAAAAAGGGGTGAGCACAGGAAAAAACGCGGAATGCTTAAGCTTGCCACAGAGTTACGGGGTCGAGAATATGATATTCTGTACGCATTACACAGGTCATTCAGAACTGCGATGATGGTGAATCTTATCGGGGCTAAGGAATCGGTGGGGTTTGATACCGCTTCGTTTTCTTTTCTCTACGACAGAACCGTTAAATACCAATATAAAGACCATGAAGTAAAAAGGAATCTAAACATGCTCGTGGATTATGACGGTAGAGGGAAATTGGACGGTGGTGGAGATTATGGCAGTATAGGGGATCAGGAAAGCGGTGGTGGGGATTATGGCAGTAGAGGGGATCAGGAAAGCGGTGGTGGGGATTATGGCAGTAGAGGGGCTAACTGTAACAATGGTGGAAATTATGTAAACGCCGGGGATTATGACGGCGACAAGTGGAAAATAAAACCAATTCTTAACGCAACGGAAGAACAGGTAGCACGAGTGAATGAGTTTTTCCGTGCAAACGGTGAAGCGGGGAAGCCTGTAATAATTTCACCCGGGAGTGTTTGGGCTACAAAACGCTACCCTGTAGTGCAGTATGCAGAGGTTGCCAAAATTTTAAGTAACTCCGGGTACAAAATTTTTGTTACAGGCGCCGAAAATGAAAAATATTTAGGCGAAGAGATTCGTCGTATTGCCGGCGATGGGGTAATAAACACTTGTGGTGAATTTTCTATTGTTGAAACCATTGAATTAATGCGCAAATGTTCTTTAGTAATCACAAACGACAGCGCTCCGACACACTTTGCGATGGCGGCTGATGTACCGGTTCTAACAATATATTGCTCAACAGTTCCGGAGTTTGGTTTTTATGGTTATCTGCCGCACAGCCGGTATATCTCAGAAAAGGTCTATTGCAAGCCGTGCGGGCTGCATGGGCACAGGAAATGCCCCACGGGCACATTCGAGTGTGCGCACACAATAACACCGGAAGAAATTGTTAAGAATGCCTTGGAAGCAATTAATGATGACTAAACCTGATACATTAAAAATAAATGTTGACGAATCGCTAACTGCTGCCGTTCAGGTGGCGGCGAAGCTTTATTTCAATGGTGGTGTTTTCGCTTACCCGACAGACACGATATATGGATTTGGCGCTAATCCTTTCAATGATGACGCATTGGAAAAAATTTCAATTGTTAAAAGGCGCAAAATCGATAAGAAATACATATTGTTGGCGTCGGATATGGAAATGGTGCTTAAACATGTAAGTTTGGTTGAAGAGTCGCACGCTGATTTGCTGCTTGCACTTTGGCCCAACCCAATTTCGGTTGTTTTTAATCTTAATCAATATTACCGGGAGTTAACCGGTGAGGATACGATGGGTTTCAGGGTGCCGAACCACGCTTTTTGCCGGAAATTGGTTACTGAACTTAACATGCCTTTGGTTTCAACGAGTGTTAACAGAAGTGATAAGCAACCGTTAAACGATTATTCACTGATTTCACAAGAGTTTAACGGCGAAATCGACGCAATTTTCTACACTTCCCGTCCTCCGTTGAATGTAGCATCCACGATTATAGACCTTACGAGCAACGAGCCGGTTCTTATCAGGGAAGGGATGATTACTTTCCCGGAAATTGTAAAGAAATTTAAATATCTTTAGAAATGAAAAAAATAAAAAGACTGATACAGAAGTTTAAGTTTCGTCTTCTTTTATTACCGATAGATAATCATTCTGATGTCCCCGTAAAGGTTATTGGTTATCGGAAAGTGGCGATTTATGTTTTTTTAGTGCTATTTTTTGCATGTGGGGCGGCATTTCTGTTGTTCAGGTTCACGCCGATGAACAGATGGGTTAATGTGAACGCTAAACTTTCCAACGAAGATATGGCAATGATAAGCCGTTTGAACCGGAAGGCGGATACTCTGTCGGCGCAATTGGTTAAACTTAGAAATGATAACGACCGGTTGAAATACCTTCTGACCACGGTTGACACCAACAAACCGGCGGGTAAAGATACCGTCTCCGCCAAATTTTCCGTGCCGGTAAAGAAGTCGGGGGTCGGGGTTCCGCCAAAAAAAACCAATCAAAAACAGGGTTATCAGAGAAGAGGGAGCAGAAAGAAAAGACCCTGAGAGTTGGTTCTTTGGCGAAATAATATCTTAAAAACCGGTTTGCAGAGGAATTTAGGGTATGATTAAACAACTTTTCGAGTTGGTGCTTTGGCGAAATAATATCTTAAAAACCGGTTTGCAGAGGAATTTAGGGTATGATTAAACAACTTTTCGAGTTGGTGCTTTTTAGAAAATAGTAAACAAAAGAACTTATCTGTTGAAAAACTTAACCAAAGTTAAAAAACAATGAAAAACAAAAGGAAAAAGATTTATCTGCCAATCTCTGTTATATCATCTGATGTGATTTTAAGAGGAGAATTAGAGGGGAAATGTGATATGCGCTTTGATGGTCAGATTACGGGTGATATTAGTGTTGAAGGGCTGCTTCTTATCGGTAAAACAGGGCGGGTAACCGGAAACTTACTGGCAAAAAACATCTCGATTGCCGGAAAAGTAACCGGGAACGCTTACGCAGCCGAAAAGGTTGAAATTACCTCAACGGGTGAACTGCATGGTGACACAAAAAGTAAATCCTTAGTGATTGAAGACGGGGGTGTTTATCGCGGCACAGTAGAAGAGCCGGCTGAAGAACCCTCAGTACCGATTTTTGAAGAGTTGGCAGAAAACTCTTCAACTGCGCTTGTTGAAGAAGTGCCTGATAAAACTTTAGTTTCAGAAGAACAGACAGAAGCTGCACAGGCTGAGGATACCCAACTTTTAGAACAGACAGAAGCTGCACAGGCTGAGGATACCCAACTTTTAGAACAGACAGAGTCATCACAGGCTGAGGAGACCCAACCTTTAGAACAGACAGAAGTTGCACAGGCTGAGGACACCCAACCCTCAGAAGATATGAGTAAACCGGGTGATGATCTTTTATTCGGGGGGAGAGAGGATGCCGAAGAAAGAGGATAACATCGCCGAAAGCCTTAAAGCAGTTGCGCCTTACTTAGGGTTAGGAATATCGCTTGCAGTTACAATTGTGGGTGCGGTGTTGCTGGGTGACTGGTTGGATAAAAAATATGAAACCAACTATTGGCTTTGGATTTGTGCCTTAGGCGGTATAGCGTTTGGAATGTACAACTTCATAAAAACTGTAACCGATTTGGAGAAAAAAAATAAAAAGCGAAATGGACGCAGCAAATAGAACACTGTTAATAGCGGGGATTGTCATCTCAGTTTTTCTTATCGGGGGTGCTGTGCTATACGCAATTCAGCCGGAAGAAGAGCTACACTTCCGGGAAATATTTTGGGGGCAACTGCCGGGTATTTTAAATTTTGTGTTTGGTGCTGCAACAATTCGGTATGCCCGGAACAAAGATGATAAGAATTTTATGCTAATTGTGCTCGGTGCGATGACGCTTATAATGCTTATTTTAGCGGTTTTTATAATATTTTCCCTTTACCTCTTGAATTTTAACCAAAAATATTATATACTTACAGTCTTTATTTTTTATTTTTTGTACCTTACCTTTGAATTAATCTATTTAGTGCAATCAGAGAAGAAGAAACCTCAAAATAATGTACACTGATAGCCTGAAGGCAATTACAGACACAACGGCAGCAGCGCACGAACAGGCGAGCCAGGGAAGTGGTTGGATACTACACCATGTTACCGACGGCCGGTATTTGGATTTTACTCCATTTGGTAAGATCGATCTTCCTGTATTTAATATAGGCGGTTACGAGTTAGCGATAACCCGTCATACAATATTCATGTGGGTAGCGGCGATTATTTTGCTGATTATGCTGATAAAAACTGCTCAGAGGTATAAGAAAACGAAGATACCCAACAGGTTTACGGGTGCAATAGAAGTTTTAATTTTATTTGTAAGGGACGAAATAGCCAAACCAAGCATCGGTAGCGGATACGAAAAGTTTGTGCCCTACCTGCTTACCACATTTTTCTTCATTTTATTTGCTAATTTTTTAGGGTTGATCCCATTTTCAGCCACGGTTACGAGCAATATTTCGCTTACAGCAACGCTCGCGGCAATTTCTTTTGTTGTAACACAGTGGGGTGGTATGAAGAAAAACGGTGTTTTCGGATATTTTAAAGGTTTGATTCCGCACGGCATACCGGTATTTTTGTTGCCGATAATGATAGTGGTTGAAGTGCTGGGATTGTTCACAAAACCGTTCGCATTGGCGGTTCGTCTTTTTGCAAACATGATCGCCGGTCACATCGTGATTTACGCCCTAATCGGGCTTATATTTGCGATGGGGACTTTGGCGGTAGCCCCCGTTTCGGTGGGTATGGCTTTATTTATTAACCTGCTTGAAATCTTGGTTGCAAGTCTTCAGGCATATATTTTCACTATGTTGTCTGCCGTGTTTATCGGTATGGCAGTACACCAGGAACATTAAGAAACAAAAAATCAATTCTATTACGGAGGAATGAAATGGATTTAGCTCATTTAGCAGCCGGAATCGGAGCAGCATTAACAATTATCGGTGGTGGGTTCGGTATCGGTAAATTAGCAGCAGCCGCTATGGAAGCAACGGGCCGTCAACCGGAAGCCGGTGGTGGTATCAGAACTTCTATGATTATTGCAGCCGCTCTTATCGAGGGTATTTCCCTTTTTGCGCTGGTTATCTGCTTCATCTTGGCGGGAAAATAAGGCTAAATAAAACAAAGGTAATAAAATGATCTTTAATACTTTTGTCATCCTCGCTAAAGCTGAAGAAAGCGGCGGTGGTGGGTTGCTCAGCATTGAAGGCGGTCTTGCTTTTTGGACTGTACTGACCTTTGTGTTACTTTTGCTGCTTTTGGGTAAATTTGCCTGGAAGCCTATCCTGAACGCTCTGGATGAAAGAGAAAAAGGGATAAAAGACGCATTGGAAGCAGCTAAAAAGGCAAACGAAGAAGCTGATCTTCTGAAAGCCGAGAACGAGAAAGCCCGCAAAGAGAATGACGAGGCAGCAAAGCGGCAGATCGAGGAGAGCAAAAAATTCATCGAAGAGCAACGCGTAAAAATGGCGCAGGAACTGAAAGATGAATTTGAGAAAAAGAGAAAAGACTTCGAAGCAGAGCTTGAGAACCGCGAGCGAGAGATGATCGATAATGTAACCGCCGAGGTTGCAGACATCGTAGTTGCAGCTGCTGAAAAAGTGATTAAAGCGAACCTCAATACAGAGAAAAACAAAGAGTTAGTTAACAAATACATCGAAGATATCAGGAACAACTAACTATGTTTTTCAGTAAGGTAGCTCTCAAATATGCCGCAACCTTCTTTGCCGAGTCAGGAACGGGTAAAAATGCCTCTGCGATCTACTCGGATGTGGAAGGTGTATTGAATATCTTTAAGGAGAATGAGAACCTGACTCGTGTGATTGAATCACCGATTTTTAGAGAATCGGATAAACTTGCCATACTGCTTAAGATTTTTAAAGGGCAGGTAGATGATTCAATTACCCATTTCATTGAATTTTTGGGTAAAAGAGAGAGGCTTTCGTTTCTCAGGGAGATATTTCAGGCGTATATTGATGTGGCTGACCGCGAGTCGGGTGTAAAAAATATTGAACTTTCAAGCGCATTTGAACTTGGCGAAAAAGAGATTGACAAACTTAAGGCAGAACTTGAAGAGTTTTTCAAGAGCAAGTTAAAAGTTAAGTTTATGACCGACCCGGCATTGGTGGGTGGTTTTGTTGCTAAGAGTGATGAGCTTGTTGTGGATGCATCAGTGAAGAATCAGTTAGAAAAGTTACGCAAGAGCTTAGTTTCTGCGGGCGTTTCACTAAACTAAATTTAAAAGAGAATTGAAATATGATAAAAATCAGACCGGATGAGATCACCAATCTGCTCAGAGAACAGTTATCCGGCAAAAGAGCTGAAGCTGATATTTATGAAGTAGGCACGGTTCTTTCCGTTGGCGATGGTATTGCGAGGGTCTATGGGCTTTCGAAAGTTATGGCGAGCGAGCTGGTTGAGTTCCCTAATGATGTATTTGGGATGGTTTTGAACCTTGAAGAAGATTCAATAGGGTGTGCTCTGTTTGGAGACTCTTCATTGGTGAAAGAGGGTGATGAAGTAAAACGGACGGGGCGTGTTGCTTCGTTGCCCGTTGGTGACGAGATGCTCGGAAGAGTTATCACGCCGCTTGGTCTTCCGATCGATGGAAAAGGGACGATCAACACTTCACAATATCAGGAGATTGAACGAAAAGCGCTCGGCGTAATGCAGCGCCAACCCGTGAAAGAGCCGCTTCAGACCGGCATAACCGCTATAGATGCAATGATTCCGATCGGAAGAGGGCAGCGAGAATTGATTATCGGAGACCGCCAGACGGGTAAAACAGCGATTGCGGTTGATACGATTATCAATCAGAAATACACACACACCGAAGAGGCAAAAGCCAACGGAATTCAGCCCGTTTATTGTATTTATGTATCGATTGGTCAGAAGCGCTCGACAGTTGCGCAGGTTGTATCGAAGCTGAACGAAACCGGTGCAATGGCTTACACGACTGTTATTACGGCTTCAGCTTCCGACCCTGCACCGCTTCAGTTCCTGGCACCTTATTCCGGTGCTTGCTTAGGCGAATATTTCAGGGATTCAGGCAGGCATGCGCTGGTAATTTATGATGATCTTTCAAAACAGGCAGCGGCTTACCGCGAGCTTTCGCTTCTGTTGAGAAGACCTCCGGGCCGTGAAGCCTATCCCGGTGATGTATTCTATCTTCACTCAAGATTATTAGAGAGAGCTTCAAAGCTTAGTGATGATCTTGGCGGCGGAAGCCTTACGGCACTTCCGATAATTGAAACACAGCAGGGTGATGTCTCGGCATACATCCCTACGAATGTGATTTCAATTACTGACGGTCAGATTTACTTAGAGCCGAACCTGTTTAACGCAGGCGTTCGCCCGGCAATCAATGTGGGTATTTCGGTTTCCCGTGTGGGTGGAAACGCTCAGATAAAAGCTATGAAGAAAGTTGCCGGCAGCTTAAAGCTCGATCTTGCACAGTACAGAGAGCTTGAAGCGTTCGCAAAATTCAGAAGTGATCTTGATGTCTCCACGAAGCGCACACTGGCAAGAGGTGCCCGTTTGGTGGAACTTCTGAAACAAGGTTTATATAACCCAAAACCTGTTGAAAAACAAGTGGTTGCGGTTTATTTAGGAACAAAAGGCTATTTGGATGAAATAGAACTTCACCGCGTGAAAGACTTTGAAAACGAATACCTTGAATATGTTGACAGGTCGTATCCGGATATTTTCAAGAGCATCCGTGAAGCGAAAGAGATTAAAGCTGAAACAGAGGAGCTGATTAAAAAATCGGTTTCTGAGTTTATTTCCGGGTTCAAGAGCTAAAGGCAGAGAAAGCAGATGGCAACACTTCGGGACCTGCGCAGCAGGATAAAAGGAATAGCGAGCACACAACAGATAACCAGGGCTATGAAAATGGTATCGGCGGCAAAATTGCGCCGTGCCACCGAGGCTATTGTAAGTGCGCGCCCGTATGCCAACAAGCTGAGTGGGCTGATTGGAGCTTTGTTCACCGAAGATGACAAGCTCACTAACCCGTTTGTAATGACTCGTGAAGTGAAAAATGAACTTGTAGTGGTAATCACTGCAGACAGAGGACTTTGCGGCGCATTTAATACGAATATTATTAAAGAAGCCACGCACTATGTCGATAATTTGAAAAAAGAGGGTATTAACCCAATTTTGTACTGTGTCGGCAAAAAAGGTTACGATCATTTCCGGAAAAGGGATTATAATCTTTCGGGCAATTTGACGGGATTATTTAATTCGCTGAATTTTTCTTATGTTAGTAAGATACTTCCGGGAATTTTGAAGGACTATCTTGCGGGTCAGTACGACAGGGTAACCCTTATTTACAACGAATTTAAGACCGTTGTATCGCAAAAAGTGGTTTCTGCTCAATTTTTACCTATACCTTTGGAAGTTGAAGAAGGTATGAGTGGTGATCTTTTCATCTTCGAGCCTTCGCAGAAAGAGATATTAAACACACTGCTTCCGCAATATTTGGAAACAAATATATGGAAATCGTTGCTTGACTCGAACGCAGCGGAGTTTGGTGCCCGCATGACCGCTATGGAAAATGCCACAACGAATGCTTCCGAGATGATTTCATCGCTTAAACTTACATACAACAAAGCGAGGCAGGCAGCCATTACGAAAGAACTGTTGGAAGTTGTTTCGGGTGCAAACGCACTTAAGGGTTAGCGTAACCGATGTTAGAAGACCTTAGTCAGAAGCTTGAATTAGCCCTGAAGAAGATCAGAGGGCAGGGGAAACTTACTGAATCGAATGTAAGTGATACGGTAAGGGAAATCCGCCGGATATTGCTGGACGCTGATGTTAACTACAAAGTAACAAAAGACTTTATAGAACGAGTCAGGCAGAAAGCAATGGGGCAGGAAGTGATGGTATCTATCACTCCCGGGCAACTGATAACAAAGATTATTTATGACGAGTTAGTTGAACTTCTGGGGGGTTCTTCCCGCGAGGTTGAAATAAACCCATCGGGTAAGACGATATTTTTAGTAGTGGGGTTGCAGGGTTCCGGAAAGACGACATTTTCCGGCAAATTGGCGAAGCGGTTTAAGGCGATGGGTAAAAACCCGTTGCTTGTTGCGGCGGATATTTACCGCCCTGCCGCTATAGAGCAATTGAAGACTCTCGGGCAACAGACAGGTGTGCCCGTTTTTAGTCTTGAGGTAAAAGACGCCCGGAAGATTGCCACAGATGCGCTTAAATATGCCGATGAGAACCGAAATGATTTGATAATCATTGATACAGCAGGGCGTCTTCATGTGGATGATGAACTGATGACGGAAGTTGCCGATATTAAAGGATTGGTAAAGCCGACAGAAGTACTGTTTGTGGTTGACTCGATGACGGGACAGGATGCTGTTAATTCCGCAAAGGCGTTCAACGACATAGTGAATTTTGACGGAATAGTACTCACGAAGATGGATGGTGACGCCCGCGGTGGCTGTGCGCTTTCGATAAGGGAGGTAGTCGGCAAGCCGATAAAATTCATTTCCACGGGTGAGAAGCTTGATGCGATCGATGTTTTCCATCCCGATCGTTTGGCTTCAAGGATACTTGGTAAGGGTGATGTAGTAAGCTTAGTGGAGAAAGCACAGGAAGCTTACGACGAGCGTGAAGCAGAGGAGATGGAGGAGAAATTACGGAAGAACCGGTTCGATTTGGATGATTTTCTTAAGCAAATCAGGATGATCAAACGGATGGGTTCGCTTTCGTCGTTGATGGCGATGATACCGGGGATACCAAAGCATATAAAGAATCAAAAGGTTGACGACAATGCTTTGGTTAAGGTTGAAGCGATGATAAACTCGATGACGAAGAAAGAGAGGGGAAACCCGAAGATACTAAACGGAAGCCGCCGGCGCAGGATAGCAAGAGGAAGCGGCACTTCGATACAGGATGTGAACAGGTTGATCAAACAATTTACAGAGATGCAAACGATGATCACCCGATTAAATAAACAAAACTTTTTTAGAAAACAAAAATAATTTGAAATTTGGAGGAAACCCAATTTGGTCAAATTAAGACTTAAGAGAATGGGCAAGAAGAGACAGCCCGTTTACAAAATTGTAGCCGTAGATTCCAGAGCTCCGAGAGACGGAAAGTATTTGGAGGCACTTGGGCAGTATAACCCGATGACCAACCCTCACACGATTGTTGTTGACGAACAAAAAGCGTTGAAGTGGCTTGGTGTTGGTGCTCAGCCGACGGATACCGTCAGAAGTTTGCTTCGTCAGAGTGGAATACTCTATAAGAGGCAGATGCTGAAGAAGAACTTCCCGGAAGAGGCAATCGAGGCAAACATGGCTAAGTGGAGGGAGAACCATGCCACAGCAGCTCCTGTAGCTAAAAAAGCGGCTAAGGCAATGGTTACCGAGCCTGAAGTTGAAGCTCCTGCAGAAGTGGCTGAGGTAAAAGCTGAAGTCGAAGCTCCTGCAGAGGTGGCTGAGGTAAAAGCTGAGGCTGAAGCTCCTGCAGAAGTGGCTGAGGTAAAAGCTGAAGCAGCAGCTCCTGCAGAAGTGGCGGAAGTAAAGGTTGAGGAAGTGGCGGAAGTTGAACCGGCTGCAAGCGTTGAAGCGGTTGCAGAGTCGGTTGAAGAAGCCGAAAGCAGTGGAAATAGTGAAATTACGGAAAATACTGCTGAAGTAAAAGCTGAAGATTCTTCTGAAGAAAAATCAGAAGAATAACAGTCTTGTTGATAGTACAGCAGAAGTGAAGGGTGCTGCTTCTGATGAGAGTTTTTAACTCCCAGGCACTGTGCTAAGAACGATCTAAATGCCCCATGCTCGAATGGAGGATTCCGAATGAAGGAGTTTGTCGAATACATCGCCAAATGCCTTGTAGATCTACCTGACAAGGTAGTTGTGGAAGTAAGAGCGGAAGAGGAAAACAAAGTAGTATTTGCTCTTAAAGTTGAACCAAACGATATCGGAAAGATCATCGGAAAGAAGGGCAGGACTGCAGTAGCGATCAGAACTTTGCTTACAGCAGTTGCAGCTAAGGAAGGTAAGCGAGCTTTTCTGGAAATAATCGACTGACCCGGAACCTTTCCGCGGACGGCTACACGCTTATAGCGAAAGTGAACTCAGTTTACGGTAAGGGTGGGTTTGTCAGATTGAGTTCTTTTTCGGATTTTCCGGACCGGTTTTTGAAACTAAAGGCGGTCTATATGGAGTTCTACGCCTCTTTTAAAAAAATCGTTGTGGAAAAGGTAAAATTTGAGGGGTCGGATGTCATTATGAAATTTGAAAAGTTCGACAGCGATAAAGAGGCTGAAGTGTTTGCAGGAAAGGAAGTATATATACCCGACGAAGAGGTGGTTGAACTGCCGGAAGACACTTGGTTCATACACGATTTGATCGGCAGCCGGGTAATTTTTCGGGGAAACGATTTGGGTGTTATCGAAGATGTGTTGATTCTGCCCGCTAACGATGTTTATGTGGTAAGGAAGGATGAAAAAGAGATTTTGATACCTGCAATCCGCAAATTTATCGGAAGTTTTTCTCCGGAAGAAAAACTGATGATACTCAGCGAGAGCTATCCGGGTGATGAGGTTTGACACAATCGATGAGGGTGATTCTGCCCCGCTTACTGACAGCAACTACCACTTTTATCAGGATAATGAGAGTGGGTATTGGGCATGAGAGTTGACATAATAACGGCGGTTCCCGAGTTTTTTGAAGGACCGTTAAACTCCAGTATCATTAAAAGGGGTCAGGGGAAAGGGAAGGTTGAGATTTTTGTACATAATCTTCGGGATTATGCTCACGACAAACACCGGATGATAGACGATAAGCCTTTCGGCGGTGGTGCAGGGATGGTTTTGAAGGTGGAACCTTTTTTCGAGATAATCGAAAAATTAAAATCTGAAAGAGATTATGACTCAGTAGTATTCACTGCACCGCACGGTAAGATCTACGATCAGCGGGAAGCGAACAGATATTCCCTTTATGAAAACATAATGATTATTTGCGGGCATTATAAAGGGATAGACGACAGGGTAAGAGAGGCTTTTGCCACGGATTTAGTATCAATTGGCAACTATGTGCTGACCGGCGGCGAACTCTTGGCTATGGTGATGGTTGATTCGATCGTAAGATTAATTCCGGGGGTTTTGAACGACAGTGAATCAGCTTTGGACGATTCGTTTCAGGATGGTGAGTCAATCGGAGCGCCCTGCTACACGCGCCCTGCGGAATTCAGAGGGATGAAAGTTCCCGAAGTGTTGCTGCAAGGAGACCACGGAAAGGTTAAAGAGTGGCGGGCGGAACAGTCGAAAAATTTAACAGAAATTTGGAAAAAAATAAATAAGAATGGAGCACAGTTATGAAAAGCATTTATGATTTCATTCCTGAGGAAAAAAGAGAAGATTTTGCCGAGTTCAATGTAGGTGACCGAGTTAGAGTACATGTTCGAGTAATTGAAGGCGACAAAGAGAGGCTGCAGCCTTTTGAAGGTGATGTTATCAGCATAAAAGGCGGCAGAGAGAACCGTTCGTTCACAGTTCGTAAAATCTCAGGTGGTGTTGGTGTAGAGAGGATTTTCCCTTTTAACACACCTAAGGTTGCCAAAGTTGAAAGAATCAGAGAAGGAAAAGTCCGCAGGGCAAAATTGTATTATCTGCGTGAACTCTCCGGCAGAGCAGCGAAGATCAAAGATAAAAATCTTCGTTAACAGTTTACCTTATCTTAAAAACAATTGAAGGCTGCCGTGCTAAGAAGTGTGGCAGCTTTTTTTTTGTTTGGTGCGGCGGTTTTTTTTTGCTACGGCTTTTTTTTGGTGTGGCAGCTTTTTTTTTGTTTTTTGCGGTGATTTTTTGGTGTTATGGCTTTTTTTTTAAGAGCCGGAGGGTTGTTTGTGAAAAATTGCGCCTTTTATAAATATCAAAGCAGTGAGAAGCAAAACATTTTGAGACAAATATTTTTTAAACCAAACATCTTAACAGAAGCAATATGAAGTTAGGAATTTCACCGAACCTCCAAACGGGGATGTTCGCAACATTTCTGAAGAGCAAAATTAACTGCGAGATCGTATTTATGCCTGTTTCCAAACTTTCGGAAGCTGTACGGAACAGAGAGCTTGATCTTGCCCTGATTCCGCCGCTTGATTTGCACAACGGTGGCGATTTCTGTGTATCCGGCAATCTGGGGATAGTATCAGACGGTGCATTTTCCAACAATTTTCTCTATTTCAAGCCGGGTGAACAAACGGTGCCAAAAATTACGCTTAAGGGTGATCTCTCATTTCACGATATAACGCTGCTGCGTATAGTTTTTCGGGAGCTTTACGGGATCGATCCTGAAACCGAACAATATGAAGGGGATATTGGCAAGGTAAATAATTTGCTCGTAGCGGGTGATGACAACTATCTAACCGGCAGGTTTGAACTCGGAATGAACATAGTTGAAGAAGCGGTTGAATGTCTGAATTTTCCTTTAATTTCTTACATTTTGGTGTCATCAGTTGAAGAGACGCTGGAAGCAGTGCACAGAAAAGTAAGGGAGTTAAACGACTCGCTTTACGAATTTGGAAGTGATTATATTTCAACAACGGGTGTCTCAGAAAGGACTTTGGAATATCTTTCCGAGAACCTGCATCATCTCTCTTTCGAGCTTAATGATGAAATAATAGAGGCGTTGAAAAGTTTAATTTCAACGCCCTATTACTTTAATTTAACGGAAGATATTCCGGAATTTACTTTGGTGTAGCCGCCTCCGCTAAGCAAAGTTGCCATTGCTTGGTTTAGCCACCCGGCTAAGCAAAGTTGCCATTGCTTGGTTTAGTCGCCTCCGCTAAGCAAAGTTGCCATTGCTTAGTTTAACTCACCACAAATTTTGGTATATCCGCAGAGAGAAAGAAATTCATCTGACGGAATAAGCAATTATACCTGCACGAAAGAGAGATTAATAATCTCTTCGATCTGCCCGATTTCCTGAAGAGTATCTACTTTTAGTGATTGCTTCATTTTGATTGTACATTTCGCAACAAGTCCGCCGGCAAACACTTCATTTTCCATCTCTTCCACATTCACTTCGTCTTTCTTAATCACATTAAGAATTGCTGCAATAACGCCCGGTTTATCATAGTGTTTAACAACCAGCTGGTAGTGTTCGTCGTCCCATTTGGCTTTATTTACCCAGTGAGCAATTACGCCGCTGTTGATAAATTCTTTGATAATGTTGAAAGTTTCTTCCGCCACGGCATCCTGTGCCTGCTCAGTTGAAGCGCCGATGTGGTGGGAGACATAGATATTCTTATTGTTCATTAATTTAGAGGAAACCTCGCCGGTTTTGCCTTCCGGTTCACCCGCAAACACATCAAGCCCGCAGAAGATATTTTTCTCTTCAATAGCTTCGAGCAGCGCATCTTCATCGATAACATCGGCTCTGGAAGTGTTGATTAGGATTGCATTGGGCTTCAGTAACTTGAACATATTCCGGTCGAACAATTTTTTAGTCTGATCGGTAAGTGGCAAGTGAATAGAAATAATATCGAGCATCGGGAGGATATTTTCCATCTCGCCAAAATCTTTCACACCGTATCCTTCGACTCTCGAAATATCTTTAGCATAGACATTCATACCGAAAGCAGCGGCTCTGGCGGCAACTTCTTTACCGATATTACCGAAACCAATAATACCTAAGTTCTTACCATAAAGCCCTTTAGCCTTTGAGTAGGTACCTTTGTTCCAAACACCGTTTCTGAAATCGGCAACATTATCGGGCAGTCTTCTGTCGATCGAGATCATTAATCCCATTGCCAGTTCCGCAACGGCGATCGAGTTTTTACCGGGGCAGTTAGCCACATAAACGCCTTTTCTATTAGCTGCGGGTATGTTGATGTTATTCACGCCCGCACCTGCACGAATAATAAGGTTTAGTTTTTCAGCATTATTAATAGTAGCTTCATTAACTTTTGTAGAGCGAACAACGATAATATCGACATCTTTGGCAGCTTCGGGGAGGTCATTCTCGCCAAGTTTAGGCTGAAAGATAACTTCCAAACCGCTTTCGGTCATTTTATTCATATACTTTTCAGGAAACTGGTCAGCAATTAATACTTTCAGTGACATATATTTCTCCATTATTTATTTTTTAGCATAGGTACATTAACACCCTTCGAGAGGGCATTGTCTATCGCCCGTTGGTATCCGGCGTCTGCGTGTCTGGCAATTCCCATTCCCGGGTCAGAAGTGAGAACTCTTTGCAGCCTTTCAGCGGCTTCTTCTGAACCATCGGCAACAATAACCATCCCTGCGTGAATGGAATTACCGATACCGACGCCCCCGCCGTGGTGTACGGAAACCCATGAGGCACCATTAACGGCGTTAATAAGGGCGTTAAGAATGGGCCAATCGGCGATTGCATCGCTGCCGTCTTTCATTGCTTCAGTTTCCCGATAGGGAGAAGCGACGGAGCCGCAATCGAGGTGATCGCGCCCGATCACGATGGGAGCCTTAACTTTACCATCGGCGACAAGTTTATTAAAAATCAGCCCCATTTCGGCTCTTTCGCCGTAGCTTAGCCAGCAAATTCGCGAAGGTAAACCCTGAAAGTGGACTTTTTGGCGCGCCATATTCAGCCAGTTATGCAGCGATTTGTTCTCGGGGAAGGCATCTTTAACGGCTTGATCCGTAGTGTAAATATCTTCGGGGTCGCCCGAAAGCGCCGCCCACCTGAAGGGTCCGCTGCCGTCGCAGAACAGAGGTCTTATATATTCAGGCACGAACCCGGGAATATCGAATGCGTTATTAACTCCGTTGGCAAAGGCTTCGCCTCTTATGTTGTTACCGTAATCGAAAGTAACGGCACCTCGTTGCATTAACCCGAGCATCGCGCGCACATGGATATTGATAGTATCTTGTGCCTGAATGATATATTGTTCAGGGTTAGATTTTCGCAGTTCAAGGGCTTCTTCAAGCGACATCCCCATAGGCACATAGCCGTTAAGGGTATCGTGTGCCGAAGTTTGGTCGGTAACAATATCGGGAGTAATATTTCTGTTGAATAATTCGGGCAACACATCTGCAGCGTTTCCGACAAGCCCGACTGAAATACTTTCGCCTTTTTCTTTCGCTTCCAGCACAATTTTTAATGCTTCATCCAAATCTTCAGAAAGGATATCGATATAGCCGGTGTCAAGCCTTTTTTGAATGCGGGCTTTATCTACTTCAATCCCTAAGAAAGTTGCGCCGTTCATAGTGGCAGCAAGCGGTTGAGCGCCACCCATGCCTCCAAGCCCGGAGGTAACGAGAAGTTTTCCTTTCAACGAACCTCCGAATTTCTGTCTGGCGCACTCGGCAAAAGTTTCATAAGTACCCTGCAGGATACCCTGCGTGCCGATGTAAATCCAGCTGCCTGCGGTCATTTGCCCGTACATCGTAAGCCCGAGTGCTTCAAGGCGGCGAAATTCATCCCAGTTGCCCCATCTTGGCACCAACATAGCGTTGGAAATTAAGACTCGCGGTGCATTTTTGTGGCTTTTGAAGACAGCAACCGGTTTGCCGGATTGCACGAGCAGCGTTTCGTCGTTTTCTAAGTTTTTTAGGGATTCGATAATTGCGTCGTAGGCTTCCCAGTTGCGGGCAGCCTTCCCTTTTCCGCCGTAAACGATAAGTTCAGCGGGGTTTTCAGCCACTTCAGGGTCGAGGTTGTTCATTAACATCCTCATAGCGGCTTCCTGCACCCATCCTTTGCAATGCAGCTTCGGGCCGTGCGGGGCTTTAATAATTCTGTTTTGAGAACTCATAACTACTTATCCTGAAAATAGTTAGTTACAATGTTTGAATATTGTTTTTCGAGAGATTTCAGAAAGAACCTTTTAATAAACCCTGCACTTTTAATCTGTTTTTTCAGATGTTGAGCGTTGGTAACAATCAGGTTTTTCAGAGCGAAATACTCGTCTTTAGTAAATTTAACTTCGTTTGATTCGTTCATTTTAGCGGTTATCGATTTTAGCAGTTTTGAGTGTTTAATCATCTGCAAATCACTGCTGCCTTCGGTTTGTTTCAGCGCTTGTTTAATGAACTGAAGTATTACTTTTTTATCATTCTTTTGAAATTCTAAGTTATAATTTCTAAGTGCTATTTTCATCGTTTCTTAGAATAGTTATTAAATTTGAAGTGAAGTTAAAGTGTTTCTCATCGCCAGATAGCCCGGTTTAATGACATCGTAGATCAGCCTGATTCTTTCGTTATGATGAATAAAGGCAGATTTCATGGCATTGATGGTTATTTTTTCGACATCGTCTAAGTTAAGGTCAAAAGTCTGCACGGCAGTTAAAAATTCCTTCGTCATCGAAGTGTCGCTCATCAGACAGTTATCCGTGTTGATGGTTACCCTGAACTTATTCTTATACAAAATTTTGAAAGGGTGTTTCTCTAATGATTCAACTGCGCCGGTGTGTACATTGCTTAGCAGGCAGCACTCGATCGGTATTCTTTTATCGAGCACATACTGCGCCAAATCGCCCAAGCCGGTTACAGTTTCGCCGTCTTCAGCGAAAGTCATATCTTCGGTAAGCCTTGTGCCGTGCCCAATTCTGTGTGCGCCACACCACTGAATAGCCTGCCAGATCGATTCTTTACCGAAAGCTTCACCGGCATGGATGGTTATGTTAAAGTTTTCGCGTTGAATAAACTGAAAGGCTTCGATGTGTTTTTTTGGAGGGTAGCCACCCTCTTCCCCTGCGAGATCGAATCCGACAACGCCTTTTTTCCTGAAGTTCACGGCAAGTTCTGCGATCTCAAGCGTGTCTTTCATATTTCTCATGCCGCAGAGTAACAAGCCATACTCTACCTTAAACTTTTCTTTACCTTCTTCCAAGCCCTCGAGCACTGCAGTAACCACATCATCCATATATAGCCCTTTTTGTGTGTGGAAGATGGGTGCAAACCTGATTTCTACATAGCAAACGCCGTCGTTGCGCATATCTTCCATCATTTCAAGCGCCACGCGTTTTAGCGCATCTTTTGTTTGCATAACGGCGCAAGTATGCTCGAAGCCCTGCAGATACTCTACTAAGTTGCCTTTATTAGCACCTCTATGGAACCACTTCTTCAGTTCTACGGGGTCTCTAGTCGGAAGTTTATCATAGCCGGTTTCTTCGGCGAGTTCAATAATTGTTTGCGGTCTCAGGGTACCGTCAAGGTGTTCATGCAATAACACCTTAGGGACAGATCTAATAATTTCTTCAGTTGTCAAGAAAAACCTCTTTTTAAACATCAAATTTATCGATAATATTGGTGAAAATCAATTTTTTCGTAAATTTTAAGGAAAGGAGTAAGTGTTAAAAGGGATTAAGTTTTGTATATGCAACGAAAACTGAGTAATTTTACAAATCAAAAATCTGAAACTTCGGAGAAAACAATGAAAAAAATCAACTTACTTTTTTCGGGTCTGATCCTGTTGAGCCTTATGCTCTCGGGTTATCAATGTTCTTCCGCCGAGATGTCGAGCGCAAAACTTTACATCCAGCAGAAGAATTGGGATAAAGCCACCGAATCGTTGAACAAAGAGATAGCAAAAAACCCCAACAGTGATGAAGCATACTATTGGTTGGGTATTGTATGCCAGGAGAAAGATGATATAAAGGGGATGGCAGAGAACTTCAAGAAGTCGTTGGAGATCAGCCAGCAATTCCGTTCAAATATAGATCAAATTACACAAAGCAAATGGGCAGAGTCTTTCAATGCGGGTGTGGGCTTCTACAACAAGGCGGCTCAGTCAAAATCTAAAGATTCTACTACAATGTATTTAGATAAATCGCTTGAGAAATTTAACGATGCTATCTTTTTAGAGCCGGACTCGATAGAGGCATACAAAATTGTTTCGATGATCTATCTGAACAAAGGTGAAGATGATAATGCAGTGCCGGTTTTGGAGAAAATAATAGATAAGCACGGTTCGGATTTTGCATACATTCAGCTGGCTGATATATATCAGAAAAAAGGCGATGCCTCAGCAAGTGCATATAAGTCTTCAAAAAATGCAGCAGACAGCGTAAATGCGCACAACCTTTACCTGAAAGCGCTTGATATTTCAAAGAAGGGGTTGAATGCACATCCGGGTAATGAGTCGATTCTTCAAAACCTTGCATCAATTTACGCAGCCTTAAACCAGACGGAAGAAGGCGCTGCATTGTTTGAAAGCGAGGTTAAAAAGAACCCGAAAAGCAAAACAGCGCGCCTGTACTTCGGTATTTTCTTAACAAATGTGCAGAACTATACCGGTGCCGTTGCAGAATTTGCCGAGGTGCTCAGTCTTGATCCGCAATTTTCCGATGCTTATTACTATGAGAGTTTCGCTTACTACAACTGGGGTTTAACCATCTTGAAAAGTGCGGAAAAGAACAACAAAGACGGCAGAGAAGAAGCCAAACCTAAATTTGAACTTTGCATTGAAAATGCGAAAAAATACAATGATTCTGAAAAAGGCTCTAAAGAAAAAAGAGGCTACGATCTTTTGTTCAAGGCTTATTCCCGTTTAAGCATGACAAAAGAAGCGGAAGAAGTTCAGAAAATTTTAGAAAACTGGAAATAACATGAGCCAAAATCCGAAAGACCAGGAAGCTCCGCAGCAGCAACAACAGTTAAATGTTGAACTTGGTGAGAAAGAAGCCGAGGGTATCTATTCCAACCTCGCTTTTATTACGCACTCGCCGGCGGAATTTGTAATAGATTTCACGAGGATTTTGCCCGGGTTACCGAAGGCAAAAGTTCTTTCAAGGATAATTACCACACCGCAGCACGCAAAGATGCTTTTGCGGGCGCTTGCGGACAATATAGACAAGTATGAAAACCGCTTTGGTGAAATAAACATTGACTTTCCGCAGGAGCAACAATTCGGATTTCCTACCCCAAGAACTGAAAAGTTCAACTGATCTTACTGCAATGGAAAAAGAGGCTGCCGGCAGAGGCGGCCTCTTTTTTTTTTTACAATTCACACTTTTTTTAATATATTCTCTGTTTTGGAACCGTTTCCGGTTAACTTATGGCAGTGAACCGGAAAATTTATTTGTAAACAATAAAAATTATAAGTAAATTGCCGGGTATATTTTAATCATAAAGACGAGACTTCAGTGAAACTTATTACCAAAGAGATTTTAGTTGCTTCGGTGATTCTCCTGTTGGTTCTCTCAGGATGTGATATAGTCTCAGATCCAAAATTGCCTACATGGGATGTTGAGTTCAATTTACCATTTGTAAACAGAACCTACACCCTTAAAGAGATAATTGAGAGAGATACAACAAACTTGAAACTCCGTGGTGACACGGCGTTAATAGTTTACGAACAACAACAGGATTTAAATCCGATCAGGATAGAAAACCGGATGACGATGGTGGCGCCATCTCAGTCTATTTCCACAACTGTTGGGTCAATCACAATAGATGCAATCAATCCAATAGCACAAGATATAAGAATGACCTCATGGGCGCCGGTGACGCCGGGTCAGGCTCAGGTAGTTCCCCCGATAAACAATAAACCGGTTAGTCAACCGTTGGATAGAATTAAGTCTTTTGAAGTAGCTGAGTTAAGTGCGGGTTCCGCTTCTGTGAAATTCAGAAATGAGAACGGGCCTTTTCAGATGATAATTTCTAATATTGTCCTCAAATCAGCGCAAGCACACACCTATTTAAATCGTACAATTCCTCAAAATTCAACGATATTATCGGATAATTCAACTATCACATTAGACCAAAATCAGGAAAGAACGGTAGTATTCCCACTTGCGGGTGTTACTATTGTTGATTCATTAGTGCTTGAGTTTAATGTATCCACTCCGGGAAGTGGTGGTTCGTCCGTTATGATTCCGGCAAACCCGGTAACAAAAGTTAATGCTTCATTTTCAGGGATAGTGCTTAAAGGGATGAAAGGAGTTGTGCCTCGTCAAAACCCAATTACACAATCCAAGACGGTTTCCGTTGACGATTCAACTTATTACTCGCATATAAACTTTGATTCAGGAAGCATGTCTTTTACGGTTAATAACTCAATAGATGTGCCGCTTCTTATAACGCTTAGTATCCCTGAGATGAAAAAGCCCGATGGCAGTAATTTTTTAGAGCATATTTCGGTGCCTGCAAAAGGAAACACAAACCTGAATATTCCTAACCTGAAAAATTACTCTCTTAATTCTACCGGCGGGTTAAAAAACAGCATTACTTACACCGCAAGTGCAGAGAATATAGTTCAACCGGGTGTTAAAAGCACAATTTTAACAACGGACAGCATCGTCTCTAACATCACTATGAGTAATTTAGTGATTGAAAGTATAACCGGTAAAGTTAAACCGGCAATACTTCGGGTTGTTGAAACCGATATTGGCATTAACCTACGGGATTTGCAGGGTAATTTCCGTTATGGGACTTTGGACCTGAAGAACTCGCAGGTGAGTTTCCATGTTGGGAAAGCCACCACATTTGATGTGATTTTTGGCGGCAGACTTAAAGGTACTAACGGAGTTAATAACGCAGAGCTCCCGGTTCCACCTACTGTAATTGGTGCGGGTGTATCTGAAATCAAGCTTAACCCTAATGATGTTGAAAACTTTATACTTGCCTTCCCGAATAATCTTCCGCACACACTGACTGCCGTCGGCGAAAGCAGGCTGAACCCGACCTATAAAGAGGGAACTGCCAAGATGATCGACTCGGTTTACGGCTATGCAACGCTTGAATTTCCCACTTATGTAGGAATATCAAACGGCAGATACTCTGACACTGTGGATGTTGATTTTTCATCTTCAGACTCCAGCGATCTGGAAAATGCAAACTATGCAGAAATTACGATGATTATCGATAACTCAATTGCTTCGAGCCTCCAGTTTTCGGGTACATTTCTCGATAAAAATTATCGCCCGATGATGAACCTCATCCCAAACAACCCGGGAAACGACTCCACCATTTTAGTTCACGGTGGTACCGTCGGCGCTGATGATCGGGTGATTGCTCCGGCGAGGGACAGCATTGTGATTAAATTAGTTAACCAAGATTTTAAGAATTTCCAAAAATCTAAGTACCTTCTCGTTACTTTCAGGTTGAATACTTCGAAACCGGGCGGTGCGCCGGTTAAGTTCTACGCAAACGACAAAGTTAGCATCAGGGTATATGGAAAATTCTCCTACAAAGTTGACTTAAATGAGAAATAGGAGGATTGAGATGAAAAACATTAAATATTTAGCAGTCGTTTTCTTTTCCGCAACTTTTGTGATTTTTGCGCAAAACGGAAATGGCATTTCATCGGTGACTGACCCAGTTTCCACCGGAATGGGAAAAACCAACACAGTTACTTCAAGAGGTGTATATGCGTTGGGAGTTAACCCGTCGTTGTTAACCTGGAGCAAAGATAAGTCGTTTGAATTTGCGCTTATTGCGCCGTTCAATTTCCGGTTTGGGTTTGATTTTATGACTCTTGATGACTATAATTATTTTTTCAAACCTGAAAAGAACCCTGTAACCGGGAAGATGGAAGGGAAGCATTTAACCCCTGAGGACAAGCAACGGTTTCGTGAACTTTTTTCAGACGAAGCCAAAATGGTTCTTAACCTTTCGTATTCGCTCTTTTCTTTCTCATATAATATGGGAAAAAATGCGGGTGCAATAGGTTTCAGCATTTCCGACAATATCTACAGCCGGGTTGTGATTCCTGAAACTTTCGCAAAAGTGGTGCTTGAGGGAGGGCTTCAGAACGAAGTTTACGATTTCAGTTCACTTGATATAAAAGGAGTCTGGGCGAGAAAATATTCACTTTCTTATGCACATGATTTTAAGCTTTTTAACTGGAAGCAAGTATCCGCGGGTATTTCACTTAATCTGTTGCAGGGTTACGCATATTTCGGCACAGATTATGTGAAAACAAATTTCATGTTTGACAACGGAAATGTTATTACCGGAACGGGTGACTACCGTGCGGTTGCTGCATTTTCACCATTGTTCGGTGTAAATTATGACTTCGATTCAACACATAATGAGAAAGGGAGTTTCTCGCTGTTTCCTTCACCGGCAGGCTCGGGTTTTGGTGTTGATCTCGGGTTTGCTGCAAGAATCGATAATAACTGGTCATTCGGTTTTGCGCTTACTGATTTAGGCTCGATGACCTGGAACAAGGGGGTTGCCGAGTACAGTGCTGAAGGTGATATTTATGTAGATGATATCTTAGACCAAACTCAACGGGATTCAGTAGTGAACATGCTGAAAGGTAAGGCACACTCTTTGGCAGATTTTGGCACTTCACTCCCCGGTGCATTTAGAATTGGCGGTGCATATAATGTATCCGGTTCCAGCGGCGATTGGGTATTTGCCTCCGATCTAAACTTTGGTTTCAACAACGAGCCGGGCAACAGCACAAAGCCACGATGGTCGTTGGGTGTTGAATGGAACCCGGCGTCATCATGGGCGCCTTGGTTGCGTACCGGGTTCACAACAGGCGGTGGTGATTTGACAGGCTGGACTTTCGGCGGGGGCTTCCGTTTGGGTAATTTTTACTTTGACGGTGCCATGAGTGATTTCCAGTATTTCTTTACTCCATCAAAGGCTAAAAGAGCCTCTGTTTCGCTTGGTTTAAGAATGCGATTTGATTAAATAGCAGATCGTTTTTTATAAAAGGAATTGCCGGCGTTGACTTCCGTAGATGCAAAGGCAATTCCTTTTTTTAGCCGTATGAAGTTTGGTTGTTCAAACGGATTGAAATTTTGTTTTGACGGCAGCTGAAAAATCTGTATTTTTGAACTCAATTTTTTGTAAAATTGCCCTGTGGTGTAACTGGCAACACGTCTGACTCTGGATCAGAAGAGTCCAGGTTCGACCCCTGGCGGGGCAGCCAAGAACCTTGGGTCTCATCATCCCCAAGGTTTTTTTATTTTAATCGAAAAGAAGCAGTTCGAAAGCAGAAAATGGAAATGAGGTATGTAGAATAATCAATGTGTACTAATCAACCCGTTAATAATTTAACAGATAATAAAAACCGCTAATGGAAACCCCGATACATGTAGGAATGATTCTTAATACAGCGCTGCTGGTATCCCTTGGGCTAATTTATGATTTATTTCGTAGAAGTGAGTGGATAAAAAGCCGGGTCGTGCGTCAGGTATTAATCGGGTTGAGTACCGCCGCAATAGGTTTTTTAGTTATGTCGCTTCCCTGGGAGCAACAGGAGGGTGTGTTTTTTGATACCCGTTCGATACTTATAAGTATATCCGGGTTGTTTTTTGGAGTAGTCCCCACGATTATCGGTATAATTTCAATGCTGACGCATAGGATTTTAAGTGGTGGCGCGGGAGTTTGGATGGGTACAACGGTAATTGTTGTCTGCGGGGTGATCGGCTTGTTATGGCGTCAATTTCGACTAAAACGATTGGAAAGAATCAGCCTTTGGGAAGTTTATCTTTTCGGTTTGGTAGTTCACTTAGCAATGTTTTTGTGCACATTTATTCTGCACACAGGTTTGCGGGAACAAACCCAAGCCGGCATAGCCGTTCCGATGTTTGTTATTTATCCGATAGGCACTGTACTGTTGGGTTGGTTGCTTATCGCCGGTGATGAGCGGCGTAATATGTTGCAAAAGATAATTGACAGCGAGCGGAATTTCCGCGGTCTGTTCAACACAGTGAGCGAGGGGATTATAATTCAGAACATGAATCTTGAATTTGTTGAAGTTAACCCCGGAGCGGAAAAAATGTTCGGCTATTCAAGGGATGAACTTATCGGTAAAACACCGGATTTCTTAGGGGTTAAAGGCTGGAACAAAGAAACGAGCCAACAAGATTGGTTTGAAAAAATTTTAAGGGGGGAGGATGTTGAGTTGGAGTTCCCCGGGAAGAAAAAGAACGGGGAAGTTTTCACCGACTATGTGAAACTTTATAAGGGAAGATACAATAATGAAGATGTGCTGATCGGGCTTAATGTTGATATTAGCGAATTTAAGAAGACTCAACAGACACTTCTTGAAGCAAAAGAAAAAGCTGAAGAAGCCAACAGGCTAAAGAGTAATTTTTTGGCAAATATGAGCCACGAACTGCGCACCCCGATGATTGGCATTCTGGGGTATGCGGAATTGCTACGGGAGAGAAAAGATAATGAAGAGTTACGAAAAACCGGTGAAGTTATTTATAAATCTGCCGACCGGCTGCTGAAAACGCTGACGCTTATATTAAATATTTCAAAGATGGAGACCGACTTTAAGGGGATTCAGCTGGTTGAAACTAATGTTGACACGCTGCTTTTTCACATCGCTGAGGAATTTAAAGAGCAGGCAGAGAAAAAGGGCGTGAAGTTAGAATATAAGCCTAATGAAACATTAACCGGTTACACCGAGCCAATGCTTTTAGAGCAAATAATAGCTAACTTAGTGGATAATGCGGTCAAATTCACCTCGCACGGAAAGGTTACAATTTTTGGTGATTTGGAAGAGAATGAAAACGAGGAAAGGCGGCTAAAAATTACTGTTAAGGATACAGGAATAGGGATTGCCCCTGATCACTTGGAGTTGATTTTTGACGAGTTCCGGCAGGCGAGCGAAGGGTGGGAAAGAAGTTTTGAAGGACCCGGATTGGGGTTATCAGTTTCTAAAAAATTTGTTGAAAAAATGGGCGGTAGCATTTCGGTGAAAAGCAAGATTGGCGAAGGCTCCGAGTTCTCCGTTCAAATATTATTTAAAAAAGGTTAGAAATGGATGTTTATTCAAAAATCCGAAAAGAATCGAGGGCAGACGCTATGAATTCAGAAAAACCTGAAATTTTAATGGTGGATGACGACGAGATAACGCTTGATGTGATGAAAGCGTTTCTGAAAAAAGGCTACAATTTGGAGACGGTTACCAAATTGCAGGAGGCAATGACAAAAATACACGCAAAAAGATACGATGTAATTTTGTTGGATATAAACCTTGGGAAAGGAATAACAGGCTTTGCTTTAATCAATGAGTTGAAAAGTATGCCTGAGTATCAAGGAGTTCCGATAATTGCAGTTACAGCATTTGCAATGCCCGGCGATAAAGAATATTTTTTAAAAGCAGGTTGCACTGACTATATTTCGAAACCTTTTGCAAAGCAGGATATTATAACAATAATAGAAAAAGCGCTCAGATAGCGAGCGCATTTTCTTAGTTTTCCGTTTCTCGGTTTTCAGTTCTCCGGCTTCTAACTTTCCGGTTTTTCAGCCAATATCTCTTAAATCTTAAGTTTAGATTTCATACAGAGATATCAAAATTCAGTTGAAAAACAATATAGATCAAAACCTTAGAAGAGATCATCTGAGCAGCAGCATTTTCTTCACTTCGGAATAGTTCCCTGCAGAAATTCTGTAGAAATAAACCCCGCTTGCAAGTTTTGCACCACTAAAGAAAAACTCGTAAGAGCCGGCTGCAAAATCTCCCTTTGCCAGCACTTCAACTTCAGTTCCAAGTGCGTCATAAACCGTAAGTTTCATTTCGCAATTTTCAGGAAGAGTGACTAAAATTTTGGTTTCCGGGTTAAACGGGTTCGGGAAGTTTTGGCTCATGCTGAAGCTTGAGGGAACATCTCCCTTAAGCTCATGAATTTTAGTGTAAACATCATTTCTTGCTGAGGGAGTGCCCAGTTTTTTGCCCGCTTTCCATGAGTCGGCGAGGTTGTTATCTAATTCCGGATTAATTAGCGCAAGTGTAAATCCATCGCCGTTGGCTTTGGGGTCCCAAGGCGCTGTTGAGGAATAAGCAACGCTGTCTAAAATTCTGTCAGCAGGATCTGCAATATAAACGGTTTCACCCGATGAGGAAAGCCCAAAGGCAAAATTGCCGGTATAGTTTTCAGCATGTTCGTGGAAAAATTTGAATTTTGCAGTATCCTGGCAAACCGTGAAATAACCAAGAGGGGGAATTACGCTTCCCTCCGGGAAAACAAACGGAGGATTATCGCTTGAATCGTAGAATTTATAGCCCGATATGTTAACAGAATCGGGTGAAGGATTATAGAACTCGACCCAGTCACCGGTATCATAGAGCGAACTGCTTTTATAGTTAATTTCGTTGATTACTAAGTTTGAGTCAGTTGATTCAGCAGGTTCAAAAATTGCTTTAAGTGCGATATTTTGGTTTGGCAACAATTCCAACTTTTCACCGGTTTGGTTCACAAAGCCCTCCCACCTGACGAATCTGTAGCCGGGGTTAGGCATAGCCCAAAGTTTCAGCGGAATGCTTTTGAAGAAAATCGGCTTTGTGTTCCATGGAATGTTCACAGTGTGTGCTATGAGCCTGCCTGCTGTTGAGTCGTTTGTTGTTAAGGTAACCGAAAATGCGCCGGGGATGCCGTACCAGTCGTAGAAAAAGCTGCGCATCTTGCTTGCTCGCTGTTGCGCAAAATCTCGAATCAGTTGAATTTGTTGAGTCCATGAAGAACCAAAAGAGATAGATTTTGTCCACCTTGCCTTGTGACGGGGAATTTCATCGGCGACTAAATTGCGCACGCTGTCAATAATCGACATAGTTCTGTTATAGTCGAAAGTTGAACTCATGTGAGCAGCCATCCTTTGCGTGAACTCGTTTCTGAATTCCTGATTTGCCATCAGCCTTCTGAAAATCATAGTAGCCCAGGCGGGGCTTGTGGAAATGGTGTTGACCGAGTCGAGCATATATTTAAGGGTGTTAGTGTTATACATCCCTTCAGAGTTTCCGTTGTAGCAGTAGTCGAGGTCATAAAGAAGCCATCTCCATTTCCCGCCTCTTCTGTCTCTGAAAAGTTTAGTATTGTTAGCGGGCCAGTCACCGTTTGCGGCAAAAATTTCGATGATATTATAGTCGATGTATTGATCGATATCAATCATGCTTTTGGCAACCTGATAATTTGTATCAATAGAAATATCGTGATATTTCAAAAAGTTATACATTTGATAGTAGGCGACGGAATCACCGGCTTTAACATCAGGTTTGGAGCCAAATTCAATGAGGTCCAGTTGATCTTCAGGAATATTGTAGTGATAGTAGAGGTAGTGTTCGTTCAGTTTTTCTCTGATGTTGTGAATGCCCCAATACCGCCCGTTAATAAAGAGAATAGAAGGACGGTATTCCTGCTGATCGATCATCATTCTGCCTTTAATCAGTGCGTTAATCATCCCTTCCCGAATCATAGTTCTGTACCAGTCTTGCCCTGCGTTTCTCAGAACCAAGTTATTGAACTCGTAGAGATAAGAATCCTTAAAGATTTTATGATAAATTTTAGAATCGCCGTACCTGTCGCGGAAATATACCCCGAGTGATTTTTCATCATAGAGCCTTGTGCAACCGCCGTAGATTTTCACCCCCGCATTAGCGGCGAACGCCCTTGATTTATCCTCTTCAAAGAACTCTAATGAGATGGGGCGTTCCCAGTCCTGGTTCCAGTTTCTTGGAATTGAAGAGCAGTAGCCGGTTATGCCGTTGGTACCGGTAACATAAATCCCGGCGGAATCGCTGAAGAAATTTGCCGGGTCGGTTGAAAGAGAAAAAACGGGCAAAGAAGAGTTGAAATTGATGAAATAAGTGCCGGTAACAGTTTTCGAGGGGAAACTCTGCAGTTTGAAAGTTTTTGCACGCAGAACAGTAGTAGAATCAATCTGAATTGGCGCCGAGTAAAGGTTCGAGTTTTCTCTTGGCTCGGAGCCATCAGTTGTGTATCTGACTTCTGCGCCCCCCATTGTTGTTGAGAGAGAGACGGTAACAGGCGCCGGGTAGAAGCCGGGCTGCAGGCTGATTTCAGGTTCCGGGCATTTTGAAGTTATATTATCTTCATAGTTAGGCAAGCCCGGAGTTGAAGGGAAAAAGTTGTACCAATCGTTTTCACCATCGGGGAATCTGCCGAATGATATATCCGTTTCCTGTTGCCCGAAAGAGACGGAATCCACAACACTTCCGTTTGGTGCATATAACCCAACTACTTCGCCACTTGCAGAAAGCTTGAAATTTGCGTGTAAACCGGTGTTATGATCGTCGCACCAGATAATAAGGTAGCCTTGTGCGGGGATGATAACGCCGGTAAGTGGTAAGCGCCACTTCTGTGGTTGGCTGAAATTGTCGGTTAGATAATAGCCGGAAATATCGGCCGGTAGTGAATCAGTGTTGAAAAGCTCGACCCAATCGCCGTATTCGCCGAAATCGGGGTCAGCCACTGCTGCGCTGTTTGAAGCCATCAGCTCGTTAATTTTAACCGACGGCGTGCTTTGAGACAGGAGCGGAAGAGAGAAAAAAGTAAAAAATAAAGTTAAGGTGCAAAGTTGTTTCATTTACGATCCCGGAAAAAACAGAATATTGTAACTGTAATATAACTTTTACTTTTTTAACAGTTTGTGAAGTGGCGATAGTTATCCTAATTGGTTATTAAACAGATGTGAAAACCGACACAAAATATTGCGATAATTAGGAAGACTCAGAGGATAAAAGTATATTACATTCAGATTTCATTTAATTAATGGAGGTTGCATGAAATCGTTAAATTCGATAATAATACTTTTATTCTTTATATTAGTAATCGTTCCCGGTTGTAAAAGTGAAGATTCAGGAACGAACCCTACTGTGCCAACAACCAAAACCTTACGATTAACTCACTGGGGTGTTGACTGGTCTGAAGGAGTGGTAGGCGAAGCAAACAATGTAGTGGACCCCGAAAAAAATGACGGCGAAACAATTATCTGGTGCCCGTTGGGTTCCGGTGGTGGTGGTTGGGGTACCGGCATTTGGTTCCGTGCAAGATCAGAAAAAATAATGCGGTTAGGCCCCGGTGATCTCTCTGCGATTACTTCAATAGATACAACGAGATGGGCAACCGATGTTTGCTCAACCCCATTGCGTGCAGGGGATATATGGGCAACAAAAGCGTTGGACGGATATATAATCTTTAAGGTTACGGAAGTGGCAACGGACTCGGCTTCAATCGCAAACGGTTCAGACGACTGGCCCGCAAAAGTAGAGTATAAATACTCAACAACAACTACATTTAACTGATTTATTTGTGGTGAATTGTCGGCTGTTGCTCTCGGCTGCCCTTTGTTGCCCTCTGATTTTGAGGAAAAAACTTATTGAGCAACCGCCCAAAGTTATTTTTCCCGTGTACATTTTATCAGACTATGTACATTAATGAGGAATAACTTATTGATTAAGCGCAAAAAAAAATCAAACAAATGAGTTGATTTATTTAGCAATACACTCAAGACTAAGAAGAAAGAGGCTGCCTGATATAAAATTCAGGCAGCCTCTTTTTTTGATTGGGAGGCGCGATAATTTTTTGTTTTTCTGTGGCCTCGTCTAATTTTTTTGATTTGCTTTCAAAAATCCGGTGTAATTATTTGCCTGCGGTGAGTAGAGAGTAGGGAGGTTGGATTAAAAGTTGGTTTGGCGGTTGAGTGAGAGGCAGATGGAGAGATTGGTTTGAAGGATGAGTGGGAGGCAGATAGAGAGGTTGGTTTGGCGGTTGAGTGAGAGGCAGATGGAGAGATTGGTTTGGCGGTTGAGTGAGAGGCAGATAGAGAGGTTGGTTGAGAGGTGAATAAAGAGGTTAAGTGAGCGGTGCGTACATAATAGTGTACGAATTAAGTCTTTAAAAATCCGTATTTTAGTGGTCAAGAACTGCAAAAAATTGTCGGAATTATTGCGGAAAAACCATTAGTTTTTGATAAAGCAGCAGAATAAAAATCATTGATCATCGGATATTGTTTAGAATGAAAGAACGCCATTCAAAACCTGTGTTCAAGTTCTACGAGCAGAAACAACTTTTGTTATTCCCTCCAATGATAGAAGAGAAAATCTCGAAAGCGCATCCGGTGCGGGTTTTCAATTATATTATTGATGGGATAGACCACAGTGCGCTCTTTGCACGATATCCGGGAGGTGGTGCCTCAAGTTATCACCCGGTGATGCTTCTGAAAATTCTTCTTTTTGCCTATCTGAACAATATTTACACTTTAAAAGAAATTGAAGAGTTGTTGGTAAGTGATGAAAATTTCATCTGGCTAAGCGGCGATCAAGTGCCCAACTACACAACAATAAACCGTTTCAGGCGGAATAAACTGGGTGACTTGTTGAAAAAATATTTTTTCCTTGTAGTTGAAGAGCTTATGACCATCGGTATCTTAGAAATAAAGACGCACAATGCCGTCGGTTCTGCACCCACTTCAACTGTGGATTCTTCGCCCCTTTCAACGATTGGTGCTTTCAGTTTTGAGTGGGGAACGCCGCAAAAGAGGAACAAATCAAAGCGCAAAAGTATGATTAACGATATGTGGGTTTACATTCAGGATCGCACCACTCGTGAAGAAAGGGTAACTTTCTCTCGTAATTATAAAAAACTTGTGCCGGATCTTATACAAAATGATTTAGCAGATGAGGGAAATTAAAAAACAAGTTAAGATAGAGAAAGACTAAACAAGCAATGGAAGAAAATTCCGGAGTTGAAGAATTGAGGCGGTGACAGGTATGGAAGAGAGAGAAGAGAGAAGAGAGAAGAGAGAAGAGAGAAGAGAGAAGAGAGAAGAGAGAAGAGAGAAGAGAGAAGAGAGAAGAGGGTAAAAGAAATTGACAATAGTAGCGAATTTAGCGGAAGAGGATAAATAGCAAACGGAACAAACAGAACAAATTAACCCCGAAAATCTAAATAGCAAACAGAATAAATTTACCGACAATTCAAAATAACATTAAATAACAACGCAAAATTAAAACCAAGATTAGAAGAAAAATGAGATATAAACTACTCGGAAGATCAGGATTAAGAGTTTCAGAACTTTGTCTGGGAGCAATTTCATTCGGTACGGAGTGGAACTCGGGCGCAGACAAAGAAGAAAGCAGAAAAATATTCGATAAATTTGCCGAAGCGGGGGGCAATTTCATCGATACAGCCAACAGATACACAGAGGGGACGAGCGAGAAATTCCTCGGCGAGTTTATGGGAAGTGAACGGGACAAATTCGTTATTTCCACAAAATACAGCCTGCATACCAAGCCCGGTGATATTAACAACGGCGGCAACAGCCGGAAAAATATGTTTCGTTCGGTCGATGGAAGTCTTAAAAGGCTTAATTCGGACTACATTGATGTTCTTTATATCCACATGTGGGATTTTACCACGCCGGTTGATGAAGTGATGCGGGGGCTTGACGACCTGATTCGTATGGGAAAAGTGCATTATATTGCGGTTTCCGACACTCCTGCATGGATTGTTTCGGGTGCGCAGATAATGGCGGAGCTTAGGGGATGGTCGCAATTTGTCGCTTTTCAGGCTGAATACAACTTAATTAAGAGGGAAGCTGAAAGGGACATCCTTCCAATGTGCGAGCACTTCGATATAACCTGTGTGCCGTGGGCGCCAATTGCGGGTGGTGTGCTTTCGGGGAAATACCTGAAAGACGCGAATGCAACGGGAAGAATTAAACCCATAAGCATGCGAAGAAACGAGAGAAGCAACAGGATAACCGCAAAAGTTGTGGAAGTAGCGGATGAGTTGGGCGTTACACCCGCGCAAGTGGCTATGAATTGGATACGGCAGAACAGATACAGGATGATTCCCGTGGTGGGTGCGAGGTCGGTTGCGCAGATAACAGACAGCCTTGGTTGTTTAGATTTTGAGATACCGGCGGAAAAACTTGCAGAACTGGAGGAATTTACAAAAATTGAACTTGGTTTTCCGCACGATATGCTTCAGGGTGAGCAGGCGAGAAGTTTAATCTACGGTGGCTTATTCGAAAAACTCGATAACCACCGTAGAAGATAATTTTTTTTAGTTTTAACTAACCGGAACTTGTTTTTTTGCTGCCTCATTTTGAATGAGGCAACAACAACGGCTTTCAGGAATACCGGCGCTTACAGCAAAAGCACCTGCGCCACCCGGGTAAAACAACAACCTCCTCCCGCATAAGGAATGGTGTACCCCGCAGAAGCACCGTTGCTGCCCGCGTAAAAGCACCTGCGCCTCTTTCAAAACCCTGTTTTAACCGTATGTGGTTGCGTGCAAATGCCCGGTTTGTTAAATCATTTCAAATAAAGCATTTTAAGTTTCTTTGAGAATGTTGGTGCCGTCATCTCGTAGAAATAGATACCTGATACTAATCCCGAAGGCTTGAATGTAACCGAGTGTGAACCGGCTTTAACAAACCCATCAACAGGAGAAGCGACCTTGTTTCCCAAAATATCGTAAACAACAATAGATACATTCCCGTCAACCGGAGTAGTGAACCTTATAACAGTTTCAGGGTTGAACGGATTGGGATAGTTTTGCATCAAATCGTAAGATAAAACGGGTGCCGATTCAATATCAACGGGCCCGTATAACCTGTAGGTGCCGTCGAAATCGATCTGTTTCAGACGATATTGGATAGTTCCTGTAAAGTTTATTTTTTCGCTGAACGAATAGTCAGTCGTGGCGGTTTTAGTACCTGCGCCATCAATGAAGCCGACGGTTGCCCACTCGCTACCGTTAACTGAGCGCTGCACTTCAAACCCTTTGTTATTAACTTCGGAAGCGGTAGCCCACTCCAAATTAACAGTTCCATCAACCAATTTACCGGAAAAAGAAGAAAGTTCAACCGGCACGGCGGAATAGACATAGATGCCGATGTCGTCCACATACCAACCGTCTTTATTAAGGGAGACATCCGATCTGAGTTCAAATTTCAGTTTAATTTGCATACCGGCGTATGGAGTAAGGTCAATCATCTCCTGCTTCCAGGTGTTTGAAGTTCCGTTATAAACAGGCGTACCGGCGGGCACCTGCTTACCTGAACCGGAGCCGGGAGTGGTTAACTTGCCTGCAAGGGGTATCCAAGACGAGCCATTGTTTGTAGAAATCATCACCTGCCCGCAATCCCATCTGGCTTCCATGTCCCATTTAGTCCAAAAAGTAAATTTTGGGTGCGCCATTCCGACGAGTGAAATGTTGTTGGTAGTAACCATGGCAACCGTAGCGTTGTTCGCATAGTTACCAACTTTCGAGTCGGTAAAAGAGACGGGCCCCGTGTAAAAAGTAACATCGGTAGCCTCCCATCTTGGATTAGCGGGTGTTGCGGTTACAGTCCACTTGTTAAGGGGGTCATTGGAATCATCGTGGAACGCAAAATCAGGAGTTCCGGTAACAAAGCCGATTGTGTCGGCGCTGATTAACACACCATTTCTGAAAGTTGAAACCTTCAGTTGGCACATAGAATCAACCGGTGCTGTTGGTGAAACTGATATAGAAAACGGGGTAGGAATCTGATAAACGCCACGAGCCGGAAGTGCAGGCACTGAAGCGCTACCGTTTGCAACTGAAACCAAATTGGTTAAAGATTCAACGGTAACGGTAACATTATCAGCGCCGGAAAGCCCTTTATTTTTGAGTGTCAGTGTCAGTTCTGCCTGATCACCGGGGTTAATATACTCCTTGTTAAACTGATGTGAAGCATATCTTACATAATCACCGGCAACCCAAGCCCAGTATAGGTTTGACTGCAGATTTTCGATAGCCAATGGAAAAATGCGCGATTGCGGGGGCCAGAAATCATCCATATCACTACCAACTTCAACCGTTATGGCAAAAATTTTCCCGTTATTTTCAAGGTCGCCGTCGTACAGAAAATCATCTGAAGAGCCACGCACCGGGTAAAGAAGTTGCCATGCTGTGCCGGGTTCATATCCGTTAGTAGCCACCATATCAGCAGCAAACTCGTTGAAGATTAAAGAGTCAGGTGTTAGTTGCGTTTGATATCCGTAAGGATAAATAAGTAGGTTGCTGTAAGTGTGGTAATTCAGAATATTTTTAAAACTTTTACCTGCGACAAAATTTTTAAGAGCCTGAGTTTCAAGTTCAGAAAACGGAGAAGGACCTCTATAATCATCGGCGCTTGGTGAAGTGCTTGAACCACCTCCGGGAGCATTCCAATAATTTTGTGGTCCGAAGTTTCTGTTTAAGTCAACCCCATAAACTCCACTGTTCAGTGATCTGTTTTTGCGCCACATCCCGCCGCCGTTTGGGTTTGTGCTTCTGTTATACTCATAACCGTCGGGGTTAATCACCGGTATGAACCAAATTTCTCTGTTATCCACTAAATATTTAACCGAAGGATTTGAGTTGTAGTTTTCCATCAGATAGTACATAAAATAAATAACAGCCATCATGGCTGCAGGTTCACGCGCATGAATAAGAGAAGTGAACATAGTGCGGGGTTCGTTCTCTGTAACACCGGGGTTATCGGAAATTTTAACTGCATATATGGGGCGCCCTTGGGAAGTGGTGCCGATTGTAATTTTTTCAGTGATAAGGTTAGGGAAACGCGTCCTCATTGAATCTAATTGGGCATAAATTTCAGCCAAAGTATAATATCCGCCCATGGAGCCGTAAGTTAAGCCCTCAACACCATATCTTTGTTTGCTTTCCCTGATAGTGGCAGCCTTTTCGCTTTCTGTCATTTTGGGAAGTGATTTGTAGTGTGCATACCAATCGTCGATTAAAACCTGATATTTAATTCCGGAAGCCTTCAGTTTGGCAAAATCTTCATCTGAAATAAAAAAGGAGAACGAGTTATCTTTACCCGCAGTTCCTTCTGTGATGTGAAGGTCGTAGTTTTCCAGTAACCTAAAGTCAGACCTTAAATTATCGGAGAAAATTTTTACTTTTTTCCAGTTCTGCTGTGGTAAAATGGTGAAAGAAGCAAGAAAAAAGAGGAAGAGGAAAGAATGAAACGCTTTCATTGTTTTTAACCAATCAGTTAAATGTAAAAGAATGGGAAAATATTTTATGTGAGTTAATTTTTGACATTCAGGATAGTTTTTACTTTATCCACCAAAACTTTAGGTCCTTCAGTTTTAACAATATAATCCGCCACGCCAAGTTCTTTCCCTTCCTGCAGATCGTCGTCGGCAGATTTTGCAGTAAGAAAAACAAAAGGAATAGAGGAGAGCTGAGAATCCGCCAGGAGTTTTCTACGAAGTTCGAAACCATCCATCTCGGGCATCATTACATCGGAAATAATCAGGTCGGGCAACCATTCACTTGCTACATTATATCCAATTGCCCCATTTTCGGCAGTTCTGCACTCAAAGCCGTTTTTTGTTAAACTGTAGTGAAAAAGCTTAGCAAGTGAGCTGTCATCATCAATAAGTAAAATTTTAATCATAATAAATTCATGTTGGGTTGTTACCTTTCATCAAGAGTCATTATATTTTTATATGGTTTACCATTCCCTTAGGGGCTTATATTTTAAGGGTTTATATTTTATTTACTCAGTAAAAACTTTTGACGGCTTCGCCTGTAGTTTTGAATGCTTCAAAAATACGGTACATTCTTGTAAGTTCAAACATCGACTGAACCGCGGGCTGGAAGCCAACTAACTTAATATCCCCATTAGCCTGAGTAATCCTTTTGAAAGAGACAACCAGTGCCCCGAGGAAGGTAGAGTCGATAAACTCACATTCAGAGAGATCGACCACCAGTTTAGTGACGCCGTTATCGATGTGCTGCAGCAGCAAGTTTTTAAATTCTTCGGCATTGCTTAGTGTTGCTCTTACCAAACCAACACCAACAACTGTAACATCGCCATCTTTCTGTACAGAAAAGTTCATTTTAATTCTCCAAATTTTTATTATTATTAAGGATTTTCGGGATCAATATTATATTTAGCCATAAGCCTGTAAATAGTTGCTCTTCCAAGTTCCAACTTTTTAGCAGCTTCAAAAATATTGCCTTTAGTAACTTTAATAGCGTTTCTAATCGCCAGTTCTTTAATTTTTTCAAAGGGAAGAGTATTTTCCGTATTTAGTTGCCCGTCGTTAGAAATGTTAAGCGCCGCATTAGAAAGTGCTCTGATGTGTGGTGGAAGATCTTCAGCCTCAATTTTATCATTTTCTGTTAAGATAAGGCTTCTTTCGATAGTGTTCTCCATTTCTCTGATGTTGCCGGGCCAGTCATAGTCAAACATCAGCCGGGTTGCTTTCGAAGAGAACCCCTGCACATTTTTATTGTGTTTTTTATTGAAATGTTCCACAAAGTGTTTAGCGAGCACGATAATGTCGCTTCTTCTTTCACGAAGTGGCGGTAAAATAATCGGGAATGAATTAAGCCTGTAGAAGAGGTCTTCCCTGAACAGTTTTTCGTCAACCGCTTGCTTAAGGTCTCTGTTTGTAGCCGAAATAATTCTGACATCGCATTTGATAGATTCAGTGCCACCGACTCTTTCAAACTCTTTTTGTTGAATAGCGCGGAGCAGTTTAGACTGCAGCCCGATATCCATTTCGCCGACTTCATCTAAAAACAAGGTACCTTTATCAGCGAGTTCAAATTTCCCAAGTTTTCGTTGGTGTGCCCCTGTAAACGACCCTTTTTCATGCCCGAAAAGTTCACTTTCCATCAAATCTCTTGGGATAGAGGCACAATTAACAACAACAAAAGGGAGTTCTTTCCTTATTCCATTAAAGTGAATAGCTTTTGCAATAAGTTCTTTACCGGTACCGCTTTCGCCGTGAATAAGCACGGTTATATCGTTATCCAGTACTTTGGTCATCAATTTGAACACTTCCTGCATTTTATCATCAGCAGAAATAATGTTGCTGAAACTGTAGGTTTGCGAAACATTTTCCCGAGCGCGCTCTAACTCTTTTTCGAGGTCATAATTTTTCAAAGCGTTACGAATTGCCGGTTCCAACCGTTGTGTATCGATCGGTTTAGGGAAATAGTCATAAGCGCCAAGTTTTAAAGCTTCCAGCGCCACATCCACCCTTCCCTGTGCAGAAAGCATTATGACGGGGAGGCGGTGGTCAAATTTTTTAATTTCTTTCAGAGCTTCAATCCCGCTGATACCGGGCAGCATAATATCGAGCAGAATAAGGTCGGGTTTCAGTTGAAGCGAGGCTAACATTTGCTCGGCTGTGTCAAAAGTTTTCACTTTATAATTCCATTTTTCCCCGACCCAATAAGTTATGAGTCTAAGGATAGGTGCCTGATCGTCAACGATAAAAATTAGTTTATCCATTGCTTACGAACCTTCTGGGTATTAACTGAAGTTTGATAATAACGGTTGTGCCGTTGCCTTCTTCAGACTGGATACTAATGAAACCCCGATGATGATCGATTATTTGTTTGACTAAAGAAAGCCCCAAGCCGGAGCCGGGGGTTGTGTTATCCGCCCTTGCAACTTTGTAGAATTTCTGAAAGATGTGTGGCAAATCGTCTTTTGGGATGCCAATACCGGTGTCGCTGATAATAGTTTCAAGTTCGTTGTTTCTTACCCTTAAGAAGACGGTAATTCTTCCGCCGGGAGGAGTAAATTTTAGTGAGTTTTCAAAAATATTATCGAACGCTTGCTGTATTCTGTTTCTGTCGCCGTTTAGAATCACACTTTCGATGGGATAGTCTTCAGTGATTTGTATCGATTTGCCATCCGCCTGGTTTTTATATTTGCCTACAATATCTTTAATCAGTTCAACGGCGTCGAAATCTGTTTTTTCAAGGTCAATTTTGCCGCCTTCAAGTTTTGAAATATCGAGCACATCGTTGATAAGTTCAGCGAGCCTTTTCGACTCTGTCAGAATAATCTTGTTAAAATCAGCCCTTACAGATTCAGGCATATCTGAATCGGAATCTATAGTTTCAGAAAATCCAATAATAGAGGCAAGCGGTGTTCTAAGTTCGTGGGAAATGTTGGCAACAAACTCGCTTTTCAGCTGGTTAAGTTCTTCAAGCACAGAAATCCTTTGTTTAACGCGGTCTCTCTCGATAGAAATGATTCTGTTAGCCTCGATGAGTTTATTGTTCAGGTCGTTCATCATTTCCTGATCGTTAATACGGGAAGTAACATTTCTGCCGATCCCCACGATACCGTCGAACCTGTTTTTTTGTGAGTAAACGGGTCGGGCGTTAATTTCAAAAGTTAATTTTTTGCCGTATTTAGTCAGAAAGGCAGCTTCAAAAGTAATAGCGCCTGGTGATTTAAGCAGCTGTTTGAAAGAGTTGGTAATAGCCGCCCTTTCATCCTCGTGAATGAAAGAGATGAAATGTTTTCCGGTCATCTCTGCGGGTACAAATTCTAAAGACAACGCCCCGAGTTCGTTTACTGATGAAAAGTTGCCGCTATGGTCGAGTATAAAAATGAGATCATCGGCAGTTTCAAAGAGTACTTTCAGTTTTTCCTCCGACCTCATCAGGCGGTTGACTAATTCTCTGTCGCCTGAAGAATCGATGAGTAGGTTTGCGATAGCCACTAACCTTTCCCCTTCTCTTTTTGCATAAACGAAGTGTCGAAGGTGCTTAATTTGCTGGTCTGCGGTGTAAATTCTGTAGTAAAATTCGTCGCGAACGCCATCGATAGCGGCTCGAAATTTAGTTTTGAACCCTTTGAGGTCAGCCGGGTGAATCATTCTCATCAGTTTAGTAACAGAAAAGCTTTCGGGGTGATCGTTACCCTTGAAGAAAGAGACGAAGTCTCCGTGTATATCAACTACTCTAAGCGGATCGGGAACGACGGTAAAGAACAGAGTTCCGGGGAAATCAACCTCTTTATTCAACAGATTCAGCGGCAGTTCTGCTTCAGATGTCTCAATTTTATCCGATTTAATATTGGTTTTAAGTCTTTTCGGTTCAGTTAGTTCTTTAGGATGAGGGGTAGAAAGGGCAGAAAACTCGACTTCATAAAAAGCTGCACCGGGAGTTCTGAGGTCTTCCACCGTTTTGAAAACAGCGGCAGAGAAATTAAGATTTTCTTTAAGCTCGTCAATCAGCCTTTCAAAAGTGCCCTGATCGACAATATCATGGGCAGAAAGGTTGATTAAAGCCTCAGCTTTAGCAGCGGCTTTTCCTTCACTATAAATTATCTTAACGCCTTTTTCTTCATTAACTTCCAGAAGAAGAGAAAGCGCAGGTTTATTGTTTCGGTTGATCTTTTGACACTCCGCCCGGCTTAGGGCTAAACAGTTATTAAAAACGAGTAGAATTAGTGTCTTAATATAAGACAAATTTCAGAAAAAATGAAAGCATAAAAGGATAAAACGAGTAAAATTTTATTGAACAGAGGGCTTAATGCAAATCAACTCATATTTTAGTATCTGACAATTTATTTTTTTTGGAGATCAAAATGAACTACAGAACAGAAACTGACACGATGGGGGAAGTGCAGGTTCCCTCTGATAAATATTACGGTGCACAAACCGGTCGATCGCTGATTAATTTCAAGATAGGTGAAGAAAAAATGCCGCGTGAGCTGATAAAAGCTTTCGGGATTTTGAAAAAAGCGGCAGCGTTAACAAACAGCGAGCTTGGTTTACTGCCTGCAGAAAAAAGAGATTTAATAGCCCGTGCGGCTCAGGAAGTTATAGACGGCAAATTAGAGGGTAATTTTCCGTTATCTGTTTGGCAAACCGGCAGCGGCACTCAATCGAACATGAATGTGAATGAGGTTATTGCGAACCGTGCTATTGAACTTGCCGGGGGTGTTATCGGAAGCAAGAAGCCGATCCACCCGAATGATGATGTGAATAAAGCGCAATCTTCCAACGATACATTCCCGACTGCAATGCACATTGCAGCAGCAATGGCAGTAAATGAAAAACTAATTCCGATGGTAACCAAACTTCGTGACGCACTTGCTGTAAAATCGGAAGAATTTAAAGATATTATTAAAATCGGAAGAACGCACCTGATGGATGCAACACCGCTGACACTTGGGCAGGAGTTCAGCGGTTATGTACAGCAGTTAACCAACGGTTTAAAAAGAATAGACGACGCACTGCCGTGGGTTTATGAACTGGCACTCGGCGGAACGGCGGTAGGAACGGGTCTGAACACACACCCGGATTTCCCGGAGAAAGCAGCCGCAAAGATTGCTGAATTAGCCGGCTTGCCGTTTGTCAGTGCACCGAACAAGTTTGAGTCGCTTGCCGCACATGACGCTTTGGTGAATCTTCACGGGGTATTAAAAACGCTTGCTGCTTCGCTGATGAAGATAGCAAATGATGTCCGGTGGCTGGGGTCAGGTCCCCGTTCAGGAATTGGGGAATTAAATCTCCCTGAGAACGAGCCGGGCAGTTCGATAATGCCGGGTAAAGTAAACCCCACTCAATCGGAAGCGATGACGATGGTATGTGCTCAGGTATTCGGGAACGATGTAGCCGTTAATTTTGGCGGCGCATCCGGTAATTTCGAGCTTAATGTGTTCAAACCTGTTATGATTTATAATGTGCTTCAATCGGTAAGGCTTTTATCTGATGCCTGTGAGAGCTTCACGGACCATTGTGTCGTGGGGATTGTAGCCAACAGGGTTAACATCGAAAAACATGTTACCAACTCTTTAATGCTTGTAACTTCGCTTAACCCGCACATTGGTTACGATAATGCGGCTAAAATTGCTAAAAAGGCTCATAAAGAGAATAAAACATTGAAAGAGGCTGCTTTGGAACTTGGTTTGCTTACTTCAGAGCAATTCGACCAAATTGTAAGACCTGAAGAGATGATTTCAGCTAAAATGTAATTAAACTTCTTGTTCAGTTTACTTTTTTAGCATGCTTAATCTTTTAGACCGTTTATTCTTATAAGCGGCATAATTTTTTTATTATGTTTAATTTTTTTAATCTTTTTAAGAAAGGCCGGAATAAAAACAGGGAGATATTGGTAACAAAAGTATGATGAGAACAAAAACGGATATAGCCCGTAACTGGCTTCCAAGATATACAGGAACCCCGTTGAGTCAGTTCGGTGACTATATTCTGCTGACGAATTTCAACGACTATGTAGAGCGGTTTGCCGATAAATTCAAGTGCAATTTAAATGGCGAAGGCTACCCGATGCAAGCCGCCACAAACAACGACGGGCTTACGATAATAAACTTTGGAATGGGCTCGGCAAATGCAGCAACTATTATGGACCTGCTGACCGCTGTTGACCCGAAAGGAGTTTTGTTTCTTGGGAAGTGTGGCGGCTTAAAAAGATCTACCGAATTAGGCTATTTCATTCTCCCGATTGCTGCTATCAGGGGGGAGGGAACAAGCAACGACTACGCACTGCCGGAAGTGCCTGCACTTCCTTCTTTTAAGTTGCATAAGTTTGTTTCGCAGAAAATTGTTGACCGCGATTTGGAATACCGAACCGGCGTGATTTACACTACCAACCGGCGGCTCTGGGAGTGGGATGACGATTTTAAGGAATATCTGAAGGAAACTAACGCAATTGGGATTGATATGGAAACTGCAACGCTCTTCACTGTGGGGTTTGTTAACCAGATTCCACGCGGTGCGCTGTTACTGGTTTCAGATGTCCCGATGATTCCCGAGGGGATTAAAACTGAGGAGTCGGATAAAGAAGTGACCAAAAAGTTCGTTTCACTTCACCTTGAAATTGGAGTTGAAGCGATGACCGAAATTGAGAAAAACGGTGAACAAATTAAACATTTCACTTACGAATAAGGTCTTGTTTCAGGATGATCGAAATTGAGAAAAACGGTGAACAAATTAAACATTTCACTTACGAATAAGGTCTTGTTTCAGGATGATCGATCTTTTACGCGATAACCGACTGAAATTTTACGGGCTACTGCAGATAGTCGGCTGGGGAGGCTATGGTGTGCTAAATCTGTTGATTATGGCAACGATGCGTTTTGGGCGTGAAAGAGAGACATTAATCAACTGGACGATGATAAGTTCGGTAGTTTTGATAATAATTGCGGGCATCGCGGTTTCGCACCTTTTTAGAATGTTGATAATAAAACTAAACTGGCTGCACTTGGAGCTTAAGTACTTAGCTCCCAGATTAGTGTTTGGTGCAATGGTTTGCGGAATTGCGATAGTGATAATAATTTCACTTCCTTTCTATTTTGATTCTAATCTCAATTTTGATTTTCAACAGCTTTCGAACTCACTTCCCTTTTTGTTAATGCACTGGATAAATCTTTCCATAATAATGCTGCTTTGGTCGTTGATTTATTTCACGATACATTATTTCGAAAATTTTCAACAGGCAGAAATTGAGCGGTTTGTTTGGGAAGCAGCGGTTAAAGATTTTGAGTTGAAAACGCTTAAATCGCAGCTTAACCCCCACTTCATGTTCAATGCCATGAACGGAATAAGGGCACTGATTGAGGAAGACCCTGAAAAAGCGAAACGCTCGATAACACAACTTTCAAATATTTTCAGGTATTCATTGAATGTAGAGCGGAGTGAAACAGTACCGCTTGAGGATGAAATTAAAACCGTAAACGACTATTTAACGCTTGAACAGGTGAGATACGAAGAGCGGCTTCGTTTTTCCGTGGATATCGAGCCGGCTGTTTATTTTGTTGAAATTCCTCCAATGATGGTTCAGACTTTAGTAGAAAACGGTATAAAGCACGGGATATCAAAGCTTCCAAAAGGGGGGAGCATAAGCGTGAAAGCAGCAAAAAATGGTGACAACTTGATTATTAAGATTTCAAATTCGGGTAACCTTAATGAGGCTGAGATGAACAACTCGAAAGGGTTTGGGTTGGCTAACACGAAGCATCGGCTTTCGTTGTTGTATGGTGAAAAAGCCTCTTTCACGATTAAAAATGCAGAAAAGATGGTTGAGGCAGTTATTAAAATTCCAATCGGAGGCAGAGAAAATGAAAGCTATCATAGTTGATGATGAACGCTTGGCAAGAAATGAACTTAAACGGCTTCTTTCCGAGTACCCGGATATTGAAGTGGTGGATGAGGCGGCGAATGTGGATGAGGGGGTTGAAAAGATTAAGCACCACGAGCCTGATGTTGTTTTTCTTGATATACAGATGCCGGGTAAATCAGGGTTTGATTTGCTCGAGGAGTTGGATCGGTCACCGAGGGTGATTTTCACCACGGCGTATGATGAATACGCAATTAAAGCCTTTGAGTTTAATGCGCTTGACTATTTGCTAAAGCCGATTGAACCGGCACGGCTTTCAGAAGCGATTAAAAAGGTTAAAATTGAAAACCCCGAAGATGAAGAGCTTGACATCAGAAAGATTTCCAAGCAACTGCGAAGTGACGATCAGGTTTTTGTGAAAGACGGTGACAGGTGCTGGTTCGTTAAATTGGAAGAAGTGCGGCTGTTTGAGTCTGAAGGAAATTATGTACGGCTGTTTTTCCGGGAGAACAAACCCCTTATTTTAAAAACGCTGAATTACTTAGATGAGCGCTTAGACAGCAAAACCTTTTTCCGTGCAAACAGAAAGCACATAATCAACCTTAAATATATAGAAAATATAGAGCCTTGGCTGAACGGTGGATTGCTCGTAAAAATGAAAGACGGCAAGAAAATAGAGGTTTCCCGCCGTCAGTCGATAAAATTTAAGGAAATGCTTTCACTTTAGGTTTTTAACCCCCGGGGAAACAAGGCGTTTGTCAACGCAATATTTCCCCGCAAAACAATAAACCGGTTCAGCGGACTATTGTGAAATTCTGAATACTTTCAAGTATTCCAGGAAGTAGTTTTGTCCTCGCATTTAGCGGACTATTGTGAAATCCTGAACAGGGTACGATTCCCATAACCCCGCATTTCGGGGTAGTACATCAGCCCTGCATAGACCGAGGCAACGGTATAATACCCGGGCAGTTGGGCTCTTAGGATATAAGAAAACTCCATCTCTTGTGGTGCGTAAGTAACAAAGAAAGTGATTTTCGAGTCCCGCACTTCCTGATCGGCGTAAAAGCGGTTCCAGTAACCGGGCCAGTAGCCGGTATGGTCTTGTTCTCCTTTAATATTGTACAGGTAATCTTCTTTCACCAATTCGAATCCGGCGGGCAGCATATCTTCAACCATCAGAAACTGGTCGTTAGTCCGGTTCGTTTTCACTCTGATTTTCACGAGCAATAAGTCACCCGTAACCACTTTATCGGGAATAGCCTTGTTGTAAAAAATACTATTGCCCGTTTTTGTTTCGATCAACTTGAAAACTTCTTTAGTAACGGTGAATTTATTTTCTTTAACAAATGAAATGTCGGGGTAATAAAGTGTATTCTCCCCGCCGAGATACATCACACCTTTCCCTTTTTTAACAATTTTAATCGTGTTTTTGCCGTAGATAAATGGTACAGAAGTACCATCAGGAGTTAAAACCACCACAGCGGGGTTCATGTTGGCTGCATCGAACGATACTTTTTTCACCTGCTTTCCGTTGAGGAATATTTCCGCAGAAAAGTCCGGCTCTAATTCATGGGTGAGCAAAAGGTAATCAGTAAGAGCGAAGAGAACATTAGCAGTCTGCTGAGTCGAAAGCCATCCTTTCCCTTTTTGTTCGCGGATGAGGAAATTGGCGGCTTTCAATATTGCGGGTGAGGTTGAGTCAACGGCGATAATAAATCTTAAAGCTGAAGCAGTAGCCTGAATTTTATCGTTCTGCCAGGTATAATAACCGTCATTTCCCCAGGAGATGAAGTTTTGGTCGTCGTTAGCGGTTTGCAACAGTCGTTTATAAATCTCTTTTGCGGTGGCAAAATCATCGATATTTATAAAGGTAAGCCCGAGCAGTGATGTTGAATATGCGTCTAAGGAATCAGCAAGCAGGTCATCCGTAAGTTTCAGGAAAGGTTTAATATTGCGTGCATTGCGATTAATACCTGAATAGACCCAGGCGGCGTATGCGGCGGTAACTTTATCAACATTCTTTTCAGAAAGTGAGTTTTCAAGGGCAGCCAAGCCTTTATCGAAAACGGAAGTGTTGATAGAATAGCCTAAATTCTTCGCCATATTCAGACCGTACATCACATAAGCGGTCATGTAGTAGTTGGTCGGGTCGTTTTTCCACCAGCCCCATCCGCCCCGGCTGTTTTGAGCGTCGTAGAGGCGCTCAAGCCCTTTGCTTATAACATTGGGCATTTTTTCCATCGTTGAAGAAGATAACGGTACGCCAAGTTTTTTGAAAGAATTTGAGACGATAAGCGCCGGTAAAAATCGGCTCATTGTCTGTTCCACGCAGCCGTAAGGGTAGTCCACTAATCCATCCAATGAGCTGAGAAGTGTTGCGGCTATGGTTGGGCTAACAGAAAGGGCGAGACTGACGGTTTTCATATTAACACCGGTTGGGATAGTAAACTCAAGCGTTTTATCCGGTTCTCCCTGCTGCAGTGCATCGTTCAGATAATTTGTAGCCTTAATACCTATTGGGATAACGGGCACTTGTATCTTCAGTGCGTCAGATTCCTTATCAGAAATAGCTTCAATGTAAAGTTCGCTGTTGTAGTTAACAAACGGCACAGCCGTTTTAATTTCAACAGTGGCTATACCTTTGGATGAAATTACGGCTTCGAACGAGTCGGTTGTTTTCTTTGATACAGTTACACCTTTCACATCGAAAGAAACAGGGGTCAGGTTTGTGAAACTGAATTTAACCTTCGTTTCAGCGTCAGTATTAAGATAGTTATGGATGTTAGCCACGACCATTGTTGTATCGCCCTCTTTGAAAAAACGGGGTGTTTCCAAACGGACAAGCAGGTTTTTGGTAGCGATAACATTATTAACAGCTTCACCTGTTTTGGTATCTTTAGTAATAACGCGAACAGTAGAGCGCCATGAAGTCAGGTTATCCGGTAAGTTGAAAGAAACGGTTGCTTCACCACTTCTGTCTGTAATCACCGAAGGTGCCCAGAAAGGTGAATCAACAAAATTTTCCCTCACTTGCACGGTAGCAGAAGAGTTTTCTTCATCGGGCGAGGGGGCATTTTCGTTTCTCGCGCCTTGTTTGGTTAACGCCATATCTTCAGCGTAAGCGCCCCCGCCTGCCATGTAACCGGAGAAGTACATATTTAACTCTTCGATAAGGGGTTCCATGTAAATTTCTTCTGCAATTGATTTGTTTTCACTGACATAAACCCTTTTAATCGGATAGACGATGTTCTGAGTAAGAATACAGATGTCAAATTCCCCGCCCGGAAGGTCTGTAAACTTCGTGAAGTTCATCCCATCGTATGGTTGAGTTTTAATAAGAGAGCCGTTGGTAACGAGAAGTTTTACTTTGTCGCCCACTTCTTCAAAATTATCAAATTTAAGTTTCACTTCAATGGAAGAATTGCCGGAAGTGCGCCCTTTCGGGTTATAATCCAAATCGATAAGAGTTAAAGGGCGGCTCATTGATTGCCCATATTTTCCTTCAAGCGAGCTTGAAGTTTGTGTGCTGTACCATTCAACCGGATAAAAAGAATCGTAAAGGGGTTCGGTGTTATCGGGTTTGACGGAATAGATTGCTTCATCGGCCGTTCCGAAGGCAACTTGCGCTCCTTTGACAGCTTTGCCGTATTTATCGGTAACTTTAACCAGAAACTCGGCTTCTGCACCGGGTTTGAAATTTGGTTCGGAAGGAGTGATCGAAACGGAAAGTTTTGCCTCGTCGTTGATGATCCCCACCCTTTTAATTGTATAGATAAGGTTTGAATTGGCGCCGGCAAGGAAAGAGATATTAACTGCCGGTGCCCACTCTTTGGCGGCAACAGTATTAAATTCGGCTAAGCCGTCGTTCACAGAAACCCTGTGATACGAGATAATCGAGTTTTGCTCGATTACTACAACGCCTTCCTTCGGTTTTTCGGGGAGATAGATTACCGCTTTAATAGTATCTCCGGGAAGATAGGCTTCTTTATCAGTTACAATTTCAGAGTTGTTAAATGAACGCCACCAATAGTACGCATATTTTCTGCTGAAGCACCTGAAAGAAGTTTCGGCGGTTGTTATTTTATCGTTTGAACCGGCACCGGTGAGGGTGACGGAATAGTCACCTTCTTCAGTTGGGGTATATGGGATTTTGGCAACCCCCCTTACATCAGTTTTTACTGTTGTTTCAAAGACAGTTTTTGAGTTGGGGTCGCCGTTATCATAAGTGATTTTTGAAACAGAAACCGCCAGTTCAGTCTCTTTGGGTGACATATCCGCCGTGTAAGAATTGGCGGTGATATAAATTTCTTCGCCGGGTTTCACGAACCACCTGTCGGTTCCGGCGGTTATGATCAGGTCGGTCAGGGTAACATTCACGCTTCCTGTACCTGCAATTTCTCTTTTAGAAGCGTCTGTTACATTCGCCTGGAAGGAATATGAATATCCGGCAGTTGAATCTTCGTCGGTATCGAAATCGAAATCATAATAACCGTCGGCATTAAGTGTTCCGTTCAGTTCGCCTACATATTCATAGTTCCCGCGGGAGTAGTTATCCCAGTAGCGGTAAAACCAGGCGTAGGGCGAGCCAAGCCACCAGGGAGTGAAGTATGGTTTGCGCAACACCCTGACTTTAACTGAAGCCCCTGCGACGGGCTGCCCAAAGAAATAACCTGCTTTAACCGAGCCGGTAATTTTTTCGCCCATAAAATATGAATTTTTCTTAAACTGAACATCAACTTTGAACTCAGGTTTTTTGTATTCTTCAAGAGTGAAAGTTGAACCAAACCAACGGTTTTGATACTCCGCATTAATATAATATGTACCCGGTTTGAAAGAAGTTTTTGTTTGCACGGACGAATAGAACGAACCGTATTCATCGAGTGTAAGCTCTTCTTTGTAGATTTCGGTGCCGGAGGGGTCGGTTACCCTTACTTTTATCTTCTCATTTGAAGGGAAATCCATTTCGCCTCGTATTTTGAAGCGTATAATACCTTTGAAAAAAACATTAGCTCCGGGGCGATAAACCGGCTGATTTGTGAAAATGGAAGAATAGTAAGAAACGGGTTCTTCTTCACTGAAAGAGAAATAGGGGTCTGAATAGACGAGTTCACCCTCGACGACAGAAGTGATAAGCCCCGTTTTAATTTCTGATTTGTTTAAATCCTGAAGCGGAATAAGAGAAAGCCCCTGATTATCCGGTGTAACTTCACGAACGGATTTGCCTTCTGAATAGAGTGAAGTGGTTGTGGAGTTCAAGATTTCGCCGGTTTTTGCGTCAACTGTGAACACCAGGATTGCGTTATCCCCCTTTTTAATAATCATCATTTTTGAAGAAATATACAGAGGCAGCCATGCAACTTTACCTCCGGAAACTGCCCTGATTGCGTAAATGCCGGGTTTGCTGAAAATTCCTGCTGAAATTTTCGAGGGTTCGTGGTAGAGCTCGGCACTCGGAGTGATTTTTTGCCTGAACTCGCGCACTTTTTCCATATACTTGATGTATGCGGTTTCGTCACGCAGAATATCAAATCTTCCGAAAGTTCTGGAGCTGAAATAATCGTTGATAAAATTAATTTCATCGGCAATTCTGAAAATAGTAAAACTAAAATCTTCATTCTCAGTATTGTTCATCATGATGAAAGAGACCGAGTCGCCGGGCATAAATTGCCCATTGGCAGCCATCCGGAAGAGTTTTGGCTGCTCTTTTCCGGTTACGGTTCCGTTCTTACCCAAAAAAGAAGTGAAAGAACCGTGAGTCGTTTGTCCATTGAGGGAAGTACCGGTATTACCCGGTGAGCCGTTTTCTTTCAGACCTGACTGAAGTGATGCAGTGCTGATATTTAAGCCTGCGTAAGCGCCGAAAGCTATTAAAAGCGCAAAAACCATCGGATAATATTTCTTGTGTAGCATATTCTTCTCGAAAATTATATAGAGTTATACTCTGCAACAGAGAATTTAGTGCCCAAAAATAGACAAAAAAAATGAGATGGAATAAACTTTGCAATTTGTGCGGGCAAGGGGGCACGGTTTTTCTTAATGATTCTATCTTGTTATTATTAAATAAGTTAAGTGGTAGCAGGTTGGATAAAACAAAAATACCGACTAAAAAACCGAAAAAGTCGGTTATTCGGTTTTTTTAGAAAGAGTGATAAAAAGTGATTTTTTTCTTTCCGGAGGAGTGTGGCAGCGGTAGATTTGGGTCGTTAAAATTGTTCTTTTACAAAATGAGGTTAATTTGAGCAACGCTCTAAAAACAGTATTGTTTGCACTGTTGTTAATGTTAACCGGTTTTAGTGTTGAAAATCCGAAAGCAAAAACTGATGAATCTTCCCTTAAAACAAAGCCGGCAAAAGATGTAAAAAATGCCGAATTGGTGAGGAAATATTCATCAATTCTTGAATTTACATTATTTAAGGAAGCAAAAGTAACCTGGTATGGTCCCGGTTTTCACGGGAGAAAGTCAGCAAGTGGTGCTATATATGATCAGGAGAAGTTAACCTGTGCCCACCGCAGCCTTCCGTTCGGAACATTGTTAAGGGTTACAAATAAGAGCAACGGCAAGTCGGTAATTGTTAAAGTAACTGACCGTGGCCCCGTTGGGAGAAGTTTAGAACTTGATCTTTCGAAAGCCGCTGCACGCGAGCTTGATATGCTTTATGCAGGGGTTGCACGAGTAACGATAGAGAAAGTTAAAGTAAACGGTTTCAACACGCCGATACTGACGGTATTTTAATTTATTTCGGTTTAATTAATTTACACACTTTAATTAAACAGAGTTAAATTAACTATTACGACAAAACAACAAATTGAGCAAACATACTAAAAAGGCTGCCCCGTGGGCAGCCTCTTTTGTTTTAAACCGTTGTTAACCTTTTGATGTTAAAAGATTATTTTTTGCGTAAGCCGCAATTGGTTCAACCTTTTGTCGGATTAACCTTTTTTTGATCTACTCCGTAATTGGTTTAGCCTTTATTAACCGTTTTTTATTCCTTAAAACTGAAGGTGTTTAACTACCTGCCATCATCCGGGAAATAATATAACGGTCAGTTATCAACAGGGCAATGGATTAATTACCTGCCATCAACAGGGCAATAGCGGAAGTGTTCACAATATCTTCAACGCTGCAGCCGCGGCTGAGGTCGAAGAAAGGCTGCTTCAAGCCCTGCACGACGGGTCCCACGGCTTCGGCACCGCCGAGTCGCTGTGCAATTTTGTAGCCGATGTTGCCTGCCTGGAGATCGGGGAAGATAAGAACATTTGCTCTTCCTGCCACTTCGCTTTCGGGAGCTTTCTTTTTGCCCACTGATTCAACAACAGCGGTATCGAACTGCAGTTCGCCGTCAACTTTGATATCGGGGCGTTTTTCCCTCACTTTTGCGGTTGCTTCAATTACCTTATCGGCAAGTTTGTGTTTTGCGCTTCCTTTAGTTGAAAAAGAGAGCATAGCCACGAAAGGCTCTTCGCCGGTCAGGATTTTGTGGTTATCGGCTGTTGAAATTGCGATATCAGCGAGTTGTTCAGCATCAGGATCGGGCACCACTGCGCAGTCACCGAAAGAATATGTAATTTCGGGATAGACCATCAAAAAGAAGCTGGAAACGGTAGAAATGCCCGGTTTCATCCCAACGCAGAGGATACCCGCCCGCATCACATCAGCGGTTGAGGCTGCGGAGCCGGCTACACATCCCTGTGCCATTCCTTCGCGCAGCATCATTCCGGCAAAGAAAATATCCCGTGAAACGGTTCCGCGCGCTTCTTCGATGGTTATGCCTTTGTGTTTACGCAAATTATAGAAAATGTTAGCAAAATTGCTGAGGAGGTCCGATTTTTCGGGGTCGATAATTCTAACGCCCTGCAGGTTAACCCCGAGAGACTCGGCTTTAGTTCTTACAGTTTCTTCATTTCCGAGGGTTATCACGCTGCCGACACCATCTTTGGTGATTATTTCGGCGGCTTTCAGTACACGGTCGTCGTGTGATTCGGGTAGTATAACAGTTCTTTTTTTATGTGAGGCGTTCGCCCTAATATTAACCAATAATTCAAGTTCGCTCATAAAATTTTCCAAATAATTAAAAATGGTTGATCAAAATTAACAATTTGTAACGGAAAAAAGGGGTAATAAAAGGTAAGAAAAGGGTTTTCAGCATAAAATTCCACCGGCAAAACAGAGCTTTCAGGTATGAAGTTCAGAGGAGTAAAGGGTTTGAAGTGTCAGGAAAATCTGTGAATTGTCTGAAAAGGTAAGAAGATTGTAAAGAAATGTCATACCTATTGCACAGTAAAAATCAATCGCTTAGTTTTTCATCCAGAATTTTTGATTTCTCTGAAAAGGGAAAAGAAAAAGTATCAAATTTATTCAATAACAAAATAAACAAATGGAGTTACCAAATGAAACTCGTTAAATTAGGTCTCGTACTTCTTTTACCTGCAATTTTTGCTTTCAGTGGCTGCAAAAAAGCTGATGCCCCTGCTGAAGAAACCAAAGACACCACAACAGCAGTTCAGGAAACACCGGCAGAACCTACAACAGTAGATACCACTGCAACAGCTGACACAGCAAAAGCAGCAGAAGAAGCTCCTAAAGCAGAAGAGAAAGCTCCTGAAGCAAAATAAGTAGTTTTCGACGAGGCACCCGATAAAGGCGCTTAAATGAAGATTAAAAGGCGGGCATATTTGCCCGCTTTTTTTATTTAAATATCCATTTTTAATGGGGGAGGTGAACAGGATTCATTTTACGGGTGAAACTTATGTCTTGGGGTTAAAACCGGCAAACTGCATAAAATGGGGGAATTGTTGCACATCAACGGTTGAAGTGAATATCGGCTTAAAACGGCGTTGTTGTCGCTGAAAGTCATAAAATTGTAAAAAGTTGTCATAAAGATTGTTTTATGCGGGGCAAAGGGTTAGATTGGCTTCAAAGAAATTCAAGTTTCCTTAGCGGAAACTAACAAAGAATACATCTACTAACTAAACTTGGAGAAAAATAATGAAACTCTTCAAACTTGCTTTCTTACTCATGTTACCATTGATTTTTGCTTTTGCCGGTTGTGGCAACAAAACTGAAGAACCAGCAAAAGACGAAACAACAACAACAGAACAGCCAGCTGAACCGGCTCCTGAAGTTACAACTGACAGCACCAAAGCTGATGAAGGCAAAGCTGACGAAGCTAAACCGGCTGAAGAAGGAAAAACCGGTGACGGAGTAAACACACCTATGGCTAAGTAATCAGAGCTTAACAATAGATTCAACAAAATTTTAATGTTGATTACGCAAAGGCGGGCATTTTGCCCGCTTTTGTTATTTTAAACCACTTCTTTTATTACCCCACCCAAAAAACAATTGATTAATTCACGATAAAATTCTAATTTAGCGGTTCTATTAATTATGATTAACGAAAATTTAAAACAGTTAAACGAAGAAATAATTGCCGGGTGCAGAGAAGCCGGCAGAGATGATGACGCCGTAACCTTAGTTGCAGTGAGCAAACTATTCGGCACTGAAAAAATAGAAGAAGCTTACGCAGCCGGGCAGCGACATTTCGGAGAGAACTACGCCCAGGAGTTCAGGGATAAATACGCACTTTTAAACGGGAAAGAGATAATCTGGCATTATATCGGCACGCTACAGACAAATAAGGTAAAATATGTGGCGGGGAACGCTGATTATATCCATTCAGTTGATTCGGTGAAGATATTAGCGGAAATATCGAAACGGTCGGCAGCAAAACGGTGCGTACAGAATATTTTCTTTGAATTTAAGTCGTCCTTTGAAGAGACAAAATCGGGAAGTGGTGCCCAAGAGGTTTTTACTATGGCTGAAGCCGCCGCAAACCTTCCCGGGGTAAGAGCCGTTGGTTTGATGACAATGGCACCCTTTGTTGAGGATGAAAAGGTGATAAGGGACGCTTTCAGGCGCACACGCTTGCTGAAGGAAGAGTTAAACAGAGCGGGCTACACTTCGGTAACCGAACTTTCGATGGGGATGACAGGTGATTTCAAAATTGCGATCGAAGAAGGATCGACTTATTTAAGGATCGGCACAGCCATTTTTGGTGAAAGAAGTTAACATGAAACTAACACCCGTAAACATTAAGCGGCAGGAATTTTCAAAATCCGTAAGGGGTTTTGATCCCAAAGAAGTTGGCGATTTTTTAGAAAAAGTTGCCGCTGAACTGGAAACTGCAATAAAAGAGAACGAAAGACTGCAAAAAACCATTGAAGTATTGAACTTCGAAATCGAGAGATACAAAAATCTTGAGGACAGTCTGCAAAAAGCACTTATTTCAACACAGGAAGCGACCGAGAGAACGCTTCAGAAAGCCGCTTTGGAAGCTGAAGAGATTATAAAAAATGCCGAAGCGGAAGCCGCAGGGCTTGTTGCAGGCACGGCGGACAAAACTTTGGAACTGCAAAAAGAAATTGCGGAGTTGGAAGAGAGAAAAATTTATTTGATTTCAAGACTGACCGCAATAATTGAAACGCAGGAAGAACTTCTCGGGATGAAACCTGAAACAAAAAAAGTTGAAAGAGAAGCAGGCTTAACCACCCTCCGGGAAGACGAAGAAAAAGCGGAAAAGCCGGGGGAAGGGGAGCAAGCGGAGCAAGTAACACAATCTGGGCACGGGGGGCCTGCGGGGCAATCCGGTCAAGGGAAGTCGGCGGGTGAACCCGGTGAAGGGGGGCAGTCAGAACAGGAAACACACTCAGAGAAAGAGCCGACGGTTACCATTACACTTGGTGAGAAAAAACCTTCGGAGTTATATTTCAGCGGCAGTGAAGAAATTGATATTAACAATATTGTGGAAGATTAAAGATGGAAAATATTTCCGGTAAAATTAAAGAAGCGGTTGATTTTTTAAGAACAACGACAGATAAAAACTACGAATACGGCATAATTCTGGGCACAGGTCTTGGTAAATTAGTTGATGAAATAGAAATTGAGTTAACCATTGACTATGAAGATGTTCCCTATTTTCCGGTTTCTACTGTTGAATCGCATCACGGCAGGTTGATATTCGGCACGATACACGGTAAAAATGTAGTTGCGATGCAGGGGCGGTTCCACTATTACGAGGGGTATTCGATGCAGCAGATCACTTTTCCTGTTAGGGTGATGAAATATTTGGGGGTTCACACGCTTTTTGTTTCTAATGCTTGCGGTGGAATGAACCCGCTTTACCGCCGGGGCGATGTTATGATAATGGTTGACCATATTAATATGCTTGGCGATAACCCGCTGATTGGTGCTAACCTTGATGAATTGGGACCCCGTTTCCCGGATATGAGCGAGCCTTATTCGTTTGATTTAATTGAATTGGCGGAGGAAGTGGCGCTTGAAAACAGAATTAAGGTTCACAAGGGGGTATATGTTGCAGTTTCGGGCCCCAGCCTTGAAACAAGGGGAGAGTACCGTTTTTTACGCGCAATAGGTGCCGATGTGGTGGGGATGTCAACAATTCCCGAAAATATTGTAGCGAACCACATGGGGATGAAAGTGCTGGGTTTAAGCATAATTACTGACGAATGCTTCCCCGAGTCGCTTAAACCGGTTACACTTCCCGAAATGTTGGAGGCTGCAGGGGTAGCCGAACCCAGAATGACTAAAATTTTCACAGAAGTTCTAAGAAAGTTGCCATGACATCAAGAAATTTTATCGGCGTGCTTGGGTTGCTTGGGTCGATTGTAATCGGCGGAAGTACTTCTTACTTTCTTGCAGCGATAACCAAAGCAGACGCTACATTTTACTCCCGGATTTTTGTTCTGTTGATACCGGCATTTTTTGCGGGTTGGCTGATAGGAGAAGGGTTCAGCCGTAGGGTTTCGTTTTGGTTAGCGCTACTTGGCGTTTTATTTGGGGTTTCGGGGAGCCTTGCAAATGAATTGTTTTTTGGAGAAAGCTACACCACCAGTACGGGCGCTTTTATGTATCTTTCCAAAGCGTTGTTTACGGGGCTTATAGTATCTTCGTTCATACTTTTCGGCAGAAACAGCAGCGTTTTAAGATTTGCTTCAGGATTTGGTGAACTTGAAGATGACGCATCTGCTACGGAAAAAGCAGACTTGGCAGTGGATGGCTTTGATCGATCTGCAGAAAAGGATGCAGATTTGGCAGTGGATGGCTTTGATCGATCTGCAGAAAAGGATGCAGATTTGGCAGTGGATGGCTTTGATCGATCTGCAGAAAAGGATGCAGACTTGGCGGATAAGAGTGGAAGGTCGGCTGATAGTGGTGAGGAGCCTTCGCATTCGGATGAGAAGTTAGCCGTTTCCGAAGAGAGGGTTGCTTCTTTTGAAGGAGGTGTAGCCACTTCTGAAAGAAATGTAGCCACTTTTGAAGGAGGTGTAGCCACTTCTGAAAGAAATGTAGCCACTTTTGAAGGAGGTGTAGCCACTTTTGACGAGAGCGCTGCTACTTCTGATGAAAGCGCCGCCACTTCTGATGAAAGAGAGGAGATAATTCCGGAAGAAGATACAATTTCACGGCTGTTTCACCCGTTCGGAGTGCACTACACAAGCGCAGAAGAAGCGGTAAAAACCGACTCTTTTGATGGTACCGATGAAGAAAATAAGGAAATTTCAGAAAAAGACACTATATTTGGTGCTACACTTTTTGAAAAAAATGCAGAATTGATAGTTCAAAAGGCAAGACTTGAGGCGGACAGAATTTTGTTTGCCGCTGAACAAGACCTGCAACGCATTAGAGGAGAAAAGGAAAAAACTGAAAACGAGCTTAAGCTCTTGGTTAAAACTGAGAGAGAATTGATTAAACAGTACAAAGAAAAAGTTTAAATTTTTAACAAAGAAAAGATGTATAAGCAATACCCCGAAAGACTGAATTATCCGGAAATTGAGAGCGAAATCCTTAAATTTTGGCAGGAACGCGGCATTTTTGAGAAATCCGTAAGTTCCCGTTCTGCCGATAAAAGTTTCACCTTTTACGAAGGACCGCCCACTGCAAACGGAAAACCGGGGATTCACCATGTGATGGCTCGTACTCTGAAAGACCTTATCTGTCGTTATAAAACTTTGCAGGGTTATCAAGTTCACAGAAAAGCAGGGTGGGATACGCACGGGCTGCCCGTGGAAATTGAAGTGGAAAAACAGTTAGGGATTAAGAGCAAATCGGACATTCCTGCCTTTGGGGTTGAAAAATATAACAAGGCATGCAGGGATTCTGTTTTTACTTATAAAGACCTGTGGGAAAAGATGACCGATCGGATGGGGTATTGGATCGATCTGGAATCTGCTTATATCACCTGCACGAACGACTATATCGAATCGGTTTGGTGGTCACTTAAAACCTTGTTCGATAAAGGCTTGATCTTTAAAGACTACAAAATTGTTCCGCAGGATCCAAAAGCGGAAACTGTTCTCTCGAGCCACGAGTTGGCGTTGGGCTACAGAATGACCAAAGACCCTTCGGTTTATGTCCTGTTCAAAGCGAAAGACAGGGATTTTTACTTTTTGGTTTGGACTACAACGCCGTGGACTCTGATCTCGAATGTGGCGCTTGCTTTGGGTGCGGATGTGGAATATGTGAAAGTGCTGCACAAGGGTAAAAAGATTGTTCTGGCGAAAGAGAGGCTTTCGGTTATTGGTGAAGATTATGAAATTTTGGAAAGCTTCACCGGTGCTCAGTTAGAGGGAATTGACTACGAACAGCTGATGAACTATTGCACGCCTGATAAAAAAGCATTTTACACAATTAATGCTGATTTTGTGAGCACCGGGGATGGCTCGGGAATTGTGCATATTGCACCGGCGTTCGGGCAGGATGACTATGAAATTTCAAAGAAGTACGGCTTGCCGATGCTTCAGCCCGTTACAAGGGGGGGGAGGTTCACTGAAGAAGTAACCGACTTTGTTGACCAGTTTGTGAAAGACGCCGATGCCGGCATTATCCAAAAACTGAAAGCCGAAGATAAACTTTACAAAAAAGAGACAATTGAGCACAGTTACCCCTTCAGCTGGAGGTTTGACGATGTTCCTATTATTTATTATGCGCGGGAGTCGTGGTTTATCAGAACAACTGAGATAGCCGACCGGATGGTGGAACTGAACAAAACGATTAACTGGGCACCGCCGGAAATTGGCTCGGGCAGGTTCGGTAACTGGTTAGAAGAGAACAAAGACTGGGCGCTTTCCCGCGACAGATACTGGGCAACACCACTTCCTGTCTGGGTGAGCGAAGACGGTAAAGACTCGTTCGCTGTCGGAAGTATCGAAGAGCTGAAAGAGGGAATTTATGAGTTTGAGGGGGAAAGAACACCCGTTTCGGAACTGCCTGAGATTGACCTACACAAGCCGTTTGTGGACAGAATTGTGTTCCACAAAAACGGTAAGAAATTTTACAGGACACCTGAACTGATTGATGTCTGGTACGACTCCGGTGCTATGCCCTTTGCGCAGTACCACTATCCCTTTGAGAACAAGGAGTGGTTTGAAGCCAACTTCCCTGCTGATTTTATTTCTGAGGGGATTGACCAAACGCGCGGCTGGTTCTATACGCTGCACGCTATTGCGACAATGCTTTTTGATTCGCCGGCTTACAAAAATATCCTGGTTAACGACCTGATCTTGGATAAAGAGGGGAAAAAGATGTCGAAGAGTCGCGGTAACACGGTTGACCCTTTCGTTCTGTTTGATAAATATGGAGCGGATGCAACCCGTTGGTACCTGATTGTTACCAATCCGCCTTGGAAGCCGACTCTGTTTAACGAGGATGATCTTGCCGATACGCAGCGGAAATTCTTCGGCACTTTGGCTAACACCTATTCGTTTTTTGCGCTTTATGCAAACATAGATAAGTTTGTGAATGACCAACCGTTGGTGGACTATACGAAAAGACCCGAAACAGACAGGTGGATTATTTCAAAACTTAACAGCGTTGTTAAGGAGTATGAAAGGGCGATGGACGCCTACGATGTTACGCGTGCGGCAAGATCGGTTATGTATTTTACGATTGACGAGCTTTCCAACTGGTATGTAAGAAGAAGCAGAAGAAGGTTCTGGAAATCTGAGATGACAGAGGCGAAGCTTTCGGCTTATCAAACGCTTCACGAGTGTTTGTTGACGGTTGCCAAATTAATTTCGCCTTTTGCGCCCTTTATGGCTGAAGACCTTTATCAGAGGTTGATGTTTACGGTTGGTTCTGCGGGAAATGGTTCAGTTGGTGCGGCTGTTGGTTCTTCAGGAAGTGGTGCCGGTGTTTCAGTTGGTGCGGAGGAATCAGTTCACCTTTGCAGATTCCCGGAAGTTACTTACATTGATGTTGATTTGGAAGAAAAGATGGAAGCAGTTCAGAAAGTTGTTTACATCACCAGATCGATGAGGGCGAAGCACAATCTGAAAGTTCGCCAGCCACTTAAGAGAATAATGGCAGCAGTTCCCGACAGTGTGAAGGAGCCGTTGGAAACGATGAAAGATGTTATTCTGGATGAAGTGAACATTAAAGAGCTTGTGATTCTGACCGATGACGCGGGAATTGTTAAAAAAAGTGCCAAGCCAAATTTCAGATCGCTCGGCGGAAAACATGGGAAAGGTGTTCAGCCGGTGGCGGCTGCAATCCGGGAATTCGGAAAGGATGAAATTTCCAAACTTTCCAAAGGTGAAAATGTTACCATTTCCGTTAACGGCGGCGATGTTGTGGTTGAACCCGCTGATGTTGAGATAATCAGCTCGGATATTCAGGGGTGGTTGGTTGAAACCGAAGGCGCATTCACTGTTGCTTTGGATACTGAAATTACCCCCGAATTGAAAGAGGAAGGAATAGCCCGGGAGTTCATAAACCGTGTCCAAAATATGCGGAAAGACGCCGGTTTTGAGGTTACGGATAAAATTGCGATTAAGTTTACGGGCGAACCGGAAATTGCCCGGGCGGTGCTGAACTTTAGTTCGTATATTCAGGGTGAAACACTTTCGGATGAGATTTTAACCGGAACAAACGGTACCGGGTTCAGGCAAGAGTGGAAAATTAACGAGCTTGCCTGCACTATTGAGATATTCAAAAACTAAGGATGCTACAAGGAGAGTCCTATGGATGAAAAAAGAAAAACACGCTACACGCCTGAAGAACTTGAAGAGTTCCGTAAGGTGATTAATGAGAAGCGGGAGGAGATTATCATCCAGCTTCAAAATTTGCGTGACAGAATGATGGACCCAACGACCGGAGAATACATCAATGAGAACTCGCCTTATTCATTGCACATGGCTGAACAGGGAACAGACGCAATGGAAAGGGAGAAAACCTTCTTATATGCTCAGAGAGAGAGTAAATTTCTCGGGTATCTTGATGAGGCTTTAAAGCGGATAGATAACGGCACATACGGTGTATGTATAGAGTGTATGGATGAACCACAAAACTTGTGCGAGACCTGCCCGTTAATTCCGAAGGAGAGGCTTATGGCAGTACCACACAGCCAGCATTGCCTTCCGATAAAACTAAAACAAGAAAAGAAGAAAAAAACTTATTAAACAATTTATACGCGATCCGTTCGCAAAGAGATTATTATACATCTCTTTATTTCTGATAGTAATTGATCAGGTAACTAAGCTGGCAGTGAAAGGGTTTGCTTTGCCCTTTCTTGGGATCAATTATGAAGGGATGTACCCGCAGCAGTCGATCCCGATTTTTGGTGATTTTTTTAAACTTACCTTCGTAGAAAACAAAGGGATTGCTTTCGGAATTGAGCTTCACCCGGTGGTGAAAGTGTTGGTTTCGCTCGTTTCAGTAGTTGCCGCCGGTATGATAGTGTATTATATCGACCTGATTGCTTCGAAGAACCGCGGCGCAGCAGTAGGGCTTGCTCTTATTCTTGCCGGTGCAATAGGGAACATGATCGACCGGGTGTTTTATGGTGTGTTGTACGGCTATGCACCCATGTTTTACGGGCATGTCGTCGATTTTTTCCATATTGTATTCGATGTAACAATTTTCGGTTACTATATAGAAAGTTTCCCGATATTCAATGTTGCGGATGTTGCCGTTTCTCTGGGGGTTGCTGTTCTTTTTATTTATTACGGTAAAGAGAAAAAAGAGGGCAGCGAAGAAGAAGAGGATGGAGATGGTGGCGCGGAAGAGGAAGTGCGGGGGGAAGAGGAAGTGCCGGGGGGCGTGGAAATGCAGAAGAGTACGGAAATGGTTAGGGATGCGGAAATTCGAGGGGGTGTAGAGATACCGGGGGATACTGAAGCAACCGGTAATACGGAAATTTCCGGGCGTAAAAACAGCGCTGATTCTTCTAACGCACCGAGAGAAACAGCGGATGGTGATTTAGCCGATATTGGTTTTGAAAAGGCTAAAGCCCGCGAAATTAGCATTGAGGGTATTGCCGAAACAGGTGCCGAAACTATAGGCGGCAACAGCAAAGGGTTGGGGGACTCCCTCCCCGGAATTGATAAGGGAGAAAGCACGGGAATTGCAGAAGCGGGTGCCGAAACCGCAGATGGCAACCGCAAGGGGCTGGCGGAATCCCTCTCCGAAACAGCAGGGGGAAAACCGGCAGCAGAAGAGCCTAAGCCCGGAAACACTTCCTATGGCGAAGATAATATCAGAAAAGATATTTAAATATGACATCCCCGAGGGGAAAAAGAAAGAAAGGGTTGATCTTTTCCTCGCAAATTCTGTTGAGAACGCAACCCGCAGCCGAATACAAAAACTAATTGAAGCGGGCTTTGTAACTGCTAATGGAAAGGTTATAAAGTCGAATTATAAAGTCTCACCGGGGGATGTAATCATACTGACACTTCCCATAGCCCCCCGCCCGGAAGTTGCCGAACCCGAAGATATCCCGATTGATGTTGTGTTTGAAGATGAGTTTCTGATGGTGATCAATAAGCCACCGGGGTTGGTTGTTCACCCCTCGATTGGGCACTATACCGGCACCTTAGTGAACGCTTTGCTGTTTCATAAGCAGAAATTGAGCGATATTAACGACCCGGCTATGCGCCCGGGAATTGTGCACAGAATAGATAAAGATACCAGCGGTCTGTTGCTTATTGCCAAAGATAATGTTACTCACCATCGGTTGGCGGCTCAGTTTTCGGCGCACTCGCTTGAAAGGGAGTATCAGGCGGTTGCATGGGGCGTGTTTAAAGAGAGAAAAGGGGAAATTAAGTCGTTTATTGCACGGAGTAAGCGCGACCGGAAGCTTTTTACAATGACGGAGAGCGAAGGGAAATCGGCACATACTTTTTATGAAGTGCTGGAAGAGTTCGAGTTTGCTACACTTCTTAGCCTGCGGCTTAAAACCGGAAGAACCCACCAGATCAGAGTGCACCTGAGCGGAACGGGGCACCCGATTTTTGGCGATGAATTTTACGGCGGAAGGGTAATCAGATACGGCGACGGACTGCCGAAAATGAAAGCACGGGTTGAAAATTTGCTCGCTATTATGCAGCGGCAGGCGCTTCATGCTAAAACGCTGGGGTTTATTCATCCGCACACGAAAGAGTATATACGGTTTGATTCTGAACTGCCGGAGGATATGAAATTGTTGATTGAGAAATTGAGAAATTGAAAACCTGAAAACCTGAAAACCTGTGGACTTTAGAACTTTAGAACTTTAGAACTTTAGAACTTTAGAATCTGAAAACCTTAGAACCTGAAATAGTGAGAACCAGGAAACCTGAAAATTTAGAAAATTAGAATTATGCTGAAAATTTATAACACATTAACGCGCAAAAAAGAAGAATTTATACCGCTCAACCCGCCGGAGGTTACTTTTTATACCTGTGGGCCCACGGTTTACGATTATTTTCACATCGGAAATGCACGCTCGTTTGTGATGTCTGATATTGTGCGTCGCTATCTGATTTATGCCGGGTACAAGGTGAAATTCGTGATGAATGTTACCGACATCGACGATAAAATTATCAACAAAGCGAACACGCTCGGGGTGAAAGCGCAACAGGTGGCTAAAGAGTTCACCGACGCCTTTTTTGAGGATATTGATAAATTAGGGTTGCTCCGGGCGGATGTTAACCCCAGAGCAACGGAACATATTCCGCAAATTATCGATATGATTTCGAACCTGATTGCCAACGGCAAAGCCTACGAAGTGAACGGCGATGTGTTTTATGAAATCAGCAAGTTTTCAGGTTACGGAAAGCTTTCCGGCAAAAAGATTGAGGAATTAGAGTCGGGTGCCCGTGTGGAAGTTAACGATTCGAAGCGTAACCCGCTTGATTTTTCACTTTGGAAAGCGGCAAAGCCGGGTGAACCGTTCTGGGAAAGCCCATGGGGAAAAGGGCGTCCCGGCTGGCATATTGAGTGCTCGGCAATGTCGTGCGCACATTTGGGAGAGACTTTTGATATTCATGCCGGCGGAAGCGATTTGATTTTCCCGCATCACGAGAACGAAATTGCGCAAAGCGAAGGCGCAACGGGGAAACCGTTTGTGAGGTACTGGATACACTTCGGGTTTTTGAACATAGATAATGAGAAGATGTCAAAATCACTCGGAAATGTGTTTAACTTAAGGGATATGATTAAGAAGTATCGCCCGGAAACACTCAGGCTGTTTTATGCACAGACGCATTATGCCTCGTCGTTGAACTTTACGCCCGAGGCAATCGAAAGTGCCAACCGTGGCTTGGAGAAACTGAATAATCTGTTGGATCACGCTAAACAGGCGCTTGGAGGGGGTGGGGCGGCTGTGGGTGTGGGTTCTGCAAATTATTCTGCGGGTGGTGGGGCAGTGGCAGGTGGGGGGGCAACTTCCGGTAAGGGGGCTGATATTTCGGGGGGAGCTGTTGGTTACTCTGTTGATGGTGGGGCAGTTTTGGATAGGGAGGATGGTATTTCAGGAGGGGCGGTTGGTTCATCGGGAGGTTCTTCTGATTTATCAGTTGAACAAAGCAACATTTCCGGGGGAAGTGACACTGATAAGACCGGAACTTTTGATTTTGAAAAAAGCTACCGTGCTTTCAAAGAGGCAATGGATGACGATTTTAACACTCCAAGGGCGATTGCCGTCATTTTTGAATTTGCAAAAGAAGCAAATTCTTTTGCAGCTGCCGGTTTTAAAAACCCTTCCGAGCGTGCTGCAAACTTTTCTCAGGATTCTGCTGACTCAGTTAGCCCCTCCGTGAGTTCTGCTAATTCCCCGGTGGAATCGGGCAGCACCGCCAATTCTTCAGTGAGTGCCGGTGTAACAAAAGAGTTTTGGCAGGGTGTTATTGATTTTCTGAAGAAAACGGCAGAGGATGTTCTGGGTATTTTACGCACTGAAAGAGCCCCCACTTCCGTAAGAGACGCCGGACTTGAAGATGAACTCATTCAGCTTTTAATCAATCTGCGAATTGACGCCAAAAAAGAGAAAAACTACGCTCTTTCAGACAAAATCCGGAACGAGCTTAACACCCTCGGCGTGGTTCTGCAGGATACAAAAGAAGGCACCACTTTCAAAAAATTACGATAGTTGCGTAAGTTTTTAAGGTATAAACAATAAAATATCAGAAGATACAGCAGACTTTGTGGGCGGGATTTACAAATATTAAGAATACAAGTTTAAAATGAGCGACAATTCCTCCAAAATTAAGGTGAAAGTTGGGGAGCATGAAATTGAGTGCACCGTACGAAGAAGCCAAAGGGCGCGCCGATATTCGTTGAAAGTGTCGCAGTTGGGACTGTTGGAAATTGTTATTCCGTATCGGGGATCGTTTGACGACGGAATAAAGTTTTTGCAAAGCCGCCGGGAATTTATCGAGAAAAACCTTCACTATATTATTAAAGATAAAGACCTTCCTTTCACACGGTTAGGGAAGGAGATAAAAATCACCCATCTGAAGGATGTCAGAGCAGTTTACAGGCACAGTTTTATTTTTGATGAAAAAGAAGCCGCGCTTAAAATAATCAGTCCGCCGGGTGCAACCGAAACCATAAACGAGCTTTATGTAGTTTGGTTAGGGCTTATTGCAAAAGACTACCTTATCCCCAGAGGGTGGGAAGTGGCAAAAAAGCACGGTTTTCAGCCTTCCAATTTCCGCGTGCGCAAATTATCGAAAAGGTGGGGGCATTGCAGCTCCAAAAAAGAGATAACACTTTCGACTTTATTAGTTGCCCTCGATCCCGTTTTTATTGACCATATCATCCTGCACGAACTCTGCCACCTTAAAGTGATGGATCACTCACCCGCATTCTATGCAGAGTTCTCAAAGCATTCCCCAAACCACACAGAATTAGACACCAAACTAAAATCCGTCAGCCTGCGGGTGTTTTAGGTGTTTTTACATGTAAATATTTACCGCCTTCAAATTTTGAAGGGACAAAAAGGGTTCTCTCTTTATCCTGTGGCATTATTGTAAGATGAATTATTTTTCTGAAATTCACGCTGCAATTGTGTAAATAACGATACTGTTTAGAAAGCGGATAATCAGCCACAAGTTTAGATTTGAGTATTAATAAGTTATGAGGAGAAAGAAGCGTGATTTGGCAATAAGTAAAAAATTGTAAAGCTTTATGCCCAATTCAGTTTAATGTGTGCAAGTAAATCCGTTTTTTTTTGTTTGCCTGAAATATAAAAAGCTTCAATTTGGCTCAAATTTGAGGGAAAAGAAATCAATTTCAAATAAAAATCGTAAAACTTTAAAAAAAATTTGGTAAAACGAAAAAAAAATAGTTAATTAGAAGTCTGAATTATTTGAATTCTGAATGTTCATTCTGTTTTGAAACAGCTCTGAAATGAGCGACAGTGACGCCCGGCAGTTAAAGCCGGGTTTTAGCCGGAAATAGAAAAATAAAAATTTTTTATTTTTCGCTTGCACAGAAGTTGCAAAAGTCGTAAGTTTGAAGACTGTTTTTTTTGCGTTCTTTTAAGAGATATTGACAGACGCCCGGAGCGGGTGGTTACGAAAAAAAAAGAAAAAATATTGTAATATTTTTTTTTGTCTTGTTGACTTGAATGGGATAAATTTCGTAACTTTGTAGCCCGTTTTTGAAAAATTAGAAAAACGGAAAAATTGTTCTTTTACATAGTGGATGCATCTGACAGAAGTCGGATGATAAGATGACAAAAACTGTTATAAAGGCTTACAATCAATTTACAACGGAGAGTTTGATCCTGGCTCAGGACGAACGCTGGCGGCGTGCCTAACACATGCAAGTCGACTTGAAAGAAGACAAACCCGGACGCAAGAAAGGGCGAGTTTTCCGGAAGGTGGCGAAAGGGTGCGTAACACGTAAGCAACTTGCCCCAAGGTAAGGAATAACGTCGGGAAATCGGCGCTAACACCTTATAATGCAGCGGATCCGCATGGATATGTTGTTAAAGTATATCGCCTTGGGATAGGCTTGCGTCTGATTAGCTAGTTGGTGTGGTAACGGCACACCAAGGCAACGATCAGTAACTGGTCTGAGAGGATGATCAGTCACACTGGAACTGAGACACGGTCCAGACTCCTACGGGAGGCAGCAGTGAGGAATATTGGGCAATGCTCGAAAGAGTGACCCAGCAACGCCGCGTGGAGGATGAAGGTATTTTGTATCGTAAACTCCTGTGAGAGCAGATGAAAGACTAATCACGGATTAGGATGACCGTATGCTCAGAGGAAGCCCCGGCTAACTACGTGCCAGCAGCCGCGGTAATACGTAGGGGGCGAGCGTTGTCCGGATTTACTGGGTGTAAAGGGCGCGTAGGCGGAACGGTAAGTCAGTGGTGAAATCTTGCGGCTTAACCGCAAAACTGCCGTTGATACTGCTGTTCTTGAGTATAGGAGAGAGAGGCGGAATTCCAGGTGTAGTGGTGAAATACGTAGATATCTGGAAGAACACCAATTGCGAAGGCTGCTTCTTGGCCTATTACTGACGCTGAGGCGCGAAAGCGTGGGGAGCAAACAGGATTAGATACCCTGGTAGTCCACGCTGTAAACGATGAGTGCTAGATGCCGGAATCATTCGGTGTCGCAGCTAACGCATTAAGCACTCCACCTGGGAAGTACGATCGCAAGGTTGAAACTCAAAGGAATTGACGGGGGCCCGCACAAGCAGTGGAGCATGTGGTTTAATTCGATGCAACGCGAAGAACCTTACCTAGGCTTGAAATGCTTATGACCGGTTGTGAAAGCAACCTTCCGGCAACGGCATAAGCACAGGTGCTGCATGGCTGTCGTCAGCTCGTGCCGTGAGGTGTTGGGTTAAGTCCCGCAACGAGCGCAACCCTTACCATTAGTTGCCACCGGAGCAATCCGAGCACTCTAATGGAACTGCCTACGCAAGTAGTGAGGAAGGTGAGGATGACGTCAAGTCCGCATGGCCCTTACGCCTAGGGCTACACACGTGCTACAATGGCCGCCACAACGGGCAGCAAAATCGCGAGATGGAGCCAATCCCTAAAAAGCGGCCTCAGTTCGGATTGGAGTCTGCAACTCGACTCCATGAAGTTGGAATTGCTAGTAATCGCGCATCAGCATGGCGCGGTGAATACGTTCCCGGGCCTTGTACACACCGCCCGTCAAGCCATGGAAGCCGGGGGTACCCAAAGGCAGTGACTTAACCGCAAGGAGAGAGCTGTTTAAGGTAAAACTGGTGACTGGGGCTAAGTCGTAACAAGGTAGCCGTACCGGAAGGTGCGGCTGGATCACCTCCTTTCTAAGAGAACAGGTTATCTTATCGAAGATGGAAGCTGATGTATCCGCTATATTATGTTCTTTACATTCTGTATGAGTTCAGGACCGTAAGGTCTTAAGATTTGGGCCTGTAGCTCAGATGGTTAGAGCGCACGCCTGATAAGCGTGAGGTCAGTGGTTCAACTCCTCTCAGGCCCACCATTAGGGAAGTGCTGCTTTAAGAAGGCATAAGAAACGCCCTTAATGAGAATTAAGGGGCTATAGCTCAATTGGGAGAGCGCCGCCCTTGCAAGGCGGAGGTTAACGGTTCGATCCCGTTTAGCTCCACAAGGTTGTTCTTTGAAATACTGAAAGATCAGATCAAGATTTTTAATAATCTTGCTGATAGGATACAAATATCATGTCCATAGAAATTTAACAATTTCATAAAAATGCAAACAAAAGCATGACATTAGAATAAATTTTTTGGTTAAGTTACTAAGGGCACATGGTGGATGCCTTGGCACGAGTAGGCGAAGAAGGACGCGGCTACCTGCGATAAGCTACGGTGAGACGGAAGCAGTCTCCGACCCGTAGATTTCCGAATGGGGCAACCCAGGTGCGGTAATACGCATCTATCTCTACCTGAACACATAGGGTAGTTGAGGCAAACCCGGGGAACTGAAATATCTAAGTACCCGGAGGAAGAGAAAACAATCAGTGATTTCCTGAGTAGTGACGAGCGGAAGGGAAAGAGTCTAAACCGATCAATCTGTTAATGGTGGCAACCGTAGGATTGACGGGGTTGCGGGATACATTTAGGGTTTATTGCCAGAGACCCGGTGAGTAAAAAATCACATTATTAATTGAACCGTCTGGGAAGGCGGGCCATAGAGAGTGACAGCCTCGTAAGTGAAAATATTGTGACTCACCCGAATGTACACCCAAGTACCACGAAATAAGTGGAAGTTTGTGGGAATCCGGGAGAACCATCTCCTAAGACTAAATACTCACTCGTGACCGATAGTGAACCAGTACCGTGAGGGAAAGGTGAAAAGCACCCTTACTAAGGGAGTGAAATAGTACCTGAAACCATGTGCTTACAAACGGTTGGAGTCCCGATTCATCGGGATGACAGCGTGCCTTTTGGATAATGAGCCTACGAGTTACTCGTCAGTTGTTGGTTAAGTTCTTCAGGAACGAAGCCGTAGCGAGAGCAAGTCCTAACCGGGCGAATAAATAATAACTGGCGGTAGACGCGAAACCGGGTGATCTACCCTTGGTCAGGATGAAGTGAGGGTAAAACCTCATGGAGGTCCGAACCAGTGTGGGTTGAAAACCGCTTGGATGAACTGAGGGTAGGGGTGAAAGGCTAATCAAACTCGGAAATAGCTCGTTTTCCTCGAAATAGCTTTA